>OIWT01000015.1_pt1 | contig 230499 bp, 215 predicted proteins | sample 1587701 | NCBI WGS metagenome assembly OIWT01 (sample SAMEA3888904, study PRJEB22519) | human gut metagenome | biome: human gut; feature: human-associated habitat; material: faeces | place: Denmark | collected 2009
TTATATCAAAAAAGGATTTCTCTTTTCTAGTATCCGAAACCATTTTACACTATTATAATTCTTTTTTTATTGAAATAATAGAGAAAAAATGATATAATTTGGAAAAATAAGTTATGTATTGATAAGAATGCAATAATTAAATACATAAAAATAAAAAAATAGAATTAAGAAAATTAATTTTTTGTAGTGTACTTTTTTATATGAATGTTATTTATAAGAGGAAAATTGTGATATTTTCACAAGTTTCCTTATACATCTTATATATTATAATAGTTAATGAGATTGGTTCTATATTTTGACTATTACATAAGTTATATTAGATAATATAGAAATTAATTAAATAAATAGAAAGGTTGAGGATACAAAATGAAAATAATTAACAACATACTTGAAAGTATTGTTATGGAAGCATTTGAAAGGGCAGGATTTGATAGTAAATATGGTAAAGTGAGTTTATCAGACAGACCAGATTTATGTGACTACCAATGCAATGGAGCTTTAACAGCAGCTAAAGAATATAAGAAAGCACCATTTATGATTGCAGATGAAGTTGTAAAAAATATTGAAAATCAAATGATAAAAAAGGTTGAAATGGTTAAGCCAGGGTTTATAAACATAACTTTGTCAGAAAAGTTTTTAAGTGAATATTGTCAAAAAATGATTGAAAGTAATAAGTTGGGATTTGAAGACGTTAAAGGAAAAAAAATTGTTTTAGATTATGGTGGACCTAATATTGCAAAACCATTACATGTTGGACATTTAAGACCAGCAGTTATTGGTGAGTCTATAAAAAGAATTCACAAATTTGTTGGAGATGAAGTAATAGGTGATGTGCATTTGGGAGACTGGGGATTGCAAATGGGTTTAATAATCGAAGAGTTAAAAGTTAGAAAACCAGATTTATTGTACTTTGATGAAAATTATGAAGGGGACTACCCAAAAGACCCTCCTTTTACAATAGATGAATTAGAAGAAATATATCCAGCTGCAAGTAAAAAAACTAAAGTAGAAGACAATGCAACAGCTGAAGAAATTGCATTTGCAGAAGAATTTAAAGAAAATGCAAGAAAAAATACTGGTTTACTTCAACAGCAAAAAAGAGGATATTATGATTTGTGGAAACAAATAGTAGCAGTATCGCTAGAAGATTTAAAAAAGAATTATGAGAAATTAAATGTTAACTTCGATTTATGGCTAGGAGAAAGTGATTCTCAAAAATATGTTCCTGAAATGATAAAGATGATGGAAGATAGGAAAATAATATATGAAAGTGATGGAGCAATGGTTGTTGACGTACAAGAACCAACAGATAATAATACAATTAATCCGTGTATGATTTTGAAACGCGGAGGAGTATCGTGTTATCAAACTACTGATTTGGCAACACTATTACAAAGAAAGAAAGAATTTAATCCAGATGAAGTTATTTATGTAGTAGATAAAAGACAAGAGATGCATTTTGTTCAAGTTTTCAGGTGTGCTAAAAAAGCGGACTTGGTAAATTCCGATACAGTATTAACATTTTTAGGATTTGGAACTATAAATGGAAAAGACGGAAAACCTTTTAAAACAAGGGATGGAAGAGTAATGCGTCTTGAAAAATTAATAGAAGAAGTTAATAAAAAAATATACAATAAATTAGCAGATAATAAAGAAATGACTGAGAAAGAAAAAAATGAGATTTCAAAAATTGTTGGTTTAGCTGCATTGAAATATGCTGATTTATCAAATCAAATATCAAAAGATTATATTTTTGATATAGACAAGTTCACTTCGATAGAAGGAGATACTGGTCCATATATTCTTTATACAATAGTTAGAGTAAAATCAATTATTAAAAAATATAAAGAGAACAATCCTAATTTTGTAAAAAGTAAAATAACTATACCAGGTTCAGATGTAGAAAGAAATATTATGTTGCTTATTTCACAATTCAACCAAACGATAGAACAAGCATATATTGAAAATGCTCCATATAAAATATGCAGTTACTTGTATAAATTAGCAACTGAATTTAATTCATTCTATAATAATACCAAAATATTAAAAGAAGAAAAAGCAACTGCAGAAGCTCATATTGAATTAATTACATTAGTTAAACATGTATTAGAAATTGGTATAGATTTGTTAGGATTTTCAGCACCAGATAAGATGTAAACAGAACTAGGAGGAAAAGTATGAAATCGGAAGATGCAAATATAATAATTAAAATGAAACGAAATATACATCATTTGATTTTAAGGAAAAGAATCCACAAAAGAAGTTTTACACTCATTTCACAAAATTGTGTTGGTGGAGTGATATACCATATGCTAGATATGCCTTTTAAAACACCAACAATAAATCTTTATATAAATGATGAAGATTTTGTGAAACTAGCGGAAAATCCCCGATATTATTTTTCTATTGAACCTGAGCCATTATTAGAAAAATATATCGAACCAACCGATGAACAAGTAAATTATCCTTTGATTAAAGTTGGTGATATAACAGTATATTGCAGACATTATAATAGCTGTAAAGAGGCTATTGATTCATGGAACAGGAGAAGAGCAAGAATAGATTATAATAATATTTATGTTATTGCTACGAGTTGGAATCTACATGAAAGTGCAGAATTAATAGAAAGAATAGGAAAATGTGGATATCCAAATGTAATATTTACTTATGAAAAATATGATTTGCCAAATTGCGTATATCTTAAGGGAGATAAATGGAAAAAAGACAAAAGAGGTTTCGTGAAACCAGCAATACCAAATTATTCTAAAAATGGATACATAAGGAACTTTGAAGAATTGTTCGATTTTCCTAAGTGGATAAACTACGGAGTAGTAGAAGAAAGATAGGAGGTGATTTTTATGAAATTAGCAAAAAATGAGCTAAGAATTTCTATTACAGCAGCCTGTAATATGAAATGTGTGTATTGTCATAATGAGGGTAATACAAAAATGGCAATGCTTACAAAAGAACAAATTAGAGAAATTGTAGAGGCAAGCAAAGATTTTGGACTTAAAAAGATAAGAATTACTGGAGGAGAACCACTTGTATCTCCATATGTGGAAGAAATATGCCAAATGCTAACAGAAGAATATGGAATTAGTGTAGAGATGAATACAAATGGAATTAAAATTGAAAAATTGCTTAGAATGATAAAAAAAGGATGGTTAAAAAAAGTTGTAATTGGCATGGATTATTTCGATAAAGAAATATCAAAAAATTCTCCAGTGGGTAAAAGTTCTGCTACAATAAAAAACAATATTCTTGAAATCAAAAAAACAGGCTGTGAAGTTCGTATAGCCACGGTATACAATGATGATGATGAAAATACCGAAAATATAGTAAGGTGGGCAGTTGATAATGATATTGGAGTAAGAGTTTTAGAAATTGTTAGAGAAGAAACTGATGAAGAATATAGCAAAAGATATATGAATCTTCAAAAGAAAATTGCTGCTGATATAGAACTTGACTGGCATATAGATAGTGTTATGGAAGAATTAAATGGCGCTAAGGATGGAAAAGTATTAGTAAAATTTTATCATTCTCTTTGTAGATTAGGCTTATGTAATATCTGTAAAAAGGTACCATTTAGAATAACAAGCAGTGGTATAGCTAGACCATGCATCTTAACTTCATCAACAGATGTTGATTTATTTGATGGAAACATACGTGAGAATATTACTAAAGTTATGAAACAAGAAATTAATATTAACAAAATAAGAAACTCGGAAGTTATTATAAAATAGAAAGGAAATACACTGTGGCTGTTGAAGGAAGTATCTTAAATAAGGAAAGTATTAAAAAAATTATGATTGAACAATATGGTATATCAGTTGAAGCAATAAAAAAAATAAATAGAGGAAGCGCCAATGTGTTTGAGATTTTTTCAAAAGGTAGTCATTATATATTAAAAGAATTCCAAAGTAAAATTGACATTGATAAGATTAAAATTGAATATACGGTTGTTGAACATTTAAGAAGAGATGGAGTAGCTACACCAAAATATATTTTAAATAAAAATGGAGAATTATACTTTGAATTTAACAAAAGGCTTTTAATAGTACAAAAATTTATAGAGGGACAAGTTGTGGATTCTAATACGTCAAATCAAGAACAAATTATAGAATCTGCATGTGTATATGGAAAAATAATAAAGTCCTTGGAAAACTTTAAATATGAACTGCCTGATTTTAAGAGACATTATATGTCAAAAGAATTGTGCGAGCAAGATATAAAAAATATTGAACAATTAATAAAAATAAATAAGAATAAAGATGTTAATGATGCATTATTGCATAAAAGGGAAATATTATTAAAATTGAAAGATTTGGATTATACCTGGCAGAATAAGTTAACATATAAAAAAAGTCATGGTGATTATACGGTGGCTCAATTTATTTATAATGACAAAGAAAACATAAAAGCAATAGTTGATTGGGTATCAGCGAGGAAAATTCCCGTTGCAAGAGAGTTAATTAGAAATTATTTTTTTATGGCTAAGGAAATAAAAAAACAAAATGTTAATTTCGAGTTTTTCTTAGAGTATATAAAGGAATTTGAAAAATATCAAGAATTAAATGATTATGACTTAAAATATATGCCATTATTGTATCTAATTGAATTATCGAGAACAATATATGGTTATGAGCAATATGTTTACAATAACTTAGTAGAATATTTAGATTTTGGAAATGAACTTTATAATCAATGTTTATGTATAGAAAAAAATAGCGATGAACTATCAAGAGAGTTACTAAAGTTAAAAAAATGTAAATAAAATGAAAGGAATGAAAAATATGAATTATTCTAATGAATGCCCTTTTTGTACTGAGACAAGATATATTAACAATAAATTAGCAAATTTACCAGCTGAAGAAGCAATATTATTTGAAAATGATGATATATATGTGAGAGTTGATATTTCTCCACTATGTTTAGGGCATATTTTAATTATAACGAACAAACATTATTTAAACTTTTTTGAGATTCCGAAAGAAATGAAAATTCAGGTTAGCAAATTAAAAGAAAAAATAAAAGAAGTTTATAAAGAAATATATAATTCTGATGTTCTGTTTTTTGAACATGGCTCTGCACAGTCAGGATATGCAGGAGCAAGTATAGATCATGCACATTTACACTGTATTCCATACAAATTTGATTTGACGGAATCTTTAAATAGAGAACTTGGACAGGCTGAGGAATGTGATATATTATCACCAGAGAAACATTTTAACAATGAATTTTCTTATATTTATATAGGAAGTGAAAAGAATGGAAATAAAATTTATAGAGTTGAAAAGTTACCAAGTCAATTTTTAAGAAGATTGGTGTTTGAAAAACAAGGAAGTCAAGAATATAAATGGCAAGAGAAATGTATAACATTAGATAGTGTTAAAGATTCAAAACAAACAATAGAAGATTTAAAGGATAAGATACTTATAGAATAAAAAATCAACAAATACACAAATGTTAAGTAATGTGAAAATAATACTTGTTGGTATATACAACAATTGAGATACAAGGATTAAAAATACATTATATATAATAAACTAATTAAAGAAAAGATTTTTGATTTAATTGCAGGCAAAGGACATAGAGTTACAGATAGATTTCTGGATGATAAATACTATGATGTAGAGTTTAATTAAAAATTAATTCGTTAGTATGTTGAATTCAAGGAGTATTACTACGTTTATAAGTTGTAAAATTCTTATATAAAGTAAAGAGTTTATAATACAAATTTTTCAAAACTACTTGATTTATATATTTGTTTATGTTAAATTATAAGCATAGAATCAAACATAAAATACAATTATAAATACAAGCTCGTATTTTTCGCACACGGAAGTGCTAAACGAGCCAATAAAAATAAGTAGTCTTAAGACTACTTATTTTTATTGGTTGTTCAATTTGAAATTTAATAAATTATATATTAACCGTCGAGCGCGGAGAGCGCGAGGCTTTAACTGCGACGAAATCGAGCGCGTCCAGTGGACGAAACAGCGAGATTGAGGAAATGCAGAAACTATCGTTTCAGTGATTGCGTTTAGTCAAGCACTGAAATGATAAGTTTCAAATCGTATGGTCGTTGGCAAATTAAATTTAAAAATATCCCAACGACCTATCGGTGTTATAGCGAAGCTATTAACTGATGAATAAACGAGCGCTGCCTGTGGCAGATAAAGCGAGTTTATGAAAGAAGATAAGTGAAATATGAATGAATAATATTGATTAAATATAAATAAATGTTATAATATATAGTATATATGATAAATATTATGAAGAAAGGAGAAAAATAATGGAAGAAAATACAGAATCAAGACTAATTTCACAGACATTCTTTTGGATGTTTTTAGGATTGCTAGGAACAGCTATTGTATCATGGTACACATATTCGTCAGGACTTTTAGTTAAAATAATTATTAATGATATGTGGAGAATATTATTAATAGCAGAGGTAATAGTGGTAATTTTATTCTCATTATTATTTAAAAAATTATCACCAACATTTGTTGGAATATTGTACTTTGCATACGCAACTCTAAATGGTGTTACACTATCATCAATATTTTATTGCTTTGAATTAAATTCTGTTATATATTTATTTTTAGCATCAGCACTACTATTTGGTGGTCTTGCACTTTATGGATATAAAACAGAACGAAATGTAAGTTCATGGAATAATATATTATTTGCAGTATTAATAGTAGGAATTATTTTAAGTATTATAAATATATTTATTGGAAACAGTATGCTAGACATTATATTAGACTGGATTATATTATTAGTATTTTTTGGGATAACTGTATACGATGTGAATAAAATAAAAAGTTTACAATATGAAGAAGGTATTAACCAAGAAAAACTATACATATATGGAGCTATGCAATTATATTTAGACTTTATAAATATATTCTTAAGAATATTATCTATTTTTGGAAAAAGAAGAGACTAGTTGTATCAAAACAATGCTTGTATTCATATTATATATTAAACACTATCTAGTGTTGAATGGAGTTGAAAAATATGGAATCAGAATACGGTTATTGTTGCGAAAAAAAATCAAAATGTAAAAAATGTAATTGCTTAGAAGTTATAGCTGCAATAGTTGGTGCATTATTTGCATTAGTTATAGGTGCTATAATTGGAGCAGAATTAGCATCAACAATACTTGGAGCATTAGCTGCGGTAATAGTTTTAGCAATAGTACTTGGACTACTTTTAATTATAACAGTAATTTTGATTATTTGTAAAAATCTTTGCAAAAACAAAATGAACATTACAATATGCTAATATAAGGTTTTTATATAGAGGGTATCTAATTTAGATACTCTCATTTTTTTGAGCTATATTAAAAAATGTTGATTAGTTTCATAGAAAGTAATATAATAACAGTAACAGCAAAGTTGATATCTTCTAGAACAGGCGGAAGCGTGTATATTATATCAAAGTAAAGAGGTATATGAAAGTCAAAAAGATGACATTTTTAATAAGATATCAAAAGTGTTGGGTACAAATAAATTTTAGAAGGGAATGAAAAAAATGAAAAGTTTTGGAAATGTACTATGGGGGATTGTTTTAATTGTAGTAGGATTGATTATAGGAGGAAATGCACTTGGAATTACAAATATAAATATATTTTTTGATGGATGGTGGACTTTATTTATAATTGTACCATGTTTTATCGGCTTATTTAAAGAAAGAGAAAAAACAGGTAATATTATAGGATTATTAATAGGAATTGCATTATTGTTATGTTATCAAGATATATTAGATTTTGATATGATATGGAAATTAGCACTTCCAGTGGTTTTAATTATTATTGGTATTTCATTTATATTTAAAGATACTTTTAATCATAAAATCAATGAAGAAATAAAAAAATTAAATGAAAATAGAACAAAAGACGGAGGATATTGTGCAACTTTTGCAGGACAAAACATAAAATTTGATGGAGAAAAGTTTAATGGAACAGAATTAACAGCTGTATTTGGTGGAGTTAAGGGTGATTTAACAAAAGCTATAATTGAAAATGATGCTGTAATAAATGCTACAAGTGTGTTTGGTGGAATAGAAATTTATGTACCTGATGATGTAAATGTAAAAATTAAATCTTCATCAATATTTGGTGGGGTTAGTGAAAAAAGAAAATCTGATGTCAAAAATGAAAATTCACACACAATTTATGTAAATGCTACATGTATATTTGGAGGTGTAGATATAAAATGACGACTTTTTATTGATATCTAAACGCAATCGCTGAAACGATAGTTTCTGCATTTCCTCAATCTCGCTGCTTCGTCCACTGGACGCGCTCGATTTCGTCGCAGTTAAAGCCTCGCGCTCTCCCGCGCTCAGCTGTTAACAATAAATAATTGATTGAATCCAAAAACAAATAAAAACGAGTAGTCTTTAGACTACTCATTTTTATTGGCTCTCCATGTTGGACTCGAACCAACTCCTCAGGCATCAAACTAATTGTTTCAGCCTTTGACTACGCAAAGTCTAAAACAATAGTTTATGCATATTCATAAACTCGCTTCATCTGCCACAGGCAGCGCTCGTTTATTCACCAGTTAATAGCTTCGCTATAACACCGATAGGTCGTTGGCATAAAATAAAAAGAAACAGATTTTAAGATCTGCTTCTTTTATTGGCTCTCCATGTTGGACTCGAACCAACTCCTCAGGCATCAAACTAATTGTTTCAGCCTTTGACTACGCAAAGTCTAAAACAATAGTTTATGCATATTCATAAACTCGCTTCATCTGCCACAGGCAGCGCTCGTTTATTCACCAGTTAATAGCTTCGCTATAACACCGATAGGTCGTTGGCATAAAATAAAAAGAAACAGATTTTAAGATCTGCTTCTTTTATTGGCTCTCCATGTTGGACTCGAACCAACGACCTATCGGTTAACAGCCGAGCGCTCTACCAACTGAGCTAATGGAGAATATTTTTAAAACTGAAATTATTATAGTACACATTATACCAAAGTGCAATAGTTTTTATACAAAAAATTAAATTTTTTTATTGCACACGAAAAATCCAAGATTTTACCTATATTACAAGGATAAGATACTTTGGAGTGTGCATATTTGCAAGGCAACTTTTGTTATAATACTTGCTAAACTGTTTAAATAAAGATAAAATAGATAGAGTAAAATGATTTCATAAATATGAAACAGTAAAATAGTGAGGTATTAACTTTGGAGATTAAAGGAAGAATTAGAGATATTATTTATCGTAATGAAATAAATAGCTATACAATTGCAACATTTGAAACAGATGAAGAGGAAACTACTGTTGTGGGTTATCTTCCTTTTATTGAAAAAGGTGATAATCTAAAAATAACTGGTAATTTTGTTGAACATCCTGAATATGGTAGACAATTAAAAATTGAGACTTTTGAAAAGTTAATGCCAGAAGATTTAGATTCAATAGAAAATTATTTAGCGAATGGAAAATTCAAAGGGATAGGTCCTGCAACAGCTAAAAGAATGGTTAATACCTTTGGAAAAGATGTAATAAATATTATTAAATTTGAACCTGAAAAGTTGTCTTGTATAAAAGGAATTACTGAGGAAAAAGCAATTGAAATTTCACAAAGCTTTAACGAAAATTGGGAAGTATGGCAAATTGTTAGTTATCTGGAGAAATTCGGAATTGGTCCACAAAGTGCAGAAGGAATATATAAAAAACTGGGGCCAAATACAATAACGACAATAGAAGAAAATCCATATATTTTAGTAGATTTGACAGTTAGGGTTAACTTTGCACAAATAGACCAGATTGCTATAAAAATGGGAATGGATTTAGAGAATGATAAACGTATTAGAAGCGGTATAAAATATGCCCTTAAATTATCTACTAATAATGGACATTGTGCAGTATTATATGAAAATTTAATTCAGTTTGTAAAAGATTTACTAAATGTTTCAGAAGTGATGATAGAAAACAATATTATATTTTTGAAAACAAAAAATGAAATTGTATTAGAAGATAGAGAAAATCAGGAGTGGGTATATTTATATAATTATTATGTGGCTGAAAAAAATGTTGCTGAAAGTTTGATAGCTTTAGATAATTATTTAAATGTAAAAGAAATTAGTAATTTTGAAAAGAAATTAAAGAAAATTGAAAAACATTCTGATTTAGAATTATCTGAAAAACAAAGAGAAGCGGTAATTGCAGTTCAAGAGCATAATGTTTGTGTAATTACCGGTGGACCAGGTACAGGAAAAACTACTATAATAAAAACAATAATTGAAATGTATAAACAAGAGGAGAAAAAGGTTGTATTATGTGCACCTACAGGGAGAGCTGCTAAGAGAATGAGTGAAGCTACTGGAGAAGAAGCTAAAACTTTGCATAGATTATTGGAAATTGGAAAAACAAGCTCAGATGAGTTACAAAATATAGACCCAAATGTAGAAGTTGCACCACTAGATGCAGATGTGATTATTGTTGATGAAGTATCAATGGTTGATATATTTTTAATGAATTATTTATTACAAGCAATTTATAAAGGAACTAAGCTTGTATTAGTTGGAGATAGTAATCAGTTACCATCAGTTGGACCAGGAAATGTACTAAAAGATATTATACAATCTGAAAGACTTACTACAATTACATTAAACAAAATTTTTAGACAAGCAGCTAAGAGTAAAATTATTTTAAATAGCCATAAGGTAAATGAGGGTATTAGTATTTTTAGTAAAGATGAACAAAACGAAAATGAAGAATTATTGGAAGATTTTTTCTTTATAAATGAAACTAATAAATTAAAAGTGCTAGAGAATATAATTTCACTATGTACAGGAAGACTAGAAAAGTATGGAAACTATACTTTTGCCCAAAACATACAAGTAATTAGTCCAACAAAAAAAGGAGAACTTGGAACCAAAGAATTAAATAAGAGTTTGCAACAAGCTATAAACCCAGAATCAGAAGAAAAAAACGAAAGAAAGTATATAGATTCTGTGTTCCGTGAAGGTGATAGAATAATGCAAATAAAAAATAATTATGATATTTATTGGGAAAAAAGAGAACCTACACTTGAAATGGGCAAAGGCGTATTTAATGGAGAATATGGAACAATACTAAATATAGATGAAGTAGAGAAAAAAGTAAAGATTAAGTTTGATGACGATAAATTAGTGTGGTATAACTTTGATGAGCTTGAGCAAATAGAACATTCATACTGCATTACCGTGCATAAGGCTCAACGGAAGCGAATTTGATGTAGTTATTATGCCAATAGTACAGGCTGCGCCAATGTTACTTACTCGTACATTGCTATACACTGCAATGACAAGAGCAAAAAAATTACTTATTTTAATTGGAAATCCTAATATTATAGAATTTATGACGCAAAATGCAGATAGTAAAAAAAGAAATACAGGGTTAGAATTTAAATTGAGAAATTTATAGTTTCATATTGACTTCAGTGTTAAAATAATATAAACTATTACCATAGGGGAAATAAAAATACCATTAAAAAGGAGGTGAACCCCTATGCAGGAAGAGTTACTATTAGAGATACTTAATGTAGTCAAAAGGTCAGAAGCAGAAAACAAAAAAGCAATAGAAGAACTAAGAGCATCTGTAAACAGACTAGAAGAAAAGGTTGATAGACTAGAAACAAGATTTGACGGCTTAGAAGTAAGATTCGATGGACTAGAAGAAAAAGTTGATAGACTAGAGACAAGATTTGACGGTTTAGAAGAAAAGGTTGATAGACTAGAGACAAGATTTGATGGCTTAGAAGTAAGATTCGATGGACTAGAAGAAAAGGTTGATAGACTAGAGACAAGATTTGATGGCTTAGAAGTAAGATTCGACGGACTAGAAGAAAAGGTTGATAGACTAGAAACAAGATTTGACGGTTTAGAAGTAAGATTCGATGGACTAGAAGAAAAAGTTGATAGACTAGAAACAAAATCTGATAGAATAGACGCAAAGACTGACAGAATTGAAAAGCGAATTACAGATGAAATGGAAGACACTTCACATATGATAAAAACTTTATTTAACCAAACAGATAGAATTACTAACTATTTGGATTTGAATTGGAACATGAAAAAATTTAATTAAAAAAGATAAAACGGGGCTATTTATTTTAGGAGGTTTTAATGAACTTTTTAAAAAATATGCTCTTTTTTATTTTTCCACGCAAATGCGAGATGTGTGAAACAATTTCTGAGAGCTATATATGTGACAAGTGTAAGAGTAAACTAGAAAAAACAGAGTTATATTTAAATAGAATAGATGATTACTCAAAAGACAATACAAAGTATTTTGACGAACATGCATATATTTTTGAGTATAATTCAATAATAAGAGAAAAAATAATTGAGTATAAATTTAAGAACAAACCATACTTAGGAAAAATGTTTTCTGAATTTTTTGTGAAAAATGAAAAAATGTGTGGATTTTTTGAAAAATATGATATAATTATCCCAGTACCAATGACAGATAAAAAAATAAAAGAAAGAGGATATAATCAAACAGAAGTAATAGCGAAGATTATATCCAAAAATATTCCAAATATAACAATTCAGAAAAGTGTACTAATAAAATACAAAAATAATAAAGTTCAAAGTAAACTTAATAAAAAGCAAAGACAAAAAAATGTACAAGATGTATATAAATTAAATAATGAAGAGAAAATAAAAGAAAAGAATATACTGATTTTTGATGACATATATACAACAGGAGCAACATGTAATGAATGTGCTAGAGTATTGAAACAAGCAAATCCAAACAAAATTGGAATTATCACAATAGCAAAAGATTGTGGCAAAATACAAACGAAGAGTAATAGAAAGGAATGAGAAAATGGAAGATTTAGTAGAAAGTATATTGGATTACATTAGAGCGGAATACACAGACTATGCCATTATGATAAATGGCGAATGGGGAAGCGGAAAGACTTACTTTTGGAATCATAAAATAAAACCCAAAATTGAGTCTATGCAAGTAAATGGAAAAAAATTAACACCAATTTATATGTCTTTATATGGAATATCAAACCTAGAAGAAATAAGCAAAAAAATATTTATCGAAACTACTCAATTAATGGACAAAAATTTAAAAAAATTTATGGGAGCAAGTGGCGTTGGAAGTATACCAGAATATGCAAAAACAGGTTTAGATATGGCAAACTTTTTTGGTGTAACTCAAAATGGAGATAGACTAGACTATGCCCAATTCTTTTCAACAGACGATAAAGTACTTTGCTTTGACGATTTGGAGAGAGCAAATGTCGATGTTATTGATATCTTGGGATATATCAATAACTTTGTTGAACATGATCACATAAAAACAATAATAATTTGTAATGAAAAGGAATTATCAACAAAATTAAAAAACAGCAATCTAGAAATGAAGACTTTTATAGCTACGTATTTATTAGATAAAGAAAACAAGTTAAATATAAAAACAGATAAGCCAATGGTAGAAAGAATAAGAGATACCATTGAATATGTTTTTGACAAAGCAAATGATTATGAAAGAATAAAAGAGAAATTGATAGGGGAAACCTTTGAATATGCTCCAGAGTTCAACTATATAATAAATGGACTCCTAATGAGATATGAAAATAATGCGGACTTAATTAGATTTCTGAGAGAAAATACCGCACTAATAACTTCTACATTTAACAAAAGTGGAACTAGAAACTTGCGTATTTTGAAGCATGCTTTAAATAACTTTAAAAAAATATTTGATACAGTTACAAATTCATATCCGAATACAAACCACAGGGTATTACAAACTATGCTGATTTTCACAATAGCAATATCTTTTGAAATTAAGTCTGGAAAAATAACAAAAGATAAATTTGTAAATATTAGTAATAACGAAGAATATAAATCTGTATTAGTATCCTCAAGAGTATTTATGGATAATAGACAATTTTACATTAAAGAATTTGATAACAACTATTATTACAATTTTAAGGCAGAATATCGCTTCTTTAAATTTATTGAAAAATATGTACGTACTCGTATTTTTGACATGAAAATCTTTAAAGAAAATATGGAAGTAATACGTGATACTGTAGATACAAAACAGCTACCTGGATATAAAAGGCTTCTTACTGAAGAGTATTGGAAAATACCAGACGATCAATTTAATGGAGTAATTGATGAAACATTGGATTATGTAAAAAATGGAAGAATAGAAATAATACAAATTGTAAAACTATTTTCATATTTTGCATATTTCATAAAAAAAGATCTTATTAATTATGATATGAGAACAATAAAGTCTGTATTTTTCAATGGAATGAATATATCTTCTCTAACCTCAACTTACTGTGCGAATGTTGATGAAGAATTATCACAAGTAGCAATAGAAGATGAATTTGAACCGGATATGGAAGAAATACTAAAACATTTTAATGAAATAAACATGCAATTAAAAACAAAAATGTATAATGAAAAAGCAGAAGAAATATTTAAATATATTCCAATGAAGATGGAAATGTTTTATGATAAATTTGATAAAGAATGTATGAATGTTCCAATATTCAAATATTATGATTCGTTCCAAACATTCCAAAGAATTTCGTGTGCAAGTAATGAAGATATAGTAACAATAAAAGAAAAACTAGTTGACAGAGCTAGTAGATTTAAAAATGAAATTCAGGAAGAAATACCAAATATAAGAAAATTAAAACAAATAATGGATGACTACGTTGATGGAAAACTTCCAAGTATAAAAGTAGTTTTACTACAGGATTTTTCTAATGAATTGGAAAAAATTATAAAAAGCTATGATGCAGGAAAACAAGAAATATTGGATATTGAAGAATAAAAATGTATAAAAACCTCCTTTTAAAGCAATAATAAGAATAATTATAATTGCATAGAGCTAAAAGCTTTAAATTTAAAAGGAGGTAATATTTTGAAAGCAACAGGTGTAGTAAGAAGAATTGATGATTTAGGTAGAGTTGTTATTCCAAAGGAAATTAGAAAAACATTGAGAATAAAAGAAGGGGATCCTCTTGAAATATTTACAGATAAAGAGGGAGAAGTAATTTTAAAAAAGTACTCACCAATAGGAGAATTAACAGAATTTGCAACAGGATATGCAGAAACATTAGCAAAAACAACAGGACATATTGCATGTATTACAGATAAAGATACAGTAATTGCTGTATCAGGCGGAGCAAAAAAAGAATTACTAGAGCAAGATGTTAGCGAAGAACTAGAAAGATTGATGGATGATAAAGAGAAGTATACTAGTAAGGAAAACAATGATTTAGCAATTCCAATCACAAAAAATGAAAATAAGGAAAGAAGATACAATTCACAAGTTGTATATCCAATAATTTCAGATGGAGATGTAATTGGTACAGTAATATTGCTATCAAAAGATAATAATACAAAAATGAATGAAGTGGAACAAAAAGTTGCTCAATCTGCAGCAAGTTTTTTAGGAAGTCAAATGGAAATATAATGTAATACATTTGTAATATACATGTAACAAAAACGTAACACAAAAAAGCTTGATTATTTCCAATATTTATAGTATAAATAATATGAAAATAATTGAAGTCCACAAAGGAGGAAAAACAATGGAAGAATTAAAAAATAATGAAGTAAGAGCTGATGTACCAGCAGAAGTAAGCACTTGGACAAAAATTAAAAACTTTTTATTTCAAGAAATAACACTTACAATGACACCAAAACAAGAGTTAGTATTCCAAGAAGTACATGATTTTTGGCACCAAGAAGTTAATCGTGATTTTTGGTTTCAAGAAATTAAAATTATAGACAATATAACATTATAATAAATAAAAAGCTTATTAGTTTAACTAATAAGTTTTTTTATTTATTTTTCTATATTTTTATATAAGAATACTTGAAAAGTATTCTTTTTTGATATAAAATTACATTGTTTAGGATATACTAAACATATTAACAAAAAAGAATGTAAAAATACATTCATAAAGGAGGAAAAATTATGTCAATAAAATTAGGAATCAATGGCTTTGGAAGAATAGGAAATTTATCATTACAAGCAGCACTAAATAAAGAGGGAGTAGAGGTTATTGCAATAAATGACCCATTTATAACAGCAGACTATATGGCATATATGATGAAATACGATACAATCCATGGAAAATTCAATGGAGAAGTTTATGAAAAAGATGGAAAATTAATAGTAAACGGAAAAGAAATTAAAGTATACAATGAAATGGAACCTAAAAACATTCCTTGGGGAGCAGATGGAGTTGATTATGTACTAGAATGTTCAGGAGTATTTACAACAATTGAAAAAGCAAATGCACACTTAGAAGCAGGTGCAAAAAAAGTTATTATATCTGCACCATCTAAAGATGCACCAATGTTTGTTATGGGAGTAAATAACGAAACATATACACCAGATATGAATATTATTTCAAATGCATCATGCACAACAAACTGTTTAGCACCACTTGCTAAAATTATAAACGATAACTTTGGAATCAAAGACGGCTTAATGACAACAGTTCATAGTATTACAGCAACACAAAAAACAGTTGATGGAGCTACTAAAAAAGACTGGAGAGGTGGAAGAGCAGCAAGTTACAATATTATTCCATCATCAACAGGTGCAGCTAAAGCAGTTGGAAAAGTTATACCTTCATTAAATGGAAAATTAACAGGTATGTCATTCAGAGTACCAACAGTTGATGTTTCAGTTGTAGACTTAACATGTAACTTAGAAAAACCAGCAACATATGAAGAAATATGTGAAGCAGTTAAAAAAGCATCAGAAAATGAAATGAAGGGAATAGTAGAATATGTATCAGACCCAGTAGTTTCATCAGACTTTATACATGATGAACATACATGTATTTTTGATAGTACAGCAGGAATAGCACTAACAGACACATTTGTAAAATTAGTTGCATGGTATGATAATGAATGGGGTTATTCAAATAAATTAGTTGATTTAGCTATTTATGTTGCTAGCAAATAATCAAAAGTGATTGAAAATATTCAATCTAATGTGTAGTTACAAAGAAGGGAAAGAAAGTATATATGGAAAAGAAAACAATAAGAGACATAGATACAAAAGAACTAAGAGGAAAAAAGATATTGGTTCGCTGTGACTTTAATGTACCATTAAAAGATGGAGAAATTACAGATGATACAAGAATTAGAGCAGCACTTCCAACAATAAGATATTTGCTAGAAAGTGGAGCAAAGGTAGTCCTTTGCTCACACTTAGGTAGACCAAAGGGAGAAGTAAACGAAAAATACTCAATGAAACCAGTAGCTGAAAGATTATCGGAAGAATTAGACGCAAAAGTAAAATGCGCAGAAGATGTGACAGGACCAAGTGCAAAAGATATGGCTAATGAATTAAAAGAAGGAGAAGCAGGACTACTTGAAAATGTTCGTTTTGATCCAAGAGAAGAAAAAAATGAAGAAAGTTTAGCTATAGAATTGGCTGATTTAATTGGAAATGAAGGCATTTACGTAAATGATGCATTTGGAACAGCACATAGAGCACATGCTTCTACAGAAGGAGTTGCACATCATGTGGATGAATCTGTAGCAGGACTTTTAATGGAAAGAGAAATTGAAAAACTTGGAGCAGTACTTGAAAAACCAGAAGAACCATTTGTTGCAATTTTGGGAGGAGCAAAAGTATCAGATAAAATAGGTGTTATAGAAAACTTAATGCAAAAAGTTCAAACAATAGAAATTGGTGGAGCAATGGCTAACACTTTCTTAAAAGCTAAAGGATATGATATAGGTTCATCTAAATATGAAGAAGACAAAATAGAAGTGGCAAAACAAATAATGAAAGATGCTCTTAATAAAGGTGTAGAAATAATATTACCAAAAGATGCTAGGGTAGCTAAAATAGCAGAAGGTGAAGAGCTAACACCTGAAACAGTAGAATCAGCAGAACATAAAAATGTTAAATTAAACGTAGAAGGCAGAGGAGAATCTTTAGAAGGTTGGCAAATATTAGATGTGGGTGATACTACATTAACATATTTTGCAGATAGACTAGAAAATGCAAAAACAGTAGTATGGAATGGACCTTTGGGATATACAGAAGTTCCAGAATTTGCACAAGGAACAGAAAAAATAGCTAAATATATTTCACATACAAAGGCAAAGTGCGTAATTGGTGGAGGAGATTCAGTTGCAGCTATTCAAAAAATAAAGAAAGCAGCAAAACAAAATGGCGAAGATGTAAAACAAGAATTTAACAATATTTATTTATCAACAGGTGGAGGTGCATCTTTAGAATTTCTAGAAGGCAAAACACTACCAGGAATTGCAGCATTGAATAATAAAGAAAAACAAAAATGCAAATCAGGAGAAAATGGAAATTGCAAAAGCAATGAACAACAAATTGCTGATTAAGAAAAGAGGAAACCAAATGAGAAGAAAAGTTGTTGCAGGAAATTGGAAGATGAATATGCTTCCTAATGAAGCAATGAGCTTTATAAGACAAATTGAAAGTGAAGTAAATAATTCTAAAGCAGAAGTAATTCTTTGTGTACCTTATACAGACCTATTCTATAGTTTGCTTACAGCACAAGATACTAAAATAAAAATAGGAGCACAAAATATGCACTGGGAAGAAAAGGGTGCATATACAGGAGAAATTTCTGGACAGATGCTAAAATGTATTGGCGTTGAATATGTAATTATAGGTCATTCTGAAAGAAGACAATATTTTGCAGAAACAGATGAAACTGTAAATAAAAAGGTAAAAGCAGCGTTATTAAACGGTTTGAAGCCAATAGTTTGTGTGGGCGAAACATTAGAACAAAGGGAACAAGGAAAACAGAAAGAAATTATAACAAATCAAACTCATTTGGCATTAGAAGGACTAAATGAAGAACAATTAAAAAGTGTCATGATTGCGTACGAACCAATATGGGCAATTGGAACAGGAAAAACTGCTACATCTGAAGATGCAAACAACGCAATAAAGTCAATTAGAAATCAAGTTGAAAAAGATTATGGCAAGAATGTTGCAGAAAATATTATCATACTATATGGTGGTAGCGTTAAACCTGAAAATAGCAAAGAATTATTTTCAATGTCTGACATAGACGGAGGTCTTGTTGGAGGGGCAAGTTTAAAAGCAGAAGAATTTATTAAGATATTATCGATTTAGAAGAAATGGAGAAAAATAATGGACAGAAAGCCAATAATGCTAATGATATTAGATGGATTTGGAATAAATGAAAACGAAAAAGGAAATGCAGTTAAATTAGCTAATACACCTAATATTGATAAACTAATGAAAACATGGCCAACTACTCAAATTCATACAAGTGGGTTGGCAGTAGGATTACCAGAAGGACAAATGGGAAATTCAGAAGTTGGTCATACAAATATAGGTGCAGGAAGAGTTGTATACCAAGATTTAACACGTATTACAAAATCAATTGAAGATGGAGAATTCTTTAGTATTAAAGAATTAACAGCAGCAATTGATAATTGCAAAAAATATAATTCAAAACTTCATATTATGGGACTTCTTTCAGATGGTGGAGTTCATAGTCATATTAGACATTTATTTGCACTATTAGAATTAGCAAAAAGAAAAGACTTTGAAGATGTATATGTACATTGTTTCTTAGATGGAAGAGATACACCACCAGCTTCAGGAGAAAGCTATATTCTGCAACTTGAAGAAAAAATGAAAGAAAAAGGCGTAGGAAAAATAGCAAGTATATCTGGTAGATTTTACAGTATGGATAGAGATAAAAGATGGGATAGAGTTGAAAAAGCATATAAAGCCTTAGTATATGGAGAAGGAGAAAAAGCAACATCTGCTATTTCTGGAATAGAAGCATCATATCAAAAAGAAGTATTTGACGAATTTGTTGAACCAACAGTTATCTGCAATGGAGAAGAACCAATCGCCACAATTGATAATCATGATTCAGTTATATTCTTTAACTTTAGGCCAGATAGAGCAAGAGAAATAACAAGAAGTTTAGTTGATCCAGAATTTGATGGATTTGAAGTAAAACCATTAGATTTATACTATGTATGTTTCACTCAATATGATGAAACAATACCAAATGTTCAAATTGCATTTAAGCCAGAAGTATTGGTTAATACATTTGGAGAATATGTTTCTAAAAAAGGATTAACACAATTAAGAATTGCGGAAACAGAAAAATATGCACATGTTACATTCTTCTTTAATGGTGGAGAAGAAAAACAATATAAAGGAGAAGATAGAATTTTAATACCATCTCCTAAAGTTCAAACTTATGACTTAAAACCTGAAATGAGTGCTATAGAGGTAACAGATAAAGTTGTTGAAGCAATAAACTCAGACAAGTATAATTGCATTATACTAAATTATGCTAATCCAGATATGGTAGGTCATACAGGAAGTCTAGAGGCTGCAATTAAAGCAATTGAAACAATTGATGGATGTGTAGAAAGAGTTGTTGAAGCAATGGCAGAAAAACAAGGAGTAATCTTAATGACAGCTGACCATGGAAATGCAGAACAAATGATAGATTATAAAACAGGTGAGCCACACACAGCACATACTACAAACCCAGTTCCACTAGTTTTAATAGGAATGCAAGGTGTAAAATTGAAAGAAGGCAAACTTGCAGATTTAGCACCAACAATGTTAGATATTATAGGACTAGAAAAACCTGAAGAAATGACAGGAAATAGTCTTATTGAAAAATAACAAAAAGAAAGGAAGGATAATCATGAAAGATTATTTAGAAATTGAAAGTGTAAGAGCATTAGAAGTATTAGATTCAAGAGGAAATCCAACTGTACAGGTAGAAGTTGTAACAGAAGGGGGATTTTCAGGAGTTGCTATGGTTCCATCAGGAGCATCAACAGGAAGCTTTGAAGCAGTTGAATTAAGAGATGGAGATAAAGAAAGATACTTGGGAAAAGGTGTATTAAAAGCAGTTGAAAATGTAAATGAAGTTATTAGCAAAGAAATTGAAGGAATGAACGTATATGAACAAGCTAAAATAGATGCTACAATGATTAAACTTGATGGAACAGAAAATAAAGGCAAATTAGGTGCAAATGCTATGCTTGGAGTTTCTTTAGCAGTAGCAAAAGCAGCAGCAGCTTCATTAGGAATGAGCTTATATAACTACATTGGAGGAGTAAATGCAAAAGAGTTACCTGTTCCAATGATGAACATTATGAATGGTGGAAAACATGCAGACAGCTCTTTAAGTGTACAAGAATTTATGATTATGCCAGTTGGAGCTAAAACATTTAGTGAATGCATGAGAATGGGTGTAGAAGTATACCATAACTTAAAGAAAGTATTAAAATCAAAAGGATATTCAACAGGTGTTGGAGACGAAGGTGGATTTGCTCCAAATTTAGGAAGCGAAGAAGAAGCAGTAGAATTAATTATAGAAGCAATCAAACAAGCTGGATATAAACCAGGAGAAGATGTATGCTTAGCACTAGACGTTGCAGCAACAGAAATGTTTGATGAAGCTAAAAAAATAGGAAAAGACGGATATTATTTTTGGAAAACTGATGAATTTAAAACAAAAGATCAAATGATAGACTTTATAGTTGAATTAGCAGAAAAATATCCTATAATCTCAATTGAAGATGGTTTGGCAGAAGAAGACTGGGAAAGCTGGAAAAAACTAACTGAACGTATTGGAAACAAAGTTCAATTAGTAGGAGATGACTTATTTGTAACAAATATGAAGAGATTACAAAAAGGAATTGACAACAACACAGCAAATAGTATATTAATTAAATTAAACCAAATTGGAACATTAACAGAAACATTAGATGCAATTGAACTAGCAAAGAGAAATGGATATACAGCAGTTGTATCACATAGAAGTGGAGAAACAGAAGACACAACATTAGCTGATGTTGCAGTTGCAACAAATGCAGGACAAATTAAAACTGGTGCACCATGCAGAACAGATAGAGTTGCTAAATATAACAGACTATTGAATATTGAAGCAGAATTAGGAGATGTAGCAGTATTTAGAGGTCGTAAAGCTATAAAATAATGTTACTTAGTGTGAAAAATACCTATGGTATTTTTCACACTACTACATAAATATTCTGGGGTATCGCCAAGCGGTAAGGCATCGGACTCTGACTCCGACATTCCTGTGTTCGAATCACAGTACCCCAACCAATATTATAAAAAGGTAGGTAATAAAAATGAATGAGAAAATGTTTGAAATTATGAAAAATAAACCAGGCTTTATTGCAGCGCTAGACCAAAGTGGTGGAAGCAGTAGCAAAACTTTAAAAAATTATGGAATAGAAGAAAGTGAATATAGCTCAGAAGAAGAAATGTTTAACTTAATCCATGAAATGAGAAAAAGAGTATTCACAAGTAAAGCATTTACAAATGACCATATAATAGGAGCAATATTATTTGAAAAAACAATGCTTTCAAAAGTAAATGGCCAATTTACAGCTGATTATTTATGGAACGAAAAACAAATTGTTTCATTCTTAAAGGTTGATAAAGGTTTAGCAGAACAAGCAAATGGAGTAAAATTAATGAAGGAAATACCAGAGCTTGACGAAGAATTAAAAGAAGCAAACGAGAAGAATGTTTTTGGAACAAAAATGAGATCAGTTATATATGAGCCAAATGAAGAAGGAATAAAAGCAATTGTTAAACAACAATTTGAATTAGCAGAAAGAATTTGCAATGCAGGATTAGTTCCAATTATAGAACCAGAAGTTGATATAAATGCACCAGAAAAGGAAAAATGCGAAGAAATATTAAAAAATGAAATCAAAAAACAACTAGATTCTTGGGATGAAAGTAAAAAAATAATGTTCAAATTTACAATTCCAACTAGAGCTAACCATTATCTTGATTTATATGACTATAGCTGTGTTGTAAGAATAGTAGCTCTGTCTGGAGGATATGACATAGAAGAAGCAGTAGAATTACTTGCTAAAAATAATAAAATGATAGCAAGCTTTTCAAGAGCATTATTACAAGATTTAAATGTTCATCAAACACAAGAAGAATTTGATCAAAAATTAAATGATGTAATTATAAAAATATATAATGCATCAATTACCTAACACAAAAAAACCAACTCGTAATGAGTTGGTTTTTTATGTTATATTTTATTTCTTTAATTCACTTAAACGTTTAATTCTTATAATAACAAATACTATTGTTGCACTAACTAAAATCACAAATAATGTGTTGTAAATTCCGGTTTGAGGAATAGGATTTTCAGTAATAGTATTATCAGTATTATTTTCTGGAGTGTTATCAGGAACTTTTACATCATTAATTACTAATTTTACCTTTGGAGAAACATCTGAGTTTGAATTGCCTTTTCCATCAACTGTTTCAAAATCAATATCTACTTTAGTATTAGTAGGAAGAATCTTATCAACAATTTCTTCATTATATTCATCCTTTAAAGTTAATTTATAACTTAAAGTAGCAACTTCGCCTTCTTTTAATAATTCTATTTCCCATGTAATACTATTATCAGAAGAATCTACTTCAGCAGAAACTTTACCGATATTAGGTGATTTTACATACTCGAAATTAAAGTTTTCAAGAATTTCTCTTGGAAAGTAATCTTTAACAACAATATTTTTTAATGTATTATCTTTAGAGTATGTTATTTTATTAAATATATCTGTGTTAACAGTTTCAGATAAGTTAGAGTAATCTATATAATAGAAACTGCCAGCAGTAGGAGTAGAAGTAGTACCAAATATCTCTTCAGCAAGTTCACGATAAGTCATATTTCTTGAACCATCAGCAATTGTTGGAGCAGATGGATTCGGAGTATTACTTTCAGCCAATCCCATTAAAACAGAAAAGATATTATATCCTTTGTTTTTTAAACTAATCAATTTATTTTTAGTATTAGTAGCAACAACTCCAGAATATTTTAATGTAGTATTAGTATCTAAACAAAGATTAGGTACACCATCTGAAATTAAAACAATGTATTTTTGAGAATCAGCATTATTGGTGAAGTTATTTTCAGCTATAGTTAAGCCAGCCTCAATATTAGTAAAAGGTCCTTCAGTTGTAGTGTAATTATTAATTGTATTTTGTACAGCATCTTTAGAATCGGTTAAATTTAATAATAATTTAGCATCATTTTCTGTTCCTAAAGTAGAACCTAAATCAACACTAGAAAAACTAACAATACCAATTTTAGCCTTCTCATAATGGTCAAATAATGCATTGACAAAGGCAGAAGCTGTTTCAGCAACATATTGTCTTTTTTCTTTTTCTTCATAAGTTGAAGTCATGCTATGAGAGTTATCTAGTATTAAAAACATTTCTATAGGTTTAGTAATACTTTCCTGTTCCATAATATTCTTTAAAGTTAAAGTAATAGTTACTTCTTTTTTATTAGCATCAAAACTTGTAAGTTCTTTAGTGAATTTCCCCATTTTTTTTAGATTAATTTCACAAATACTTTTATCCACTACACTCATAGTTGTTTTACTAGCACTTACAGTGGCAGCAAAACAAGGACTACATAGTGAAAGTAAAAATGTGAATATACAAAAAATACTTAAAATCTTTTTATTCATATATTTGATCTCCTTTATTTTAAACTACACATATATTATACAACAAAAATAACATAATTACAATTTATTAAGCTAAAAATAAATAATTAATTAATAGAAAAATATTGTCAAAATAAAAACCTAATGATATAATTTAAACGAATATATACAAAAGAAGGAGGAATAGCCATGTTAGGAATAATTGCTTTTGGAGTAAGTATAATAGCTGTTATAATGTCTTTTTTTCCACAATTGTTATTAGCATCTTTTGCAATAGCAATGATAGGAATTATAATAGCCGTTACATCTGCATATGACAAAGACACAACAGAAGCTAAAGAAGGTGCAAAAAAAGAGTCAAGAGCATTAGAAGTAGGCTCTATAGTTATTTCAGCTGCTGCAATATTTAGCTATTTTGTATTTGTAATACTTTCACAAATTTAGCTAAAAATAAAAACTAACTTATTAAAAGTTAGTTTTTTTTATTTTTATATAACTATTTGAGATTGTTAAAAATAAAGCTAATAAATAGCAAGATTAAAAATATCCAATAATAATTCTTAAAAAAATCTAATAGATTAGGAATAAAAATAGAATCATTTTTTATTAAATCAATAACTAATATAAAAGAAAAATAAGCTATAAAAATAAATAATGGTATACTTAAAATATTAAAGTATATAGCATCCAAAAAATTTAAATTTAAAATTGATCTAAAAGCTCTAGTCATTCCACAAGCAGGACAATAAATACCAGTAACTGATTTGAAAAAACAAGTTACTGGTAGAATAGATATTGTATATAAAAAAATTATTAAAATTACTAATATAATAAAATTTTTTATCCTATTCATTTAATTAATCCCTTAATTCATTACCATTTCCATCAACAGTAATACTTCCTGTTAAAATTAAAATACCTTCAATTAAGCCCCAAACTCCTGAAGCGAAAGATAAAACTCCACAACTCAATAAAGTGATTAGAAGTTGTGCTATAGCTTTTCCAGTGTAACCTAAATAAAAGTTATGAACACCAAAAGCTCCTAAGAATATACCAAGTAATCCAGCAGCTATTTTTGATTTAGCATTAGGATTTGAAGATGAACTTCCAGTATTAACAGTTTCTTTAACTTCAGGTTGTTGAGCAGTAGCAGTTTCATTATTTATAACTTTTTTGCAGTCTTCGCAAAGTTCTTCACCATCATCAATTGGTTTTCCACATTGTTTACAAAACATAATAATTCCTCCTTAATATTAACTATAATCTAATTATACAATATTCTACAAATTTTGCAACAATTTTAATGAATTTTTAACAAAACAAGAATATATTTTTTTAAAAAATATATCTTGTAATATATATTTAAAAATGATAAAATTTAGAAGTAAAATCAAAGGAGGAATATAACTTTGGAAAAACAAAAAATCTATGAATTACTAACAAATGAGATTAAACAAGGCATAGTAAAAATAGATGAACCAATGAGAAAGCATACCAATTTTAAAATTGGTGGAAATGCAGATGTTTTTGTTATAGCAAAAAACATAGAAGAAATAAAATGCGTTATAAAATTTTCAAAAGAAAATAATATCCTACTTACCATACTTGGAAATGGAAGCAATGTATTAGTATCTGACAAAGGGATAAGAGGAATAGTATTACAAGTAGGGACAAAAGAGATAAAAATAGAAAAACAAAAAAATGCATTGGTAGAAGTTGAGGCAGGAGTTATGCTAGGAGCCTTAGCACAAGTTTTATTAAAACAAAGCATTTCGGGTTTTGAATTTGCAGCCGGTATTCCAGGCAGCATAGGTGGAGCAATACGAATGAATGCAGGTGCATATGGCGGTGAAATGAAAGACATTGTAAAAGATGTTACTGTATTAAACGAAAAAGGTGAAATAAATGTCCTTACAAACGAAGAATGTGAATTTTCATATCGCCATAGTAGATTTACCGATTCAAAGGAAATTGTAATAAAAGTAACATTAGAGTTGCCACTTGGTGATGAAGCTGAAATAAAGGCAAAGATGGATGAATATAATCAAAGTAGAAGAGAGAAGCAACCATTAAACTTACCATCAGCAGGAAGTACATTTAAAAGAGGTTCAGACTTTATTACAGCAAAACTAATTGATGAGTGTGGACTTAAAGGATATACCTCAGGAGATGCACAAGTATCAACACTACATGCAGGTTTTGTGGTTAATTTAGGAAATGCTACTGCACAAGATGTTTTAAATGTGGTAAATCATGTGAAACAAGTAGTATTAGAAAAAACGGGTAAACAAATTGAATTAGAAGTTGAATTATTAGGAGAAGGGATTTAAATAATGAAGGGTTTTTTTAAATGGTTTAGTAATAGTACTAAAATGAAAAGATGGATATTTTTGATATTAATAGGAATTGTATTAGCATGTTATGGAATGTCTAGTATTCTGACAGCTGAAAGGCTAGATTTTTGGCCACTTGCTAAAATTATAGCATGTTTTGTTGTAGGGTTTGTACTTGTAATTTTAGGTATGATTCATATGCAAAAAAGGACACTAGAACTATTAGTACAAGAAACAGATAATAGAGTAGAAAACGAAGACACAAAGGTTAACACTTTAATATATAATAAAAAAGTATATGACCAAGGACCTAAAATAGTAGCAATAGGTGGAGGTACAGGACTAAATTCTGTTTTAAAGGGATTGAAGAATTACACAGATAATTTAACAGCTATAGTTACTGTATCTGACTATGGAGAAATTATACCAGAATCAAGAAAAGAATTGGGTACGATGCCACTAGATGATATAAAGGAAAGTTTGGTAGCACTTGCTAAAGATGAAGAAACAATGGAAAAAATTATGAATATGAACTTTTCAAAAGGTAAATTAAAAAACTTATCTTTTGGTGATATATATTTATTAGGGATGAAAGAGATTTATGGAGATTTCGCAAAATCTGTTGAACAAACTAAAAATGTATTAAATATTACAGGTAGAGTACTACCAGTAACCTTAGAACCAATACAGATTTGTGCAGAATTAGAAGACGGAACAGTAATAGAAAGTAGAGATAAAATACCTGAAATAGTAAATTCAAAAACTAGTAAAATAAATCGTATATTTATAAATCCTACAAACTGTAAAGTGGCACCAGGTGTAGTAGAAGCAATTGAGGAAGCTGATGCAATTGTTATTGGACCAGGAAGTTTATATACTAACGTCATACCAAACCTTTTAGTAAATGGAGTGGCAAAAGCAATAAAAGAAAGTCCTGCCTTTAAAATTTATGTAAGTAATATTATGACAACAACTGGTCAAACAGATAATTACACTTTATCAGACCATATTAAAGCAATAAATGACCATGCAGGTAAAGGTGTTATCAAATATTGTATTTACGATACAGGAGAGTTAATTCCTGAATATGTTAGAAAATATAATATGCAAGGACAAGAACTTGTTCAAATAGATGCAGCAAAAGCAAAAGAACAAGATGTATATTTAATGCAAAGAGATTTATCATATGTTGTAGGCGACCGTATTCGTCACAACCCAGATGCAATTGCAGCATCAATAATTCAATTAATTTGTGATGATTTAAAATTCAAAGATATGCAAAATGATACAAAATATGTATTATTAAATGATAGGCTAAAAGAAGCAAAAAAATCTTTAAAAGAAAATAAGAAAAATGACAATATGAGAAAAACAAAAAAGAAGAAAGAAAGAGGAAAAAGCAAATTCTTTGAAAAATATCAAGAAAGAATAAATTCAATTCAAGAATCAGACGAAAAACTAAAAGTAAGAAAAGAGCAAGAAGAAAAAGAAAAACAAGAATTTCTTAAAGAAGTAAAAAAAGAAAAGACTAAGAAGAAATAAAACAAAAGACAGGGGATACACGAATGAAATACGAAAATTTAGAATTTGAAAAAGCATTAAAACAAGATTGGATAATTACAAATGGACTAGGAGGATATAGTAGTTCAAGTATTTTAGGTATAAATACTAGAAAATATCATGGATTATTAGTAGCACCATTAAATCCTCCTGGTAATAGAAACTTGATATTATCAAAAGTTGATGAAAGCTTTGAAAGTGGTGGACAAGAATATCCAATATATTCTAATATTGGGAAAGATTACATTTCAAAAGGCTATCAATATCTAAAAGCTTTTGAAAAAGAATATATTCCTATATTCACATATGAAGTTGATGGAGCAATTATAAAAAAATATATTTGCATGGAACATGGAAAAAATACAGTCTGTGTATTGTACAATATAAAAAATAATGAAAAAAGAACTAAGTTTAAAATAGCACCGATTGTGAATTTTAGAGATTTTCATACGACAACGCCTAATGCAGAATTTAATTTAAAACAAGAAATAAAAGATACAAAAGTAAAAATCATAATAAATAACCAAGGACAAACTCCAATATACATGAAAACATCAGAAGGAAAGTATATAGAACACTTTAATGATACATTTAGAAATATGTATTATTTAGAGGAAGAAAAACGAGGACAAGGTGCAGAGGAAAACTTAGCGGTTCCTGGAGTATTTGAAATAAAATTAAGAGCAAACGAAGAAAAATTTATTACATTTATTTGCTCTTTAGAAGAAAATATAGACGAATTAGATGGAAAGAATATTATAAACAAAGAAATTGTAAGAATAACTAGTAATTTATATGATTCATATTTGTTAGACCCTAAAAAAGAGTACAGCGATAAATATAAAACACTTATGAGAGATTACATAATAGCATCAGACAATTTTGTGGTATATAGACCTGCTTTTGCTCTATATACAATAATTGCGGGATATCCATGGTTTCTAGACTGGGGTAGAGATGCATTGATTTCATTTGAAGGAATAGTGCTAATACCGAGAAGGTTCCAGATAGCAAAAGAGGTATTATTAACATTTATACGAGACATAAAATATGGATTAGTTCCAAATGGATATTCAGGATATGACGGAAGACCATTATATAACAGCGCAGACGCATCACTTCTGTTATTTGAACAAATAAGAAAATATCTAGAATATACACATGATTATGAATTTTTAAAAAATCAAGCATATGACATGTTAAAAAAAGTGATAGAAGCATATATAAATGGAATTGATTTAGATGGAAACAATATTCACTTAGATAATGAAGATGGGTTATTATCATCAGGAACTCCACAGATACAAAATACTTGGATGGATGCAAAAATTGGAAATATCGTAGTAACACCTAGAAATGGAAAAGCAATAGAAATAAATGCCTTATGGTATAATGCTTTAAAAATAATGGAAAGCTTTGCTAACTTATATAAAGAAAAAGAATTAGCTAAGAAATATGCAGAACTTGCAAAAAAATGTAAAGAAAACTTTATAAAAAAATTCTATAATAAAAAGAGAAAAAGCTTTGATGATTTAGTAGGGGACAATTCAATAAGACCAAATCAGTTATTTGCGATAGGCTTACACTATCCAGTAGTTGAGCCAAATTCAGTTGAAGCAAAAACAGCTTTTGAAACAGTCACCAAAAAACTATTAACACCATATGGGTTAAAGACACTTGCAAAAGGTGAAAAATGTTATAGAGAAATATATGAAGGTGACCAGATAAAAAGAGATATGAGTTACCATCAAGGTATTACTTGGCCATGGCTTTTAGGCATATATTCAGATAGCTTTTTAAATATAATAAGTGCAGAAAAAAATAAAACTAAAAAGAAAGAATTAGAAGAACAATATTCTAAATTTGCACAAAATGTAGAAGATACATTTTATAACGAAATGTATAACCGTTCAACAGTTGGAAGTATTAGTGAGCTATATGATTCTGCAAAACCATATGAAGCCAAAGGTGCATTTGCACAGGCGTGGTCAGTGGCAGAAGTATTTAGAATTATAGAAAAGAGGAATAAATGAGAATCTTAGGAATAGATCCTGGTTTTGCAATAACAGGATATAGCATAATAGATTATATAGGCAACAAATTCAACTTAATAACATCTGGAGCCGTACTCACCAAAGCTGGTGAGTCGTTTCCACAAAGGCTATTAAAACTAAATAATGACCTAGAAGAAATAATAGACACATATAAACCAGATGCAATATCAGTTGAAGAGTTGTTTTTTAATAACAATGCCAAAACTGCTATAAACGTAGCGCAGGCAAGAGGAGTAATACTTGTAGTAGGCTGTAGAAAAGGAGTACCTACATATGAATATACTCCACTTCAAATAAAACAAGCAGTAGTTGGCTATGGAAGAGCAGATAAAATACAAGTACAAAAAATGGTAAAAACAATATTAAAGGTAGAAAACTTACCAAAACTAGATGACACAACAGACAGCATGGCAGCAGCAATATGTCATGCACACTCAGCTAAATTTGCTGAAAAACTATAAATATAATGAAAGGAATTTGTTATGGCAATATATTTGTTTTATGGTGAAGAAACATATTTACTAGAAACACGAGTAAAGAAAATAAAAAAAGAATATCAACAACTAATATTAGGCATAAACTTTATTCAAGTTGACGATACAAATGTAGAAGAACTAATTGCAGACCTAGAAACACCAGCTTTTGGCTTTGACAAAAAACTAATAATTGCCAAAAACACAGGAATTTTCAAAAAAGAAAAAAAGACAACAAAATCAGATTCAAAAAAGAAAAAAGTAGATGACACAAAATTACCTTTAAATGAAAAAATAGCTAAATATATACAGGGGAATTTAGAAGAACTAAAAAACACAGTAGATTTAGTATTTGTAGAACAAGAAGTTGACAAAAATGCATTATATCAGACAATTGAAAAAGTAGGAGAAGTAAAAGAATTTGCACTTTTAAAATTGCCAGACTTAATTGCAAATATAAAGAAAATAGCAGTGGCATATAAAGTAAACATAGATGATGTAACAGCAAAATATTTAGTAGAATGCTGTGGAACTAGTATGCAAGACTTGATAAATGAACTTAGAAAACTTATTGAGTATAAAGGCGAAAACAGTAATATAACAAAACAGGATATAGATTTACTATGCACTAAGCAAATACAAGCTGTAATATTTGACTTAACTGATAATTTAGGTAAAAAAGAAACATCAAAAGCATTAGAAGTATATAATGGGCTTATATCAAACAAGGAACCAATACAAAAAATATTGATAACATTATATAACCATTTTAAAAAACTATATATTATAAAAATTGCAGAAAAATATAATGAAGATGTTGCAACAGTAATGAACTTAAAACCAAATCAACTATTCTTAGTAAGCAAATATAAAACACAAGCAAGATATTTTGAAACACAAGAATTAAGAGAAGTATTAGAAGCACTAATAGATTTAGATGCAAACTATAAAATAGGATTAATATCTTTAGAAATAGGCTTAGAAGCAATACTTTGTCGTTATTGCTCAAAATAAAGTAAAAATATCAAAATTTGATTGAAATAAAAAGCGTTTTGTGATATATTGTAACAGAACAATTAAAAATAGGAGGAAAAATTATGGAATTAAAAGGATCAAAAACAGAGAAAAATTTAATGGAAGCTTTCGCAGGAGAGTCACAAGCAAGAAATAAATACACATATTTTGCAAGTAAAGCAAAAAAAGAAGGATATGAGCAAATCGCTGCAATATTTCAAGAAACAGCTGACAATGAAAAAGAACATGCAAAATTATGGTTTAAACTATTATGTGGAGGAGATATTCCAACAACAGCTCAAAACTTAGCTGATGCTGCAGCTGGAGAAAACTTTGAATGGACAGATATGTATGACAGAATGGCCAAAGAAGCTAAAGAAGAAGGATTTGACCATATTGCATTTTTATTTGAAGAAGTTGGAAAAATAGAAAAAGAGCATGAAACAAGATACAAAAAACTATTAGAAAATGTTCAAGATGGAAAAGTATTTGAAGCAGGAGAAATTAAAATATGGAAATGCAGAAACTGTGGACACATTGTAGTTGGAACAAAAGCACCAGCAGTATGCCCAGTATGTACACATCCACAAGCATACTTTGAAATAAAAGCAGAAAATTATTAAACATTAGAATATGGTGTAAATAACTACACCATATTTTTTTGAGACAAGAGGTTCACTTTTGTAGAAAAATATAGTATAATAACCAAATGATAAAAATGAAAGAGAGATGAAAAGCGTGCCAAACTGGAGAGTACATTTAGAAATAGCTAAAAAAATAAATAAAGAAATACAATTTAATAACGAAAATTATAACCTATTTTTATTAGGTAACATAGCACCAGATATAAACAATGGTTATATTGTGGAAGGAATATCACACATATATGACCATGGACATACACATCTCTATAACCCAGAAAATCACTCTACTTATACAAATTTTTATCAAAAATATCAAGATATATTAAAAGTAAACCCAATAGCACTTGGATATTTAATTCATCTATATACAGATTATTTACTAAATAAAGATTATAGAGCAAAATGTGAACAAAATAATTTTGACAAAGATGAATATACAAAATTCAAACACAGGGATTTAAGAAAATATGACAGTAAATATATTAACAATACTATAACTTTAAATGATTATACAGAAGCAGTTAAAGAGTTACATCAAATTGAAGAAATAGAATTAGATGAGCAGGATTTAGAAAAAGTAATAGAATTTTTAGATAATAAACAACCATATACAGATACAAATTTAGAATTTTACACTGTTGAAGAACTAGATAAAGAGGTAGAAAATATAACAAATGAGATATATAAGTTTATAAAGCTTCAGTAAAAAGCTCATAAAAATTTTTAAATATATATCCTTGAGATTTTAAGTATTCTATAGAATCTTGTAAAATATCATAAGTCTTATTCACATCACCAGTATCATGCATAAGAACAACTAAAGTTCCTTTACCTTTAGCAGATTTTTTTAGATTATTTAATAATTGGTAATTAGAATACTTATGTTCAGAATCTTTATTTAAGCAATTCCAGTCAACATAAACATAGTTAATTTCAGCAAGAATATTAACTATGTTTTTCTTTTTATATTTGTAATCTGGAGATGCAAAGCCATTTGGAAAACGAAAAACATGTGAACAATAGTTAGAAACTCCAATGGCTTTTGAAATTTCTTCATCAGTATTTAAAATCTCATTATGAAAACTTTCCTCGCTTTTATATAGCAAACTATTATTATGGCTATATCCATGATTAGCAATAAAATGTCCTTCCTCATACGCGCGTTTAACAATTTCAGGATTTTCTTTAACATGCTTACCAACAACAAAGAATGTAGCTTTAACATTTTCTTTTTCTAGTACATCTAAAATTTTAGGTGTAACTTTAGAGGTTGGACCATCATCAAAAGTTAAATATACAACCTTTTCATCACTTTTACAAATAGACGCAAATTTATCTTTAAAAGAAGCACTTAAAATTTCACCTTTGCTTAAAGATAAAGCAAAAGTAGAGTTATCTTTTAGTAAAAAGCAAACTATTAAAATTAGTATAATGAGAACAACTACAAGATACTTTTTCTTAAAAATAAACACCTTCATATAAAAATTATATATATACAAAATAAAAATATGCTATAATTATTGAAACTTTTTGATGAAAATTGAGCACTATATATGTGAAAGGAGATAACAATGAGTACTCGGAATATCCTTAGAAAATTTTGAAGAAATATATAATTTAACATATGAACGAACATTGAGATATATAGTTTGTAAATGCTCTAATATTGACGATGTGAATGATTTAGTGCAAGATACATATGTAGAATTATATAACATACTAGAAAAAAAGAAAGAAATATATTTAGAAAACTGTCCTAATTTTGTAATAGGAATAGCTAAAAAGAAAATTCAAAAATATTATGGTCTTTTATATAAATTAAAAAATTATAATGTTTATCAAGCAGAGGACGAAGAAATAGATTTGCCAGATAATTTTGATTTGGAAGCGGAAACAATTAAAAAGCTAAATGCAGAAGCGGTATGGCAATATATTAAAAGCAAGAATATAAAGGTTATAAAAGTTTTCTATTTATACTATTGTGCAGAATTAAAAATATCACAAATTGCAGAAGAACTAAATATAAGTGAATCTAATGTCAAGAATATTTTATATAGAAATATTAAGGACATTAAAGAAAATGTAAAGATAGAAGGTGATATAAATGAATAATTTGAAAGATACAATACAAAAGAATTTTGACCAAGAAAAGAATTATAATATCATTTTATCCAAAATGGAGAGGAGAGATAATATGAAAGTAAAGTTAAGTTATGTTTTAGCTTCAAGTTTTATAGCAATAGCATTATTAGTGGGAGTTGTGGCATATAATATGCCTGAAAACAATAATGAAATTGTTACGCCACCAACAGTACCAGGAGTGCTAGAAATAAATATAAATAAGGCTGAAAAGCAAGGCATGGCAAAATTAGATGCTGATATACAAGAAACAGTAAGTGACTTAAACGAGGAATTTAATAAAACTTTTCCATTTGCTCAAAAGGAACTTAATGCTCCGAAAGATTTGAGAAACTATGGTGTAAATAGAATTATACTGACTAAAGAAAATTACACAGATAAAAAATATACTGTGACTCATGACTATATTTGGGATTATTCAAATGAAACACAAGATAGAACAATAAGAATAGCATTTTCAAAAGTTGGCAAACCAATAAGAGATTATTACTTAAGTAGTGAAGAAAAAATATCAAAAATAGGAAATACAGATGTTATAATAACACAATATGAAAAACTATATTTAGCAGAATTCAAACTAAATGATGTATATTTTGATATAGAAACCGCAGGAATAACACAAAAAGAGTTAGTGAATTTACTAGTATCATTGATTAAATAAAATGACACACAGCCTTGTTTTTATTACAAGGCTGTTTAGGTATTGCAATTGATGAAAAAAAGGTGTAAAATGTGTAACATCAAAACAAGAAAAGAAGGAATATATATGAAATTTATAGTTGACAAAAGTTTTTTTGAAAAGGTTGATAATGCATGTTTTGGTGTTATTATAGCTAGAAATATTGATAATACAAAACCAAATAGTGCAATACAAGAAATGCTAAAAAACGAAGTAAATGAGGTAGCAGAAAAGTATAAAGACGTAAAAGTAAAAGAATTACCAGAAATTGTACTATACAGAGAAGCATTTAAGAAAGTTGATATTAACCCAAACAAATTTATGTGCTCAATAGAAGCACTTGTTAGTAGGACAGTTAAATCACAATTTGTTCCTAACATAAATACATTAGTTGATTTAGGCAATGCTTTATCACTAAAATACAATGTACCACTAGGAGTACATGACATAGATAAATTTGCAGGAGATATAGAATTAAGATTTGCAAATGAAAATGACACATTCATTCCATTTGGTTCTCAAGAATATGATAATCCACCAGCAGGTGAATTAGTATATGTAAGTGGAAATGAAGTAAAAACAAGAAAATGGGCTTGGAGACAAGGTGAAAAAAGCAAAATAGACGAGAATATAAAAAATGCGTTTATACCATTAGATGGATTTATTGAAAACAAAGAAAAAATCTTAGAACTACAAAAAGAATTTGTAAAAATTTTAACAGAGATGGGAGCAACTTGTGAAGTTGGATTTGTAGATAAAGATAACAATGTTTTTGAATTTTAATTAAAAGGAGTTTTTAATGTAAGTATTAAAAACTCCTTTTATATATTTATTCTTTAAATTCCTTAGCTAATTTGCTGATAGCTTTAGTTTCAATTCTTGAAACATAAGAACGAGAAATTGCCATAGAATCTGCAATTTGATTTTGAGTTTTAGGCTTTTCACCATTCAAACCAAAACGTAATTCCAATATAGTTTTTTCTCTTTCTTTTAAAACTTCCTTCATTTTCTCATATAACTTCTTTACTTTAAATTTTAAATCAACTTCATCTTCAATATTTTTATCATTATTCTCTAAGACTTCTTGCAAAGTGACAACATTATCGTCCTTGTCTTTTCCAATAGGATCATCCAAGTAAACCTCTGCACCTAACTTCTTAGTGCTTCTTAAATACATAAGTACTTCATTATCAATGCAACGAGAAACATAAGTAGCCAAACGTACTCCCTTTGAACTATCAAAACTATTTATTCCCTTAATTAAACCAATACTACCGATAGAAATCAAATCATCTTGTTCAACTCGTGTAGCAGTATATTTTTTACATACATGAGCAACCAATCTTAAATTTCGTTCTATCAAAATATTTCGTGCTTCTTCATCTCCAGTTTTCATAAGCTCTAAATATTTTCGTTCCTCATCACTACTTAAAGGCTCAGGGAAAAGTGTATTATTTGAAATATATCCAACTAAAAATATAGCTGAATTTAAAAATGCTAAAAGACCACTAATAGAAAAGGCAAACATATATATACCTCCAATTCAATATATAAAATTATATGCAAAAGAAAAATTAAAGTGCCTGACCTTAAAAAATTTGATAAATCTATTGCAAAAATTAAAAAGTTATAGTATTATTAATTTATATTAAAAATCTAAAGAAAAGTAAGAAAGAGACACGAAAATGAAAAAAGCTAAAACCTTTGCAGGAGTAGAGAGAGAGAGAGAGAGAGAGAGCCACAACATTAACAAATAGCAACCAAGCTAAGAAATTAGCTTTATTAAGCATATATGAGACAGGTTATAAGTATGAAAATACTTAAATAGCCTGTCTTTTTGCTGTGAAAAATATTTAATTTGTGCAAACTTTTTTAGAAAATTAAAGGAGGCTGATGTAAAACAGATTTTAATATTAAGAAATATATATGAATTGAAAATACAAAACAAAAAATAAAAGGAAAGGATATGATAGCAAATATCATATAGCAGGTAAAAGAAAAATGAAAGCAAAAAACAAAAGAAATTACTTAAAGGAAAATGGTATTACTTTAATAGCTTTAGTAGTGACTATAGTAGTGTTACTAATTTTAGCAGGAGTAAGTGTAAATGCATTATTTGGAAATAGCGGGATAATAGAAAAGGCAAAAGAAGCACAAAATAAAATGGATAAGGCAACAGAAAATGATCAAAAACAAATAGGTGAATTAACTAATTGGATAGATAATCAAGTTAATGGAACGACAGGTGGTAATAATACAACAAATAATAAACTATCAGCATTAGTAGGAACAGTGGTAGATAAAAATACAAAAGTAGAAGATGCATATGGAAATAAAATAACAATACCAAAAGGATTTAAAATAGTAGCACATGGAACTGCAGCAGGTTCTGCAACTTATACATATAGTGGAAACAATATTCCAGCAGTACAAGATGGAATAGTAATAGAAAATGGAACAGATGGAAATCAATTTGTATGGGTGCCAGTAGGAAATATAAAAAATAAAGATAACACAACAAATATGATAACACTAGGAAGATATGAATTCGATAAAAGTACAGGAGTATTAAAATCTAATACACCAGCTCAAAGTGCAAAAGATTATGCGAAAGAAATAGTAATAGATATTGGTGATGGATGTAAATATAAAGAATTAAATACATTCATGGATGGAAGCAAAAGTGACGGATCTGAGAATGCAACATCAAGGAATTTAAAGGAATTTATAGAAACCACTTCAACAAATGGAGGATATTATATAGCAAGATTTGAGGGAAGTGGAACCACAAAAATAATTTCAAAATATAATCAGGTAGTATTAACAAGTATAACGCAACCGAATGCAGCAAAATTAGCAAGAGAAATGTATGGAGATACAACAGATTATGCAAGTGATTTGATAAATAGTTATGCATGGGATACAACAATAATATTTATACAAACATATTCAACAGGAGAAAATGCAAGTAGTTATTCAAGCCAAAACAAAGGACCAAATTCAGGAAATGATAAATCTGGCTTAAGCAGTGACAAATATTGCAATATATGGGATCTGTCAGGAAATTATGGAGAATGGACAACTGAATCAGAAGTTTCTTTTGGCCCTTGTGTTAAACGTGGAGGAAATTATAGTTCAGGAGGTGAGACGAAGAACGCTAGCACATCTAGTAAATCGGTTCATGCAACAAATTTCTTAAATCCGGACTATAGCTTACGTTCTATAATTTACGTAAAATGATAAAATTATAAAGAATACATTCTTTATTAAAGCAACAACATTATTGCTTATAAATCACAAAAAACATAAAAATCTTTAGGCGCTTGACCTTAAAAAATTTGATAAATCTATTGAAAATTAAAAACAGTTATAGTATTATAAATAGAGAAAAAGAAGAAAAAAAATTAAAAGATATCAAAGTAGGAGAAAAAGTAGTTACATTTAACCCTACAACTAAGGAATGGGAAATAAATGAGGTAATAGACTGTGATTTTGATAATGTGAAAACTATGTTAGAATATGATATTTGGACATTCTCTGATGGCACAGAAATAACCACAGTAAATAGACATCGTTTCTATAATGTTGAATATGAAAAGATGATGTATATGGATGAATGGCAAATAGGAGATAGAATTTACAAAGTAGACGGAACAATGCCAAGATTAGTAAAACATGAACATGTAATTGGACCAATACGTCATTATACATTAGTAACTAAAAATGAGAACTATATAGCAAATGATTGTATAACAGGAACAAGAAATATGAAACCAATTAAACTAAATGAACTTAAACCATTAAAAATATGAAGGAATATAAAAACGGTGTAAAATAAAAATATCTTTCATAAAATGATAAAAATATTATGTCTTTTAACTTAAAAATATATGAAAAATATCAAAAAAATCGTCAAATTCTTGACACGAATACCATAATGTGGTACAATATTTAACTGTAAGCCGCCTGAGTCGGGCAACTAAATATTGCTTTAAGCAATTGCCTTGTTATTTATGCTTAGCGAGTATACGAATATAGGAGGTGTACAAAGAATGTACGCAATTATTGAAAGCTGTGGAAGACAATACAAAGTAACAGAAGGAGATGTAGTATTCTTCGAAAAATTAGAAGCAGAAGAAGGTAAAAAAGTAACGTTTGATAATGTTGTTTTAGTATCTGACGACAAAAAAGTAGAAGTTGGAGCTCCTTATGTAAAAGGTGTTAAGGTTGAAGGAAAAGTAGTTTCTCACGGTAAAGGCAAAAAGATTTTAGTTTATAAATATAAAGCTAAAAAGAACTACAGAAGAACTCAAGGACATAGACAACCATACACTAAAGTAGAGATCACAAAAATAAAAATGCCTACTGAAAAATCAGAAGCAAAAGTAGAAAATGCTGAAGTAAAAGAAACAGCAACTAAAGCTACTACAAAAAAAGCTACAACTAAAAAAGAAGCTTAATTAAAATTTGAATATATTATGGTAAAAACTATTAGAAAGATAGAAATACCCTAAAACAAAAATTGAAGGGAGTGAAATAGGATGGCTCATAAGAAAGGTCAAGGTAGTGTTAAGAACGGTAGAGACAGTGAGTCTAAACGTTTAGGACTAAAAAGAGCAGATGGTCAAGTAGTTCCAGCTGGTAATATACTAGTAAGACAAAGAGGAACAAAAATCCATCCAGGTACTAATGTTGGTATTGGTAGTGATGATACACTATATGCTAAAGTAACTGGAAAAGTTAAATTTGAAAGACTTGGCAGAGATAAAAAGAAAGTTAGCGTATATCCTGTTGAAGAAGGAAGTAAAGCTGAATAATATATAAAAAACTTCACTTATGTGGAGTTTTTTATTATTATATACTTGAAAATATATTGATACTAGAATATAATATAAACATACTATATAAGGGGAAAAATAATGAAATTCGGGTTATCAAAAGATATATATAATAAAATTAAAAATGTAGTTTTAAAATATTCTAGTTACGAATTTAAAATATATGGTTCAAGAGCTAGGGGAGATTTTAAGAAGGAGTCAGACGTTGATATCGCAGTTTTTGGAAACATTAATGAAGAAGATAAAATGAAAATATTAAATGATTTTGATTTATTAGATGTTCCATATATGATTGATATTGTGTTTTTTAATGAATTACAAAAACAAGAATTAATAACATCCATTAATAAGGAGGGAATTAAGTATGAGTAGATTTCAAGAAAGATTATCTGATTATAAAAGTGCTGTAGATAGATTAGAGGAAGCACTAAAAGAACCAGAAAGTGAAATAGTTATTGATGGAGTATTACACAGATTTGAATTTACATTTGAACTTGCTTGGAAAACTATAAAAGATGCATTGGAATATTTGGGCTTAGTAGACAAAACAGGAAGTCCAAGAGAAAATATACAACTAGGCTTTAGACATGGCATAATTGAAGATGGAGAAAAATGGATCGAAATAATGCTTTCTAGGAATTTACTATCACATTTATATGATGAAAAAGCATCTAGAGATATTTATAATAAAATAAAAAGTGAATATATAATAGAATTTAAGAAACTAAGAGATAGATTAGAAGAAATATAGGCTATTAAAGAAGGGATGATGAAAAATGGAAGAAAAGAAAAAACGTATTTTAACAGGAGACAGACCAACAGGAAGATTACATATTGGTCATTATTTTGGATCTTTAAAAACAAGAGTAGAGATGCAAAATACTGGCAAATATGACCCATATATTTTAATTGCAGATGTTCAAGCTTTAACTGATAATTTTGAAAATCCAGAAAAGGTAAGACAAAATGTAAGGCAAGTTATATTAGACTATTTATCAGTTGGAATTGACCCAGAAAAAACAACAATATATATCCAATCAATGGTGCCAGAAACAGCAGAACTTACAGTATTTTATTCTAATTTGGTAACAATAGCTAGACTAGAAAGAAACCCAACTGTAAAAACAGAACTAGCACAAAAAAGAGATGTGTTTGGAGAGAGCGTTACATATGGATTTTTAGGATATCCTGTAAGCCAAGCAGCAGATATTACTGTGGTTGATGGAGCGCTAGTTCCAGTTGGAGAAGACCAATTGCCGTTAATTGAACAATGTAGAGAAATAGTTAGAAAATTCAACAGCATATATGGAGAAGTTTTAACAGAACCAGAAGCTGTACTTTCAAGTGCAAAAAGAATTAAAGGACTAGATGGAAATGACAAAATGGGTAAGTCTTTAGGAAATGCTATTTATTTATCAGATACTGAAGAAGAAATAAATAAAAAAGTAATGAGTGCAGTAACAGACCCAGCTAGAATCAAGAAAGACGATAAAGGACATCCAGATGTATGTATGGTTGCATATTATCACAAACTATTTAGTACTGAAGAAGAAGTTAAAACCGTTTGTGAAGAATGTAAAGCGGGTGCAAGAGGATGTGTAGCTTGTAAAAAACAATTAGCTAAAAATATAAATGAGTTTTTAACACCAATTAGAGAAAAAAGAAAATATTATGAAGAAAGACCAGAATTAGTTGAAAAAATACTAAAAGATGGAACAGAAAAAACAAGACAAACAGCAAGAGAAACAATGAGAAAAGTTAAAAAGGCAATGAGACTAGATTATTTTGAAGGAGAATAAAATGTTTACAGACTATGTAAAAATAATTGCAAAAGCAGGAAATGGCGGCGATGGAGCCGTTTCTTTCCGTAGAGAAAAATATGTTGCAGCAGGTGGACCAGATGGAGGAGACGGAGGAAGAGGCGGAAACGTATATTTTGAAGTTGATCCAGACACCAATACTTTAATAGATTTCAGATACCAAAAAAAATTTAAAGCTGAAAACGGAAAAAATGGTGAGGGCGCTAATAGATATGGAAGAAGCGGAGAAGACTTAACAATAAAAGTTCCTTTAGGAACTATTGTTAAAGATGCACAAACTGGAAAAGTTTTGGCCGACTTATCTGAAAAAGGACAAAAAGAACTTATACTACAAGGTGGTAGAGGTGGAAAAGGAAATTCACACTTTGCAACATCTACTAGACAAGCACCTAGGTTTTCACAAGAAGGTGAAAAATGCGAAGAAAAAGAACTAATATTAGAATTAAAGCTTTTAGCTGATGTTGGACTAATAGGATTTCCAAACGTAGGAAAATCAACACTATTGTCAGTTGTAACCGATGCAACACCTAAAATTGCAGATTATCACTTTACTACACTTGAGCCAAACCTAGGAGTAGTAAAAGGAGAATATGGTGACAGCTTTGTCATTGCAGATATCCCAGGAATAATTGAAGGAGCAAGCCAAGGAGTGGGACTTGGAATTCAATTTTTACGTCATATTGAAAGAACAAGATTACTTCTTCATGTAATAGATGTTTCAGGTACAGAAGGAAGAAATCCTGTAAAAGACTTTGAAATAATAAATGAAGAGTTAAAAAAATATAGTGAAAAATTAAGTAAAAGAAAACAAATAATAGTAGCAAACAAAGTAGACAGTATGCAAGACGAAAACCTATATCTAGAACTAGAAAAAATGGCAAAGGAAAAAGGTTTAGAAATATATAAAATATCAGCGGCTACTAAACAAGGAGTAAAAGAACTACTTGTAAAAGTAAGTGAAGTATTAAAAACATTACCAAAAGAGGATTTGATAGAAATAGAAGAAATAAAGAAGGTATATACATTAGAAGATAAAGAAGATATTACAGTAAAAAAAGAAGGCGGAGTGTATATAGTATCTGGTGATGTAATAACTAAGCTTATGAGAACAGTAAACTTAGAAGACAACGAATCATTACATTATTTCCATAGAAGATTAAATGAATTAGGTGTAAATGATAGGTTAAGAGCACTAGGAATAAAAGATGGAGATTTAGTGCAAATATCAGACTGGGAGCTTGAATGGGAAGAATAAAATCTAATTTTTTTTAATTAATCTCTTGTCAAACATAAATAAAAGTGGTAAACTATATAACATATTAATTAAAAAGCAATCATAAAGGACAACACAATTTTTACAAAAACTTAACAGAGAATCAAACGTAATGGTGAGAGTTTGAAAGTACTTGGTAATTATTGTTATCACCTTTTAGCTATTTCTTTGAAATAACAGTAAAAGAAGTCGTATTCCTGCGTTAAAGGTTAATAAGAGAAAAGAAAATAATTCTTTTAAATTAGGTGGTACCGCGGAAATTTTAAGCCATTTCGTCCTATAATATTATGACGAAATGGCTTTTGGTATTCTAGGAATTTATTCCTAGTAGAAGACAAATATGCAAATTAAAAGGAGGAATAAAAAATGGCAGATGAAAAACAAGATTATGGCAAAACTTTGAATTTGCCAAGTACAGAATTTCCTATGAGAGGAAATTTACCAGAAAACGAACCTAAAACAGAGCAAGAGGTTTTTGAAAATGATTTGTATGAAAAAATGTTAAAAAAGAATGAAGGACATAAAACATACATATTACATGATGGACCTCCATATGCAAATGGAGAAATCCATATGGGTCATGCTTTAAACAAAGTATTAAAAGATACTGTAAATCGTTTTAAAAGCTTACAAGGATATCAAACAATATATATCCCTGGTTATGATACACACGGACTTCCAACAGAGAAAAAAGCAATTCAAGCATTAGGAATAAACAGAGACGAAATTAGCGTTTCTAAATTTAGAGATACTTGTAAAGAATTTGCTTTAAAATATGTTGATAAACAAACAGAAGGATTTAAAAGACTAGGTGTGCTAGGTGATTGGAAAAATCCATACATTACTTTACAACCAGAGCTAGAAGCTAGACAAATTGAAATATTTGCAGAAATGTATAAAAAAGGTTATATCTATAAAGGATTAAAACCAGTATATTGGTGTACAGACTGTGAGACAGCTTTAGCAGAAGCAGAAATTGAATATAAAGATTGTGACACAATGTCAATTTATGTTAAATTCCCAGTACAAGATGGAAAAGGAGTTTTAGATAATGACACATTTATAGTTATTTGGACTACAACTCCATGGACATTACCAGGCAATACAGGTATTACAGTTGGTGGAGAATATGAATACAGTGTTGTAGATACTGGAAAAGAAAAACTATTAATGGCTACAAGCCTAGTTGACGAAGTTATGAATTTAGTAGGAATTACAGACTACAAAACTGTAAAAACTGTAAACGGAACAGAACTAGATGGAATTTTATGTAAGCATCCATTTTTAGATAGAACTTCAAAAGTAGTATTAGGAAGTGATGATACAGTTGCAGTTGAATTAGATACTGGTACAGGTGCAGTTCATACAGCACCAAGCTATGGTAAAGAAGACTATTTATGTGGAATTAAAAATGGCTTAGATATTATAGTTACAGTTGATGGAAAGGGATATCAAACAGAAGGAGCAGGTCCTTTTGCAGGTATGTACTACGAAAAATCAAATGATGCTATTATAAACTGGCTAGATGAAAACGGATATCTATTAAGAAAAGAAAAAATAAACCACTCATATCCACATTGCTGGAGATGTAAAAATCCAATTATATTTAGAGCAACAGATCAATGGTTTGCATCTGTAAATGACTTTAAAGAAGAAACTTTAAAAGCTATAAAAGATGTTAAATGGACACCAACATGGGGAGAAGAAAGAATTTCTAGCATGGTAAAAGATAGAAATGACTGGTGTATTTCAAGACAACGTACTTGGGGTGTACCAATTCCAATTTTCTATTGTAAAGAATGTGGTAAAGAATATGCTACAAACGAAAGCTTTGAAAAGGTATCAAAAATATTTAGAGAAAAAGGTTCAAATGCTTGGTTTGACCTAGATGAAAAAGAATTAATGCCGGAAGGCGCAGTTTGCGAACATTGTGGATGCCATGAGTTCAAAAAAGAAACAGATATTATGGATGTTTGGTTTGATTCAGGTTCTACATATGAAGGAGTGCTAGTTGAAAGAGGCTTACCATTCCCAGCAGATTTATACCTAGAAGGACATGACCAATATAGAGGATGGTTCCAATCTTCAATTCTAACATCTGTTGCAACTAAAGGTGTTGCACCATATAAAGCAATATTAACACACGGATGGGTAGTTGATGCACAAGGAATGAAAATGTCTAAATCTTTAGGAAATGGAATTAGCCCACAAGAAATTATAGATGAGTATGGAGCAGATATCTTAAGATTATGGGTATTATCTTCAGACTTTAAATCAGATGTAAGTATATCAAGAGATATATTAAAACAAATAAGTGAAGCATACAGAAAAATAAGAAATACAGCAAGATATATTTTAGGAAATACTTCAGACTTTGATCCTGATAATAAAGTAGAATACAAAGATATGGAGGAAATAGACAAATGGGCATTATCAAGATTAAATAAACTAGTAAAAGACTGCACAGAGAATTACGAAAACTTTAATTTCCACTTAGTATATCATGACGTAAACCAATTCTGTGTAACAGATATGAGTAACTTCTATCTAGACATTATAAAAGATAGATTATATACATCAAAGAAAGATTCTACTGAAAGACGTTCAGCACAAACAGCAATGTATATAATTTTAAATGCTCTAGTAAAAATAGTTGCACCAATGATTTGCTTTACAGCAGAAGAAATTTGGAAATATATGCCACATACTAAAAATGAGCAAGTTGAAAGCGTTATGCTAAGTGACTGGCCAGAAGTAGTAGCAGAATATGACAACGAAGAATTAGAGCAAAAATGGAATCATATTTTAGAATTAAAAGAATTAGTAGCTAAAGAACTAGAAGTTGCAAGAGCAGAAAAAGTAATAGGACATTCATTAAATGCAAAAGTTACTCTATTTGCTAATAAAAAAGAATATGAATTCTTAAAAGAAAACAAAGAACTTTTAACTACGGTATTCATAGTTTCTGCATTAGACATTAAGGAAAATGAAAGAAAAGATGATGTGAAGATTGGAGTAAAAGTAGAAGTAGCAGAAGGACAAAAATGTGAAAGATGTTGGAAATACTCAACAGAAGTAGGAGAAAATAAAGAACATCCTACATTATGCCATAGATGTGCAGAAGCTATAAAATAAGGTTATATTGAGACTGTAACAGGATTAAATCCTAACAGTCTCAAAGTTATGTTTAAATTAATAATTCATAAAAAAGGGGAATACTTATGAAAAAAGCAAGAAAAATAATTAGTTATATAATAATGATTATAGCAATTATTGTATGCGTAATTATATATAAAAAATATAATTTTAATGACTTTGAAAAAAGTATAAGATTAAGTAATATAACGGAATTTACTAGAGACAGTGAAGTTAAGTATGCAAAATATGATAGTTATAAAATAGAAAATAAAGATTACAATGATGCAATGTTTTCTCAAACGATATCTGTAATACCAAATACACCATATAAAGTAACATGTATGGTAAGGACAGAGAACGTAGAAAACCAGAATAACTTAAATTCAGGAGGAGCTCATATTTGTTTAAACAATACGCAAGAAAGATCAAACCTAATAACAGGTACAAATGATTGGCAAGAATTAAGTTTTATGTTTAATTCAAAAAACGAAACAGAAGTTGAAGTAGGATTTAGATTAGGAGGATATTCAACATTATCAAAAGGTACAGTATGGTTTTCAGATTTTAAAGTTGAGGCAGGAGTTGCATCTACATCTAATAAATGGAAGATGGCATGCTTTATATTTCCAAATATAGATGTAACTGTAAATGTAGATGGAAAGACAGAAAACGTAAAATTACAAATGACCAATGATGACATTAGAACTGTAGAAAATAACTTAGCGAGATTTAAGAATTCAATGAGAGAAGTTAGCAAAGACAAGATAAATATAGAATATGAAACATACGTAATTAAGAAACCAATCAAAACTCTTTCTTATGATGAAGAAAATGGTTATTATGTTTCAGCAGAAGATGTATACGAATATATAGATTCATATGTTAAGAAAAATATGTATGATCACATCTATGTGGCATTTAGAATGGCAGATAAACAAAAAGGAAATGATACTTTGGTAAATGATTGGATAGGTCTAGGCGGAATGGATTATTATAGTATAGGATTTTCAAATATTCGTATGCCAGATGATAGGAACAATTTAGCTTATGAATTTAATTATAGAGTGAATACATTCCCGGAAGAGGTATTTATTCATGAGTTTTTGCATACTTTAGAGCGTAATGCAAAAGAATATGGATATGAAAGACCAGAACTACATGACTATGCAAAATATGGATATACAGAAGATAAAAAGCAAGGATTAAGAAAATGGTATACAGATTATATAAACAAAGAAATTAGTTACAATGGAACTAAAATAGGATTACCAGAAGAAATCCTTAGATGTAAACCTTGCCATGAAAGTAATTTTAAGTATGCTACACAAGTTGCAGCATTTAAAGAGCCTAGCAATATTATAGAAATAATTCAAAGTATATTTTCAAAAATAACTAGATTATTTGAATATAGAAGTAACAAAATAGAAACAGAATAGTATGAGGAGATAGACAAAATGAAAGTTTCAGACTTTAATTATAATTTACCAAAAGAACTAATAGCTCAAGTACCAATAAAAGATAGAGACCAATCTAGACTAATGGTATTAGACAGAAAAAATAAAACAATTGAACACAAAATATTTAAAGATATTATAGATTATTTAGAACCAGGTGATTGTTTAGTAAGAAATAACACGAAAGTTATTCCTGCTCGTTTATATGGAGTAAAAGAAGAAACTGGTGCAAATGTTGAATTTCTACTATTAAAAAGAGTAGATGGAGACATTTGGGAGGTTATGGTAAAACCAGGCAGAAAGCTAATGCCAGGAGTAAGAGTGGAATTTGGAAATGGATTACTAAAAGCAGAAATTTTAGAGAAGTTTGAAGATGGAAATAGAAAAGTAAAATTTGAATATAACGGAATATTCAATGAAATTTTAAATGAAATAGGCTTAATGCCACTACCTCCATATATACATGAAAAATTAAAAGAAAAAGATAGATACCAAACTGTATATGCTAAATATGAAGGCTCTGCAGCCGCACCAACAGCAGGCTTACATTTTACAGATGAACTATTTAAAAAGCTGAAAGAAAAAGGAGTAGAGGTCGCAAATGTTACACTTCATGTGGGAATTGGAACTTTTAGACCTGTAAAAGTTGAAAACATTGAAGAACATGATATGCATTCAGAGCATTTTTATATAAAAGCAGAAGATGCAGAGAAAATAAACAAAGCTAAAAGAGAAGGACACAGAGTAATTGCAGTAGGAACAACTTCTTGTAGAGTATTAGAAAGTGTAGCTGACGATAACGGATATGTTAAGGAAGTAGAAGGAGATACTAATATATTTATTTATCCAGGTTATAAGTTTAAATGTTTAGATGCTTTAATTACTAATTTCCATTTGCCAGAGTCAACATTAATAATGTTAGTTTCAGCATTAGCAGGAAAAGATTTTATAATGCAGGCTTATGAGGAGGCCGTGAAAGAGCAGTATAAATTTTTCTCATTTGGAGATGCAATGTTTATTTATTAAATTGCTATACAAAATATATAATATTAAAATCGCTTGTCCTTGGTGTCGAGCTTCCTTCCCTTGGATGTCACAAAAACAAATAAATTTGTTTTTGGACACTATCGGACGGAACTCTCCAACCATTACGCTTCGCTCCACCTTACGCGGACTGCACTTTCTTTTAATATTATATATTTTATAAAAAAATTAAAATAGGAGAAATAAAATGAAACCAGCAGTAACATACGAATTACTACATATAGATAAAAATTCAGGCGCAAGAAGAGGAGTAGTACATACACCTCATGGCGATATTCAAACACCAGTATTTATGCCAGTAGGAACACAAGCAACAGTAAAATCATTAACACCAGAAGAACTAAAAGAAGAAGTTGGCGCTCAAATAATATTATCAAACACTTACCACTTATACTTAAGACCACGGACACGAACTAGTAAAAGAAGCAGGTGGACTTCATAACTTTATGAGATGGGACAGGCCTATTCTAACAGATTGTGGTGGATTTCAAGTATTTAGTTTAAGTGATTTAAGAACAATAACCGAAGAAGGAGTAGAATTTAGGTCTCATTTAGATGGAAGTAAGCATATGTTTACACCTGAAAAAGTAATGGAAATAGAAGAAGCCTTAGGAGCAGACATTATAATGTCATTTGACGAATGTTGTCCATATCCATCTACATATGAGTACACAAAACAATCAATGGAAAGAACTACAAGATGGGCAAAACGTTGCAAAGAAGCACATAAAAATGTTGAAGAACAAGCTTTATTTGGAATAATACAAGGTGGATTTTATGAAGATCTAAGACAACAGTCTGCCCAAGATTTAATAGATTTAGATTTCCCTGGCTATGCAATAGGAGGAATTAGTGTAGGAGAGCCAAAAGAAGAATACTTGAAGATGTTATATTATACAGCACCACTAATGCCAGAAAATAAGCCAAGATATCTAATGGGAGTGGGTTCACCAGATTATTTGATAGAAGCAGCATTAGCTGGAATAGATATGTGCGATTGTGTACTTCCAACAAGGATTGCAAGAAATGGAACTGCGATGACATGGAATGGAAAAGTAGTGGTAAGAAATGCTACATATGAAAGAGATTTTACACCATTAGACCCAGAATGTGACTGCTATACTTGCAAAAACTACACTAGAGCATACATCAGACATTTAGTAAAAGCAAACGAAATATTAGGAGTAAGATTATTATCAATTCATAACTTAAGGTTCTTGACTAAACTCATGGAAAGAGTTAGAATAGAAATAGAGAATGATAACTTATTAAAATTTAAAGAAGAATTTTATAAAAAATATGGTTATAAAGAGTAATACAAAAGAGATGGAGGATTTTTTATGAATGATTTTATTGGGGGTGCAGGCTACAATAAGCCTACAGAGGAACAAGTAAAAGCAAAAAAAATGATGAGAATTATAGGAATTGTTTTAGTACTTTTATTATTGGTAGTAATTGGACTAGTGGCTTTGATATATTACATGCAATCTACACAATTAAAGGTTTATGTTGATGCAAAATCAAATGTTAAAATGAAAGACATTTTTGTATTTGATCAAAACAACAATTTATATATTCCAATTAGAGCTTTTGCAGATTATGTAGGTTATGAATCTGGAAATGGAGAGTATAAACAATATGCAGAAGATATAACTAAATGCTATGTGGAATCAAAAGAGGAAATAGCATCATTCAGTTTAGGATCTAATAAGATTTATAAAATAATATTAGATGGAAACAATGATTATGAATATTATGAAATAAATGAACCAATAAAGATGTTTAATAATCAATTATATACAACCATTGAAGGTGCACAAATTGCGTTTAATATTTCTATGTCATATAATCAACAACAAAATCAAGTAAATATTTATACATTACCATATTTGGTTAGTTACTATACTACTAAATTTCAAAATGCAGGTATTGCAGATAAAGATGCAAGCTTTAGCAATCAAAAAGCATTGTTATATAATATGCTTATAATAAAAAATGAAAATGGAAACTATGGAGTACAAACATTGGACGGACAAGAAGTACTAGGTACAAAATATGCTAATATTAAGTTTGTTGAAAGTTCAAAAGAATTTATAGTAACTACAATGGAAAATAAAATGGGAATCATGTCATATGATTCAAAGATAAAAATTGCTCCAGAATTTGATGAAATTAAACAAATTGATAAAGACAGTGGTTTGTATTTAGCTACAAAAAACAAGAAACAAGGAGTTGTTAATTCTAATGGAAGTATTGTACTTTACTTAGAATATGATCAAATAGGAGTAAATTCAAGCCAATATATGAGTAATACAATAAAAAATCAATATTTATTGTACAACAAATGTATACCAGCCAAAAAGAATGGAACATGGGAAATATTTGATAAGACAGGAAAAAATATAGCAGGCACTGGAACTACTTATAAAGAATTAGGATGTAGTGTAGGAGGAAAAAGTAATGGTGAAGAAAATTCGAATAGCGTTCTATTAGTGCCACAATATGAAGGAATTGTTGTAAGTAGAAATAATGTATATGGTTTGATAGACAGTGAAGGCAAAACTTTATTACCAATAGCTCTACAATCAATATATTCAATAACATCTGAAGGAGAAGAAACCTATTATATGTTATATAATAATCAGTTAATGAATGTAATTGATTACATAAAAAAATGGGTAAGACCAGATAAAAATGAAAGTAATAATCAAACAAATACTGAGAATACTGAAAATACTAACAATGAACAAACCACTCAAAATACACAACAAAACAATACAGCCACAGAAAATACTACGCAAACAAATACGAATGCAGTAGAAAATAACACGAATACAAATGTAAATAAAGTTTCAAACAATACATAGCGAAAAAAATAGAAGTTAGGAAAATCTAACTTCTATTTTTAAATTATGTTCTAAAATAACAATATAGGAATAGAATTTAGTAATAAAATTATGTGAGTAAGTCTATAGCTGAAAAATTAATTATTAATTGATTCTTCAGTGAAATCTATATACTTTTTAAAGGAAGGAAATTTAATATGGAAAAGGATAATATTATTACTGAGGAAAGCGAGTTTAAGAAGAATGCAATTAGAATTATAAAAGGAAGTATATTTGCTATTATAACATCGACTGTTTTATTGTTGATCTTTGCATTATTATTGTGCTATACTAGCTTGTCAGAAAATACAATGTTACCAGTTATTCTAGTAATTACCGGAATTAGTATTTTAATAGGTAGTATGATTAGTACCAAAAGAATAAGAAAAAATGGAATACTAAATGGTGGAATGGTGGGAGTTATATACATTATAACTTTATATTTGATATCAAGTTTATTCTTAGCAGGATTTAATCTAACATTTAATTCCTTTATAATGCTGATTATTGGAATTATCACAGGAATGATAGGTGGAATAATAGGAGTCAATACAAATAGAAAGTAAAACGTGAATAAAGTCGAAAAATAGCAATATTTTTTAGGAAGAAATTCTAAAAAATGGTTGCTATTTTTTTGTTTTTAATATAAAATTTAAAAGTAAATTATACAGTAGGAGGAAACTAATTGATTACTTTAGAAGATGTAAAGAAAAATGATGAACTTACTCAATTAATATTAAGTTCACAAAAACAATTAAATGCTTTAGGATATACAGAACACTCGATAAGACATATGAGTATTGTATCACAGCGTGCAGGAGAATTACTGCAGACACTGGATTATCCGGAAGAAAGAATAGAACTTGCTAAAATAGCTGGTTATATGCATGATATAGGAAACTGTATAAACAGAGTAGATCATGCTCATACAGGAGCAATACTTGCATATCAAATATTAAAAGATATGGGAATGAGTGTTGAGCAAAGAACTGAAATAATGATGGCGATAGGAAACCATGATGAACAAACAGGAACTGCAGTAAGTGATATATCAGCAGCTTTAATATTAGCGGACAAGTCTGATGCACATCGCAGTAGAGTGGTAAATAAAAACATCTCTACATTTGACAAACATGATAAAGTTAATTATGCAGTTACTGATTCGAAGTTCATTATTGACAAAGAAAATAGAAAGGTAACATTAGACTTAACAATTGACACAAAAATATCACCAGTATTAGATTATTTTGAAATATTTATGGACAGAACTATGATGAGTAAATATGCGGCTAAGTATTTAGGAATTTGGTTTGAGTTAGTTATTAATGATACAAAGTTATTGTAATGCATCTTTCCTCGCAATATACTAATTCTTTTTAAAATTACACAAAATAATCAGCATCTTGCTTGAGCAAAGTAGATTAAAAACAACAAATAAAGAAAGGAAATGAAAAAAATGAAAGCACTAAAAAGAACACTAATAATTTTAGTAATAATTTTATTAGCACTAATCTCATTTGGAGGGATTTTTATACAAAAAACTAAGTTTGTGGAAAATATTTTACCAGAGTTTAAATTGGGAGCAGAATTATCAGGAACAAGAAATATTGGACTAGTAGTAAGTACCGCTACTGATACTATTATTTATGATAAGGATGGCAATGTAGTTGAAAAGGAAGGAGAAGGAACTACTAAACAAGAAGTACCTGTAAATCAGACGGAAACATTAACAGAAGAAAACTACAGATTAGCAAAGGAAGTAATAGAAAAAAGATTAAATAGTATAAAAGCAGTAGATGCAAACTTAAACGTGAAGAAAGCAGTTGACTATTATGAAATAAAGCAAAATGAACAAAATGGAAATATAGTAGTTAAAATACCAGAAAATAGTGATACAGATATGGTATTACAATATATGGCTATTAAAGGAATATTTAATGTTGTTGATGAACAAAATAATGTATTAATGAATAATAGCGATATAAAAAAGGCACAAGTAGTATATAACAGTACTGACAGTGGAATATCAGTATACTTAACAATACAATTCAATAAAGAAGGAACACAAAAATTAAAAGATATTTCTAATACATTTATTAAAACTACAGACGGAGAAGGAAAAGAAACAACCAAAAAAATCAGTATAAAAATAGACAATACAACTGTACTTAGTACATATTTCTCAGAAGAGATTTCAACTGGTATGATACAATTAACATTTGGAACAGCAAGCTCTAAGAGTGAAGATTTAAGAAATTATGTTCAAGAAGCTAATAACTTAGCAACGTTATTAAATACAGGAAATTTACCAATAGCATATACAGTTGATGAGAACCGTTACATATTACCAGATATTAGTAATGAAACATTCTTTGTACCAGCTATAATTGTATTAAGTATAATGGTTGTTGCAGTATTATTTTTAATAATCAAATACAGAGTTAAAGGAATACTAGGAGCACTTAGCTTTATAGGATATATAGCTTCATTATTAATTATAATTAGATTAACAAATGTAGTTGTATCAATCGAGGGAATGGTTGGAATTTTAATATCAATAGCTCTAAATTATGTGTTTATAGTATACTTGTTAAATGGAAAGAAAAAAGAAGAACAAGAATTTACTTACAAACAAGGATTTATTAACTTCTTATTTGTATTAATTCCAATAGCAGTTACAACAATAATCTTTAGCTTTATAAGTTGGATTCCAATTTATAGCTTTGGAATGACAATGTTTTGGGGAATTGTTTTAATAATGCTATATAACGTTATTCTTACAAAACCATTATTATTCACAAAATAGTTGTTATTTAACATTATTAAAATTATAGTAAAGGAATGTGATAAAAAATGAGCAAAAAAATTATTTATATATTGCTAGCTTTAATTATAGTAGCTGGAGCAATTATGACATGTGTAAAAGGCTTTAATGTAGACACTATGTATACAGACAATGTTAGACTATATGTATATATAAAAAAAGAATTTGAAAACAATGATGTAAAACAAATTGTAAAAGAAGTATTTGGAACAGATGAAATTGTTGTACAAAAAGTAGAAGTTTATAAAGATATGGCAGTAATTACAATAAAACAAAAAGATGTAAACAATATAAATGCAGAGCTAAAAAATTTTGTAGAACAATTAAACACTAAGATAAATGAAAAATATGAAATAAAAAATACTACAGATGACATAATTATAAAATACGAACCTAAATTAAAACTTACAAGTATTTTAAAACCATATATTATGCCAGTTGCAATAACTACTATTATTATTCTAATATATGCATTTATTCGTTATATGGAGTTAGGAAGCCTTAAAACAGTAGGAAAATACTTACTAGCTATAATAGTTCCAGAATTAGTATATGCAAGTATTCTAGTAATTTGTAGAATTCCGGTAAACAAATTTGTTGCACCAATAGGATTAATTGTTTATGCAGTATCTATTGTAGCTGTAACAATGATAAAAGAAAAACAATTAGAAATTGCTAAATTAGAAGACAAAAAATAAACCAAAATAAAACAATGTTCATAAAATATAGTATGAATATTGTTTTTTTATTTGAAAGGAAAGTGAAAATATTGGGAAGAATAAAAGAAATTCTTTATCGAAGCATATATGATATGGAAGTGAATTATAAACAAGCACAGGAAATTCTAAGACAAACTAATGGAGTATTGCTAGATGTTAGAAGCCATCAGGAGTATGATGAAGAACACTTACCAAATGCTATAAACATTGATTTATACAATTTACAAAATGAAATTCAAATTCGAATACCAAACAAAAGAACAACAATAGTTGTATATTGTTCGTGTGGTATTCGTAGCAAACAAGCTCAACAAATTTTGTGGCAATTAGGATATTCAAATGTATATAACTTGAAAGAAGGTATATATTGCAGATTTCGTAATTTTACAGATAAATAAATTTTGGAACATGTTACCAATTGAAGTCATTTAGAATAAAATATGTATATCTAACAAGTTTTTAGTGGATAATATTGTAGAGAGGAGCTAAAAATCAAATGAAATCATTTTGCTTTAAAACTAATAATACCCAAGTATTAAATTATCTACTAAATAGAATTCAAGAAATTGATTTTGAGAATCTAATATATTCTCAAAATCAATTTAAGATATATAAAAATATAACTATTCATTATAGAGGGAATAACAACAATAAATTCTATAATTTTTTAACAGAATTAATAGGAGAAGTAGTAATTGAATTTTATGAAGAAAAAATACTAAAGCAACTTATAAACTACAACTATTTCTATTTTGATGAATATGAAAAGAACAAAATATTAGAGAATTGTATGCAACTGATAGAACCAGAAATGTATAATACAAAATTACTTGATAATAAAAATATAAAAGAATATGTCAAAGAAAATAAAGCTATGATTCTAGATGGTTTTGTATATTTTAGATTAAGAGCATATCTAGAATATTTAGATGAAGTAGTAGACAGTGGAGTAAATCAGTTTGTTATAGAAAAAGAATATAGAGAATTTATTAGTTTGCTTAGAGTATATGTTGAATCAAAAGTGCCAGAATATAATTTACTGCATTTGATTTATATAAATGGAGAATCCATTTTGTTAGATGAAAAAAGAAATATAGTATCTGTTTCAGAAAATATATATAATGCAAAATATTTATCAGATATTTCTTTTTCATCTAATGATTTTGCACTAAATACATTACTATGCCTTTTACCAAGAAGGATAGAAATACATTTGATTGATGACGAAGATGAATTTATAAATACTTTAAAGTTAATCTTTGAAGGAAGAGTAACTATATGCAAAGATTGTGATATATGTAAAACATATAAAATACTAAACAATGCAAAAATAAGCCATAACAAATAACCTATTTACTATTTTCGAAAAATGTGATATAACTATAGTATCAAAATAATCGGAGGTTATTATGGAACAAGAAAAAAAGAAATTAGTCACAATATTAGTACCAGCATATAATGAACAAGAAGTTTTACATTTATTATATGATAGACTAGAAAAACTAATGAACGAAAATACTAATTATGACTTTGAAGTATTATTAGTAAATGACGGAAGTAAAGACAAAACTTTTGAGATTATGCAAGAGTTAAGAGAAAAGGATAAAAGATTTTGTTATTTAAACTTATCTAGAAATTTTGGTAAAGAAACAGCAATGATAGCAGGTTTAGATTATTGCAAGGGTGATGCAGTAGTTATAATTGATGCAGACTTACAAGATCCACCAGAGCTAATTCCAGAAATGATAAAATACTGGGAAGAAGGCTATGATGATGTATATGCAAAGAGAAAATCTAGAGAAGGAGAAACTTGGCTTAAAAAGTTCACTTCTAAAATGTATTATAGAGTATTACAAGGCTTTACAAGAATTGAAATACAAAAAGATACAGGAGATTTTAGACTATTAGACAGACGTTGCGTAGAAGCATTAAAGTCAATGAGAGAAAATCAAAGATATACTAAAGGGTTATTTAGTATAATCGGATATAACAAAAAGGAAATCCTATATGATAGAGACCCTAGAGCAGCCGGACAAACTAAATGGAACTATGGAAAACTAATTGATCTATCAATTGATGGAATTACATCATTTACAACATCACCATTAAGATGGGCAGCACTTATAGGATGTGGAGTTTCAGTTATTGGATTTGTTTATATGTTATATATAATCATAAAAACAATAGTAACAGGAATAGATGTACCTGGCTATGCTTCATTAATGGTAGTTATACTATTCTTGGGAGGAATTCAACTAATATTCTTAGGAATTATAGGAGAATATTTAGGAAGAACTTTTAATGAAAGCAAACACAGACCTTTGTACTTTATTGAAAGATATAATGAAACAAAAGAAACGAACGAACATTTAAATAAATAAAAAAGTGCCAATGGAATTTTCCATTGGCGCATTTTTATCTATAAATCATATAATCGATTTCCGGGAATATACAGTCTTTTTTAGAAATATCTTTTAAGAATTTGATGTATTCCTCATCAGTTTTATCATTCATAAGACCATCATATAATCTATTAAATCTACCAACATGGTCCTTAATACGCTTTTTAGCATAATCAACCATAGTTCCATTTGTAATAATAAACAACCAATCACTACTTTGAGCTAACAATACTTCCCTAGCACATTGGTTTAAAGCTTTCTTCTTGATTTTATCATTTTCATTTGGAAACCTATTAGCAAGTTCAACCATTTTATTACCAATATCATGCAAATATTTGTGAGCATAATCATTTGTATGGTTCAACCAAACCTCGCTATAACCATTAGCACCCCAACTAGAACGACAAGGTGTAGATACTTGCATAGAAGGATATTTATCAATATATTCACTAGGAGTAATTAACTTGAAATTACATTTATCATAGTAAATCTTTTTAAATAAAACATATAACCAGTCTGGACCTTCATACCACCAGTGACCATACAGCTCTGCATCATAAGGACAAGTAATAATAGGAGGGTTAGAAGTTAATCTAGATAATTCGTCAATTTGTTTTACCCTACTATCAAAGAAATGTCCAGCCTGTTTTTCAACACTATCTTGAGCCCATTGAACATTATAGTAATCTTTCTCACAGTCTTTACCGGTAATTCTATAATATTTTATACCAGTATGAACTCTAACTCCATTTGAAGCAATATATGGTTTAATATAATCATAAGGAGCATCATAGCCAATATCTCTGTAAAACTCTCTGTAATTAAAGTCACCTGGGTAACCATTGATAGAACTCCATACTTGCCTTGAAGATTCAATATCTCTACCAAAAGCAATAATACCTTCAGAAGAAACAATTGGAGCAAAAGTACCATAAATAGGTGTAGGGTTAGCGTATAAAATACCATGTGTTTCAGTAATTATATATTTAATACCAAATTCTTTTAAGTATTTATCGACCTCAGGAATGTATCCACATTCAGGAAGCCATATTCCGTTAGGTGCTTTACCAAAATACTTTTTATATGTTTGAACACCAACTGCTATTTGGGCTCTTACAGTTTTTTCATTTACATATAAAATAGGAAAGTAACCATGTGTTGCACCACAAGTAATAATCTCCAACACCCCAATATCTTGAAAATGCTTAAAAGCTTCAATTAAATTACAATTATATATTTCTTTAAATAAATGCAAATCATTAGAATAGCGGTTAAAATAATAATGAGCAAGTTCGTTTTCTTTTGCATTATCCTTAGTTCTTTCTATTTCTTTTTTAGCAAGTTCAATATGAGTATTCAAATATTTGATATATCTTTTTTGCAATAGCTTGTTATCAAGCATATTTAAAAGAGGAGGAGTAAGTGACATTGTTATTCTAAAGTCAACTTTTTCCTTCTCTAATTTTCCAAAGTTTGTTAATAAAGGTAAGTAGGTTTCCGAAATTGCCTCATACAACCATTGCTCCTCTAAGTAATCTTCGCTTTCAGGATGATGTATAAAAGGCAAATGAGCATGTAGTACAAAACTAATATAGCCTTTTTCTTTAGTCATTATTTTCTCCAATCTTAAGAAGACATTTTAGAAGAAGTTAAATTTGCATTTAATTTGTCTTCTAGTAATTCATTTTTATAAATTTCTTTATATAAATCATAAATATTATATATTCTACCAATATTATTCATAAACAATAAAGCAGAAGTATCTTTTGACGTAATTTCATTAGTTTTTATATTCTTAAAAAATACATTTTTTCCTAAACTATCAAATAAAATATGGTCATTAGGTGTTTGTAAATTATTAGAAGAAGATATATAAACATTTTCGTGATGAATTTTAGCATTTTTAGGCTTCCTAAATAAAACTACATCATATTTGCAATCACTATCTGGGATATTAATATACCAACTATTAGCATAATCATTTATTTCTACTTCAAAAGAGTAGTTTTTAGTTTGATTTGTTACAGTTAAATATGGAATAGTGTTATTGAAAAAATCTTCACCATATTTTTCTAAATAATATTGTCTATCTTCAACAGAAATATCCCAATATACAAATAGTATAGTAGGAGTTTGTGCTAATATTTTTACAATAGTTTGATTGTATAAATTAGGTAAATCATAATATTCTACAACAGGTAACCTTCTACTAGTATTTTTTTTGGTAGTTGTTTTTCTTGTGGTAGATTTTTTAGTAGTTGTTTTTGAGTTTGTATTATTTTTTTTGGTAGAAGCTTTTTTTGCTGTAGCAGATTTTGAACTTGTAGTTTTTTTAGTGGTAGATTTTTTAACATTAGCTTTTTTAGTAGTACCTTTTTTATCTACAGTTTTTGATGTAGTAACTTTAGCAGACTCTTTAGCACCTATTTTCTTTTCTTCAATTATTTCTTCTTTAGCTTTTCTTGGCATCTTATCCTCCGTTCATATTTCGAACATTTATATCTATATTATACTATATCAAAACACGAATAAATTCAAGAGAAAAATGAAAAAAAATAATAAAATATTTTGTAAAAAATTGTTTACTTTTGTCACAAAATTATATACAATAGAGATAGAAAAAAATTCAAAAGATGAAAATGAGGAAGGGGCAAAAAAATAAAATGAAAATATTGATGTTGACATGGGAATATCCACCAAGAATAGTAGGAGGAATTGCTAGAGTAGTACACGACTTATCAAAAAGATTAATAAAAGATGGACATGAGGTAACAGTTATTACATACAAAGAGGGAGATTTGCCTGAATATGAAAATGACAAAGGAGTAGAAGTATATCGTGTAGAAAACTATATGATACATCCAAATAGCTTTATAGACTGGACTCTACAATTAAACTTCAATATGGTAGCAAAAGCTACAGAGTTAATAAATAAAAATGGCAAGTTTGATGTTATACATGCACATGATTGGTTAGTTACATCAAGTGCTAAAACCTTAAAACAATCTTTTGGAATACCATTAGTTGCTACAATACATGCAACAGAAGCAGGAAGAAACTCTGGAATTCATAATGAATCACAAAGATATATAAATGACACAGAATGGTTATTAACATATGAAGCAACAGAAGTAATAGTAAACAGTAACTTTATGAAAGGACATGTACAAAGCCTATTTGGACTTCCTTTTGATAAAATAAATGTAATTCCAAATGGAATAAATTTAACAAATTTTAATGGAGTTGAAAGAGATTACGAATTTAGAAGACAATATGCGATGGATAATGAAAAGATTATCTTGTATGTTGGAAGATTAGTATACGAAAAAGGAATTCAACATTTAATATCTGCAATGCCTAAAATATTACAAGGATATAATGATGTGAAACTTGTAATTGCAGGAAAAGGTGGAATGCTTGATGATTTAAAAGCACAAGCTGAAGCAATGGGCATTGCAAATAAGGTATATTTTACAGGATATTTAAATTCAAAACAAGTACAAAAAATATATAAATGTGCTGATGTAGCAGTATTTCCAAGTACATATGAACCATTTGGAATCGTTGCATTAGAAGGAATGTTAGCAGGAGTTCCGACAGTAGTTTCAGATGTTGGTGGTTTAGATGAAATAATAGACCACGGAGTAAATGGAATGAAGAGCTATGCTGGAAATCCAAATTCAATAGCAGATTCAGTACTAACAGTATTATATGATAAACAATTGGCAACTAACATAACTAAAAAAGCTAAACAAAAAGTTAAGGAAGAATTTAACTGGACTAAAATTGCTCAAGATACGCATTATATATATGAAAAAGCAATTTGCAAAACAGTTGCAGAAAAACAAAAGCAAGAAATTACACAAGAAAATGCTAAAAAAGCTAAAAAAGCAGGCAATACAGAAACAGAAATAACAAATTTACTTAGTTTTCAAAAGAAACATGCTTATGCATAGAAAGTTGAAAAATAATTACAATTTAATTCTTTTCAACTAAAGATTATATAAAAAGTTAGGAAGGAGCAAAATTAACTATGCAAGTATATGATACAGCAAACCGTTTAGCACAAGAGATAAGAAATTCCGAAGAATTCAAATTATACAAAAAGAGAAAAGACGAAATACACAATGACCCAGAAAAAAAGCAAAAAGTAGAAGATTTTGAAAAACTAAGATATGAAGTTCAATTAATGGCATATACAGGAGAAGCAAAAGATGAAGAGAAAAATAAAAAACTAGAAGAGATGTATATGACGTTAGTAGAAAATAAAGATATTAAAGAATACTTTGATTTAGAAGTGAAGTTTAATATTATGATTGCAGATGTAAATAAAATAATTGCTGAAGCAATAAAAGACGTATTATAAGAAAAATTGTCGTTAAGGAAGCTATAAATAGAGGCTTTTTTAACGACTTTTTTATTGTATAGAAAAGAGGAAAGAAAATGGAATACATTTTTATAATTTGTATATGTGTGATTACCATGATTATTTTAAAATTTGCGTGGAGTATAAAAATAAAAGATATAAAAAAGTTAAAAGAATTAGGCTATGATAAAAGTTTAAATGAAATAACAAATAAATTACCTGAAAATAAAGAAATTTGTAAAAATATTTTAAAAATACTTAATAATGAAAATGTAAAAATAGAAGAAAGTGAAAGCAATCAAGCAAGTCTATATATGGTACTTTCAAACTCAATTATAATAGCAAACATAAAAAATACATTTACAAGAGTTCAAACAGTAGCACATGAATGCTTACATTCTATTCAAAATAAAAGAACTTTGCGTTTTAACTTTATATTTTCCAATATATATTTTGTATATTTTATTGTAATATGCATTTTAGCAATACTAAAAATAAATCCGCTTCCAAACACAGCTTTATTTGCTTTAGTTATATGTAGCTATATAAATTACATAATTAGAAGTTACTTGGAAATGGATGCAATGACAAAAGCAAAACCATTAGCAGAACAATACTTAAAGAAAGAAGGAACTCTTACAGAAAAAGAACAAGAAACAATATTAAACAATTATGATGAAATAAACAATATAGGAATAAAACTATATAACTATACCTTAATTACAAAAAATCTTATAAAAATAATAATTTATTCGATTATTTGCATAATTTTTATTTAAAATTATGCAAATTTTATTCTTTCTCTTTAAAAAGTTTCAACTTTGTTGTACAATAATACAAACTGTAAATATATTAGGAGAAATCAATGAATAAAAAATGGGAAATATGCAAAGAAAATAAAAATGACATAGATAAAATATCTAAAGAAAACGGACTAAGTAATTTAATTAGTAGTATATTGGCAAGTAGGGGAATTATTGAAAAAGAAAAAGTAAGAGAATTTTTAAACCCTACAAGAGATGATTTTCATGATCCATTTCTAATGCCAGATATGGAAAAAGCAGTAGATAGAATTTTAAAAGCAATACAAACACAAGAAAAGACCATTATATATGGAGACTATGATGTAGATGGAATAACAAGTATTACTGTACTCAAGAAATTCTTAGAAGAAAGAAATTTACAAGTTGGAGAGTACATTCCAAATAGATTAAATGAAGGCTATGGGCTAAATAAAGAAGCTGTAAAGAAAATTGCAGAACAAGGGTATAAACTAATAATAACCGTAGACTGTGGAATTTCATGTATAGAAGAGATTAAATATGCAACAGAATTAGGACTAGAAGTAATAGTTACAGATCACCATGAACCAGCAGAAGAATTGCCAAAATGTTTAGCAGTAGTAGATGCAAAAAGAAAAGATAATCAATATCCATTTAATCAATTAGCAGGTGTTGGAGTAGTATTTAAGCTAATACAGGCAATTTCAATTAAATTAAATTTAGATAATAGAGAATATTTAAAATATTTAGATATTGTATGTGTTGGAACTATTTCAGATATAGTACCACTAGTAGATGAAAACAGAGTAATTACTAAATTAGGATTAAAGCTAGTACCAATATCAAAAAATATTGGTTTAAGGACTTTACTTGCATCTACAGGATATAAAGAAGTAAATTCTACTACAATATCTTTTGGTATAGCTCCAAGAATAAATGCGTGTGGTAGAATGGGAGAAGAAAAAGAAGCTTTAAGATTATTCCTAACAAACGACTTACATGAAGCTAAAGAAATAACAGAAAGATTAAACAACTATAACTTAGAAAGACAAGAAACAGAAAAAAGAATATTTAGACAAGCTTTAGAACAAATTGAAAATGGAGAAAAGGATAAGTGTTGTATTGTTTTAGGACAAGAGGGATGGCATCATGGAATAATTGGAATAGTTGCATCAAAAGTAACAGATATATATTTTAAGCCAAGCATTTTAATTTGCTTTGAAGGAGAAGAAGGAAAAGGCTCAGGAAGGAGCATTCCGGGTTTCAATTTACATGATGCTGTAATGAACTGCGATACATATGTTGAAAAGTTTGGCGGACATAGTATGGCAATAGGTATAAATGTTAAAAAAGAAAATTTTGAAAAATTTAAAAAAGAATTTGAAGAATATACCCAAAATAGCAATATTAGTGATATAATACCAATTATACAAATTGATAAACAAGTAGATATAAAAAAGATAAACTTACCAGATGTTAATGAATTAAAATTATTAGAACCATATGGCGAAGGCAATAAAATGCCAGTGTTTCTAATTAAAAATTTAAAAATATTATCAATAAGAAGTTTGTCTGAAGGTAAACATCTAAAATTAAAACTTGGAGTCGACAATTATATGATAGATGCTATTGGATTTAATATGGGAGAAGTAGCAGACCAATATTTAATCGGAGATAAGGTCGATATCGTTGGAAGCTTAGAAATAAATCAATTCGGAGGAAATGAGAATATACAAGTAAATTTAAAAGATTTAAGAAAAACTATTTAATAAAGGAGGGAAGCACATGTCAGAAATAAAAGAAATGACAATAGAAGATGTAATAAATACAACCAAAAAGAGCAATAGAAAATCAGATAGTAAACTCATAAGAAAAGTGTATAATTATGCAAAAGCACATCACGAAGGACAACTAAGAAAATCTGGAGAACCATATATTATTCATCCAGTACAAGTTGCATATATATTGTCAACTCTAGGCTTAGATGACAGTACAATATGTGCAGCCCTTTTACATGATGTAGTAGAAGATACAGAAATTACAAAACAGGATTTAAAAAATGAATTTGGTGCAGAAATTGCGGAACTAGTAGATGGAGTTACTAAACTTAGCAAACTTCAATATGCTAGCATGGAGGAGCAACAAGTAGAAAACTACAGAAAAATGTTTTTAGCAATGGGAAAAGACATAAGAGTTATATTAATTAAGCTTGCTGATAGACTTCATAATATGAGAACATTAAAATACTTAACACGTGATAGACAAATTGCTAATGCAAATGAAACAATGGAACTATATGCACCACTTGCAAATCGTTTAGGTATGTATTCTTTAAAATGGGAGTTAGAAGATTTAGCTTTTAAATATTTATATCCAGAAGAATATCGTGAATTAGTAGAAGGGATTGACCGTAAGAGAGAAGAACGTTTACAATTTATTGATATGATTATGGAACAAATAAAGCAATCTGTAAAAAAGCAACATATAGAAGCTGAAATTACAGGAAGAGCAAAACATTTATATAGTATTTACCGCAAAATGAAAAGAGATAATATTACCTTAGATCAAGTATATGATTTGTTTGCATTAAGGGTAATAGTTAATTCTATAAAAGATTGCTATGCAGTTTTAGGTATAGTACATGAATTATATAGCCCAATGCCAGGAAGATTTAAAGACTATATTTCAGTACCAAAGCCTAATATGTATCAATCTTTGCATACTACTTTAATCGGGCCAAAAGGAACACCTTTTGAGGTGCAAATTCGTACATGGGATATGCACCGTATAGCAGAGTATGGTATTGCTGCACACTGGGCATATAAAGAGGCTAGCTTTATGGGAAACAAAAAAGCTAATGTTAAAGTTGAGGAAGACAAACTTTCATGGCTTCGTGAAACCTTAGAGTGGCAAAAAGATATGCAAGACCCAGATGAGTTTTTGAATACATTAAAAACAGAGCTTTTTGAAGATGAAGTTTATGTATTTACTCCAAAGGGAAAAATTATTGCATTACCTAAAGGCAGTACACCAATAGATTTTGCATACTATATCCATGCTGAAATAGGCAACCATATGACTGGTGCTAAGATAAATAGTAAGATGATGCCAATAGTAACTCAATTAAAAAATGGAGACATTGTTGAAATTATCACCTCAGACCAATCAAAGGGACCTAGTAGAGACTGGCTTAAATTTATTAAAAGTTCAACGGCTAAAAATAAGATTTTAGCTTGGTACAAGAAAAACGATAGAGAAGAGAACATTGTTAAAGGTAAAGACCTAATCGAAAAAGAAATAAAGAAAATAGGTATGACACATGCTGAAATTGCTAAGTCAGAATATATACAAGCAGCTTTGGATAGATATAAATATTCAGAAGTAGATGAAATGTATGCAAGTGTTGGATTTGGAGCAATTTCTGCAGGTAAAATTGTAGCTAGAATGCTAGAAGAATATAGAAAAGACCATCAAACTGAAAACCTAGAAGAAAAGTTAGAGGTACTTTCTAAAGATAGAGCATATAAACCAAAAGCAACCAAAACAGGTATTATTGTAAAAGGAATAGATAATTGTTTAGTAAAATTATCAAAATGTTGTAACCCAGTTCCTGGTGACGAAATAGTTGGATATATTACAAAAGGTAGAGGTGTATCAGTACACAGAAAAGATTGTGCAAATGTAAATAATTTATTATCAGAAGAAAACAGAATGATAGATGTATACTGGTATGAAGCGGAAAAGACTAGATATAGTGTTGATATAGAGGTTTATGGAAATGAAAGAAGTGGACTTTTAGCAGACATTATTAGAGAAATAGAAGGAACAAAAAGCAAACTATTAGCTGTAACTTCAAGAGCAAATAAAGAAAAGATTTCAATTACAGAAGTAACAGTTGAAGTTGAGAACATTGAAGAGTTGAATAAAATACTTAAACAGATTAGAAAAGTTGATAGTGTGTACGAGGTTAAAAGGAAGAAGTAATTCTTTTCAAAATTAAAAAAGAATAAGAACTAGAGAGGAACAAAGAAAATGATACTAAAGCAGTTGAGAGTAAACAGTGGAGCAATTTGTGAGCCAACAAATTGCTACATTGTTCAAGATGAAAAAACAAAAGAAACAATGGTTATAGATCCGGGTGGAGAAGTAAATAAAATTATCGAAATGCTAGATATATTACAAGCAAAACTAAAATATATATACATAACTCACTGTCATGGAGACCATATTGGAGCATTAGTAGAATTAAAAAACGCAAAAGGCGGAAAAATATTGATTCATAGATTGGAAAAAGAAGGACTACAAGATAAAAATATTAGCTTAACAGATTATGTTGGAGTTGAGGATGTACATTTAGACCCAGATTCTATAGTAGATGATGGAGATAAAATACATATAGGAAATATAGAGTTTAGGGTAATTCATACACCCGGCCATACAAAAGGTGGAAGTTCGCTATATTGTGAAGAAGAAAAACTTGTATTTTCAGGAGATACTTTATTCCATGGAACTTGGGGTAGAACAGATTTACCAACAAGTAATTTTATGGATATAATGAATTCAATAACAGAAAAAATATTAAAACTTCCAGATGACACAATAGTATATCCACGGACATGGTAAATCAACTATGATTATAGAAGAAAAACCAATTTATGATGAATTAAAACCAAGAGAAGATTAGGAGGAGAAGACATGAATATAGAACCAAGAACTTTGGCTGGTTTCATGGAACTATTGCCAAATGAACAAATATTATTTGAGCAAATGAAACAAACAATAGAAAAAATATACCAAAGATTTGGATTTTTACCATTAGATACACCAATACTAGAACTATCAGAAGTGCTATTAGCAAAAGCAGGTGGAGAAACTGAAAAACAGATTTACCGCTTCACAAAAGGAGATACAGACATTTCAATGAGATTTGACTTAACTGTACCACTTGCAAAATATGTAGCTAAAAATTATGGAAATTTAAGTTTCCCATTTAGAAGATATCAAATAGGTAAAGTATATAGAGGGGAAAAAACTCAAAAAGGTAGATTTCGTGAATTTTATCAATGCGATATTGATATTATTGGAGATGGAGAACTTGGAATAGTTAATGACGCAGAAATTCCAAGTGTTATATATAACCTAATATCAGATTTAGGCTTCAATGATTTCACTATATGCATAAATAACAGAAAAGTATTAAATGGATTATTTAGAGAAGTAAATCAAGAGCAAAATGCAGTTGACATTATGAGAACTATTGATAAACTTGCCAAAATAGGAAAAGAAAAAGTAATAGAAGAACTAAAAGAAATTGGTGTTGATGACCAAGCAATTGAAAGAATATTAACTTTTATTGAAATTGATGGAACAACAGACGAAAAGATTAGTAAATTAGAAAACCTAGGTATTCTAAATGAAATGTTTACACAAGGCTTAGAAGAGCTAAAACAAGTTGTAAAATACATTAGAATATTTGGTGTACCAGATACTCACTTTAAAATAGATTTAACAATTGCTAGAGGACTAGACTATTACACAGGAACGGTATATGAAACATTTTTAAATGACTATAAAGAACTAGGAAGTGTATGTTCAGGAGGAAGATATGAAAACCTAGCTGAATATTACACAGACAAAAAGTTGCCTGGTGTTGGAATTTCAATTGGTCTAACCAGACTATTCTATAAACTAAATGAATTACAACTTATCAAAACAGACAAATATTCTATGTCAGATATTTTAATAATACCAATGGCAGAAGATATGACAAAATCAATTGAATTAGCAAGTGATTTGCGTAAAGAAGGAATAAATACAGAAGTATATTTAAATGACAAAAAATTAAAAGCAAAATTTAAATATGCTGACAAACTAAAAATTCCTTATGTTGTTGTAATTGGAGAAGACGAGATAAGTTCTAATACAGTAAAAGTTAAAAATATGGAAACAGGAGAAGAGACTCCTACAGAACTAGATGCAAAGAAAATTTGCGAAGTAATTAAAAACTAAAAATCATAATCTCCTTTGTCCAAGAATATACTAGTTAATAGTAAATTGGACAAAGGAGAAATTTTTATTATGATAAATATGGCAGTATTAAATTTAAAAGATATAATAAAATATATTGTAAAAATCACAATATTAGTAACTGTAGTTATAGGGATAACTAAATACCTTTCACAAAATCAAAGTAATATAAAAAATCAAATTCAAGAAACCAACAACAAAAAGTTGATGACATCTTTTATCAATATTGCCTTGCCTGTAACAAACACAGAAAGTAAGACTTCAACAAAATTAGCATCAATTGATCCACTAAAATTAGCTTTAGGGATGGAATTAAAAGTAATAAATTCTTTAGAAGAAACAAAAGATGAACAACCAACTAGTAGTGAATCAAAAGAAGATGCAACAAAAGTAGAACAAGCCCAAACAGGACTAAAAACAGAAGTACAAAGCTCAAATGTGCCAAATAAATACACAACACAATATAATGGAGTAAAAATAAAAAATGAAGTTAAATATAAACTAACTGAAGAAATATTAAAACCAGATATTACAGTAAAAAAAGATAACATTTTAATATATCACACACACTCATGTGAGAGCTATACACCAAGTGAAAAATATCAATATAAAAAAACAGGAAACTTTAGAACGACAGATAAAAATTACTCAGTAATAAGAGTAGGAAATGAGTTAGAAGCACAACTTAAAACATATGGATATAATGTTATACATGATGAAAGTTATCATGACTATCCATCATATACTGGGTCATATGCAAACTCTTTAAAAACTATAACTAAGTTATTAGACGAAAACAAAAATACGGATGTAGTAATTGATTTACATAGAGATGCAATAGGAGACAGTACATATGCTCCAACAGTAAAAATCGGAGAAGAATATGCTGCACAACTTATGTTTGTAATAGGGGGGAATGAAGGAAGCATAAAACATGAAACTTGGGCGCAAAATTTAAAATTTGCAATAAAAGTACAAGAAAAAGCAAATGAACTATATCCAGGTTTGTTTAAACCAATAATATTAAGAGGAACTACATATAATCAACACGTAACCAGAGCAGCAACAATAATAGAAGTTGGTGCAACAGGCAACACACTAGACCAAACCCTAGTAAGCATGAAATACCTAGCAAAAGTATTAAGTGAAGTAGTTAAATAAAATCCAGAATTTGACATTGACATAATTTGAGAGTATAATATAAAGTGCATAGCCTAATATGGCTATAATTAATTTTGAAGGGGAGAATCTGTAATGGATAGAATTGAAAAACGGACGTTAGATTTGGCTTGGTATATAATAGAAAACCAAGTGACTGTGCGGAAATTGGCAGAGATTTTCAGAGTTAGTAAAACTACAGTGCACAATGACTTGACTAAAAGGCTTCCTGAAATTTCATTACCTATGGCACAAGCCGTCTGCGATGTACTCGCATTCAACTTGAAAGAACGTAGCAGTAGAGGTGGAAATGCTACGAAAGAGAAGTATCGCCTTATGAGAGAATCCAATTCAATACAATAGCCTTTTAATAGAGGTTAAAGAATAAGAGCCTGATTTGTTTAGGCTTTTATTCTTGAAAAAAATCATAAATATAGACTTGGTTATAAATATAAAAACAAAAAAGTTTTTATATTCTTAGCAAAAATTTGTAAAAAATAATATTTAAATCTTATTGACAATTAAAAATCGATATAGTATTATATCAATAGTGATAAATCCAAAGAAAAAATAGAAAAGAGGCATAGAAGATGAAAAGGACCGAAACTCTTGCAGGAGTAGAGAGAGAGAGAGAGAGAGAGAGCCACAACATTAATAAATAATGAACAAGCTAAGAAATTAGCTCTATTAAACGTATATAAGACAGGTTATAACTATAAAAATACTTAGTTAACCTGTCTTTTTGTTGTGTGAAAAAATATGCTTTTTTTAAAAAAACAAAAATGAAAGGAGGTAAAAAATATGGATTTGAAAAAAATAAAAAAAGAAGGAGGAAAAAATGATATGAAATTAAGTAAGAAAACAATAAATATTAAAATGAACTGTCACAAACAAAATGGTATCACATTAATAGCTTTAGTAGTAACTATTGTAGTGCTACTAATATTGGCAGGGGTAAGTATAAATGCGTTATTTGGAAATAGTGGAATAATAGAGAAGGCGAAGGAAGCTCAAAATAAGATGGATAAAGCAGCAGAGAATGATCGAAAAGAAATAAACAGATTAAGTGATTGGATAGAAGAAAAAACAGGAAGTTCAAATAATAGCGAAACAAGTTTAAAGTCATATGAAAAAGCAAATAAAGATACAAATGGAATGTTAACAGAAAATGCAGTTTATACAGATAAGGAAAAAGCAAAAGTAACGATACCAAAGGGATTCAAGGTATCAGATGTGGTGGCAACTGCAAATTCAGATGGAGAACAAACAGTATCAAAGGGATTAGTAATACAAGATAAAGACGGCAATGAATTTGTATGGATACCAGTAAATTATACAGCAACTGGAGTAGATACAAATAACAATGATTTAGATGATGGATTTGAAGCAAAGTTCAAAAGAAATAATAGTAATGATGAGAATTACTCGGAACCATTTAGCTATACTGATATTGATGGTGATAAATATACCGGATATCCAGAAGAAGAAACAGATTATATGAATATGATGAAAAGTGTACAAAAAAACAACGGATTTTACATAGGAAGATATGAGACAGGTACAAAAAAACAAAGGACAAGTTCGACTACAGATACAATAGTGGTACAACGAGATGCTTATCCATACACGTCTGTGGGATGGGGAGATTCAATGAGTAAAATTGAAACTACAGGAGCAGTATACTTAAGTAAAAATATGTATACAATAGGAACAGTAGGAGCAACAAGTACTTTATGCTATGGAGTACAATGGGATGCAATAATGAATTTTGTGGAAGATAGTACACATAATATAATTAATTCAACGAGTTGGGGAAATTATAGAGATAATGCATGGACAATAAATAGGACAACAGCAAGCTATTATACATCAGGAAAATGGACAACAATAGGTTCTAAATCAAAAACAAAAACAAATTCTGAAGAGTATTTATTAACGACAGGAGCAAGCGATACATTTAAAGCAAAGAATATTTTTGATTTAGCAGGAAATGTTGAGGAATGGACAATGGAAGCTGAGAATTCTAGTTTTATGAGAGTACTCAGAGGAGGACTTTACTATGCTACTAATTGTTCAGTCTCTAACTACAATTCAGTCTCGCCAGCAACAGGAGTTAGCGAGTTTGGCTTTAGAATAGCTTTATATTTATAATTAAATTTAGCATATAACTAAAGAAGTATAATAAAAATGGAGTATAAAGAGTAAGAGCCTGAAATCTAGGCTCTTATTTCTTGCAAAAAATCATAAATATATCTTGCAAATAACGGCATTTTTGTGTATACTACAAAAAGGAAAAGAGGAGATAAAATATGTGTGGATTTGTAGGATATGTTGAAGATGGAGAAAAAGATAGAAAAATAATAAAAAGTATGTCAGATACTATAAAACATAGAGGACCAGATGATGAAGGATTTTATGAAGATGATAAAATCTCTCTAGCATTTAGAAGATTAAGTATAATAGACCTAAGTAATGGACATCAACCAATGTTTAATGAAGATAGCTCAATGGTTATTTTATTCAATGGAGAAATATATAATTTTAAAGAACTAAAAGAAGATTTAGTAAGCAAAGGACATATATTTGCAAACAATTCAGATACAGAAACAATACTTCATGGTTATGAAGAATATGGAGAAGAAATAACCAAAAAACTTAGAGGAATGTTTGCATTTGTAATATGGGATATAAAAAATAAAGTGCTTTTTGGGGCAAGAGATCACTTTGGAATTAAGCCATTTTATTATTACAACAGAGATGGTATGTTTATATTTGGCTCAGAAATAAAAAGCTTTTTACCACATCCAAAATTTAAAAAGGAATTAAATGAAGAGGCTTTAAAAACATATTTGACTTTCCAATACTCTGCATTAGACGAAACATTTTTCAAAGGAGTATATAGGCTAAAGCCAGGTCATCAATTTACTTATAAAGATGGCAAATTAGAAGTAACAGAATACAATACATTTAACTTTATAGAAGAAAAGAAAAACTTTGAAGAAACTGTAAATAGTATACATGAAACAATAACAAGCTCAATAGATTATCATAGAATAGCAGATGTTGAGGTAGGCTCATTTTTATCATCTGGTGTAGACTCAAGTTATGTTGTATCTTATGCAAAACCAGACAAAACATATACAGTAGGATTTAATTATGATAATTTTGACGAAACAGTTTATGCTAAAGATTTATCAAAAATTTTAGAGATAAAAAATACAAGCAAAATTATATCTGATGAAGAATTTTTTGATTCATTAGAAGATGTACAATATTATTCAGATGAGCCACATGCAAATCTTTCAGCAGTTCCTTTATATCATTTATCAAGATTAGCTGCAAAAGATGTAAAAGTAGTTTTATCTGGTGAAGGAGCAGATGAATTATTTGGAGGTTACCAAACATATCATAGAACAAAATTCTATAATGCTTATGAAAAACTACCACTTTCATTTAGAGCAAAAATGAAAAAGTTTGCTGAGAAATTACCAAACATAAAAGGAAAGAACTTCTTAATTTCAGAAGGAACACCAATTGAAGACAGTTATATTGGCCAAGCATTTATATTTGATGATGAGCAAGCAAATGATGTATTAAAACCAGAATACAAAACAAATATTAGTTTTAAAGATGTTACAGCTCCAATATTTGCAAAAGTAAAAGATCAAAATGACCTAATCAAAATGCAATACTTAGACATGCATTTATGGTTACCAAACGATATTTTATTAAAAGCAGATAAAATGACTATGTCAGCATCACTTGAATTAAGAGTTCCTATATTAGATAGAGTTGTATTTGATACTGCTTCTAAACTACCAAGAGAATATAAAATAGTTGGAAAAGACACAACAAAATATGCACTAAGAAAAGCAGCTGCTAAAATAGTTCCAAAAGAATGGGCACAAAGAGAGAAAAAAGGATTTATGGTTCCATTCAAATATTGGCTAAAAGAAGAAAAATGGTATAACAAAGTAAAAGAAACTTTTGAAAGTGAATATGCAGCAAAATTCTTTGATACAGATAAAATAGTTAAACTTTTAAATGACTATTATGAAGGAAAAGCAATGACACATAGAAAAGTTTATACAATATATTGTTTCTTGATTTGGTATAGGCAATATTTCGTAGAAGGATAATTCAAAATGAACTTTTTAATTAAAACATTGGAAGAAAATAAAAAGTTCCAAGAACTCACAAAACAAATTAGTAAAACAGGCCCGATAGCTATATCGGGCTTGGTTGACGTTGAAAAACTACATGTACTAGCAGGTATTTTTAATGAAACTAAAAGACCAATGGTGTTAGTAACATATAATGAGATACAGGCACGTAAGTTATATCAAGACTTAAAGAAACTTATAAAACAAACATATTTCTTTCCTAAAAAAGAGATTACAAGCTATGACTATGTTGCACAAAGTAAAGAAATTGAATATAAAAGAATTGATGTATTAAACAAAATGTATTTGGCTAAAAAACAAAAAGAACCAATAATAATAGTTACAACAATAGAAGCAGTTATGCAAAAAATGGTTGCTAAAGACACTTTGTATCAAAATGTTATAGATTTTGAAGTTGGAAAAACATATTTATTAGATGGAATTAAAGAAAAACTAGTTGGACTTGGTTATGAAAGAAGTGACCTAATTGAAAACAAAGGACAATTTAGTATTCGTGGTGGAATAGTAGATGTAGGATTATCAGAAAAAATTGGTGTTAGAATTGAATTCTGGGGAGATGAAGTTGATTCAATTAGGTTTTTTCAAATATCTTCACAAAGATCAACAGAAATGCTAAAAGAAATAACTATATTCCCAGCACATGAATTGATAGTACAAGATTTATCAGAAGCGGTAAAAAATATACAAGAAAAATATCCTGAAGAAATAGAAGACATAGAACTTATAAAAAATGGAGATTATATTTCTAAAATCAATAAATATTTTAATGAATTTTATGAAAATCAAGCTTCATTTTTAGACTATATGTCAGATGAATATTTACTTTTATTAGATGAAAAGTCTAAAATAAATCAAAGAAAAACAAACATAATAGAAGATAACAACAAACTAATTGCATCATTAGTTGAAAAAGAAAAATTTGTGCCAGAAGCAATTGAAAACATTAGTAAATTTGAATATAACTTTGAAGAAAAACAAATAATATATTTAGAACAAAATGACTCAATTAAAAATATTCAAAAATACTATTTTGAAACTAGAGAAATCAACTTCTATAACCTACAACTAGATTTATTACTTGCAGATATTGTAACATATCAAAAAAATAAAAAGAAAGTAGTATTACTTGCTGGTAATGAAATAAGTGCTAAAAAACTATGTGATATTTTAAAAGAAAATCAAATAAATTATAAATACGAACAAGAAGTGGAAAATGTTAAACCAGGTGAAATTATAGTAACAATTGGAGGCTTTTCTTCTGGATTTGAAAATTATGATTTAAATTTAATAGTAATTAGCTTGCAAAATAATTTTGAAGAACCTGTAAAAAGAAAAAAGAAATTATCTAGTACATTTAAAGATAGTGAAAAAATTGTATTTGCAGATTTAAAACCAGGTGATATAGTAGTACACCAAACACATGGTATAGGACAATTTATAGGGGTAAATACAATTACAGCAGATGGTGTAACAAAAGACTATATTAAAATTAAATATAGAAATGATGACATTCTATATGTTCCTACAAATAGCTTAGACAGTGTTAGAAAGTATATAGGTGGAGGAGATAATTCATCTCCTAGACTAAATAAGCTTGGTGGAAAAGAATGGAGTGCAACAACTAGCAAAGTAAAGAAAAACCTAGAAGCGGTTGCAAAAGATTTAATAGAGCTATATGCAAAACGTCAAAAAATAAAAGGATTTAGTTTTTCGCCAGATACTCCTTGGCAAAAACAATTTGAAGATAGTTTTCCATATACAGAAACAGATGATCAATTAAGATGTATACAAGATGTAAAAAAGGATATGGAAAAACCACAACCAATGGATAGACTTTTATGTGGAGATGTAGGATATGGTAAAACAGAAGTTGCAATAAGAGCAGCATTTAAAGCTGTTATGGACCAAAAACAAGTTGCATATTTAGTGCCAACTACAATACTTGCAAATCAACAATATGAAGAATTTAAAACCAGAATGCAAGAATTTGCTATAAATGTTGAGTTATTAAATAGATTTAAAACTAAAAAAGAGCAAGATGAAATTATAAAGAAACTTAAATTAGGTGAAGTTGATGTAGTTGTTGGAACACATAGAATACTAAGTGAAGATGTTAATTTCAAGGATTTAGGGCTTTTAATAATAGATGAAGAACATCGTTTCGGAGTTAAAGATAAAGAAAAAATAAAGAAATTAAGAACAAATATAGATGTTTTAACAATGACAGCAACACCAATACCAAGAACACTACACATGTCAATAGTTGGCGTTAGAGATATGTCAGTTATATATGAACCACCTCATAACAGAAAACCAGTACAAACTTATGTTCTTGAATATGATCAAGAAGTAATAACAGAGGCAATAACTAAAGAAATTGAAAGAGGTGGACAGGTATTTTACCTATTTAACCAAGTAGAAGGTATTGAGAAAAAAGCAAATGAAATATCAATGTTAGTTCCAGAAGCTAAAGTAGGATTTGCTCATGGAAAAATGAGTGGTAGAGAACTAGAAGAAATAATGGAAAGCTTTATAAATCACGAAATAAATGTACTAGTATGTACTACAATATTAGAATCTGGAATAGACATACCAAATGCTAATACTATAATAGTAGAAAATGCAGATAGATTAGGTTTAGCACAGCTTTACCAAATTAGAGGTAGAGTTGGTAGAAGTAACAAACAAGCGTACGCTTATGTAACATATAAAAGAGATAAACTATTATCAGAAGTTGCAGATAAACGTTTAAAAGCTATTAAAGAATTTACTGAATTTGGCTCAGGATTTAAAATAGCAATGAGAGATTTGGAAATTCGTGGAGCAGGAAGTATGCTTGGAGAAATGCAACATGGACACATGGAGCAAGTCGGCTATGATACATATTGTAAATTGCTAGATGAAGTTATAAAAGAGATGCAAGGAATAGAAGTAGTAGAAGAACAAGATGTACAAATCGACTTAGCTGTTTCTAGCTATATACCAGATAACTTTATTGAAAATAGTAGTCAAAAAATTGAAATATACCAAAACATTGCTTTATGCAGAACAGAAGAAGAACTTCAAAATGTTATTGATGAGGTTATTGATAGATATGGTAGACTTCCAAAAGAATTGGAAAACTTAATAGATATTGCAAGAATAAAACAACTTGCAAGAAAAGCAAACATCTTAAAAATAGCTCAAAGAGAAAACGGAATTGTATTCTATTTTGTAAAAGAAAAAATCAAACCAGAAATGGTAAACACTTTAATTACAAAATACCCTATGCTAGTTAAGTTCTCTAATGCAGTAGAACCTTATGTCACACTACGAATTAAAGAAAATGAAAATATTATAGAAAAAGCTAAAGAATTTTTGAATACTGTAATTGAAATTTAGAAAGGAAAAACTATGCAAGTAATTTCAAGTAAAGATAATGAACAAATTAAATATATTAAAAAGCTAAAAGACAAAAAGTTTAGAGATGAAACAAACGAATATATAGTTGAAGGAATAAAATTAGTAAGAGAAGCAATTGAAGAAGCGGTAAATATAAAAACTATTGTTGTATGTGAAGATTGCGAATATACTGAAAGTTTTGAGCAATCACTTCTATATGAAATTGCAAAATATAATTGTATATATGTAACTAAAAAACTATTCCTTTCTATAACAGATGTTGTAAATCCACAAGGAATTCTTGCAGTAGTTGAAAAAGGAGATAGCATAGACAAAATAGATTACAAAGAAGACATTATACTTGCATTAGATGGAATACAAGATCCTGGTAACTTAGGAACAATATTAAGAACAGCAGACAGTGCAAACTTAAAGCAAATAATACTATCATCAGATAGTGCAGACCCATATAACCCAAAAGTTGTACGTTCAACAATGGGAGCTATATTTAGAATGAATATAATAACAACTGATAATTTGACTAAAACATTGCAAATGATAAAAAAACATAAATTTGAAGTAGTAGCAACATCATTAGACACCGATAAAAGTGTATATGATATAAAATATAATAAAAAAGTAATAATAATTGGAAATGAAGCAAAAGGAGTATCAAAAGAGATACAAGACTTAGCAGACCAAAGAGTTAAAATACCAATGCTAGGAAAAACAGAAAGCCTAAATGCTTCAGTAGCAGCAAGCATAATGATATATGAGTATGTAAGAGAAAAATATTTTGAAAAATAAATTTGCTTATATAGGAGAAAAAATGATAAATAATAATGAAGAATGGAAAGAAATCGAAATATCTGAACAAAATAAAAAAGCAGACATAATAGATAAATATGGGTTTGACATATATGAAAAGTTTAAAAAGCAAAACTCAAAAGAGGCGATTAGAAAAAGAATTATTATAAAACGAGCTACAATAATAATTGGTATAGTTATTATAATTACTATACTAGTAAGTAGTTGGTCTAGTTCAATGAGATTTAAATATGAAAGACGTAGAATTAGTAACTTAGAAGATATTTATCAGTTAGATTTCACTGAAAAAGCAATCAATACAGATATAACTGGCAATGGATTTCTCACATACAAAATTGCAGAAATACCGGAAATAGAAGTGCATGCTATATCTAAAAAAGATAATAATGTCTTTATAGAAGATACAGAAGCAAGAATATATAAATATTTCTTTGATGTTTGGAATGACTTAGACAAAAATAAGTTTAAAGTCGAAGAATACTATGAAGACTATACATATAAATTGCATACAAAGAAGAATTGGATTCTAAAATTTAAAACTTATATTGAAGTAAATAATTATGAGGAATTGTTAGAGGCAACAGAAACGATAATAAAATTTAGAAAGTATATGTCATATCCACAAATTATAGTAGAAAGTTATATAAAATATAATGATAATTTTATTTTACCACACAATGCTTCTATACAAACTGATGATGAAATAAGAAAATCAGCAAAGGAACAATTTTTATCAATAAAATAATATATGTCAGTAGGAAAGAAACTCTGTTTTTAGGACGGAGTTTTTTCTTAATTTTGTGAAAAGATTGTGAAAGTTGTTTATAATTAGAATATTATATGATAAAATATAGAACTAGTTTAAAAGAAGGAGAAAATTTTGTATGTCATATATTGAATTTAAGAATGTTGTTAAAGAATACAAAATGGGAGAAGTAAGTATAAAAGCATTAGATAATACTAACTTTAGTATTGATAAAGGAGAGCTTGTTGTTATAGTAGGACCTAGTGGAGCAGGTAAAACTACTACTCTAAATATACTTGGAGGAATGGATAAAGCTACATCTGGTCAAATATTTGTAAATGATAAAGAAATATCAAAATTAAATAATAAAAAGTTAATAGAGTATAGAAGAAATGATATAGGATTTGTATTCCAATTCTATAATCTAGTTCAAAATTTAACAGCCAAAGAAAATGTAGAACTTGCAACACAAATGTGTGCAGATGCATTAAATGTAGATACCATATTAGAAAAAGTAGGATTAACAGATAGAAAAGATAACTTTCCATCTCAATTATCAGGTGGAGAACAACAAAGAGTTGCAATAGCAAGAGCAATTGCTAAAAATCCAAAATTATTATTATGTGATGAACCAACAGGTGCATTAGATTACAAAACAGGAAAAAGCATATTAAAGCTATTACAAGAAATGGCAAGAAGCGAAAATATGACTGTAATAATTATAACTCATAATGCTGCAATTACACCTATGGCAGATAAGGTTATACGTTTTAAAAATGGAAAAGCAGAAAGTGTTGAAACAAATGCTAATCCAATTTCAATAGATAATATAGAATGGTAAGGAAGAAAATGAAAAAATCTTTATTGAAAAATAATTTTAGAGAGATAAGTAAAAATAAAAGAAGATTTATATCAATGCTTGTTATGGCATTTTTAGGAGTGGGATTTTTTGCAGGTTTAGTTGCAACAAGTCCAGATATGCTAGATAGTTTAGATAAGTATGCAGATAAAAGTAACTTTTATGATATAAACATAATATCAACATTAGGAATCACTGATGATGATATACAAGCCGTTAAAAATATAGATGGTGTTGAAAATGCTTATGGAATACAAACTAAAGATTCTATGGTAAAAATAGATGATAAAGAAAGTGTTTGTAAAGTAATTGAGTACAATGAAAATGTTAATACTCCAGTAGTGATAGCAGGAAGGCAAATAGAAAATGATAATGAGTGTTTATTAGACAATGCTATTGTTCGTACAGGTACAGGAGCAGAAAAATATATAGGTAAAAAAATAGTATTAGAAAATAATGATAAAGATTCTGACGATAATGACATATTTACTAAAAAAGAATTTGAGATAGTTGGAATAGTAGATTCACCTATGTATATATCTAGTGAAAGAGGAAATACATCAATAGGTAATGGAACAGTTAATTTCTATATTTATACTAAAGATAATGTAATAAACTTAGACTATTATACAGAAATGTATGTTACTATTGCTGGAGCAAAAGAACAAGTAACTAATAGTGATGGTTACTTAGAATTAGTTAATCCTGTAATTGATAAAATAGAAGGCATAAAACAAGAAAGAGAAGATGCAAGATATAATTCTTTGATTGATGAAGCAAACGAGAAGATAAATGATGCACAAAAAGAACTTAATGATAAAAAAGCAGAAGTACAAAAGGAATTAAATGATGCTGAAAAGAAAATAAAAAATGCTGAGAATCAAATTGCGTCATCTGAAAATAGTATAAAAAATGGAGAAGCGGAATTAGCTAAAAAGAAACAGGAAACAGAGAAGACTTTTAAAGAAGCGGAAGAGAAATTAAAACAAGCAGAAGAAGCTTTGTTGCAAAAAGAAAAAGAGCTTAATAGTCAAAAAGAACAGATGGAGTATTTACCACAGGAAGTACAAGAACAGATTAAGAAGCGGATTAGCAGAAATAGAAACAGCTAAAACAGAACTACAAAAACAAAAAACAGAATTAGAAAATAATAAAAAGACTGCTAATGCAAAATTTGAGGCTTCACAAAAAGAAATAAATTCAAGTAAAACTAAAATACAAAATGCGAAATCAGAATTAGCAAAAAATAAAAAAGAATTTGAAAAATCTAAAAAAGAAGCAAATACTAAAATACAAGAGGCTCAAGATAAACTAAATGATGCAAAAGCAGATGTTAAGAAAATAGAAAAAGGTAAGTGGTATGTTCAAGATAGACTTGATAATACAGGATATAACAATATATTTGATGCAATAAAAACAATGTCAAACATTTCTAAAATGTTCCCAGTAATATTTTACTTAGTTGCAGTTTTAATAAGTTTAACTTCTATGACCAGAATGATTGAAGAGGAAAGAATAGAAATAGGTACATTAAAAGCAATGGGTTATACCAATATGCAAATAATTTCAAAATATATAATTTACTCATTATTTGCTTGTATAATTGGTGGAGTTTTAGGAATGACAGTTGGATTATATTTATTACCAAACATTGTTTGGATGTTATATTCTATGATATATAATTTACCTGAATTTTATTGCACATATAGAGTAGAAATCGGCTTGCTTGGAATAATAATTGCGTTTATATGTATAGGTGGAGCTACAATAATAGTCGCAACAAATGAATTAAAACAAATGCCAGCTGTTTTGATGAGACCAAAGCCACCTAAAAAAGGAAAAAGAATACTACTAGAGCGAATAAAATTTATATGGAAAAGATTTAATTTTTCTCAAAAGGTAACTGCAAGAAACATATTTAGGTATAAAAAGAGAGCTATTATGACAATAATAGGTATTGCAGGATGCACGGCACTTATGTTAACAGGATTTGGAATAAGGGATTCAGTAAATGATATTCCATCAGTACAATTTAGAAAAATATTTAGTTATGATTTATCAATATCTTTAACAAATACAAAAGGATTAGGAAAACTTAATGAATATTTTTCAAACAATGAAAATATAAAAAATTATACTGAAATATGTGCAACTACAGCTAAACTTGGAGAAAAGAATTATAACGTTACTGTATTTGTACCGAAAAATACTAAAGACCTAGATAATGCTTTTAATTTAACAAATCCTGAAACAGGAGAAAAAGTAAGTTTAGATGATGATGGAATTATTATATCTGATAAAATTGCAGACATGATAGGAGCAAATATAGGTGATGAAGTTAATTTTATAGATGGAGATGACATAAGCTATAAATTTAAAGTAAAAGACATAATGAAAAATTATGTTGGACATTATGTATTTATGTCAAAGACATTTTATGAAAATAATATAAAACAATACAAAACAAATATGATTTTTGCAAATACAAATGAAAATTTAAGTGAAGATGTCCAAAACAATATATCACAGGAAATATTAAATATAGAAGGTGTTGCATCTGTATCTGTAATAAGTAGCTTAATGAAATCAGTAAGTGATATGCTTAATACTATGAATTATGTTGTTATAATTTTAATAGTTGCATCAGCATTACTTGCGTTTGTAGTATTATACAATTTAGCAAATATAAATATTGCAGAAAGACAAAGAGAAATTGCAACATTAAAAGTATTAGGCTTTTATGATAAAGAAGTAGATAACTATATAAATAAAGAAAATATAATATTTACAATAATTGCTATTGTAATTGGATTAGTATTAGGAACATTTTTAACAAGTGAAATTATATCAAGTATTGAAATAGATTCATTGAGATTTATGAAAAATATATTACCGATAAGTTATGTGTATTCAGCAGGTATAACATTGGTATTTTCAATAATAGTTAATTTTATAATACATTTTGTATTGAAAAAAATAGATATGATAGAAAGTTTAAAAAGTGTGGAATAAAACAAAATAAAAGTTGCCAATATTTTGGCAACTTTTAAAATATTAAAATTCACAATTTTTTGGAGTTCTTGGGAATGGAAGTACATCACGAATATTTTGCATACCAGTTAAATACATCATCATTCTTTCGAAACCTAAACCAAATCCAGCATGTGGACATCCACCATATCTTCTTAGATCTAAGTACCACCAATAATCTTCTTTTCTTAAACCAAGTTCATTTATACGAGCACTTAGTTTTTCAAAATCGTCTTCTCTTTGACTACCACCAATTATTTCCCCAATTCCAGGAACCAAAAGGTCAGTAGCAGCAACTGTTTTGCCGTCTGGGTTTAATTTCATATAAAATGCTTTAATATCTTTTGGATAATCTGTAACAAAAACAGGTCTTCCAAATATTTTTTCACTTAAATATCTTTCATGTTCTGTTTGAATATCAACACCCCAGCTAACAGGGTATTCAAAATTATCATTGTTTTTCTCTAGTTCTTTTATGGCGTCTGTATAAGTAATTCTTCCAAATTCTGAATTTAATACGTTGTGTAATCTGTCAAGTAATCCGGTATCAATAAATTGATTAAAGAATGCCATTTCTTCAGGTGCATTTTCTAGTACATAAGAAATTATATATTTAATCATATCTTCAGCTAAATCCATATCATCATGTAAATCAGCAAAGCAAATTTCTGGTTCAATCATCCAGAATTCAGCAGCATGCTTCACAGTATTTGAATTCTCAGCTCTAAATGTAGGACCAAATGTATAAACATTTCGGAATGCATGTGCATAAGTTTCTACATCTAATTGACCACTTACTGTTAAGTGAGATTCTTTTCCAAAGAAATCTTGAGAATAATCTACTTTGCCATCTTCAGTTTTTGGTAAGTTTTCCATATCTAAAGTAGTTACTCTAAACATTTCACCAGCACCTTCACAATCACTTCCAGTAATGATAGGTGTATGAACATATACAAAACCTCTTTCTTGGAAGAATTTATGAATTGCAAAAGAAAGTACACTACGAACTCTAAAAACTGCATTAAAAGTGTTTGTTCTAGGTCTTAAATGAGATACAGTTCTTAAATATTCAAAAGAATGTTTTTTCTTTTGAAGTGGATAATCTAAATCTGCTACATTTAAAATCTCAACATTACTTGCCTTTATTTCAAAAGGTTGTTTAGCATTTTCAGTTTTTACTACTTCTCCTGAAACTATAATAGAAGAACTAATACTTAATTTTTTTACATCATCAAAATTATTTAAACAGGTATCAAATACAACTTGAATATTCTTAAAAAAGCTTCCATCATTTAACTCTATAAAGCCAAAGCTTTTTGAATCACGAATAGTTCTTACCCAACCAGAAACTGTTACAGTTTGATTTGTGTAATTATTTGTATTTCTGTATAAATCCTTTACTAATACTTTGTTTTTCATAATTATCACAATCCTTTCTTTAGGTATAAATTGCATGGAAAAGCAACATTTTCCAGTAATTTGAAACCTTTAAATATTTATGCCCAATATTATATATAAAAATACAGTAAAATTCAATATTTTTAACAAAAATTGTATGAAATACTATTATTTTTTTTATATAAATGGTATAATATTACCGAAAATAACAAAAGGTGGAAAAATATGAAAAAAACTATAGTTGATTATTTAGAAAAAACTACTCAAAAATTTGCTGATAAAATTTCCTTTGCAGATGATAAAAATCAAGCAACATATGTTGAACTAACACAACATGCACAAGCACTTGGAACAGCACTAATAAAACATACTGAAAAAATTAATAAGCCAATTGCAATATATTTAGATAAAACTGTATCTTGTATAGAAGCAATGTTGGGTGTAGTATATAGTGGAAACTTTTACACTATATTAGACACTAAGTCACCAGCAGAAAGAATAGAACTAATATTAAGCACACTTGAGCCTGAGATTATCATTACAAGTAAAAAGAATGAAGAAAAAGCAAAAAAATTGCTTAATAACAAAATAGAGTTAATAATATATGAAGATATTGTAAATACAGAAATTGATAAGCAACTAATAGATAATGTTAAAAGTGAAATTATAGATACAAATCCTATGTACATATTATTCACATCAGGATCTACAGGCGTGCCAAAGGGAACAGTGGTGTCACATAGAGCTGTAACGACTTACACAAAATGGGCAGTTGAGACATTTAACTTTACTGAAAAAACAACGTTTGGAAGTCAAACGCCTTTTTATTTTAGTATGTCAATAACAGATGTATTTTCAACTATTATGACAGGTGCAACTTTTTATATTATACCTAAAATGTATTTTTCATTTCCAGTTAAACTTGTAGAATTTTTAAATGATAAAAAAGTAAATAAAATTTACTGGGTGCCATCTGCACTATGTATAGTAGCCAATATGGGAACACTAGATATAACGGAATTACCATATTTAACAAAGGTGTTATTTGCAGGAGAAGTAATGCCAACTAAACAATTGAATATGTGGATTAAAAAATTACCACATGCTATGTTCGCAAATCTTTTTGGACCAACAGAAACGACAGATATATGTACATATTATGTTATAGATAGAAAAATTGAAAATACCGAATCTTTGCCAATAGGGAAACATTGTGATAATTGTGATGTTATGGTTATAAAAGAAGATGGAACAGAAGCAAGAGATGGAGAAGAAGGGGAACTTTGTGTTAGAGGTTCATTCTTAGCAGCAGGTTATTATAAAAATCATGAAAAAACAAGTCAAGTATTTGTACAAAATCCATTAAATAAAGAATATCCAGAAGTTGTATATAGAACAGGCGATATAGTAAAATACAATGAAAAAGGTGAACTAATATATATATCAAGAAAAGATTTTCAAATAAAGCATATGGGCTATAGAATAGAACTTGGCGAAATTGAAAATAGAATAAATAACATTGATGGAATTATGAATTGTGCATGTATATATGACACAGAAAATTCTAAAATAGTGCTATTTTATCAAGGAAATATTGATGAAGTAGAAATATTAAATAAAGCAAAAGAAAAATTAACAAATTACATGGTACCAAACAAAGTGGTAAAATTAGATAAATTACCATATAATGCAAATGGTAAAATAGATAGAAAATTGTTACAAAATATGAATAAGGAGAATAATTAGAATGGAAGAATTACTAGAGGTTTTAAAAGGTATAAAACCAGAAATCGATTTTGAAAATGAGGAGAACTTAATAGAAGATGAATTACTAGATTCATTTGATATTATATCTATTGTAGCTGCAATAGATGATGAATTTGATGTAAAAATTACAGCAAAAGATATTGTCCCAGAAAATTTTAACTCAGCTGAAGCTTTGTATGAGTTGATCCAAAGATTAGAGGAAGAATAATTCTTTTCCAATTTGAATACTTAATAAAGGAAGGAACAAAATAAAAATGGCAATAAATACAATAGAATTTTTAATATTTGCTATGGCAGTTTGTGCTATTTATTTTGTTGTGCCTAAAAAAGTAAAATGGATTGTATTATTATTGGCAAGTTATATTTACTACTTTATAGCAAGTGGCAGATTAACAATATTTCTAATAATAACTACAATCTCTATATATTTACTGGCATTAGCGCTAAACAAAGTAGATGACAAAACAAAGGAAATATGTAAAGATTTAGAAAAAGATGAAAAGAAAAAATTAAAAGCGAAAGCAAATAAAAAGAAAAAGTGGTTAGTAGTAGTAGCAATACTTATCAACTTTGGAGTTTTGCTAACTTTAAAATATGCAAATTTCTTTGGTGGAAATATTAATTCACTACTATCAAAAATAGGAATAAATCTAACAATACCAAAGTTTAACTTTATACTACCACTTGGTATATCTTATTATACTTTGCAGGCTATAAGCTATGTAATTGATGTATATAGAGGTAAATATAGAGCAGACAAAAACTTAGGCAGAGTGGCATTATTTACATCATTCTTCCCACAAATGACAGAAGGACCAATTGGAAGATATGATGACTTAGCAATGCAATTATATGAGCCACATAAATTCAACTACAACAATGCGAAGTTTGGAATACAACTTATGGTATGGGGATTTTTTAAAAAGATGGTTATTGCAGATAGAGCTGGAATATTTGTTAATACTGTTTTTGCAGATTTTGCACAATACCATGGAATTGAAATATTTATGGCAGTGGCATTATACACAATTCAAATTTATGCTGAGTTCTCAGGATGTATTGACATAGTAAGAGGATTAGCACAAGTACTTGGAATAAATATGGCAGAAAACTTTAAAAGACCATTTTTCTCAAAATCTGTTCAAGAATTTTGGAGAAGGTGGCATATTACTTTAGGAACATGGTTAAAAGATTATGTATTTTATCCTGTTTCATTTTCTGGTGCGTGTATAAAACTTACAGAAAAAGCTAAAAAGTTAGGAAAGTTTGTAGCAAAATTTGTGCCTGCAGCATTTGCACTATTTTTCGTATGGTTTGGAAATGGGCTATGGCATGGTGCTAGCTGGAAATATGTATTTTATGGATTATATTATTACATTATAATGATGCTAGGATTATTATTTGAACCATTGTTTAATAAAATAATAACCAAATTAAAAATAAACAAAGAAGCATGGTGGTATAAATTAATACAAATGACAAGAACCACATTATTTGTATTAATAGGCATGCTTATTTTCCGTGCACACAGATTAAAAGATGCATTTACAATGTTTATATCTATGTTTAATATGGACAACATAGGTATGCTTGCTAATAATGCTCTATATAGTATAGGAATAAAACCTGCAGACTTTATAGTTATAGCTGTAGGTGTATTAATTATGCTTATTATATCAATAATACAAGAAAAAGGTGTAAACATAAGAGAGAGTATAGCAAAGAAAAATATATTCTTTAGATGGATACTATATTATGGAATATTATTATCTATATTAATATTTGGAATATATGGACCTGGTTATGTTGCATCAAACTTTATATATGGACAATTTTAGGAGGTAAGGGAAATGGAAGATAACAAAGAACCAAAAAGTAGCATAAAAGACATTGTAAAGTTCTTTACTAAAGGTATTGTGTTTTGTGTTATATTAGCAGTTATAATGTATATAATAAGCCCAATATTTACACCAAAATGGTACAATAATATGCATGGTGGAGCAACAAGACGTGTAAAAGGAATTTATACAGAACCAAAAGATACAATTGATATAGTTGGAATAGGTAGTAGTGACCTATATGCTAGTGGGGTATCTACTATGAAATTATGGAATGATATGGGAACAACTACATATCATATAGGAATATCTAAACAAACTACATGGACAGCATATTATATGTTAAAAGACTTCTATAAAAGGCAATCTCCTAAATTAGCAATTATAAATATGGACTTTTGTTTTGAAACAGGAGATGGATATAAAAAATATATAAGAGAAGGCACAGACAATATGCCAATGAGCATAAATAAATTGGAAATGATAAATGATCCTGTGTTTAATAATTCTTTAAAAGCTAAAATTAGTTTTGTGTTTCCAGTTATTAGATTTCATTCAAGATGGAGTGAATTAACTAAGAAAGAGTTGAAGCAAGCATACACAAATGATAATGTTCCATTTAAAGGATATGAATTAAATAAGAAAATTGACCCATATAAAAAACCGAAAAAAGGACAAGGACTAAAAGATAAAAACAAACAACAATTTGAGAGCATTCCAGATAATGCAAGTGAATATTTAGATAAAATACTTGAATTATGCAAACAAAACAATACGGAAGTATTATTAATTTATGTTCCAACAATAAGAGCATGGAATCAATCTAAACATGATGCTTGTACTAAATATGCAGAAGAAAGAAATTTAACATTTATTGATTATAATTCATCTGATTTTGATTGGAAGAAAAACACCAGAGATAATGGATATCATTTAAATATATATGGTGCAGATATAGTTACTCAAAAGTTGGAAGAAACAATAAAACAATACAATCTTCCTAATCACAAAGAAGATAGTAATTATCAACATTGGAGTGAAAGCTACCAAATATATGAAGAGTTAATAAAAAGCAAAAAATAAAGAGGAGTAAAAATGTTTAAGTTACACTCAGAGTATAAGCCAACAGGTGACCAACCACAAGCAATTGAATATTTAAGCAACGGAATAAAAGAAGGTAAGAAGTTTCAGACCTTGTTAGGAGTAACTGGGTCTGGAAAAACTTTTACTATGGCCAATATAATTGAAAAAGTACAGAGACCAACTTTGGTTTTAGCACATAATAAAACTTTAGCAGGGCAACTTTATTCCGAATTTAAAGAGTTTTTCCCTGAAAATAATGTTGAGTATTTTGTATCATATTACGACTATTACCAACCAGAAGCGTATATACCACAATCAGATACGTATATCGAAAAAGATGCTTCTATTAATGATGAAATAGATAAATTACGTCATTCTGCAACAGCTTCTTTGTTTGAAACTAGAGATACAATAATAGTTGCATCAGTTTCATGTATTTATGGATTAGGAGACCCAATTGATTATGAAAATTTAACAATATCTTTAAGACCAGGGATGAAAATTGAAAGAAATACAGTACTTAAAAAACTCATAAATATGCAATATACTAGAAGTGAACTTGAATTTAAAAGAGGTACATTTAGAGCTAAAGGTGATATTGTTGAGATATACCCATCAGACCAAAGTGAAACTGCAATTAGAGTGGAATTTTGGGGAGATGAAGTTGAAAAGATTTCTGAAATAAATCCTTTAACAGGTAAAGCAATAAGTACAAGGCAACATATTATGATATTCCCAAATTCTCATTATGCAACAACTGCAGACAAAATGGAAAAGGCAATTGTAACAATACAAGAGGAACTAAAAGAAAGAGTAAAATATTTTAAAGATAATAATAAACTAATAGAAGCTCAAAGAATAGAAGAAAGAACAAATTTTGACATTGAAATGATGAGAGAAACTGGCTTTTGTCAAGGTATAGAAAATTATTCAAGACATATAAGTGGTAGAGAGCCTGGAAGTGCACCATACACTTTATTTGACTATTTTCCAAAAGATTTTCTATTACTAATAGATGAATCACATGCTACAATACCACAAGTAAGAGCAATGTACAATGGAGATAGGGCAAGAAAAGAGTCTTTAGTGAATTATGGTTTTAGGCTTCCATCAGCATTTGATAATAGACCTTTAAAATTTGAAGAGTTTGAACAAAGAATAAATCAAGTTGTATTTGTTAGTGCAACACCAGCCGAATATGAAAAAGAGCATTCAAAAGAAAATGTTGTTGAGCAAATTATAAGACCAACAGGCTTGCTAGACCCTAAAATAGATGTTAAGCCTGTATCAAATCAAATAGATGATTTAATAGAACAAATTCATGAAAGAGTAGAAAAACATGAGAGAGTGTTAGTAACAACATTAACTAAAAAAATGGCAGAAGATTTAACTGCTTATTTGGCAAGTTTGGATATAAAAGTAAAATATATGCACTCGGATATTAAAGCACTAGAAAGAATGGAAATTATACGTGACCTAAGATTGGGTGAGTTTGATGTCTTAGTTGGAATTAACCTTTTAAGAGAGGGATTAGATATTCCTGAGGTTTCATTAGTAACTATATTAGATGCAGATAAAGAAGGATTTCTACGTTCAGAGCGTTCATTAATTCAAACAATAGGACGTGCTGCAAGAAATACAGATGGAAAAGTTATAATGTATGCAGACGAATTAACTGATAGTATGGAAAAAGCAATTAGTGAAACAAACAGAAGAAGAAAAATTCAAATGCAGTATAACGAAGAACATGGAATTACTCCACAAACAATACAAAAATCTATCAGAGATACAATAAAAGCAAGTTATGTTGCTGATATACAAGAAGAATATAAGTTGGACAAAGAAGCAAATGTACAAGACATAATCAATAAGCTTACTGACGAGATGCTTAAATATGCAGCAGAAATGGAATTTGAAAAAGCAGCTGAAATTAGAGATAAAATAAAAGAACTTGAAAAAATGATATAAAAAGAATTCCCCTCTGGAAATATCCAGAGGGGAAAGTCTTTTTGGATAAAACCTTACGAATAATTGTAAGGTGGTTTGATAGGGGCAACTGTTTCAGAAGCAATTTCTTCTCGTAGTTGCTCATTGTTTTCTACCGCCACCATAAGAAGATTGTAGGCGGTGGTGTTAACAACTGCTTCTCGCCAAGAAATGTGATAACGGTGCTGGCCATATCTGCCATAAACGGGAGATATTTTTTTAAGAGAAAAACCTTCATCGTTAAGTTTCTTTGCCTGACGAGGGTACAGGTTGAGCTCAGCAGTGGTACTGCCGGTCTGAGAGCGATACTCTAACCGCTCCAACAAGGTAAGCCTTCCTGCTTGCATGTGGTAAACCTCCAAAAATATAAAATTTAATGCTTCTAGCATCATAAAATTTATTATACTACGTTTTTCGACAAAAGTAAATAAAATTTTAAATAAATTTAGGTATTGTAATTTTTGCCATAACTGGTTATAATATAGTCTATCATAACATTAAGGAGATAAAACAATGCAATATAGTATAAGCATATACTTTTTATATTTCATAATTTTAGCAATAATAGGCTGGATAATGGAAGTAACACTTCAATTGGTACAAAAACATAAATTTTCAAATAGAGGATTTTTAATCGGACCATATTGTCCGATATATGGCTGTGGAGGAGTTTTAATAACTTTAACATTATCTAGCTTGGCTAATCATCCTGTCGCGTTATTTAGCACTGCAATACTTATCTGTGGTGTACTAGAATACTTAACAAGTTATTTAATGGAAAAAATATTTAATGCACGTTGGTGGGACTATAGCAATAATAAATTTAATATAAATGGAAGAGTTTGCTTAGAAACGATAGTTCCTTTTGGAATTCTGGGGCTAGTTCTAATATATGTAATAAATCCATTTATATTTGATAATTTATCTAAGGTTCCAACAAATGTAATAAATATCATAGCTGTAGTTGTAGCTGTACTATTTACATTAGACCTAATAATTTCACTTACAGTAATATCTAATGTAAGAAAAGCAACTACGAAATTTGATAAAGAAAATCCAAAAGACAGTACAGACGAAATATCTAGAAAAGTAAGAGAATTTTTAAAGAGCAAATCACCATTAAATAGAAGATTAGTAGAAGCCTTTCCGGAATTGACAGCAATACTAAAAGAAAGAAAAGAACAAATAAAACAAAAGACAAAAGAAATAAAAGGGGATATAGTTAATAAAGCAAATGAAGTAAGAAGTGATATAACAGATAAAGCAGGAGAGCTAAAAGGAGAGATAGCGAAACAAGCTGATAAAGTCAAGGGAAGGTTAAAAAAAGAAAAAAATAAATAATAAAATCAAAAGCCAGTTGGGTATCACTAACTGGCTTTTAGCTTTAAGCATTATAAATTTTTAATTGCATTACGTGCAAGCTCATCACAACGATTATTATATTCGTTATCAGCATGACCTTTTACTTTATGAAAAGTGACATCGTGAATTTTAGTTAAGGAAAATAACTCTTGCCAAAGCTCTTTATTTTTAACCTCTTCTTTACTAGAATTTTTCCAACCATTCTTAATCCAGCCCAAAATCCAATTTTGTAAAAATGCATTTACTACATAAGCACTATCACTATATAAATCCACTTTGCAAGGTCTTTTCAAAAGTTTTAAAGCTTCAATTACAGCAGTCAATTCCATAACATTATTAGTAGTATCCTTTTTACCACCAGAAATTTCTTTTCTATTTTCGCCCATCATCAAAATGGATCCCCATCCACCTGGACCGGGATTTCCACTACAAGCTCCATCAGTATAGATTATAACTTTATCCATTAATAAATTCTCCTTTAAACATTGTAAATTATTACTTTTTATGATATTATAACATAAACTAAGACAAGTCAATAATAAAATAAAAAAAGGGGTGTAAAAATGAGCAAGGTACTTGGAATTATTGCAGAATATAATCCATTTCATAATGGACATTTGTATCACATAAGAGAATCTGTTGAACAAACTGAAGCTGATTATGTAGTGTGCGTAATTTCAGGAAATTTTGTTCAAAGAGGAAACACTTCTATAATAGATAAATGGACTAAAGCTAAGATGGCTATTGCACAAGGCGCAGACTTAGTAATTGAATTGCCTACAATATATGCTACTTCAAGTGCAGAAAATTTTGCCGAAGGTGCTATAAAAATATTAGATTCCTTAGGAATTGTTGATACACTTTCTTTTGGAATAGAAGCAAAAGATTTGGCAACACTAAATAATATTGCCAATGTTTTATATCAAGAACCGAAAGAATATGTTACTATGTTAAGCCATGAGCTAAGCAAAGGGGTATCTTTCCCAAGAGCAAGAGAAAATGCATTAATGATGTATTTAAATGATATTAAAAGATATGCAAATGTTTTAAGTGGCTCAAACAACATATTAGGGATAGAGTATTTAAAAGCACTAAAAAAATTGAAAAGTCCATTAAAACCAATTGGAATAAAAAGAGAAAAAGTACTATATCATGACGAAATCATAGTAGATGATTTTGCTAGTGCCACTGCAATACGCAAAATGATTGCAACAAGGCAATTCGACGATATTATTAAAGTTATTCCAAGAAGCTCATATATTTTATTAGCTCAAGAACTAAGAAAAGGACATTATGTATTAGATTTGTCTAAATTTCAAAAGGAAATCATATATATATTAAGAAAAATGTCTATAAAAGAAATAGAACAATTGCCAGATGTTTCAGAGGGCTTAGAAAATGCTATAAAAAATGCTGCTAATTCTTGTAACAATATAATAGACTTAGTTAATATGGTAAAATCTAAGAGGTATACACAAACTAGAATACAGAGAGTATTAATATATGCATTACTTGGCATAGATAAAAAAATGATGGAAACAGCAAGAAAAACAGTGCCATATACAAGAATTCTCGGATATAGTGAGAAAGGCAAAAAACTAATTTCAGCAATAAAAGCCAAAAATCCTAAGATAAATTTAGTAACGTCTGTTAAAGAATTTATGGATAATAGCAAAAATAAGGTGCTAAAAGAAATGTTAGCAATAGACATTTATGCAACAAATGTATATACCTTAGGATATGAAAAAGACTCATGGTCTAACTTAGATTATACTAGTAAAATAGTAACCAGTACAGATTTGAAAGAGGTAAAAAAATAAAATGATTTTAGGTATTACAGGTAGTTCGGGTGCAGGAAAAAGTACTGTATGTGAAATATTGGAGAGAAAATATAGTTCTCAAACTATAAATGCAGATAAAATTGCAAAACAATTATCAAAGCAGGGAACAAACTATCTACAAGAAATTATACAAAACTTTGGAGACGATATTTTGCTAGAAGATGGAGAACTAAACAGAAGAAAACTGGCTAATATTATTTATTCGAACCCAGAAAAAAGAGATGAATTGAACAATATAACATTTAAGTATATAAAAAATGAAATAAAAGAACAAATTGCAAAAAGTAATAATAATATAATTGCAATAGATGCACCACTTCTTTTAGAGGCGAATTTACAAGAGATATGTGACAAAACAATTGCTGTAATTTCAGAAGATAGAAATTTACAAATCAAAAGAATTATTAAACGTGATAATATTGATAAAGAACATGCAATTGCAAGGCTTAATGCACAACATCCAAATGAATTTTATATACAAAATTGTGATAATACTCTTATTAATGATGAGACATTAGAACAGCAAATCGAAAAACTTCTATTTAGTGAAAACTAATAGAAGTTTTTTACAATTACTTTACATTTATATTACATTTATGTAACAATATTGAATTAAACAAATAATTAACATATAATGTAAATCAGTAGAAAACTTTTAAATTACGCAAGAAAATTCCATAAAAAAGGAGTAATTCACATGGAAACTTTTGCAGATTATATTTTATCTGAAAAAGACTGGATAAAAAAAATGGAAATAATGCATTATTTACAGCTTAAAACAGGAATATTTTTTGATAAATCTGTTATTTTTAAAACATATCTTGCTAAATTATTTTTAGAAAATACAGATATCGATTTAGATGAAAACCTTGTTTTAACAGCTTGTTTGCTGTGCAATTGTAAAAAAGAAAAAGGTCCACAAGATTTAGAAAAAATAAAAACATATGCTAAAGAAGGAGCGACATATTTATCAAAATTAGGATTTTCAAGTAGATTTTGCAAAATATGTGAAGAAGTTAATAGATATAGTGGAAATGCTATAAGAGAAAAAGAAAGTGATGTACTAGAATTGGTCGATAATTTTGGTGGTATGCTTTTAGATAGGCCAGAGAGAATTGCATTTAAAGTGGACGAAGCTTTAGTTTTATTGGAATATAGGAATTTAAAAGATAAAAACAATAGATATTTACAAAAATTCAAACAATTTGTAAATGAAATGCAGGAGGTGTTGGTATGAGTCAAATAAAACAACCAGCTATACAAGTGGTGGCCAATGAAATTAATAGTATTGATACAGAAAGTAATATTCCTGCAATAAAAGCTATGGTAGACTTAGACAGAAGAATTAGAGAATCTATATTGGAAAAGAAATATGATAAAATAAAAGAGCAGACAATAAAACAAGAAGAAGCAGAGAATATAAATGCTGATAGCATAAGAAAAGATATGAACAGAGAATTTATAGATTAAAAGTTTACTTAAGAAAAGAGCTAAAAAGATTGGCTATATACCAATCTTTTTTTGAGGTAAATTAGGTAAGGAGGGAATATATAATGCAAGAAATGTTTGCAGATTTACATGTACATATAGGAAGAAGTGAAAAAGGGAAACCAATAAAAATAACAGCAGCAAGAAGTCTAAACTTTGCTAATATTGCAAAAGAATGTGCTGAGAGAAAAGGAATACAAATAGTTGGAATTATAGACTGTGCATCACCTTATGTTATAGAAGACATAGAAGAATTTTTAGAAACTGGTGAAGCTTATGAAATAAAGGATGGTGGAATTATATATAAAGACAAAGTATGTATAATTTTAGGCAGTGAGATAGAAACAGCAGAAATAAACGATAATGGAAAAACTGGTAGTGCACACAACCTATGCTATTTCCCAAGCTTAGCAGATATAAAAGCATTTTCAAAAGAGATGAGTAAATACATTAAAAACATAACTTTAAGTTCTCAAAGAGCTTGTATATCAGCATATGAATTAGTTGATATAGTAGAAAAGTTTAATGGAGTACTAATACCAGCACATGCTTTTACACCACATAAAAGCTTTTATGGAAATTGTACAAGTCGTTTAGAAAGAATTTTCAAAGAAAAATTTAATAAGATATTTGCAATAGAATTAGGGTTGAGTGCAGATACTGAACTTGCTGATCAAATATCTGAATTAGAAACTAGAACATTTATAACAAATTCTGATGCACATTCTTTACCTAAAATAGCAAGAGAATACAATAAAATATTAGTAGAAGATATTTCATTTAAAGAGCTATTAAAAGCTTTGAAAAATGAAGATGGTAGAAAAATATTATGTAATTATGGGTTAGACCCAAAACTTGGTAAATATCACAGAACATATTGTGAAACTTGTGATAAACCAATTGATGGGGAACCACCAATATTTGAATGTCCAGAATGCCATGGAACAAATATTACAATGGGAGTGCTAGATAGAATTGTAAGCATCAGAGACAAAGAAAAGAGCGTAAGTCCTGTTAATAGACCACCATATGTTTATCAAGTACCATTAACATTTATTCCTGGATTAGGAAGTAAAACAATAGATAAACTATTAAATACATTTGAGACAGAAATGAACATTCTACATAAATTATCAGAAGACGATATAGAAGCAGTTGTAGGAGAAAAAGTTGCAAAAACAATAGTAGCAGCAAGAGAAGGAAAAGCCACAATTCAAGCAGGTGGTGGCGGAGTATATGGCAAGTTGACAGTAGGTTAATATAATTAGTTCTAAATTTCATTTTATTGAATAGACATTATGTATAAAATACTTATAATGAAATGAGGTTTAAAATGAGAGTAATACCTAAGAAAACATCTAGAATCACTGAGGTTATAAAAAGTCACATAGCAGAAAATTTAAAAGCATACATAATAGTTTCAATTATATTATTAATAGGAATTACTCTAGGAGTAATTTTTGTAAATAATATGAGTGAAGCACAAACACAAGATATACAAACATATATACAAAGCTTTATAGGAGCTTTAAAAGATGGAAAATCTGTAAACAGTGGAGAACTGCTTAAAAAATCGCTAGGTAATAATCTTTTGTTAGTTTTTCTTATGTGGTTTGTAGGATCTACAGTTATAGGAATACCAGTAGTACTTGGCATAGTTGCATTTAGGGGTTTTTGTTTAGGATATACAATTTCAGCAGTTATTAAAATATGGGGAACAGGCAAAGGAATGTTATTCTTTGCAACTAGTATGTTACTACAAAATTTGATAGCAATTCCATGCATTATTGCACTAGCAGTAAGTGGAATAAAATTATATAAATCAATAATGAAAGATAAGAGACGAGAAAATATAAAAATAGAAATTATCAGACATACAATATTTTCGCTAGTTATGTTAGCAATACTTGCAATCTCGTCAATAATAGAAACATATTTGTCAACCAATTTATTAATGTTATGCAAATCATATTTATAATATTAAAAAGTTAAAGAATTTTTGACAAATCTATTTACAATTGTTAATTATTTTGATATAACTTATGTAAATCGACATAATATGTTTTGAAAATTAAATATACAAGATAGGGGAGCTAAAAATGGAAAAACAAGTTAAACTTTTTTTGGAATTTTTACAAAATGAAAAGAAATTATCAGACAACACATTACAATCATACAAAAGAGACATAATACAATACCAAAACTACCTTGAAGAAAATGGTATAAATTATGCAAAAGTATCAAAAGAAGATATAAAAGCCTATCTTAATTACTTAAAGCAAATTGGAAAGAAACCATCTACAATATCTAGAAATTTAGCATCAATTAGATCTTTTTACCAATTTTCAATAAGAAATAAAAAAATAAAAAATGATCCAACTGAAGATGTTCAGTCTCCAAAAATAGAAAAAAGAGTTCCAAGCGTTCTTACAGCACAAGAAGTAGAACTACTACTAGAACAACCAAAAGACGTTGATTTAAAGGGAACTAGAGATAAAGCAATGTTAGAATTTGCTTATGCAACAGGGATGAGAGTAACAGAAATAATAAACTTAAATATAGAAGATGTTAATCTTGAGGGTGAATATGTAATATGTAGAGTTGGTGCAAAACAAAGAAATATTCCTTTAGGTTCATTATCATTAAAAGCATTAAAAGAATATATAGATGAAGCAAGACCAATACTAATAAGAAATGAAAAAGAAAAAGCATTATTTGTTAATGTAAATGGTCAAAGATTAACAAGACAAGGTTTCTGGAAAATAGTTAAATATTATAAAGAACAAGCACATATTACAAAAGATATTACACCACATGTATTAAGACATTCATTTGCAACACATTTATTACAAAATGGTGCAGACTTAAAAGCAATACAAACAATGCTTGGACATTCTGATATATCTTCAACACAAGTATATATGCAATTCCAAGACCCAGGTTTAAAAGATATATATCAAAAAGCACACCCAAGAGCATAAAAACAGGAATAATACAAAAATTATTGCAAAATAAAAAAAGTTATATTATTATAGCAATATAACAAATCCAAAGAAAATTAAGAAAGAGGCACGAAAAGTGAAAAAAGCTAGAACCTTTGCAGGAGTAGAGAGAGAGAGAGAGAGAGAGCCACAACATTAGCAAATAATAGCCAAGCTAAGAGATTAGCTTTATTAAGCATATTAAAGACAGGCACTAAACATAAAAAATGTTTAGTAAGCCTGTCTTTTTGTGTTTCTTATACAAGTTGAAGATTAAAAGGAGGTGAAAGTGAAAAATGAATTTGGAAAAATTAAAACAAAAACAAATGAAATTAAAAAGAGGAGGTAAAAAAATTATGAAAATAGGAATGAAACGAGAAAGAGGTATTACTTTAATAGCATTAGTGGTTACAATAGTAGTACTCTTAATATTGGCAGGAGTAAGTATAAACGCATTATTTGGAAATAGTGGAATAATAGAAAAGGCAAAAGAAGCACAAAATAAAATGGATAAAGCCACAGAAAATGATCAAAAAGAAATAAACGAATTAACTAATTGGATAGATAATCAAATAAATAAAAATAATGAGGGAACAACAGAAGAAAATACAACTGGACGGTTCAACAGGAGGAGATAGTGAAACTACAAAAACAGGAATTACTTTTTTAATTGATGGTATAACATATCATGTCAGTGAAGATGATATGGTACAAATAGACGCAAGTGGAAATAAAGGAATTATGCTTTACGCTTTTTTTAATACTGATACTTATAAAAACAACCCTCTTCCAGCAACAAGAAAATGTTCAAAATGTGGAGCAATAATGAACTTACACCTTTCGGGTTGTAATTCTTCGGGAACTAAGCCCGCATACGAAGGAGAAAGTACGTGTTGCGTTTCGTTACCGGTACTTGGTGATTATATGTTAAAAGATGGAGATAATCTTGAATTTTCGATTTCATATTGTGATGCTTAAGTAGATGGTTAAGACAACATTATATTATATGGTATGTAAATAATTTTTACATACCATATTTTTGTATCAAATGGAAATTAAAGAAAGCAATTGACATGAGATTTTTTATTTTAAAATAATGATGCAAAAATATTGAAGTAATAAATCAAATAATATATAATTAGTGAAGAAATTTACGAATATATATTAAATATGGAGGAAAGTATGAATTTACCAAACAAATTAACAATATTAAGAATTATTTTAGTACCAATAATGGTAATAATTCCATTTTTAGGAATAAAAGGAGATTTATGGGGAATACCAATTACATATTTGCTAGTGGATTTAATATTTATAATAGCATCTATAACAGATAAACTTGACGGACATATTGCAAGGTCAAGAAACCAAATAACTACATTTGGAAAGTTTTTAGACCCAATTGCTGATAAAATAGTAGTAATAGCAGCAATGATTATGTTAGTAGAATTTGGACACTTGCCAGCATGGATTCCAATTATAGTTATATTTAGAGAATTTATTGTGTCTGGATACAGACTAGTGGCAGTACAAAAAGAAGGAAATGTAATAGCAGCAAGTATATGGGGAAAAATGAAGACTGTAACACAAATGATAGCAGTTATATTAGCATTCATTGATCCAAATCCATATGGAACTATATTCAATGGAAACTTAACAGGCTATGTATTTGGAATCAATTTACTAGTTACGCTAATGATGAGCGTATCAGTAGTAGCAACAATATTCTCAGGTTGGGAATATGTAAAAAACGGAAAAGAACTATTCAAAGATTCAATGTAGAGGTAGAGTTATGGAATTTGAACAAGCAAAGAAAAGGACTGAAGAGCTAAGACCATTATTACAATATTACACAAAGAAATATTTTGACGATGAACAAGTTGTTAGTGATTATGAATATGATATGCTTATGAGAGAATTAAAACAAATAGAAAAAGAGTATCCAGAATTAATAACAAGTGATTCTCCAACTCAAAGAGTAGGTGTAGGAAGCATAAAAAAAGGCTTTGAAAAGGTTACACATGAAGTACCATTACAAAGCCTTCAAGATGTGTTTACATTTGAAGAAATTGAAGATTTTGATGAGAAAATGAGAAAGGCTGCAGAACTATATAATAGACCACTAAATTATGTAGTGGAAACAAAAATAGATGGTTTATCTTCAGCTATTGAATATAGAAATGGCAAATTTTATAAAGGTGCAACAAGAGGAAATGGAATAGTTGGAGAAGATGTAACACAAAATATTGCAACCATAAAGCATGTACCTAAAGAACTAAAAGAACCTATTTCTATAACTGTGCGTGGTGAAGTTTTTATAGGCAAAACAGATTTTGATAAATTGAATGAGGACAGATTATTAGAGGAACAAGAGCAATTTGCAAATGCGAGAAATGCAGCTGCTGGTTCATTAAGACAATTAGATAGTAAAATCACAGCTTCAAGACCTTTAGATATTTATGTATTTAATGTGCAAAAATGTAATGATATTAAATTTGAAACACATTACGAAAGCTTGTTATATCTAGAAAAATTAGGTTTTAATGTTAATCCAGTAAAAATATTGTGCAATAATATGCAAGAAGTTAGACAAGCTATTGAAGACATTGGAAATATGCGCAATGATTTAGATTTTGGTATAGATGGTGCAGTTGTAAAGGTAAATGATTTAGAGCTAAGAGAAAAGGTTGGAACAACATATAAGACACCAAGATGGGCGGTGGCTTACAAGTATCCACCTGAGAAAAAGGAAACTTTGTTAAAAGACATTATTTGTCAAGTAGGTAGAACAGGAGCAATTACACCTATGGCCATTTTGGAGCCAGTATATGTAGCAGGTTCTAAAATCTCAAAAACTACTCTTCACAATGAAGACTATATTAAGCAAAATGATATTAGAATAGGCGATAGAGTTATTATTCAAAAAGCTGGAGATGTTATTCCAGAAGTAGTTGGAGTAAATAAAAGAAAACGTGATGGTACAGAAAAGAAATTTGAAATGCCAAGTACTTGTCCAGTTTGTGGAGCAGAGGCAGTAAGAGAAGAAGGAGAAGCAGTAGTTAGATGTATAGGAGTTGAATGTCCAGCTAAACTATACAGAAGTATTATTCACTTTGCTTCTAAAGATGCAATGAACATAGACGGACTTGGAGAAGCTATTATTGGAGAACTAATAGAAAGAAAGCTAATATCAAACATTGCAGATATATATAAGTTAACAATAGAAGATTTTGAATCATTAAAGAAAAATGGTAAAAAGTTTGCACAGAATTTAATGAATGCAATTGAAGAGAGCAAAACAAGAGATTTATATAGAGTTATAAATTCACTTGGAATAAGACATGTTGGTGTAAAATCAGCTAAAACACTTGCAAAATATTTTAGAAATATGGATAAATTGATGGAAGCTTCTTATGAAGAATTAAGAATGATAGACGATGTTGGAGAAATAACAGCACACGCTATTTATGAATTTTTTAGACAAGAACAAACTATTGATTTAATAAATAAATTAAAACAAGCTGGAGTTAATATGAAAGCAGAAACGAAAAAAAGTTCAACAGGTAAACTAGCAGGAAAAACTTTTGTGTTAACTGGAACATTGGAGCATTATTCAAGAGATGAAGCAGGTGAAATAATTGAAAAATTAGGTGGAAAAACCTCATCTTCTGTTTCTAAAAAAACAGATTATGTACTAGCAGGAGAAGATGCAGGAAGCAAATTAAAAAAAGCACAAGAATTAGGTATTACAATAATTTCTGAAGAAGAATTTATTGCTATGACAGTTTAATGAAAAGGAAATAAATTATATGGATGGAAAATACACATTTGAAGAATTTTATAAAAATTTAGAAGACGGGTACCAAATATATTTTACGTATGTACGCAATAGATATTTGCTATTTAAAACTTCAGAAAATTGCTATACACAACAATTATTAACAGTACATGATAAAAATCCTCAACCAAGGCATTCTATGATTACTTTTAAACGAGTAAAAGAAATGTTTCCACATATGGAGGAAATTGAGTACAAAACAGGAATTTAGATGTTGAATAAAAACAGAATTTTGACTTTTAGAGAAAATAGTGGTATAATAAAGTTATCCAAATTATTTATTGTTATTGGAGGTAACAAAAATATGGCAAACAGCAACAACATCATTGAGAGACTAACAATGGGTCAGATGAAGGCTCTTGAACGGATAGGGAGAGAGCATGGTTACTTTTATAGGAATGAAGGCAGCCAAGAACTTCGAGAGGACGGCAAATATGTCGTTCATGTGGATTTCGACACAGGCTGCGCTGCAACAATTAGTCCAAAACTTGGAATAAGAATTGCATGTGCCAGTGCTTTCAAGCAGGTTGATGAAATCTATATGCGCGGCATCAAGATTTGGCCACTCCAATCACAGCAGCTTTTCTAATTAGAAAAGCAACAAGACCTTCACTTCGGTGGAGGTCTTCCTTTATGCAAAATATCAATAAAAAATCAAGTTTTTGTATAAATTCTATTGACAGAAAAATGTTAAGTAGATATAATACAGGCATAGAGGCGACTACAACATAGGAGGTAGCTTGAAATATATGAGTAGTGCAAACGTATATTATTCATCTGACATAAATTATACAGAAACTAGTGATGAAGATTTAATAAAAATTATTAAATCAGGCAATAAATATGCACTAGAGTATCTTATTGACCGTTATAAAGGCTTAGTTAACATGAAGGTTGGAAAATATTATATAATTGGTGCGGAAAGAGAAGATATTGTACAAGAAGGATTGATAGGATTATTTAAGGCTATCAAAAATTATCAACCAGATAAGCAAAGTTCTTTTAAGAATTTTGCAAATATGTGTATAGAGAGACAACTAATTACTGCTATAAAAACCTCTAATAGACAAAAACATATGCCACTAAATTCATATTTGTCTTTAAATATGAATGCATATGATAATAATGAAGAAAATCAAAATAATGCTGATTTAATAGAAATATTAAATACAAACCTAGTAGAGGATCCTTTGGATACTATTACTCAAAGAGAATATTATAAAATAATTGAGAGGACGATTGATAAAACTTTAAGTGGATTTGAGAAACAAGTGCTTAATTGCTATATGCAAGGAGAAAGTTATGTGCAAATTGCAGAAAAATTAAATACACCTGTTAAGTCAATTGATAATGCAATTCAAAGAATTCGAAAAAAAGCAATAAAAGAAATACCAAATGAATAATTTTAAATAAATATCAAGAATTTCTATCTTAGAAATTCTTGTAAAGATGCTTCTATAGCTCAGTAGGTAGAGCACAGCCATGGTAAGGCTGGGGTCGCCGGTTCGATTCCGGCTGGAAGCTCCATTTTTTTGAAACTTATTTGAATGTAAAGGAGATAATTTGAAAAAGTATCAAATAGAAAATAAAAAGAAATTTGCAATTTCAGTAAGTATAATTATCTTAAGCATAATAGTAATATCAATTATTACAGTGTGCATATTTAAAATGAAAAGAAATACACAAATCACGAGTAGTGAAGATGTACAAAATACAGTTAATGAAGATACAACTCAAGGAGTGGATGAATTTGCTAACTTACAAGATCTTGTTTCAGTTAAGAATAAAACGGAAGAAGAATTACAAGAAATAAATAAAAAAGAGATAGAAAAAAGTAAAGTTAGCAAAAATGAAAATAAGACTACTAATAAGAAAAATACGGTAAATAAAAATAAATACTATATAAAAGTAAATTATGGAGCCCAAGTAGTAAACATTTATACATATGACGAAAAAGGAAAGTATACTGTGCCTGTAAAAGCATTTGTGTGTTCAACCGGAATAGAAACACCGACTTCAGGAATATATAAAATACCAGCCAAAATAAAGTGGTGTTATATGTATGGAAATGTATATGCACAATATTGTACACAAATAGTAGGTGATATCTTATTTCATTCGGTTCCATATTTGAAAAGAAAAAATGATACTTTAGAGTATTGGGCATATGATAAATTGGGAACTAAGGATTCACTAGGATGTGTTAGATTAACCACAAGAGATGCTAAATGGATATTTGATAATATCTCATATGGAACACAAGTAGAGTTCTATTCTAGCTCTAATCCGGGACCACTTGGTAAACCAACGGCACAAAAAATTTCAAATGCACCAAAAAACTTAAGAAACTGGGATCCTACTGACCCAGATCCTAAAAACCCATGGAGAACATATAAAACAAAGCAAGAAGAAAAAAATACAGAAAACAATACCACATCAAATGAAGTTAATAATACAACTAATAATGTTTCAAATAATGAAACAACAAACAAGCAAGAAAACAATGAGGTTTTAAAAAATGATACAAACGAGGAACAAAATACTGAAACCTCAAATAATGAATTAATAAATAATAATACTGAGAATAATGAGACTGAAAATAATAATGTAGAGAACAAGCAAGCAAATAATACACAAATATAAAGTGATGTAATAAGGAGGAATCAGCCATGAAAATGGGAATAGTCGGCTTACCAAATGTAGGCAAGAGTACATTGTTTAATGCAATAACAAAAGCAGGTGCAGAATGTGCAAACTATCCATTTTGTACAATTGAACCAAATGTCGGAGTAGTAGCAGTACCTGATGAAAGACTAACAAAGTTAGCTGAAATTTATAAACCACAAAAAGTAACACCAGCTGTTATAGAATTTGTTGATATTGCAGGGTTAGTAAAAGGCGCAAGTCATGGCGAAGGTTTGGGAAATAAATTCTTATCACATATACGCGAGGTTGACAGTATTGTTGAAGTTGTTAGATGCTTTGAGGATTCGAACATAGTTCATGTTGATGGAAGCATAAATCCAATTCGTGATATTGAAACAATTAATTTAGAACTGATATTTGCAGATATCGAAACAGTTGATAAAAGAATTGACAACGCAAAGAAAAAGATAAAAGCAGATAAAAAATATCAAGAAGAATTAGATGTTTTTGAAAAAATAAAGCAAGCATTAGAAGCAGGAAAATTGGCGCAAACCTTATCTTTTACAGATGAGGAAAAAGCAATAATTAAAGATGCATTTCTACTAACAATGAAGCCAATATTATATGTAGCAAATGTCTCAGAAGAACAATTGAATGATATCGCAAATGATAAAAATGTAAATTCAGTAAAAGAATATGCAAAAGAACAAGGAGCAGAAGTAATTTCTCTTTGTGTAAAAATTGAGGAAGAATTAGCAAGCTTAGGCGAGGACGAAGAAAAGGAAATGTTAGAGGCTTTGGGTCTTGAAGAGTCTGGACTTGATAAAGTAATTAAAGCAAGTTATGATTTGCTAGGATTGATGTCGTTTTTGACAGCAGGAGAGCCTGAAGTAAGAGCATGGACTATAAAAAAAGGAACAAAAGCTCCACAGGCAGCCGGAAAAATCCATAGTGATATTGAAAGAGGATTTATTCGTGCGGAAATAGTTTCTTATGATGATTTAATAAGAGAAGGTTCAATAAATGCTGTTAAAGAAAGAGGATTAATGCGTTCAGAAGGAAAAGAATATGTTATGCAAGATGGAGATGTTGTTTTATTTAGATTTAACGTATAAAAAACAAAAAAATCAAAAAAATGACAAAAAAGCTTGACTATTCTTAAATATAAGTATAAAATAAATATAGTATGAAAAATGTATATTATTTTTTAGTAAGGAAAAAATAATATAAATATATCTGAAGAAAAAGGAGATAGATGATTATGAAAAATAAGAAAATTATGTTAGTATTTATTGCAATGATTATATTTGTTATGGCCATTATGCCAATTGTGAAGGCAAGTGATAATAATCCATTTAATATATTGAATGAAGATGATACAAATAATACTCAAAATGCGACAAATGATGAAAAACCAGCGGCAAACAATGAAAAACCAACAATAAATGATGAACCTAATACAGAGAACACAAATGTAGCTGAAAATAAATTACCTCAAACAGGTGTGGCAGAAGATACAACTTTATTCGTATTTATAGGTATCTGCTTAGTATCTGCAATATATGCTTATACAAAAATTAAAAATTATAAAAATATTTAATTTTAAAAAGTAAGAAGAATTAAAACTTCTTACTTTTTTGTTTGGCATGTATGATTAATCTTTTTAAGCCATTTATATTGTCACAGGTTATCAAAGTTACAATTTTCTTATTATTAACATTTTGATTAGTACAGGTTAAATCATTAGAATTAACTTCATATTTGTTGTAAACTTCGTATACTATGTTGTTTCCATTTAAATCATAAATTTTAATTTCATCTCCATTTAAAAGTTCATCTAATCTACTGAAAAAACGAGTATCGATATAATTATGCCCAACAATACATAAATTTCCTACTTCATTTGGCATTGGTCCTGCAAATCTACAAACAGATACTTTTAGTAAATCATCATTTGTTTGAGATAAAATAGGGTAATTCAAATCTATTTTATCTATCTTTATAATACCAATAATAAAAGGAACATTAGAGGACTGCTGAGAAGAAGGTGTTTCAGTTTGATATAAAGTAGTTAAATTATAATTATTTAATAATTTTTTTGAAATTTTTTCTTGAGAATGAGATTTTATAAGATTTACTAAAAAGATAAAACAACCTAATGCAGCTATAATTGAAGAGATGAAAAATTGTATTTTGTAATTATCTTTTTTAAATTTAAACTTTTTTGTTTCAATATACGGTATTTCTGCTATTTCATTACTGAATTCAACAGTTATTTTACTTCTTGACGTATAGTTTTTATCTAAAATCTGGTTCATCTTATCACCTTTTAAATTAGTATTGTCAATTATTAATAAAAAATTCAAAATTTATTAAAAATTTTTGAAAAAAAGGTGTAAAAGTAAATAATCTATGATAGAATAGAGCATATAAATTTAATATTAAGGAGAGTGTTTATAATTGGCTGAATTAAAGTATAAAAGAGTACTACTAAAACTTAGCGGTGAGGCACTTGCAGGAGAAACGAAACATGGAATAAATGCAGACACAATAGGAAAAATCTGTGACCGAGTAAAAGAACTTGTTAACTTGGGTGCAGAAGTAGCAATTGTTGTAGGTGGAGGAAATTTTTGGAGAGGAAAAAATGGTCATGATATGGAAAGAACTACCTCTGACTATATGGGAATGTTAGCTACTTGTATGAATGGTTTAGCTTTACAAGATACCCTAGAAGCTAAAGGAGTTCCAGCTATACTTCAAACTTCAATAGAAATGACAGTTGTTGCAGAAAGATACACAAAAAGAAATGCAGAAAAACATTTATCAAACAAAAGAGTAGTTATTTTTAGTGGAGGAACTGGAAGCCCATTTTTTACAACTGATACAGCAGCAGCTTTAAGAGCGGCAGAGATTGGTGCAGATGCAATATTGGTAGGAAAAACTATTGATGGAGTATATTCTGATGATCCAAAAATAAATTCAAATGCAGTTAAATTTGATGAAATTACATATATGGATGTTTTGAATAAAGATTTAAAAGTAATGGACTCAACAGCAATATCTTTATGCAAAGACAATAATATACCACTTATAGTATTTGCAATTGACGAACCGGAAAATATGATAAAAGCAATCAAAGGTGAAAAAGTAGGTACCTTTGTTGGAAATAAAAATTAATTATAAGGAGATTAAATTATGTTAAACAATGTATATGAAGAAAAGATGAATAAAACAATTAGTGTTTTTGAGGAAAATTTATCAGAAATAAGAGCAGGTAGAGCAAACCCTGCAATACTAAACAAAATTACAGTAGATTATTATGGCGTTCCAACACCAATAAACCAAGTAGCTGGTATCTCTGTACCAGAAGCTAGAATGATTTTAATTCAACCATGGGATATGAATCTTTTAAAAGAAATTGAAAAAGAAATTTTAAAATCTGACATAGGAATCAATCCAAATAATGATGGAAAAGTAATAAGATTAAACTTTCCTGAATTAAATGAAGAGAGAAGAAAAGAAATAGTAAAAGATATAAGAAAATTAGCTGAAGAAGCTAAAGTTGCAATTCGTTCAATTAGAAGAGACGCAATGGATGAAGCTAAAGAAATGCAAAAAAAATCTGAAATAACAGAAGATGATTTAAAAAATGAAGAAAATGAAATTCAAAAGCTAACAGATAAGAAGGTTGAAGAAATTGATAGTATGTTGGCTAGTAAAGAAAGAGAAGTTATGAGCATATAAATTCTAAAAATAATCAGCAGCTTGCTGCGTTACAGTATATTAAAAACGCGGTTACATACAAAAGTATGCGCCCTTGCCTTTTTAATATACTGTGCCTTGCAATCTACTAATTCTTTTTAGAATAGAAATTAAATGATAAAGGTGAAAAGAATATGGAAGAGAAGTTATTACCAAAACATATTGCAATTATAATGGATGGAAATCGTAGATGGGCTAAAGAAAAAGGCTTAGATTATAGATTAGGACATAAAGAAGGAGCAGAAACATTAAGAAAAATTGCTAAATATGCTAATAAACTTGGGGTGAAGTATTTAACAGTATATGCTTTTTCAACAGAAAATTGGAAAAGAACCAAAGAAGAAGTTGGAGCTTTAATGATCTTACTTCAAAAATATTTGGAAGAATTTTTAAGTAGCGATGATTTTGAAAATATTAAAGTTAATATGCTAGGAAATATTGCAGACTTAGATACAGGACTTCAAAAAAGTATAAATAAAATAATAGAAAAAACAAAAAATAATACAGGCTTAGTGTTAAATATTGCATTTAATTATGGTGGAAGAGATGAGATAGTAAGAGCAGTTAGAAAAATAGCAGAAGATGTAAAAGAAAATAAAATAAATGTTGAAGACATCAATGAACAAACTATTTCAAATTCACTATATACTGCAGGACAGTTAGAACCAGACTTGCTAATTCGTACAAGTGGAGAGCAAAGACTTAGCAATTTCCTTTTATGGCAACTTGCTTATACAGAATTCTATTTTGTGCAAAAATATTGGCCTGATTTTTCAGAACAAGATTTAGACGAAGCGATATCAGTTTTTGAAAAAAGAAATCGTAAGTTTGGTGGAAAGTAAACAATAGAAAGGTTATTTTTTATATGAATGTAAAAAGAGTAGTATCAGGATTAGTTTTGTTTCCAGTTGCAGCAGCTATATTGATTTTAGGAAATAAATATGTAGTTGACGTAGCAGTAGCAATACTAGCAATTATGTGTTTACATGAATTTTATAAAGCATTTAGAACAGGCGAAAAGGCAAATCCAATTACATGGATAGGCTATGTTCTAGCAGGAATGATATCCCTAATTCATGTGTTACCAAAAGACTGGACTGTAAAAACTATTGGGCTATTATTGCCAATAACTTTATGTATTTTATTTTTATATGTTATTATAAAAAATTTAAAAGTTAATATAATAGATATAGCAGTTACCTTTTTTGGAATATTCTACATAGTAATATTTTTAATGTATATTTCTGTAATTCATGAGAACTTAGAACATGGGAAATTATTAATTTGGTTTGTATTCCTTACAGCATGGGGTACTGATATATTTGCTTATGTCGTTGGAAAAACATTGGGTAAACATCATTTTACAGAAATTAGCCCTAAAAAAACAATAGAGGGATGTATTGGAGGAACAGTAGGCGCAGTAGTAATTACTATACTTTATAGTGTGCTATGTAAATATGCGTTCCATGTAGAATTTAACTATGTATATGTTACACTTATAACAATAGTGTTAAGTATATTAAGTCAAATTGGAGACTTAGCAGCTTCAAGCGTAAAAAGGTATACAGGAATTAAAGACTTTAGTAACTTAATTCCCGGCCATGGTGGAATGTTAGATAGAATAGATAGTGTTATATTTACGGCACCATTTGCATACTTTTTATTTATGTTTTTATTATAGGAGAGAATTCTATTGATTTCAGTAATTATTACAATATTGAAAATTATATTTATACTAGGTTTCCTTGTTCTTATCCATGAAGGTGGACACTTTTTAGTAGCAAAATTATGCAAAGTTAAAGTAAATGAATTTGCTATTGGATTTGGACCAACAATATGGAGAAAACAAGGTAAACAAACTAAATATGCTCTAAGACTTATTCCTTTAGGAGGATTTGTTAATATGGAAGGCGAGGAAGAGCGTTCTGAAAATGAAGGCTCTTTTAGTAAAGCAAGTATTCCTAGAAGAATAGCAATAGTAGCAGCAGGTGGACTTGTAAATATTGTTTTTGCTTTAATAGTATACTTTATTTTAATAGTCTGCATAAAAAATGATGTATCATATGCTTTTTCAGCAACAGGTAAGTTTGCATTTTCAATTGTTGATAGTTTAAAAATGCTATTCACAGGAAATGTATCAATTGACCAAATGGTTGGACCAGTTGGAATAGGCGAAATAGTTGCAAAAACTACAGGCTTTGCAGAATTTGTTTATATATTAGCAGTAGTATCTATATCCTTAGGATTTACAAATTTACTACCATTTCCACCACTAGATGGAGGAAAAATTGTTATTCTACTTATAGAAGCAATTAGAAGAAAACCAATGAGTGAAAAGCTAGAAATTTCTATTCAAATGGCAGGATTTGCACTATTGATTGGACTTTCTATTTTGGTTACTTATAATGATGTATTAAGGATTTTTTAAATTATATTAAATAGTGAAAAGGAATTGTAATTATGGAAAATACTATTGTTTATTTGATAAGACATGCGGAAACTGTTGATGAAAGGGGAATAAGAAATACAAATGAAGATTCTCAAATGATTAATGAAAAAGAAATATTGTCCGTAGATGGAGAGGAACAAGCTAAAAAATTAAGTGAAAATGAAGAATTGACAAATTTGGATGTTATATGGTCGAGTAGTTATACTAGAGCTAAAGCAACTGCTAAATACATTGCAAATATAAATAATTTAAATTTTAACCTAGATAACAACCTAAGTGAAAGAAAATTAGGTAATTTGAAAGAATTAGGAGAATTTATGAAGGATAAAATGACAAGAGATCCTTCACAAGAACAATTATTAGATAGAACATTTAGAACTTCAGATGGAGAAAGTGCAGAGCAAACTAGAGAAAGAATGAATAGATTTTTTAATCAAATGCTTAAAGAATATGAGGGAAAAAGAATTGCAGTGATTAGTCATGGAGGCTCCATAAAGTTCTTTTTATTAAATTGGTGTACAGTAAATGAAGATGTTAAACTTGTATATAACAAAAAAACAATATTAAATATAAAGTCTCCATGTCTATTAAAGTTGATTTTTAGAAAAAATGAATTAATTGATTTAGAACAAATAAATTAATTGAAAGCTATAAATGAATTATATTCCTTACAAATATGACAACTCAATGGAAGAAAATCTGATCATAAATTTCTTATTAGGAAAAATACAAAAAGGAGAAGAAATGGAAGAACTAAAAACAGTAAAACAGGTATTTAGAGATTACAATTCAAATAGCTTCGCTTTGAGCGAGGCTAAAGTTGTATGTGTAAATATATACAAAAAGACTAATGTTTTAGAAATAAAGCTTAAAGTAACTTCTTCTATTTTAATGAAAGATTTAGCTGACTTTGAAAAGTATTTAGCTAAAAGGTTTAATTTTAAAGATATTGATATAAAAATAGAATCTGATGGAACAGATGAAAATGTAAATAATAAAATTCAAGCTGAATGGGCTGACATTGTAGAATACATGGCATATAAACATCCATTAACAAAAGCATTATTGAAAAATAGTGCAATTAGCATTGAAGATAATAGACTAAGTGTAAAATTATCAATGAAAGGCAAAATGGTACTAGAAGCAAGAGGCTTTGAAAAAATATTATCTTCTAAATTAGCAGATTTATATCATAAAAATTATGTGGTTTCTTACCAAGAAGAAATTACACAAGAAATGATAGAACAATACCAAGCACATGCAAGAGAATTAGAAAAACAAGCAATTATGTTAGCACAAAAAGAAGCAATGGAACAGGCAGAAGAAAAAAGACAAGAAAAAGAAAAGAAAATACAAGCTGAATCTGCGCCAATGCCAGATGGACCAATGCCTACAGAGAAAGATATTCCTTTTGAACCAGAACAAGAAGAAAATTCACCTTTGATTTATGGTAGAAGTCTAAAAATAAAAGAAGAATTATCTAAAGTAATAGATTTATCAGTTGATAGCGGCAAAGTATTGCTAGATGGAGAAATTTTAAATACAGATTCGAGAGAGTTAAAATCAGGTAAATTCTTGGTAACATTTGATTTATATGATGGTTCAAGTACAATTACTTGTAAAGCTTTTGTTGAAGCAGACAAACACGATGCAGTAATAAAAAGATTAAAATCAGCCAGTGGAGTTAAAGTAAATGGAACAGCACAATTTGACCCATTTGCAAAAGAATTAGGAGTAATTGCAAATGTGATTATCGAATCTACAGGAATTAAAAGAGAAGTTAGAAAAGATGAAGCAAAAGTCAAGAGAGTTGAACTTCATATGCATACTCAAATGAGCCAGATGGATGGTATGACAGCTGCAAAAGACCTATTAAAACGAGCTGTAAAATGGGGAATGAAATCAATAGCTATAACAGACCATGGAGTTGTACAAGCATTTCCAGAGGCTCATAAATACCTAGAAAAAGACCATCCTGATTTGAAGGTTATATATGGAGTGGAAGCGTATTTGGCACCAGACAAAACACCATGTGTTTCATTTTCAAAAAATCAACCTCTAGATGATACTACATATTGTGTTTTAGACTTGGAAACAACAGGATTTTCATTTAGAACAGAAAAAATCACGGAAATTGGTATAATGAAAGTTAAAAATGGAGAAATTATTGACGAATTTAGTACATTTGTAAATCCAGAAAAACCAATTCCACAAAGGGTAGTAGAAGTTACTAATATTACTGACGATATGGTAAAAGATGCTCCTAAAATTGAAGAAATATTACCAAAAGTTATAGAGTTTGTTGGAGATAGTGTTCTTGTAGCACATAATGCAGACTTTGATATAGGATTCTTGAAATATAATTGTACATTATTAGGATTAAAGCTAGGAAATACATACTTAGATACACTAAGATTAGCAAAAGATTTATTTCCACAGTATAAAAAATATAAATTAGGAATTATTGCAGAAAATTTGGGGATAAAAGTGGATGTAGCACATAGAGCATTAGATGATGTTGATACAACAGTAAAAGTATTAAATGTAATGTTTGATATGCTTAGAGAAAAAGGGGTTAAAACCTTAGATGATATAGATGAAAAATTAAGTGGAAAAGCAGATTATAAATCACTTCCAACATACCATGCTATTATATTGGCAAAAGATTATGTTGGACTTAGAAATTTATATAAATTAATATCTATTTCACATTTACACTATTTTTATAAAAAACCTCGTATATTAAAATCATTATATAAAAAGTATTCTGAAGGTTTAATACTTGGAAGTGCTTGTGAGCAAGGAGAAATATATAGAGCCATAATTGCTGGTAAAACAGATGAAGAAATAGAAGAAATAGCAGCAGACTATGATTACTTAGAGATTCAACCTCTTGGAAATAATATGTTTATGGTTAGAAATGAAACAGTAAAAAGTGTAGAAGATTTAAAAGATATTAACCGTAAAATAGTTGCTCTTGGTGAAAAACTACAAAAGCCAGTTGTAGCAACATGTGATGTTCACTTTATGGATCCACAAGACGAAATTTACCGTAGAATATTGATGGCTGGACAAGGGTATGATGATGCAGATGACCAAGCACCATTATATTTAAGAACAACTGAAGAAATGCTAAAGGAATTTGATTATTTAGGGGAAGAAAAAGCGTATGAGGTTGTTGTAACTAATACAAATAAAATAGCTGACATGTGTGAAAAGATAAGCCCAATTTCACCTGAAAAGTGTCCACCACACATTGATGGATGTGAAGAAACAATAAAAAATATAGCATATAGTAAAGCACATGAATTATATGGAGATCCATTACCAGAAATAGTACAAGCAAGATTAGATAAAGAATTACATTCTATTATCACAAATGGATTCTCAGTTATGTATATTATTGCACAAAAATTAGTATGGAAATCTAATGAAGATGGATACATAGTAGGTTCAAGAGGTTCTGTTGGTTCATCATTTGTTGCAAATATGACAGGTATTACAGAAGTAAATTCACTTCCACCACATTATAGATGCCCTAAATGTAAATATTCAGATTTTACAGATTATGGAGTGAAAAATGGATTTGACTTACCTGATAAGACTTGTCCAAATTGTGGAGAAAAATTAGCAAAAGATGGAATGGATATTCCATTTGAAACTTTCTTAGGATTTGATGGAGATAAAGAGCCTGATATTGACTTAAATTTCTCAGGAGAATATCAAGCAAAGGCTCATAGATATACAGAAGTAATATTTGGAAAAGGAACAACGTTTAAGGCTGGTACAGTTGGTACAGTAGCTGACAAAACTGCTTATGGATATGTGAAAAAATATTATGAAGAAAAAGGCATACCTATTAGCAATGCAGAAGTTGTAAGACTTTCACAAGGATGTACAGGAATTAAAAGGACAACTGGTCAACATCCAGGTGGAATTATAGTTGTACCAAAAGGCAGAGAAATATATGAATTCACACCAGTACAACATCCAGCAGATGACCCTAATTCAGATATTATAACAACACACTTTGATTATCACTCAATTGACCAAAACTTATTAAAACTAGATATACTAGGCCATGATGACCCTACAATGATTCGTATGTTATTTGATTTAACTGGAATTGACCCAACTAAAGTACCTTTGGATGACAAAGACACTATGTCAATATTTAGTTCAACAAAAATATTAGGTGTAACACCAGAACAAATACATTCAGAAGTAGGAACATTTGGCATACCAGAGTTCGGAACAAAGTTCGTAAGAGGAATGCTAGTTGATACAAAACCAACAACATTTAATGAATTGATAAGTATATCAGGACTTTCACATGGTACTGATGTATGGTTAAATAATGGACAAGAACTTGTTAATCAAGGAATTGTTACATTAAGTGAGGCAATAGGCTGTAGAGACGATATTATGCTTTATTTAATAAAAAAAGGATTACCACCAAAGCCAGCATTTAAAATAATGGAGTTTGTTCGTAAAGGAAAAGCTTCAAAAGATCCAGAAAAATGGAAAGAACATGAGGCAATGATGAGAGAATACAACATACCTGAATGGTATATTGGTTCTTGCCAAAAAATTAAGTACATGTTCCCTAAAGCACATGCTGCAGCTTATGTTACAAATGCCTTCCGTATTGCATGGTTTAAAGTACATAAACCAGCAGCATATTACACAGCATTTTATACAATTCGTGCAGATGAATTTGATAGTGATATTATGTGTTATGGTGTAGAAAAAGTAAAAAACAAAATGAAGGAAATTGACTTACAAGGAAATAGTGCTTCAACTAAAGATAAGAATATGTATGCGATTTTAGAGTTAGTATTAGAAATGTATGAAAGAGGAATTACATTTTTGCCAATTGATTTGTATAAGAGTCATGCAACAAAATTTATAATGGAATCAGATACGGAAATAAGACCTCCATTAAATAGTATTCCGGGACTAGGAACTGTAGCTGCAGAAGGAATAGATACTGCGAAAAAAGATGGAAAATTTATGTCGATAGACGATATGAAGATTCGCTCTAAAATTGGTGCTTCTGTTGTTGAAATGTTGCAAAAAGTTGGATGCTTGAAGGGGATGAGTCAAAGTAACCAATTAAGCCTCTTTGGTTAAATTTTTAAAATAATCAGCATCTTGCGTTGTCAAAAGCCATAAAAAACGCAGTCAGCTACTGCATACTGAGGCTGTAACAGGCAAAGCCTTAACAGCCTCAGCAACATACAAACGTATGTGCCCTTGCCTTTTGAATACTTTTTTCTTTGTAATATACTAATTCTTTTTAAAATTTAAGAATATTTACTGTACTAAGTACAATTGTTAAAAGGAGCATGAGCTTGAAAGATTTGATTGATGTTAAGTATATAGTTATTTATTTGATTGTGATAAATTTGATTACATTTTTGGCAATGTGGCTTGATAAGTGGAAGGCTAAAAGAGGCAAATGGAGAATACCAGAGAATACTTTGCTAGTACTAGTTTTACTAGGAGGAGGCATAGGTGGTATTGCTGGAATGTATACTTTTAGGCATAAAACACAGAAAGCAAAATTTGTAATAGGATTTCCTGTAATTCTAATATGTGAAATTCTCTTAATAATACTATTATGTACGTAAAATAGTGAAGAAACTGCACTTTCAGTATTTGAGGAAGTGCAGTTTTTTAATGTTAAATAATAATAAAACATACAAATGGAATTTAATGTAAAAGTTTCAAAAACTATTTGACAATATACAACAAATAAATTGTTACCATAAAACAGTAAACAATAAAATATGAAAGTTATCCACAGAAATTAGTGCCTATTTATAGTTGTTCACAAAGTTATCCACATTATCCACAATACTGTGGATAAGATTTTTTGTAAACCGAATGTAACAATTATGTAATACATATTGCCTTTTTGTAATATTTGTGTAATATATTTGTAATAAAATTAAGTTCTACTTGACATGTTCGAACTTATGTTTTATAATTAAGTATGTTATTGATTTATAATTATTTGTACGTAATACAACATATATAGGGGGCTTTTAAATGCAAAATAGCATTATTATTAAGGGAGCAAAAGAACATAACTTAAAAGATATAAATATAGAAATTCCAAGAGATAAATTAGTAGTAATTACAGGACTTTCAGGTTCTGGTAAATCTTCATTAGCATTTGATACTTTGTATGCAGAAGGCCAAAGAAGATATGTAGAAAGTTTATCATCTTATGCTAGACAATTCTTAGGACTAATGGAAAAACCAGATGTTGAATCAATTGAAGGTTTATCACCAGCAATTTCAATAGATCAAAAAACTACATCTAGAAATCCACGTTCAACTGTTGGAACGGTCACAGAAATATATGACTATATTCGTTTATTATATGCACGTATAGGTGTACCATATTGTCCAAACTGTGGTAAGAAAATTGAGAAACAAACTATTGATCAAATTATAGATAGTGTTATGAGTTTAGAAGAAGGTACTAGAATTCAAGTTTTAGCACCTGTTGTTCGTGGAAAAAAAGGTGAATATACAAAACTATTACAAGACTTTCAGAAAGAAGGGTTTGTTCGTGTACGCGTTGATGGAGAAGTTTATGAATTAACAGACGACATAGAAATTGATAGAAAGAAAAAACATAATATAGAGCTAGTAGTTGATAGATTAGTTGTAAAAGAAGAAATCAGAACAAGACTAACAGAATCAGTTGAAACTGCTTTAAAATATGCAAATAATTTAGTTGTAATAGATATTCCAGGTGATAAGGAAATATTATATAGTCAAAACTATGCTTGTCCAGATTGTAATATAAGTATAGAAGAATTAACACCAAGAATGTTTTCTTTTAATAATCCATTTGGGGCTTGTCCAACTTGCACAGGTATTGGTTACTTAATGAAAATGGACGAAGATTTAATTGTACCTGACAAAAACAAAACTTTATATGATGGAATCAAAGCTTTTGGAGCTAGCACAATGAAAAAAGGCGATACAATGGCAAAAATGTATTTTGAAAGTATCGCTAAACATTATGGGGTAGAAATAAAAGATGTGCCTATTAAGAAATTACCAAGATGGTTCTTAGAGAAAATCTTATATGGTACAGGTGACGAAGCAATTGATTTTGAATATACATCTTATGCTGGAACAAGAAAGTTTACAACTCCATTTGAAGGAGTTTTACCAACATTAGATAGAAGGTATAATGAAACAAAATCTCAAGGTATGAGAGATTTTTATGAAATGTATATGAGTGAAAGTGCATGTCAAACTTGTCATGGAGCAAGATTAAAAAAAGAAAGCTTGTCTGTAAAAGTTGGAGATAAAAACATAAATGAATTAACAGACATGTCTATTGATAAAATAAAAGATTTCTTAAATACATTACAATTAAATAACAAAGATAAAATGATTGCAGATCAAATACTAAAAGAATTAAATAAACGTTTACAATTTTTACTTGATGTTGGGTTAGAGTATTTAACATTATCTAGAAGTGCAGGAAGTTTATCAGGTGGTGAAGCGCAACGTATTCGTTTAGCAACTCAAATTGGTTCAGGACTAACAGGAGTACTATATATATTAGATGAACCAAGTATTGGTTTACATCAAAGAGATAATGAAAAGCTATTAGCAACACTTAGAAAATTAAGAGATTTAGGAAATACTGTTTTGGTTGTTGAACATGATGAAGATACTATGTATGCAGCAGATCAAATTATAGATATTGGGCCAGGTGCAGGTGTGCATGGTGGAAAGGTAATTGCACAAGGTACTGCTGAAGAAATCAAATTAGTTCCAGAATCTATTACAGGACAATATTTAAGTGGCAAAAAACAAATTTTAGTACCTAAAAAAAGAAGAAAATCTAATGGAAAGGCAATTGAAGTCAAAGGGGCAACAGAGCATAATTTAAAAAACATAAATGTAAAATTCCCATTAGGACAATTTATCTGTGTTACAGGTGTTTCAGGCTCTGGAAAGAGTACACTTGTTAATGAAATATTGTATAGAACTGTAGCAAAAGAAATATATGGTTCAAATGAGAAACCAGGAAAATGCAAAGAAATAAAAGGGCTAGAGAATGTTGATAAAATTATAAATATTGATCAATCACCAATAGGAAGAACTCCACGTTCAAACCCAGCAACATATACAGGAGTGTTTGATGTTATTAGAGACATTTTTGCAGCAACACAAGAAGCTAAAATGAGAGGTTATGATAAAGGAAGATTTAGCTTTAATGTTGCAGGTGGTAGGTGTGAGGCATGTTCTGGAGATGGTGTTTTAAAAATAGAAATGCACTTTTTACCAGATATATATGTACCATGTGAAGTATGTAAAGGAAAAAGGTATAATAGGGAAACGCTTGAAGTTAAATATAAAGGTAAAACTATTAGTGATGTTCTTGATATGACTGTAGAAGAAGCGTTGAAGTTTTTTGAAAACATACCTAAAATCAAATCAAAAATTCAAACCTTATATGATGTTGGACTTGGATATATTAAGTTAGGGCAACCTTCAACTACTTTATCAGGTGGAGAAGCACAACGTGTTAAATTAGCAACAGAATTATCTAAAAAGGCAACAGGAAAAACATTATATATTTTAGATGAACCTACAACAGGCCTTCATATAGCAGATGTTCATAAATTGGTTGATATTTTACAGAGACTAGTTGATACAGGAAATAGTATAATTGTAATTGAACACAATTTAGACCTTATAAAAACAGCCGACTACATTATAGACTTAGGACCAGAAGGCGGAGAAAAAGGTGGACAAATAATTGCGGTAGGAACGCCAGAACAAATTACAAGAAATGATCAAAGTTATACAGGAAAATTTTTAAAGAAATACTTAGAATAATATAAAAACATGCCAATGGGGACGGAGAATTTTGGCACACTTTGTAATCGATTTTGTTTAAATTTTAATTTAATTAAAAGTGTGCCAAAATTCTCCGTCCCCATTGGCATGTTTTATTATGTAAGAGATGTAAAGCTAAATGGGTATTCATAAAAAATAGAAAATACAAAAGTAAAAAACACCGCAAAAAGAAAGGGAACAAAGTAAAATTAAAAATAAAATTAAAACTAATTATATATAATAATTTATAAAATGAATACCCACTTAGCTTTACATCTCTTATTATTTGGAAGATAAAATTATTTACAGTTATTATTTCTTTCGTTATTATTTTTGTTTTGGTTATTGTTACTATTCTTGTTATTGTTTTTATTATTTTTATTTTGTTTTTCTGACATAATTAAGCACCTCCATTTCCTTTTCTTAATAGTATTATTAGAAAAAAATTAAAATTTATTCAAAAAATTTCAAAAAATAAAAAAGGCATAGCAATAAGAAGTGGAATTTTATTGATAATTTAATTGCTTTGTAGTATAATTTTTTAAGAAAAAGAGAGGTGCATTTTTATAATGAATAATATAGTAATTGGAATTGAAGGATATGTTGGCGCAGGAAAAAGCGCGATATGTAGGGAACTATTAAATCACATTCCTAATAGTATAATTTTAGAAGGTGGAAATTTATATAGAGCAATTGTATACAGCTTACTTAAATCAGGAATGGATTTAAGTAATTTGAAGCAAAATATGTCTCATGTTGATATTAAGTCAATTATGGAAAAACTAAAAATTACAATTGCAATTGAAAACAGACAAACTGCAATTTATATTGACGGACAAAAAATTGATGAAGAAAAATTACAATCAGCCCAATCATCATTAGCGGTTTCAGAAATAGGTACAATTGCTAATAATGATAAATTATATGAGTTTGGAAGAAAAATAATAGATCAATTTAAAGAAAAATATAATGTTATAGTTTCTGGAAGAGCTTTAATGGAAATTTATCCAGATTTAGATTATCACTTTATGATTACAGCTTCACTAGATGAACGTATAAGAAGAAAAAGCATACAATATAACAACAAAATTGATTTAGAAGAACTAAAACAAAATATTCAAAGGAGAGATGAATTACAAGAAAAAGCAGGCTATTACAAAATATATGACAAAACTATTGTGGTTGATGTTAGTGAGTGCGAAAATGTTCAAGCTTCAGCTAAAAAGGTTTTAAGTTTTATAAAAAGGAGATATAGATAATGGATTTTGTGAATAAAAAATTAGATGAATTTGAAAACTATATAAGAGGAAAAAGAGTTGCTATTATTGGTTTAGGAGTTAGTAATATTCCTTTAATAGATTATTTTCACAACTTAGGTGCAAGTGTTGCATTTTTTGATAAAAGACCAGTTGAAAAACTAGACAAAGAAGCAGTTCAAAAAATACATAATTATAATTTTGATTTATACCTAGGAGAGAATAATTTAGAAAATCTAAAAGGATTTTCAGTAATATTCCGTTCTCCAAGTTGTAGACCTGATACACCAGAAATTGTGGATGAGGTAAGAAAAGGAGCTGTTTTAACATCTGAAATAGAGATGTTAATGCAAACTTGCCCAGCTACTATAATTGGAATTACAGGAAGTGATGGAAAAACTACTACTACAAGTTTAATTTATGAAATTATAAAACAAAGTGGAAAGAAATGTTACTTAGGTGGAAATATAGGATTACCATTGTTTACAAAAGTTAGAGAAATGACACCAGAAGATGTAGTAGTATTAGAACTAAGTAGTTTTCAATTGATGGATATGCAAATTAGCCCACACATTGCGGTTATCACTAATATTTCACCAAATCATTTAGATATTCACAAATCTTATGAAGAGTACATAGATGCTAAGAAAAACATATTTAAAAGCCAAAACGAGAATGATATTCTAGTTATTAACTATGATAATGAAATAACAAAAGAATTTAAAAATGAGGCAAATGGAAAAGTTATATATTTTAGTAGAAAAACTAAATTAGATGACGGAATAATCTATGACGATGAGAAAATTAAGGAATGTAAAGATAAGGTTAGAAGACATATTTTAAATGTAAAAGATATTCATTTAAGAGGAGTTCACAATTACGAAAATGTTTGTGCTGCAATAGCTGCAACAGCAAGCTTAGTAGAGCCAGAAGTACAGGCTAAAGCTATTCAAAACTTTAAAGGAGTTGCACATAGATTAGAGTTTGTAAGAGAAATAGATGGAGTTAAATGGTATAATGATTCTATTGGAACATCACCAACAAGAACTATAGCAGGACTAAACTCTTTTGCTGAAAAAATCGTTCTAATCGCAGGAGGATATGATAAACATTTAGACTATACGCCAATTGCAAAACCGATTGTAGAAAATGTAAGCAAATTAATTTTAATGGGAGCAACTGCTGAGAAAATAGAAAAAGTTGTTAGAGATGAACTAGAAGCACAAGGAAAAGATATGCCAATATATCATTGTAGTTCATTAAATGAAGTAGTTAACAAAGCAAAAGAAATAGCAACATCAGACGAAATTGTACTATTCTCACCAGCAAGTGCAAGTTTTGATTTATTTAAAAACTTTGAAGAAAGAGGAAATTTATTTAAAGAGTTAGTAAATAATTTGTAAAGGAAAATGATAATGAAAGTTATATTTTTAGATGTTGATGGGGTATTAAATTCAGACGAATATTTTGATAGAATACAGAACTTAGATATAGAAGGAATAGAAAGTGAAATAGATATCAATAAAGTAAAATTGTTAAAAAAAGCAGTTGATACAACAGGGGCAAAAGTTGTACTATCCTCTTCATGGAGATATACAAAAAATGCACTAGCATTAAAGAAATTGTTGGCAGATTACGGAATTCATATTACAGATTCAACACCTGTTGTAGAACATAAAAGAGGATTGGAAATAAGAAAATGGCTAGAAAACAATAACAATGTAGAAAACTTTGTTATACTAGATGACGAGGTTTTTGATTCTTATGATAGTGCTCTTACGGAAAAGTTAGTAAAAATGTCAAAAGAAAAAGAAACAGATATTGGAGAAGGACTACTTCCTGAAAATGTAGAGAAAATTATCGAAAGATTAGGAAGAATAAAGGATGATAAAGTAAAACAAGAAGAATTAGAAAGATAACAAGTAGAGGAGAAAGATTTATGATACACAAAATGAAATTAAATGAAAATCCTTTTGAAAGAATAAAAAATGGAGCAAAAACAGTGGAATTTAGATTATATGATGAGAAAAGACAGCAAATAAAAATTGGAGATAAAATAGAATTTTCAAAATTGCCAGATTTACAGGAAAAATTATTAGTTGATGTTATTGAGTTATATAGAGAAGATACATTTAAGAAGTTGTTTCTAAAACTATATAATGATGAAGGTGAGGCAACTGAAAAAGCTAATGGCATGTATGAAATTTATTCACCTGATAAAGAAAAACAATATGGAGTTTTAGGAATTAAAATAAAATTATTGTAACAAATTCAATATAGGATACATATAATACATTAAATTTAAAATGGGAGGTATTGTATGTATTACCAAAATTATGAGGATTATATGCGACAAGTACTAGGATACCCAATAAATGATCCTAATATTTATGAGACATATGATTATAGAAATGAAAATACATATTCATCAAATCAAGTACAGAATAATTTAACAGAAGCCGAAATGAAAGCTTTATATCCAGACAGCTATAATATAATATATCCATTGGTGTGCAAAGCATGTGAAGCAAATAATGAACCTATTTCAAAATCAGTAGTAGATAAAATGACAGATGATGTATACAAACTTGTTGAAAGAAATGAAACAGTTGTAAATATAAAAATAGAAGCTCAAAATAGAGAAAACAGTCGTGTAAGTGCAAGACAAGAAATGAAAAGAGAACTTACACCTAAAAGAACGCCAATAAAAACTGAAACTAGAGAAACAAGACAACCAAATAATCCATTGTTAAGAGATTTAATTAGAATCTTGATTTTGCAAAGACTATTTGGTGGAGGAGCAATTACACCGCCAAGACCGATGCCTCCACGTCCACCATTTCCACCAGTGGGACCAGGTAGGCCACCATTTCCTGGAGAAAGACCACCTTATGGACCGGGAATGAATAGAATGGATATAGATTATTCTGAATATTTATAAATTTCAAATTTTGACAATTTTTGAAATTTTAAAGATGTGCAAAATATTGCATATCTTTTTTATTTTGGTCAAAAATAATATTGATAATTTGAAATTATCAAATAAATTTGAATGGAGAGTATGTTATGAAAGTTAAAGATTGTATGTGTAATGAAATAGAATATGCTACACCATCTAACACAGTTCACGACTGTGCTACAATGATGAGTAACAAACATGTTGGTTGTATTCCAGTATGTAATAATTCACAAAATGTTGTTGGACTTGTAACTGATCGTGACATTATTTTAAGATGTATTGCTTGTAATAAAGATCCAAATACTACACCAATTAGTGAAATTATGACTTGCGAAGTATGTTGCTGTGATGCTAATGCAGATGTAAAAGAAGCAGAAAATTTAATGTCTAAAAACCAAGTGAAAAGAATACCTATAATAGAGGACAACAAACTTATTGGCATGTTGACATTGGGAGATTTAGCTGCAAACAGTAAAATTAACGAAATAAATTTAGGAAATACTTTAGGTTGCATTTGTGGATGCGACAAGAAAAATGCACAATAGTATTTAAATAAGTTATTATATATGATATAATTCGGTCATATTAAAAAGAAAGGGAACAATTACATATGATTATAGATATGAATTATTGGGGAAAAGTACTAAAAAACCTACTAATATTGGCACTATCTGTTCTTGGCTTTTATCTAGGATTTAAACTTGTAATTTTTTATATGCCATTTTTAGTAGCATTCATTATTTCACTATTATTAGAACCATGCATTAGATTTATAATGAAAAAAACCAAACTGAGACGAAAAACGAGTTCTATTATAATATTCATAATTGCAATAATTATAATAGCGGGACTTTTAGTGTGGGCATCAATAACATTAGTAACAGAAGCATCTAATTTACTTACAAATTTAAACGAATATTTTGAAAAAGGATATCAACTAGTACAGAATCTAATAGCTTCAGTTGATTTTGAAAGTTTAAAAATACCAGACAACATAATGTCAACCATTCAACAGTCTTCACTTGATTTTTTAGGAAACTTAACAAACTGGGCTAAATCAGCATTGACAAATGCAATTAACTTTTTAACATCTATACCAACAATAGGAGTATATACAGTTGTTACATTATTAGCATTATATTTTATTTGTGTAGATAAAGTATACATGATAGACCAATTAGAACATCATATGCCAGAAACTTGGGTTAAAAAAATAGGAATTCATATAAAAGAACTTACTAAATCATTAGGAGGATATTTAAAAGCAGAAGTTACTTTAGTATTTATATCATTTGTTATTTGCTTAATAGGATTATATATATTTCATTTTGCAGGCTTGAATGTTCAATACCCACTGTTAATGGCCTTAATTATAGGATTTGTAGATTTATTACCTATATTTGGTTCTGGAACATTTATGATACCATGGGCTGTAATATCAGCATGTTCAGGAGATTTTACATTAGCAATATGGATTATAGTTTTATGGATTATAATGTCTGTAGTAAGACAATTTATAGAACCTAGAATGGTGAGTGGAAAAATAGGGATACATCCAATATTTACCTTAATTGCAATGTATACAGGATTTAAATTCATAGGAGTTATTGGTATGTTTATAGGACCAATAATACTAATAATATTAAAAAATATATTCTCAACATTTATTGATAAAGGAGTATTCAAATCAATATTTGAAAGATAACTAATATTGAAAATGCCTAAAAAGCTAGACCTTCGAGGTCTAGCTTTTTGAATCTATGTCTAAAATATTGCAGATGTTGGAACAAATGCAGCATCAGGTGGATACACGTATTCGTCAGAAGGTTTATCAATTTTTTGTATTTTTGTAATTTTTAATATTGGCATGTCTCCGTGATAATCGCCTTTTATAATTTTGCCTTCAATTTGAATCCAAGTTTTATCAGCATATTGTTTTATATCGTCACATTCACACAAAAAACCTACAATAACTGTTTGCAAATCAGAAGAGATAACCATATTTCTAGCTAGAACAAATTGATTTTCTTTAAAGTCTACCATTCTATGTATGTATCCGGAAAAGCTCACTCTCATACCAACGTAATCGTCTATATTATCATGCACAGTTTTTAGTACATTGGTATAATTGCTAACTGTGAGTTCTTGAACTTTCACAGAATTTGTATCATCATTCGTTTTGAAAAAATTATTTCCTAAAATACGGTAAACAACAATAGCAGTTATTATAATAATAATTCCTAGTAGAATTCCTAAAAATATTTTACCTAATTTATTTCCGTCAATTTTTAAGTTATAAATAAACATACACATCACACCTTTGATACAATATATTAAATTCATTGGAAAATTATGTTAGAAATATTGCGATTTATATGGAAAATAAAAGAGATAGTAAGATGGGATTACTATCTCTTTTCTGTGATATATGAACACGCCGATGTTTATTATGTCTATAACTATATTATTATTTTAATTTAACACTTAAAAATCAATGTTAATTATTTGAAGAAAATATTATAATAAATTAAAAATGTTACAGAAATATTAAGTTTATATTACGTTTTTGTAACAGTTGATATATTTATTGAAAAAAGATAGATTTTATGAAATAATTACTATAAATATATTTTTTGGAGGTTGTAATATGGCTTTAACTGTATATAAACAAATAGCAAAAGATGCGTTAATGAGTTGGAATGGTTTATCAGAAGAAGAAGCAACAAAAGTAGTTCAAGAAAGTTCAAATGAAGAACTAGAATCACAAGTATATGCACAGGGCTCAATAGACGCTGCAATAAAAGGGTTTCAAAAATATTCTCAAGAATATCTAAAAAACAAAAATGGTTATGAGCAACCAATAAGTGAACAAGATATGGAAACATTTAAAGAAATAATCATGACAGGCGATTACAGAAATGGGTCTACTAATGATTTCTTTGAAACAGTAAAAAAACAAATGGGGTTAGGAAGAGAAAATACTGATGAAAAACAGATTGCAGAAGACACAAGAGACATGGTAATATCAGTACTATCTACTATACATGATGGATGGGTTCATGACAATCAAAAAAAGTTCTTTGCAAGAGATAAAAAATATCAACATATGCCAATAGAGTTAATTGGTTGGAAAGAAGCAAAAAGCGACTTACTATTTTTAAAACCTATTTTAGAAGCAATGGATTTGTCAGCTTATATTTCAGAAGAAGACTTAGAAAAAGCATATAATCAAAGGGTTCAAGCTTTTTTAGAGGAGAAGGGTATTACAGACATTGATAAACTAAGTGAGCAGATTTCAAGAGGAGCAGAGTTTTATCCTGCTTTAGAAGGACAAGACGATATTACACAAGCATTACAAGATACCGAGTTTGTGAAACAACAAGTAGTTAGTGGAATTAAAGATAAAGGAATTGGAACAAATGAACAATTTGCACAGCAATTGTTTAGTGAAAAAGCCAACAATGGAAAAAGTGTACAAGATTTAGGAAGAGAGACTATAGATATTCAGGAAGAAACATCTTATATAGATAAAACACAGGAAGACCTTGAAAGAGAGCAAAAAACAATTGAAGATAAGGATAAAAATACACAAGAATTGTAACAAAGGAGAAAAATGGAAAATATAGAATATGCAAATGCATATAGTGAAGTTCTTGAAATATTGAAGAATATTTCGAAAGAAGATTATGAAAAAGTACCAAGTGAAAAAATTGATTTATTTGAAAAAAATGCTAATAAAAATTATAACTTTCAGTATGATACCAATCTCACGTTAGATGAGCAAAATGTTTCTAAAAGAACTAAAGCCATTATTGCCATTTTGTTTAGAGACTATTGGGCTACACCTGAACAAAGAGAAAAAATACTAGCAAAACAAAACTATGATAGAATACAGATTGAAAAGAATAAGCAAAAACAATATAACGTAGACAATATATTTAAAAATAAAGAGAAAAAAGCAGAAACAGTAGAAAATTCTGTTTCTATGGTAGAATATAAAGAGCCAATTTTTGCAAGAATAAAAAAATTGTTTAAACAGACTTTTAAAAAATATTGAAAGATCAAGTTAAAAATGATAAAATATAAATACTATGGTAATACTATATTTATTATTTGAGAGGGAGAATGACATATGACAATAGCATTAATAGGAATATTCATAGCTTTAATAATCTTATTCGGAAAGTTATTCATAATTGGAATACGGATAATATTGCCACCCAAAATAGATTTCTACTTCTTTATGGCGGCAATATTATCTATTAGTAGTCTTTGGGGTATCATATCACTGACGTTAATGCTGATTAGATTATTAAAAATTCTTTTGTAAAAAAGCATTCTCTTAAAAGGAAAGTTGTTAGTTCTAATAGAATTAATAACTTTTCCTTTTTTTCTTGCGATTTTTCTATAAAAGTGATATTATATCATAGATGTAAGATTTTACAAAAAGAAAGGAAGAAAGACATGGGATTATTTAAAACATACAGTGAGAAAGAGGTAAAAAGAGTAAGACCAATAGTAGAGAAAATAAATAGTTTAGAGCCTGAAATTCAAAAATTATCAGATGAAGAACTAAGAAATAAAACGGCAGAATTTAAAGATAGGTTAGCAAAAGGGGAAACACTTGACGATATCCTTCCAGAAGCATTTGCAGTTGTAAGGGAAGCTTCAAAAAGAGTTTTAGGAATGCGTCATTTTGATGTGCAACTTATTGGTGGTATTATATTACACCAAGGAAGAATTGCAGAGATGAAGACTGGTGAAGGAAAGACACTTGTTGCAACACTACCAGTATATTTAAATGCTTTAACTGGAAAAGGAGTTCATGTTGTTACTGTTAACGATTACTTAGCCAAAAGAGATAGTGAATGGATGGGCAAAGTATATAAATTTTTAGGATTAACAGTTGGATTAGTTATTAGTGGAATGGATCCAAGTGCTAAGAAGGTTGCATATGCTGCTGACGTAACATATGGAACTAATAATGAATTTGGATTTGATTACTTAAGAGACAACATGGTTATATACAAAGACCAATTAGTACAAAGAGAATTAAACTATGCAATTGTCGACGAGATTGATAGTATTTTAATTGATGAAGCTCGTACACCTTTAATTATATCAGGACGTGGAGCACAGTCTTCAGATTTATATAAAAAGGCTGATAGCTTTGTAGCTAGATTAACTCCAAAAGTTATAGTTGAAGAAGACATAAAAGATGAAGAACAAGCTGAAGATAATGAAAACTATGATTACATAGTTGACTTAAAAGCAAAATCCGCTTCATTAACACAAAAAGGTATTCAAAAAGCTGAAAGAGAATTTAATTTAGAGAATTTTAATGATATTGAAAACTCAGAATTAGTGCATAATATTAACCAAGCACTTCGTGCACATGGAATTATGAAAAAAGATATTGACTACATTGTAAAAGACGGCGAAGTTCTTATTGTAGATGAATTTACAGGAAGAATTATGTATGGAAGAAGATACAATAATGGTCTTCACCAAGCTATTGAAGCAAAAGAGCATGTTAAAATAGCTGACGAATCAAAAACTTTAGCAACAATTACATTCCAAAACTATTTTAGAATGTATGATAAACTTTCAGGTATGACTGGTACAGCAATGACAGAAGAAGCAGAATTCCAAGAGATATACAAATTAGATGTTATTGAAATACCTACAAATAAACCAATGGTACGTGATGACCATCATGACATTATCTACAAAAATGAAAATGCAAAATACAGAGCAGTTATTTCTGATATTAAAGAAAGCTTTGCAAAAGGTCAACCAGTGCTAGTTGGTACAGTTTCTATTGAAAAATCTGAAAAATTAAGCAGTATGCTAAAAAAAGAAGGAATCAAACATCAAGTATTAAATGCTAAATTCCATGAAAAAGAAGCTGAAATTATTGCACAAGCTGGTAAGTTTGGAACAGTTACAATTGCTACAAACATGGCTGGTCGTGGTACTGATATTATGCTTGGAGGTAATAGTGAATATTTAGCAAAACAAGAAATGAGAAAATTTGGATATTCAGAAGATCAAATTGAACAAGCAACAGCATTTAACGAGACTGATGATCAAGAAGTCTTAGCTTCTAGAAATAAATTTAAAGAACTTAAAGCTAAATATGATAATGAAATTAAAGACGAAAAAGAAAAAGTAATATCAGCAGGTGGATTAAAAATAATAGGTACAGAACGCCATGAATCAAGAAGAATTGATAATCAGCTTCGTGGACGTAGTGGACGTCAAGGTGATCCAGGAGAATCAAGATTTTATATCAGCTTAGATGATGACTTAATGAAAATATTTGGTGGAGATATGATTACTAGAGTTTATGATACTTTAGGAGCTGACGAAGATATGCCAATTGAGTCAAAAATCATTTCTAATGCAGTAGAAAATGCTCAAAAGAAAGTTGAAGGAAGAAACTTTAGTATTCGTAAAAATGTCCTTTCTTATGACGATGTCATGAATGTTCAAAGAGGAATTATTTATGACGAGAGAAGAAAAGTACTAGACGGAGAAGACTTAAAAGAACATATTACTAAAATGATGAACTCTTTAGCAGAAGATACTGTAAATGAGTATTTATCTAATGCTGATAACATAAATGTAGAAGGCTTTGAACAAGAAATAAAGGAAATCTATGGAATATCTGATTTAGATAGTCTTCATAAAGATAAAATTAAAGCACATGATGTTGCTGAAGAATTAAAAGACAAAATTCATACTGCATATGAGGAAAAAGAAAAAGAAATTGGTGAACAACAACTAAGAGAATTAGAAAGAGTTGTAATGCTAAAAATAGTTGACGATAGATGGATGGACCATATTGATGCAATGGATGAACTAAAAGACGGAATTGGACTTCAAGCCTATGGCCAAAAAGATCCAGTTGTTCAATACAGAATTGAAGGATTTGATATGTTTGAACAAATGAACTTAGATATTCAAACTGATGTTGTAAAATTCCTAATGAATGCAAGAAAAAGAGAAGGCAATGTTCAAAGAACATCTTCAATAAAAATCACAGGAGAAGGACTAGACAATACAGTATCAAATGAATTAGGAGGAAAAGCTCCTAGAACATCAGGCTCAAATGAACCAATAATAAACAACGAGCCAAAAGTTGGAAGAAATGACCCTTGTCCATGTGGAAGTGGCAAAAAGTACAAAAACTGCTGTGGAAAATAGCATAAAATAAAGACTGTTGATAGTACACTGTTCAACAGTCTATTTTAAAAATATATGATATAATTTAGTTTGTTGCGACTAAAGGGAGGAAAAGATATGAGAGAGATACAAATAAATAGAGTATATAAGCATTTTAAAGGAGATTATTATTTAGTAGTTGATGTTGCAAATGATTCTGAAACAAAAGAAAAATATGTTGTATATAGAAGACTATATGGAGATGGAAGCCTTTGGATAAGACCACTTGATATGTTTTTAAGTGAAGTTGATCATAATAAATATCCAAATGTAAAACAAAAATATAGGTTTGAATTACAAGAAATTGAGAGCGTTGCTAAATAGAAAAAGGAGAAAAATAAAATGAAAGAAATTAAATTAAAAATAGAAGGAATGCATTGTGCAGGATGTTCTAATAGATTAGAAAAAATATTAAATAATGTAGATGGAGTAGAAAGCGCTAAAGTAAGCTTAGAAGAAAAATCAGCTGATATAAAATATAATGAGGAAGAGGTAGAATTAAATACAATTCTTCAAGAAATAGAAGATGCAGGTTTTAAAGGAGAATAATACATGAAAAAAGTATTATTAAAAATAGATGGAATGACTTGCAGTGCTTGTTCATCAGGCCTAGAGAAGTATTTAAACAAACAAGATGGAATAAAACAAGCAAATGTAAATTTAGTTATGAATAACGCAAATATTGAATATGATGAACAAAAATTAACACTAGAGCAAGTTGAAAAATTTATAGAAAAAGCAGGATTTACAAGTTTAGGAATTGACACATTTGAAAAAGAGAGTAAGAAAAAAGGTACTGAGAAATATAAACTAATTGCAATAACAATAATATCATTAGTAATATTATATATATCAATGGCACACATGGTAGGTTTACCATCTATTCCATTTTTAAATATGATGTATCATCCTGTAAATTATGCAATTGCGTTATTAATATTAACTATAGTTGTTATAACTTTAGGAAAAGATATTTTGAAAAACGGATATAAAAATTTAATACACAAAACACCTAATATGGACACTTTAGTAATGATTGGAGTATTAGCAAGTTTCATATATAGTATATACGGCACAATTCAAATATTAAAAGGAAATGCTCAGTACGTAGAAAATTTATATTATGAGTCAGCTGCAATTGTTATATTTTTTATTGAAATAGGCAGATATATCGAAAACAAAAATAGAGATAAAACCAAAGAGGCTTTAAAACAGCTTATGACAATAACTCCTAATAATGCAACAATTTTAAAAGATGGACAAGAAGTAAAAGTTACATTAGATGAAATTAAAAAAGGTGATATTGTTATTTGCAAACCAGGTGAAAAAATAGCAGTTGATGGAGAGGTCGTTCAAGGAACTACACATATAAACGAATCATTTATAACAGGGGAGAGTGTACCTGTAAAAAGAGAAGTAGGCTCTAAAGTAATTGCAGGAAGTATAAATTATGAAGGAACTATTCAATATAGAGCAGAGAAAATAGGCAAAGAATCAACTGTTTCAGAAATAGTAAAACTAGTAGCACAAGCAACAAGTACAAAAGCTCCAATAGCTAAAATAGCAGATAAAATAAGTGGATATTTTGTACCAACTGTTTTAGTAATTGCTATAATTATATTTGGTATATGGTTAATAATTTCTAAAGATTTTTCTGTTGCAATAAATATATTTGTAAGCATATTAGTTGTGGCGTGCCCTTGTAGTCTTGGCTTAGCAACTCCACTTGCAATTGTTATTGCATCTGGAAATGCAAGTAGAAAAGGTATATTAGTAAAATCAAGTGAGACATTAGAAAATGCTCATAAAGTAAAGACTATTTGCTTTGATAAAACAGGAACATTGACAAAAGGAACTTTAACAGTTTCTAGGATGTATAACTATAGTAATAAAGATGAAAAAGAATTATTAAAAGATATAGCAAGTCTAGAAAATAAATCAGAACATCCAATAGCAAGAGCAATTGTAAATAAAGCACAAGAAGATAATATTAGTTTGATAGATGTAAAAGATTTTAAAGCTATTCCTGGATTTGGAATAGAGGGAAAAACATCTGATGAAAAGCATTATTTAATTGGTAATAAAAAACTAATGTTAGAAAATAATGTTGAACTAACAAATAGAGAAGATGAGCAAAAACTAATAAGTGATGGAAATAGTATTTTATTTGTAAGCTTAAATAAAAAGTTAGTAGCCTTGTTAGGTGTAAGTGATGTTATAAAAGAGAATGTTCCACAAGTAATAACAGAATTAAAGAGCAAAAACATTGATGTTGTAATGCTAACAGGTGACAATGAAAAAACAGCAAACGTAATTGCTAATCAAATAGGAATAACAAATGTTGTTGCAAATGTTACTCCAAAAGAAAAGGCAGAAACTATAAACAAACTAAAGGAAAAAGGATTAGTAATGATGTGTGGAGATGGAATAAATGATAGTGTTAGTTTAGTAACTGCTAATATTGGAGTTTCTGTATCAAGTGGTACAGATATTGCAAGAGATTCAGCTCAAGTTATTATTATGAATGACAACTTAGAGAGAATAAATGATTTATTAGATATTAGTAGTAAAACTGTAAGAAATATAAAGCAAAATCTATTTTGGGCGTTTTTCTACAATGTATGTATGATTCCAATTGCAGCAGGAATTTTACAACCATTAGGAATCACACTAAATCCAATGATAGCAGCGTTTAGCATGACAATTAGTAGCTTAACAGTAGTACTAAATGCATTAAGATTAAGAAGGAAGTAGTAAATGTCAGCATATATTTGGCTGGATTTTGATTTTTGAAAAGGATGTGAGAAGATGTTAGATTTAGAAGAAAACTCTAAAAAATTACAAGAACTAAAAAAACGTTTAGAACAGATAGGTGATTCACTTTGATGTAGAAAACAAAGAAAAAGAGTTAAAAGAGTTAGAAAGTAAAACAACTGAAAACGATTTTTGGAATGATACAGATAATAGCTCAAAAGTTTTAAAACAAATTAATAGCTTAAAATCAAAAGTAGAAGGCTTTAAAAAATTAAATAATGAACTCAATAATTTACTTGAAATGAGTGAGCTTTTACAAGTTGAAGAAGACGAAGAATTAGCGAAAGAGTTGTTGAAGTCTACAGATACGTTAGAAAAAGACATAGAAAAATTGGAAATAACCACTTTATTATCTGGAAAGTATGATAACAATAATGCAATACTAACCATTCATCCAGGTGCAGGAGGAACAGAGGCTCAAGATTGGGCTGAAATGTTATATAGAATGTATACAAGATGGGCGAATGCTAATGGTTATGAAGTAAAAGAACTTGATTATCTTGAAGGTGATGAAGCAGGGCTAAAAAGTGTTACATTTTCTGTTAATGGTGATTATGCCTATGGATACTTAAAAGGCGAAATGGGAGTACATAGATTAGTTAGAATTTCACCATTTGATGCAGGTGGAAGAAGACACACATCTTTTGCTTCTGTTGAGGTTTTACCAGAAATAACAGATGATATTGAATTAGATATCAACCCTGACGATATAAAAATGGATGTTTATAGGGCGTCTGGTGCAGGTGGTCAACATATAAATAAGACATCATCTGCAGTAAGACTAACACATATTCCAACAGGAATTATTGTAGCATGTCAAACCGAACGTTCACAATTTCAAAACAGAGATACTGCAATGAAAATGCTAAAATCTAAACTATTAAATTTAAAAGAAAAGGAACAAAAAGATACAATTGACGAATTAAAAGGTATTCAAATGGATATTGCATGGGGAAGTCAAATTCGTTCTTATGTATTTTGCCCATATACTTTAGTAAAAGACCATAGAACTAATTATGAGGTTGGGAATGTTCAGGCTGTAATGGATGGAGATTTAAATGGATTTATTGATAGTTATTTAAAATTCAACTTGGAGAAGTAACAAATAAATTTAATAAACATATTATATACAAGTCAAATTTAAAATTAAATTGGCTTGTATTTTTTGTATAAGGATTAGTGGTTCTTATGAAAGTAATTAAATTTGGAGGAAGCTCAATTGCTGATACTAATAAGCTAAAACTAGCTGCACAAAAGACTATTTCATTTTTAGAAAGTGGGGAAAAGGTAGTTGCTATTTTATCAGCTCAAGGTAAAACAACAGATAATTTAATAAAAGAAGCAAAAGAATTGACAGATAAGCCAAATAAAAGAGAGCTAGATGTTCTAATGTCTGTTGGAGAGCAAATGGCTTGCAGCAAGTTTGCAATATTGTTACATAGCTTAGGCTATAAAGCTGTTTCATTAACAGGATGGCAAGCTGGAATAGTAACAGACTCAAACTACACAGAAGCTAAAATTCAAGACATATACCCTAAAATGATTTGGAATGAACTAGAGAATAATGATGTTGTGGTTGTAACAGGCTTTCAAGGAATAAATGAAAATAACAATATAACAACATTAGGAAGAAATGGCTCAGACACGACAGCTATAGCAATTGCAGCTGCTTTAGAAGAGGAAGAATGCTATATTTTTACAGATACAAATGGTGTTTATGATAAAGATCCATATAAGTATAAAAATGCAAAAAAGTTAGATTACATTTCTTATGAAGATATGGAAGGAATGGCTAAAAATGGAGCTAAAGTCTTACATGATAGGTGTGTAGTATTAGCTAAAAAATATGGTGTAAAAATAATAGTTAAAAATACATTTAATGATGAAATAGGAACAATTGTAGGAAAGTAATAAATACTTTCCTTTAATTTTGTTCTAAATGAGACAAGACCTGAATATATATAAATAGACTTGTTTTTAAGGAGTGATGGATATGCCATTAGAAGAAAGAAAATCAATGTCAAGTATGACAAATGTTATTCAAAATATTGTTCTAGAAAATAGAGAAAAATTAAATATTTCTGGAGTACTAGATGTACTTAGTTTTGACGATCAAATAGTTATTTTAGAAACTGAATTAGGGTTACTTACCGTTAAAGGAGAAAATTTGAGAATAAATAAATTGAGCTTAGATACATCAGAAGTTACAATAGATGGCACAATTTATCAACTTGCGTATAGTGAAAAAGATAGTATGGAGAAGGGTGGAGGTTTTCTAGGAAAAATCTTTAAATAGGCTGAGAAGGGAATGAGTTTAAAATGGAGCAACTACTTTGTTTAATTGCTTTCACAGTTACAGGAATAGTTATAGGTGTTTTATTTGATGTTTTTAGAATATTACGTAGAAGTTTTAAAACAGCTGATTGGCTAACAACTTTACAAGATATTTTGTTCTGGATATTAGCAGGTTTTATTACACTATTTTCTATATTTAAATTTAATAATGGGGAAATTAGAAGTTATATATTTATTGGAATTGCATTAGGAGTATTGATTTACATGCTTACTCTTAGTAAATATATAGTAAAATATTCAGTTATTATAATAAAATTTATTAAAAAGATAATATCCTATCCGGTAAACTTAATTTTTAAAATATTTAATTTTTTACTTATTAAACCTATAAAATTTTTAGCACAAAGATTATCTACATTTTTCAAAAAAATATTTCAAAATACGACAAAAATTATGAAGAAAAAAGAAAAAAATAAAATTAAATTGCAAGAAAAAGAAGGAATTTTATGAAATTTGTAGAAAAAATAATTATAGTGTGTTATAATATTACAAGAAATTAATTAAGGAATGAAAGTACAGATGAAAAACAAGAAAATAAATTTTAAAAGAATTATAATTATTGCTATATTAATTTATGTTGTTTATACATTTTTTGTTCAACAAAAAGAGTTAAATGCATATAAAGCAGATAGCAAAAGATATACAGAACAAATTGCTGCAGAAGAAGAAAAAAAGGAGCAATTACTTGAAACAAAGGCAAATATAAATTCAAAAGAATATATTGAAGAAGTAGCTAGAGAAAAACTAGATATGTATTTGCCAAATGAAAAGGTATACATAGATATCAGCAAATAATTTATATACTAATAAATGCACTTATATAATGAGAAAGTTCATTCTTTCTCATTATCATATACAATCTATATTTATTCAATTATTTTAATTCTAACTTTAAAATCCAAAGAAATTAGTCAAATAAAATAAAAAACAAGGACAAGCTTTATTTTGTCTGTTTATATAAATTTAATAATGGGGGAAATTATATGGATTTAGAAAATTATACATTAGTAGAATTGCGTCAACTTGCAAAAGAAAAGGGGATAAAAAACACTTCAAAGCTAAAAAAAGAGGAAATTATAGAAAAATTATTGAAATTGGAAAATGAATCAATTGAAGCAAAAGAAATTGAATATGATGGGAGCTACGTTGCAACAGATGTAACTACAAGCAGTCTTGCTGAACCTTCAAATGGATCATACAAATTAACAAATGCAGATGACCAAATTGTTGAAGGAATATTAGAAGTATTACCTGATGGATATGGATTTTTAAGAGGAGAAAATTATTTATCAACTCCAAAAGATGTATATATATCACCTATACAAATCAGAAGATTCAGGTTGGATAAAGGTGATAAAGTAAAAGGAATTGCAAGATTACCAAAAGAAGGAGAAAAATTTCCAGCACTAATTTATGTTGGTGAAGTTAATGGAGAATCTCCAGAAAAAGCATATAGAAGACAAAAATTTGATGATTTGACTCCTATTTATCCAGACGAAAGAATTAGATTGGAAACAGTTCCAAATGAATATGCAATGAGAATTATTGACTTAATGTCACCAATTGGAAAAGGCCAAAGAGGAATGATAGTTGCCCCACCTAAAGTTGGAAAAACTACATTATTAAAGAAAATTGCAAACAGTATTACAACAAATAATCCAGAAATAGAATTAATTGTTCTTTTAATAGATGAACGTCCAGAAGAAGTTACAGACATGAGACGTAGCATTAAAGGAGATGTTATATATTCTACTTTTGATGAATTACCTGAACATCATGTTAAGGTAGCAGAAATGGTACTGGAAAGAGCCAAGAGACTAACAGAGCAAAAGAAAGATGTAGTTATATTATTAGATAGTATTACTCGTTTAGCAAGAGCATATAACTTATCTATCCCATCTTCAGGAAGAACATTATCTGGTGGTTTAGATCCAAGTGCATTACATAAACCTAAAAAATTCTTCGGAGCAGCTAGAAATATAGAAAATGGGGGAAGCTTAACAATTCTTGCTACAGCTTTAATAGAAACAGGCAGTAGAATGGATGATGTTATATTTGAGGAATTTAAAGGCACTGGTAATATGGAAGTTCACTTAGATAGAAAATTATCAGAAAAGAGAATTTTCCCAGCAATTGATATAAACAAATCAGGAACAAGAAGAGAAGAACTATTATTAACTCCAAAAGAATTAGAAACAGTATTTGCATTAAGAAAAGCAATGTCAACAATGTCTGTTGCAGATGTTACTGAAGAATTAATTACACAAATGGTTTCAACAAAGAATAACAATGAATTTTTAGATAAAATGTCATACTTCTTGAAAAATGCAAAATAATAAACGAAATAATAAAGGAAGAATAAAATATGGTAATTTCACTTTCAGGAGAAAAGAAAGATAAAAGAAATGGACATTTAGTAAATGAAGATATATTTTATACGGATGAAAATATCACCATACTTATGGATGGAGCGACAGGTTTAGGAGATAATGAATTAGATGTATATAAAACTTCTGCTGAATGGTATGTAGCTGAATTACTTCAATATTTAAAGTCTAAATTGGTAAATCAAGAAAATATAGAATTAGAAGATACGGTTAAATCTGCTATAGAATATATGAAAGAAAGAATCGAAGCAAAAGAAGAAGAACTAGGAATAAGGTTGAAACCTTATGAAGTACCATCTTCAAGCTTGGTTATTTCAAGGAAAAGGGGAGAGTTTTTAGAACTTTTCTCTTTAGGTGATTCAATTATCTTAATCAAACGTAAAAGTAATGATACTGTTGAAGAAATAAGAGATTGTAATTTACATAAATTAGATAACAATGTATGGAAATTAATGAAAGATATATCAATTGTTGAAGATATCACAATAAAAGAAGCAAGAAATAAACCAGAAGTAATAGAACTGTTAAGAGAGAATAGACAATTAAAAAACAAAGTTGGTGGATATTATATAGTGAGTAATGATTCTTCAGTAGTTTCATATGCATATCAAAGAAAATACAAATTAAATGAACTTGAAAAAGTTTTTGTATGTACAGATGGATTTGATATAGATGTACTTGGTATGACAAAAGAAAAATTTATGCATAATATTTCAGATAATAATATTGAATATTATGCAAAAGAAATAAAAAGAAAATTGTTAGAAGATAAAAACTGGGAAAAATATCAAAATAGATTTAAAGATTGTGACGATATTACAGCAATTAAGGTTTTATAATTTAATATAACATACAACTAAAGAGTAGTTTTAAAGCTGCTCTTTTTATTGTATAGTAAAATTTGTGATGTATACAAATAAGGATTTAATAAATTGAATAATGATTGAAAAGAGGGTAGTGTTAAGAAATACTACTTTAAATTATATTGCACCAATTGCGCAAAATCAAAGTTTTGTGCAATTGAGTGGAGGAAAATTTGCCTATATACCTTATATAGCTCCTCTCCTACTACTTTTAGCTATTATTTGGCTTATATAGTATATATGCCTATAGTTTATTACTTTATATTCAATCTAATTATTATATTTATAATCTTATCCTATTACTCACTTATTTTTAACCTTCTAAAATCAATTCTAAGCCTTTTTGAATTTTTATTCATATAATTTCATTTCAAATATTTTATCATTATATATTAATATAAATTATTGATATATTTTTATCTAAATTATATAATTTTTTTATAAATATTTGATTATTAAGTATATCTTCAATATGAAGTTATTTTTTAGATAACAAGTTATATGTCTAAAAAATAAAAACGCCTTAAAATCGATTTTAGAGCGTCGTTTTTTTGCCACTTTTTGGTGACTTTATAAAAATCAATAAAAATCAATTTTTTGCATCAATCATATAAAATTCTATATGATTATCAGACAAAATTTATTATCTTTAATATTAAAATATCTTAAAAATAATTTTAACAGGTCAAATAATTAAAATATTTTATATAGTTGGTATAATAAATTTTAGTTATTTATAAATTATAAACAAAAATTTTATTATTAAAATTTATCAATTATAAATGTTTAGAATTTTTGCTCGTAAATTTAAAATTTTTATAAATTTAAAACTTTGCACAAAATTTTAAAATTTTAATTTAACCAAAAGTTTATACAAATTTTATATTTCAATATTTATGATTTTGACTGTTCCTCTCTCCTACCCTCCCATTTTTTCCCAGTAACAAAACTGGAAATATTTCTATAGAAGATAAAAAATAACAAGACACCAAATATTGGTGTCTTGTCGAGTTGTTGCCTTAAGAATTCAGGTCAAAATATGTGGTGTCCTCATAGAACTTTTTGAATTTTTCCAACGTGGAAAAATTATTGGATATATTCTTCAGAAAATATCCCTTTTTAGGATCATATCGTACCACGTATATTACAGGTATGGGCAAAGGCGTACGACATTCTCTGTAGAACAATACCATTTTTCCTTTCTGATTCTCTACCAACTTCCATCTATCAATGGAGCGATAGTTGACAATCACAGGGAAACCTGCTCTTACGAGCCGTGCTTTTAACGGAGAATACCAGATATCTGACCGTGGCTTCTTGATACAAGCCATTTTGGAGCAGATGTCAACATCCTCCATTTCGCAAGGTAATGGCTTCTCATAGTTGTACTTCCCTACAAGATTTACCCGTTTCATAAAGCAACCTCCTCTTAAATTTATTCATTCTAGTTAGAATGTAGTCTTATTATATCACGTAAAGCCCTAAAAGTAAAGAAAATCTAGTAATCCACATCTTCAAGATATTTTAGTTTTAGATGTGAGTTTGACCTAAAATTATAATAGTATGGTTTTATGCCTTTGACATATTTTCTATAAAATAATATATTTCCATCCACATCTTCTATTTTTATATTTGGAAATGTTTTTATCATTTTTTCATCATCAAAATATTTCAAAATAAATTCTTTTTGTTTAGTATCTTTAACATATATATTTTCATATTGCTCATCAATATACTGCTTATTTGCAACATTTAAGTTGTTGTCATGTACTATTCTTATAGTAAACATTTGTAAGGCATATGCTGTAATTCCTAGGTCAAATGCAAGGAATATACTTACAAGAACAACCGCAGTTTTTAAAATTCCCATTGATATCTTTTTCTTTAAAAAGTCTATTAGTTTGTCTACTCTTTTGTTGATATCTGACATTAAATATATTGCAAGTAATCCCCAAAATAGTGAAAATAGTACACAAATTCTTCCATTTAAATTTAGTATCTGATCTGAATAATCCCACCATTTAATGTGAAATATTAGCTCTCCTATTAGACTTACAAGATATTCAATAATAGAACCTATTACAAAACCTGCAGCAAATAAAGTATAGTTATTCTTCTTAAATCTTTGCAAAGGCAATATCATTAGAACTGCACCAAGTCCATATATACTGCAAAAAGGACCGTATAAAAAGCTTTTTCTACTTTCGAGTACACCTTTAGTTAATATTCCAAATATTGTTTCTATAATAAATCCTACTACACTATAAATTATAAAGTATGCAACTATTCTCCAAAGTGTAATTCCTGCTATTTTTATATGTTTTTTCTCTTTAACTTCTACTTCTTTTTCCATATTATATTTCTCCATTTCATTCATTTGCTAAAGGGTTGCTTTCAACAGCATTCTTTACTTGTTTATTTTCCACATGTGTATATATTTCAGTAGTAGATATACTTTCATGTCCTAATAATACTTGTAAAGCTCTAATATCTACATCACCATACTGATACATTAAGGTTGCAGCAGTGTGCCTTAATTTGTGAACAGAGTATTTACTTATATCTAGTCCAGCCTTTATTAACTCTTTTTTTACTATCTCTTGGACCATTCTGTTACTGATGCGTTCTTTTCTTTTGCTTAAAAATAGAGCATCTCTAGAATCGAATTTTACGCCATCATGTGGTCTTACAGCCAAGTATGAATTTATGGCATCAATACAAGCTTTGTTTAAGTAAATAGTTCTTTCTTTATTTCCCTTACCTACTACATTTAATTTATTATCATAAAAATTTATATCTTTTATATTTATATTCACTAACTCAGATAAACGCATTCCACAATTTAAGAATAAAGTAATTATCGCATAATCTCTTTCTTTAAAATCTCCGGATTCTGCTTTTGTAACTTCTAGTAGTTCCTTACTTTGTTCTAAAGTTAGATATTTAGGAAGCCTTTTGTCTAGCTTAGGTGTTTCAAGTCCTTGCGCAGGATTCACTTCTAATAAGTGAGCCTTTTGAGTTAAATAACTAAAAAACATTCTGATACTTGCGGCTTTTCTTGCACGTGTGGCGGCTTTACTGTGGTATGTTTCTGTTAAATAATATAAAAATGCATGTATATCTTCTAATTTAATCTGCTTAACCGTTTCTATACTCATATCATGAATATCTATCTCTTTTATGTTTTCTTCAGAAGATAAGCCAAAATGATGAGATATGAACTTTAGAAAATGAGCTAAATCATAGTTATATTCTTTTACTGTGTTAACAGATTTATTTAAAATACCTGTTAGATATTCCAAAAATGAATTTAAAAATGTTGGATTTTCTTTTAAGTCTATCATTTGCTAAATCTCCCTTCGCATATATAATATCATTAAATTTTAAGTTATACAAGTAGAAAAAAGGGTTTCTTTTCGAAACCCTTCAAAATTTTATTTACTAACTACTTCCATAGTGTCTCTTGCTATCATTAGTTCCTCGTTTGTTGGAACTACAAATACTTTTACTTTAGAATTAGATGTTGAAATTTCAACTTCTTTTCCTCTGCAATTATTTCTATCTTCATCAACTTTTACTCCTAAGAAAGAAAGTGATTCACATATTTGTTTTCTTACATCTATTGCATTTTCTCCAATTCCACCAGCAAATGTAATAACATCTACACCATTCATTTGAGCTGCAAATCTACCAATATATCCAACTACTTGATATACAAAAACATCTATTGCAAGTTTTGCTCTTGCATTTCCTTCTTCTGCAGCAACTTCAATATCTCTGTCATCAAAGCTAACCCCTGAAATTCCTAATTTACCAGATTGTTTATTTAATATTTTATCCATTTGTTCTGTAGTTAAATTTTCTTTTTTCATTAAGAAAGTTACTATTGATGGATCAATATCTCCACATCTTGTTCCCATAGGAAGACCTGCTAAAGAAGTAAATCCTAATGAGTTATCTACTGCTTTTCCTCCATTTATTGCACATACACTTGCTCCTTGACCAAGGTGACATGAAACAATTTTTAAATCTTCTAAAGGTTTATCCATAATTTCAGCTACTCTTTTTGAAACAAATTTATATGATGTTCCGTGGAAACCATATTTTCTTATTCCATATTTTTCATAATATTCATATGGGATTGCATACATATATGCTTTTTCAGGAATAGTTTGATTAAAAGCTGTATCAAATACTCCAACCATTGGAACATCTGGTAATACTTTTTTACAAGCTTCTACTCCTACTATTTCAGCAGGGTTATGTAAAGGTGCTAAAGGTGTAAATTCCTTTAATACATTTATAACATTTTCGTCTATTAAAGTTGGCTCACTAATTTTATCTCCTCCGTGAGCTAATCTATGGCCAATAGCTCCGATTTCATCAAAGCTTTTAATTACGCCATATTCTGGATGTGTTAATTGAGATAATACTAATTTAATTCCTTCTTCATGGTTTTCTATAACTTGTTCAATTTTATGCTTTTCACCATTTACAGTATGTGTTAAGAAAGAATCTGGCAATCCAATTTTCTCTAAATATCCTTTTGCCATCAAATTTTCATTTTCCATATCAATCAATTGATATTTAATTGATGAGCTTCCACAATTTAATACTAATACTTTCATTTTCAATCCTCTTTTAATTATTTATTTACTATTTCCATAGTATCTCTTGCTATTGTTAATTCTTCGTCTGTTGGAATAACAAATACTTTTACATTAGAGTCTGGTGTTGAAATTTCAACTTCTTTACCTCTGCAATTGTTTTTCTCTTCGTCGATTTTCACGCCTAAGAAAGAAAGTGATTCACATATTTGTTTTCTTACATCAATTCCGTTTTCTCCAACACCACCAGCAAATGTAATAGCGTCTACACCATTCATTTGAGCAGCAAATCTACCAATATATCCAATTACTTGATATACAAATGTATCTATTGCAAGTTTTGCTCTTTCGTTTCCTTCTACCATAGCTTTTTCGATATCTCTATCATCAAAGCTAACTCCTGAAACTCCTAATTTACCTGATTTTTTGTTTAGTATATTATCCATTTGGTCTGGTGTTAAATTTTCTTTGTTCATTAAAAATGTTACTATTGATGGATCAATATCTCCTGATCTAGTTCCCATAGGAATTCCTGCTAAAGGTGTTAATCCCATTGAAGTATCAACTGATTTTCCAGCGTCAACAGCGCATAAACTTGCACCTTGGCCCAAGTGACATGTTATAATTTTTAAATCTTCAATTGGTTTATTCATAACTTCAGCTACTCTTTTTGATACGAATCTATGAGATGTTCCATGGAATCCATATTTTCTTATTCCATATTTCTCATAATATTCATAAGGAATAGCATAGATATATGCTTTTTCTGGTAATGTTTGATGGAAAGCTGTATCAAATACTCCAACCATTGGAACATTTGGTAGTACTTTTTTACAAGCTTCAATTCCTGTAATTCCAGCTGGATTATGTAAAGGTGCTAGTGGAATGCATTCTTTCATTGCTTCCATAACAGCATCATTTATTAAAACAGAAGAACTGAATTTTTCTCCACCGTGAACAACTCTGTGTCCAACAGCTCCAATTTCATCTAAACTACTAATCACACCATATTCTGGGTGTGTTAATTGAGCTAACACTAATTTTATTCCTTCTTCATGATTGTTTATATGCTCTTCAATTTTACGTTTTTCACCATTTACAGTATGTGTTAAAAATGAATCTGGTAATCCAATTTTCTCCAAATATCCTTTTGCCATAACGCTTTCATTTTCCATGTTTATCAATTGATATTTAATTGACGAACTTCCACAGTTTACTACTAAAACTTTCATTCTAAATCCTCCTAAAATTATTATATATTGAACAGATTAACTCTGTAATTCAATCTTTCCATATTATATACCATTTTGAGCTTGAACGCAAGTAATTGCTACAACTCCAACAATATCTTTACTACTACAACCTCTTGATAAGTCATTTACAGGTTTTGCAACACCTTGGCAAAGTGGTCCATAAGCTTCAGCTTTTGCTAGTCTTTGAACTAATTTATATCCTATATTTCCAGCATTTAAGTCAGGGAATATTAAAGTATTTGCTTTACCTGCTACTGGACTATTAGGTGCTTTTGAAGACGCAACCTCAGGGATTATGGCAGCATCTAATTGTAATTCTCCATCACAAACTAAATTAGGCATTTGTTCTTTTAACAGTTTAGTTGCATTTATTACCTTTTCTGTTAGTTCAGAATGTGCACTTCCATAAGTAGAATATGAAAGCATTGCTACTTTTGATGGTTTTCCAACTAAAGTTTCAAAACTTTTACTTGATGATTTTGCTATTTCTGCTAATTCTTCAGCAGATGGATTTTCTACTAAACCACTATCTCCAAAAACAAATACACCATTTTCTCCATATTCACAGTTTGGAACTACCATTACAAAAAATGCAGAAACAAGTTTTGTACCTGGTGCTGTTTTTAATATTTGAAGTGCTGGTCTTAGAGTGTTAGCTGTTGAATGACAAGCACCTGACACTAATCCGTCAGCATCATTGTTTTTTACCATCATCATTCCAAAATAAATTGGTTCTAATAGTAATTTTTTAGCTTGTTCTAATGTCATTCCTTTAGCCTTTCTTAATTCATATAAACTATTTGCATATTCTTCGAAATTATCGGAAGTTTTAGGATTTATAATTTCTACATCTGATATGTTCAAATTGTTTTTATTAGCATCCTCTTTAATCTGTGTCGTATCGCCAATTAAAATAACTTTTGCAAATCCTTCTTTTATTATTTGTTCAGTTGCTTTTAAAACCCTAATATCTTCTGCTTCTGGTAGTATTATTGTTTTAATATCTTTTTTTGCCTTTTCTTTAATATTTTCAATAAAAGTCAATTTATTTTCCTCCTTATTTAATACCATAATATTATATAAATAAAACTTAGAAGTTTCAAGTAGCAAAAGAAAAAACGTTCAATTTACTTGAACGTTTTTAAAAAATTATTTTGCGTAATCAATTACTCTTGTTTCTCTTACAACATTAACTTTTATTTGGCCGGGATATTCCATCTCGTCTTCAACTCTTTTTGCTATATCTCTTGCCATCAATTTCATTTGGTTGTCGTCAATTTTATCAGGTTTTACTATAATTCTAATTTCTCTACCAGCTTGAATTGCAAAAGATTTTTCAACACCTTCAAAAGAATCTGCAATTCCTTCTAATTGCTCTAATCTCTTAATATATGCTTCTAGAGTTTCTCTTCTTGCACCTGGTCTTGATGCAGAAATTGCATCAGCAGCTTGTACTAAAACTGCTTCAATGGTTTTTGGCTCTACATCACCATGATGAGCTTGTACAGCATTGATAACGTTTTCATTTTCTTTGTATTTTTTCAATACTTCAACACCTAATTCTACGTGTGTTCCTTCCATATCATGATCTAATGCTTTACCAATATCGTGTAATAATCCTGCTCTTCTAGCAAGTTTAGCGTCTAGCCCTAATTCTTCAGCCATTATTCTAGCTAAGTTAGAAACCTCAATAGAATGATTTAAAACATTTTGTCCATAACTTGTTCTATATTTTAGTTTTCCAATTAGTTTAACTAAATCTGGGTGTAATCCAATTACACCAGTTTCCATTACAGCACGTTCTCCTTCTTCTTTTATAACATTTGCTACTTCTTCTTTAGCCTTTTCAACCATTTCCTCGATTTTAGCAGGATGGATTCTTCCATCTTCAATTAGTTTTTCAATAGCAATTCTTGCTACCTCTCTTCTTAATGGATCAAAGCCTGAAATAACAACTGCTTCAGGAGTATCGTCAATAATTAAATCAATTCCTGTTAATGTTTCTAAGGCTTTTATATTTCTACCTTCTCTACCAATAATTCTACCTTTCATATCATCATTTGGAAGAGTTACTATAGATACTGTTGTTTCAGAAGTATGGTCAGCTGCACATTTTTGAATAGCATATCCTATTACCTCTTTTGCGTTTTTATCAGCTGCATCTTTGACTTTAGCTTCCATATCTCTTAATAAGTTAGCTTTTTCAACCGTTAATTGTTTATCAAATTCTGCTAATAAAACTTTTTTTGCTTCTTCTTTAGACATACCTGCAATTCTTTGTAATTCACTCATTTGCTTATTAAATAAATCTTGAACTTCAGCTTTTTTGTTGTCTAGTTCTTGGTATTTTTTGTCTAAATCCTTTTCCTTCTTCTCAACAATGTCTTGTTTTCTTTCTAAGTTTTCTTCTTTTTGAATTAATCTTCTTTCTTGATTTTGAACTTCGCCTCTTCTTTCTCTAATCTCTTGGTCTAAATCTTTTCTAGCATTCATAATTTCTTCTTTAGCCTTAAAGATTTCCTCTTTTTTCTTATTTTCAGCGTCTACGTTTGCCATTTCGATTATTTTTTTTGCTTGAGCTTCTGCACTTTCCATTTTAGATTCAGCAATTTTCTTTCTTATGTACATACCTACAAATGTGAAAATTACTGCTGAGACTAGAAAAACGGCGATTCCAATTAGGATATTATCCATAATCTTACACCTCTTTCTATTAAATTTTCAATGTACTAAATATATATAACTAATTATAAAAATTTTATTAAAATATATTTTCCTACACTACTATTTTATATTGATTATTGTAAACTGTCAAGTAGTTTTGAGGGAAAATATAATTTATTTTGACTGCACAATGTCCACAATATCTGCTATATAATCTCCAATAACTGGAATATTAAGGGTCACAATTTTTTGAAGAATTATTATCAAAATTGCAGTTAATACTGTAAAGCCTATACCTATCCCTATTCCCTTTGAAATTCCAGAAATAAAGTTCCTAACAAACAATTTTCTTTTACTTCCCAACAGTTCCATTAAATCAAATATGTTGCTTTTTTCCAAAGAATAATTTAATTTTTCTAGGTTATTATTTAATTTTTCTTCTAATTTATCTTTATCCAAAATAAAATCCTCCATCTATATTAATGATGGAAGATTTTATCATTTTTTATTCATTATTTTCTTGATTTGTTAAATTTTCTACAGGATTACTACTTTGCACCTTTTGGTTTTGTTTTTGTAGTTTTTCTAATTTAGTAATAAGTGCTTGTAGTCTTGTCATATCTTTTCCCGCCATTTCCCAATTATTGTTACTATTAGACTGCTTTAAATTGTTATTTGCTTTTACTATAGCTTGTATTAAGCCTTCAATAGTTTCAGTATCTTCAACTTCAATATCAACAGCAGATTGAGAAACAAGATTTTTTAATGCCTCTGTAATATCATTTCCAATAGCTACTTTATTTCCTGATGCAACTATAACTTTCTTTAATATTGGAGTAGAATTTTCTTCGTTCATATATTGTTGATAAATTGGTTCTACATATAGCAAAGTGTTATTTATAGGAACAACTACCATATCTCTAATAATTTTAGTTCCTGTTATATTTAAAGTTTCTAACTCTTTAGATATAGTTTCATCTTGCTCTATTTGTGTATCTAGTTGAATTGTGCCTAAAACGTTACTATCAGAAGGATATCTATATAAAGAGAGTTTTGATTGACCATTCTCATAGCTTCCAACAAGATATGATGTTAAATTTTGCTTATTATATGGTGTGTATGGTAAAACTAGTCCTAGTGTGGTATTTTCATTGTCTACAGTTTTTACTATTGTATAATAAGGATCTATTTCAATTCCTGATTTGTTTAATAGCTTTGTTGTATTACGTGTTGCTATTTTCCAAATATCGTCTCCACGATATAATACATCAGTTTGAATATTATGGTATCTCTTCATTATTTCTGCTTGTATTTTATATAAATATTCAGGATATATAAATTGTTTGCTAATGTCCTCTGGTATTGTTTCGTCCTTATCTACAAATAAATCTTTATACATTTTTTGATATGCCATAATTATTGGATCATTTCTATCTGTAATATAGAATTTAACAGTGCCATCATATGCATCTACTAAAACTTTAACAGAATTTCTAATGTAGTTTATTTGCTTTTTATTTATAATTCCATCTTCTAAGGTTAATTTTTGAGAATATGGATAACATTCAGATATGGTATAACCATCTATTACCCATACTAATTTTCCTTCGTTTGTAGTTACTAAATATGGATTTTCGTCATATGAAACATATGGCATTAAAGTTTTTGCTCTTTTTATAATGTTACGATTTATCAATATTTTGCTTTCTGAATTTACTTTATTTGAAAATGCTAATTGTAAGTCATTTTCTTTTATTGCTAAAATTAATCTGTCAAAGAAATTTAAAGAAAGTCCTGCTTGTCCATCATATGCATTTTCTGCATTTTCAGCTTTTGTTGAACTTGTAATAGGATAATCAAATTCAACTTTGTTGCTATTAGTTACAGCTGTATAATTTGTTTCTAATCCAAAATATATTCGTGGTTGAGATATGGTTACTACTTCATTTGAATTAAAATCTTTTTGTAAATATTCTATGTTTCCAGTTTTATCTGTTGATGTTACAGAAGTAATAATTGTTCCATAACCATGAGTATATTCATATGTTTTATGGTTATATGTACTTGATGTATTTGAAATTTCTCTTGGAGCAACATATACTAATGTTTGTTCACCATTTACGTTATATGTAGCTGGATGTACTGAATTATATGTATAATATCCCTTGCTAGTTTGAACTATATTTAAATTTTTCAGAACAATATCTTTATTTATTAATGCTATGTTGTCTATTACATTTCTATTTTGTTGTATAATTTCTGATGTTATTGTTTCATTTCCAGACAAATTAACTTCTTCTATATCAATTTCATATGCTTGTTTAGTAGCGTCTATATTAGCTTTGATATAATTTTGTTGTTTATCTAATTCATTTGGATTAACAAAAATTGTGTTAAATCCAACTAAAACTATAAGCATTGCTATTAAATATGTTGGAACTATTGCTAAAGAAATTATAGTTTTTTTAGTTGATTTTTTCTTTAAATAGTGTATTCCCATTGCAATAGAAATAATTACTAATACTGATAATATTCTATATCCCCATAATTTAATAGTAACTTCAGAAATTCCAGCTCCCCAAAGTACATATGGCTCCTCACCATTTTGAAGAGTTAAAATCTTTTGAAGTCCAACATTTTGTGTTTCTACAAATATAATCATAGCTATAAATATAGCAGCAAACATTATATTTGTGCATAATTGTTTTAACAATGTTCCTTTGCTTAATACTTCTCTGTCTACTCCTTCAAAGCATAAATTGAATACTGCAATATAATATAACACAGCATAGGCTGTTAAACCAACTATAGCATATACAATGTAATATAACACATATTGTATTAATGGTTGTACAAAGATAAAATATCCTATGTCATATCCTAGTACAACATCTGTAACTCCAAAGTTAGTAGCATTGATGCATAACATAAATTTTTCAAGTACCGTTCCACTTATTACAAAACTAACAATTATAGCACCAATAAATGCAATTGATCTATTAGGCATTTTAGGCATTGTTTTCTTTTCTTTTTCAAAAAATGGTATTAAACCTTTTTTTATTCTTTTGTTTGTAATTCGAATAAGTAAATAAATTACTATAAAATTAACTACAAACGTAATTAAGTAATTAGTTGAATTTTGCCAAAATATGCTTAAGTAGTTTTCTCCTAATTCTAATATTTCTAAATACTCTCCTCTATAATTCACATATGTAACTATTAGCACTAAAGCAAGAAATATTAAGACCACCCATTTTTTAGTTTTGCTAATTTTTTTATGAATGTTTTTATCTTCTTTTGCATTTGTTTTTACTTGTTCTTCCATTTAAACCTCCATTAAATTAAAGCATTTACAAAGTCTGTACTATTAAAAATTTCCATATCGTCAATTTGTTCGCCTACACCAACAAATTTAACTGGCATTTGATTTTCTGCAACTATACCAACTACTACTCCACCTTTAGCTGTTCCATCTAGTTTTGTTAATATTAAGCCATTTATATCAACTGTTTCTTTAAATGCTTTTACTTGTGAAATAGCATTTTGCCCTGTCGTTGCATCAAGAACCATCAAAACTTCTTTTGAACTTTCTGGTAGCTCTTTATCTATTACTTTTTTTATTTTTACAAGCTCGTCCATCAAATATTTTTTGTTGTGTAATCTTCCGGCTGTATCACATATCAAAACATCTGCATTTTTTTGTTTAGTTATTTGAATTGCATCAAAAACAACTGACGCAGGGTCTGTACCTTCTTCTTTTTTTACTATATCGCAACCAGCTCTGTTAGCCCATATTTCTAATTGTTCTACTGCTGCTGCTCTAAATGTATCTGCTGCGGCAATTACTACCTTTTTACCATCTTGTTTTAAACGATTAGCTATTTTACCTATAGAAGTAGTTTTGCCCACTCCATTTACCCCTACTACTAAAATAACAGAAGGATGAGTTGCTAATTTTAAACCATTATCAACTTCATCTAAAATAGCTTTTATTTCTTCTCTTAGTGCATTTCTTACATCTTCTTCATTTTCAATTTTCTCTTTTTTTATTCTATCTCTTAAATTAGAAATAATTTTTGTAGATGTTTGTGCTCCTACATCTGACATAATTAAGGCTTCTTCTAATTCTTCTAAAAGGTCTTCATCAACTTTCCTAAAATTACTAAATACATTATTTATTTTTTCATCAAATGAATTTTTAGTTTTACTCAAACCATTTTTTAATTTATCAAAAAATCCCATAAAATCAACCTCTCTTTTGTTTAAATCCTTTTATATTTTACCATAATATGCAAAAAATGGCAACCTTATTATATACAGAAGATTTTTGATTTTTTATGTAATAAAAAAAGAACCCCTCTTTCGAGGGGAGAAAACAATACGTTTTCTTTTTCATGGCTGTTACCAGGTAGTTCGCAAATCCCAGACCCAAAGGTCGAGTCCATGCTCAGCTTCTGCTAACACGATAGTGAAGTTACTTCCCGCGTGGACAATCAGCTCAGGATTGATGGATTCGTTCAGGATTTTTTGAATGTCGGAAACTTTCTGCATGTTGCATGCTCCGTTGTGGAGCTCGTGAACGAGAATCTTGTCAGCATTGACATTCTTTTTTACGATGGCAGAAAGCACATCATAAGCGATAATGTCAATACCAAAGACCTCATTGCATACATCAGAGTTGCATTCTTCCTTGTAGACAATGGATTGTCCTACGAGGCTCCAGAGGCCATTCAGTCGACTGTCTGTACCGTCACCCCAAGTTTTTGGAACCCAAATGTTGGGGCAGTAACCTTCGTTTTCGAATTTTGCCATTAACTTTTCCTCCTTGTGCATTTGCACTATTATAATGTAGGTTTCTTGATGTAACGGAGTAAAAACGTTTCATCTCTTATATTATACCATTTTATACAGATATTGTCAAAATTCGTAGCATTATTATGACAACTTTATCTATAAAATGTTGTATTTTCTATCGAGTTGGAGCTGGTAGGCGGAATCGAACCGCCGACCTACAGGTTACGAATCTGTTGCTCTACCAACTGAGCTATACCAGCATATTTTTGTGGAAAAGAAAAATTTCTTTTCCACATTATATTTTAATTTGAGTGTTTACCACTTTTTACTTTTTCTTTTTTAGGTTTTATATCTGTATAGGGGTCTATCATATCATTATCTGTTTTTGGCTCTTTATAATCTACTTCAGTTTTATTTTTCTTTTTATATATTGAAATGATTATTCCAATTACTACGATTGCTGCTAATATAATAGTTCCACACATTAGATAAAATTGAATATTATTTTGTGGTGAACTTGCTACTTCTGATGGTATTGTTACTTTTATTTGATATGTTGCTGTTTCTTTGTTATCAGCTGAACTAACTAATATTGTAACATTATTCTCCCCTGCTTCAAAATTTTCATTTCCTATTATTTCAACTTTAGCATCTGTTTTATTAGCTTCTGCTGTGATATTTAAGTCTTTTACAAAGAAATTTAATTTTAAAGTGTATGAATGTATTGAAGGGTCAAATCCTTCTGAAAAGTTTACTCCTGCAATTTCTAATTTAGATAGTCCTAATACTGCATTTGTATTGTCTGTGTTAGAATTATCAACTTCATTATTAACAGGTTCTGTTGTGTTATTAGTATTCTCGTTGTTTATTGTTTCATTATTTGTAGTTTGATTTGTTGCTGTATTGCTTTTTGGTTCTTCTGTTTTTGGTTTATCTTCAGCTGGTTTAGTTTTAGTTAATAGTGAACTACTAATGTAGGCTGTTTGACCATTATATGTAATTTTACTCCAACCATTATCTCCTATTCCTACTCTAGTAATTTTAGTTCCTTTTTCTACTGTTTTTATTATTGCACTAGATGTTGAATAGCTTTTTCTTATATTTACTTCTCCTGTTGTATACATTGTTTGATTAACACTTGTAAATTTAGGTTCTTTTTTAGTACTTCCACTATTTGAAGTTGAGTTTGAATTAGAATTATTGTTAGTAGAACTTGATGTTGATTTTGCTTTTACTGTTACACTTATTGTTTTAGTAACTGTTGCCTCATTTCCATCTTTGTCAGCTATTGTACCAGACACAGTTATTTTTGCAGTTCCAGCTTTTTTGGCTGTTATAGTTACGGTTGTAGAGTTATTTTCAAGCCATTTGCTACTTGAACTAACTGTTGCAACACTTGTATTAGAAGATGTAATATCTACTCTTCCTGTTGCATTACTTCCATTTATAGTAAAACTATCTGTTTTACCTTCTGTTATACTCGAACTAGATTTACTTAATGAAAATCTTCCTGCAGCAAAAACTTGTGCTGTACAAGATATAAATATAAATAACATTATTAAGCATAAATTAATTTTTAATATTTTCTTATTCATTTGTTTTAATCTCCTTTATAATTATAATGAAAATTCAGTACCTTTCATTATATAGTTTTTTATCAATACATAGTCACCTGCTGAAATTTTACCATCTTTATTTACGTCGGCAGCATTTTGATTTGCAGAATCCTTTATCAAGTTAGTTTGCATTATGTGATTTTTGATTAATACATAATCACCTGCTGAAGCCTTTCCATCTCCATTAACATCTCCTAAAACTACAATTGTGTATGTTTTTCCGTCTGATGTTAATTTATATCCAGTTCCTACATTTGCTGTATCTGCTATTACAGTGTCACTTTTTTTGATAATTGCATCTTTTGCTACTGCTTTTATATTAGCTACTGTAATTTTAGGCTGACAGACAATGTTTGTTCCAATAGTTTTAAATCCCTTTCCTTTTATCTCTGAAGTAGTTTCTCCACTTCCATTCCCTATAACTTCAGCCCAGTCTTCATTATTTTTTATATCTCTTGTTGCTATATATCCTGTAATTCCACTAGATGTAATTATTTTATCCCATATATAGTTTTTGTTTGTGCTTTTTACATTTCTTTCTGTTCTTGTTACTATAGCTCCTTTATATAGTGATGCTAGTGCTGATGAACTTGTGCTTGGTGACTTTCTGACAGTTAATCCATCAGTACAGATTATTCTTAATTGGTCAACTTTAGTAGGATCATATGCTTCAAAACTATTTGATGTAACATATCCATAAGTTCCATCACTTAATTTAATTCTACACCAGTCATTGCCATCTAAAGATTTGTATTTATCTTTTTCCACAATTGTTACTATTTGCCCTGCTGATAATACTTTGAGAACCGTTGTTTTTGATGTGCCTGGACCGTTTCTAAAATCTGTATATCTAGTAGTAATATACTGTTCTTTGCAATTACTTTGTAAATCTATTTGTTTCAAATAAGTTCTTGCAGCATATCCTTTAGTTCCGTCTGCTAATACAACTTTATCCCAGTAATATCCCCCTGTTTTAGAATTGTCTAATTCAATTCTTAAAATTTTAGTTCCTTTGTTTAATGTTGTAACTATATCATAGTTAGTTCCTTTGCCTTTTCTAACTCTCACTTTATTTTCAGTTATCTCAACATCTTGTGTAACAGGTTTTTCTGTTCCTGGTTGTGGACATATTTGCTTAGGCATATTTTTATATACTGGAATTTTAAATTTTATCTTAGACTCTGATGATAATAATCCCATATCTGTATATGTATTACGAATTGTATATCCCTCAGTTCTAGAAGCAGATACATTTGTCATATATTGGTGTGAATAATATCCATCTCCACCATTTACAACGTCAAATTTCTCTAGATATAATGTATCTTGTCCTATTGAAATATATCCTGATGCTAATATTTTAGCTCCACCTTTAATAGATTTCTCTGGATCTGTCCATCCTTGTGATTTAGCATACTTTAAACCGTTTTGTACAATGTTTTTTCCATAAGCACAAATATTAAAGAAATTGTATAAACCTTTGTAGTTTCCATTACCGCCTGTCCAAGTTCCAGAAATCATTGAGCCTGCATTTCCAGCTCCTTGTTCTTGTCTTATTCTCGAAGCCAAGTGATATGGACTTATATTGTATTCTTTTGAAGCTTCCATTATTACATCTACATAAGTTTTGTTTAATGTCTTTTTGTTGCCTTTTGAATCATAATATGTAACTTTACCTTGTGTATAATTACAAGGTTTAAGTATAAGTTCTACTCCTTCTTTTGTTTGATTCTTTTCGTCATATGTCAATTGTTCAAATTGAAATATATAATTTTCATTTAATGAATTCCTTGGATCCATATAATATGCTACTGCTGCTGTTGAAGCACATTTCCAAACATCTTCTACAGTTTTGTTGCAAGCACATTTCCAAGCATCTGCTCTTGTTGATGGTACAACATTTCTACCGTGATATCCTGTAGATTCAGCAATAATTACTTCTGACCAATCCAAACCGGTTTCTAATATTTCAAACTCCCAATTTGGATGAGCTTCTTGTAATTCTTTTAATAGTTTTTCGTATCCGAGGATAATTTGAAAACTTGCTACTATATGTAGCCTTTACCTCGTTATTTATAAATAGTGTAATTAAACTAGATAATGTTAAAATTATTAGAATAATACTTACTATTCTTCGTATATTTAAAATGTTTTTCAATAACATTTTTTCCTCCTAAAAAGTGATAAATTTCTACAAGCTTAGTATATCATTCTTGCTATTCTCCGTCAAGACAAAATAGAAAAAAGGCAACATTTGTCAAATGCTGCCTTTAATATCTTGTTATCTGTTGCCTCCGCAATTACAAAATAGTAATAAAAATATTATTATAAAGAATAAAATACTACTATCACCACATCCGCAACCTCCAAATAAGTTACCTAAGCAACCACAACCATTATTACGTCCACATCCACAATCTCTAGATTCTTCTGGCATACTGTTCTCCTCCTTTTTACTTTTCTATATAATATTAGTATGCAAAAGAAAAAAATTGTGTTACAATTAATAAGGTTAAATTATTTGGAGGTTAATATTTATATGACAAAAGTAGAGCTCTTGGCTCCTGTTGGAGACTGGAATTGTTTAAAAGCAGCTGTGCAAAATGGCGCAGACGCAGTATATTTTGGTGTAGAGCAGTTTAATGCTAGAATGTATGCTGCTAATTTTAATGTTGAAGATATGAAACAAGTTATAGAATATTGTAAATTAAGAAATGTAAAAACAAACTTGACTTTAAACACTCTTCTTGAGAATTGTGAATTTGATAATGCTGTTGATTTAGCTAAAGAAGCTTATAAAACAGGAGTTGATGCAATAATTGTTCAAGATTTGGGCTTGGCAAAATATTTAATTGATAATATTCCTGGATTACCTATACATGCTAGTACTCAAATGACAGTACACAATTTACAAGGAGTATTGAAGCTTGAAAAACTTGGTTTTGACAGAGTAGTTCTTTCAAGAGAACTTTCTTGTGAAGAAATTGAGTACATTTGTAAAAACTGTAAAGTTGAAATTGAAACTTTCATTCATGGTGCATTATGTATTTGCTATTCAGGCCAATGCTTATTTTCAAGTGTTGTTGGTGGTCGTTCAGGAAACCGTGGTAAGTGTGCTGGTCCTTGTAGGTTACCTTATGAACTAATTAGTGAAAATGCTGAAACTCATGAACGTAAATCAATTGATAAAGGCTATTTGTTAAGCACTAAGGATTTATGTGGTATTGCCTATCTCCCACGTTTAGTACAAGCTGGTGTTAAATGTTTTAAAATTGAAGGTCGTATGAAAAGTCCTGAATATGTTGCCACCGTTACCAGAATTTACAGAAAATATATTGATATGGTATTAAATAATTATGACTTTATTATTGATGAAAAAGATATAAATGACTTAATGCAAGTATTTAATAGAGGCGGATTTTCAGATGGACATTTAGATTCTAAGCATAATAGAAACTTAATATTTCCTGAAAAACCAAGTAATATGGGAATTTATTTAGGAACTATAAAAAAATATAATTCCAACAAAGGTCATATCACCCTGCAACTAGAAGAAGACTTAGAACTTGGAGACTCTATCTCTGTTTCTAATGAAGCTTCTAAATACTTAGTATCAGAGCTTATGATTAAGAATGTAAATCAAAAGAAAGTTTCAGCTAATACTGAGGTTACAATTGGACGTATGAAAGGCAATATCAAAGTTGGAGATAAGGTTTACAGAATTTCTAGTAAAGCTTTAAGCGATTTTGCTAAAGCCTCTTATGATAATTGTGAAAATAAAAAAATACCTCTAAATTGTACTGTTACAATCAAAAAGAATACGCCTATTAGTATGGAAATTTCTACAAATAAAAATACTTGCTATAATGAGCTTTATTCAAGTATTTATGTTAAAGAAATTTCAAATATGATACCTATTGATGCTTTAAAAACACCAATTAGTGTTGAGCGAGTTGTAAAACAAATTTCAAAAACTACTAATACTCCATTTTCTTTTGAGAACATCACTGTTCTTTTGGATGATGGACTTTATGTTCCAAGTATTAGTACATTAAATGAATTAAGAAGAACTGCCTTAGAAAAAGTAGAACAAGAAATTTTATCTAGAGCAAAAAAAACTTTGCTAGATTTGTCTAAAAAATCAAAGGAAAGTATAACATATACTCCTAATGTGAAAAATCCTGAAATCTCTGTTTTGTTTAGGCAACTAGAGTTAGATTTTGATTATACTAAACTAGACAAAGAAAAAATTACTAATATTTATGTATCTTTAGAGTTATTTATTAGTAAAAAATATTCTAAAATAATTTCATATTTTAGTGATAATTATAACTTATACATATATGTTCCAAGTATAATAAAAACGAATTATAAAAATATAGCTTTAAGTACCATAGAACAAGCAGTTATGATTTACAATATAAAAGGCTTTATAGTGTCGAATATCGGAGACTTTGAATTATTAAAAAAATATAGCAAAGATTATGAGTTTATTGGAAATTATACTCTTAATGTATTTAATAATAATACAATGGAAGAATACAGAAAATTAGGTCTTTCACGAATTACTTTATCTAGAGAACTTAATCAAGAGCTTATAAAAGAAATGTTAGCTAATGCTAACATCAACACTGAAATGATAGTATATGGCAACCTACCTCTTATGGCAAGTAGTTATTGCTTTTTAGGTGAGACTAATAAATGTTATCCAGATTGTGGAACTAATTGCAAAAAAAATAATAAATATTATTTGAAAGACAGACTAGGCTTTAATTTTAGAGTTGTGCCAAATAGCATTGAAACTGTAACATTGATTTGTAATAGTAAAACTCTTTCAGTTTCAACTAAAGACTTACCTGTAAATTTTGTTAGACTTGATATACTTGATGAGAGTATTAATGAAATAAATGAAGCTGTAGACAAAGCTTATAACAGAGAAAAATTAGAAGGATTACAATATACTAATGGAAATTTATATAGAGAGGTTTAAAACCTCTCTATTGTTTTGTAGTTAATTCAATTATCAAATCCATATTGTCATCCTCTGCTGCTTTGTTTTTGCGTATCGCTCCACATTTCTTGCATTTATAAATTATGACATACCCCTTTTTGCTATCAAGTTCAACCCTAATAGGTTCTAGATCACCATGGCACTCTTCTTCTCTATCACCTGGATTTATATCTACATGTTTTGAATGTAAACAATAATTGCAATGGTCTCTACAAGTATATCCAAGTGGGTTTATTTGCTTTCCGCAATTTTCACATACAAATGCTTCATCTATTTTTGTAAATTTTCTTCCCATATATTCTACCTCTTAGTATTCAAAAATACTGCCTCCAATAAATTCGCGAAGCAATGAATTTTGAGGAACATACTTATCTTCAATATCTTCAAAATACTTTAAAAATTCACATAGTCTCTTAGCTTCTGCATATTCTACATAAGAATTATCAATTTCTTGTAACATTGGTAATGCATATTTTTTTAATACACATAGTTCATATATTAAAGAAGTATTAAACATACTATCTGCTTCATCTTGGAATGGGAAAATATATTGATTTTCGCCTTTATTTACAGAATTCCACATTTGTAAGGTATGCATAGCAGTATAGCTTCTAAAATTATGGTCTCTTACCATTCTTCTAATTAATCTGCTATCTGTTGTAGATATTCTATTATAGTAGTCAACATTAAGAACAGTTAAGGCACTAATGTAAATTTTGTATTTTAATTCTTTTGGAATTGATTCTGTTAGTTTATCATTTAGGCAGTGAATTCCTTCAATTACAAGAACTTCATCTTCTGCTAATCTCATTTTCTTGCCTGTATACTTTTTGCTTCCTTCTTTAAAATCAAAGGTTGGGCAAAGTATTTCTCCACCATTTAATAAAGTCGTTAAATGTTCATTAAATAGTTTTAAATCAATTGCTTCTATACATTCGAAATTATATTTTCCATTTTCATCTAGAGGTGTTTGTTCTCTTTCAACAAAATAATCGTCAACAGATATAGTCACTGGTTTTAGACCATTTAATCTTAATTGAATTCCAAGTCTTTTAGCAAATGTAGTTTTTCCAGATGATGATGGACCTGCAATTAGAATTACTTTTACATTTTTTCTTTTTACAACATTATCTGCTATATCGGAAATCTTTTTTTCGTGTAAAGCCTCTGCCAATAGTACAAGTTCAGCAGACTTTCCTTCTCTAATTTGTTTATTCAACTTATATATTGTGTTTACATCTAATACTCTATGAATATCTTTGTATTCATCTAAAGTTGAAATCATTTTTTTACTTACTAGTCCAGGCTCTAATACCTCTGGATTTTCTTTATCTGGATAACGTAATAAGAATCCATCATTATATGGAATAATATCAAATACATTTATATAGCTTGTATCTATAGGCATTACTCCATAGAAATAATTATAATAATCTTCACAAAAGTATAGAGAAACCCCTTTCTTTTGCTCATTATCTAATTGTAATATTCCTCTTAAACTATTTTCCTTTTCATAGAATTTAATTGCTTCTTCCTTTGTCATTTCAACTTTTTTTATTGGTAAACTTTTAGCTACTAATTCTTTCATTTTGTTATTAACATTTTCTATCATTTCTTTTGTAACTTCTAAATTATCTACTTCGCAATACATAGCATTTGTTAATTGATAATTTACTGATAGAAAGGCTTCCGGATAACATTTGTTAAAAGCCATACTCATTATAAATAAAAGTCCTCTAATATATGTTCTTCTTCCATCTCTACTAGTAACATCTACAAAATTAACATTGTCATTTTCCTTTGGAATAAAATTTAAAGATTTAATTTCGTTATTTATATCACATGCAATAATCTTTTTGTTTTCTCCAATTTCTTTATTAAACAATTCTATAATTGATTTATTTTCTTCTACTTCTAATATTTCGGTATTTAGTTTTATATTCATATTAGCAACATTCCTCTCTAAAATTCTTTAAACCTAACAATAGTATTTTATATCTTATATCTATTTTAGTCAACTGGTTATTATGAATACTTTACAAAGAAACGAGCAGACCACATTTTAGGACTGCTCGCCAGTAAAATTCATCACTTCTTCTTGTTTTTAGGTTTTCTCGGATCCACATAGTTCCTACATTTATTCTTGGAACATTTTCTGCCTCCCTTCCAACTGAGCATACAATGCTCTATTTTGAGACAAATAGAGGAATTTCCTTTTCCACCTGTTTCACGTTTCCGTGCCTCTGTACCCATTGTGTGAATTCTCCTTATAATATATTTACTAGCATTTAGCCAACTAGTTCTTATCATTATACACCTTTTCTTTATTTTTGTAAAGTTTTATGTTAATCTTATCATATAAATATTTCATTCCAATTGGTCCGAGTACTCCAAGTAGTAAATATCCAATTTGTAATGGAATCTCCCAACCTGGTATTTGGTATCTATATATCCATCCATTCTGAAAGTTCGATAAATCAAAATATGGAACATTTATTAAATATAGTACAAAGTTAAGTATAAATATATAAAATAAATGATGTGACATTATTGAAAATGTATTATTACTAATGTAATTTACTAATTTATTATTTCCTATCCATTTTTCAAGAATTTTAGAAATTCTAAGCCAGAACAAAGTTCCTGTTACAAATGTTAATATTGGCAAATAATATGCATTTTGTATAAATCCTGAAAATTCATGTAAATCATATTCAATATCTTTAAAAATTGATATTAAAATAATATTTATTATTATCACTATCGGTATGCAAATCCAAGTTTTTACTTTTTCTTCATATTTTTGCCAAGTTATTTTATATAAATATCCCATTTGAAAAAATGGCAAGAAGAATAGTATTCTTAATAATAAAGACCCTATATCTTCTAATCTAGCAATTTCCTGATTATACACTGCTATCATATTTCCAACTAATAGTATTAGCAACAAGATATATTCATTTAGCTTTATTTTTGATGTTAATTTATGTATTAGCAAGTAAACGATATATGTTGTGAAAAATGCTGGTATAAACCATGATGGAAAATTAAAAATAAATTGACTATTATTTATAAATGGTTGTATAAATAATGTGTATAAGCTAATATCTCTTCCATAATTTATAATTCCTGCATTTCTTAATATTGTATTTATTATTCCATAACATAAATTTATAATCAAAAATGGTAACATTATTTTCTTAAATTTTTCCCATATAGTTTTAAATATATGTTCTTCCTTTTTTACCGAATAAAAATATCCTGATATAAACACAAACATAGGCATAAAAAACGAAGTATATGGAAATATGTATCCAGTTAATTTTACGTCTGGTGCTAAATGGCACATAACCACTTGTATTATGCCTATTGCAGATAAAATCATAAATTGCTTATTTGATTTTTCTTTCATTTGTTACTCCCTATTTCATTTTTTCCTTCATATTAACCAAAGTATTCAATGCTTCTATTGGTGTTAATTCATTTAAATCCACTTTATCCAATTCGTGTGCTATCTCAGCCAATTTATAATTATATAAATCTAATTGCCCTGTTGCAACTTTTTTATTTTCTTTTTCTTGTGCCTTTTCTCCGAGTACACTTTTTCTTTCTAAAGTCTTTAAAATTTCATTTGCACGTTTTGTTACAACTTGTGGAACTCCTGCCAATTTTGCAACATGAACACCATAACTTTCATCAGTTCCACCGGGTACAATTTTTCTTAAGAAAATAACATCTTCTCCCTTTTCTTTTACAGCAACAGAATAATTTTTAACTCCTTCTAGTTTTTCTTCTAGTGATGTTAGCTCATGATAATGTGTTGCAAATAGAGTTTTAGCTCCACATTTTTCTTTATCTGAAATATATTCAGCTACTGCCCATGCAATTGAAAGTCCATCATAAGTTGAAGTTCCTCTTCCTATTTCATCTAAAATTACTAAACTATTTGATGTAGCTTCCTTTAATATAGCTGCCACTTCCATCATTTCAACCATGAAAGTACTTTGTCCCATACTTAAATCATCTGATGCTCCAACTCTAGTGAATATTTTATCAACTACACCAATTTTCGCATAAGATGCTGGTACAAAACTTCCAACTTGTGCCATAAGTGTTATTAAAGCAACTTGTCTCATATATGTAGATTTACCTGCCATGTTAGGACCTGTAATAATTGCTAAACGGTTATCATTTTTGTCTAAATATGTGTCATTCTCAACAAAGCTTCCACCTGGTAATATTTTTTCAATAACAGGATGACGTCCATCTTTAATATCTATCATTCCACTATTATCAACTATTGGCATTACATAGTTCATGTCATCTGCCACTGTTGCTAAAGATGTTAGAACATCTAATGTAGCTATGATACTTGCTGATTTTTGAACTCTTAATATTTGCTTTTCTATTTTTTCTCTTATTTCACAAAAGGCATTGTATTCTAAATTTACAACTTTTTCTTCTGCACCTAAAATTTCATTTTCAACTTTTTTTAATTCTTCGGTTATATATCTTTCACAGTTTGCTAAAGTTTGTTTACGAATAAATCTATCTGGAACCATTGATAAATTAGATTTTGTTACTTCAATAAAATATCCAAATACTTTATTAAATCCAACCTTCAATCCTTTTATTCCTGTTGTTTCTCTTTCTTTTGCTTCTATTTCTAGAACCCAACTTTTACCTTCTGTTGTTGCTTTTTTTAGGTGATCTATCTCTTCATCATATCCTAATTTTATTATTCCACCTTCTTTTACACTTATAGGTGGATCGTCAATAATTGAATCTTCAATCATTTGGTAAACGTCTTCTAAGGTATCTAAATTATCATATAATTGAGTTAATAATGGAGATTTTGTTTGTGCAAGTGTTTTCTTTACATCAGGTAATTGTTTAGCAGAGTTTTTTAATGAAAGTAAATCTCTTGCATTTGCACTACCATAAGATATTTTTCCTGCTAATCTTTCAATATCATACACTTTTTTTAAGCTGTCAATAACATCTCCTCTTAAAATTATATCTTCTTTCAATTCTTTAACAGCTTCTAGTCTTTCATTTATCTTGCATACATCTATTAAAGGATCATTAAGCCATCTTCTTAATAATCTTCCTCCCATTGATGTTGACGTTTTGTCAAGAACCCAAAGCAAAGTCCCCTTTTTGCTTTTATCTCTTAACTTTTCTGTTATTTCTAAGTTTCTTCTTGCATTTATATCTAAATTCATATAATGTGTTGTATAATATAACACAATTTTATGAATATAGTCTAAGTTGCTTTTTTGAGTATCTTTCAAATAATTTAATAATCCATTACTTGCTGCAACACATAATACACTATCAGATATATCTTCAACTTCTTGCTCATTTTCATTTAATATGTCATATTTAATTTTAAATTCATTATAATCAGTATCAAATTTTTCATCATCTAGTTTTGATATGTATATATTAAATCTTTCACGTATTTTACTAATTTCTTGAGCTGATTCATACATCATAGTATTCACAACAATTTCAGCTGGTGAAAATCTTGAAATTTCATCCATTAAGGTGATAAAATTATTTTGGTCTTTAATTTGTGTGGTTTTAAAATCTGCTGTTGTCAAATCACAAACTGCTACTCCATAATAAATTCCATTTTTATATATTGACATTATATAGTTATTTTTCTTTTCTTCCAGAAGGTTACTTTCCATTACAGTACCAGGTGTTACGACTCTTATAACATCTCTTTTTACAATTCCTTTAGCTTGTTTTGGATCTTCAAGTTGCTCACAGATTGCAACTTTGTATCCTTTTTCAATTAATCTTGCAATATATGTTTCTGCAGCATGATATGGTATTCCACACATTGGAGCTCTCTCAGCTTGTCCACAGTCTTTGCCAGTCAGTGTTAGCTCTAATTCTCTTGAAGCTGTAATTGCATCATCAAAAAACATTTCATAAAAATCGCCTAAACGATAAAATAAAATGCAATCTTTATATTCTTCTTTTGTTTGTAAATAATGTTGCATCATAGGTGAATATTCTGCCATGTTTATTTCTCCTTTTCTGTTTCAGTTGTTGGCTTTGTTATTTTTTCATCTAAAACTTGATTTATCTCTTTTGGATTTACTTTTATATCTTCCTTAAAACCTTTAATCGCATTATTTTGAATTTCCATGCAATAGAGTTCGTCTAGCAATTTATATACTCTATTGTATGTATATCCCATCGCCTCTGCTGCTTTTTCCTTTGACATTATTCTACACAATTCGTTATAATTTTTCTCTATTTGAAGTAATTGTTGTCTTCTTTTTTCTTTGTCATCTTGTTTTATTTCTTCTTCTTGTATTTCTAATTCATCAATCTTTCTTTGAAGCTCAAAATTCATCTTTTTTCCATGAGCTCGGTTATAAGCTGTTTGTTTACAAATATCATGTAACTCTCTGTCTTTAGGATCATCTGATTTTTTTAATGCATCTATTTTTCTTCGTAAAGTCCTTTCACCTATTCCATATTTATTGGCCAAATCTTGCATTCTTATTCCTGTTTTTAAAAATTCTACTAGCATTGTCTTTAATGGTATTGCTGTTATTTCTTTTGGCTTATATGGATATTTTTCGACAAATTTCTTGTATAATTCTGGGTTAGTCATTGATAATAATTGAATTTTTTTATTTAAAGTTCTCCAGTCTGTTTGTAATTCTTCTGCAAGCTTAACTCTAGACTTTTTACCTTCTATAACTTCTAACATCAATTGTTCGAATTCACTATCTTTTATCTCTTTCATTTTATACTATTTCCCCTTTCAAATACCACATATGTTCTGAAACTATCTTTATTTCAACCATTTTGCCTACCAGCTCATCACAACCTTCTAGTATTACTACTTTATTTGAGTCAGATCTTCCTGTAAGCATATTGTCATTTGTTTTGCTTCTTCCTTCTACGAGAATTTTTTGAACAGTTCCCACATACTCCTTATTTCTTTCTGAAATTTGACTTTCTACTAATTGTTTTAATCTGTCAAATCTTTTATGTTTAATGTCTTCTGGAATTTGATTTTCCATCTTATCGCCCGGAGTTCCAACTCTTCTAGAATAAATAAACATATATACCTGCTCAAAGTTTACTTTTGAAACAACATCTAAAGTATCTTCAAAGTCTTCTTCTGTCTCACCTGGAAATCCTACTATAATATCTGTAGAAAGAGTAAGATTTGGAATTTGATTTTTCATTTTCTCTACTAAACTTAAGTATTGGTCTTTAGTGTATTTTCTATTCATTACTTTTAAAATTCCACTACTTCCTGATTGAAGTGGTAAATGAACTAATTTACATACTTTTTCACAGTCTCTAATTGCTTCTATAACGTCATCTGTAAAATCCTTTGGATGTGGAGACACAAAACGAATTCTTTCTATTCCATCTATTTTGTTTATAGCTCTTAGTAAAGTTGCAAATGAGTTAACTCCTTCATATTGTTCAAATTCAATACCTTTTTCTTTTTCATTTCTTAAATATGAATTAACATTTTGACCTAAAAGAGTAATTTCTTTGTAACCTTGTTCTGCTAATTTTTTTACTTCGTTTATAATATCTCTTGGTTCTCTACTTCTTTCTCTTCCTCTAACGTAAGGTACTATGCAATAGCTACAGAAGTTGTTACATCCGTTCATAATCGTTACCGATGCTTTTATTTTATCTTCTCTTGATATTGGTAAGCCTTCAATTACATCTCCATCTATATCTAATACATCTTCTATTCTTTTTTTATTGCATAACACATTGTATAAATCTGTTGGAAATTCTTGAAGCGTGTGTGTACCAAATACAATATCAAAAAATGGATAGCTTTGTTTTAATTTATCTACAATATGTTTTTCTTGCATCATACATCCACCAATTGCAATTATAGTGCCTTTGGCTTCTTTATATTTTTTTACTTCGCCTAATTTACCAAATAACTTATCCTCTGCATTTTCACGAACACAACAAGTATTAAATACAATTAAATCAGTGTCAGATAGTTTATCAGTTTTAGTATAATTCATGCTTTCCATCATTCCACATAGTTTCTCTGAATCATTCTCATTTAATTGACATCCCATTGTCAAAATACAATATTTTAAGTTTTTTCCTTCATTTAATGAAGCTACTTTTTTTATATCTTCTAATTGTTTATCTACTTCTATTTTTGCCACAATACTTCCTCCGATATTTTCTTTATAAATCTAATATATTCTACAATAATCGAGCATTTTTTTCAAGTGCTCCACAAAATAAAAGTGCTGTAAATTTACATTTACAACACTTTTTATGTTTCTATTGAATTCCATATTTTTTCTTGAATTTATCTGCTCTACCACCAGTTGTCTCTCTTTTCAAGTTACCTGTCCAGAATGGATGGCATTTTGAACAAACATCAACTTTCATATCTGCTTTTGTTGAATTTGTTTTCATTACATTTCCACAAGCACATGTAATTGTTGCTTCTGTATAATTTGGATGTATTCCTTCTTTCATTTTGTATTCACCTCTCCCTTAATATCTATTAACAAACTGTTATTTATTGTAACACAGTTTAAAAATTTTTTCAAGTTTTTATTATTATTTTTGTTCATTTGCATTTTGTCGTTGCTCAACATACTCTGCCGAAGCCTCTACTTCTTGCTTCATAGATGCTTTGTGAACAAGTTTATTTACTATATTAAATAGACAAGCTATTATTAAAACAAATAATAATATTTTTTTCCATGTTTTAGCTAACATAACTTTCTCCTTTTATCACTATATATCTATTATAGTCTTAGTTTTAACAAATGTCAATACATTATCCTTTTGCTATTGGTTCTTCCATTTTTTCTTGTCCTTCTATTTCATTTACGTTATTTTTCATTAAGTCTCTAATTTCCTCTAACAGCAACACTTCGGCACTTTTTTTAGGAGCTTCTGGTGCTGGTTCCTCTTTTTTGTTTCTATTTTTAACTCTCTCAAATATTCTTATTACTGAGAATATACAAATAGCTATGATTAAAAAGTCTATAACTGTTTGTATGAAATTTCCATACATAATTTTAGCTTCACCTATTTGTATGCTTAAGTTGCTAAAATTTAGACCTCCAATTATTATCCCTATTGCAGGTGTAATTATATCATTTACTAAACTTGTAACTATTTTTCCAAAAGCTCCACCAATAATAACGCCGACAGCCATATCAACAACATTACCTTTTGAAATAAATTTTTTGAACTCACTCATTTCTTTTTTTGCGTCTTTTTGAGCTTTTTTCATTTCATCTTTCATTTTTTTATTTATTTTTTCTTTTTCAATTTTTGCCATATAATTTGTCCCTCCATTATTTCAACAAATATATTTTAACATATTTACACTCATTTCTCAAGGTTTTTGAATATTTTTTCTTTATTTAGTCAATTATATATTTAGGAGGAATTTGAAAATGGAAAATCAAAATTTGAATATTTTAGATGAAGTTAATAAGGGTGCAACTATGGGTATGAATGCTATTTCATATGTTTCTGAAAAAGTTACAGATAGTAAATTTAAAAATGTTTTAGATATAGAATATAACAAATACAAGGATATTTCTAATAGAGTTACTGACTTATATGCAAATTACAGTAGCAAAGAACCTCATGAAACTAATGCAATGACAAAAATGATGACATGGTATGGAATTCAAATGAAAACTATGAATGATGATAGCACATCAAAACTTTCTGAACTTTTAATGCAAGGCACTAATATGGGAATTATTGAAGGAAGACGTTTACTTAATCAAAATGAAAATGCCGCAACAGATGTAAAAAACATCTTAAATGATTTTGTAGTTATGCAAGAAGACAGCGTAGAAACACTAAAAAAATATTTATAAGGTTGACTTTAGATAACTTTTTTAGTTTCAGGTTAAAAAATCTTTTAAAGTAAACTAAAAAAAATTAACAATCAAAAATGCACTTTTTAACTACAGTTAAAAAGTGCATTTTTTTCGAATTTAACGATTATATTCTTTATAGGGGAAATTTTACCACATATCATTTTATATTTCAATACATATCACTGCATTATTTTGTAATTTTTCTAGTAATAATTTCATATATTGACTATCTATTGCAACGCAACCTGCTGTAGGTTTTTCTACACTACAATGTAAAAAAATTGCACTTCCTTTACCTTGTATATTTTTAGGATTTGTTTTTATTTCTATAGCATACTCATATTGTTTTGGATATTCTATTAAATGTTCACTACTGTTCCAATCTTTTCTTACTTTTGTAATATCTACAAGCTGATTATAAAGTTTTGAATTTACGTCATCTACCCAATGCAAGTTTTCATTTGTTTTAATGTAATTACTAAATTTGACTTCATCATGTGTTCCAAATGCTATACCTAAATTGTACTTGCCAACTGGTGTTTTCCCATCTCCCTCTCTTTTATCATTTGTTATTCCATTTTTGCCTATAAAAGCTTTTGTGCTAAATACTTTTATATTGTTTTCAAAAAAATCTAATATTGCTTCACTTCCATTAATATTGGTTACCTTTATAACTTGATTACTCACTCTTTCCCCCCATAAAAAAACGGATTTTAAGAATTTCTACGCAGTGCAAACTGCTAGAAATTCTAATAATTCGCATATTTATCTTCTACAGAATTTTATCATACTATGATAAAATTCCTAGAATATAAAAACAGTCTAATATAAATATATTAGACCATTTGAGTTTTTATTTCTTTTCTTTATTACGTTTATCTTGTATAATTTCCATTTCCTTTTCTGTAATCAATGTAACATTATTTTCTTTTGCCCATGCCACACATCCCTTTAATACAGTACTTAAAAATACTCTTGGTACTTTTACAAGTTTAGCACAAGCTTCATCTGTAAATTTTACATCTGGATCAATTCTTGAAGCTGCATATTTAACAGTGTCTAAACTAATGCCTTTGCTTGCTGGTATTGGTTCTGATACAGGTCTTTTAAATTTTGTATACCAGAAGTTTTTATTATCTCTGTAACCATAGTCAACTGGTACTTGTGGGAAATTATATGAATTTACTCCATTTATTATAGCATCATAATATTGTGGTTTAATTAAAATATTATCAATTTTCAAAATAAAATGAGCCCCGTATTGACTTGTAATGCCATTAAATTGATGGTATGGTGGTAAATATTCATCTTTAACCACATCATTTTCTGCTCCATCTAACTCTTTTACCCAAGTACATTCAAATACTTGAAATGCTTCTTGAATAATTTTAGGATATGCTTCATTTGGATTTTCTCTAGCTCTTTTTCCATCTACTAAAGTAAATATACAGTCTTTCATCTTTTCTTCTGTTGTTTCTCCTGGGTAACCCAGTCTTACCGCTTCTTTAAAATACTTTCTCTTATCAGTTATAAAGTTTATGCTACACTTACCTGTTCTTAAAATATTTTTAGCAGTATTTGAGCTGTTTCTGCAACAAAGAAGCATTGCGTAATAATCCTTTCCTGCAATATAGTATGGAAAACATAGTGAATATGAACCCAAATTAGTTTGACCTGATTCACTTAATGTTCCAATTTCTGTTGTTGGCATTGGAAAAAAGCTTGATGTTTGATAAAAGTTATCAACAATTCTTAAATTTTTAAATCCATTCAACTCTTCTAATTTCTTTTCCATAAAACTCAACCTCTCTTTTTCTTTTGATTATATTTATTATATATTAAATAATAATTTTTGTATACAATTTATCTTTCAATTTCTTCTTTCTTTATTGATTTTTCTAAATATACTCTTTTAGAGAATCCTCCTCTTTTATTTCTTTTATCATCTGCTAATTTTATGATATCTTCAAGAGTCTTTCCTTTTACATTTGCAATGGCTCTAATTACCTCTAATACGTCTGCTAATTCCTTACAAGCCTCATCATTGTCTTCAGCTCTGTAGACCTCTTTACATTCTTCTGCTAGTTTTCTATATAATTCTTTTTCATATTCAGCATCTGTCAAAATCCTAGTGACAGGTTTTTCATTATCACTTCTAATAATATCTGGTATATTGTCTCTTACTAATTTATTATATATCTTTTCCATATCTACCTCCCTATAGCTTCAACTGAGTATTCGGTTTGTTTCTTATCTTTCATATTTTTAATCTTTTCTACAACTTGTAATTTGTCGTTCTACTTGTTTTCAATTAAATCGGTATAATATATAATTTTCTTACCTAATTTTTTGGCATAATCTATCTCCAAATTCGTACTATCTCCAATATAATTATTTATATTTACTACTAATATAGCATCTGATAATTCTATTCTTTTAAAATGTGCCTCTTTCAAATTTATTAATTGCTTTTTAGTTATATCAATTTTCTCTGATACAGAATATACTGGGGTAAGAATACAATAGCCTTCTAATGCCATTTTTTCTGCAACTGTCATCATCTCTTTTTGAAATTTTAGACTTCCACATAATGTTACTACTTTCATTTTATAATCCTCCCTACAAATTACTATTTTTTGCTTTGTTTACACCATATATTATATCATGAAAAAAGCAAATCATTTTAACGGCTTTCTCAACAAATTATAATTTTCTATTTATCTAATTTTATTATATCGTTTACATCATTGGAGCAAATAATCTTAAAATAGCTTGCCATAGTCCTTTAAATAAACCATTTTTTGCTTCTTTTTCATCTACTTTATGTGATTCTTTAAAGGAATCCTCAAAATCTTTTTTGATATCTTTTATTACATTTGTATCCTTCATATAAATACCACATTCAAAATGTAAATATAAACTTCTATAATCTAAGTTTATTGTTCCTACAGTTGCTATTTCATCATCGGATAAAAATACTTTGCTATGTACAAAACCATTCGTATAAGTATAAATTTTTACTCCACCTTTAATTAATGTATAAAAATAAGAAGAGGTTAAATCATATACAATTTTTTTATCGGGTATTCCAGGAACAACAATTCTGACATCTACTCCTCTTCTTGCAGCTAAGATTAAACTATTTATCATATCTGTATCAATAATTAAATAAGGTGTATAAATATAAACATACTTTTTCGCTTGATTGATAATATTTAGATAAATATCTTCGCCGGTTATAACATCATCTAATGGACTTTCCCCATAAGGTACAACGAAACCATTTTCCTTATACTTTTCAGTAAATTTATATTTGTATTTATTATAATCATTATCTTCTTTTTTAAATGAATTCCACATTTCTAGAAACATAACAGTAAAATTCCAAACAGCTTCACCTTTTATCCTAATTCCATTATCTTTCCATACTCCTAATTTACTATTTATATTTATATATTCATCTGAAATATTAATTCCACCAGAAAAAGCAGTATGTCCATCAATTATCATCATTTTTCTATGATCTCTATTATTCATAATAATACCTGCAAATGGCGATAATTTATTAAATTGCATACATTTTATTCCATATTTTCCTAGTAACTTTGGATAATTACTAGGTAGCATAGCAAAAGAACCCATATCATCATATAATACTCTTACATCTAGTCCTGAATTTGCTTTTTCTTTTAATATATCTAAAATTTCTTGCCACATAGTACCATTATTAATAATGAAATATTCTATAAAAATAAATTTTTTGGCTTTTTTTAGTTCTTCTAACATAACAGGATAAACGTCATCACCAAGAGAATAATAGTTTATCTCATTGTTTTTCGTTACAGGAAATCCTGCAAATTCACTTATATATTTTAATTGTCCTAAATTTTTAGTATCGATTTCTTTTTTTATAAATTCATCTTGTATTAAGTATTTTTGACCATTTTCTATATTTTCATTAATATTCTTTAAAACTTTACTTCTTTTCATATTATTACTAAGTATGATATATAGAAGTGTTCCAATTAATGGAAAAAGCATAATCAGTAATATCCATATTAAATCGCTACTTAATCTTTTACTATACTTGATAATCATTAAAACAATTATAATACTAAGTAAACCATAAACTACTTGAATAACACTTATAAATTCTCCAAATTTTAAATATATAAATAATGTTAATAGAATTTGTATTAATAAACCTATTGCTACAACAATTCCTCTTTTTACTGCCATCCACATATTTTTTTCCTCATACTAATTCATTTTTATATGTAATACTTTTATCTTCTTTATAAATAAACATTAATTTTGAGTTCTTATCTGTTCTTCCTTTATCAAAGGATAACGAATAAGTACATTACTATCTAGATTTTCTTTGTGCATATCAACTGCTGTTATTTGATGATTATCATATGTTGTATAATAATAAATTCCCTTATTTACATTACAGCAAGATGTATAAATTGTTATTTCAAATTTATCATCACCTAAATCACAGCATCCTCTTTGTTGATCAACGCTACCTAAAATGTGAAAAAATTGACTAACACTTGATTTTTCATCTTCTTTAGAAAAAGAATTTAATTTAGTATACGCTACTCTTATGAATCTTGATTGCGATGATAAATCACCTGGTAGACCTATTGCTCCCATTCCTCTACTATATAAACTTAGATCTAATTCTTTACTAAATTTATTCTCTGGAGATTTAGGTGATAAATACATATAATTATTTAAGGCAAACATTTGCTTATCAAAAGATGGATTATTAGTTAATACCCCTACTGGATTATCATATATTTTTATTCCATCAATAACAGACTCTACAGTTATTGATTGTGTGCTATCGGAAATAATCCAATGTAAGCTAGCTAATGGTAATTTATCACTAAATGGAGTATTTAACACATTCATTTTTTCAATCAAATTTCTAGCTTCATTTACATTTGAACATTGGCTTAAAATCCATGGTATCAGTTCAAATTGAGCAACATTATCTTTTCCTTCCTGTTTTTCTTTATAATGAGCATTTCCAACAAAATTTAAACCTGCTATTGCTAACCCTTTTTCGTTTATTGCATCGTAATATAATGGATAATCTTCAGTAACAAATGCCATTCCAATTATCGCATAATGACTCTTAATGTCATCTACTTCTCTAAATTTAAATTCAAAGTTTCTTGGTGTTATTGTTACTTCATCTCCATATGAAAATTCATAATCCAATGTTCTTCCAAAATAAAAATCTTTCGTTTTATAAGTTGCTGCTGTACACATATTCTTTCCCTTCTTTCTAATACTATTTCTTATCTTTTATATAACTCTCTTTCAAATTACTAATTCTTGTTAGGATTATATAATAAAAGGTAGATAATTTCAACTGGTTATCTACCCTACTTATTGTAATTTGTCTTTTTTATTTTCTTTAATATTTTCTTTACAATACTCTTTTATTCTATTTATTTTATTTTCACTCAAATTTGTACTCCCTTTAATATAATGTAATTTTTGTAATTATAATATGTTACATATATTTTTGATTTATATGATTTTAATTTATTTTAAGCCTATAATATAGTTGTTTATTTTTTCAGATTGTTCCTGAATATCTGCAATGTATTTATCAAATATATCTGTTCTTATATTACATTTAGACTTTTTTTCTAAAATTTTTCTTAATAGTTCAAATGAGTCTATGATATGATGCCTAAATTCATAACTATCTTCTATTCTATTAAACTCTAATGATTCTATAATCGCAAAAGATTTATCAAATGCATCTAATATTTCGTTCAAGAGTTCTTGGCTTATTTGAGAGTTGTTACTTTTGTAGTAAATGCTTAAATACATTCTATATTTTGAATATACTTCATCAAAGTTTAGACTAATATTTTCTTTGTCTAAAATAACTTTGGCAATATGAATGTAAAATGCTTTTATAAAAACATAAGTTAATGTTTTATCAATGTTTTGGTTTTCATTAAATTCCTCTAATATGTTATAAATACTATCTTCACTTAAGTCAAATAGCTCACTTGCAAAATCATTTGTTAAAATATTCTTCATTTCTATCTCTCCCTTATAACTAACCATTCTCATAACTTAAATTATGAGTACCTAATTTTCCCATTCTCCTGAACTTTCTTTTTAGCAAAGTAAAATATTTTCTAAAATTAATTTTATTTATAATATATCCTAATACACATCCAAATATAATTAATAAAATTCTCAATTCTATTGCAGTACTTGTATCAAATAAAGCCGAAGCAGAACTAATTGCATTTACAGTAATAAATATTACTTGATACTTATAATCATTTATAAACGTATAAATATAATTTAAAATTATTGTAACAATCACATCATATTTTTCTGGTACCAATGCTTGGAATAATATAGCAAAAACAATTGAACCAATTATTGTTGAAATTATTCTACTTATAAATCTTTTTTGAGTATTAGAAAAATCAATTTGTGTTAAAGACATAACAGACATTGAAATCCACATAGTCTTTTTAACACCAAACAATGTACCAATCAACATCGCAATACTTACACCAATAGCCATCTTTAAAGCTATAATAAACCTATTTGATGTTATACTCATACTCTTAAATGCTTGCTTAATTGTATCATGCTCCTTATTTGAATTTTTATTTTTAAAATAATATACTAATGACACTATTACTCCACCTATAAGCAAACTTAAAATTCTAGTTACAAAATCATGACCCTCTGCGGGATTTGACTGATTAAAAATATAACATAAAATAAATGGCATATACGCCTTATATTCTGGTTTTGCTGATGGAATGTACATAATTAAGAATATTGTAATAAAGTTTACAATCAAACCTATTACTGGATTTATTTGAGCCAACTTATTTGAAAATCCTATTTGTAAAAACATCAAAACAATAACAAATGGTGCTTGTTTTATATTAATTCCTATATCCATATACCAATACATCATAGTTCCAATTAATACACATACCCATGTCAAAGAATTATTTGTACCAAATATTTGTGAAAATACGCCTACAAATAATGTAATAAAAACCAACTTTAATAAATTAGAAAATATACTTTTACGTGTTATTTTTTGCATAAAATACCTTCTTTCTCACAAAAATTATGGCTAATATTTACAAAAAAATTAGCACTCTGTAAAAATGACTGCTAATATTTTATACCTATTTTTAGCAGTTGTCAATTCAAAGTGCTAAATATTCACATAAATTTCACATTTAACTTTTCTATTTTCCCATTCACCATTAACATATCTTTCCATATTATTGATTAATCAAATTTATCCCTTTGATTGTTGGATACAGTAACTTTATAAAATCTGTTGCATCTTGTTTTGAGCCAACAACACTCCCATAATGAACTGGTATAGCAAATTTAGGTTTTATAATATTTATTAATTGTGCTGCCTCTTTAAAATCCATTGTATATGTCCCACCAACTGGAACAAATGCAACATCACATTTTACTTTTTTATTTTCTTCAGTAATATCAGTATCTCCTGCTATATAATACCTAACACCCTTTATTTCTATAATATAGCCTAGCCAATTATTTTCTTTTGGGTGAAAAGGCTTATTTGTATTATATGCTGGAACTGCATCAACTTTTATTCCATCAATAATTTCTGTATCTCCTGAATCAAGCGTAAAAATGTTTCCTTGATTTATTACTTTTTCAAGTAATTTAGGTAATAAATCATCAGGAATAACAAATATAGAATTAAATTTTCTTACTTTATCTATATCATCTTCAGAATAATGGTCATAATGGTCATGTGTTATAAAAATTATATCTGCATCATTATAATTTTTATCTATATGATATGGATCTATATAAATAATTTTTTCTTTATTTATTTTTATACAACTATGGTATAAAACCTCTATATTATCAAGAATATTTATCATTTCTACTACCTCCATTTTTAGATATTATAATATAAATAAATATACAAAACAAATTATTCTTCTTTTATAGCTATTATCAATTCATTTGGTTGTACCATCATATTTGCATTTTTATATGTAAATCTTGCATGAGAAAAATAAACTTTATAATTTTTATTTTCTAATTTAGTACGTGTCAAAGATAAAAATTTATCAGTATCTTGTTCAGATAAATTATTTTTTACTCTTATTGAGTTTGATAATTCTATTCTTTTAAAATTTGCTTCTTTTAATTTTCCCAGTTGTTTCTCTGTCTTTTCTAAATTTTCTGATATTGGATAAACTGGTGTAAGAACGCAATTACCTTCTAAAGCCAATTTTCTGCTACTATCATCATTTCTTTTTGAAATTTTAAACTTCCACATATTGTTATTACTTTCATTTTTTATATCTTCCCTACAACTTACTATTTGTATCTAACTTTACTCAGATAACCAATTAGCAATATCATAAATTTGTATACCTTCATATTGGTATAAGTCATGCCTTGTTCTTGCTATTATAATCTTGGGATACGCATCTTTTATTTCTAATAAAGGTTTTACCTCTCTTTGCAATGTATTCTCATCAGAAATATTGTCAGATACTTGAATATATATTTTTTCATTTCTTTTTGTTGCAACAAAGTCTATTTCTTTATTGTATAAAGTACCAACATATATTTCATATCCTCTGCGCAATAATTCAATTGCAACAATATTTTCATATATTCTACCATAGTCCATATTGGTTGTTCCTAGTAAGGCATATCTAAATGCATGGTCTGAAAGATAAAATTTATCTTGTGTACTTAATAATTTTTTGCCTCTTATATCATATCTAATAATTTTGTAAAACGCAAATGCATTGCATAAATATTTGATATAATTACTTATAGTCTTATCAGTAATAGCCACATTGTTATTGTTAAGTACATTTGTTATATTATTTGATGATGTAAGATTCGATATATTATCCATTAAATAATTATTTAGATTATTTAGAACATCTATATTTCTTATTTTATATTTTTGATTTATATCTCTAACTATTAAAGTATTATAAACATCAGAAATATAATCGTATTTTTCTTTTTGTGTTTTATACAAATATGACCCAGACATTCCACCTTCTTTAACATAATTATCAAAGGCTTCTTGAATATTTTCATATTGATAATATTCTAAATATTCTTTAAAAGAAAATGGATATACATCAATGCAAAATGTTCTTCCAGTAAATAATGTTGCTAAATCACTACTCATTAAAAATGCATTAGATCCAGTAATATAAATATCATATTTTTCTAAAGCATGTAAACCATTTATAGCTTTTTCAAATCCTTCACACATTTGAATTTCATCAATTAATATAAAATTCTTTTTATTATCTATATATCTTTCTTCAATATAATTATATAAATTATGATATTCCATAAAATCTTCATATATAGGAATGTTAAAGTTTATATGAATTATATTTGCATTATTTACATTCTCTAATATATATTCTTTTAAAGCTTCTAATAATTTTGATTTTCCACTACGCCTAATTCCAGTTAATACTTTAATATCTGGAGTCCCTATAACACTAATTAATCTTTCTAAATAATCATTTCTTTTTATAAGTTTCATATACTCACCTCTATAATTATTATATAATTCTATTCCGAAAAAATCAATTTTTTTTCACAATTCGTAATAGTATTGTTGACAAATCTTTAGAATTTATACCATAATTAAAATAATTTATTATATCCATTATACAAAATAACTCTAAAAGCAGATAATTACCGCTAACTATCTGCTCTAAGAATTACTATTTTTATTTCTAATTACTTTCTATAAGTTTTTAACTATTTTAATGTATATTGACTTATATCAGGTTTTGTAAAAATTGAATCTTCTACATTGTGAAATTCATAATTTCTTTCCGTAATAATCTCTGCTTCTGTTGTTTTCAAGAATAATCCTGTGTCTTTATCTATGTATTTTTCTGCACCTTCAGAAGTTAAAGATGTTGAAGATAAAAATCCTTTTACTATATAACATTCTTTTCCATTAAAATTAGTCGATTTTATTTTTGCGGTTATACAACCTAATAATGTTTGCCATTTATTATCTGTTTCTAAATAATTATATTATATCTCCATTTGCATTTCTTTCAATAAAAATCACCTGTTTATTATCTTTTTTATAATAATCCATTTTTATATTAGTAGTTCCATCATTTGAATTTGCTACTGACTTTATATGATAATTTTTAGAATCTTGGTAGTTTAAAATCTTGCTTTGCAAATCTGTAATAATAATATAATTTCTAATGGTGTAAATTAGTATCAAAATTATTAAAATTGCCATTACAATTCCTATTATTTTCAACACTTTTTTTGTTTTCATATAAAACTCCTCCTTTTCTTATGTGTAACCTAGCTATTATAAGTATTTTGGCTTTTAGAGCTATGGCTTTGAGTCATAAACTCTCATTTACTTATATATTGTAATTTCTCGAAATAATTTTAACACACATACAAAATAGTTGCAATTCATTTTTTTAAATTGCCACTATTTGAATTTTCTATTTAATCTTTTCTTTTATATATTCACAAATAATATTTATTATCTTATCATTTCCAATAGAGCAATCTAAACAAATATCATAGTTTTCTTTTTCTCCCCATTTTTTATTTGCAATTATTTCATAATATGATGCTCTTGATTTGTCAGATTTAATTACATGTTTTTGCGCCTCTTTATAAGTATCTTTATACATTTCTTTAATCTTATTTATTCTATATTCACTTGGTGCATATAAAAATACTTTTATTAAATTAGGATTATCCTTTAATATATAATCTGCACATCTACCTACAATTACACAATTGTTTTTAGATGCAATCATTTTTATTGTTTCTGCTTGCTTAATCATTGAATCTTTTTCAGCATCTAATGATAAATAAAATTTATATAATTCATTATCATTATATTTATTTTCGATTAGTGAATTTTCAATTGCAAACTTTTTGATTTCTTCTTTATCAAAGAATTTTAATTCTAACTTTCGAGCTATTTTTCTTGCTATTTCTTTTCCACCAGTTCCATGTTCTCTTGAAATAGAAATTATTAATTTATTATTTATAATATTCTTGTCAGTCTTTTCTTCAAGTATTGTTATTTTTTCTTTATATGTTTCTTTTAGTATAAATATAGAAATTATACAAGTTAAAATTTCTGCTATTGGAAAAGTCCACCAAACTATATTTGTTACATTATCAGATAATGTAAACAAATATGCTACTGGAAATATAAATATTACAAGTCTTAATAAAGAAATTATTAATGGTCTTATTGCATATCCAAGTGATTGTAATATACCTTGTACTGCAACAGAAAATCCCATAAAAATATATCCTATACTTGCAATTCTTAGAGAAATCGTACATGCTTCGATAATTTCTTTACTTGTACCACCAGATAATGCAAATAAACTTGATAGTGGTTTCGCAAAAATCTCAAAGATAATTGTTAAAATAAATGTTACCATTGCAGTATCAATAATTCCGTATTTAATGCAATCATTTATTCTGTCTTTATCTTTCATACCATAATTGAAAGATAATATAGAAATTATGGTATTAGACAAACCAAATGCTGAAAATAATGCTATTTGTTGTATTTTATAGTAAATACCAAATGAACCAACAAGTATTGTAGTATCTGCTTTTACTCCTCCAAGTATTGCATTCATCCCTGCCATCATAACTGATAATAACGCTTGCATAATTGCAGCAGAAATACCTATTTTATATATTCCTTTAATTATGCCAATTTTAGGCTTAATATATTTTAAGTTTCCATTTATTTCTTTGTTTTTTGTATAGTGAAAAAACATTGCTATAAATAAAGAAATAAATTGTCCTATAACTGTTGCCCAAGCTGCACCAGCTACTCCCATTCCTAATGGAAAAATAAATATGTAATCTAATACAATATTTGTTACAGCACCTGATATTTGTGAAATAGTTGATAGCATTGTTTTACCAGTGGCTTGCAAAAATCTTTCATATACTGTATATCCAATTGAGCCTAATGATAGGCAAGTACAAATTCTTAAATATGTTGTTCCCATAGATATTACTTCTTCATTTTCACCTGCAAATAAAGAAATAAACCATTCAGAGCCAAATAACCCAAATAGCAAAAATATAATAAATATACATATACTTAAAAATATTCCATTTCCAGCTAATTTATTTACTTTCTCTTGATTTTTTTCTCCTAAACTTTTAGATAATAATGCATTTAATCCAATTCCTGTTCCTACTCCTATTGCTATAATTAAAATTTGAATTGGGAAAGCTAATGTTAATGCCTGGTTTGCAATAGCCCCCTGTTCTCCCATGTTTGCTACAAATATACTATCAATAACATTGTATACTGCCTGTAGAACCATGGAGATAATCATTGGCAGTCCCATTTTTAACAATAATTTTTTCATTGGTGCTTCTGCCATTTTGTTTTTTTGTGTTCCTTTCATTTTCACACACTCCTTCTAAATTTTAAAGCAAAAAAATAACGCAAGTCCTTTTCTCTGGACTTACGCTTTCGCTACTCGATGTGTATATTATAGCATAAATTTTATTTTTGTGTAATACTTTTTTTAATTTTTTTGCATTTTCATGTTATAATCTAGTTGGTGATTTAAATGAAAATATTATTTAAAAATACAACAAAATATAGTAAGGAAATATATAATGCATTTCAGAGTTTTCATAGTCAAAAGTATAGCTTTTCCTATAATTTATATACACTTTCAATAATTTTTTTAATATTATTTTGCATAATTATTAATGTTACATATAATAATTATACATCTTCAATATTTTTTTGCTGTATTTTTACTTTTTTTATTCTATGGAGATTTTTCCATCCAATATTTACAGTAAAAAAAGAATTAGAAAGTGAAAAAATTGCAAAAGAAAAATGTTTTTCTTTTATCTTTTATAACAATAAATTTAAAGTTAAAGATAAAACAGCTTATGATATAATTAGATATTCGAAAATTCGCAAAGCTTTCGAAACAGATAATTTTTTCTATTTATATGTAGATAGAACCCATGCTTTTATTTTGGATAAGAATTGTTTTTCAATTGGTAATACTAAAGATTTCTCTTCTTTTCTTAAAGAAAAACTAAAATTTAGATTTAAAGTTATTAAAATTAAATAAATCTTGTTATATTTTTCCGTTGATTTTGCATGTAAAAAATGCTATAATAACTTACGTTCTTTTTATATAGATTTAATTTTCTTTTCACTATTTGTGAAAGAGTCTTCTCTTTTACTTTTGGTTTTAGATAGAAAGCAGCATGTTTGGAGGTAAAAAAGATGGATATTGGATTCATAGTATTGGGTGTCTTGCTTACAGTGGGCACTTTGCTATTCTTATTTAATATGAAAAGAATAGTAGTTCGGTGTATTATAGCTTCTGCAAATCATATACTTTGCATACCTTTACTTGTTAAAAGTATAAAGTATAATTTGCCATATGGCATAGTTATAGCATTCTTATATATTTGGTTTGCACTTGTTGTTATTTGCGTATCCTTATATTTATTGGAGGAATTATCTAATAATGATAATAAAGAGGATGATACAACCGATATAGACCATGATGAGTTTGATACTTTTTTTAAGTGAATCTAAAGAACTGTCCCTTAAAATTAAGGGACAGTTTTCTATTTTCTTAAAGAGACATTATTTAATTTTTCTACATTTGCTATAATATTTTCAAATATTTTTGTTATTTCTTCTTCTGTTAATGTTTTTTTACTATCATTAAATGTTAATGAATATGCTATAGATTTTTCATCTTTTTCTATATTTTCTCCTGTGTATACATCAAAAACTTCTATATTTGTTAATAATCTTCCTCCTGCTTTTTTTATTACTTTTTCTACTTCTATAGATGGCATATCTTTTTTCATTACAAATGCTACGTCTTTTTTTACATTTGGGAATTTAGAAATTTCCTTATATTTCATTTTTCCTACTCTTTTTGAAAGTAATTCATCTAAATTAATTTCCATTACATATACATCATCTTTTGTAACTTCTGGGTGTAATTTTCCAACTATACCAACTATTTGTCCATTTACATTTATATTTGCTGTTTGTCCTTTATGAAATTCATTTGGTATTTTGCTTGGCATTTCTATAGTGTATCTATTTTCATAGCCTAAAAAGTTTAGTAATTCTTCTACTACTCCTTTTATAACGTAAAAATCAACATTTGCACTGTTTCCAACTCCTAAGTAATATTTTCCAGTCATTAATGCAACTATTTTTTGGTTTTCTCCATATTCTTCTTGTTTTTTATAAAATCCTTTTCCTATTTCAAATATGCATATATCCTTGTTTTCTCTTGCTTTATTGTATTCATATATTTTAACCATTGATGGAATTAAGCTATATCTTAGTGCATTTCTTTCTTCTGCTAATGGGTCTAATAATTTTACTACTTCAAAGTCATCTGTTGTATATTTTTTTGCTTCTTTATCACTTGTAAATATCATTGATAATGTTTCATTTAAACCAAGTGATACCATTTTGTTTTTTATTTCTCTTGTTTGTTTGTCATAGCTTCCTTGCTTTACTGGTAATACTGGCAACTTTCCTTCTATATTGTCTACTCCATATATACGTCCAACTTCTTCTATTAAATCTTCTTTTATTGATATGTCTAATCTTCTTCTTGGAACTGATACTATTGCTTTTTTGTCGTCTGCTTCATAGCTAAATCCTAATTTTGTAAATACGTCTAAGATATCATTGTTTGAAATATTTGTTCCTAAAACATCTGTAATATTTTTAAATGTTATTTCTATTTTTTTATCTTCTTTTTGGCTTTGATCATATGTACACATTCCTTCTATTACTGTACCATTTGCATATTTTTCTAACAAATGGCAAGCTCTATTTATTGCCATATATGTTCTGTTTGAATCTAAGCCTTTTTCAAACCTGTTACTTGCTTCACTTCTTAATATTTTTTTTGCTGTTTTTCTTACTCTAACTCCATCAAATATTGCAGATTCTATTATTATATTTTTTGTTTGTGGTACAACTTCTGTTTCTAGTCCTCCCATAACTCCTGCTAATCCTATAGATTTTTCTTTAGTTGAAATTACTATGTCATTTTCGTCTAATGTTCTTTCTATATTATCTAATGTAGTTAGTTTTTCTCCATTTTTTGCCATTCTAACTATTATTTCAGTGTTTAGTTTATCTGCATCATAAAAATGCAATGGTTGCCCTAGTTCTAGCATTACATAATTGCTAATATCTACAACATTATTTATTGGTCTTATTCCACATGCCATTAATCTATTTTTTATAAATGCTGGACTTTCTTTTATTTCTACATTTTCTACTTTTTTTGCTAAAAATACAGAGCAGTTATTTGTTTGTATGTCTATATTAAATGTTTGATTTATATCTTTTCCAGTTTCTTTATAATTTATATCTACATCTTTTACTTTTTTGTTATATATTGCCCCTAATTCATATGCCATTCCAAGCATGCTTAACAAGTCTCCACGATTTGCTGTTAATTCAAAATCTATTACTTCATCATCAAATCCTAAGTATTTTATTGGATCTTCTCCAACAATTGCATCTTGACCTAATTCGCAAATTCCTTTTTTGTCTTCTTCTGTTAAAAATTTGTTATCTAGTCCTAATTCTGCAATTGAACACATCATTCCATTTGATTCTACCCCACGTATTGTTCCTTTTTTTATTGTTACATCATTTGGTAAATTTGCTCCAACTAATGCTACTATTACTTTTATTCCAGCTCTTGCATTTGGTGCACCACAAACAATTTGAAGTGTTTTATCTCCCACATCTACCATACATACATGTAAATGGTCTGAATCTGGATGTTCTTCACATGTTTTTATTTGTCCTATTACTAAATTTGTTGCATTTATAAACTTTTCTGCACTATCATATTCATTTCCTACTCTTGTCATATCTTGTGCTATCTTTTCTATACTTAAATTATCATCTAAATCTATATAATCTTTTACAAAATTTCTACTTAATATCATTTGTTTTTACACATCCTTTCTATCAAATTGTTTTAAAAATCTTACATCATTTGTGTATAAATAACGTACATCTGGAATTGCATATTTAAACATTGTTATTCTGTCTAGTCCAGGTCCAAAGGCAAATCCTCCCCACTCTTCTGGGTCATAGCCTCCCATTTTTAGTACATTTGGGTGCACCATTCCTGCCGCAAATACTTCTATCCATCCTGTTTTTTTACATAGTGGGCAACCTTTTCCACCACATTTAAAGCATGTTACGTCTACTTCGTATGATGGTTCTGTAAATGGGAAATAACTTGGTCTAAAACGTAATTTTGAGTTTTCTCCTAACATTTTTTTTGCAAATATTTCTAATGTTCCTTTTAAATCTGCAAGTGATACATTTTTATCTTTTTTATCTATTACTAAACCTTCTACTTGCGCAAATTGTGGTGAATGTGTTGCGTCATCTTCCCTTCTATATGTTTTTCCTGGGCATATTATTCTTATTGGCTCTTTACCACCTTTTTGTTCCATTACTCTTGCTTGTGCTGATGAAGTTTGTGTTCTTAATAAATATTCATTTGTTATGTAAAAACTATCTTGCATGTCTCTTGCTGGATGTCCTTCTGGTAAGTTTAATTTTTTAAAACAATATTTATCTGTTTCTAATTCTGGACCAGATACTACATCATACCCCATAGATACAAATAAGTCTTCTACTTCTTCTATTACCAAATTCATTGGATGTTTACTTCCTCTTACCATTTTTTTGCTTGGTAATGTTATGTCTATTCTTTCGCTTTCTAATTTTTTATTTAATTCTATTTGTTTAAATTCCTCTTCTTTTTTAACTATCAGGTTTTCTATTTTTTCTCTTACTTCATTTACCAAGCTTCCTATTACTGGTCTTTCTTCTTTGGCTAATGTTCCCATTGTTCTTAATACTTGTGTTAGCTCGCCTTTTTTTCCTAGATATTTTACTTTTATGTCTTGTAATTGTTTTAAGTCTTTTGTATTTTCAATTTCGTTAATTGAATTTTCTTTAATTTGTGCAATTTGCTCTTTCATTAATTTTTCTCTCCTATCTTTATAAATTTACTGTATTTATCAGTTTGCTAAAAATTAGTAATAAAATAAGCCAATTCTTCCCTTACATAGGACGAACTGGCTTGTTTCGTGGTACCACCTAATTTTATTAATTATTTTAATTAACCTCATTATAGTTTTAACGGTTCAACCGCTTCTTTCTACTTTGCTTTTCAAAAGAAGACCTAAAAAGTGAAATTTCTATATATTTGTATTTAAATAGCTCTCAGCTTTGCTATTTTCTCTGTAAAATACTTTTACTATATATACTTTGCTTTTTAATTGGATTTTCTTATTATGTTTTATATGTTATCATATTTTATTTATTTTTTCAACAGATTTTATTAAACTTTTATTTTTATATTTTAAATTAATAATTAAGTATTTCTTGTATATCCCTATCTGCTTGCACAAATCTTAATTTGTCAAGTATTTCTACAACTTGTTGGTCTTGTTCTAACTTCATATGTTCTTCATTAAAATCCCCTATATATTCTGAGTTTCCTAACCATTTATGTTTTAATTCCTTTAAAATTATGTTTCTATATGTTTCGTCATCTTGCATACGGGTTATATCTATGTTTCCATATAAAAATCCAGTATGAACACTTTTATACTGACCTTCAAAGCTAGAGTATCTATATTGATTAATTTGTTTATTTCCTTCTTTTATTTGTATATTTCCTACTGGTAAAATACAAATTCTAGATTTATCATTTCTTACAAAATTATGTGACTTTTCCATTTGTTTACGTGCTAATATAGTTGTATATTCGTCTACTACATTATAATTGTCACTATTTTTCTTATTTTTATAAGCATCTTCTGCATTTCCACCATAGCTTTCAAGTGCATCATTTATATTTTTCTTACTTAATAAGGCATTTAAAATTTTATTTCTATAATTATCATTTTTTTCAATTCTTTCTAGGTCAATTTCATCACAAAAAATTTCGTTATTAATTTCAACTTCTCCATGTAAATTTTTATTTACCTTACGTTTTATTCTATATCTATTTATTGCTGGTGGTAAATTAGTAAAATTATATGCTATTGGATCGTATTCTTTGTTCATTTTTTCTATTGATATTTTTGAGCCGTCTTTACATTCATAAAATCTCTCCTCGCCCTTATATTCTGTTTCTGGCTTTTTAGTATGGCTTGTATCGGCTTTATCTTTTTCATTTTGTTTATTTAATTTTTCTATTTTATTTTTTGTAGTAACATATAATTCTAACACTTCACAAAATTTTTTGTATGTATCTTTTCTTTTCTCAGATAAACATAGTGGTTTTACTTTGTCTATTCTATGTTCAATACTCTTAAAATCACTTTCTTTATTTATATATCTTTGTTTTCCTTGCATAGCTTTAAAAAGATTATATCTTATATTAATTTCCTTTTGTATATTTGACAATTCTTGATTTATATCCATTTGTTTTACCTCTTTTCTATTATTTTTTTATATTATATATTTTTAATCTCCAAATGCATATCCTCCTATTATTTTGCCAGTATTATAATCTATATAAACTGACACTCCATTGCCCATATCATCTTTTCTTGTGTATACATAGCATTTTATTTTTTTATCGTTGTATACTTTATCTGTTTCGTTATATTTTCGTGTAAAAAAGTTGTTGGCATATACTTCTTGTATTTCACTTGTTTGTGAAGTTTTACTATATTCTCCTGCTATATTACCAGCTTGTTTAAAGCCTTCGTCTGCAATTTTATCTGCTTCTTGTTTTGTAATTTGTTTGCTACTATTCTTAGAAGTTGTGTTTTTAGATGATGTATTTGTACTATTATTTTTTTCAAAAATATTTTGGTTTAAATTATTAACATTGTTATCATATTTTGTTTCGTATTCTTTTAATTCTTCTTTTTCTTTTATACTAACATTATTAATATTATATATGCAATTATAGTTTACAATTTTACTTACTATTAGTAAATGTGCTGTATATTCATAATTATTTGCTTTATTATCGTAATAATATTTTATATTTCCTATATTTACCTTTACAGTTATATCTTTTGGAATTGATAATGTTAATATTAGTATGTTTTTATCAAAAATATCTTCTGGAATTTCTTCCTCAAATTTTAGATTACAAATTGATTTATACATTTCTAATGAAGATTTGTCTTGTATTATTTTTTGATATATTGTGCTATCAACTTGTTTAAATTGCTGTAAATATTTATATGATATTGATTCAATTAAATTTTGTGATATATATTGCTTATTTTCATTCATTGTATAATATTGATCTTTATTTAATTTGTTTTCTATTATCTTCTTTAATGATTGCATATCTTTAATATCATTTTGTACTACTTCTGCTCCGGAGTCTAATAATTTTATAAATTTACTTTTGTCTCCTATTTCTAATATATAATTTTTACTTATTGTGTTATAGTCGAATTCAATAAAACATTGTGATTTATGTATATTATCTACATCCTCTTGGGTTATGGTATTTTCTTTCTTGCTTGTATCTATTTTTTTGGCTATATTCTCTATTAATGTATTATATAATTCGTCATTTTTGTTTATTTCATAATATTTGTCTTCTTCCTTATAAACAATTCTATCTGGATCTGCAACATTTTTTAAAAAGTTTTTACTATTTTTAATTTCCTGTTGCTCTTTATCTTTGTAAAAATAATAGCCTATTAATGCGGCAGCAATTAATGAAATTACAACTATAAGTACAAATAAGATAATTATAATATATTTTCTTTTACTCATATTACACAACCACCTCTATTTAAATAGTACTACAAAAGGAAATATATGTCAACAAATAAATAATGTCGCATTAAGGATTTCTCCTATGCGACATTATACACTATCATTTATTCCAGCAGATACTATTTGTGCCATGTTTTCTATTAAATCATCAATTTCTTTAGGAGTAACTATAAAGTTAAAGTCTCCTGGCATTAATGCTTCTTTTACATCTTCATATTTGTCATCATCTTTTAATTTATTTAAATAATCATTTGATTTTGCTTCTTTTTGTAATTTTTCTATAAATAAGTCTATGCTGTCTGCTGCTATTGTTGCAGCTTCCACAACTGTTGGAATTCCTATTGCTATTACAGGTATTCCTAATGTTTCTTCACTTATTTGCTTTCTAGTATTTCCAACTCCTGCTCCTGGTACTATTCCTGTGTCTGATATTTGAATTGTACTGCTTATTCTTTCTATACTTCTAGATGCTAAAGCATCTATTACAATAAGCATTTTAGGTTTTATATTGTCTATTATTCCTTTTAGTATCTCCACTGTTTCTATTCCTGTAGTTCCTAAAACTCCTGGTGATATTGCACTTACCATTCTTGTTCCTTCTTTTACATATTGTGGAAAATAATTTATCATGTGTCTTGTAACTTCTATTTCGTTTATTACTTTTGGTCCTAAAGAGTCTGGTGTAACATAAATATTTCCTAACCCTACTACTAGTATTTCTGCTTGATTATCTACATGTAAGTCTATTATTTTTTTTAATTCATTTGCTAATACTTCTGAACATTTTTTTATTTCTTCTTCTTGCGCAATTTTTAAATTTTTAATATCTATTGTTATATAGTTTCCTATTGGTTTTCCTATTGCTTGCTGTGCTTCTTCGTTTGTAATTTTTACTCTTTCGACTTGTATGTTTTCGTTTATTTGCTCCTTTTGACTTTCAATTCCGTTTATTTCATTTTCTAAATTATTAGCTTTTTTATAAATGTCTCTTCTTTCAGAGGCTAAATCAGTTCTAAAATTAAACACAAAATCAACTCCTTAATATTTAATAATATTATTTGTCAATTTTGTGTTTTTATTCATTATATTTTATTACATATCGTCGTCTTCATCATTAATGTCTATTTCTCCACATCCTGAGCAATGTGAACATCCACCATTGCAGCCACTTTCTTCTTCTAGATTTCCTGACCAGTCAAGTTCAATTATATTTTTACATTCTGGACATTCAACTTCTGTTTTTTCTTCATCCATGTCTATAATAAATTCGTTGCTACAGTATGGACAAACTATTTCAAAGTCAAATCCTTCTTCTGAATATATGTCCTTTTCAATATTGCTTACTATTTCTTGCATTTTTTGAACTTTTTCGTCTAATTCTTTTTGAGTTTTTTCTAGTTGTTCCATTTTGTCTTCTTTATAGTTTAAAACATCTTCCATTTGATTTACTACTACATCTAAGAATTTTGCAAATCTTTCTTTAATGTATTCTAAATCTTCTTTGTCCTTTATGTTTTTTTCTATGTCGTCTAAAAATTCTTTATACTCTTTTTTTAATTGTGTCATTTAACATTCACCTTTCTACACTCTTTCCATGTATTCACATGTACGTGTATCTATTCTTATTACATCACCTATATTTACGAATAGTGGGACTGTTAATTCTAATCCTGTTTCTAATTTTGCTGGTTTTCCTGATGTTGTTGTTGTATTTCCACTAAATCCTGGTTCTGTATATGTAACTTCTAATTCTACAAATATTGGTGGTTCTACTGCAAATACATTTCCTTTATATGAAAGCATTGTAACTTCCATATTTTCTTTTAAATATTTTAAACAGTCTCCTAAATTTTCTTTGTTTAAAGGCATTTGATCATATGTTTCGTTGTCCATAAAGTAATATAAATCTCCATCGTTATATAAGTATTGCATTACTTTCTTTTCTATTTCTGCTCCTGGGTATTTATCTGATGGATTAAATGTTTTTTCTAATGTTGCTCCTGTTATTACATTTTTTAATTTTGTTCTAACAAATGCTGCTCCTTTTCCTGGTTTTACGTGTTGAAATTCAACTACTCTATATACATTTCCTTCCATTTCAAATGTTGTTCCATTTCTAAAATCTCCTGCTGAATATACTGCTGCCATAATAATTTCTCCCTTCAATTTTTAATTTACTTTTCTATTTTACTATAAATTCATTGAAAAATCAAGGTTTTTATTAAATTACATATAGGAAACTATATTATAATATAATTTTTCTCTGATTTTGTTAAATTTATACTACCAAATTTTGTTATTTGTACAGTGTCTTCTATTCTTACTCCAAATTTTCCAGGTATATAAATTCCTGGTTCATTTGTAATTACCATATTTTCTTTTAGTTGTGTGTCAGCATTATAGCTAACATATGGCTTTTCATGTATTTCTAAACCAACTCCATGTCCTAATCCATGTATTAATGTATAATTGTTTAATTTAAAATCATTTTCAACCATCTTTGTTAATTGTCTTGTGCTTATTCCTTCTTTCATATCTTTTGCTGTTTGAACTTGATTTTTTAATACCAAATCATATACTGGTTTTACTTCTTCTGGTATGCTTCCTACAAAAAATGTTCTTGTCATATCTGAACAATATCCATTATATTTGCATCCCATATCTATTGTTATAATATCATTTTGTTGAATTTTTCTTTGTGTTGGCACTGCATGAGGTTTTGAAGAATTCTCTCCTGACGCAACAATTGTGTCAAATGCAAGCCCATCGGTTCTTTGTTTATAATATTCTTCAATCTCATTTGCTATTTGTATTTCTGTCATTCCTGGTTTTATATATGATAAAATGTATGAAAAGCATTCGTCTGTAATTTCACAAGCAATACTTAAATCTTTTATTTCTTCTTCATCTTTTATCATTCTTTGTTTTTCAATAAATTCTTCTGTTTCGACAAAATTATTAATTTTATATTTTCTTTTATATTCTTTATATTTAGCATATGTTAAATAATTTTCTTCAAATCCTACATTCTCGCAAAACATAAAGAAATTTTCAAAATCATATGAAGAAATATCTTTTGCATCATATACAATTATTTCATCAAATAATGTAAGTGTACTATGTACATACTCAATATATCTTCCATCTGTTATATAAATATTTTCCTTACGTGTTACTAATAACGTACCTTCTGCGTCTAATCCTGTTAAATATTTTATATTTATTGGATTAGATATAATTATCCCTTGCAAATCAAGACTTAACATTTTATTTCTAAGCCATTGCATTTTTTGATTCATTACAATCCTCCTTTTATCCCTTATACATGCCTAGTGTAAATATTTTCATTAATACTAACTTTATTGTTTCAAATGGTATATACATACTAATAAATGTTGCAATTACTATAAATGGTCCAAATGGTATATATTCATTTGTGCTTTTCATTTTGGTAGCTAATAATATTACACTTAATATTGCTCCTATTAAAAATGATACTAGAGTTATAATAATTATATTTGATAATCCAAAATATAGTCCTATTGCTCCCATTAGTTTTACATCTCCAAACCCCATAGCCTCTTTTCCATAAAGCATTCCTCCAACTAATGTTATAAATAAGAATATTCCTGCTCCCACAAGCATTCCTAATAGCATATTTATTGATATTGCTACATTTGATAGTCCATATATGAATGTAAATATTATTCCAAATTCAAAGATTGTTAAATTTAATCTGTTTGGTATTATTTGTAACTTATAATCTATTATAAATGCTGATATTAACATTGGTGTTAATATTGCATATTTTATTAAATCTAAATTTCCTATTATTGTATTTTGTATTCCATATACATATACTAATGTTGCATATATAATGGCTGTAAGAAACATTAATATATAATTTGGTTTAAAATTTATTTTATATTCTTTAAATAAATCTAATGTTAGTACCTTTTTATATTCTGGTAATCTTTTATTCATCCAATCTACAAATTGTCCTACAAATAGTCCTAATATCATTGCTCCTATATAATAAGCTACATGTATATCATTTAAATACATTTTATTTTTCTCCTTTGTTTATCATATTTTTATATTGTTTTTTTATTTTTTCTTCTATTGGTCTTTTCCATTTTGTGTACCAAAATTCTTTTTTATCTATTGGTTCTACTAATATTGTAAACATTTTACACCTATTTCCACCTAAAATGTCTGTAAATATTTGGTCTCCAACTACTGCAATTCTATTAGGTTCTATATTTAATTCTTTTTGTATTTTTTTAAATCCTGATTTTAATGGCTTTTTGGCAAAATTTATATAAGGAATTCCTATTTTTTTTGATACCATTTCAACTTTTTCTTTGTTATTTGTATTTGATAATATATATAATTTTATTCCTTGTCCTCTCATTTCTTTTGCCCAATTTATAATACTTTGGTCTAACTTTTTCTGATAGTCTATTAATGTATTATCTACATCTAATATTAATGCTTTTATTTTATTTTTTTGTAAAAACTCTATTGTTATTTCTTTTACACTAATTAATAATGCATTTGGATATAGTTTCATTTTTTCCCCCATAAAATAAATTTACTGTATAATATTATCAGTATGTTATTTTTTTGTCAACAACTATCTTTCTTCGTTTGATTCTATAGATTTTTTTTCATTTTCTAAACATTTATCTATTTCTTTCAAAATTTGTTTATTGGTAAGATTTAGAAGTTTTTTTACGTAATTTAAAGCTTCTTTTTTATCTATTCCGTTTTCGGAACAATTTTTTAATATTTGTATGCAATCATACCCATCCCTAATTTCTTGTGGTACAATATAGCTATTTAAAATTCTTGCTTTGTTTTCGTTATTTTTTATTTTGCTGTAACTAGCATATTTCATTCCCACAACTTCGGCAAACTCTGTTTCGTTAATTCCTTTTCCATATTTATTATATAATTTTAAAAATTCTTTATAATCCACAGATTTTTTCCAATATCCTTGTTCTACTAAATCATTTTTTATTTCTATCTTTTCTTCTTCTGTTATATATCTTTTCAATATTCTCGTTTTAATATTTGCTGATTTCATAGAATGAAAATTATTATACTTTATTCCTAATAATTTAATAAATTCTGATTGTGACATTTGTTTTCCATATTTTTCGTGCATTTGCTTAAATTCTTCATATGATATCTTGGTGTTTTCATAGCCATCTGTTATTAATTTTTCTCTTATTTGTCTTTTTTCTTGTTCTGTTAACTCTTGACTGTCTTTAAATATTCTTGCTTTGGTTCTTTTTCCTTTCATGTCGTTATAACTGCTATAATTTATTTTTAAAACCTGAACTGCAAAATCTGGTTTAGATAATTTACCTTTAAACTTTTCGTACAAATCCATAAATTCTTCATAACTTATTGAATCACCTGATACATAACCGAGTTTTTTTATTTGTTGTATAATTTCTTCTTTTTCATTTTTTGTTAATTCTACTAAATTATCTTTCAAAACTTTTGCTCTTGTTCCTTTTTTCTTCATATTGTTATAATTAGAATATGTTATTCCTAAAATCTGTGCAAATTGCGACTCTTTCATATTTTTTCCTAATATATTGTACAATGTTTTAAATTCTTCGTAATCTATTGCTGTGTTTCTATATCCCATTTGTGTTACTTTATTTCTTATCTCATTTACATTTTCTTCTTGTAATTCGTAATTTTTTAAAACTGTAGCCCTATTTTTTTCCTCTTTAAATCCCCTATAATTAGCATAATTTATTCCTAATATATCCGCAAAATATGTTTCTTTTATTCCTGCACCTAATTTTTGATATAACTCTTTAAATTCTTTATATGTTATTTTTTTATTTATATATCCCATTTCTTTAATTTTATTTATTATTTCTTGCTTATTATATATTTCCATATATCCCTCCATTACCTCTTAAAAGTATATTATTTATCTTGTTAAAAGTCAATAAATTGTTAAAAAAACAGAAAATAGACTATGATTTTTTCATAGCCTATTTTATATTTATTTTATTTACTTACTTTAAAATCATATGCATTTGCAAAATCTGCATTTGCTTTAATATTTAATGTAGATGTTCCGCCTTCAGGTATTGTTCCTAAATATCCCTTCACCTCTGATAATGTATCTCCTGATTTATTTATTAATGTCAATTTTATAAATTCTTCTCCTAAAATTTTATTAGTTGTATTTTTTACAGTTGCCTGTAAATATGATTCTCCATCTTTTTCTATTAAGACTACATTACTTATCTCTAAGCCATCTATTGTTTTTGTTTGTGCTAAATTATTACTTTTGTTTATTTTAGTTCCATCTTCTTGTACACTTACAAATTCTTGATTTGATGTTATGTTTTTATCGTTTATTGTATTTACATTTTTATTCTTTTTTATAAACAATATTCCTGTAGTAATTATCATGATAATTATTATTATTGCTACTACTTTAATTTCTTTTTTAGTCATTTTTTTCACCTTCTCCTATTTTTTAATTATGTGCTGTTCCTGAATTACTATTTGCACAATAGTAATGCGAATTAGATTTTGAATGAGAACACTTCACTGTATGTGAATATGGGTATCCATGAGAACAGTTAACAACATTGTAATAGTGTGAAGTAGTATAACCATGAGAACATGGGACTACATGAGCTGAGGAATATCCGTGTGAACAGTTTGTTATTGCTGTATGTGGTAACTTCTCTCCATGTGTGCAAGTACAATTACAACCACCATCCCAAGTTGATGACTCTTTGCCACATTTTAGGCATTTCCAGCGAGTTGGTGTACTATCTCATAACAAACATGTCGCTCCTCCTGGATTATTATTAGCATATCCCAGACTACATGCCAACCCATAATCCTCACAATCTTTATTAGGACAATAAGCCTCCATCACATCCATCCTTCCAAAACATTGCTTTGAAGTTCCTCCACTACATTGCGAATAATTATTACAGTATGATCTTGATCCTGAATTACAAGTATAAGCTGAGCTACAATAACTTGTTTTTAAGCTATATGTTGGTGTACTTCCTGTTACTTGTGCCATATACAATTTATATGTTAGTGCATCTCCTTCATTGTCTCTTGCTAATGCAGATATAGTTAAACTTGAACTTGTTTTTGAACTTATACTTACACTTTCAATTGTTGGTCCAGTATTACTTATTGTTACTGCAATTGTATCTATACCTTCATTTCCTGCCTTATCTATTGCTTTTACGTATATTGTGTATTCTCCTACTGTACAATTTGAGAATGTATTGCTTGACTGATATGTATTTCCATCCTTACTATATTCGTACCTTAATATTCCAGCTATGTCAGCTGTTGCATCTTCACTTGCTGTATCTTCTGCATTTGCAGTTACTGTTATTGTTGTTTCATCTACGTTACTGTCTTTTGATACAAATACTGGTTTTTCATTATCTACATTCTGCACATTATATGTTGTTAATTTATATGCATTTGTATCATCATAATATCTTGCTAACACTGCAATATTACTTGTTGATTCTACTGATACAGTGTTTTCTGTCACTGTTGTCCAGCCCTCATCTGTTTCTTTTTTATATTGTTTTTTTGCATGCATGCTTATTGAACTTTCTACTATACTCACATTTACATCCAAAATAGTAGATTTTTGTTTTCCTTTATCTGTTATTGCTGTAAATGTATATTCTCCATTTGTATCTAGTTCAAATATTACTCCTTCTTCAACATAATCTTTAGTTTCTCCATTTGATGCTTGTATTTTTTCTACTTTTCCTTTTCTTACTGTAGCTAATACTTTTACTTTTATCTTTTCGCCACTTTCTCCTGTTAATGTTGCAATTGTTACACCCGCTAATATTAACAAAACTAGTATGGTTATTACTAGTGCAATTAGTGTAATTCCTGATTTTTGTTTTAAACTACTCTTCATTTTATCCCCCTTAACTTTTATATTTAATAGTAAATTTAAACTAATTATCTAGATTTTAAGGTCACAAAAAAGATAGCCTTAAAACGCACTTTTAGCACGCTTTAAAACTATCTTTTTATTTGGCAAATAAACTGCACCCTTTATTTACTAAAGTGTAGCTCTCTCTTTTTCTTTACAGCCATGCGGTTTTTACCATTTGCCATTTTTATTATTCCTTTTCATTAGTTTTTATTTTACCTATTAATTTATATTAGCACATTATTTTACTTTCTTCAATAATTCTCGGCAAATGTAATATATTTGTAATATTTTACAATATAATTTTCCTCATATTACTTACAAAATCTATGTTTTCCTATTGTTACTGTTAATGGTCTTGACCATATCCATTTGTTTGTTGCTGTTGCTGGATTAAAATAATATATTGCTCCATAACTTGGATCCCATCCATTTAAAGCATCTTGAGCCGCTTTTTTTGCAGTTGAATCTGGTGTCATGTTTATTTGTCCATCGCTTACCGCATCAAATGCTCCTCCTTGATATATTACCCCTGCTATTGTATTAGGAAAAGAACTACTTTTTACTCTATTTAGCACCACAGCGCCTACCGCTACTTGCCCTGCATATGGCTCTCCTCTTGATTCTCCATATATAATTCTACTTAATAAATTAATATTAGAATTATTAGAAGAAGTACTTGATGTACTACCACTTGAACTATTAATTCCCATTGCTTTTAATGTAGCAGGTCCTGCTATGCCATCTGCTGTTAATCCATTTTTTCTTTGAAAGTATTTAACAGCTGCAACAGTTTTACTACCATATATTCCATCAACACTGCCACTATAATATCCCCATCTTTTTAGCTTTGTTTGTATTTGAGTTACTTCATTACTTCTAGAACCATATTTAGACAAAGCCTCTACGGAATAATTATTATAAACAATATATGCTGTAACACCAACCAAAAAGGCTGTAACAACCAATAAAAAAATTATAAACTTCTTATTTAATTTATTAAAATTTTTAAACATAATAAAAACCACCTATTGATATTTTTTATTATTTTTATCAATAAATGGTTTATTTATACATATTATGAACAATATGTACACAAAATAGCTTCTAAACCTACTTGTAAATCTATTAATCCGTTTTTGTAATTGTAGTCTAGGTCTATTAATTCTTGTAAAATTTTTCTTAATTCTTTTTGATTAAAACACCTTGACTGGCTTTTATATTTATTAACCAAAAACATCTGATTAGGTTTTAAACTTAAACTGGTTGCTATGTCTTTATTATTTTTCATTGCAACTTGAACAAAATACAACTTTTTAAAATGGTTATATAAAGTTATTAATATTTTTTGTAAAGGCTCTTTTGCGTATAATAAATTTTGTAAAACTTGCATTGCATTAGAAATATCCTTTTTTCCTAAAGAATCTGTTAAGTCAAAAATTACACTTTCTAATTTTTTTATAGAAAGCAAATCTATATCATTTTTTGTAATAGTACCATTTTCTCCAACATATTCTATAAGCTTTCTAATCTCATTTATTAAATCCTGCATGTTTGTACCACAACATTCAATAAAATAACGTAATGTTGCCCCATCAATTGTAACTTTGTAGGCATTACAAATAGATTTAATTCTTTTCTCAATTTGTATAGGTTTTTGAAAATCAAATTTGCAAACAATACCATTTTTATCTATCGTATTTAATAAATCTTGTTTATCTGCCTCTTCCTCTACAAAAACCAAAACCACAGTTTCATTTATAATTTTTATATTTTCTTTTATATAATTATTTAATTTTTCTTTTATATTTGAGATATCTGCGTCTTTTCTTTTACCTTCCTTTTTAAATAGTCCTGTATTTCTTGCTATAATAAGTTTTTTTTCATATCCAAAAGCTGGTGTTTCTATATCACTTATTATTTGTGAAACATTAGTATTATCTATTAAAATATAATTTATTCCTTTAACAGCTGTTCCAAACATTTTTTTAATTTTATTAAGATTAGACTCTAATAAAAATAATTCTTCACCATACAATAAATATAAACTTGATAATTGTCCATTTTTTAACTGTGTTTCTAAATCCTCTATTGATATCACTACTTTTTTCACATCCTATTTATCTAATATAATTCTAAATATCTCCGCTACACTCCATGCTTGAGCTATTGCACCTTTTGGTAAATATGGTTTTTGTGAATCATATATTTCTGCTATACTCCCAACACAACCTCTTTGATTTATTTCCTCTGTAAATGTTTCTATAATTTCAGTTCTAAAAGATAACAATTTTTCTTCTAATTCTTTTTTGTCTTTTTTATTTTTAGTATTTTTTAACATATTTTTTAAACAATTATAATATAATCCCAAAAGCCATGTCCATGTAATGCCTTGGTGATAGCTTGTATCTCTTTTTTGGCAATCTCCTTCATACACATCCACATATCCATCTTCGCCTTTTGCTAATGTTTTTAATCCGTAATTATTTAATAATTTTTTTTCAACAGTATTTAATATATTTTTAGCCTCTTCTGAATTAGTGTCTATTACTTGATAAGTTAAACTCATACTAAACAATTGATTTGGTCTTATTTTTTTGTCACCTAAAACATCAAATAAACACTTTCTTCTCTTATTATAAAATTTTTCATTAAATGATATTTGCGTCTTTTTAGCTAAATCTTTATATTGTTTTGCTTCTTCTTTATTTTCAAATTTATTTGCCAAATCATACATTATCATTAATGTATTGTACCACAAACTATTTATTTCAACTGCCTTTCCATTTCTTGGTGTAACAGCAATATTATTGTATTTAGCGTCCATCCATGTGTTTTGTGTGTTTTCGGTTCCAGATACAATTAAATTATCTTTATCTAAGTAAATATTATTGTCATCTATGTTTATTCCATTTATATAATTTTCTATTATATTTTTCAACTTGTAATATAATTTATTCTTTACAAATTCTTCGTCTTGAGTATATTTAAGGTATTTATAGACTTGTTCAAATAATAATAGTGAACTATCAACACTATTATATAATGGTCTGTTGTCAAATCCAGAGTATCCATTTGGAACTAGTCCAAATTTTATATCTCTTGTCATTGTTAATAAAACCTCTTTTGCAAGTTCAAATCTTTTATTTACTAATAATAAACCTTCAAAAGAAATTAGGCTATCTCTTCCCCAGTCTAAAAACCAAGGATATCCTGCAATAATTGTATGTAACCCAAATGTTGGCCTATAAACAACAAAATTGTCTGCTGCAATTAGCATATTTTTTATTAAACTATCTTTATCTAGTTCTTCTTGTGTTTTGTTAGCTTTCCTATTATCAATTAAAAGAGATTTATTAAATATTTTGTTTAATCTTACTATTTCTTCGCTTATTAAATCTTTTACATTTAATTCGTCTATATTTTCTTCGAAAGAACAAATAAAAGAAATTTCCTTTTCTTCATTTGGTTGTATTTCTATTTCAAATATTCCTGGCACTGCATGATTTTCTTCTGGATAAAATCCCCTTTTTTGTTCTTCTATATAAAACATGTTGTAGAATGTATCTTTTATATGTTTGTTATATACACCTTCAGATGTCTTCATGTATATTGGGTAAGATACATTATTATCAATTATTAATTTTATTTTATTGTTATTAATCTCCTGTTTTAAATCAAATTCATGTCCTGTACTCATTGTATGGAAATCTCTAAAATTAACTATAGGGGCTAATTTTAACTTTGCTATGTTTTCTCCATTTTTTACTTTATAGTAAACCCCAACTGTATTTCTTCCGTATTGCATACAAATCATTTTTGTAATATTAACATCTTGAACTTTATAAGTAAAAATTGGCACATAATCTTTTCTAAATTCTTGTTGGTATTTATATCCATGAGATGTATAATTTGTACCTACATTTGTATATATAGGATATTGCTCGTTTTTTATTTCTATACTTTCATCTAATTTTGATAAAATTAAATGTCTTCTAGCTGGAGGGGTAAGTGGTGCAATTAGCAGTCCATGATATTTTCTAGTGTTTGCTCCAATTATACTTGAGCTACTAAATCCACCAATTCCATTTGTTATAATCCATTCTTTATTTAAACCATTTTCTAAATTCAAATTTTCTTTTGTAAAAATCATTTTTTTCCTCCAATTATTTTAATTTGCTTTTTTCTAATTCTTTAAGCATTTCTTCTCTTATTTCTTGTGGTGTTTTCTTTCTTCCTCGTGCACTTTTAGGTTTTGTACTAGCAGCTATGTTTCTTTTGCTTGCAAGTTTTTCATTTTCTTTTTTTAGTGCCTTTTTTTCTTCTTCTTGCTGTTTTCTTTTTATTTTTTCGTCTGCATCTTTAATTGATGCTATTCTCTCACTATATTTATTGCTAAATTTACTTTTTCTTTTATTATCTACTTTATTTTCTTTTACTGGTTTTTTGCTTTTTCTTTCTGCTTGTTTTTTTAATTTATTAATTCTTTTATCTTCTCTAAGTTTAGTATTTAACATCATGTATTGAGGATCATTTTGTTTATCTTGATATTTTAAGTCATCACATATTAGCTCTATTATAGAAGAAGCTACTAAGTTAGCATCATGTCTTATAAAATCATTTGATATCATTGATAAATTTCTTTGTAAAAATTTAATCCCTTTTACTTTGTCTATATTTTGCTCTACAAGGTCTTGTCCTTCCAAGTTGTACTTTTTAATAAACTCTGGCACTATTTCTCCTGTATCGTATATACAATAATCTACAATTCCTTGTCCACAATGTTCTATTATTGCATTTAAATGGTCTGAAACACTATAATTATCTGTCTGACCTGGTTCTGTCATTATATTGCTAATATATACTTTTATAGCTGTGCTTTCTTTTATAGCTTTTGCAACTCCATTTATTAAAAGGTTTGGTATTACATTTGTATATAAACTTCCAGGTCCAATTACAATACAATCTGCATTTTTTATTGCTTCTACTACTCCTGGTGTTGGTCTACAATTTGAAGGATTTAAGTATATTCTATTAATTTTTGTTATTTTTTCAGATACTATTTCTGGAATTTTAGATTTTTCTGTAACTACATATCCATTTGCAAGTTCTGCACATATATTCATTTCATCTAATGTTACAGGTATTACTTTACCTATCATATTTATTACTTCGTTACTTTTTATAATTGAGTTTGCAAAATCTTTATTAACGTCATTCATAGCAGAAAAATATATGTCAGAGAAATTAATACCACTTAATTTTCCACTTTTAAATTGATAGTTAAATAATTTGTCTACTTCACCTTCTTTAGCCTCTAGTGCAACTATACTATCTTTTATATCATTTAATGGTAATAAATTTAGTTCTTTTCTAGAGTTTGTTATGCCTTCTCCATAATCTGATACTGTTACTATTGCTGTTATATTGCTAGTGTAATGTTTAAGCCCTGATAAAACGGTATTTAATCCAGCCCCTCCACCAATTACTACAATATTAGGACCTTGGTCGTAAATTGTTTTATTAAATATTAATGATTTTACATTTACATTTTTTTTATTTTCCATTCTGTTATCTGTTGACTCAACTAATACTTCTAATGTTCTTTTATTTAAAAATACTAAGCCAAGTACTATTGATACAAATCCCACAACAAATGTTATTATTACTTTTCCTATTTCTGTAAATGATATTTCTTTTAATACTAATATTTCGGCTATTCCATAACATGTTAAAATTATTCCTATTAAAATAAGTAACATCCATCTTTTCATTTTTGAACTTGCTTTAAACCATTGTAATAAACCTTTCATTTTATGCTTCCTCTCCCATTATTTCTATTTCTAATTCAATCTTTTTATTAAATTTTTTTAAAATTTCTTTTTTTATGTATTCAACTAAATTTAAAACATCCTTTGCAGTTGCATGTTCTGCATTTATAACAAAACCAGCATGTTTTGTTGAAACCATTGCACCGCCTACTTTATAACCTTTTAATCCTGCTTCGTCTATTAGCTTAGCTGTTATAAAATCTTCTCCTCTTTTAAATGTACTACCTGCACTTGGATATTCTACTGGTTGTTTTTCCTTTCTAGACTTTTCATATTCTGCCATTTTATTTTTTATTTCTATACCATTTCCTTTATGTAGTTTTAATTTAGCTTCTAGTATTATAAATTCTTTTTTTGTAAACATACTTTTTCTATATGAAAATTCTAAATCTTGATTTTGCTTCTCATATACTTTACCATCATAATCCATATATTTAACTGTTTGTATAATATCTTTCATTTCGCCGCCATATGCTCCTGCATTCATTCTAACAGCACCACCAATTGTTCCAGGAATTCCAGCTGCAAATTCAAAACCTGTGATTTCTTTTTTTAATAATTTTTGTGCAACTTCTCCTAATTTATTTCCTGCTCCTACTGTTAAAATTACACTATTATTTTCTTCTTGTATTTCAAAATTTTTAATATTTATTTTTATTACAATTCCTCTAATTCCACCATCTAAAACTAGTAAATTGCTTCCATTTCCAATTATTGTTATATTTATTTTATTTTCTTTTGCAAATTGGCATATTTTTTGTAATTCTTGTGTTGTTTCAGCCTTTATTAAACAGTCGGCTACTCCTCCAATTTTAAATGATGTATGTTTTTCCATAGGTTCTTTAAAATATATTTTATTTGAATCTATGTTTAAATTTTTTTGTATTAATTCTTTTATATTCAAGCTAACACTCTCCTTTATTTAGTTGTTAGTTTCTGTACTCTCGCTTTTACTAGCTTTTGAGTATATATATAGCACTTCGTTAGAATTTGTTTTGGGTGTAGTTTTATTATATACTTCACCAGTACTATAATTAACTATATATGTATCTTTTGAATTTGTAATTCCTAAATTTGTTAATTCGCTACTACCTAATTCATAATATTTTTCTTCATCATTTTGTGGATTTTTAACTTGCCATGTTATCTCTGTCGAATTTGGAAGTGAATTTACTTCTGTTCCTACTAATAATTCCTTATCTTTAGTTAATGAGTATTTTGTGTACCTTTGAAGTACCGCATGCTGTACCATATCTAATTCTGTTAATAATTTATTATCTGCTGCTGTATCAGCTCCTTGTATACCTCCTACAATTGAAATACTAGCAATTATTAATAATACTATAATTGTTACTACTAATGATACTAATGTTACACCTTTATTATTTCTATTTATCATTTGCTTTCTCCTTTTAAATAATAAAATCCTTTCATACTATATCATTTTTTTAAAATAATTACAATATTTCTTTCTTAATTACTAAAATTTATATGAATCTCTTCCTTTTTTCCAACATTTGTAGTATAATTATATTAGTTACATATGAAAAGGAGGTATTTTTATGTGGCAATTTTGGCTAATTGCTGCTGGAGTATTTTTTGTAGGAGAAATAATTACAGTTGGATTTTTAATTTTTTGGTTAGGAATAGCAGCCTTACTTACTATGATAGTTAGCTTTTTTACATCAAATTTAATTATACAAACTGCAGTATTTGTTATGTCTTCTGCAATTCTTATTTTTGCAACTAAACCATTAGTAAATAAAATTTCTAAAAAAGAAACTGTACCAACTAATGTATTTTCAATAATAGGAAAAAGTGCTATTGTTATAAAGGACATTAACTGTATAGACGGCACTGGTCAAATTAAAGTTAATGGTGAAGTTTGGTCAGCTGAAGGATTAAATGGAATAGACATTAAAGAAGGTTCTAAAGTAGAAATAATAGAAATTAAAGGAGTAAAAGCAATTGTATCTCCTATAAAAACATCTTGCGAAATTAATTAGTTATTAGTATTAATTATATATATTATAAAAGGAGGAAAAAATATGGGATTTTTAATAATATTACTTATTCTTATTTTAATAATTGCATTTTCAGCAATTAAAATAGTTAAACAATCTGAGGTTTATATAATTGAAAGATTAGGTAAATTTTATAAAGTGGCAGATGCCGGTCTTACAATTATACTTCCATTTTTTGATCATGTAAGAAGTGTTGTAAGTTTAAAACAACAAACAATGGATGTACCACCTCAAGGAGTTATTACAAAAGATAATGTTACAATTACAATAGATACTGTTGTTTTCTATCAAATAACAGACCCTGCAAAAGCAGTTTATGAAATTCAAAACTTAAAGAAAGGTATTGAATATCTTGCAGTTACAACAATTCGTGATATTATTGGTAAAATGAGTTTAGATGAAACATTTAGCTCTAGAGATGGTATTAACAATCAATTAAGAATTGTATTAGACGAAGCTACAGATAGATGGGGATGCAAAATTGATCGTGTTGAAATAAAAGATATTAATCCACCAGCAGATATTAGAGATGCAATGGAAAAAGAAATGAATGCAGAAAGAAATAAAAGAGCATTAATTCTAGAATCTGAAGCTCAAAGACAATCTGCTATCACAATTGCAGAAGGTAAAAAACAAGCTGCTATATTAGAAGCAGAAGCTGACAAAGAAGCTCAAATAAGACGTGCAGCAGGTCAAGCCCAAGCTATTAAAGAAGTTGCAGAAGCTAAAGCTAAAGAAATTCAAATGGTTTATGAAGCTATGAAAAATGCAGCTCCAGATGATAAACTTGTACAATTAAAATCTTTAGAAGCTTTAGAAGAAGTTGCCAAAGGCGATGCCAACAAGGTATTTATTCCATTTGAAGCAACTAGTGCTTTAAGTTCTTTAGGAGCAATTAAAGAAGTTTTAAAAGATGATAAGAAAAAATAAAAATTATACATAAAAAGATGTACTTTTGTACATCTTTTAATTTGTTGCCCATCTTAAAACTTTTATTTCTTTGTATTTTTCTAACACCTTGCTATATTTTTCGTATTCATCTTCCCATAAAACATTTGGTATTTTATCAAATGCATCAAATACTTTTTCTGCTTCAGATAAGTATAATATTTGCTGCTGTGTAGACATTTTTTCGTAGTATTTAGCAAATCTATATAATTTATCTAATATTTGGTTTGCTTCTATAAATCCCCAAAAATCTTTTACATTTATTCCTATTAATTTTATTTGTAATATTGCATATGCTACTAATGCAAATATTAGTAATAATAATATATACATACAATTAAATATAATCATTTTCCTCACCCTTTCTTGAAGGTTTTTCCATTTGTATATGTATATTATACCACTTTTGTAATATTTTTGCAACATTTGCGTAATATTTATGTAATATTATGGATTTTTGTTAACTTTTTTTTATGCTTATGATATAATTCATTTTAAACTTTGTATAAGGAGATAAGTTTATGGATAAAAAATTTTTAGAGACAAAAAAAGCCGGAATTTATGGGATAATAGGAAATATATTTTTATTAATTATAAAAGCAATTATTGGTTTTATTAGTAATAGCCAGGCAATGATTGCAGACAGCATGAATAGTGCAGGTGACATATTTGCCTCTTTAATGACTTTTATTGGTAATAAAATTGCAAGTGCCCCTGTAGATGATGATCATAATTTAGGTCATGGAAAAGCAGAATATATTTTTTCTATGTTTATTAGTATTTCTATGATTTTGGTTTCTGCTAAATTATTATTTGATTCTATTATAGCTTTATTTGTGGGTAGTAAATTAGTATTTTCTTGGTTTCTAGTTGCTGTTTGCATTGCAACAATTATTACTAAGTTAATTCTATATTTTTACACTAAAAAAGCATATAAACAATATAAAAATATACTATTAGAAGCTAATATGAAAGATCATAGAAATGACTGTGTTGTAACATCATTTACATTAATTTCAATATTACTTACATTGTTTGGTATATATTGGTTTGATTCTATAGTTGGTATTGGTATTTCTCTATGGATTTGCTATACTGGAGTTACAATATTTATTGAAAGTTATAATGTTTTAATGGATATAAGTATAGATTTAAAAACAAAAGACTTAATATTGCATATAGCTCATGCTTACAAAGAAATAGAAGGTATAGATGCCATTGTATCTACCCCCGTTGGCGATAAATATCTTATATTTTTAACAATAAATTTAGATGGGAATATGTCTACATTTGAAAGCCATAATTTAGCAGATAGTTTAGAAAAAAGTATAAATGAATTAGATAAAATATATAAAACCGTTGTACATGTAAATCCAGTTTAAGTTTTAAAATATATAGCAGTATAAAAAGCCCTATTTAAGGGCTTTTGCTATTTTATTACTATTTTTTCATCTTTTAGTCCAACTTTTGTTACTTTATTTTTATTTAAATTTCCATCCAATATTTCTTCTGCCAATCTATCTTCTACTAAACTTTGAATTGTTCTTCTTAAAGGTCTTGCACCAAAATTTTTGTCAATTCCTTTACTTGCAATCATTTCCTTTACTTCTGGCTCAAATTCTATTTTAATTTTTTGTGCTTCTAATCTACTAACAACTTCTTTTAGCATAATATCTATTATTTTGCTAATTTCATTATCTGTTAATTTATGGAAAACTATAATTTCATCTATACGGTTAATAAATTCTGGTCTTAATTCCTTTTTTAATGCTTCCATTACTTCTTTTTTTGTTTGCTCATATTCTTTTGCTGAAGTATCATTTCCTTCTTGATTTTTATTAGAAAATCCTAAAGATTTTTTATCTGTAATTAATCTTGCACCTATATTAGAAGTCATAATAATTACTGTATTTTTAAAATTAACTGTTCTTCCTTGTGAGTCTGTTAATCGTCCATCTTCTAATATTTGAAGTAACATATTCATAACATCTGGATGTGCTTTTTCTATTTCATCAAATAGTATTACTGCATATGGCTTTCTTCTAATTTTTTCTGTTAATTGTCCTCCCTCATCAAATCCAACATATCCTGGAGGAGAGCCGATTAATTTAGAAACAGAATGTGGTTCCATATATTCAGACATATCAATTCTTATCATTGCATTTTCATCTCCAAAAAGGCTCTCTGCTAGTGCTTTTGATAGTTCTGTTTTTCCTACTCCTGTTGGACCTAGAAATAGAAATGAACCTATTGGACGTTTTGGATCTTTTAATCCTACTCTACTTCTTCTAATTGCTTTTGCAACTGCTTCTACTGCTTCTTCTTGCCCAATAACTCTTTGGTGTAAGTTGTTTTCTAAATTTTTTAATTTTTCATTTTCATCCTCTGTTATTTTTTTTGTTGGAATTCCTGTCCATGTAGCAATTACTTCTGCTATATTTTCTTCTGTAATATTTGTTATAGATTTTGTATTTTTGTTTTTCCATTTCTTTTGCTCTTTTTCAAATTTTTCTTTTTTTAGTTTTTCCTCATCTCTTAAGCTTGCTGCTTTTTCAAACTTCTGATTTCTTACAGCTTCTTCTTTATCTTTTATTATTTCTTCTATTTCTTCTTGAAGTTTTTTTAAGTCTTCTGGCTCTGTATATGTTTTTATTCTTGCTCTAGATGCTGCCTCGTCTATTAAATCGATTGCTTTATCTGGAAGAAATCTATCGTTAATATATCTAACAGATAAATTAACAGCAGCTTCTATTGCTTCGTCTGTAATTTTAACATTATGGTGTGCTTCATACTTATCTCTAATACCTTTTAGTATTTTTATAGTGTCTTTTTTAGTTGGTTCTTTTACATTAACAGGGCTAAATCTTCTTTCTAATGCTGAGTCTTTTTCTATATATTTTCTATATTCATTTAATGTAGTTGCTCCAACTAATTGAATTTCACCTCTTGCAAGTAATGGTTTTAAAATATTAGCTGCATCTATTGCACCTTCTGCTGCACCTGCCCCAACTATTGTGTGAATTTCATCTATAAATAAAATGACATCTCCTGATTTTTTTACTTCTCCTAAAGCTTTTTTTATTCTCTCTTCAAAGTCACCTCTATATTTAGCACCTGCAACCATACTAGATATATCTAGTGTTACTACTCTTTTATCTTTTAATATTTCTGGAACATCTCCTGCAACTATCTTTTCTGCCAAGCCTTCTACTACTGCTGTTTTTCCTACTCCTGGTTCTCCTATTAAACAAGGGTTATTTTTTGTTCTTCTTGAAAGAATTTGTATAACTCTTTCTATTTCTTCAATTCTTCCTACTATTGGATCTAATTTTCCTTCTTGTGCTTTTTTGGTTAAGTCTTCTCCAAATTGATTTAATGTGGGAGTTGAATTAAAGCTTCCCTTTCTTTTAGAATTTCCATCGTTAGAATCTTCTTTGTTTCCTATATCTTCATCATTTATTACTTTTATTATTTCGTTATATAATTGTGGAATGTTAACATTTAAATCTAGTAATATTCTTGCTGCAATACTATCTGCTTCTCTTAATATTCCTATTAAAAGATGTTCTGTTCCTATATAATTATAACCTAGCCTTCTTGATTCTATAAATGCATTTTCTATTACTTTTTTTGTTCTTGGTGTAAACCCTATTGTTTCTTCTATAGGTTCTTCTTTACCTACTAATTCTTCTATTTTTTCTAATATTTCTTGAGATGTTATATTTTGATTGTCTAATACTTTTGCTGCAACACCATTTCCTTCATCTCTTAATCCATATAAAAGATGCTCTGTTCCAATATAGCTATGTCCTAACTCTGAAGCTATATTGTTTGCTGATTCTATAGCTTTTTTTGCTCTGTTTGTAAATTTATATGTCATACCATTACGCCTCCTTCATAATATTTTTTATAACCTCTGCTCTTTTAATGTTTTGTTCTATTTTGTCATACTGTTCTCCCAAATACTTTTGTAAATTTGCAGGTTTTGTGTATAAGTATAGTTTCATAACCTTTAAATCTGTTAATTCCTTTAATATGCCTAAATCTGTTCCGAATTTAATGTCTGAAAGTAACTTTTGTGTCTCTTCTAAACTTATTTTTCTACAATTTTGTAATATTCCATAGCTTCTATACACTTTATCTTCTATATCTATAATGTCTTTAGCTAAGAATTTTCTTGCTTCTCTTTCTTGTTCTATAAGTTTATCAATTATAACTTTTAGATTTCTAACTATGGCATTTTCTGTTATTCCTAATGTTTGTTTATTATATATTTTAAACATATCACCATATATATTTATTATATTCATTCCCAAACTATTAACCGCTGAAATAACTTTGTTTATATTCCCTGTTTGCAATAATCCTGTTAATTGAATTATTGCTGATGCATGTAAACCTGTCCCACAATCACTTAAATTTGTTGTTAAATATCCATATTTGTTATTTGTTTGATATCCTAATATTTTTTCTATTTTTTTATCTACTTCAATTGCTAAATTTAGTGTATTAACAATATCATAACCAGATGAGAATACCTGTATTTTTAAGTTGTCTTCATCATTAATCATTATACATATATTTTCATCTTCATTAATTAAAATTGCTCCTAATCCATTATTTCTTAATGCAAATTTTTTTGTAATTAGTCCTTTTTCTATTAGACTTTTTTTGGTTATTTCATCCATGTTACTTAATTCTAAAAATTTAAGTTCATATCCTATGTTATATATATTATTTTTTATTAACGTTTTTAAAGATTGAATTTCTTGTTTGTCTTTTAAATTAAATTTAAATCCTGATATATTTCTAAAATATTTTATTTTTGAACTTATAACAACATCTGAATCTTTACCACTTTGTAAATACCAATTCATATTACTTCAACCCTTTCTCTTTTTTGGCAATTTCGTCTCTTAATTTAGCTGCATCTTCATACCTTTCTTCTTTTATTGCATTTTTTAAATCGTCCTTTAATGTTTCTATTTCACTTAATTTTTTTTCATTTTTGCTATTGTCTTTATTTGTATCTACTTTAATGTTGTTATTAATTTTGCTTTTATTTAATCTTCCTTCATGTTTAGTACTTCCCTGTATTTCTTTCATTAATGGAGCTATTTTGCTTTCAAATGTTTCATAACAATTTCCGCACCCAAATTTTCCTGTGTTTACTATGTCTTCAAATGTAAATCCACAATTATTACATTTTAGTTGTTTTACTTCGTTTAGTAGTGGTGCAAATTCGTTTGATACCATATCTTCGAAAAATCCTCCGAAGAAATCTGATATTCCAATTGGCATGTTGAAGTTCATTTCATTAATTCCTAATTTTTGACTACATTGACTACATAGATTTAATTCTTTTTTCCTTCCATTAATATTTTCTGAATATCTTACTGTTGCTTCATTTTTTCCGCAATTATCACACATCATAATAATCCTCTCCTTTTTATTCTAAATTTAATAACATGTTTTTAAAAATTCTTGCTCTGACTTCATCTTTTATATCTTTTGTTAATGCTAAAACATTGTCGCTTGTTGCTACTTTTAAAAGTTTTGCTTCTTTTGGAGTTACGAAGTCGTATGTTAAGAAGTCATTTATTAATATGTCTACTTCATTACTTGTTATGCTTTTTCCTATATTATTTATTATATGCATTATATAATCTGATTTTGTTGTATTTATTTTTTTAATTTTTATACTTCCTCCACCGCCTCTTCTGCTTTCTACATAATAACCTTGAGATGGTTTAAATCTTGTCGATATAACATAATTTATTTGTGATGGTACACAATGAAATTGTTCTGCTAAGTCATTTCTTTGTATTTCTATAAATTCGCTATCATCAAATAAATCTTTAATAAATTCTTCTATTACATCTGACATTCTCATTTTTATCCACTCCTTTTATTGACTTTGACTTTCTTTGACCTATAATATATTATAATATGTTTTTTTATTAATTCAAGTTTTAATTTTGCCATTTTTTATTTATATTCTTGCAATTTATTTCATTTTCTTCTGTTTTTTTATTTATTTTCTTTCTTTTTTGTTATTTTTTCTAACTTTTCTACAGTTTTTTTCTGTTCTTCCATTGTTGTCCATATAAAGTATTCTGGAACAAATTCGCTGTTGTTGTCTTTTTTATCCATAAAAATACACACACCTCTCTTTGGTAAGTATGTGTATTTTTATTTGTTTTATACAATTAAATATTAATTATCACTAATAAGTAATCGTTTAAAACTTTAATCTGTTATATAAATTTCATTAATCCATGCATTATTTTGAAATCTAAAAATTATTTGTTTACAATCAATTGGTATCTGAATATTAAGTTCTGAATCATAAACTTTATCGGTATTATTAGGATCTGCAACTTCATCTCCGTTATTGTTAACAAATATAACATTCATATATACATAATTATAATAAACATGTCCTGTTAGTATTTTTATATTTCTTCCTAACATGTCCGAATTAATATTAAGGCGTTGATCAAAAGTATCTAATGAAGTTTCTTTAAAATATGTTCTATCATCTTTATCATATGCTTGCAATTTTAATGCATCAGCCGCTTTACATTCACTATCTTTATCATAATAATATCCAGTTTCATTTTTACAATTCATTATTCCATTAGATGTTAATATTGGATATTCTAATAAGTTAGGATTTACTGTTTCTGCTGAAATAACTTCTGATTTTTCACTAATATTCCCTTTTTTATCAACAGCTTTGGCATATACATTATATTTTTTTCCCAATTTTAATCCTGTAATATTTATTGTTGCTTTATATGTTCCATCCTCTATTTTTACATTTGTTGTTGTACTAATTAAACTATCATCTTCTGAATTATATATCTCAAACCTTTCTACTCCCGTATCTTCATCTTTTGCTTCTATCTCTAAAGTAAATCCATCCTCTTTTTCAGTATTTTCTACTAATGCAATCTTCTCAAATACTGGAGGAGTACTGTCAACTACTACATTTACTATACATTGTCCAATACTTTCCCCAGATAATACACCTTTAACAGTTACTGTTACTGTCTGATTTTGGCTTAAATTTGTTACTGTACTCATTTCATTATTTTTATTAATTTCTAAAATTCCTTCTGGATTATATTCATATTTTATTTTTTCAATATTTTCTTCAGAATTGTTATATGTAATTTCAAATTTTTTTGTCTCTCCTTCTTTCATCTCTATATTTGTTGGAATACTTATGTTAGCATTTTTTGCAGATAAAAATACATTTATTTCACATGTTGCACTGTATTCTGTGTTTTCCATTTTTACTGTTATTGTTGCTGTTCCAGGAGCTTTAAATGTTAATTTTCCATTAGTAACAGTTACAACATTTGCATTAGAACTTTCCCATACAATATTCCCTCTCTCTTCAGTTACATATATTACATTTAAAGTTTGTGATTCAGAACCTTGTAATACTTCTATTAAATTTTTATCTAATGCTATTCCATTTACTTTTTTTACTTCTCCATTTTCTGTTATTTCAAACATATATCCATTGTTTGTTACTCTCCATGGCAAAGTATTCTCTTCTCCTTGTATATCTACATCATTATTAAAGTTCTTATTTAGCTCTTTTTTTAATTCTCCTAGATTAATATCTGTATCTCCATTTGTATTCATTCTTGCATACATTACTGATAATTTTATTTTCTCTTCTACACTTGCTTCATCATTTTTATTTTTTGCTGTTGTTGCTTTTCCTAATATTCCATTTTCTCCTGTTAACATTGCTATTGTTACTCCTGCAAGTATTTTACTTAATGTAATATATTCGTAATATTTTTGTAACAAAATATTGTACATATTAAAATTTCATCATATTTTTTATTCTTTTAGATTTTATTCCAAATATTATTGATATACATATAATTATTACAGCTATTATTAATATAGTTATACTTAAACCGGCTTTTGGAATAGGGATTGGTGCAGTGTTTGCATTTTCTGCATTATTTCCATTTTGCTGTTTATTTTCATTTTTACTTTCTTTTTGGTTTTCATTAGATTTTTCTTCTTGAATATTTTTATTAGGTGTGTTCTCATTTTTATTTGTAGAATCTTCAGTTTTATTTATTAAATCTTGCAAATTATTATTTTCTTCTGCCTCTATTATTTCTTCTGGCATAGGTACTCCATTTGTAATATATTGTTCTTTTTCATCTGTATATGCATACAAAATTTGTGTAGTTTCTGCCTTTTGATTAATATATACTAATCTTTTTTCATTTTTGTTGTCTTTTACCTTAAAACATAGTTTTATTAAATCTACTTGTTCATCTTCTATAGATGTTAAGTCGGATGCTTTAATATTTTCGGCTATATAGCAGTTTTGTGCTGTATTAAATTTAACTTTACTCCATTTATCATATAATATTTTATATGGTTTTTTTTCAAATTTTCCTTTTTCACCTAAATCTAAGGTTTCTTCTATATTAGGAATTTCTAAATTTTCCTCGTCATATTTAATTTGAAATTTTATACTAGATAAATTTCCTCCTATTGTTTTTTCTGATATAGTTACAACATAATATAGTTGTCCATTATTAGTAACAAAGCCATTTTCATTACCTTCATCTTTAATGCTTAACTCACATGTTGTTGCATATACAGTGCTATTAAAAAATAAAATTCCAAATATTATTATAAAAAACATAAACATAATATTACATTTGTAATTCTTCATACTATTTTTCTCCTGTTTTCTTTAATTTTATTATAATAGCAATGATTATTCCTATTATAATAATTGTTATTAAGATTATGTTAATTTTAAATTGCTTTCCTATTAATAAACATTTCTCTTCTTTTTTAAAATCAACATTACTACTAATTGTTGTTAAAGTAATTTTTTCATTTATTAATTTAACGTTTTCTTTAACTTTAAACTTAACTTTTATTAAATTGTTTTTTTCTCTTCCTTTTAATGTATTTATAATAAAATTTCCATCTTTATCTATAGTTACATTTGATATATCTTCACCTATATCTACTTTAGCTAATTCTTCATAATACTCATCTTTTATTAATTGAATCTTTTCTTCATTAAAGTTTAATTTACATTGGATTGTAACATTGTCCTCATCGGATTCTAATTTAATTGTAACGCTAAATTCGTCTCCAGGGCCTATTTTTGTTAAATCATCTTGTGTATACATTTGTACTTCATTTGCATTTACTGTCGTATTTGTAAGTAATATTATAGCAATATTTATAAATAGTATTATAAAAATTTTTTTCATTTTATTTTGCTCCTAATTCACTATATTCTACTAACATTGCAACATAATTCATAAGAAGAGCACTGTCACTTGTATCTATAACTCCATCGTTAACTACATCTGCAGCCTTAATTTGAGTTTGTGTTAATGGATTTGCGTCTTTATTCATTATATACATATTTAATGCAACTACATCTGCTACATTTACTTCTCCATCTGAATTAACATCTCCTAATTTATATTCATAATTAATTGCACTTGCTTGTTCCAATTGTACTTCTGAATATCCATCGTCATTGTAATCTGTTTTATATAAAACTTTTGCCATTTCTATGGCGTCATATAAATCAACTTTTCCGTCTCCTGTAATATCACCTTTACTTGTTTCTATAGTCTTCCCATTTGGTAATAATGACTTTGCTATTTCTTCAACGTCTGTTAAGTCCATAAATCCGTCTCCATTTACATCTCCTTGTTTGTCTTTTCCAACTTCAATAAAATAAGTACTTGATAATAAAGCTGATCTATATTTATATGGTGAAGTACTGTCCTTTTTTTTGCTGTCTAATGTTCCATTTTCTTCATTTAGTGCATTTATTATTGTGGCAACATCATATATATCTACTTTTCCATCTCTATTAGCATCCATTCTTCCACTTAGTGCCCCTCCCTTTGTTGTAAATTCTGCTATAAGTTCTGCATCGTATCTGTCTATAATTCCGTCTTGATTAACATCTCCATTAATACCTTCTGGAACTTTAAAATATGCTGTATTATTAGTATCTCCATTATATAACATTTGTGTTATGGCAATTTGATCGTATATATCTATTTTTCCATCACCATTTATATCGCCTTTTTTGTCATTTTTTGCACTTAATGTTTTTATTTGAAAAATATCCTCTATGTTTATAATTCCATCTTTGTTTACATCTGCTTTATTGTTTCCTGATAGTTTTATGTACAACAAGTATGCTGGATTTTGTGTTTTTAATGCTTTTTGTATACATTCTTTGTCTTTATTATCTTTTCTTCCATCTCCGTTTATATCCTGATATTTGCTAACGTCTGTTATTAAATAGTCATGCATATTTATAACTTTGTCTTCGTTTATATCCCCATGTAAATTCATGTTGTTTACTTTTATAAAATTAACATACATAAGATCTTGGTTATTTATTGCTTTTTTTAAATCTTCTATGTCTGTGTTATTTGCTACTCCGTCTCCATTTATATCTTTTAAATTTTTAGTTAATTCTTCAACATCTAAACTGTCAACTCTCAAATCTCCATTTATGTCTGCAATTATATCTTTTTTTACTAAAATAAATTTTTCAACTTTGCTTATTTCTTTGTTTTTTACTTTATCATAATTCATAGTAGTTGTTGTATTTTCTTTTATGCAATCTATTTTTCCTCCTGTTATTGATTCGCATGTAATTGTTTTTTCACAGTCATCTACATTATTTATTTTTATTTTATATGTTAATGATTTTCCTTTATTATCACAGGCATAATATGCTAATTTTCTTGTTTCTTCACCAATTTTTACTTTTACTATAGGTGCTTTTTCCACTTTTACTGCGTTATCTAGTTCTATATTTATATAATAAGTACCATGCTTGTCCATCTTTGATGTAATATTTGTTGCATTTACTGTTATTGGTGTTAATTGTTTTGCCGGTTCAGGAATTTCTACATTTTCTGAAGAATAGTATGGATTAGTTGAATTGTAACTTTCATTCATAATATATGTTTCTGAATTTTCTGTTTCTCTTTTATATTCTGTAACCATACGTGAAAAACTTCCACTATAATTTTTACTACTATAATTATAGTTAATTGTGACTGAGTATCCATAAGTTATTTCATATATATCTTTTTTACTATCTGAGTATTTTAATCTTTTTGATATGGTTTCTAAATGATTACATTTTATATCTTTTATTCTACTAGCATTAGATCCCACTTTTGATTTTGCATCAATTATTGCACCTTCATATGCACTTGTTTCTGCTTCTACTTTTGTAGTATTGACTAACATTATTAGTATTACAATGCTAATAATAACCTTTAAAACTTTTTTAATCATTTTATTTTTCCCCTTTTATTAATTTTTACAGTATTATTTTATTTTAACCAAAATTTAAAGTCAATATTTTTTCTATATTTAATATAAATGTAACACAATTGTAATATTTAATATTTTTTATAAAATAAGAGATGACAATTTCTTTAAGAATTGCCACCTCATTATAATGTGATACATTTGTAATATTATATTTTTTCTACATCAATTTTTATATTTTCTCCATTTATATTTGTATCTATATAGTTTTGTCTTGGTTTATTATATATAATATCTACTGCAAGGGTATCATGTTTAATTTCTTCTTCATGTTTTTTTATAACATTTTCTATTACAGAGTTATTATCAACATATAAATTAATTTTATCTAGTACTTCAAAACCTTTTTCTTTTCTCATGTTTTGAACTTTAGATAATACTTCTCTTACATAGCCTTCTTCTTTTAATTCTGGTGTAATGTGTGTGTCTAATACAACACCTATTTCTCCTTCACCTGCAAATGCAAATCCATCTTTTCCATTCATTGTTATTAATAAGTTTTCTGAATTTAAACCAATTTGTGTGTCATCTATTTCAATATATTCTACTCCACCCATTTTTACTGTGTTTGCTAAGTCCATTTGATTTTTCTTAGCTATTTCTTGTTTTATTCTAGGAATTAATCTTCCGTATTCTTTTCCTAATACTGGTAGATTTGGTTTAATTTCAAAGTTTACGTAGTCTGACATTTCTGCTCCTAGTTCAACTTTTTTTACATTTAATTCTTCTTTTACAATGTCTGAATAATATTCTGGTAAAGTATCTACAGATATTAACATTTCTGATAATGGTTGTCTGTTTTTAATATTTACTGAATTTCTTGCACTTCTTCCTAGTTTTACTATTGTGTATGCTAAGTCCATTTCTTGTTCTAATTTCTTGTCAACTTCTGTTTCATTGTATTCTGGCCAAGAACATAAATGTACACTTTCTGGTGCTGTTTTATCTAATCCTACAACTAAGTTTTGATAAATTTCATCTGTTATAAATGGTACAAATGGTGCTGATATTTTGCTTAATGCTACTAATACTTTGTATAATGTTACATATGCTCCTATTTTTTCATCTGTTAATTCTTGACTCCAAAATCTTTCTCTGTTTCTACGTACATACCAATTTGAAAGTTCGTCTGTAAAACTCTCAATTTGAAGTGCTGCACTTGTTATATCATATTTTTCTAGTTTTTCGTCTACTTCTTTTATTAATGTATTTAATTTTGAAATTATCCATTTATCCATTATATTTGTAATTTTAAAGTCATTGTATTTTAATGGGTTAAATTGGTCTATTTCTGCATATAGAACATAGAATGAGTATACATTCCATAATGTGCTTAAAAATCCTCTTTGTGTTTCTTGTACATTTTCTAGTCCTAATCTTGTTGGTAACCATGGTGCACTACATGTATAGAAATGCCATCTTGTAGCATCTGCTCCAACTTCGTTTAATAATACCATTGGATCTACTCCATTACCTTTTGATTTTGACATTTTTTGTCCTTTTGAGTCTAGAACGTGTCCTAGTACTATACAGTTTTCAAATGGTGTTCTTCCAAATAATGCTGTTCCTATGGCTGTTAATGTGTAGAACCATCCTCTTGTTTGATCTATTGCTTCTGATATAAATTGCGCTGGGAAGTTTTTCTCAAATAAGTCTTGGTTTTCAAATGGGTAATGTAATTGTGCAAATGGCATTGAACCAGAGTCAAACCAGCAGTCTATAACTTCTTTTGCTCTTGTCATTTTTTTACCACATTTTGGACATTTTAAATGTACATTATCAATATATGGTTTGTGTAATTCGATATTTTCTGGGCAGTCTATTGCTTTTTCTTTTAATTCTGCAATGCTTCCAATACATTCTTGATGCCCACAATTTTCATCTTCACAAGTCCAAATTGGAAGTGGTGTACCCCAATATCTGTCTCTTGAAATTCCCCAATCTATTACGTTTTCTAGGAATTTTCCAAATCTTCCTGTTCTAATTGTGTCTGGATACCAATTTACTTTATTATTGTTTTCAACTAATTCATCTCTTAGCTTACTCATTGCAACAAACCAACTTTCTTTTGGATAGTAAAGAAGTGGTGTGTCACATCTCCAACAGTGTGGGTATGAGTGCATATGTTTTTCTTTGCTAAATAGTTTATTTTTGCTTGCTAACCATTTACAAATATCTTCGTTACAATCTCTAACAAATTTACCTGCCCATGGTTCTACTTCTTGCACAAATTTTCCTGACTTATCAACTAAGTTTACAAATGCAATTCCATTTTGTTTTGCAACCAAACTGTCATCTTCTCCATATGCTGGTGCAATATGAACAATTCCTGTACCATCAGTTAATGTTACGTAATCTCCATGTATTACTTCAAATGCTTTTCCTTCAACTTTTGCAAATGGCATTAATTGTTCGTATTTTGTTCCTAATAATTCTTCACCTTTGAATTCTTTTACGATTTCATATGGTGTTTCTTTTAATACGGTTTCTATTAAATCTTTTGCTAAAATGTAGTTTTCGTATACTGGTTCATCATCTGTTCCAATATTTGCTTTAACTTCTGCATAAGTATATGATTTGTTTACGCATAATGCTAAGTTTGAAGGTAATGTCCATGGAGTTGTTGTCCATGCTAAAATATATGTGTTGTCTTTGCCTATTACTTTGAATTTTGCAATACATGTTAAGTCCTTAACATCTTTATAACCTTGTGCAACTTCATGTGAAGATAAAGCTGTTCCACATCTTGGGCAATATGGCATTACTTTGTGACCTTCATATAAAAGTCCTTTTTCCCATAATTGGCTTAATGCCCACCAAACAGATTCAATGTAGTCATTATGGTATGTTACATATGGATGTTCCATATCTACCCAATAACCAACTTTGTTTGTCATTTCTTCCCACATATGAACATATGTGAAAACGCTATCTTTACATTCTTTCACGAATTTTTCTACACCGTATTCTTCGATTTGTTGTTTCCCAGAAATACCAAGTTTCTTTTCTATTTCAAGTTCAACAGGAAGTCCATGTGTATCCCAACCTGCTTTTCTATCTACATGATATCCCTTCATTACTTTATATCTTGGAATTATATCTTTAATAACTCTTGTTTCAATGTGTCCAACATGTGGTTTTCCGTTTGCTGTTGGAGGTCCATCATAAAATGTAAAATATCTTTTTCCTTCATTCATAGCAAAATTCTTTTTTATAATATTTTTTTCTTTCCATACTTTTGCTACATTATTTTCCATGCCTACAAATCCATTTGGCAATTCTACTTTTTTGTACATATTCATTCCTCCTAAAAAAACAATCCATTCATCCTATTTTAGGACGAAATGGATTGTTCCGCGGTACCACCTAATTTAGCAATTTATATTTTTTAATAAATTAACTCTCTCAAATTTCTTTAACGCAGATTTACGACAAAACTTACTTTTTTTCAGTCTTGCAACAGCAAAGTGATAATAAATAATTTTTACTTGCCAACTTTCACCTTATATGGCTCTCTAAAAAGATATTTTATTATTTATCTTGTCTTTACTATAGTTTTTATTTTTATTTGCATAATTTTATCATAATTTTTTATATTTTGCAATACCTGTATTTCATTTTTTTTCCAATTATTTTTTTACTAACTTTACATATAATAATATATAGTTAGTGGTGTTTTTTATGAATCAAATTTTAGAAGTAAGAAAAAATAAATCTGTTTATTTAATTCAATTATATATTTCTATTATTGTAATTGTTATTGCTATTTTGTTTTTTGCAATATATAAAATTAATATTAATAACAAAGAAAAAACTTCAAAAGGAATTTTAAATAATTATAGTTTATCAAAATTATATAGTAACTCTAAAGATTATTATAACCAAAATTCACAGTATGATGTTATTGGCATTATAGAAATACCAAAACTGAATATATCTTATCCTATTTTCTCTAATATAAGTGATGACTTATTAAAAGTTTCTCCTTGTAGGTTTTTTGGTACTATGCCATATTCTATTAGTAATTTATGTATTGCCGGACATAACTATAACAATGATAAATTTTTTAGTAACATTAAACAATTAAATTTAAATGATTCTATTTATATTTATAATAATTCAATGAAAAAGTTTAAGTATGTTGTTATTAATAATTATGAGGTTGAAAATAATGATTTGTCTCCTATATACGACAATACTATAGATACGCCTTTGTTAACATTAATTACTTGCAATAATAGTAATAATAGAAGAATTGTTATAAAAGCAAAAATAGAGAACTAAGTTCTCTATTTTTATTATATATTTCTATAATCATTTATTTTTTTATAAGCATATACTGCTGATATTCCACCAACAACTACTAATACAACTACTGGTAATGTGTCACTTAAACCTGTTTTTGGTAAATTTGTATTGTTATATAAACTAGAGTTTGTATTATTTGTATTATTTGTATTACTGTTAGTATTGCTTAAATTTGTATTTAAATTTACGTTTGCAGTATTACTACTATTTGTATTTCCTGGATTAGTATTTGTAGTGTTAGAAGTATTTGCTGTATTTGAGCTGTTTCCTAATAAATTTGTTAAATCTAAATTTTCCTCTACATCATCTGCAGCTAATACATGTGTTGCAATAAACACAATTGACATTAATAATATAGCTACTAAAATTAATTTCATTACTTTTGATTTTTTCATATTAATTCTCCTTTAACTTTTGTTCTGATATTATTTTATACTTATTATTTGCATAAGTCAATACTTTTAATTGCTTTTTTATTTTTCATTTATGTTACAATTTTATTACAAATATTACACATTAAATTTAAATAAGACAATATCTCCATCTTGCATTATATATTCTTTTCCCTCTTGGCGAACTAATCCTTTTTCTTTTGCTGCAACCATTGATCCTTCTTTAATTAAGTCTTCAAAGGATACTACTTCTGCTTTTATAAAACCTCTTTCTATGTCTGAGTGGATTTTTCCAGCAGCTTGTGGAGCTTTAGTTCCTTTTTTTATTGTCCATGCTCTTACTTCTGGTTCACCTGCTGTTAAAAATGACATTAATCCTAATAAATCGTAACTTTTCTTTATAACTTTATCTAATCCTGATTCTTCAAGGCCTAAAGCTTCTAGCATTTCTTTTTTATCACCATCATCTAATCCGGATAACTCCTCTTCAATTTTTACGCATAATGGTATTACTTCTGCATTTTCTCTTGCAGCATATTGTTTTACTTTTTTTACATTTTCATCTTTTTCTGAATTTTCTATTTGCTCTTCAGAAACATTTGCAATATATAATATTGGCTTTGTTGTTAATAAAAACATATCTTTTATTAATTCTTGTTCTTCTTTAGTATAATCAATTGCTCTTGCAGATATTCCTTTTTCTAAATTTTCTTTTATTTTTTCAAGCAAGTCAATTTCTTCTTGATATTTTTTATCTGCTTTTAAATTTTTTCTTGCTTTATCTAATCTTTTATTTACTGTTTCTATATCGGCAAATATTAATTCTAAGTTTATTGTTTCTATGTCTCTTATAGGATCAACACTTCCATCTACATGTACTACATTACTGTCTTCAAAGCATCTTACAACTTCAACTATAGCATCTGTTTCACGTATATGTGATAAAAATTTATTTCCAAGTCCTTCTCCTTTACTTGCTCCTTTAACAAGTCCTGCTATATCTACAAATTCTACAACTGCGTGTGTTGTTTTTTGTGGATTATACATTTTTGTTAATGCGTCTAGTCTTCCGTCTGGTACTGGGACAACTCCAACATTTGGTTCTATTGTACAAAATGGGTAATTTGCACATTCCGCACCAGCTTTGGTTATGCTATTAAACATAGTACTTTTTCCAACGTTTGGAAGTCCTACAATTCCTAATTTCATTTAATTTTTTCCTCCTTAAAAATTATTAATTTACACCTTTTTTGTCTTTTATTTCTTCTAGCACTTTTTCTATAAATTCCTCTATACTTATTGTTCCTACATCTGCCTTACTTCTTGAACGTACTGTAACTTTATTTTCTTCTTTTTCTTTATCTCCAATAACTAGCATATATGGAATTTTTTCCATTTGTGCCTCACGTATTTTGTAACCTATTTTTTCACTTCTACTGTCATATGCAACTCTAATTCCTGCTTTTTGTATTTTTTCTAATAATTCTTCACAATAATCATTTTGTTTTTCACTTATTGGCAATATTTTTACTTGTGTTGGAACTAACCATAAAGGTAAGTTTCCTTTTGTTTCTTCTAATAAGAATGAAATAAATCTGTCTGAAGATCCTAGTATTGCTCTATGAATTACAACAGGTCTGTGTTTTTGTCCATCTTCTCCAATATATGTTAAATCAAATCTTTCTGGAAGTGCAAAGTCTAATTGGCATGTTGGAATTGTAATGTCATGTCCTAATGCTGTTTTTATTTGAATATCTATTTTTGGTCCATAAAATGCCGCTTCTCCTTCTGCCTCGTAAAAATCAATATTTAAATCTTTTAGTATTTCTCTTAATTGACTTTCTGCTGTTTCCCACATTTGGTCATTATCTATGTATTTAGATTTTTCTTTACTTCTTAAAGAAAGTCTAAATGCAAAATTTTCCTTTGGGAATCCGAAGTCTTTCATATATACTTCAAATATTAGATTTAATACTTTTCCAACTTCTTCTTTTATTTGGTCAGGTCTTACAAATAAATGTGCATCATTTTGACACATTTGGCGAACTCTTTCTAATCCGCATACTGATCCTGAATTTTCATATCTAAAGTCATGTGCTAATTCTCCTATTTTTATAGGTAAGTCTTTATATGAATGCATTGAATTTTTATATATTAGCATGTGGTGTGGGCAGTTCATTGGTCTTAGTACTAATTCTTCATTGTCCATTTGCATTACAGGGAACATGTCTTCTTTATAATGGTCCCAATGTCCACTTGTTTTATATAATTCCACATTTGCAAGAGATGGTGTGTAAACATGGCTATAACCAAGTCTTAACTCTTTGTCTTGAATATATCTTTCAAGTTCTCTTCTAATTGTAGCACCATTTGGCAAATACATAGGAAGACCTGATCCAACTAGCGGATGTGTCATAAATAATTCCATTTCTTTTCCTATTTTTCTATGGTCTCTTTGTTTAGCATCTTCTAAAAATTGTAAATATTCTTCTAATTGACTTGCTTTTGGGTAAGAAATAGCATAAATTCTTTGTAACATTTTGTTATGTTCGTCACCTCTCCAATATGCTCCCGAAGATGATAATATTTTTATTGCTTTAACCTTTCCTGTACTTACTAAATGTGGTCCTGCACAAAGGTCTGTAAAATCACCTTGTTTATAGAAACCTATTTCTTCTCCTTCTGGTAAATCATTAATTAATTCTTGTTTATATGGTTGCCCTTCCATTAATTTTAAAGCTTCATCTTTTGGTAAAACGAATCTTTCTATTGGTAGATTTTCTTTTATAATTTTTTTCATTTCAGCTTCTATTTTTTCTTTGTCTTCGTCTGTAAAAGGCTTTTCTACATCAAAATCATAGTAAAAACCATTATCTATTGAAGGACCAATTGCAAATTTAACACCTGGAAATAATCTTTTTACAGCTTGTGCCATAATATGAGATGTTGTATGCCAATAGGCCTTTTTTCCATCTAAGTTAGAGTCAAAAGTATTAATTGTCAAATTACAATCTTTTGTAATTTCATATCTTAAATCTTTTACTTCTCCATCAACTTCACCACAAGTTGCAACTCTTGCTAATCCTTCACTAATTTGTTTTGCAACATCTAATATAGTGCTATTTTCTTTTACTTCTATACTAGATCCATCTTTTAATGTTACTTTAATCATATAAAAACCTCCTTTAAATTAAAAGCACCCCTATGGATACTTTTTTATACCCATAGGAGTGTATTATTTACACGGTTCCATCCTATTTTTTTCTTAATTAAAGATTATAACGTATCTTAATCGTCTAGCTTGTTCACTAGAAACTTGAAGAGTTAGTTTTCAAATATGTTTTCTTAAGTTGGCTTCCAGCCTATGACCAACTTTCTCTATAAGTAACCTTTATTTTACTTTTCTCTTACTTGTCTTTGCTTATTTCTATATAATTTTAATACCTTTTTATAAAAAAGTCAATAAAATTATTTACTTTTATATTATTTTACTGTATAATTTTATAAGTTGCTTCTATAGCTCAGTTGGTAGAGTGCAGCCTTGGTAAGGCTGAGGTCACGGGTTCAATTCCCGTTGGAAGCCCCAAAAAAAGCAGTGTTTTACACTGCTTTCTTTTTATTCTAACATCTTTTTTACAACATCACTTATTGTTTTTCCATCTGCTGATGCACCTATTTTATTCTTAGCCTCTTTCATTACACTTCCCATATCTTTCATTGAACTTGCTCCTGTTTGTGTAATTACTTCTTTTACAATATCTTCTATTTCTTCAACAGTTAGTTGTTTTGGCAAATACTTGGCTAAAATATCTATTTCCTGATTGTTTTGTTTTATTAAATCTTCCCTTTGGCTTTTTTCAAAATCTTTGGCTGCATCTTTTCTTTTTTTAGATTCTTTGGCAATAATTTCTATTATTTGTTCATCTGTTACTTCTATTGCTTTATCTTTTTCTATTTGTAATATAGCAGATCTTATCATTTGTATTGTATTTTTTCTTACTAAATCTTTTTCTTTCATTGCCTCTTTTAAATCATTTAATAATTTTTCTTTTAACATTTTAATTCCTCCATTTATTTTATTTTTTTAAATTTTGCTACAAAAAATCCTTCCATATCTTTTGAAGGTAATATTTTTAGTGCCTTTTCTTGTATTACTGGTATAGAATCTTTTATTTCTATTTTAGTATCTATAAGTTTTAGTTCAAAATTTTCTAAAGCCCATTGTACTATATTTTCATTTTCTTCTTTATTTAAAGTGCATGTAGAGTACACCATTGTGCCTTTAGTTTTTAATGCATTGTATGCACTTTTAAATAGTTTTTTTTGTATTTTGGTAAGCTCATTTACAGTTTTTAACGACCAACCTCTGTAACTTTGAACATTGTTTGCACTAAATCTTCCTTCTCCACTACATGGTGTGTCTAATAGGACTTTATCAAACTTTTCCTTATAATTTTCTCCTATTTTCTCTCCTCTACCATTTATTACTTCTACAATATTTGCCCCTTGATTTGCAACATTGTATTTTAGTTTTTCATATCTTATTTTGTCTAATTCGTTTGCTAAAATATAACCTTTATTTTCCATTAAGCATGTCATTTGTGTTGTTTTGCTTCCTGGTGCAGCAGTCATGTCTAAAATGCTTTCGCCCGGCTTGGGGTCTAAAACAAGTGGTGGTATCATACTTGATAAACTTTGAATATATATATATCCTTTTTGATAAATATCTAATTTTTGAATTTCTTTTTCATTTGCGTTTTTTATTACTAATGCATCTTTATACCATAACACTCTTTCAAATTTTATATTTCTTTCTTTAAAATATTTTAGTAAATCTTGAATGTTGTATTTTAATGTATTTACTCTTAATGTGGTAAGTCTTTTTTCATTTATTCCTACTAATATTTTATCTACAGTTAATGGTGTAAACATTTCATATAGTTTTTCTACAAATTCTTGTGGTAATCTATTTTTTACTTCTTGAATTGATAACATACTACTTTTTCTTCACTTTCTATTATTGGTTGTGTATTATTTTCCTTATTTTTTATTTCACGCTTATTTATTAATATTGTTAAACCATAAATTATATAAAATGGTAAAAACATTTGAGCAATACACATTATTGGCGTAAATAATTTTCCTGATAAATTATAAATTATTTCTATTAGTGTTCCTGGAAAATTTGAGGATATAAACATTAAATTACTATTGCATGTTTTATTAATTATGTACGCTATTTGACACATAACTCCTACTAGTACTGCAAAATAAATAATATCTTGTTTTTGCAAGTTTATATATTTAGTTTTATTTATTAATATTCCTAGATATACCATTATTCCATGAAATAAGAAACTATGAATACTTATAAAGTGCATTGCTGGATATGAAAGTAATGATGTTGTTGGAAATATTATAAATACAACTCCTCCAATTATACTACCAGTTGCTAAAAACACGTCTCCCATTCTTTTTAATTTTCCTCTACAAAATGAACTAAGTATTCCTGCATATAATAATAAACTACAATAATATAGAGGTAGGTATGTGTTAACATCTTTTATATCATTATACTTTAAGCAAAAAACTATTCTTATTATTTCTAAAAATATTAACATAATAGTTGTGTGTTTAATTATTTTATATACTTCTTCTTTACTTTTATTTATAGTATATTTTAATGCAATTGTTATTCCTAATATTGTAATTATTATTAATTTAAAATGATTTGGTGTAAATATTCCACAAGCTTTATATTCTCCTGGTGCAGCAAACAACATATATTTTTCCCTCTTTTTTTATTTTTTTATATTTTATATTATAATATTTTTTTTTCGTTTTTTCAACTATAAAAATTATTTTCCAATAAACATTTGAACAAATATTTTTCCATATTTTTGACTACTAACAACGCCTATTCCTGTATGAGTAAAGTTAGAATTTAAAATATTGGCTTTATGACCAGAAGAATTCATCCATGCTGTTACTGCCCCACTATTACTTGAATTAGCTGCAATATTTTCTCCTGCTGTTTTATATGAGATTTTAAAATTGCTCAACATATTAAATGGAGTTCCATATGTTGGCGATTCATGCGAAAAATAGTTATTATTTACCATATCTTGAGCCTTTATTTTTGCAACTCTTTGTACTTCTTCATCAATCTTTAAACTATTAATACCATTGTTATTTCTTTGTTGATTTATTAAATTAAATACTTCTTTTTCATCATTACTCATAGATGATGTTGTATTTTGATTGTTTTGATTGTTTTGATTATTGTTTGTATTAGTTGAGCTTGGATAAATTGGCTTTACATATTTTTTGCTTACAGCTCCAACAAAGTCTCCTTCTACTTGAACTATATACCAATCTCCAACTCCTGCAAATACTCTTATGTATTCTCCCTTTTTTACAGTCGTAACAATTTGGTATTGTGTTCCAGGTCCACTTCTTACATTTAAATTGGTTGCTGTTACCAATCCTGTTACAAAATCTAATTTATAATAATGCTGCATTCCAAACGATGTAGAAAAACCACAAATTAATATAGCAAATGTTATAACCATTGCTGTTTTTAATATTTTTTCTTTTTTTAATGTTATAACTTTCATAAAACTCCCCCTTTATTTTAAGATATTGCTTATAGATGTCCATTATGCTTATATATTTTTTAGCAACAATCATACATAAGAATATCCGTTATATTTGTTAAAGAAGCCCCTTTAATTAAAGGAGCTTCTTTAAAACCGCTTCTGTATATGACAGTTAAATTATTTTACTCGAAACATTTTGCTACCACATAGAAAGAATTGCATTCATGTTTAATTAAGCTTTTTCCAAAGATTCTTTCAATATTTTCTGGGTTAAATCGTGTTTCAAACCCCGTTTGTGATTTTTCTGTAAATGATGAATCATACTCGCCACATTCACTCATATTATCGTAAAATCTTATCGTGCCCTCATCATCAAAGTTAAAGAAAACCAAAATATTTTGAAAATCTAGTGTAGAATTGTCTGTTGAATATATTTTTACAAACTCTTCTTCAGTGACTCTAGAAACACCCCAAAAGCTTACCTCTATTACTTCAGCTTCTTGAGAAACACAAACCGATTGCAATGGCACTCTTAACTGATTAGCCTCTTCAAGAACCTCTTTTACAAAGGATTCTGGAACTGCGTCGATCACTGATACACAATGTTCATAAAGCTTCTTAAAGAAAACAAAATCCTCACTATTCCTTATGATCGCATTGTTCATCTTCCGAATGTCTGATATTTTCATAATGATACCTCCTGCCATATTGGCAATTTCACTTTGTTTCCACTCTTGCGAGTGTTTTGTGGGTGGATTCCCACTTATGCACTAATAATAGCATATTTTATGTCAGATTGCAAATTTTACAATTTTTTAAATTATTCTTGTATAATTAACTTATATTGATATTTTATCTTTCAAAATAAAATTTCCTTCTAATATTCTTTACACAATTGGTGTTAGAATAGATATATAGACACAAAATTTTACGAATCGACAAAAAGATGAT
>OIWT01000016.1_pt1 | contig 227605 bp, 216 predicted proteins | sample 1587701 | NCBI WGS metagenome assembly OIWT01 (sample SAMEA3888904, study PRJEB22519) | human gut metagenome | biome: human gut; feature: human-associated habitat; material: faeces | place: Denmark | collected 2009
TTCAAAACGCATTCCTATTTCTTCTAATAATTTGATTTGTTCTTCTGTTATTTTATTGGAACCTTGACCTTTATATGCTTGACGTTGAGTATTTAGCCATGCACCTAAAGCTATTCCTTCTTCTGCATATTCATATCCATTAAGTGTTTTATAACTTTGTGAAATTTCTAAATTTCCATTATGTTTAAAATAAGCTTTAGCCAAATTATATTTATACATCCAATTTTCTTTTATATTATTTTTCATAAAATCCCCCTTTGAATGTTATGTATTATATCATAATTTAAAGAATTGTCAAAAAAAGAAGAATTTTATTCTCCTTTTAAAACATCTATAGCCTTTCTCATTTCTAAATCGTATTTAATCATTTCGATTCCACCAAATTGTTTTAAGAATTCATCTTTTTCCATTTGATACTTTTTAGATAATTCAACAGCTTCTTTATCTGCTTCTTCATCTGAAATAACGATTTTTTCTTCTACTATAATTTCTTCAAGCATAAGTCTAAATGTAACTCTTTTTGTTGCTTCTTCTTTCATTTGATCTCTAAGTGCTTGCTCATCAGAATTTGTAAATTTAAAGAATTGTTCTAATGATAAACCTTGCATTTGTAAATTTTGTTCATATTGTTTAATCATTCTATCTTGTTCATCTTTAATCATAGCATCAGGAATTGATACTTCAACATTTTTTGCTGCAGCTTCTAATAATTCATCAATATATTTATTTTCAGCATCTGCTTCTTTACGTGTTTTAAGATTTTCTTCAATTTGTTTTTCAAGACTTTCTTTAGAGTTGATTCCATCCATTCCTAAATCTTCAAAGAAATCTTCATCTAATTCTGGAATTCTTACAGTTTTTACTTCATTTACTTTAACTTTAAATACTACTTCTTTTCCTTTTAAATCTTCACTGTGATAATCCTCTGGGAAAGTAACATTTATATCTTTTTCTTCATTTGCTTCCATACCAATTAATTGTTCTTCAAATCCTGGTATAAAACTATGTGAGCCTATTGTTAAAGGATAGTTTTCACCTTTTCCACCTTCAAATGCTACTCCGTCTTTGAATCCTTCAAAATCAATTATAGCAATATCTCCATCTTCTACTTTTCCTTCTTTAACAACATTTTCAGCATAATGACTTCTTAAATGTTCAATTTCATGTTCAACTTCTTCTTTAGTTACTTTTACAGTATCTTTTTTTACATTTAAACCTTTATATTTTCCTAATTTAACTGTTGGTTTTAAAGTTAATTTAAATGTGAATTCAACTGCTTCAGATGAAATTGATTTTAAAGATATTTCTGGTTGAGCAACAATTTGTAAATCTTTGTTTTCTTCAATCATTTCCATATAAGCTTCTTCTAAACAAATATCAGCTGCATCTAAATTTAATGCATCTTCGCCATACTTTTTTATAACAATATCTTTTGGTGCATGACCTTGTCTAAATCCATCAATTTTAATTTTTTTACTAACTTTTTCTAATGCTTTTGCTTTTGCATCTTCCCAAGCTTTTCCTTCAATTTTTTTTGTAATTTCTTTTATATTATCCATCTAATTTCCTCCAATACTAATATAGTATATAATATATATCTTTTTTTTTCAAGCCAACAAGCTTTATTTTCGTGTTAATTTTTTTAATTTTCTTAAAGACTTATTTGATGCTGTATTTACAGTTAATCCATGTTTTTTTAACATATCTTTATGTGTAACAAAAAAATTGATTTTTTCTAATTTATTTAATTCATTATTTTTTATTAATGCATAACATCCATTAGCAACTGCTACACCTGCACAAAATAATGTTACTCCAGACAAAACTGTATCATTTGATATAATGCATTGAGCACCAAACCCAACTGTACATACAGACTCCATAATAGTATACAAAAATTGCCTTTCTAAATTTGCTTTTTTATCATCATATTCTTCTTCAAATTTTTGTTCTATTTGCTTTTCCATTTGGGAAAGAATAAGTTTTTCTAATCTCAAACTATACTCATATCTTTTAATACAATCCTCATATTTAACATCTATAAAAGTATTTCCAACTCTATATCCTAAAATAGTTTTATTATAATCATTTTCACTTAGAAATTCTTCCATGAAAATTCACTCCTTTAATGTATGTACTTTATCACATTAAATATTAAAAGTCAAAAGAAAACTATCAAAAGATAGTTTCAATTATTAATTTAATGCTTTTGCTCCATCATTTGAATCATATGTAAATGTTTTTCCATCTACTGTACAAGTAGCAGTAATGTTTCCATCTTCATCCGAAGTTATATTTGAGCAAGTAACATTGCTACCACTATAATTAACATCTAGCTTATCACCAAACTTTACATTTTCATCTTCCAAAATTGCTTGATAATATGCTGTTTCATAAGTTTTCATATAAGCTTCAACTGAACGTGCATTTGCACTTTGTGTTGCATTATTAATTTCACTTATAGCCATAGCTGCAAAAAATTTGTTTTGTGTTAATTTATTCATAATATTCTCTAAATCATTTTGTTGTAAATCATAAGCTGAAACTGAATTTTTATCATCAATTTCTTTTAAAATAACATCACTATTTTTTTCATATGTTGTTTTTACATTAAAATTAAATACTTCTTCATTTGATACATTTAATTTAATAAATGAATTTAAAGTAGCGCTATCTTTTTTATTTGGTAATTCAATAGTACCAGACAAATCCATTCCTGAAGACAATTCACTAACATTTATTGTAGAAACTATCTTTTCATCTGTTGTTTTTGTATTAATTTTACCTGTTGCTGTAAACATTGTTATATTTGTTTCTGTTTCATTTTTACTTATTTCTTTAGTAGTTGTTGTTAGGAAAGTAATTGAATTAGCAATTAATTTAAATTCTTTAACATCTTTATTACAGAAATATGTTAATTTAATATTATTTTGATTTTCTTTTACAGTTAAACTATATCCTATAACATCATTAAGTAATCCTTTTGTATAAACTGTAAGTACTACTTTAGAATTTGCCAATTCTTCTTTATAACTAGATTCTACTTCATTTAATAAATCTTCAAATGTTTGATTCAATTCTTCTTTTGTTTTTCCAGTTACAGAAGTCATTTTATCAAGTAATTTTTGATTGTTATTTATTTTTTCTTTCATTTCTTTTAGAATTCTTTTAATTTCATCTTTATCAAATTCATAAGAAATTTTATTTACCTTCATTTCTTTATCTTGTAATGTTATATTTGCTTTTTCTTGCTTAAATTTTGAATTATCTAATGAATTTAAGAAAATATTTTTTAATTCTTTTGCTACATAGTTTAATGATTCAGTATCTAAATCTTTAACTTCTGATACATCTAATTTTATATATTTAGAATATAAATTTCCTAAACCAACATACATTGCTTTTTCTCTTTTATAAAGTTCAAGTTCTAATTTATCTGAACTATTTGATAATATAGTATTTAAATCAAAATTTAAAGTTTTACTATCGATGCTTTCATTCATTTCTAATTTTAAATTGTTTATGAAGTCAAGCATTTGTTTTGTAGAATCATCTACATATTTATCATTTACTTTAACATCAAAAGTTGTATTTGTTTTTAATGATAATGTTTTATCATTTTTATCGTTTTTTTCTATTTTTTCTATAGTATTTGAATATGCTTCATTTATTCCTTTAAAGAATAAATTTTTTGGTGTAAATACAAAGAACTTAACGATTAATAAAGCAATTAATATTAAAGCAAACACTATAGCTACTATTATAAATGCTTTTTTACTTTTTTTAGGTTTAACAGATGGTTCTACTACACCTACAGTATCATTGTTTGCAATAATAGGCTGATTTTCTACATTATCTGTAGCATTTAATTCAATATTATTATTTGATAAATCAACAGTGTACTCGCTATCAACTTGTTCTTCACTTTCATTTTTAGTTTCAATATTTTCTGTATTAACCTCATCTACTTTGTTTTCTTCTTGAAACTCATTTTTTACTTCTTCTTTAGAATTATCAGAATCAGTTAGTGGTGATCCACAACCTACACAAAATTTTTCATCTGACTCTGTTTGTCTACCACAATTTGGACAAATCATTTAACTCACTCCTTTTTCATATTTTAACAATATCATAATTTTAACTATTTTTCAATAGTTCCATCCATACTCCAAGTTTTAACATCAGTAATTTTAACATCTACTATTTTCCCTATATATTTTTTATCTGCTTTAACATTTACAAGTTTCATTGTTTCTGTATATCCAACTAACATATTTTCATCTTTTTTAGAAGTTTCTTCTAAAAGGACTTTAACTGTTTGATTTAAATATTTCATATTATTTTCTAAAGCATATTTATTAACAACTTCATTTAATTCATATAATCTTCTATTTTTTTCTTCTAAAGATATACTATCATTCATTTTTGCTGCTGGAGTACCTTCTCTTGGTGAGAATATAAATGTAAAAGCTGAATCAAATTTGCATTTGTTTACTACTTCTAATGTTTCATTAAAATCATCTAACGTTTCATTTGGAAATCCAACTATTATATCTGTAGTTATAGAAACATTAGGTATTGTTTTTTTTAATTTTTCAAATAATTTTAAATATGACTCTTTAGTATATCTTCTTCCCATTAGTTTTAGTATATTATTTGAACCTGATTGTAGTGGTAAATGTATATAAGGCATTATATTATCGTATTTTTTAATAATTTCTATCATTTCATCTGTAAAATCCCAAGGATGACTTGTAACAAATCTTATTCTTTCTATACCAGTATTAGCAACATCCTCTAACAAATTTGCCATACCATAGTTTATATCTAAATCTTTACCATAAGCATTTACATTTTGACCAAGTAGTGTTACTTCTTTATAGCCATCTGTAACTAGTTTATTTACTTCTTCTATTATAAATTCAGGTAATCTGCTTCTTTGTTTTCCCCTTGTATAAGGGACTATACAATAAGTACAGAATTTATCACAACCATACATAATATTTACCCAAGCTTTATATTTTGAATCTCTTTTAACAGGAATATTTTCAACAACATCCCCTTCTATACTAAGAACTTCAACATTTATTTTTTTATTTTTTAAAGCTTTTAATAAAATGTCTGGTAAGGCATGTATATTATGTGTACCAAATACTATGTCTAACCAATTATATTTTTCAAGTATTTCATTTATGACTACTTCTTCTTGTGCCATACAACCACATAATCCAACTATTATATTTGGTTTTGTTTCTTTTAAATGTTTTATTCTACCTAAATATCCAAATACTTTATTATGAGCATTTTCTCTTATAGCACATGTGTTAAGTAATATTAAATCTGCATCTTCCATTTCATCTGTATATTCAAAACTCATTTCTTCTAATATGGCCTTAATATTTTCACTATCATGTTCGTTCATTTGACAACCATAAGTTTTTATAAAATATTTTTTATTTAATCCTAGCTCTTTTAAATTCTCTTTTATAATATAATCATTTGTTTTAATTAAGACTTCTTTTTTAGTTCTGCATTTTGCTTTTTCTAAACTTGGCAATAACATTTTCTCACTTCTTTTCTATAACATAGTTATTATAATCTATAAATAAAATAAAAACAAGAAAAAATCTTGTTTAATTTCTTGTTTTATACTTCTTGAACAACGATTAAAATCATAGGTTTGCACTCTGTTTGTTCATAGAAGTATTTGCCAACCTTATCTCTAATTGCCATTTTTATTTTATTAAAATCTACATAATTTGGTTTTATATTATTTTCTATTATATCTTTTGATATATTAGTGGCTTCTTTAATTAAATCTATATTTTCTTTTACATATATAAAACCACGAGTAAGTATTTCAGGTCCAGCTAATAATTCTTTTGTAACTTTATCTAATGTTACTGTTACTATAACTATACCATTTTCACCTAAAGATTCACGATCTTTAAGTACTAGTTCACCAATATCACCAGCTGTTTTACCATCTATTAAGATATCATCAACTTTAACTTTTTCGTTTGCATCAACTAATTTTCCATCTATAAAAGTTGCTACTTCACCATTAAGTTTTAAGATAATATTCTCTTCTTTCATTCCAATTTTTAAAGCTACTTCTTTATTTGCTACTTGATGACGATATTCGCCATTAACTGGAAAATAATATTTTGGATTCATTAGATCTAGCATTAACATTAAATCTTCACTAGATGCATGATTAGCTAAATATTTTTTTTCTGACAATATTACTAAGTTACTTCCTATTTTTGATATATCATCAAATACTTTAGTAGCACTCTTTTCCATACCATCATATACAGGTGAAGCAAATACTATTGTATCTTTTTCACTTATTTTTACAAATTTATCATAACCTTTTATTATTCTCTTAATATTTGAAAAAGGTTTTTCTCTTTCATCAGATACTATTACAACAGCTCTTGAATCTTCAGCATTAAAAATACTTTTTATTCTGTTTTTATCAAAATGAATATATCCCATTTCAATTGCTCTTAGTATTATACTTTCGATTCTTTTCCCCATTATAACTACATTTCTATTCGTAGGAGTTATTTCATTAAGTATTTGTTCAATCCTATATATTTGCGCAGGAGAAATATTTATAAGTACTCTTCCTGAATTATTATTAATTGTTTCTTTAATTATTGAATTTATTCTATGATTTGGAGATGTATAACCTTTTTTATCTGCATACCCACTTTCACTTAACAAACATAAAACTCCTTGTTTTCCTACATAAGCAAGTTTACCTATATCTGTTTTAAATGCACCTAACATAGACGCATCAAATAAAAAGTTTCCCGTATAAAATATAATTCCATCTTTTGTATATAAAGCATATCCAACGTTATCAGGAACAGAGTGTGTTAAACTTATAGGAAATATACTATTTTCACCAAATTTGATTTTTTGATGTGCTTTTATTTCTATTAAGTTTTTACATTCTATTTTATCTTCCATTAATTGATTTTTAATAATTTCTAAAGTGAAAGCAGTTCCGTATATTTTTAAATTTGGAATATCTAAAAGTAAATCTGATATAGCACCCATTTGACTATCATGTCCATGAGTAATAAAAAGTCCTTTTATTCTATTTTTATTTTCTTTTAAATAATCATAATTAGGTATTATATAATCAATACCAAGCATTTTATCATCTGCATATTTTAACCCGGCTTCAAATACAAATATATCATCATTTACTTCAACAACATACATATTTTTACCAAGTTCATTTAATCCGCCTAAAGCAAATATTTTAATTTTATTCATTTTTTCTCCTTTCTTTAAATTAAAAAGCCTAATTAATTATATCACAAAATAATTAATTAGACTAATTTTTTATAAATTATTTACAAGTATATCCATCTTCAGTCATAGATTTGATAAAATCTTCACTAGATTGATTTTTGAAATCATCTTTAGCTAATCCTAATTGATCATATGTATCATCACTAATTTTAGAAGCATCTATTTCCATTTTTAATGAAACAGAATCTTTTCCTTTAGTAGCACTTGCTTTAACACCATCATAATTCATAGACTTAGCTGCTGTTTCCATATAAGTATAAGTTAAATCTAAATATTGAGAATCAACTTTTACAGCAGATTCAATTGTTGCTTTTGTTACATTATTTCCACTAAATGTTGCTTTTATACTAGTAGTTTGTTCATCTTCTGTTTTAGTACATGTAACAGTTTTACCTCCACAAGCTGTTAGTGAGAAAATAGCCACTAATGAAATTGCAAATCCAAATACTTTTTTCATACTCCTTACTCCTTTCAATAATATAATAACATAAATTTTAATTAAAAAAAAGTTTTATTTTTTATCAACGATAAAAATACTATAATTATTAAATTTTAATTTTTTTAATACATTTTTTGCATCTTTTATATTTAATGATTTAGCTATACTATGTATATTTGTAATAACATGATTATACCTAACTATATCAGACATAATTTTATGATTTATAGAAAATATATTATCACTCATAAACACATTTGAGCTTATTATACCTTTCTTTTTTCGTTCTAATTGTTCCTCATTAATCGAAAGTTTATTTATCTCATTAGAAACAAGTTCAATTGCTTTTTCTTTACTTTCAGTTTCTAAAAATAAAGTATATACAACATGATTACAAGCTTCAACACTGGATATTTCAATATTAGAATTTATTATTTCCATTTGTTTTAATTGTTCATTAAATAAAGAAGTTGGCCCAAAATTAATATCAAATATAAGTGATAAATACATCATTTTTTCTTTTTCAGATAAATGATCAGGCAAATCATTTAAATTAAATTTATAATTAAGAGAAATTTTAGGTATTGTAACATTCATTTTTAATACTTCTTTTTCTTTAAAAACCTCATCTGGCTCATCATAAATTTTAACATCTATTTTTTTCATTTTTTCAAATGTTTTATTATTTTGATTTTCTTCTATAATTTGAAAAACCTTATCTTTATCAACTTTTCCTGTTATAACCACAAACATATTTGAAGGATTATAAAATGTATTATAACATTTATATAAAATCTCTTTTGTAATACTATTAACACTTTCTGTTGTTCCAATTACTGAATTTCTAATAGGATGTTCTTTAAATGTATTAAATAAAATCCCTTCATATAATCTACTATAAGGATCATCTTCATACATTTTTATTTCTTGTTCGATTATTCCTTTTTCTTTTTCTACATTTTTATCAGTAAAATATGGTTTTTGTACATAATCAAGTAAATAATTAAGGTTTTCCTCAAAAAAATCTGGGCCTGAAAATAAATACGTTGTTTTAAAAGCTGATGTATTTGCATTTGCATCCGCTCCTCTTTCTGAAAAAAATGTAAAAGGATCTACACCATTTTCTTGTTCAAACATTTTATGTTCTAAAAAGTGAGCTACTCCATTTGGAACTTTTATCATTTCACTTTCATTTACTGGAACAAATCCATTTTGAACCGAACCATATTTAGTTGAAAAAGTACAATATATATTATTAACATTTTCATTTGGTACTATAAATATTTCTAGTCCATTTTGTAGTTTTTTTGAATACAAAGTTAAATCTAGGTTTTCTAAAATACTTTTATTCATCTATATCACCTTCTAACAAATATATTGTATCTAAATGTATTTTCTTTGAAACTGAAATTATCATATCTCTGTTAACTTTATTAATATTTTTCATTCTATCGTCTATTAAATCCATATCTAAGTATTCTTTAGAAATATATGTATTTATTATGGAACTAGGGTTATCTGTAATGCTTTCAAAACTACTAATATATGTGGTTTTTGCAGCTTCAATATCTTCATCTGTAAATAAACCTTTTTCCATACTTTTTAATTCTTTTTTTATCAAATTAACACATTTTTTGAAAGATTCTTTATTAATACCCGCCCTAATTTTTAATATACCCCAAATAATTGAATAAGAATTTCCGATAGTATAACATAGGGAATTTTTTTCTCTGACTTCTTTAAAAAGTTTAGAATTAGGTCCACCGCCTAGTATAAAATTATATACTCTCATAACATATTCTCTTTCAAATTTTGATAATTCTTCTACTTTAAGATTCATAACTAATTTACTTTGACCAAAAGGCTTTTTTTCACATACTGTTTTTATTCTTTTTCTGTATGTATTACTTATATCATAATGTGATTCACTAGGTTTTTTAATTGTTTTAATTTTAAATTTTTTAGAAAATATTTTTTTTATTTCTTCTTCATCTATATCTCCTATTATAAACACGTCTACTAAATCACTTTTTAAAACTGATTTATAATAACTATATAAGTTTTTTTCATCTATTTTTAGTAAATCGTCTAAATATCCAGTCGCATTATATGAAAAACTTGCTTTTTTATCTGTTTCTTCATTAGCTCTAAGTTCACTATAAAAAGATGGATTATCACATTGTGATTCTAATTCTTCTTTCAATGAAGAAACCGCAAAATTAAATGAATCTTTATTAAATTTGTTATTTTCAACATTTGGATTTAGTAATATATCCAATATAAATTCAATTGAATTTTTCACTTGATTTTTTTCTGTATATTTATCATTTAAAAAAATACTAGATAAACTTAAAACTGAATAATTTCCTGATATATATGATGATGAATTCAAAGATAAATTATATAATTCTTCTATTTTTATTTCAAGTAATCTACTACTTTTATAATTCATACTTGATTCTAAAAGTATTCTTGAAAGCAAAGAACGTTTTGTTATTTCACTTTTTTTAACTTTTCTTTTAAAATTAATTTTAATTGTTACCGTTTTAAATTTGTTTGTATTTATTAAATGAATATTATAAGGTCCTACATCTATTTTTTTATATTTCATAAGTCACCTCTTTCGTTAGTATATGTATTATACTTATTTTTATAATACTAAAGATGTTTCAAGTGCGATTTTTATCATATCAGTTAATTTTTTTTTTCTTTCTTCACTTGAAGTTTCTTCACCAGTCACAAAACTATTTGAAATTGTTAATAAACAAGCTGCTCTTTTATTTAAAATTTTTGCATTATGGAATAAAGCAAATGATTCCATTTCACATGCAACACAACCATATTTTTCTACTATATCTTTATAATTATCATTTTCTTTATAAAAAACATCTGTTGAATATATATTACCTATAGTTAAATGAATGTTTAATCTTTCTGCAATTTGCATAATATATAAGTTTAATGAATTAGATGCATTTATCATATTTTCCTCATCATTATTTTGAACTTTAGCAAATGATGAATCAGAATAACATGTGTTTGTTAAAACAACATCATATATATTTAAGTCTGGTATATATGAACCTGCTGTTCCTATTCTTATTATATTTTTTACATCATAATACTTATATAATTCATATGAATATATTCCAATACTTGCCATTCCCATACCTGATGCCATTATAGTTACTTTTTCACCTTTATATAATCCTGTATAAGCATACATATTTCTAACAGTATTAACTAGTTTATAATTTTCTAAAAAGTTTTCTGCTATAAATTTTGCTCTTAAAGGATCTCCTGGCATTATTACAGTTTTAGCTATGTCTTCTTTTTTTGCCTCAATATGTGGTGTCATTTTTTTTATCACTCTCCCATACCATTATAACACACCATTTTTATTGACAAATAATTTAAATTTGATTTTTTGTAAAATTATGTTATAATATGCCGTAATTATTTAGAAAGCAGGGATTTTAATGACTTTTTATGTAAGAGAAAATAAAAAAATAAATTTGTATTCTATTAATATTGATATATATAAATTATCTATTTTAAAATCAACTATTAATTCATGGGATGATAAAGGATTTTTAAGAAATAGAAAAAATATTTCATACATGGAATTTGAACCTCATTTTTTAGCTACTTTATGTAATGAGTTTATTAATTCTAAAACTAGTTTAGAAGTTACAAAATTAATAAATCAACTATCAAATTATTTAGATAATGATTTAAATGCCAATGAAATTTGTTTTTGTAAAGATTTATTAGAAATATTAAATATAACAAAAATCGATGATAACGCAAATAAACTACTAGAAAAAGATATCAATAAAGAAGTTTCATCTATTAATAGTTTTTTTGATAAATTTGATAAAATAATAAATAAAAAAGAACAAAAGTATATTCATAACAGTATATTTAAAAGTATACCTGAATACTCTAATTTGTTCTTAATAATGTAAACACTTAATGTGTTTTTTTTATAACATTTTTTGTAAAAATTGACCTGTATAACTTTCTTTTACTTTTGCGATTTCCTCTGGTGTTCCAGTTGCGACTACAGTACCACCACCATCGCCACCTTCTGGGCCTAAATCAATTATATAATCAGCCACTTTTATTACATCTAAGTTGTGTTCAATTACAACAACAGTATCTCCATTGTCGACAATTCTGTTTAATATAACAAGTAATTTCTTTATATCATGTGTATGTAATCCAGTAGTTGGTTCATCTAGTATAAACAAACTTTTTCCAGTTGGTTTTTTTTGTAATTCTTTTGCAAGTTTAACTCTTGCAGCTTCTCCACCTGATAATGAAGGAGCACTTTGTCCAAGTTTAATATAAGAAAGTCCAACATCCATTAATATTTGTAATTTATTTTTAACTCTAGGAATATTTTCAAAAAACTCTAGTGCTTCTTCTACTCTCATCTCTAAAACATCATATATATTTTTTCCTTTATATTTTATACTAAGAGTTTCTTTGTTATATCTAGTACCACCACACACCTCACAAGGTACATAAACATCTGGTAAAAAATGCATTTCTATTTTTTTTACACCATCACCAAAGCATGCTTCACATCTACCACCTTTTACATTAAATGAAAATCTACTTTTATCGTAACCTTTTATTTTTGCTTCTTTAGTTTGCGTAAAAACATCTCTTATATCATCAAATACTCCTACGTAAGTTGCTGGATTACTTCTTGGAGTTCTTCCTATAGGATTTTGTGAAATATCTACAACTTTGTCTATATTTTCTATACCTAGTACACTTTTATAAAGTCCTGGTTTTTCTTTTACTTTATATAAGTTATTAGCAACTACTTTTGATAATATTTCATTTACTAAACTACTTTTTCCACTTCCACTTACTCCAGTTACACAAATAAATTTACCAAGTGGAAATTTAACGTTTATATTTTTTAAATTATTTTCTTTTGCACCTTTTATCTCTATAAACTTTCCATTTCCTTTTCTTCTTTTACTTGGGACTTCTATTTTTTCTTTTCCAGTTAAATATCTTCCAGTTAAACTATTTTCATTTTTCATAACTTCTTCTGGTGTACCTTTAGCAACTATGTTCCCACCATGTAATCCAGCACCGGGGCCTATATCTACTAAGTAATCACTAGCAAGCATTGTATCTGTATCATGTTCAACTACTATTAATGTATTTCCTAAATCTCTCATTTCAAGCATAGAATTTATAAGTTTTTGATTATCACGTTGATGTAAACCAATACTTGGTTCATCAAGAACATATAAAACGCCTGTAAGTCTAGAACCAATTTGAGTAGCTAAACGTATTCTTTGTGATTCTCCACCTGATAAAGTTCCTGCAGTACGTGCAAGTGTTAAATATGAAAGACCTACATTTTCTAGGAATGTTAATCTAGAATCAATTTCTTTTATTATCATTTCAGCTATTTGTTGTTTTTCTTTTGAAAGTTTTAAATTTAATATAAATTTATGTAACTCTTCAATACTTAATAATGTTATTTCGTATATATTTTTTTTATTTACAAGTACAGATAAAACTGATGAATCTAATCTAGAGCCTTTACATTTTGGACAAGTTGTTTCCACCATATATTGTTGAATCCAATCTCTTATCCATGTACTTTTTGTTTCAACATATCTTCTTTCTAAATTAGTTATTATTCCCTCATAATAATCTTTACTTGTTCTTTTGTTACCATTTTTTGAAACATAATTAAATTCTAATAAATCTTTAGAACCATACAATATTATATTTAAATCTTTTTTAGGTAAATTTTTTATTTTTTCATTTAAATCAATATTATAATATTTAGCTACTGTAGATATTTGTGTACTTATTATACTACTATCATCATCTAAATTAATTGCTACTATAGCTCCTTCATTTATACTTAAATCTTTGTTTGGTATTATTAAATCTTCATCTATAGAAAGTTTAATACCTAACCCTTTACATTCACTACATGCTCCATATGGTGCATTAAAGGAAAACATTCTAGGTTCTAATTCTGGAAGTGAAAAATCACATTCTGGGCATGCATAATTTTCGCTCATAACTATTGAATCTTTTGATACAACATCAACTACAACTTTTCCTTTTGATAACTTTGCTGCAGTTTCTATTGAATCATATAATCTACTTCTAATTCCATCTTTGATTATTATTCTATCAATAACTACTTCAATATTATGTTTTTTATTTTTATCTAATTCTTTTACCTCTTCTATATCAAATTCTTCACCATCTATTTTTAATCTAACATAACCATCTTTTTTTAATTTTTCTATTAGTGTTGCCTGGCTACCTTTTTCACCAAACACAACTGGACTTAATATTTTAATTTTTGTATTTTCTTCTAAATTTAAAACCTGATCAACCATTTCTTCATAACTTTGACTACTAATTGGTTTATTATGAACAGGACAATATGGTACACCTATTCTAGCATATAAAAGTCTTAAAAAATCATAAATTTCTGTTACAGTTCCAACTGTACTTCTAGGATTTTTATTTGTAGTTTTTTGATCTATACTTATTGCTGGACTTAATCCCTCTATTGAATCAACATTAGGTTTTTCAGTTCCACCTAAAAATTGTCTTGCATAATTACTTAAGCTTTCAACGTACCTTCTTTGACCTTCAGCATATATAGTATCAAAAGCTAAACTACTTTTTCCACTACCACTTACACCTGTCATTACAATAAGTTTATTTTTAGGAAGTTCAATATCAATATTTTTTAAATTATTTTCTTTTGCACCTTTTATTATTATTTTATCCATACTATCACCTTTATTTAATTTTTACTACACATATAATTTTATACTTGCGAACAATTGTTTGTAAAAATACATCATTATTTTAGCACATTTTTCACTTATTTCAAATAGTTTTTTTCACAAAAATAAAAATTATTATTGATTTAACTAATAGATAAATGCTATACTTTAAGAGAGCCTATAAAACTCTCTAGAAGTTTGAGGTGTTTTTTTATGACAAAGTATATTTTTGTAACAGGTGGCGTTGTTTCTGGATTAGGGAAAGGTATTACTGCTGCTTCTGTTGCACTATTATTAAAATCCAGAGGATACAAAGTATTTATGCAAAAATTTGATCCATATATTAATGTAGACCCTGGTACTATGAATCCAATACAACATGGAGAGGTTTATGTAACTTATGATGGTTGTGAAACTGACCTAGATTTAGGTCATTATGAAAGATTTATTGATGAGGAATTAAATTATACTTCTAATATAACAAGTGGCAAAATATATTCTGCTGTTATAGAAAAAGAAAGAAAAGGAGATTACTTAGGTGCGACTGTACAAATGGTACCTCATGTAACAAACGAAATTAAAAACAAGGTTTATGAAGCTGGTATATCTAGTGGAGCTGAATTTGTTATCACTGAAATTGGTGGAACTGTTGGTGATATAGAGTCAAGTACATTTATTGAAGCTTTAAGACAAATACAATATGAAAAAGGTGAAGAAAACACATTTTTTATCCATACAACATTAATTCCATATATATATGGTTCTAATGAGCTTAAAACAAAACCAACTCAAAATAGTGTTAAAGATTTAAGAAATATGGGAATTAGACCAAACGCATTAGTTTGTAGAACACCTTTCCCAACTAGTGAATCTATTAAGAAAAAATTATCACTATTTTGTTCTATTCCAGAAGAAAATATAATAGATGCAGTTGATGTTAAAAATATATATCAAATTCCTATTAATTTTTATGAACAAAAAATTGATGAAAGAATCTTAAATCAATTTAAAATGCTTATAAAAAAAGCCAATATTAAATATTGGGAAGATCTAATAAAAACAGTAGATAATTTAAATAACGAAATTGAAATCGCACTTGTAGGTAAGTATGTAGAACTACATGATGCATATCTATCAGTAGCAGAATCACTTAGACATGCAGGATATAAATATAAAACAAAAATAAATATCAACTGGATTGATTCTGAATCATTAGAAAAAAATGATGTTAATTTAAAAGAAATATTTAAAAATTCTAAAGGAATATTAGTACCAGGTGGTTTTGGTAATCGTGGTATTGAAGGAAAAATAAAAGCAATCAATTATTCTAGAGAAAACAACATTCCATTTCTTGGTATTTGTCTTGGTATGCAACTTGCCGTAATTGAATTTGCACGTAATGTATGTGGTATTAAAGAAGCTTCTTCCACAGAATTTAATGAATTATGCCCTGAACCTATAATAGATTTAATGGCAGATCAAAAATCAATTACAAATATGGGTGGAACGCTAAGACTTGGAAACTATGAATGTACATTAGTACATGATACTTTAGCTTACAAAGATTATAAACAAGATAAAATATTAGAACGTCATCGCCATAGATATGAGTTTAATAATAAATATAAAGAAACTTTAGAAAAAAAAGGTATGGTTTTTTCAGGTATAAATGAAGCAAGTAATTTAGTTGAGATTGTTGAATATCCTAAACATAAACATTTTATAGCTTGTCAATTTCATCCTGAATTTAAAAGTAGACCTACTAGACCTCACCCACTTTTTGATTCATTTATAAAAGCAAGTTTAAATTAACTTGCTTTTAATATTCTTCTAAAACTATATTTTTTTCATATATTATTTTTGCTACTTCTTTTCCAACATATCTATAATGCCATGGTTCATATTTAAATCCCGTTATGTTTTCTTTTCCTTTTGGATATCTTAATATAAAACCATATTTATATGCATTATCCCTCATCCATTCAAATTCATCACTAAATTCAAAATCATCATAGCTATTATTTGAACCCATTACATCTACAGCTAAGCCAGTTTGATGTTCTGAGTGTCCAGGTTTTGCACTACAACTTAAAGCATATTCTATTCCATATTTTTCTGTATAGTAATTAAATAATTTATCTTGATATTCATAATTTCTATACGTAGAAACCGCTATTACTTTATATCCAAGTTTTGATGCATCACTACTAAGTGTTTCAAATGCTTCTTTAGCATCTTTTCTTAAAAATTTACCTTCATTTGAATATTTAACATTTATTTCTTCCAAATCATTTGGTATATAATTTTTATCAAGTTTGTTGTTTTTATTAACTAAAACCAAAAGTTCATTTGGATTTTCTATTGTCTTTATATTTTTATAAAACATATTTTTAAAATTCACATCCTTCAAAAAAAATAGTAAAATTAATCCTATAAATATAACATAAAATATTATTTTATATACCTTGTTCATATAATCTCCTTTAATAAATTATATGAAATAATAAATAATAATTACGCTTATTTATAACCTATAATTTTACATTTTTTTTAAACTATCTATTTGCTTTTGATAATCATGACTATTTGTTATATAACTTCCTACAACATATATATCAGAATTTACTTTTGAAATAGTGTCATTATTTATTCCACCATCTACTTCTATAATAAAATTGTTTTCTTTTTTTAATTCATTTAATTTATTAACTTTTGGAATAACGTCTTCTATAAATTTTTGACCTCCAAAACCTGGTTCAACTGTCATAACAAGTACTAAATCTATATATTTTAAATATGGTAATATAAAATTAACATCTGTTTTAGGTTTAATTGATATTCCTACCTTTATGTTTTGTTTTTTTATATAATTTATTAAAAACATTATATCCTGATTAACTTCTAAATGAAATGTTATATATTCAGGTTTTATTATCTTAAAGTCATCTACATATTTTTTTACGTCTTCTACCATTAAATGTATATCTTTTGGTTTGTTAGTACCCTCTATTAATGGTTTTAACTCATTTATATTCCATGTTTTATTTGGTACAAATTTTCCATCCATTATATCTAAGTGCATATAATCAATAGATGTTTCATCTATTTTTTTTATATTTTCTTTTATATTTTCTTTTATTGATAATATAGATGCTGAAATCATATTTCACCTCTTAATAAATTTTAAATAGTTTTCATATCTACTTTTCATAATAACATTTTCTTTTACTTTATTTTTTACTTCACATTCTGTTTCTTTATCATGCATACAATCTCTATATTTACAAAAATTGCTATATTCATTAAATTCTATAAAATTATCTTTTATATCAGTATTTGTCATACCAATAAAATCTAGACTTGAAAATCCAGGAGTATCAGCTACTAATCCATCATATAAATCAAGTAATTCAACATGTCTAGTTGTATGTTTCCCTCTACCTAATGCATATGAAATTTCATCTGTTTTTATATTTAAATTAGCATCAAGGTTATTAAGTAATGTTGATTTTCCTGCACCACTTTGCCCTGTAAATATGCTTATTTTAGATTTAAATAATTTTTTTAATTCTTCATAATCTGTATTTAATAAAACCGTATAACCAATTTTTTTATAATATTTAATATATTCATTTAATTTAGACAATTCATCTTTATTTAGCAAATCTAACTTTGTAAAACATATAATTGGAGTAATATTATTATACTCAATTATTACTAAAAATTTATCTAATAGATTTGTTGAAAAATCAGGATCTTTAACACTAGTAATAATAAATGCTTGATCTATATTAGCAACAGGAGGTCTAACTAATTCATTTTTTCGTTCTAAAACTTTAAGTATATAATTATTTTTTTCATCGAATTCAACTAGATCTCCTACTATAGGTTTTATCTTATCATTTCTAAATTTACCTCTAGCTTTGCATATATATTTATTTTCATTTGTTTTTACAGTGTAATCATTACTAATTAATTTTGTAATTCTACCTATCATTAACTCTCCTGTTTAGTAGTATCTTGTGTATTATCTGCTGTATTATCTGTTGTAGTATCACTTGGCTTTGTTTCTGGAGTTTTAACTGGTTCTTTTGATAAAGTTACAGTTAATGTTGCATACTTAGCTACAGTTGTTTTTGCTGCTCTACTTTGGGATATTACTGTTCCTTCGGGATAATCAGAAGTTTCTTTATATTTTACTGTTAATGTAATATTATTATCTTCACAGAATTGTTTTATTTGATCTAAAGACCATTGCTCTTCAACGAAATCAGGATATTCTACTGTAGAATCAGCCACAACAAATTTAATAGTATCTCCTTTTTTTAATTTTGTTCCGGCTAAAACATCTTGTTCAAGTATTGTATTATTTTCAGAACTTCCATCAGTTACTTCTTTTGTAGTTTTTTCTACTTTTATGCCTTCAGCTTTTAATTTTCCTTCAACTTGACTATATAATTGTCCAACATAGTTTTCTATTGCAAAGCTTGATTCACCACTTGATACAACCAAAGTGATTTTTGTATATTTTGTAACACTTCTACCACTTTGTGGAGTCGTTTTTATTACATGTCCTTCTGTAATTGTTGAACTATTTTCTTCTTCATAATCTACATTTACTTCTAAGCCTTCTTTTTTTAATTTTTCTTCTGCATCAACTATACTTAATCCAGATACATCTGGTATAAGTATTTCTTTTTCTGTTTTTTTAGCAAAGAACAGAGCAAATGCACTAAAACTTAGTAATACAACACCAATTATACTAGCTAAAACAATTAAGACTATATTTAATTTTTTACTTTTTTTAGTATCTAAAAAATCTTCGGCTTCTGGAGTTTCCAAAACCTCTTCTTTTGTTTTTGAAATTTCTTTTATATTTGGAAGAACTTTAGTTTCTTCTAAATCTTCATGTTCTGGATATTCATATGTAACTCTTGGTTCATTTCTTCTTTCTTCATTTAAACAAGTTTTTATATCTTCATGCATTTGAGCAACTGAATCATATCTATTTTTTGGATTTTTTGCACATGCTTTAAATATAACATTTTCAACTGATTGTGGTATAGATTCAACATAATTTGTTACTCTAGGTATTTGTTCTTTCATTTGTTTAATAGCAATTTCTACAGCGTTTTCACCTTTAAATGGAAGTTTACCAGTTAATAGTTCAAACATTAATATACCAAGTGAATAAATGTCACTTTTTATTGTAGCACCATTTCCATTTGCTTGTTCTGGTGGTAAATAATGTACTGAGCCCATCACTGAATTTGTTTGAGTCAGTTCAGTACTATTTAAAGCCATTGCAATTCCAAAATCAGTTATTTTTACTGTTCCATCTTCTTTAATTAAAACGTTTTGTGGTTTTATATCTCTATGAATTATATAACTATCATGGGCACACATAACAGCAGATGTTAATTGAAGCATTATATCTATTACTTCAGGAAGTGTAAGTGCCCCACGTTTTTTTATTAGATTTTTTAAAGTTTTTCCATCTATATATTCCATTACTATATAATAGTTACCATCATCTTCACCAACATCATACATTTCAACTATATTAGGATGTGATAATGAACTAGCACTTATAGCTTCTCTTTGAAATCTTCTAACAAATTTTTCATCATGAGCTAAATCTCCACGTAAAACTTTAACTGCTACATCTCTATCTAATATTATGTCATGAGCTAAATATACATTAGCCATTCCACCTTCACCAATTGTACGTATTATTTGATAACGATCATTTATTTTTTGACCCTTTACTATCATTTATTTTCCTCCTTATCCAAAAATGCTACTGAAATATTATCAGTTCCACCTCTATTGTTACTTTTTAAAACCAACTTATTTAGTTTTTCTTCAATACTCGTTTTTTCTGATAAGACTTTTGATATTTGATTATTATCAAGCATGTTAGTAAGTCCATCGCTACATAAAAATATTCCATCTATATCTGTTTCAACATCAAATATATCCATTTCTACTTTTGTTGATGCTCCAAGTGCTCTCATCAAAACATTTTTTCTTGGATGATCTTTTGCTTCTTCTGGTGTTAACTCGCCAGACTTAACAAGTAAATTAACTAAAGTATGATCATTTGTTATTTTATGAATCATTTTATTTTTATAGACAAAACCAGATGAATCACCTATATTTCCAAAAAGCAAAAATTCTTTTGTTACTAAAGCAAGTACTAATGTTGTTCCCATACCTGCACTTTCTGGATGTTCTGCTGTATATTTATATATTAAACTATTTGCTTCACTTACTTCTGTTTGAATCCAGTTAATAGCACTTTCTTTTGTTCCTATATTTTCTAATTCTTCAAATTTTTTTCCTATATGTGAAATAGCTATACTAGAAGCTATTTCTCCGCCTTTATGTCCACCCATACCATCTGCAACAGCCATTAGGTATTCGCCAGACTTGTCTTTAACAATTATAACACTATCTTCATTATGTGTTCTAACCTTACCAGGATCTGTTAAATAGTAATAATCCATTATCTTCCCTCCTCATAATTAGAACGTAATTGTCCACAAGCTGCATTTACCTTGCTTCCAAATTCTCTTCTAATTGTAACATTTATTTTATTTTTTTTCAAAATATCGTAAAATTTAATTATTTGTTCTTTATTACTTTTTTTATATTCAATATGTGTAGTTTCATTATAAGGAATTAAATTAACATAGCAATTGATTCCTTTTAATAATTTTGAAAGTTCTAATGCACATTTTTCTGTATCATTAACATCTTTAAGCATTATATATTCAAATGTAACTCTTCTATTTGTTTTTTGTATATATACTTTTATAGCTTCTATTAGTTTTTTTATATTATATGCTTTATTAATAGGCATTATTTTACTTCTAAGTTCATCATTTGGAGCATGTAAACTAACAGCTAAATTAACTTGTTTTCCATCATTAATAAATTCATATATTTTAGGAACTAAACCACTTGTAGATACTGTTATATGTCTTGATCCTAAAGCTATACCATATGGATCATTTACTATATCAATAAATTTTATAACATTATCATAATTATCAAATGGCTCTCCAATTCCCATTAATACTACATGTGATATTCTTATATTTAAATCTTTTTCTATTTTTAAAATTTGTAATATCATTTCGTTTGGATATAAATTTCTTATTTTTTTAAGTCTTCCACTTTCACAAAACGAACATGACATATTACATCCAACTTGTGTGGAAATGCATAAGCTATTTCCATAATCATGATTCATAAGTACTGCTTCTATTTTATTTCCATCGTTAAGACCAAACAAATATTTTTTTACATCAATGTCTTCTTTTTTATCTAATATTACTAAATCATCAAATTCAAAATCCGTATTTAATTTATTTAGTAGTTCTTTTTTTATATTTGTCATTTCATTAAATTTAGTTACTCTTTTTCTATATATCCATTCATAAACTTGTGTTGCTTTGAATTTTTTTTCACCTAAATCTATAAAATAATTTTCTAAATCTTTCTTTGTTATACTATAAATACTAGACATATAAACACCCATAATAATTATAGCAAATAACAAAAAAAAATAATAGTTAAGTCTATTATTTTTGATACATTATATAATTTATTATCATTTGTTTACAATAAATTGTCACTTTGTTTACTACTACAAAAGCTACATACTGTTGCTTCTTGTCTTATAATGGCTCCACAATACTTGCAATTTTTATAGTATACTTTATTATCTACAGGTTTTATTTCTTCTTGTAGGTTTTCTTTTACATCGTTATTTTTTTGATTATTATAAAAGTCAGGAACTTCTAAACTATTAAGTTTATAAGTGTTATTTTCTACATTTAAAGTTTGCGTTTTTTCTATATTTAATGAATATGTTTCTTCATCTAACTCTTTATTTTTTCTATTATCTAAATAATTAAAAATGCTTGATACAACCATCAATACAGAACCTATAATTATTAAATATAACCCAACTCCATATTTAGCACTTCCTGCATTTAATTTATTTAAGGCAACCATATTACTATTTATTCCTAAATAAAATATAAGTAATATTAACAATGAACCAATTGCAGGTATAAATGAAAAAAATCCAACTTTAAATAGGTACAAAATTGCACCTATAATTGCGCACGCTAAAACAAGTTTCCCATTTTCAACTATAAAGGCTTTTGAAACACCATCTATAATTACTATGGGAAGTATTGTACCAATAATCATAATGATTGAACTAATATACGCAAGTATATCAGATTTATATTTCATTATCCTCTTCAACTAGCCTCACCCTATTTTTAATTATATCACATAATATAAAAAAAGTATCTTAAAATTTATATTAAAGAATTTATCATACAATTTTACTTTCTTTAACAACAAAAAAAGCAAACATTTTTTGTTTACTTTTATCTATTTACTTGCCAATTATTTACAACATCACAGTTTGAACTTGATGGTTGTGGATTTGGCATTTCAAGTTTAACAATTAATGGAATTTTAAATGCTGTGCCAAACCCTACACAAGTACCTGCTTGTAAGCTTTTTTGTTTTTCAACGATTTCAGCACTTATATTTGGAAGCATTTTTTTAATATAATCCAAATCTCTTGGATGATTCATCTTAAATATTAAGAAATTTGATACCTGTGATATAACTGTTTCAGATATTTCTACAGGTCTTTGGGAAATCAAATTTAAAATTATTCCATATTTTCTTCCCTCTTTAGCAATTCTTTCAAAAATATTATATCCAATTAATGAAACATCTATGTCGTTTTGAACTACTCTATGTGCTTCTTCTAGGAATATATGAAATGGTATTGTTGCTCTATTTGTTAAATTCTTTGAGAAATTAAATAACATTTTACAATATATCTTTGTTGTCACCTTTGTAAACCAATCTTCAACATCTTCAAAGTTAAAGTTTATTATTTGAGCTTTTCTACCATTTATCATAAGCAATGAAGCAATATATTGATCACGAGTTATAAATGTTGGATAATTAAAGTATTGTCCATATTCACTAATTGCTATAGAATGTAGTCTAACTTTTAATGATATAGCAGCATCATATAATTTTTCGTTTCTTAAAAGTCCTTCTGAAATAAGTGTAAATTCTAAAGCCTTTTCTAAGTCCTGCATTGTAAAATAATTTAATTCAGTTTCTTCATATTTATCAAGTTCTTCATTTATAAATGAATTAACATATTCTGTTATTAAATTACTTTCTGGAAAATTACCATTAGTATCTATTACAAAACAATCTCTAAATTTTCTTGTATAACCTATACCTTGTACAGGAGCATTTAAATTAAATTTTTCTGTTTGACAAGATGCAATTATAGAGAATATATCATTTCTTTTACTACTAGATGTTTGATTTGTATATAAAACAGTCATTATTGCTTTAGCAATTACATGATTTTTATATGCTTCTGCAGTTTCTTTTTTACTTGAAAATATTCTAACTAATTTAAGCATTCTTTCTATTATAGGTAATTGAGATGGACTACTAGCTGATAATAATAGTGCGAAATCATCTATATCAAGTAACCAAAGTGGAATACTAATTTTTTCACCATCTTTATCAAACTTATTAGTTGTATAATATTTAAAATTATAATTTGGATTAATAGAGTTTATATTTTTAAATGCATTATGATATTCCCCATATGCATCAAATATAAAAAAGTTTGATTTATATGGAAGTACATCTGTTTTACCAAATAAATTCTGTAAAATACGAGCTACTCCACATGATTTACCGCTACCACTATTACCAAATATAGCCATGTGATTACTACAAAGTGCATTAATATCAATCCTAATTGGGAATCCATTATATAAAGGGCTTGTTCCAAGTAAGAAAGTTTCAGTTCCCTCACTACCCAAAAATAACTTAACTTCATCTTCTCTTACTAATCTAATATTTGAAGTAAGTTTTGGTTTCCTTAAAACACCACCTATAAATTTATTAGCAGTTATTTCTCCTAAAAATCTAATTTTAACAAGTGTTGAACTTATATCTTCTACTTCACCAAGTATTTTTTTATCCTCATCTTCAAATACAACATGCATATTCATTAAATCTGTTGATAATGGTTTATCTTGTGGTATTTCCACATGTGCCATATTATCACTTATATATACTATTTTTCCAAACATTTTATCACCCTTATATCAATTCTTTTATTTCTTTTTTTATTTTTTCGTCTTTTATTTGTTCTAACAATTTATTTATTTTTTTACTTTTTTCATAAAGTTTTAATTTTTCTTCATATTGTTTTAGTTTTAAAGTTGCATCTTTTATTTGTTTATGTACTGCATTTCTACTTATATTATTATTTATACTCATTTCTGATAAAGTTAAATTATTAAAATAATAGTCTTCAAAATATAATCTTTGTTTATCAGTTAAAAGTACACCATAGTAATCAAATAATGTACTCAAATATATAGTTTCTTCCAATTAAAACACCTTTATTAAAGCATCTATCCCAAAGTATAAACACATAAGACCACCAATTATATATGGAATAGTAAATAATTGCCTTTTAAATGTTTTAGCATTGTTATATGCCATAGTGAAAAGTGCAATAGCAAGTACAAATTCCAAAACTGTAGAAAAAAGTGGTTCAAATGCTGACATTATTAAAAGTGCGATCACACATGCAATTAATACTGCCTGAATAAACAAACCGATTTCATTTACAACTATTCTTTTTTTGGCGTTTCTCTTTTCAACTAATTTCATTTTCTTCCTCCTTAAATAATCCATAAATATATTTTTCTATATCAAATACTTTTAAATCTTCTTTTTTCTCTCCAAGACCTATTAATTTTACAGGTATTCCTACATTTTCTTTTATAGCAAGAACTATTCCACCTTTTGCTGTTCCATCTAATTTGGTAAGAACTATTCCAGTAATGTTTGTAATTTCTTTAAAACTTTTAGCCTGACTAATACCATTTTGACCAGTTGTTGCATCGATAACAAGTAAAGTTTCATGAGGAGCATTCGGAATTTCCCTACCAATTACTTTATTCATTTTTTCTAGTTCTTTCATTAGATTTTCTTTGTTTTGTAATCTACCTGCTGTATCTATTAAAACTATATCATAATCGTTTGCTTTTTGTAGTCCATCAAATATAACACTTGAAGGATCTGCATTTTCTTTATATGAAACATCACAATCTACTTTTTTTCCCCATTCTTTTAATTGTTCTGTAGCACCTGCTCTAAAAGTATCACCTGCTATAAGCAAAACTTTCTTATTTTCACTTTTAAATTTTGCTGCCATTTTACCAATTGTAGTTGTTTTTCCAACACCATTTACTCCTACGAATAATATTATTGTAGGTCCATCTTGGTTATAATTTATTTTACTAGAAATTATATCGTTATTTACATATATAATAAACATTTCATCTACTATGATTTCTATTAAATCTTTTGAATCAATTATGTTTTCTTTTTTCACTCTTTTTCTTATCTTATCAACAAATGTCATTACTGTATTAACACCTATATCTGCCATTATAAGTATTTCTTCTAATTCCTCAAAATATTCTTCTGTTATTTTTTTATGTTTTTTATTTAATTCATCTAATTTAGAAAATAATTCTTTTCTTGTTTTTTCTAAACCTTTATCATATACTTCTATTTCTTTTTGTTCAATTTTATCTTTAGTGAATATATTTTTAAATTTGTCAAATAATCCCATTGTTTATCACCCATATTTATTTTACACTATTATTAATCAAATTTCTATAGTTTTGTATATTTTATAGTGTCATCATCATTTATAAAATCTACTACAGAAAAATTATTAATTGCTTCTTTATAATATTCTGTATGTATTATAACTATAGGAATATTCATTTTTTTTGAAGCCTTTAAATCGTTTTCTTTTACGTTATCATAACAAACTATGTATTCAGGCTTTATTTTTTCATCTTCCATAACTAAAATTTCATTATAGCCTTTTGTATTATCTATTAATTTTTCTGGAGTTAATATTTCATTTTTTACATCAGTTTGATACCTATGAGATGTAAATGAATCTGAATGATACATATGCATTATGTTTTTTTCATCCAACTTATTAAATCCAAATACAACACAATCAGATGGACTTCTATATGTTCCAAGAAATTTATCACTTATTATAGATAGTGATATAGTATCATTATCTGTGCTTTTTCTCCAAGGAGCTTGATTATCTACATCCATATAATTTTCAATTGATGTAACATGCACTGGCATAAAAAATGCTTCGCCTTTTAGTTCATATATTTTTACATTATTAATTTCTTTATAATTCATATTATCTAAATTTATAAATTTATTATTTAACATATTATATGAAATATTTTGTAATAATCTGAAATCGTCATATAAATACTCCCTATATTTTAATGTTAAGGAAGAATATAATTCTTTTATTTCTTCTATTTTCAAAGTTTCAAAAGAAAGAATCTTATTATAATTTTTAATTCTTTCACTTGGAATAACATTAACATATTTATTAAATTCAACTATTGATTCTATGTTTATAAGTACGTTGGATGTTAAATCTAAGAAATATTTACTTATTAATTTTGTTAATAATTCTTTTTTATCTGTATACTCTGATAATTCTATTTTAAATTCCTTATCCCATTTATCAAACATATTTTTTTGTATTATCTTTGATGCATATATATTGTTTTTATCTAAATCATTTATACATTTAGTAAACATATCACCATTATTTATAATTAAATACTTATCAACAAATTTAGGATTTGTATAAATATTTATGGGCAAAATTAAACCTTTTTCAATTAAGTTTTTTATAGTATTTATATCTGAATTTAATATTTTAGAAAAATGTGGTTCTTGTGATATAACTTCATTTAACAAATCAATTGGAACAATATTTAAATAATCTTTATATGCAGTTAATCTTTTTAGATTGTTATTTTTAATAAGAATTTTATGAAGACTTTCTTTATTAAATTCATTTAGTAAATTAAATGATTTTTTTTCTTCTATAATTAAATTAAACATAGTTTCTAAAAATGGAGTATTCATTCCATCAAGGTAATATGAAAGTAAATAATTGTTATATACATATTTAACAACTTTCATTTTATTTAAAGCGATATTTTTATAATCGTTATCAAGCGTCATAATTGCATTTATTTTATCATTTGCTTTTTCTGATTTTAATATTTCCTCCAATACATAATCATCAATAAAATAGCAAATTTCTTCATTTTTTAAAGCTTGAATTAACCATATAAATTCATAGTGATTTTCTTCTTTTAAAAAAACTTTTTTAACTTCTTCTTTTTCTAATAAATTTTGCTTATCTTTTTTATCATATGTATTTATAATAAGGTTTCTTAAATAGGAAGGATCTAAATTAGAATAATTAATGTTTTGATTCATAATCAGCCTCCTATTATCTAATATAATTATAACAAATTTATTATTTAAAGTAAAATAAATTTATTTAGAAAAAAACTAGAAATCATACAATATCTAGTTTCTTGATTTTTACTTTTTTTCCATAATTTTTAAATGGAGCTTTTTGTGATTCAACAAAGCACATATATTCTAAATATTCCTTATCAAACTCAATAAGTTCAATGTGCGATGTATTAAAACAATTTAAATAACTAAAATATATTCTCAATTTAATGTCATTATTATTTTCAGTTTTATTTTCTATTAAATATTTTATAGTATCTGACTTATCTGAATTATGAATTTTCATTAATGATTCATCCATCATAAATATTTTATCTTTTATCTTAATGTATTTTTCACTATCATTTATTTTCTTAAAAGCATAGAGAAATTTGTATAAATTAGAACTTGCTACATTTTCAGCAAATTTTAACATATATTCTTTATCTTCTAAAATTATCATTTCATTTTCTAATTTTTCTATATCAACACCGTTTATATTCTTAGCAAATTCATATATATATTTACAACTTTTTAATTTAATTATTGCATCTTCTAACTTTTCAATATTAACATCTTTAAATTTATCAGCAAATTTATATATAATATAAGCATCATTAGTTTCTATAATCTTTTTTTCTAAAGCATCCATTCCAAGATAATTAATAACTTTATCATTAATATATACAAAAGCCAGAGTTTTCTTGTCACTTTTTAATAACTTTTCTATTACATCAATTTGACATTCAATTTTTAATGTAGAGTTTCTTTGCTCGTAATCTTCTATTCTTTTATTTAATTCTTCTTCTGATAACATAAAATAATCTCCTTTATTTTTAATAATATTATCATAAATAAAATTACTATTCAATAGACAACATACGTACCTTTTTCTGCTACTAGACAAAAATAAAAAAAAAAGGTATAATTATATAGTTAAATTTTTTATTTAAAAGAAAGGAGAAAAAATGAAAACAAATAATAGTGAAAATACTTTAGTATTTGCACTAGGAGGCTTAGGTGAAGTCGGTAAAAATATGTATTGCGTTATGACGGGTAATGAAATTATTATTACAGATGCCGGTATTACTTTTCCACAAGGAGAATTACTTGGTGTTGACTATGTTATACCTGATTTCACTTTTTTGAAGAAAAACGAAAACAAAATTAAAGCATTATTTATTACACATGGTCATGAAGATCATATAGGAGGAATTCCATTTTTATTACAAACGGTAAATATTCCAGCAATCTATGCTCCTAATCAGGCTATAGGACTTATAAAGAAAAAATTAGAAGATAGAAATATTGGATATAATAATTTATATGTTTATACTGAAGATACAAAAGTTAAATTTAAAACAATGGAAGTTGAATTTTTTAGAACAACTCACTCTATTCCAGATTCACATGGAATAGTAATTAATACTCCAAACGGAACTATAGTTACAACCGGAGACTTTAAATTTGACCTAACTCCAATTGGACCTATGGCTAATTTACATAAAATGGCTGCAATAGGCGCTAAAGGAGTTACACTACTATTAAGTGATAGTACAAATGCTTTAAATGAAGGATATAGTGCAAGTGAATCAAAAGTTGACGAAGCACTTTCTGATATATTTGATAGACATTACGGGAGAATTATAATTGCAACATTTGCATCAAACATTTATAGACTTAAACATATTGTAGATACATGTAAAAGACATGATAGAAAAATTGCAATATTCGGCAGAAGCATGGAAAATAATATAGAAATCTCTATTGAAGGTGGATACATAAAAAACAAAGAAATATTTGTAACACCAGAAGAAGCAAATCATTTAGAACCAAACAAGGTTTGTCTATTATGTACTGGTAGTCAAGGTGAACCTCTTGCAGCATTATCTAGAATTGCAAATGGAACGCATAAACAAATAAAACTTCAAAGTAATGACTTAGTCATATTTTCTTCATCAGCTATTCCTGGAAATGCTTTAAGTATTTCAAGAACAATTAATAAATTATATTTAAAAGGTGTTAAAGTTTATACAAATACATCACTTAGCGATATTCATACATCTGGACATGGTAATGAGGAAGAATTAAAACTTATGTTAAGATTAATAAGTCCAAAATACTTTATGCCATTTCATGGAGAATATAGAATGCTTAAAAAACACACAGATATTGCTGTAGATTGTGACATTCCAAGAGAAAACACTTTTGTTTTAGGCAATGGTGATGTTCTATGTATAAACAAAGGCAAAATCACAAGAGGAGAATCCGTTCAAGCTGGAGACATATATGTAGATGGGAACAGAATTGGTGATGTTAGTAATGCTGTTATGAAAGATAGAAAGATAATGGCAAATGATGGAATTGTAGTTGTTATAGTAAACATTGATTCAATTAATAATAAACTACTTGGAAATCCCAATATTACTACTAGAGGATTCGTACTTGTAAATGATAATTTAGCACTTTTAAAAGAGCTTGAAAATGTAGTTAGAAAATCAATTATTTCTAAACTTGGTAATCATTTAAATTATTCTGAAATAAAATCCGAAATAATTAATAATTTATCTAATTATATTGACATTAAAACAGGTAGAAGACCAATTATTCTTCCTGTAATAATGGATGTAAAAAAAGATGTTAAAGAATTTAATTAACATCTTTTTTGTTTATAAACTTTATTACATTTTCTACTGTATTATTAAAATTATCGAAATCGACATCAAACCAATTAACATTCATTTGATTATTAAACCAAGTATATTGTCTTTTAGCATAATTTCTACTTTTTTGTTTAATTAAATTTATACATTCTTCTAAACTTTTTTTATTCTCAAAATAATCAAATAATTCTTTATATCCTATTGGTGTTAGTACAGCCTTTGTTCTAATATTTGTTTTATATATTTTTAAAGCTTCTTCTATTAAACCATTTTGTATCATTAAATCTACTCTATCATTTATTTTTTCATACAAAACATCTCTTTTAGTTGTTAAACCAATAATTACTACATCATATAATAACTTTTCTGTTTTTTCTTTAAAACTTGGAATGTTTCCTGTTTCATTATAATAATTGATTGCTCTAACTACTCTTTTTCTATTGTTTTTATGTATTTGTGTATTAGGGTCAATTTTAACTAATATTTCATATAATTCATCATTTGTTTTATCTTCATACATGTTTTGATTTTTATTTTCTTCAAATTTATAATCATATAAACAAGCTTTTATATATAAACCAGTACCACCTACTATTATTGGTGTTTTATTTTTAGAAAATATTTTTTCTATTTCGTTTCTAGAATCTTTTTGATAATCAAAAACAGTATAATCCTCTGTTATTTGTTTTATATCTATTAAATGATGAACAATGTTTTCTTTTTCTTTTTCAGTGATTTTGGCTGTTGCAATATCCAAACCTTTATATACTTGTGTACTATCTGCGTTTATTATTTCACCATTATATTTTTTAGATAGTTCTATACTCAATTTTGTTTTACCAACACCTGTAGGACCCACTATAACAATAATTTTTCTCATAAATACCTCTTATATACTTTATTAAAATTTTCATAACATTCCTTATCAAAACTTTTATATAATTTATTTAAACTATCATAATTTAAATAATCATTTTTCAAATATAAACTCATTTCTCTATAAAATTCATATATATCATATTTATTTATATTTGAATTTAAAGTCACTAATATTTCTTTCAATTTTAAATCATCTAACTCATATTTTAAATAATAAGAAAGTAAACAACCCATAACAAATTTAACATCTTCTAATATTTCCTCATTTGCCTGAGTATATATTTTAAAAGAATTTTCTGGAATTAAATTCGCACCTCTATATTTATTCATAAATATTTCATATATTTTATCATTATTTGTATTTTTATTAAGTTTCATATTTCTATATATTTCATCTACATATAAAAGTTTTACAGATGTACTATTTAAACATAATAATCTGTTATTAGATTCAATTAAGGCTTCATCTATATTATTTTTTATTAAATATCTTTCAAATAATACTTCAGATAATATAGATATAAATTCGCCAAACTCATCTCTTGTTTCTTTTTTCTCTTTTATATAATTTGTAAGGTGCAGAAACTCATGAAGTAAATTATATGAATCTTGTAATGTATTAGTTATTGGTATATTTATACTACTATCAACTCCCTCAAAAAAAGGAGTAGAACTATCAGGTAAAATATTTAAATTATTATTTATACTCATAGAAAATATATCACAATAATCATTTTGAAACTCACTTAAAAATGAGATTAATAATTTGAAAGTATCATCTAATGTATAATTTTTTTTATATTCTATTTTATACGGTCAATAATTTCTTATTAACACATGATTTGAAAGTAATACTGAGTTTTTAAAGAAATTAAATTTATTATTATTTTTCATTTTTTCTCTTCATTTCATTTTTATAACTTTTAAATAATTTTTTATATGAATCAGGTGTTAATGTCTCTGAATCATTATTAAAATCTAAATCAATTATTTTAAATATATCATATATTTCTAACGAATTTAAATAATCATTTAATTCTATAAATTCTTGTATTTTTTTAGGATTCTCAATTATTCTATCATGCATATATGATGCTAAAAATATCCCAAATATATATCTTTGTTCATAGTCTAAACTTAAAGATTCATTATCTAAGATATCATCTATTAAATATCCAACTAAAGCACTATTTTTAGGATGTTTTTCTAAATAATTTATAATATCTTTTTTACATACATAATCTTTTTCAAAAAATTTATCTAATAAATAATATTCGAAATCTACAATATATGAGTTTGTATAAATTGCATAAAATGTTCCTTTTTTATTTTTTTCAAATTCACTTACATTTTGCTTTTTTAAATAATCCTCAAATAACAGCTCTATTGCTATTGAAAATACCTCGCACAATAAGTAAAAAGAATCATTTTCAGATATTGTTGCTTCTTTTAAATTCATATCGTGAATTAACTCATGAACTATTGTATATGAATCTGAAATGTTTTTTCTAACAAATAACTTAATTCTTGTATCATGACATTTCTGATCATAAAAAGTATTTGAAACACCATATAAATTATTCTCACAAAAAATGAAAGCTTCATTCCATCTTTTTTCTAAATACTCGGCATATATAGGATTTATTGTTTTAAAAAAATTATATGAATATTTATAACTATTATTAATACCTACTCTATTTAAATAAACTGGTTCTTTATTAAACTCATGAGTATTTTCAATAACATAATCATTAAGTGTTTTTAAAAATTCATAATCTTTCATTACCATCTCTGGATCATCATATTTATATGTCGATAAAATCTCATTAAGTAATTCTAATTCTTTATCGTTCATAAATTCCCCCTATTTTATAAACATCGAATCTCCAAAAGAGAAGAATCTATATTCTCTTTTTATTGCTTCTTTATAAGCATTCATTATGTTTTCTCTTCCCGCTAAAGCACTTACCAACATAACAAGCGTTGACTTTGGTAAATGAAAATTTGTTATTAAATTATCAATTGCTTTAAATTTATATCCTGGATAAATAAATATATCTGTCCAACCACTGCATTCTTTAAATTCACCATACAAATTCATTATAGTTTCTAAAGTTCTTGTTGAAGTAGTTCCAACACTTATTATTTTTTTGTTATTTTTTCTAGTTTGTTTTAATACCTCAGCAGTTTCTTTAGACATCATATAAAATTCACTATGCATTTTATGATCATTTATATTTTCTACATTAACAGGTCTAAATGTTCCAAGCCCAACATGTAGTGTAATATAAACAACATTTACATTTTTTTCTTTTATTTTATTAAGTAAATCTAGTGTAAAATGTAAACCAGCTGTTGGAGCAGCAGCACTTCCTATATTTTTTGCATACACAGTTTGATATCTATCTTTATCTTTTAATTTTTCATGAATATAAGGTGGTAATGGCATTTCTCCTAACTCATCTAGTATTTCATATAAAATTCCTTTATATATTAGTTTAAAAACTCTAATTCCTTCATCTTTAACTTCAGTACATTGTGCACTTAATTTATCACTAAATTTAACTATTTCTCCCACATGTATTCTTTTTGCCGGTTTAACTAAACATTCCCATGTATCTTTTTTTACTTCTTTTAATAAAAGTATTTCTATTAAAGCTTTTGTTTCTTCTTTTACACCATACAATCTTGCAGGAATAACTTTTGTATCATTAAGAACTAAAGTATCCCCACTTTCTAAATAATCTATAATATCGGTAAAATGTTTGTGTTCTATTTCACCTGTTTTTTTATCCAGAATAAGTAATTTAGATGTATCTCTTTTTTCAAGTGGAGTTTGTGCGATTAACTCTTCTGGCAATTCAAAATCAAATTGTTCTATATTCATAATTATTACTTCCTTTTACAAGTGTATTTTAACATATATACCATTAATAAACAAGAAAAAAGAGCTAGTTTTCTAACTCTTCTTCTATTCTCATTAATTCATTATATTTACATACTCTATCAGTTCTTGATAAGGATCCTGTTTTAATTTGACCTAAATCAAGTCCAACAGCAAGTGAAGCTATAGTAGTATCTTCTGTTTCACCACTTCTATGTGAAATAATTGTTTTATAATTATTTTTACGAGCAAGTTCAATCGTTTCTAATGTTTCTGTAATAGTACCTATTTGATTTACCTTTAATAATATAGCATTTCCTGCATGATTATCAATTCCTTTTTGTAAACATTTTTTATTAGTAACAAATAAATCATCACCAACTAGTTGAACTTTATCACCTAACTCTTCTGTTATTTTTCTAAATCCTTCCCAATCATTTTCATCTACTGGATCTTCAATAGATATAATTGGGTATTTGCTACATAATTCTTTATAGAATTCAATTAGCTCATCTGTTGTTAAACTTCTTCCTTCTCCAGCAAGTACATATTTTCCATCTTCATAAAATTCACTTGCAGCAACATCTATTCCTAGTTTTACATCGACACCAGGTACATATCCTGCTTTTTTTATAGCTTCCATTATAAGTTCAAAACCTTCAGTATTGCTTTCCAAGTTTGGTGCGAATCCACCTTCATCTCCAACCGAAGTTGCTAAACCTTTTGATTTTAACACATTTTTTAAATTATGAAATACTTCTGCCCCAATTCTAACTCTTTCTTTTATTGTTGAAGCTTGTGGTATAATCATAAATTCTTGAAAATCTAGTTTATTATCAGCGTGTGCACCACCATTTAATATATTCATCATAGGAACTGGAAGTGTTTTTCCATCTCCAATATATTTATAAAGTGGAATATTCTTTTCGTTTGCACTTGCTTTTAATACTGCCATTGAAACCCCTAGCATAGCATTTGCGCCTAACCTAGATTTAGTTTCTGTACCATCAAGTTCAATCATTTTATAATCAATTTCTTTTTGATTAGTTGATTCCATACCAATTACTAAATCCCTAATTTCAGTATTTACATTATTTACAGCTTTTAATACACCTTTTCCCATGTATCTATTTTTATCATTATCACGAAGTTCTAAAGCTTCTCTGATACCTGTTGAAGCACCACTCGGAACAGCAGCTCGCCCCATTACTCCATTTTCTAAAATAACATCTACTTCTACAGTAGGATTTCCTCTAGAGTCTAATATTTCTCTTGCTTTTATATCTTTAATTTTTCCCATTCTCTCATTCCTCTCTTACATAAATATTATATCACTATGAATAAAAGTTTAAACAAAATATTTAAGTATTTACATAATTAATTGAAAAAAATAAATCTAATAATTTAACTAGACCGTCAACATAGAAAAATAGGGCTCTATCCGAAAATAGACCCCATACAAAAATGAAAAACTCACTTTTTCCTTGCATAGACAATATAACATAAATTCTTATCTATGTCAAACTATTGACTCAATTTTTCTTATAATTTTTTTCTATTATTTTATCAAAATACTTATATATTGATCTCAATAGTCCATTATTATTATAATATTCTTTGTTAAAAATTATTCTTCCATAAAACAAATTATTTAACTCATAGCTTACATTTTCCTTAACACCTACGCTACTTACAATTTCATTAAAAAGGTACAATGTATAAGTAATTTGCCTTATTCTTGAATTTCTTAATTTATTCTTTCTAATCTCTTTACCTACTCCACAATCTTTTAAATACATAGTAACCAAAGTATCTGCTTCATGATAATTATCTTTTTTATCAAGTTCTGATAATACACACGCATTATGAGCAACAGCGTTTCTTAATTTATTGATTTCTCTTAAAATAAAAATATATTTGCTATCATACAAAGAGTATATTTTGGAAAAAAATTCAAAAAAATTTACTAACTCTCCAAATGTAATAATTTCTAAAAATTCCCAAATAGGAATATTTTCAATTTTATTATCAAATGTAATATTATATTTTGAAAATATTTTTTTATAATATTCATTAGATACTTTTTTTCTTATACTTTCATGTACTCTTTTAGGACATTTTTCATTATTATAATCATGTTCTAAATATAAATTTACAATATTATATCCATCTTCATTTTCCAATTCTTCTATTTTATTTAATATTCTAATTTTAAGATAATGTTCTATGTCGATAATCATTTTAAATAATAATAGTCGTATTCTATAATCAATGATTGATAAATCTTTTAAATAAGCAAAATCTAAATCTATATATTTACCAACTAATTCACCACATTGATATTTTTGAAAATTATTTTTATAAGCAGTTATATTATAATAGTTGTTATTTTCCCTCAAGTATTTTATTGACTCTTCTTCATTTATTAATTCAAATTTAATATTTTTATCCTTTAGGTAAGGAACCATTTCAAATATTTTCATCATTGGTTTTAATATTATTTGATCGATACTATTCATTATTATCACCTTCTTTAATTTTTATTTATTGTAACATATATTTCATTTTAAAAATATATTAAATCATATAAATTAAGTAAACTTTAAAAATTATCATATCATATTCAATTTATCATAAAAAAAAGGCAAGATTATCTTACCTTTATATGAACTTCTCTCAACTGTTGTTCTGTTACTTCACTTGGCGATCCCATCATCATATCTTGTCCTGAAGCACTCATAGGGAAAGCAATTACTTCTCTTATTGAATCTTCATCTTTAAGCATCATAAGCATTCTATCGATTCCTATTGCCATACCAGCATGAGGAGGTGCACCATATTGGAATGCAGTATATAATGATTTAAATCTCTCTTTTAAATCACTTTCAGTATAACCTGCAATTTCAAAAGCTTTTTTCATAATGTTAATATCATGGTTTCTAACAGCACCACTTACAAGTTCTACGCCATTACATACAAAATCAAATTGATAAGCTAAAACATCTTCTGGTTTTTTATTAAGTAAACTATCCATTCCACCTTGTGGCATACTAAATGGATTATGAGTAAATATCATTTTTCCTTCTTCTTCACTATATTCAAACATTGGAAAGTCATTAATTATACAGAATTCAAACTTATTTTCATCAAGTAAATTTAATTTTCTTCCTAGTTCATCTCTTATAGCACCCGCAAGTTGAGCAGCATTATATTTATCAGCTATAAAGAAAAGCACACTTCCCTTTTTTAAATCAGCAACTTTAATTAAATTTTCTCTTTCTTTATCACTTAAAAATTTATCGATAGGTCCTTTAAAAGTCATATCTTCATTAACAGTAATATATCCAATACCAGGCATACCTAGTGAAGATGCGAAATCTACAAGTTCATTAAACCAAGAATTTGATTTATCAGCAATTCCATCTACTTTTATTCCTCTTACAGTAGTATTTTTAAATGGTTTAAAAGTAGTTTCACTAAATTCGTTAGTTAAATCAATAATTATAAGTGGATTTCTTAAATCAGGTTTATCAGTACCATATTTAAGCATAGATTCTTTATATGGAATTCTTACAAATGGTTTTGTAGAAACTTCTTTATCACTAAATTTCTTGAAAACATCTGTAAATATTTCTTCACCTAAAGCATAGATATCTTCTTGTTCAGCAAAGCACATTTCCATATCTAATTGATAAAATTCACCATACACTCTATCTTTTCTAGCATCTTCATCTCTAAAACAAGGTGCGACTTGGAAATATTTATCAAATCCACTTACCATTAATAATTGTTTAAATATTTGTGGTGCTTGTGGCAATGCATAAAATTTACCATGATATTTACGAGAAGGAACTATAAAATCCCTTGCACCTTCTGGAGAAGAAGCAGTAAGAATTGGAGTTTGAATTTCAGTAAATTCTAAACTATTCATTTTTTCTCTTAAATATGAAATAACTTTAGTTCTAAATAAAATATTATCATGAACTTTTTTATTTCTTAAATCTAAATATCTATATTTAAGTCTTGTTTCTTCATTTACTTCTGTAGAAGTCATCACTTCAAATGGTAATACATTTTTAGCTGCACCTAACACTTCTAAAGAATCAACTAATACTTCAATAGTACCTGTACTTATTCTTGCATTATAATCTTCTTCATTTCTTTTTCTAACTTTTCCTGTTAAACAAATTGTTGATTCACGTGTAAGTCCATCAAATAATTTTTCATCATTTGTAACTGTTTGAATAGTACCTTTTTCATCTCTAACATCTACAAATATAACTCCACCATGATCTCTTATATTTTCAATCCAACCTGATAATTTAACAGTTTCACCAATATTCTCTTCCGTTAAACTACCGCAATAATTGTTTCTATATTTATTATTTGGTTTCATTGTTACCTCTTTTCTATTTCTTCTTTCATTAAGTTTGAAGCAAGACTAGGATTAGCTTTTCCACGAGTTTTTTTCATTACTTGACCAACTAAAAAGTCTAGTATTCTATCTCTACCATTTTTAACATCTTCTACTGCTTTTGGTTGTTCTTCTATTACTTCTAAAACAACTTTTCTTATTTCATCATCATTAGCAATTTGACTAATTCCTAATTCTTCTACAATTTTTGTAGGTTCTTTTTCATCACTTAATGATTTATATAAAACTTCTTTTCCTTGTTTACTTGATATTTTGTTATCACTAACCATTTTTATTAATTGTGTTAACATTTTTGGTGTAACAAAGATTTCATTAATTCCTATTTCTAGTTTATTTAAATGTCCAAGTATTATACTAGTAATCCAGTTTGCTGCAAGTTTTGGATCACTACCTTCTTTAATACAATCTTCAAAATAATCAGCAATTTCTTTTTCTTTTACAAGAATTGTAGAATCATATCTTGATAACATATATTTAGTCATATAAAGATTAATTCTATCATATTGAAGCATAGGAATTGTTTCTTTTATTTCATTTATAAACTCATCTGTTACTTTAACAGGAGCAATATTTGGTTCTATAAAATATTTATAATCTATTGCATCAACTTTACTACGCATTGAGTAAGTGCAATTATCTTCATCACTATATCTTCTTGTTTCTTGAATTATTTTTCCACCACTATTTAATATTTCAGTTTGTCTTTGTATTTCATACATAATTGCTTTTTCTACATTATTAAATGAATTTATGTTTTTCATTTCAACTTTTGTTCCAAGTTCAGTAGCATTTTCATCCATAAGTGAAATATTAACATCACATCTCATTTGTCCTTTATCACTTCTTGCCTCACTTGTATCACAATACAAAAACATACTTCTTAGTGTTTCTAGAAAAGCAATTGCTTCTTTAGCACTATTTAAACAAGGTTCTGTTACTGTTTCAAGAAGTGGTATTCCAGAACGGTTATAATCAATTAATGAATATGTTCCAAAGTGATCTAATGAAGCTGTATCTTCTTCTAGATGTGTATCATGAATTAATACTTTTTTATCTACACCATCAACATTTATCATTACATAACCATCTACACCCACTGGTTTATGCATTTGAGTGATTTGATATCCTTTTGGTAGGTCTGGATAAAAATAGTTTTTTCTATCAAATATTATTTCATCAGGAGTTTTACAATTTAAAGCAATTGCCATTTTTAAAGCTTTTTTAACAGCTTCTTTATTAACAACTGGGAGTATTCCTGGAAAACCTAAATCCACTGGTGCAATATTAGAATTTGGAATACTTGAGTAATCGTTTTTAGCGCCACTAAAGTTTTTTGACTTTGTCTTAAGTTCACAGTGAACTTCAAGTCCTATTACTACTTTATACATCGTATTCCTCCTTTACTAATCCTTTGTATCCTAAACATTCTTCTATTTTATAAGCCATGTTTAATACTTTATCATCTTCCATAGCCTTTCCTGTCAAGTTAATGCTTATTGGCATGTTATTTACAAAACCACTTGGTAATGAAATACTTGGGAATCCACCAAAGTTACCAATTACTAAATGATTTTCAAGTATTAAATATCTATCAGATAATTGATCTGATTTTTGGCCAAACTTAGGTGCGATACCACCACTTGTTGGCATTATAAGTCCATCATATGTTTTAAATAATTCATTCATTTTATTTACAACTAGTCTTCTAATTCTACCTGCATTTAAGAATAGTTTTTCTTGATTTTCTTTTTGTAATATATAGCTTCCTAAAATAAATCTTCTTTTAATTAATTCAGAAAAACCTTTTGTACGAGCATCAAACATAATTTCTTCTATGCTGTTACCTTCTCCTCTTGGTCCAAATTGAATTCCTGTTAGGTTAGCATTATTACTTGTTGCTTCTGCACAAGAGATAGTCATATATGTTGGATATAATGCATCTAATAAATCTTTTCCAAATTCTACTTCTGTTACAGAAAAACCTATTTTTCTTAATTTTTCTATATTTTCATGAAATTGTTTTAAAGTTTCTAATAATTCACTATCATTTGTATCTTTATATAAGTTTATATCACAGGCTTCTTTAAAGTAAAATAGTTTTTTACCTTTTATATCGTTTTCCAAAGTTTCTGTATATTTTTTATTATCATCTGGAAGTGAAGTCATATCAAATTCGTCTTGACCTTTTATTGCATCTGTTACAATAGCAATATCTTTAACACATCTAGCAAAACATCCTACATGATCAAGAGATGAGGCAAATCCAAACAATCCATATCTACTAATTCTACCATATGTTGGTTTAAATCCCACAACTCCACCAAATGCTGCTGGTTTTCTAATTGAATCTCCAGTATCTGAACCTATTGAAAATGGAACTATATTTAAAGCTACTGATGCTGCACTACCTGCTGATGAACCACCTATTAAACGAGTTTTATCCCAAGGATTTTTTACTGCACCTGTGTGTCCTGTTGTTCCAGTTCCTCCCATAGCAAGTTCATCAAGAACTGTTTTTCCAACAAGAACTGCACCGTTTTCTTTTAATTTTTTATATACAGTTGCATCATATACTGGTACGTAATCTTTTAATATATTAGAAGATCCAGTAGTTAAAATTCCTTTGGTTGAAAAATTATCTTTTAATGCATATGGTATTCCATTTAATAATGAATTACTTTCTATATGTTTAAATTCATCGATTATTGTTACAAATGAATTATATTCATCTTGATATTTATGAGCTTTTTCATTTGCTTTTTTAAATAATTCTTCTATAGTAATTTCTTTGTTATCTAGTTTTTTTCTTAGTTCTTCTATCATTATTCCACCACCTTTGGTACTCTTATTTGACTTCTATCATGGCATTTAGCGTTTACAAGTAAATCTTCTGTTTCTAAAGTATTTTTTACTTCATCTTCTCTTAGTTTTGCATCATATGTTACAAAAGGGAAAGTCATAGGTTCTACTTCACTTATACCCTCTATTTTTCCAATCAAATCCATTTGTTTTAATATTACTTCAAATTCTTGTTGTAATGTTTCATATTCACTATCATTCATTTTAAATAATAGTTTTTCAGCATACATTTCTAGTTTTTCTTTTTCAATCATAAACAAAATCCTTTCTAAAATAAAAACACAACATAATCATCCAAAAATCAGGACGAATAGTTGTGTTATCCGCGGTACCACCCTCATTACCTAAAAAGGTCACTCAAAGTTCATATAAACTTTTGTACATGGTAACGGATACTAGCCGGCCTAATTTACTATAATTTTCAACTAGGCTACTCCATGGTGTTATTCATATTAGATAATTATTAGTTCGCACCAACCACTAACTCTCTTAAAATATCTCTAATATTACTTCTCCACTTCAAAGTAATTACAGGATAATTATATCACACTTTTTATATTTTGATACAATTTTTTTTATTTTAATACTATTTTTACGTTATAAATGAACTTATTTTATCTTTTTTATATAATTTTTTACAAGAGGAATTCTTTTTATATCTTTTTCTCTAGAACTTAAGTTTAAATATTCAAAATATTCAAATATGTTTTGTACGTAGTATCCACAATCTAATTTTTCTGGCTTGTATTTTAAATTTTTTATACTTCCATCACAAACACATTCTACTTTATCATTTACTGTATACCAACCATTTTCTTTTTGTATTAAATTATAATTCTTTTTTAGTTGTTCTAATCCTTTAAAAGTAACAGCAATATCTAAGTCATGAGCAATTTCATATATTTCTCTTAAAACTAATGAACCACTTGATAATATCCAAAACTCTTCCTTATCTATTTTTAAACTATTTATTAATTTCAATAATTCTTCTTTATTCATTCCATTATTCATATACATTCTCCTATTCATAAACTTTATTATAACATATATTTTTTTAATAAACATCTTTATATATTTTTTTTAACATTTTGTTATATTTTGTACTATCAATTTGACTAAATCCTAAATAGTATTCTAAATTACTACTATCCCCTGATGAAAATACACCGTTCCTATAATCTGTACTTATAGAATAATCAGTAATTTCTTTACTACCTTTTTCAGATATTTTTGTGTGTTTTCTAAGAACTGTTTTTTCATCTACTTTAATATAATTTTCTTTTTCTTCATAACAAAGTGTTTCAATATCGAATAAAATCCCATTACGTTTAATTTTACATATATTTTTAGTATCTTCCGTTCTAGCTAAAAAATCTTTATTCCAATCATATATTGTACTTTTATCTATCTTTTGAACAAAATAATTTGTTTTACTATTTTCTACAGTATAATTCATACTATATTTAGATATATATTTTTTTTCTTTTATATAAGACTCAAATATTTCCTTCTTAGTATTTTCTGACATACAACTACTTAATATATAACCACTTATTTTTTTATCACTATATATAATTTTTACTTGTTTTTTTTCTTCTTTATAAAAACATTCTCCATTTAATACTCCATTCTTTATACTTAATACACCATTTATTTTACAAAGTTTAATTATATCATCTATAGAAATATAATCATTAATTATTTTAAATAAAAATGAATTAAACATAGTAATCAATCCCCTCACTATATTAAATGCCTAGAAAAAGAAAGTGTTAATAAGAATAAAATCACATATAATTATTTTGAGGTGTATTATGTTTAAAAAGATATTACAATACTTATTTAAAGACTTTTATATTTTTAGTGCTGCTTATTCTAATAACATATTTCCTGACCCACTTTCTAAAGAGGAAGAAGATAAATTTATAGAACAAGCAAAATTGGGAGATAAAGAAGCTAGAAATAAATTAATAGAACATAATTTAAGGTTAGTTGCCCATATAGTAAAAAAATATGATCATTCTAAAGAAGAAACTGATGATTTAATAAGTATAGGAACAATAGGATTAATAAAAGGAATAGACTCTTTTTCATACAAACATGGAACAAGAATAACTACTTATTGTGCAAGATGCATTGAAAATGAAATACTTATGTACTATAGAAATAATAAAAAAAACAGTAAAAATATAAGTATAAATGAATCGATTGGTTTTGATAAAGATGGGAATGAAATAAGTTTTTTAGATATATTAAAAACTCCAGATCCAGACTTTGCTATGGATATACATTTAAAAGATAATATAGGCTTATTAAAAAAATACTTTAATGTATTAACAGAAAGAGAAAAAGATATTGTTATAAAAAGATATGGATTAAATGGAGAAAAAGAAATAACTCAAAAAGAAATAGCTAAAGAATTAAAAATATCTAGAAGTTATGTTTCAAGAATAGAAAAAAGAGCTCTTACTAAAATACTAAGAGAATTTATTAAAAATAAAAAAGCTAACTAAGCTTTTTTTGTTTTGTATGATTTAAAATATTTTTATTAATAACAGGAAACATAGTTAAAATATTTTTTGTACCATTTACAGTTATTACTTCAACAATATTCGTTTCTGTTTCATTACTAATACCAATTATATTATCAAAACTTATATAATATCTATCAACTATTAAATCAGAAACTGGTTCAATTACACTAAGTTGTTCTATACAGTTTTCAAATAAATTTTTTAAATCAATGTTTTGAACAAATATTGTGTGCTTAGCTTTCAAGTCATTTTCCTTTAAATGAGTCGAAATATGATTGTATGCTCTTTTAGAACTATAATCTAAAGTTTGTTTTTCAAAATAGTCTTTTGGTTTGTAATTTTCTTCGATTAATCCCAACTTGCTTTTTAAGAAAAATAAGATTTTAGAAGTTTCAGCTGATTTTAAAGATATCTTTTTATTTAAGCATAAATATACATATTTTAAAGCCTCTTCATATTCTTTTAGTTCTATATTAATACAAAGCAAATTCATAATAGCTGTACATTCATATGTAGTATTTAAAAGCTTTTCAAAATATGATGCACTTGTAATTAAATCATCATTTCTTTTATAAACTTCTGCAAGTGTATATATACTTCCGTTAATAAGTGATCTATTTTTAGTGTATTTTATTAGTTCTTGGCAATATTTAACAACCAATTCATCATTATTAAATATAAATTCTATTTCAGAAAGTAATTTTAATGCAGACTCTTTTTTTAAGCCCTGAAATAGCATTTTTTCTAATAATCTTTTAGCTCTTTCTAAATTTTGATTAAGTTTAATACAAATTTCACAATACATTATTGTAATACATAAATCAGAATATTTTTTCATTGCTTTTGTACATTTTTTCAAAGCTTGTTCATAATTTTCATTTTCACATAAAGATTTTATTTCTTGAATTAATATAATCTTTTCAGTTGCATTTACTATTTTTGGATGCTCGTTTCTACTTTTCATAATATCCCCCTTAAATATGTGATTTATTTTAGCAAGAAATTGATTATAAGTAAAGAAAAATAGAAAAATTTTAAGCTTTTTCTATTTTTAAATATACATTTATGTCATTTATATCAAAACATTCTTTCAAATTTTCATCTTTAGTTATTAAACGTGTTAATGTTTCATTTTTAATAAAATCAGAATATTTTAATAATGTTTCTTCTAATTTTTCTGGGCCATTATAATATACATTAATTCTATCTGTAATAACTAAGTCCATTTCTTTTCTCATACTTTGAATTTTTCTTATTAATTCACGAGCTATTCCTTCTAATATTAATTCATCTGTAAGTTCAGTATTTAATATTACAAAAGTTTTTCCATTATTAGAAGAACAATAACCTTCTTTTACTTTTACATTTATATCAACCATATTTGGAACAACTTTTATAGTACTACCATCAAAAACAATTTCTATTTCTTCATTTCTTAGTTTTGATATTTCATCATGTGATAATGTTTTTAATGTTTCTGCAAACATATTAACTTTTGGTCCAAACAATTTTCCAACTTCTCTAAAGTTTGGTTTAACTATATATTCCATATATTTATCCATGTCTTTAATAAATATAATATTTTTAACGTTAAGTTCTTCTTTAATAATAACTTGTAAATTTCCTATTGTTTTTTCATCATTACTATCAAGAATTAATTCACTAATTGGTTGTCTAACTTTTATTTTTGCTTCTTCACGAGCAAATCTACCTAATGAACAAATATCTCTTATTAAATCCATTTGTTTTTCAATAGATTCATTTATTAAACTATCATCATATTTAGGGAAATCCTCTAAATGAACAGACTCTTTATTAGTTAAACATTTATATATCTCCTCAGAAATATATGGAGTTATAGGAGCAGTTAATTTAGTTAAAGTAAGTAAAACTTCATATGTAGTTAAATATACAGCTTTTTTAGATTCAGTTAATTCACTTTCCCAGAATCTTCTTCTATTACTTCTTATATACCAATTTGATAAATCATCGTTTAAAAATACAATTATAGCTTTAGTTACTTTTGTTAAATCATATTCTTCATATGCAGATGTAACTTCTTTAATAAGTTTATTTAATTTAGAAATCAACCATTTATCAGTTATATCTCTTTTTTCAACATCAATATTATATTCTCTTGGATCTATATTATCCGCATTAGCATACATTTCAAAGAAAGAATAAGTATTTTTAAATGTATTTATATATTTAGAATAAATTTCTTTTAATCCTTCTTCATCAAATTTGATTGGTGTCCAAACTGGTGAAGTATATGGTAAATAAAATCTAATTGTATCCGCACCATATGTTTCAATTGTTTTAAATGGAGATACTATATTTCCCTTTGATTTACTCATTTTTTTACCAAATTTATCTAATAGTAAATCATTTACTAATACATTTTTATAAGGGCTTTTTCCCATTACAAATGTACCTAAAATCATTAAAGTATAAAACCATCCACGTGTTTGATCTACGCCTTCTGAAATAAAATCGGCTGGAAATTGGCTTTCAAATAATTCTTTATTTTCAAAAGGATAATGATACTGTGCATAAGGCATACTTCCTGAATCAAACCAACAATCTATTACATCTGTTACCCTTGACATTTCTTTTCCACATTCACTACATTTTATTTTAATTTCATCTACATATGGTCTATGAAGATCAATTGTTTCACAATCTATATCACATAAAGCTTTTTCTTTTAATTCAGCACGTGAACCAATCATTTCATCATGTCCACAAGAACATCTCCAAAGTGGTAATGGAGTTCCCCAATATCTATTTCTTGATATTGCCCAATCATTTAAATTTTCTAGCCAATTTGCAAATCTTTTTTCACCTACATACGCTGGGTGCCAATTCACAGTTTTATTATTTTTTATAATATCATCTTTTAGTTTCGTAACTTCTAAATAAAATGATGGCTTAGAATAATAAATAAGTGGTGTATCACATCTCCAACAATGAGGATAATTATGAACCATTTTAATTTTCTTAAATAACTTATCATTTGATTTTAAATACTTTATTACTTCTATATCTGCATCAAATACAAGCATATCTTTCCAAGGACCAACTAGATATTTACCATCTTCACCTACAGGATTTACATATGGTAATTTATATTTCATACCAACTCTTGAATCATCTTCACCAAATGCTGGTGCTATATGTACTATACCTGTACCATCTTCCATTGTTACATAAGTATCGTTTGTTACATAAAAAGCTTTTCCTTCTACCTTAATTTCAGGTATTAATTGTTCATATTCCATATATTCTAGGTCAGACCCCATATATTTTTCTATAATTTTATAATCTTCACCTAACACTTTATCAGCAAGTTTTGAAGCTAAAATAAATTTATAGCCTTGACTTTCAACTTTTATATACTCTTCGCTTGGATTAACACAAAGAGCAACATTAGCAATTAATGTCCATGGAGTTGTTGTCCAAACTAAAAAATAGACATCTTCATCTTTCTTTTTCATTGGAACAATAACTGTATTTACACTATCTTCTTTATATCCTTGAGCAACTTCATGTGAAGCAAGACCTGTTCCACATCTTGGACAATAAGGAAGTATTTTATGACCTTCATAAAATAAACCTTCGTCAAAGAATTTTTTTAGTATCCACCATTCTGTTTCAATATATTTATTATCATATGTAACATATGGGTGCTCTAAATCTATAAATTGACCCATTTTATTTGTTAAATCAGAAAATGCACTTTCATTTTTCCATACACTTTCTTTACATTTTTGGTTAAACTCTTTTATTCCATATTTTTCAATATCTTTTTTACCTGTAAATCCAAGTTCCTTTTCAACTTGTAACTCAACAGGTAGTCCATGTGTATCCCAACCAACTTTTCTAAGAACTCTATATCCTTGCATTGTTTTATATTTACAAAAAGAGTCTTTTAAAAATTTAGCCATCATATGATGAAGTCCTGGCATACCGTTTGCAGTAGCTGGTCCATCATAAAATACAAAGTTTTTACAATTTTTTCTATTTTCTATTGTTTTTTCTAAAATATTAACATTTTGCCATTCTTTTAATATTTTTTGCTCTACTTCATAAGTATTTTCTTTACTTAAACTTTTAAATTTTTCCATATTAACCTCCAATATTTTTAATATAAAAAACGTCCTTAATAATAAGGACGCCTTGCGCGCGGTACCACCTTAGTTTATAAAAAATATTATACACTCAATACTATAACGCGTTACCGTTTTTATCTTATCCATAAAAAACATCAAGAGTGATCTATATATTATTTAGTTGTTAATTTTCACCAACCATTAACTCTCTTTAAACATCAATAATACATCGTCTCTATCATCTGTTCTAAAAATCGACCTTTTCTATATCATTTATAGCATCCATTTGACTTTGAATGATATCTTTTAGTCTTCTTTTAAATACATTTATATTCCTTCTAAGCATGTTTGCTTCCATTTCAGTTTTTTCAGCTCTAAGCAATGCCTCATTAACAATTCTGCTAGCATTTGTTTTAGCATCATCTATTAAAGTTTCACTTTCTTTTATAGCTGATACTTTAATTTGTTCACTTGTTTTTTGAGCCATTATAATTGCTTTATTTAAGGTACTTTCCATTCTTTCATATTGTTCAAGTTTTTCTTTTAAATGAATATTTTCTTGTTCAAGATGTTGAAGTTCATATATTTTTTTATCTTTTTCTTTTCCCTCTGCAATCATTTTCTCAACTTGAGTAATTACTTGATCTAAAAAAGCATTTACTTCTTCAGGATCATAGCCACGAAGTGCTCGATTAAATTTTTCCATATCTTCACCTCTTGGCGCTACAGCATATTGTAGCACACATAAAAATTTTTTTCAATAATTTTTTACCATTCAATATTTATATCATCGTTATCGTGGATATCTTTTCCATCTCTTTCATCTGAGATAGAACCTTGAATATTAACATTGTTAGGAGTGCATAAGAAAATTCCACCACCAATTTTTTGAATATCTCCACCTATAGCATATATAGTTCCACTTAAAAAATCCACAATTCTTTTTGCTTGATCTGATGTAACTCTTTTTAAATTAACAACAACTGTATTTCTATTTTTTAAATGGTCTACTATTTGTTGTGATTCTGAATAAGCTCTTGGTTCAAGTAAAATCATTTTACTTCCACCATTATTATCCTTTAAAGCTTCTTCTGGTTTTAATGCATAGTATGAATCTTCTACACCATCTACACCAAACACATCATTTTCTTCATCTTTAAACCATTTTTTAAAATTTAAACCCATTTTTAACTCCTCCTCATGTTTGCCTACACTTTACTATATATAATTATAACACAAAATAAAAAAAAGAAAACACTTTTTTGTTTTCTTTTAAAAATCAATTCTATTTTAAAATTTAATCTTATTAGAAATATAATTAATTAATTCATCTATTTTTACAGTTTCCTGCATCATAGTATCCCTATTTCTTATAGTAACTGTATTATTATTTATTGTATCTTCATCAATAGTTACACAATATGGTGTACCAATGACATCTTCTCTTCTATATCTTTTACCTATATTACCACTTTCATCATAAGTAGTCATAAATTCTTTAGATAACATATTATACACTTCCATAGCTTTTTCACTGTGATATTTTTTTACAAGAGGTAAAACAGCAACTTTATAAGGGGCTAAGAAAGGATGAATTTTTAATACTTCACGAGTTGTATTATCTTCTAAAGTTTCTTCATTATAAGCATCGCATAATACAGCTAATAAAAGTCTATCTACTCCAACAGAAGGTTCTATTACATATGGTAGATATTTTTCATTAGTTTCTGGATCTAAATATCTCATATCAACTTTAGAATGATTAGAATGAACTGATAAATCATAATCTGTACGATCTGCAATTCCCCATAATTCTCCCCAACCCATAGGATATTTATATTCTATATCTGTTGTTGCTTTACTATAAAAAACTAGTTCTTCTTTAGCATGATCTCTATATCTTAAATTTTCTTTTTTTAATCCTATTTCTTCTAGGAATTTTAAACAATGATTTTTCCAATAATCAAACCATTCTAAATCTGTTTGTGGTTTACAGAAAAACTCATATTCCATTTGTTCAAATTCACGTGTCCTAAAAATAAAATTTCCTGGAGTTATTTCATTTCTAAAAGCTTTTCCTATTTGACCAATTCCAAAAGGTATTTTAGCTCTCATGCTTCTTGAAACATTATTAAAGTTTACAAATATTCCTTGAGCTGTTTCTCCTCTTAAATATACCTTATTTGAAGAATCTTCAGTTACACCCATATGTGTTTCAAATAATAAGTTAAATTTACGTATAGGTGTAAAATCACTTTTACCACATTTTGGACAAACTATATGATTATCTTTTATATATTTTTCTAGCTTTTCATTATCCCAGCCATCACCAGTTTCTTTTCCTTCTGTAAATTCTTCTATTAATTTATCTGCTCTATGTCTTGTTTTACAATTTTTACAATCTATAAGTGGGTCTGAAAAACTTGATACATGACCTGATGCTACCCACACTTCAGGATTCATAAGTATTGCAGCATCTAATCCATAACTATCTTTTTGTTCAACAATAAATTTTTTCCACCATGCTTTTTTTATATTTTCTTTTAATTCTTTTCCAAGTGGACCGTAATCCCATGTATTTGCAAGTCCTCCATATATTTCACTACCTTGAAATATAAATCCATATTGTTTACACAAATTAACTACTTTTTCCATATCTAACTTATCCATATTATATTCCCTTCCTTTTCAAAACAAATCCCAAAACATTTTCCCCGAATTCTTCAGGACAATTTTTAAAATTAATTTTCTTATTTCCTGATTTTAACCTAAAATAATTTTTATCATATTCATTTGTTATTCTCCCATATTCATCATGAATTGTTTCATATTCAAAACTAGGTTTTTCATCATACATTTCAGAAATTAATTTTTTAATAAATTCAAAATCTTTTAAATCATTTATTTGTAAATCAATTTTCAAAATTCCTTCTAACTCATTACATTTATAAGATGTTTGAATATCATTATAAAAACAATCTACTTGTACATCATCATATTTTTGAAGTAAATTAAATATTTGATATTTTCTATCTTCTTCATATATTCTTAATATATATTCTTTAGTAATATCATATAAAATTTCATTGCTTGCAACAAAATTCGTTTTAAAATTAGTTAAATCACACACATTTACACAACGTGCTGTATCATCAGAAATTACAGTTTTTATTGCTTTAAATCCTAATGATTTATGTATCAATTTATTTAAATCTTTTATACTTGCATTATTACTATCTATATCAATATTTTCACTTGATATATTATAAACCCTAGAGTCATTTGAATTAAATATTTGTAAAGTACACATAAAAATCCTCCTTTTAACAAAAAAACTCCTAGAAATATAAGGACGCAATATAACAATAGCGCGGTTCCACCTTATTTATTCTAGAAGAATCCCTCTTAAATCTGATAATGCTGATAAGTTTCCAAGCTCGTCATCACATTCATAAATATTACATTTAAATTATAGCATTTAAATAATTAGTTGTCAAAGTTATTTTACTTTGCCTTGTATCATGCATTTATTATCCATCTTTATTGAATATTCTGTTTTTCTTAATTCTTGTTTTAAATCTTCTTTTGATATTAATCCAAGTTCACATAATTTTATCAAATTATTAACATATATTTCTTGTTGTAATTGTTTATTAACATTCTTTAAATTTATTAATTGTTCTCTTAATGATTGCATCGAAAAATTTAAATCATTCATACACTTTCCCCCTTAAATTGAGGTATATACTAGCATATTATTTTCTATTTGTCAAAGCAAGTTTCTTAAAATGCGTATCTTCTTTTTTCTGGTTTTCATTTATTTCGTCTATTATTTCATTAATAGTTATTTTTTCATATTTACCATCAGTTAAAAATAATTCACATAATAAATATTCTGGTTGTTTATTTTTTATAAGTAATCTAGATATTGTATCAAATTGTTTAAATGATACTTCTCTACTATTAATATTTTGTTCTGGTGCGATTATATGTGGTATCACACCTCTATTATTATATAAAACATATCCTAATATATCTATAAGTAAATTTGTATAGTTTAAATTTATATTTTCATATTTTGGGTTTATAGATTGTATCTTAGAATATATTTCTTTTAAATCAATTCCAAGTTTTTCTACATAATTTTTAGAAAACTCTTCAATTGATGAATTATTATTTATTTTAATTAAATTTCCATCTACATCTACAAAGAAACTCAGTCCTTCTATATCATTCAATTTTTTTCACCCCACTATCTATTAAATTCATAGATCAAAAAATAATTACTACTTTTTTGTCTTAAAAAAGACACCATATCAGTATATCACAAATAGAAATTAAATCAATAGCAAATTTTGTCGAAAAAAGTCACTAATCTTTAGGTTTGAAAATTAGTGACAAAAAGAAAGAAAATATTATAGCAGCTGATATACCGGAAGCTGTTAAATCAAACATTCCCATTACAAGTCCCATAACTCCATAATCAAAGGCTGAAACCATTGCTCCATGTGTAAGTAAATGTCCAAAACTTGTTATAGGGACTAATGCTCCTCCACCTGCCATCAATACTATTTTATCATATATACCAAATATATCTAAAAATGCACCTACTATTACAAATATAGTTGTTATATGTCCTGGAGTTAGTTTAGTATTATCTAAAATAATTTGACCTAACATACATACAAAACCACAAAACAAAAATGAGTATAAATATATCATTGTATTACCTCCAAACTAACAGCATGCGCAATGCTTGGAATAGTAAGATGCTGATAAACAGAAGTTGGACTCATAAGTGCACCTGTTGCTACAAGCAAAACTTTTTTTAACTCTTGTCTTTTCATTTTATCAAATATATAAGTATATGTAACAAGTGGTAAACAGGCAGGGCCACTTCCACCTGAGTAAACAGGTTGTTTATCTAAATCATATATCATACAAGCACTATCATCATAATTCTTTAATTCAATATTATATTCTTCCATCATATATTCTTTTAGAATTTCTTTTCCATGTTTTCCTAAATCACCAGTTAGAATTAAATCATAATAATCTATAGTTCTACCAGTTTCTTTTAAATGAGTATATATCGTATAAGCTGCTGCTGGTGCCATAACACCACCCATATTAAATACATCTGTTACTCCCATATCCATTACTTTACCTATTGTCGAACTTTCAACTTTTATATTCGATTTTTCATTAGATATTAAAATACTAGCTCCACCTGTTGTTGTAAAAGTTGTATAATTTTTTTTAGGAGCACCATACTCTACTGGATATCTAAATTGTTTTTCTGCAGAATTATTATGTGAAGATACTGATACAATTGCATTTTTTATTTGTGATTTATCAATCATATTTGAAGCAATAAGAATTCCTTCTGTACTACTAGCACATGCACTATAAATTCCTAGAAATGGAATTCCTATCTTTGATGCTGCATAATTTGAAGCAATTATTTGATTTAATAAATCCCCAGATATATGAACATCTATATCGTCTGCTTTTTTATTACTTTTATTAAGTAATATATCAATACTTTCATTTATTAATTTGCTTTCTGCTTGTTCAAATGTTTTTTCATTAAAATAAAATTCTTTATAAGTTTTATCATATAAATTTCCAAAAGGTCCATTTTTTTCATATGGTCCTGCAACAGTACTACTATCATTTATATATACATTGTCATATTTAAATGTCATATTAACCTCCAAATATTAATAATCTTATAAGTCCAAATACATAGGCACTAACTACACCAAAAACAATTACACTTCCTGCAAGCTTAAACATATTAGCACCAATACCAGTTATCATTCCTTCTTTTCTATATTCTAAGGTAGCACTCATCATAGCATGAGCAAATCCAGTTATTGGAATAATAAGTCCACATTTAGCAAATTGGACTAATTTATCAAAAAATCCTAAGCAAGTAAGTAAACATCCAACAAATATAAGTGTTACTATCATAAATACTGATGCATCTTTAGTTGAAATTGAAAATATATATGAATAAAAATCAATTAATCCTTGACCTAACAATCCCATAAATCCGCCTACCAAAAAGGCTATTATTGGATTTAATATAATTTTTTCTCTAGGTGTATTTTTTTTTACTATTTTAGCATATTTACTTTTTTCCATTTTTTTCCTCCTAAATTTATTATGATAATTATTAAAATTCTTATACAAAAAAACTTACAAGTATTAAACTGTAAGTTTAGTTTTTAATTTATTTAATATTTTATTTTCACTTCTTGAAACTTGCACTTGACTCATTCCAAGTATTTTAGCTGTTTCGTTTTGTGTACAATCTTCACTATATCTTTTTTCTAATAATTCTCTTTCCAGTGGTGACAAATTATTTATTTCATCTCTTAACATTATTAACTCATCTATGTTTTCTTTTTTAGATGATATTGTATCTTTAAGTGTTATTTCTTTTGAAGAATCATCATTGATTGGTCTATCAATACTTTCTATAATACTTAATGACTTTAATGATTCAACAACATAATATTCTGGAATTTCTAAATAATTACTTATTTCTTGTACAGAAGGTTCTCTCATTAATTTTTGTGTTAACAAAATGGTTGCTTTTTCTATTTTTAAATTTAATTTGCTTATTTCTCTACTTATTTTTAATCCTTTGTCTTCTCTTACATATTTTCTTATTTCTCCTAATATATATGGATAAGCATAAGTAGTAAATTTAGCTCCATAACTTTCATCATATTTTTTATAAGCTTTTATTAAACCAACACATCCTACTTGAAATAAATCTTCTTTACTTGCATATTTTTCAAAATAATGTGTTATTTTATAAATCATGTTTTGGTTTTCTATTATCAAATTATTTAGTTCCATATTTTTCTCCTTTATACATTTATATATTTGGATGCAGTTAATTCGTCTGGTGTTTCATGAATATATTTTAATAACCTGCTATTCATTATTTTTTCTCTAACTGACTCATTATTTATTCCACATAATAATATTTTTCCTTTATTTTGATTACATAATTCATAATTATAAAGCAGTGTATTAATTCCTTTTACATCTATATAATCAATTTCTGAAATGTTAAAAACCACATTTCTTATTCCATTATCTCTTATCATATCAGTTACTTCATCATTCATTTTTCCAACTGTTGTTTTATTTAATATTCCAGCTAATCTTATAAAAGCAATTCCTTTCCTAAATTCTATGTTTATATCAAGCATTTATTCACCTCTTTTTATAATTTAGAACACATAATTTTATTTTTATACAGATTCGACAAAACTAGAATTTTTTTTCTGTTAATTTTAGTATAAATAAACTTATAATAAGCACAATAAATACTATTAAAATAAACGGTATTTGAATAGTACTATTTTGAACATTTAACTTTGATTCTAGATTTTCTATATATCTATTACTTAAATCAAGTTTTGTTTTTGTATTAGATAAATCATTTTCTAATTGTTCTATTTTTTTCTCATAAACTTCCACATTCATATTACCACCTCAATATATACATATTATGTCGATTAATGATTTCCTTTTTATTAAAAAAAAATTATATAAGTTTTAGCCTATATAATTTTTCTATCGCTTTTATTTAAGATTTTTTTTAATGTTTTTATCAATCTTTGTTCTTGTATTGATTTGTCTTCATTAACTATTTCATCATAAGTTTTTAATAATCTTTTTTGTAATTTCATAGGAGTTTTATCTATTAATGAACTCATTAACTCTTCAGCAAATGCTTCTTTATCTATCTCATATTCATTACATTTTTTTGTTTTATTTAACTCATTTACTAAATAATTAATATAATTATATGATTTTATATTACCTACAATTAATCCTTTAATTTTTTTTAATAATTCATCTCTAACTAAATAATCTTCTTTGTGTTCAAAATTTACTTCAGTTAATGCACTATATAATATATTAAGTGTTTTAATATCCTCATCTACAACTAAAGGTGAAATAAATGGTTCCATAAGTAGTTCTTTTTTTCCAAAAGTTGAATCATTAATACAATTTTTAATAATGTCTAAACATTCTTTATTTATCATAGGAAAGTTCTTATTTTTTATAGTAGATAAAAGTATAGAATTTAGTGCTTTTTTATCATCTTGTGGTGTTTGCTCCAATAAAAATTGAAATACATACGGAACTGATTCTTTATCTATTGTAACGTTTTTAAGCAAATAAGAAATCATATCATATTTTTTAGAATCAACCAATTCTGGAATAAAGCTTACTACATCATATACTTCTAAATCTATAATACGCACTTGAGACAAAAATTTTATATATTCTGTATGTGAAGTAAGTAATAATTCATGCATATCATCAAAATCAAAATATAAAGTATTATCACCTTTAAAATTTATATCTATTAATGAAATATATTTTATTTTAACTTTTTCTGGAAGACTTGAAAAAACTAATTCATTCATCAAAGATTCTCTATTTATTGAATCTAAATATTTATATAATAACAAAACATCATCTTTTAAATAATATATTAAATTTTCAATATAATAACTATATTCAAGTCTATTTTTAATATATTTATTTAATTCTTTTGTAAAATCATTATAAGTTATATTTTTTTGATTAGAATTTAAAATGTCAAATATTTTAGTATTTATCTCTTTAACTTGATTAATTGTTTTTTCATCTTCTAAAAATAAATAATATAAATTCAAATGTTTTTTTATATAATTTTTATCAATATTTTTTTCTTGTTTTTCTAAGTTTTTATCAACATAATCAAATGCTTTTAAAACTTCTATTAAATTACTATATTCATCGCTTACTATTTCTGAATTGCTATTTAATTTAGAAATACTTGCATTTAATAATAATACTAAATAATTAATTTCAAACTCATTAAGTATTTTTTTATCCGTTTTACTAATATTTTTCATAAAACCACCCTTGAATTTATAATAACATTAAAGAGTTTGGAAAGCAATAAAAAAAGGATTATTTCATCCTTTTATATAATCATTGATATTATTAAACCAAATAATATAACTACTACAAATAATTGAAGTAATAATTTCCAAATATATTTCATCCAATCTTTGTAAGAAACATCTAGAAATTTTAATCCAGCAACTAATACAACACTTACTGGTAGTATAAACATTACAAATCCATAAGCTGATTGTAAAATTATAGATATAGCTGGTAATGCACTTTCTTCAAATGCAATAAGTCCACCATACATACTATTTACTAAATATGGGAAATCATTAAAGAAAAATCCTCCAACCATACCTGTTAAGCTTACTAATAGTACATTAAATGATTTTGATAATCCTAATATAAAATTAGATATAGTTGCACTTAATGTTCCATTTGAACTATTAACCATAATTGCGAATATTACACAAGCTAATGCTACATATATTGAAGTTTTAAGCATTGATTTAATTCCCTCAAAATATGTTTCTATTGCTTCACTAGGTTTTATACTATATACCCATGCAATAATTACAGTAGCAAATAAAATTAACGCTGCAAACTCATAATTACCCCATTGTCCTATTTCAGTAAATGTTCCAAGTAATTTTGAGAAAATTGCTATTCCACCTATTTTAAATTCACTAATTGAAGTACTTATTTTATTAAATAATTCAATTCCAAATGAATAATACCAATTATACATTCCAACAAATGATACTACCATTAAAACTATAAATATTATAATTAGTGGTAAAGAACTCTTTTTTTCTTTTGAACCTTTTATATAAAAAGGTGCTTCGATTACTGGTTCAACAATAACTTCTTCTTTTTTAGTTTTTTTAGATTTCTTAGTTTCTTTAATTTCTTCTTTCATTGTTAATGATTTATTTTTTCCAATAACAAACATTATAAGTAAGAATACTAGTATAGCAAGTAAACCAAATTTATAAACGATTCCTTTATTTGCATTTAAACCAAAGAAGCTTTTAAAAACTAAAGCATTTCCATAAGTTGACCCCATTATACCAACAAGTATAGCTCCAACTGTAGATGCAAGTGCTGTTACTTTATCATATCCTAACAATAATATAATTGCAGATACGAACGGTACTAATGCGAATACTACAATAGGAAGACCTGATAATGATGCAAGTAATGCAAATGAAATTATACTAATAATTAAAAATAAAGTTTTTTTCTTACTAAATTTTTTAACTATTGAATCTATAACTTTACTATAAACTCCTGTTTTACTCATAACAGCGTATAATCCACCAATTGATAAAAATACAACTAGGTATTGAACAAATATTGCAACACTATATAATGGTGCCTTAAATATTCCAACTAATCCTACTGGATCTGTTTCTCCTGATGAAAAAGTTGATGAGTTATAATAACCTACTGGAATTATATAACTTAAAATAACATAAATTCCAAAAGCAATTCCAAGTGCGATTAACAAATCAAAACTCTTTTTTTCTTTTTTCATATTCTCTAACCTCCATGTTCATTATAGCACAAAACTATTAAAAATAAAGTTTTTTCACTTATTTTTCATATTAAATTATATTTTAAAAAAAATATTATATACATGATATAATATATCTGGAAGTGAGAAAAATGTTTAAATATAGTGATAATAATAAAAGATATCATACTTTGGATTATTTTTATAGAAAAAAATTTGGATGTAAGGTATTTAAGGTAAGTTTAGATGCAGGTTTTACATGCCCAAATATAGATGGAAAAGTTGGTACTAAGGGTTGTATTTATTGTTCAAATAAAGGCAGTGGTGAATTTGCAGGTAATAAAAATGAAGATCTAGTTATCCAATTTGAAACAATTAAAAATTTATTACTTAAAAAGTGGCCTAATAGTAAATATATAGGATATTTTCAAGCTCATACTAATACATATGCTCCTGTAAATGTTTTAAAAGAAAAATATGAAACTATTTTAAAACTAGATAATGTTGTAGGTCTTAATATAGCTACAAGACCAGATTCAATTAATGATGAATGTTTAGATTATTTGAAAGAACTAAGTAAAAAAACTTTTTTAACTGTAGAACTTGGTTTACAAACTATTCATGAAAGTACAAGTAAATTAATAAATAGATGTCATAGCTTAGATACTTTTAAAGAAATGGTATTAAAACTTAGAGAAAGAAATATTAATGTAGTTGTTCATATAATTAATGGTCTTCCTTATGAAACAAAAGAAATGATGATTGAAACTGTAAAATATATTAATAAATTAGATATAAATGGAGTCAAAATACATATGTTGCACATATTAAAAAACACACAATTAGAAAAATTGTATGAAAAAGAAAAATTTCATGTATTAACTAAAGAAGAATATATAGATATTGTATGTGAACAATTGACTTATTTAAAACCAGAAATTGTTATTAATAGAATAACTGGTGATCCTAAAAAAGAAGATTTAATCGAACCAAACTGGTTAATTAAAAAATTTTGTGTATTAAATGATATAGATAAAGAAATGAAAAAAAGAGATATTTATCAAGGAGAAAGGAGTAGATAACTACTCCTTTTGCATTTTAAAAATTATAACTATAAATATTTCCATCTATATCTATAAATATTGGACCATTAACTCCTGAAAATTCATTCCCAAAAGTTCCTTCAACAATTGATACAATATTTTTTAAATTATATATATTATTTTCTATTTTGATTGAATTACTATTTTCTACTTCTATTTCAGCAGAGCTTACCGTACCATCATATTTTATAAAAAACAATGTTTTTCTTTCATCTTGACCTGAATTAATCAAATAAAAACTTAAAACTTGCTCAGCAATTTTTTTATTACTATTTTCTTTCTCATATTTTATATATAAAGTTCCATTTTTATCCAATCTAACTTCATACCACTGAGAAATTATTTTACTATTTATAGTTGAAACATTATATTTATAATCATCATACTTTTCATTCATTTTTAATTTTAGATTGTTTGAAAAATTACTATATAATTTTTCTACTTGAAAACTATTGTTATTTCCATTTAAAAATTTATCATAAGATATAAAACCTATGCATCCTACTAATAATACTATTAATGATATGATTAATACTATTACACCTGCACTAATCTTTTTTTCACTTTTAACCTCATTCATTCTTTCACTCCTATTCTATAATAAAGTTTACACTACACCTAACTAATTATCAATGAATAATGCTATATCCATTAACTTTCTTCTAAGATACAAAATATGATAGCATTATATTCATATAAACTACTCCTTTTCTAAAAACCAAGTATTTGTTATATCACAACTTTCACTAGTAGGTGCTGGCGAAGGCATATCAAATTTTACAAGTACCGGTATTTTAAATGCACTACCAAATGCAATACAATTTCCAGGTTGTAGTATCCTTATTTTTTCCACAGTTTCTGTTGTTATATTTGGAACCATTTCTTGTATATAACTTATATCTTTTGGATGTAACATTTTAAATATCAAGAAATTGCTACATTGTGACAAAGAAGTTTCAGATAATTCACTAGGTCTTTGGGATATAAGTCCAAGCATTACCCCATACTTTCTTCCCTCTTTTGTTATTCTATCAAATATATTATATCCTAATATATTTATATCATTATCATTTTGAACATATCTATGTGCTTCTTCTAGAACAATATGAAATGGTAATGATGTTTTTTGATCATTATCTTTTGAATAATTAAATAACATCTTTGAATATATTTTAGTTAATGCTTTAGCAAATCTATCATCTACATAATTTATATTAAAATTAATTAATTGTGCTTTTCTATTGTTAGGAGCAGATAAAAGTTCTTTAATATATGCTTCTTCCGTTATAAAATTATCATATTCAAAAAATTTACTGTAATCACTATTTATCAATGAATGTAATCTAACTTTTAATGTATTTACCTCATCAAATATTTTATCACTTTTTAGTATTCCTTCTGATATTAAAGCAAAATCAAAAGCTTCTTTTAAATCTTTTAAAGTATATTTAAATGATTTATCTGGCATTTTCAATTCTAAAGAATCATCCAAAAATTTTTCTATAAAACTTACTAAAAGTTCCATTTCTCTCATTTTACCTGATGAATCAATTAGTAAACATTGTTTTAAGCTTCTAACATAACCTGGTTGGAATACTTTTGTTTCCAAATTTAATTCTGAAGTATTATAACGAGTTAATACTGAAAAAATTTGATCTCTTATTTGAGTTGATTGTCTACCACTTGATAAGATTTCTAATATAGCTCTAGCTATAATATCGTTTTTATGTTTTAAAACTACACTTTCTTCTCTACCAAATATGGTAACTAGTTTTAATGCTTTTTCTATTATTGGTATTTGACTTGGTTTTTCAACACCTAAAAGTATTGCAATATCATCTGTATCAAGCAACCATATTGGTATTCTAAGTAATTCTGTATCTGAGTTAACATTTGTTGTATATGCTTTAAAATTTATTTCTGGAACTTTTTTATGCAAATCTTTAAATGCATTATGATATTCACCATATGCATCAAAAACAAATATACTTGCTCTATATGGAATCATTTTTTCTTTTGAAAATAAGTTTTGAAAAATACGAGCTATACTGCAAGATTTACCACTTCCTGTTGAACCAAATATAGCAAAGTGGTTACTAAAAAAAGAATTAACATCCATTCCTATTTTAACATTTTCATAAATAGGACTTTCTCCAATGTATAAATGTCTATCTTCTTCATAATTATTTATTCCAATAATTAAAGGTGCTTTCTCTTTTGAAATTAATTTCACCTTAGCTGAAAAAGCAGGTTTTGACATTATACCAAACACAAATTTATCATCTATTAATTCACCAAGTAATGATATTATTGCATTATTACCTTTAATATCAATTATCTCACCTACAAATTTTTTATCATCATCTTCCATTATTACATAAAGATTTATTAAATTATGGATTTTATTTATATCGACTTTTAAATCTATAATTATTTTATTTCCATCTGTTGAAATAATATTTCCTAACATAATCCTCACCTATTATAAATTATACATTTTTTTTTACTAAAAAAAAAGAGTTAAATTAAACTTTCTCTTATATAAGTTTTAACTCCTTTTAAAACATATATTTTTAATGAACAATTTGTTGTAACTTTTATAAATCCTAGCCCATTTATAACTATATCTTCGCCACTTTTAACATTATATTCTTTACATTCTAAATCATTTAATTTTTCAGTTTTATAAAATCTTTCTATATTAAATAGATTTGACATAAAAATAGTAATATTTGAATCTGTGATACTATCAATTCTTAATATATTATCTATTATTAATGTTGTTTGGTTCTTCAATTGATAAGTGATTGGTTTTATTTCTTTTTTAGGAAGTAATTTTTTTATTTCTTTTTTATCTAAGTAATTAATTATATTTCCATCATCTAATATACCTGGTGTATCTATAAGTGTTAATGAATCATTAATTTTCACCTTTATTAAATCAACAGTGGTATTAGGAAGTAAACTTGTTGTTATTTTTGTTTCATTTGATGAATAATTATATATTATTTTATTTATCATAGATGATTTTCCTGAATTTGTATATCCAACTACATATACATCATTTGATTTTTTATATAAATTAATTTTTTCATACAGTGAATCAAAATTATAGTTTTTATTACTGCTTATTACTACAACATCTTTTACATTTTTAATATTTTTAATATAATTAATTAATTTTTCATCTTTAACTGATTTTGGTAGCAAATCTCTTTTTGTTAATATTACTATTTTATCATTTGTAATATTTTTGATTATTTTTTCATATTCATTTACATTTAACAAATCTATTACTAATAACACTAAGTCTTTTGTTGAATCTATTTTTTTTAATATTTGAATAAATTCACTATTTTGTTTTATTACTTCTTTATATTCATTATAGTTTATTATTCTAAAACATCTTTCACATAAACTAGATGTAATATTTTTTGTAAACCCTAATTCTTTTGAATTAGTATTTTGAAGAGTAACTCCACAGCCTGTGCACTTATTCATAATATCTTCCTCTTATAAATAATTCTTTTTGTTCTAATTTTTTTATTATTTTTTTCTCTCTAAATCTATTAAATTTAGTCCAAATAAAATCTATTGTACTTATAGGATTAACAAGTATTGTTGTTATTCCTATGTTATTACCACCTACTATATCTGTAAGTATTTGATCCCCTATGATTGCAATTTCACTTATTGAATAATCATATTCTTTTAATACTTGTAAAAACTTTTTAGGATGAGGTTTATGTGCAGAAGCAGCACAATCTACATCTAATGCATCTTTAAAAGGTTTAACTCTTTTTTTAGGACTATTTGAAAATATTATAACTTTAAATCCTTTTTCTTTTAAATCGCTAAAAAACTTCTTTGTTTTCTTACTTGGTGTTTTCATTTTTACAGGTGTTATTGTATTATCTAAATCAAATAAAAGACATTTTATTCCCCTTTTTATAAGTTTATCATAATCAATAGCATATATACTTTTTTGATACATATCTGGAATATATTTTTCCATAGTTCCACCTCACTACTAAACTACATTTTAACATATATTTATTTTGTTTACAATTTTATTTCATTTATTTTACAATTTAATATTTTAAAAAAAAGTAGATTTTTATCTACTAAATATTTCCTGTAAAAATATCTTTTATATTTCTTAAATAAAATTCAAATACATTTGCTTTTTCTACATCTTCTTTTACTGTTACTTCTACTTCTCTTACATTATTATCTTCTTTTATTTTTAATATACCTACTTTATCTCCAACTTTTATAGGTGCGGATAAAGTATCTAGTTTTAATTCAAACGTTGCATTTTTTTTAGGTTCTGTTTTTTTATTTAAAAATGTTACGCTTTCTTTAGGGACTATCTCTATATATTCTTTTTTACCTTTTAGTATTTTTACTTTATCAAGTATTCTATCATTAGATAATATTTCTTCCGTTTCATATTGTGCGAATGAATAATCCAACATTTCGGTTACTTCTTTATTTCTAGTTTTACTGTCTGGTTCTCCCATTACAACTGCAATTATTCTCATGCCATTTTTCTTAGCTGTTGCAGTTAAACAATACCCAGCTTCTTTTGTATAACCGGTCTTAAGTCCATCAACGCCACTATAAAATCTTACAAGTTTGTTAGTATTAACAAGCCAAATTTTTCTATCAGTATTTTGTCTTAAATAGTCTTCATAAATTGATGTATATTCAAACAATTTTTCATGTTTTACTAATTCACGCGCAATTATAGATATGTCATATGCACTTGAATAATGATTTGCATCGTGTAACCCATGACAATTTTTAAAATTTGTATTAGTAAGTCCTAGTTCTTGTGCTCTTTTATTCATCATATCAACAAACATGTCTTCAGTACCAGCTATTTTTTCTGCAAGAGCAACCACTGCGTCATTACCACTTGCAACAGCAATACCTTTAAATAAATCAGAAACACTCATTTGTTCATTTGTTTCTAACAAAATTTGACTTCCCCCCATGGATGAAGCATTAGCAGAAACAGTAACCATTTCATCCCATTTTATAATTCCTTTATCTATACTTTCAAGTATTATTAACATACTCATCATTTTAGTCATAGATGCAGGGAATTTTTTTTCATGTACATTTTTCTCAAATAAAACTTCTCCTGTACTAGCTTCTATCAAAATTGCTGATTGTGCACTTTCAGCTAGTTTTAATTCTTCAGCTTTAGCATAATATGGAAATATTGAACATAATAATATTAAAACAGCAAAAATCCTTTTCATTAATCCACCTCTAATAAAAAATATGTAGAAATAAATTTTTTATTCTAAATAATGATTTTAGTATTTACAAAAAATTATTTATTGTGTATAATTTAATACAGTTGCAGGTGTGGTTCAATGGTAGAATGCGACCTTGCCAAGGTTGAGACGCGAGTCCGATTCTCGTCACTTGCTCCATAAGATAAAATCGTCGCACCATGTGACGTTAATGATTAAATCAATCTGAAAAGATTGATTTTTTTGTGCGTTATTGCAAAGAAAGGTGTGATGTGATATGATTAAAATAATTAAAAAGAAAATCAATATGAGTGATGAACTCAAAGCCAAAATTAATTGGTCTTGCAAATTTAATAACAGACCCTATCAGATTATTGAAGGTCACCTAAGAATTGTGGAACATACAAATTTAGCGTATGTTGAGCCACACAAAGTAATTATTGGAGATACACTATATTTATTCTTCAATGAACAAAAACATTTTTATATTGGGAATTTAAAGAAGAAAATCCCTATTGCTGATTTATCAGAATACATAGCAAGGCATTAATTAATTGAGAGTTTATATACTCCCATAATATTGGTTTATTTTGTCGTGTAAATAATCAATATAAAGTATAAGGTGTCTTGTTATGTGACACCTTTTTTGGTGCCTTTCATTAAAAGAAAAGGAGGAAAAAGTATGAATAATGAAAGGATGATTGCAGCAGTTTATATTCGTGTTTCGACGGAGGATCAGGCACGAGAAGGATTTTCTTTAGGAGAACAAAAAGAAAAGTTATTACAACTCTGTGCATTTAAAGGTTATAAAGTATTTAAGGTTTATGAAGATGCAGGAATATCTGCAAAAGATATGGAACATAGACCTGCATTTCAAGAGATGTTACGAGATATGAAGGACGGAAAAATTAATTATATTGTAGCCTACAAACTAGATAGAGTTACTCGTTCAGTTCGTGATTTAGAAGAATTAATATCTCAGTTAGAAAAATATAATTGTTATTTAGTTTGTGATAGAGATGATGTTAATACTTCTACTGCTAACGGAAAATTTTTTGTAAGAATGCTAACAGTATTATCACAGTTAGAAATTGAAATTGTATCGGAAAGAACTAAATTTGGACTTAATGGAGCGATTAAGTCAAGTCATTTACCAGGTCCTGCCCCACTAGGATATAAAAAAGATGGTAATAAAAAAACTATTGTTGATGAAACAACTAAACCAGTTATTGAAAGAATATTTAAGTTGTATTTGGAAGGCAAAAGTTTTCAGCAAATATCAAATATCTTTAATAAAGAAAAATTATTAAATCCAAAGAAATGGAAAGACACGACTATTCAAAAGATAATTGATAACAAAATCTATATGGGAGATTATGAGCAATATAAAAGAATTGCTAAAAAAGAAAACAAAGAACCTGTTATTTATATGAATGTTGTTGAGCAAATAATATCACGTGCAATGTGGGAAGAATGCCAAAGACAAAAAGAAGTTAATCAAAGAACTTATACTAGAGATAGAATTTATTTATTCTTTCAAAAGATTAAGTGTCCTACTTGTGGAAGAATAATGAAATGTAAAGGTTCTGGTGGCAAGAAGAAAAAGTATATGTATTATAATTGTGAAAAATGTCATTTAAATTATCGTGAAGATAAAATTGAAGAATGTTTAATGCAATTTATCTATGATTTAGTTGAGTATGATATGGCAGTTAAAAAGTATTTTTTACCTATTCTAGCAGACAACAATCCAACAAAAACTGATGATATAGATAAAGAGATTAATGGGTTAATAAAACAAAAAGAACGTATTAAAAAAGCATATATGAGTGGTATTGTCGAAATGGAAGATTTTTCAGAAGATTATAAACTAATTGAAGAAAAATTAGAAATTTTAGAACAAAAGAAATCAGAACTATTAAATCTAGATAATATATCTTTTACACCACAACAATTAATGGCAGATAGAGATATTGAACGAGAAACTATGATAAGACTAGAAATTTTAAATGACGTTGTTAAAACAAATTGGGAAAGCAAAACAAAAGATGAAAAGCAAGAATTTATATCCAAATTTATTGAATCCGTTATTCTAATAAAAGATAAAAACAATGAACTTTATATAGATAAAATTAATTTTAGAAAGAGTTATATTAATAACCTAATGAAGTTTTTAGATAAAGGAATATTAGATGTATTAGTACCGATTGAGATAAATGGTAAAGAAGAATTTATTATTGGTAGTCCGAATATTTCTAATGAACAAGTACAGGAATATTTAGATAGATTAAATGAGTTTTATGAAACTAAAATGTATGAACTTTATGAAAAAGTTAATGAAGAAACCGGTGAAATAATTGGAGAATTTACACCTAAAAAAGATGAAAAGATTATAAGAATTGTACCAATATCACCTACTGAAATAAAAACAAAATCAATTATAAATAAAGAAGATATTGAAACAAAATATGGAATTATTACTTACAATCCTAACAAACCAAATAAGAAAGGAAATGATTAAATTATGGAATTAAACTATACAAGAACTGGTGATTATGAATCACCAAATTTAACTTTAAATGATAATAAAAAAGGAACAATTAATAAATATGGAATGTTAAGACTTAATCATTTAAAGCACTATAAAAAATCACTTTATACTACACTTTTAATGAAAGATGAACTTACTAATCATCTTGTTTCAGTAAGTAAAGATGCAGAAAATTTATTAAATAACTTGATGGAAAGTTATAAAAAATCAGATGAAAAACTATCTGAAAAAAGTAAAGAAACAAATCAAATTGAATGGGCAAAAATTATGAATAATTATAAAATTACAGCTGAAGAAATCATATTAAATGAATTAATTTATACTGAAAATGTGTGAGTACGTACTCACATATTGTGTCTAGCCAGCACTGAATTTGTACTCCATACAAACTCTATATGGGAATTCCCATACCCTTAAATTTTTAGAAAGGAGATTTCAAATTATGAGAATAAGAAATAATAAAGTTAATGTATTTTTAAGTGATGATGAGAAGTTTATTTTAAAAAGAGATTCTTCAAAATTAAACTTATCTCAGTCTGAATATATTAGAAATTTAATTATAGGATATGAGATTGAAATTCCAAAAGTCAAAGAAGAACAAAAAACTAAAAAAGACGAATATATTATAGAAAATATTGTTAAAGCACTAGAAGAAAATATTAATTGCTTAATCAAAGTAAAAAATAAATTTCATTATCTTGGATATTTTGAAGATGAACGAGCAATTGGATGGAACTAAAATTGAATATTTAAAATTACAAAATACCACACTAAAAAAATATATGCCTATTGATAATGACAAAGACAATGCCAACTAAGCATTGTCTTTATTAATCTCATTATTTTCTAAATATTGTTTTCTAAATTTAACATATATGAATAAAACAAAATATACAATTATAGCAAATAGAAATGTAACTTTTATTGAATTAGAATTTTCTGGAAAAACTAAATAAGAAATTATTGGAAGTGTTGCAGTAACAATTCCTTCTATAAATCTTTCAAATGTAACATATGAAGTTTTGTAGTCTTCTTTTGAATGTTCATATATAGCTATATGATCAAACATCTCATAAGCACTATTCGCAAAACCAAGTAAAATATAAATTATTGGCAAGCAGAAGATTAATACATTATTATTTAATGTAAATAATAATATAAAAACAAAAATATATATAATACTCATAGGTGCTAATACTTTATTCCATTTTCTATCTTGAGATTTAGTTGCCCAAAACTTACTAAATAATGCTTCTGAAAAATTAGTCAAAATGTTTAAAATACTATAATATATATAATCAATGTTCAAATATCTTAATAAAAATACATTTAAATACATTATACCAATTCCATAAGCAAATCTATTTAAACCAGCTATAATAAGAATTTTTCTAAAACTTTTATCCTTTGCAGGTTTTACTACTGTTTCTTTAATTGTTATATTCTTTTCTTCAATTGAGGGTTTATAAGTAGTTATTTTAATAAAAATATCAATAAATGCAATTAAGAACACTATTGCAAATAAAATCATAAATCCATATAATTCATATCCATTTGCAGTAAATTTATCTAGTATAACCCCCATTATCAAACTGAATCCCATAACTAGTGTATTTTTATAAATATTTCTTGTTGAGGCAAATTTAGTTCTATCTTCTTTTTTTACTAAAGTCATTCTCCAATTTACAAATGTGATATATCCTAATTCTCCAGTTATAGCATAAATTGAAGCAAATATGAAAAATAAGAATGTTCTAATACCAATATCATCAGTCAAAAATGGTATAAATGCAAAACATATAGAAGATAATCTATAAATTGTGTAATTTGTTAATACAACTAATTTTGATTGACCAATTTTTGAAAATAAAGGTGCTGCAAATATTTGAATTATATTTGTTATAGTATCTAATACTGCATAAATTCCTATAGCAAAATTTGATAACCCAAGATAAACTGCGAACGCAGTAATAAATGAGTGACTTGTAATTTTATTATTTGCCGTATCTAAAACAGACGACGTTAAATATTTTTTATATTCTTTTTTATAATTCATTTAAAATCTCCTTTATAATTCATTTATAAATTGTAATTTTTTAATAATATCATTACCAATAATTTCATTTGAAAGTTGTATTAACTTATCAAATAACATTATTTGTCCTTTGTGATGAGCATCTATGCCATATAATACTTTAACATTATAATTAGAAGCTACTTTCCAGAAATTAGCATTAGGATATCTTACATTATTAATTTCTTTTCTTGCTTCGCTAATAGATAAATCATTAAATTTTCTATCTCTATAAAAAATTTTTTCAAAAACGTCAGATAAATTTATTTCCAATGGAATATCATATTTTTCCGCTGATTTACAAATCATATGTGATATTTCACTTTCCATCTGGTTAAATGTTTTGCTATTTTTTAGAAACAAATCCGGGTGAGCAATAATATCAGGAATACCCAATTCTAATGCTTTATCAATATATTGTGCATATTTTATTAGTTCTGAATCAGAAAAGTTATTATTTCTAAAAGTTTTTAGATTTTTATCATCATCATAAATAAAATGTTGTCCTAATATAATTTTATCAGTTTCGGATTTTAAAATAAGTAAGTTTTTTTCTTCGCCTGGCAAATATTCAACTTCAAATCCAGTTTCTATTTCTATTTTGTTATTATATTTTTGTTTTAATTTATTAATACTATTTAAATATTCATCTTTTTCAGAATAATCCATTCTTATATTAGGTCTTTTATCTAATATAAGTGGACTATGATCAGTAAACGCCATTTTTTTAATACCTAATTTTATATATTCTTTTATATAATCTTCATCTTTCATATCTAAATCTGCGTGTCCACATCTATATGTATGACTATGATAATTAAAATTTTGCATTGCATTACATCTCCCATTATTAAATCCTATAAAAATTATACAATAAAATGTCGTTTTTTTCCATACTCCCTTGAAAATATCTAAGAAAATGATATAATTGATTTGTCAGAGAGATTTAATCAAATCTTATAGTCTTAATTTCGCATACGTGTATAGTTAAGGCTCCATTTGAAATCAACTTACGGACTTAATTGTTCGTAGGTTTTTATTTTTATATAAAACTTTAAAGTTCTCTTATCACAGAAAGAAGGACTTTTTTCATGCTTGAATTTAAAGTAATTGAAAATCTAAAACCTAATAAAGTTTAACAGACATTTTAAAAGAATTTAAATATAAGGTTATTTTAGGACAAATTAAAACTATTTTACACACCAACTTACAAGTAATAATACCTACTGAATACAAAATTACATATCCTACTACTCTTACAATACTTGAATACAAAGTTAATGAAATATCAAATAAGCCTTTTTATATTAAAGAACATAATCAAAAGTACAATATTAAAGAAATTACACAATTTTTGTTTATTACCATTTAAGATGTAAAAATCATAATTGTAGTGGATTTGGATTTCATTACAATACTGAAAAAAATATTATTAAAGATATTTTAATATTAGTGCCAAAAAGCGAATTAATTAACATTATTTAAAGAAGAAAGGAATGATAAAAATGAAAGTTACTTATACGAGAAAAGTAGATTATTTATTACCAGATTTATATTTAGAAAAAGGCGAAAATTATGGAAGGCTTGGAAGATATGGAATATTAAGATTACACTTTATTGCACAAAATAAGCAAGCTCTTTATGAAACATTATTGATGACAAATAAATTAACTCATCATCTTCTTTTAGTAAGTAGATCTTGTGAGAATTATTATAGAGAACTAATGGAAAATTATATTAAGAATGATGAAAGACTGCCTGAAAAAAGCAAAGAATTAAATCCATTAGAATGGACAAAATTGATGAACAACTATAAAAATACAGCAGAAGAAATTGCCTTGAATGAATATGTTTTTATATAAATAATCTTCAAAAAGGGGAAAAAATTATCAAAATAATTTAATCCTCTTTTTATATATTTTTAAATCTGGGAGTAAAACTTGTGTCTAGCCAGCACTGAATTTGTACTTCCGTACAAATTCAACTATGGGAAGTTCCCAATCCCTTTTATAAATTTTCTTTTATTTCTGGAAATAAGTCATACAAATTATATCCTAACAGATTATCAAAATATTCTTTTAATTTATATGTTTCTTTAATATGATATTGAGTATTAGAATATGCACCTCTTCTAATCATTATATCAATCAACCTTTTATCAATTGTAAATACTTTGTTTCCTTGGGGACACATCAAGTCACATAAATTTATTAATTTTTCTTCTATTGTGTATTCATGTTTTTTTATAAAATTTGTTAAAAATGGATTGTCTTTTGGATTTGGAACTCCTCCAGCAGTACATACTATATCATTATTTAAATATGAGTGAGTAAGACAAATATCAGCATATTCATCATCATATCCTTTGTTTTTTAAGTATTCATATCCTCTCATAACATGTCCATGTGACTCACCATTATACTTACCAATATCATGTAAATATCCTAGAGTAATTGCTTTGTCTATATCTACATTTATTCCTTTTTCACATAATGCTTGTGCAATTCTACCAGCACTATCACCTACAGATATACAGTGTTCTATCCATCTATCATCTGTTGTGTTTTTTCTTTCGGTTTCTAATAATGTTTTTGCTTCTTTAATTGTTAATTTCATCTTTGTTCTCCTAACTTATTAAATAAATCTTCATATATTTTATTTCTATCTAATTTAGTAACAAAAGTAATATTATGTCTATTGTCCGTTACTTCATAAGAAGTATCCTTTCTTATATTTGGACAACTTATTTGTTCCGTTTCAAACCATTTTTTATTTATCATATAAGCTATTACTGATATATCCCATATTACTCTTGATTCTTGCACACCATGATATCCATCATTATAAAATCTTTCAATTAAATAATTGCATAATTCAGATTTGTTTTCTAAATATTTTTTTAAAGTATTAATATCAATTCTTAATTCTGAAACAATTTTTTTACAAGGAAGTATAGTTAACTTCACTTTTGATTCAAATACTATTTTTACAGCTTCAACATCTTGTCTAAAATTATATTCAAGGTTATCTTCGTAGCCTAGTTCATTGCCTCCTAACCAAACAATTTCTATTTTGTTTACTATTTTTGGTTCTTTTTTGATTGCTAAAGCAATATTAGTAATAGCACCAATTCCTAATATATAAGTTTTATTATTTTTTAAAGCAATTTCTATAATTTTATTTACAGCATTATTTTTCTCATCATAACCGTTTTGAATGTAATCCATTGAACCTTTAAACACCTTATTATTTGTATCAAAGTTTAACCAATTACATATCTTTAAAATTTCATTATAACTCAACTCTTGTCCATCTCTTACTGTTAAATCTCTTTTTGTATGAGAATAAGGCGCAACTGTAATTGCTTCAATATTAAGATTTTATTAAATATGATAATGCAAATTGATCATCACATTCATTATAAGTATCAGTATCTAATATTAAATTAATTTTATCTTTTTTATAATTTAAGACATATCTATAAAATTCTTTCCAACTTTTAACTCTTTGTATATTGGAATACCTATTATAAGGTGTATCCATTAAAATTGTTGTTATTCCATTTTCAACACAATCACTACATATACTAACAGAATCATCAATCATAATATCAATATTATGCTCTAAACATTGCTTAGTTTTAGCATGTTTATCGTAAGCATCTGTTAAAATCAAGTCATCATAATAAATATTATTATCTTCAAGCCACTTTTTTGTCATATTATATGGTTCTGTATATTCTCCATTGTCTCTTCCTGTGATAATACAAATAATATGACCATCATCATGAAGCTTATCTATGTATTCTTTAGCACATTCAATAACACCTAATTTTTTTGCTATTCTTTCTATATTATTTTTGTAAAAATTGGTTTCTTCATTCTCATTCCAATCAAACATTCCTTTTCTAATATAATCAGCATTTTTATTTATAATACCCGAATTTCTTAATTCTTTGTCATGCAATAAATACTCAGTTAATAAAGTATCATTAAAATTTGATATTACATTGTCTATATCTATTCCTATCTTCATATATATCCTCCGAACTTTTACTAATTTTAAACTATAAAAATTATACTATATAAATGTAGTTTTTTCCATATGCCTATTGAAATTTAATAACAATACATATATAATATTTTTAGGAGGAGAACTTGGTTCGTAACTTGTTGTTTATTCGCTCCATAAGATAAAATCGTCGCACCAATGTGACGTTATTGATTAAGTCAACTAGTAATAGTTGATTTTTTTGTGCATTATTGCAAAGAAAGGTGTGATGTGATATGATTAAAATAATTAAAAAGAAAATCAATATGAGTGATGAACTCAAAGCCAAAATTAATTGGTCTTGCAAATTTAATAACAGACCCTATCAGATTATTGAAGGTCACCTAAGAATTGTGGAACATACAAATTTAGCGTATGTTGAGCCACACAAAGTAATTATTGGAGATACACTATATTTATTCTTCAATGAACAAAAACATTTTTATATTGGGAATTTAAAGAAGAAAATCCCTATTGCTGATTTATCAGAATACATAGCAAGGCATTAATTAATTGAGAGTTTATATACTCCCATAATATTGGTTTATTTTGTCGTGTAAATAATCAATATAAAGTATAAGGTGTCTTGTTATGTGACACCTTTTTTGGTGCCTTTCATTAAAAGAAAAGGAGGAAAAAGTATGAATAATGAAAGGATGATTGCAGCAGTTTATATTCGTGTTTCGACGGAGGATCAGGCACGAGAAGGATTTTCTTTAGGAGAACAAAAAGAAAAGTTATTACAACTCTGTGCATTTAAAGGTTATAAAGTATTTAAGGTTTATGAAGATGCAGGAATATCTGCAAAAGATATGGAACATAGACCTGCATTTCAAGAGATGTTACGAGATATGAAGGACGGAAAAATTAATTATATTGTAGCCTACAAACTAGATAGAGTTACTCGTTCAGTTCGTGATTTAGAAGAATTAATATCTCAGTTAGAAAAATATAATTGTTATTTAGTTTGTGATAGAGATGATGTTAATACTTCTACTGCTAACGGAAAATTTTTTGTAAGAATGCTAACAGTATTATCACAGTTAGAAATTGAAATTGTATCGGAAAGAACTAAATTTGGACTTAATGGAGCGATTAAGTCAAGTCATTTACCAGGTCCTGCCCCACTAGGATATAAAAAAGATGGTAATAAAAAAACTATTGTTGATGAAACAACTAAACCAGTTATTGAAAGAATATTTAAGTTGTATTTGGAAGGCAAAAGTTTTCAGCAAATATCAAATATCTTTAATAAAGAAAAATTATTAAATCCAAAGAAATGGAAAGACACGACTATTCAAAAGATAATTGATAACAAAATCTATATGGGAGATTATGAGCAATATAAAAGAATTGCTAAAAAAGAAAACAAAGAACCTGTTATTTATATGAATGTTGTTGAGCAAATAATATCACGTGCAATGTGGGAAGAATGCCAAAGACAAAAAGAAGTTAATCAAAGAACTTATACTAGAGATAGAATTTATTTATTCTTTCAAAAGATTAAGTGTCCTACTTGTGGAAGAATAATGAAATGTAAAGGTTCTGGTGGCAAGAAGAAAAAGTATATGTATTATAATTGTGAAAAATGTCATTTAAATTATCGTGAAGATAAAATTGAAGAATGTTTAATGCAATTTATCTATGATTTAGTTGAGTATGATATGGCAGTTAAAAAGTATTTTTTACCTATTCTAGCAGACAACAATCCAACAAAAACTGATGATATAGATAAAGAGATTAATGGGTTAATAAAACAAAAAGAACGTATTAAAAAAGCATATATGAGTGGTATTGTCGAAATGGAAGATTTTTCAGAAGATTATAAACTAATTGAAGAAAAATTAGAAATTTTAGAACAAAAGAAATCAGAACTATTAAATCTAGATAATATATCTTTTACACCACAACAATTAATGGCAGATAGAGATATTGAACGAGAAACTATGATAAGACTAGAAATTTTAAATGACGTTGTTAAAACAAATTGGGAAAGCAAAACAAAAGATGAAAAGCAAGAATTTATATCCAAATTTATTGAATCCGTTATTCTAATAAAAGATAAAAACAATGAACTTTATATAGATAAAATTAATTTTAGAAAGAGTTATATTAATAACCTAATGAAGTTTTTAGATAAAGGAATATTAGATGTATTAGTACCGATTGAGATAAATGGTAAAGAAGAATTTATTATTGGTAGTCCGAATATTTCTAATGAACAAGTACAGGAATATTTAGATAGATTAAATGAGTTTTATGAAACTAAAATGTATGAACTTTATGAAAAAGTTAATGAAGAAACCGGTGAAATAATTGGAGAATTTACACCTAAAAAAGATGAAAAGATTATAAGAATTGTACCAATATCACCTACTGAAATAAAAACAAAATCAATTATAAATAAAGAAGATATTGAAACAAAATATGGAATTATTACTTACAATCCTAACAAACCAAATAAGAAAGGAAATGATTAAATTATGGAATTAAACTATACAAGAACTGGTGATTATGAATCACCAAATTTAACTTTAAATGATAATAAAAAAGGAACAATTAATAAATATGGAATGTTAAGACTTAATCATTTAAAGCACTATAAAAAATCACTTTATACTACACTTTTAATGAAAGATGAACTTACTAATCATCTTGTTTCAGTAAGTAAAGATGCAGAAACTTTGCTAAATAAGTTAATGAAAAGTTATAAAAAAAGAGATGAAAAACTATCTGAAAGAAATAAAGAAATTAACCAACTTGAATGGGTAAAATTAATGAATAATTATAAAAATACAGCAGAAGAAATAATTTTAAAAGAACTAATTTATACTGAAAATATGTGAGGACGTACTCACATATTTTGTCTGGCAAGCACTGAATTTGTACTCCTATACAAATTCTATTATGGGAATTCCCATACCCTTAAATTTTAGAAAGGAGACGTTAAATTATGAGAATAAGAAATAATAAAGTTAATGTTTTTTTAAGTGATGATGAAAAATTTATTTTAAAAAGAGATTCTTCAAAATTAAATTTATCTCAATCTGGATATATTAGAAATTTAATTGTAGGATATAAAGTTAAAAATTCAAAAATTAAAGAGGAAATAAAAACTAATATAGATAAATATATTATAGAAAAAATTCTTAAAACACTAGAAGAAAATATCAATTGTTTAATCAAAGTAAAAAACAAATTTCATTATCTAGGTTATTTTGAAAATGAACAAGCAATTGGGACTAAAATAGAAAATTTAAAAATACAGAACAGTGAGATAAAAGAATATTTATTATCTATTATAAACGACAAAGACAATGCCAATTAAGCATTGTCTTTACAACTTTAACCTTCAATTTCATATAAATTTTTATATTCTGGGCATTTCTTTATTAATTCATTATGAGTACCACTAACAATTATTTCATGATTGTTTAAAACAAATATACAATCTGAGTCAATTATTGTGCTCAGTCTGTGTGCCACAATTATCACTGTATGATCTTTAGATAAATTCTTAATAATATTTTTAATTTTTTCTTGATTATTGTTGTCTAATGAACTTGTAGCCTCATCAAATAAAACAATCTTTGATTTTTTTATAAGAACTCTGGCAATTGCTAATCTTTGCTTTTGTCCACCACTTAATATTACTCCATTTTCACCCACAATTGTTTCATATCCATCTTGCATTTCCATAATAGCATCATGTAATTGAGCCTTCCTACATACATCTTCTATTTCTTTATCTGAAGCTTTAGGATTTGCTAATCTGATATTTTCTTTTATTGAAAGATTAAATATATAAGGTGATTGAGAAACTACTGAAATATTATTTCTTATTGTTGTTTCTGATAAAGTATTTATATTATAATTATCTATTAAGATTTCACCATCACTAGCGCTGTAACTTTTATTAATCAACTTTAATATAGTAGACTTTCCTTCACCACTTTTTCCAACTATAGCCACCATTTTATTACAATCTATTTTAAAATTAAGATTTTCAAATAAATTATTTGAACCATATTTGAATTTCAAATTCTTAAATTCAATTGAACCTTTTATATTTTTGATATCTAAATCTCCATATGTTTCCTTAGAAAATGATTTATATGTAATTATATCAAATACTCTTTGAGATGATACTTTTCCATCTGCTAATTTTTCTCTTATCTCAGAAATATAATTTATTAAATCTAGTACTTTATTTTTATATAAGAAAATTATTAAAAATGAACTGATTTCAAGAGATTTATGCGTAATAAAATAAATTGATATTAAGATAAATATAAAGTCTAATATATGTTGAAAAGCTTTAATCCATCTATTCCATGTCCTTTTTGTATCTATACTCTTTATTTCAGCCTTAATTGTTTCCGTTTGTTTTTGATTGACGTCTTGTAAAACTGTTGACTTTAAATTAAGATCTTTTATTTCTCTTATTCCTCTTACTACGTCTGTATATAGTCCTACTACTTTTTCATCTTTTTCTTTGTAATCTTTTTTTACTCTTTTGTAATAAAATAATTTCTTTGATGTTAAAATATATACTAAAATTACATTTAAAATTAAATAGAAGCCTAAATATATATTAAGAAAAAATACATAAATTATAAAACTGATGTTAAGTATAATACCAGATAAATCATCTGTTATATAATCAAATAACTCAGATAATTCGGTTGTATCTTTATTTAATCTGGATATAAAAAGTCCTGAATTTGTATTATCAAAGTTTTTTATTTCAAAATTAGTTAAACTTTTTAACATATCACTTTTTAAATCAAAATTTACTTTTCCATTTAATTTCAAAACTGTTCTTGACCATAAATTAGTAACTATTTCTATTATAATTCTTAATATAACTAAAAATAAAGCAGTATTTAATATTTGGTTTTTATTAAAATTTTCAAAAAAACCTAACATTTTACCTTCATATATAGGTGATAATAAAGATATTCCAGCATACCCCAAACTTAATATAATTACCATTATAGATAAAAACTTATATTTTTTATAATATTTAAATAATTTACTTAAATTATTAGTATTTTTTTTCATAATTGTAACTCCCTGTATAAATTAAATTCCCATCACAAAAATTATACTATATTTTGACAATTTTTTCTATACTCCTTGAAAATATTTAATGGAATGGTATAATAAATTTGTCAGAGAGATTTAATCATTCTTGGGAGTATTATTTTTCGCATACGTGTATAGTTAAGGCTCCAGTGACGTTTCTGTTCGAACTTTTATAGTTTGAACTTGAGATACATATCAATCCGTTCGGGTTGATTTTTTTGTGTTTACAAAAGAATTAACAAGGAAAGGATGTGAGTTTTATGATAAAGTTTACTACACAAGAGTTAGAAATGGAAAGTAATTTAAAACAACGTATTGAGTTTATTTGTGAGTTTTGCCACATTACACCAAAGATTATCAATGGTAGTATCAAACGAATAAACAATACTAACTTGAACTACCTAGAACCACATAAAATCATTGTAAATAATGTTACTTTTCTAGCATTTAATTACTCTACTGATATTTATATAGGTAATTTAATTAAAAAGATTAAATTAGTAGAACTAGAAGATTACATAAAGAATATGGCCTTAATAATATTTTAAAGAAGAAAGAAAAAGGTAGAAATAAAGACATAAATGTTAAAGATATGACTAACTATCAAGCAATGAAGGAAGAACTTAATAAGAATAAAGAAACACTAGAAATTGCGAGTAAAAAGTCTAATGAATTAGATAAAACTACAAATGATATTAAAGATATTATCAATAATCTAAAAAAAACACCAATAGTTAAAAATATCTACACTATTTCAGAAAGTGATAGAAATAAAATTATAGAATATGTTGATAAGGTACAAGATACTAACAAAGATTTCAAAAAGACTGAAATGTTATCAGTAACATTAAATAATGTAGATACTGAATTACAAGAAAATAGAGAAAAAATAAAAATACTGACTGAAAACAATAAGGCATTATCACTTAAAGTTGATACTTTATCTAAAAACATTGATAGCAAAAATAAAGAAATTGAAGAACTTAAACAAGATAATAAACATTTGCAAGAAATGGTAGATTATTTCAAAAATTTATTTAGTAGATTAGTAAAATTAATTAAAAATAAGATGTTTGGTAAAGAGAAAGAACGAGAGGATTACTGGAAAGTATCTAAAGATATGTACGAACACGGAATATTTAGTGATGATACTATTGAATCCATCAAAGATGATTATGTTTGGAATAAAGAAAATGATAAACATAAAGATAAAGGTCGTGATGACTTTGAATTATAGTTTTTTCAGTCAGTTTTACAAGTGATGAATTACTTTATAAGTAGTTCTCTTTTTTTGCTCTTAAACACTATTAAAATGACTGAAAAAGTAGTATACTTAGATTATAAAAGTGATACACAAATAGTAATTTTTAAGTGAATTTAATAATTTACAAATATCTATGTTGGATGTATTTTGAAAAAAATAAAAAATCACTTTCTGCACAGGTGGCTTGGTAACTCATTATTTTTTAAAGAAAATAACCAATTGAAATTTATTTACTATAGTGAAAATAGTATAAAATATAATACACATTATATTGAAAAACCATTATTTATGGGAAAAAGAATAAAATAAGCCACCTGTGCAAATAATGATTTAAAATAAATTATTTAATAATAGAATAGGAGATGTAAAAATGCTTGTTAAAAAGGATTTATTTATAAAAGAAATATCTATTGAAAAAAACGAAATTGATAATTATAATATTTATCCATTTGATATAGATTTAGTTAAAAATTTTGAAAAATTAAACTTATCATCACCTGTGACGTTCTTTATTGGAGAAAATGGTATAGGGAAATCCACTTTTATCGAAGCAATAGCAATTAAATGTGGCTTAAATCCAGAAGGAGGAACACAAAACTTTAATTTTAGTACAAGAGATAGTCATTCTAATCTTTATAAATACTTAAATATCAATCATTTTCAAAGAAAATGTGAAACTAAGTTTTTTTTGCGGGCAGAAAGTTTTTATAATGTTGCCTCTGAAGTAGAAAAATTAGGCGTCTCTGGATACGGAAATAATAGTCTACATTCCTGTTCCCATGGTGAGGCATTTATACAATTAATACAAAATAGATTTACTGGTAATGGACTATATATTTTAGATGAACCCGAAGCCGCTTTATCACCCCAAAGACAAATGAGTTTATTGTGTCTTATTAACGACTTAGTAAAACAAGGTTCTCAATTTATAATAGCAACACATTCTCCGATATTAATTAGTTATAGAGATGGCGAAATATTGGATTTAAACGATAATTTTAAAAGAATTGATTATAAAGATACTGAGATATATAGAACATATAAAATGTATATAGATAATTCTGAAATGATGCAACATAGATTATTTGATTTATAATAATTAATTATGTAGTATTTAAAGAAATGGAGAAAATTACAATTTAGGAGTAAATAGAGATGAAACTAATTAGATTAAGAGATGAAGATACTGTTGATTTTAAAAAATATATGCAAGAATCATTTCAGTATGGTTATGAATCAGTATATGGTAAAGATAAATCACAAGTTCTTCCAAAAAAAGATATAGATAATTCATTAAATAATCCAAAATGTCATGCTACGAAATGATAGATGATAACGATGAGATACTTGGTGGGGTTATTGTAGAAATAAATGATGATAATATAAATCATTTAGATTTCCTATTTGTTAGAGTTGGTGTTCAAAGTAAAGGAATTGGTCAAGCAATATGGAAAGAAATAGAAAAAATCTATTCAGATACTAAAGTTTGGAAAACTTGTACTCCATATTTTGATAAAAGAAATATTCACTTTTATGTAAATAAACTGAATTTTAAAATTGTAGAGTATTATAATGAAAAACATCATGATCCAAATATGCCAGAAGATATATATGAAGAAGATGTTGGAATGTTTGAATTTGAAAAGGAAATGATTAAATAGTAATTCAAATTACAATTTATGCGAAAGATTGTAAATTGAACAAAAATCTATTCCATAAACACTTAAAACGTGGTATATTATTACTAGCAACGGAAGATTATATGTACTCTTTCGTTATTGGAAAAGAGTTGTAGATAACTACGGCACTCGCTCCATTTGAAATCAACTTACGAACTTAAAAGTTCGTGAGTTTTTATTTTATATAAAACTTAGAAAGTTCTCTTATCACAGAAAGGAGGACTTTTTTCATGCTTGAATTTAAAGTAATTGAAAATCTAAAACCTAAAAGAAAAGAAAATTATGTTGTGGTTAAAGTACAAGCATTTGGACTTAATCATAATGAAACATTATTTAGAAAGTATGAAGTTGATAATGAAATGTTCAAAAAACAAGTAGTACCTAGAATTGAATGTGCTGGAAGAAAGCTTAACAGATGATTTTAAAAAAGGAGATACAGTAATAGCACTTATGGGTGGTATGGGAAGAAGTTTCAATGGTAGTTATGAAGAATACGCACTTCTTCCAATTAAAAATGTTTTTAAAATAGATACTTTTTCTAAATTAGTGGACATAACTGATGAACAAAAAAAAGATTTATTAGAAAAATATTCTAAATTGCCAGATGCAGAAATAATAAAAGATTTATCAGAGAGTGTTTATCGAATTATCGGACCTGATTCTCCTTTTTATGATTATGCTTTAACTGCAATTAGAAATTACAACACTTCTATATGCCCACCAGTTGAAAAAATGAAAACCATATTAACTAAAATGTTTTCAAATGAAGTTGAAGAAAATATGTCTTTAGAAGAAAATCATAGATTAGTAAATGAATCTTTAACAAAATTTACTACATTATTTAATCAGTACGGTATTGACTATTATATTGTAGGAACGTTGCCTTGTTTTCTAAAAACAGGACAACAATTATTTAGATATCATGATGATATTGATATAATGGTTAAAGATGACATTTCAAAAATTGCCAAAATAGTTGAATTAAGCGATTATAAATTTCAAGGTGATCGTTTTCCAAATTTAGAAAGATTTCAAGAGATACAAATAATAATATTGGATATTTTAAATATAATAGTAAAACTAAAATTATTGTTTTTATTTTGTTATTCATATGTTTCTTAAAAAATAATATTGAACTTGTGGTATAATTATATAAGAGAGATATTAGATTTATTTTTTAGAATGAAGTGATAGGTGATAAATATTGTGAAAAAGATCTATATAATAACAGGAGCAAATGGCTTTTTAGGTAATAACATTATAAGAAAGTTAGAGCAAGATGCCGATAACGAAATTAGAGCTTTTGTATTAAATGGTGATTCTATTAAATCACTAGAAAAATTAAGATGCAAAATATACTATGGTAATGTAACTAAAAAAGAAACTTTATCATCGATTTTTGAAAATATTGATGGTAAAGAAGTTTTTGTAATTCATTGTGCTGCAGTAGTATATATAAAATCAAAATACAATCCACTTGTTTATAATGTTAATGTTAATGGAACTAAAAATATAGTAGATAAAGTAATAGAGTCAAAAGCAAAACTTATCTATATTAGTAGTGTTCATGCAATTCCAGAACAACCTAACAATGAATTAATAACAGAGATAACTAATTTTAACCCTGATAATGTTAAGGGATTGTACGCAAAAACAAAAGCAGAAGCTGCGAAATATGTACTTGATGCAGTAAAAAATAAAAATTTGAATGCTTGTATAATTCATCCATCTGGTATTATAGGTCCAAATGATTTTGGCAACAGCCACTTAACACAGTTAGTAAAAGAAGTTACGAATGGCAAATTATTTGCTTGCGTAAAGGGTGGATATGATTTTGTTGATGTAAGAGATGTTGCAGATGGTGTTATTAGTGCTTGTAAAAACGGCACCAATGGTGAATGCTATATCTTATCAAATATATATATATCAATTAAAAAATTATGTGATTTAATTTGTGATGTTCAAGGAAGAAAAAAAATTAAAATGGTATTACCAATAGGTATTGCAAAGTTAGTAGCGCCTTTATTTGAAGTATATTATAGTTTAAAGAAACAAACTCCACTTTTTACAAAGTATTCACTATATACACTATCTTCTAATGCTAATTTTAGTAATGAAAAAGCTAAAGAAAAGTTAGGATTTAAAAATAGAAATATGAAAGAAACAATAAAGGATACAGTTGAGTGGATAAATAAAAAGTAAAAAAAGATAAATAGTAATTTATCAAGTAGATCAATAAAAAGATTTGCTTTCCTTATAGTATAATATAAGTGATGTACAAATGGTAAATTTGTAGTAATGATAGGAGTTGTTAGTATGGCTAGATTAAAGATGGTTGGTATTATAAACAAAAATGAAATTACTAAGTATCAAAAATATAATACAAATAAGAAAATGACTTTAATTAATAATGATAAAGATAATATACAAATAAAAGCAATACCTATTTGTGTATTCTTAATAATACTATGTAATGTAGTTTTATTTCTTAAATTATTTAATAGTAATATATCAATAAAACCAATTTTTTTAATTTTAGGTTTTTTGATAGGATGTATGTTATTAATTGTTCATGAAATTTTACATGGAATCGTTTATCCCAAAAATATTAATGTTAGTATAGGATTTATAAAACCTATAACATTTGTAGCATTAGCGTCCTATCCTATGAGTAAAAGTAAATTTATTATAATGTGCTTATTACCATTTATATTAGGAATAATCCCAATGTTAATTTTTACATTAACAAATAATTCAGCAATATGTAGTTTAAGTTTTGGCATGATGTGTATGGGTATAATATCTCCATATCCAGATGTATATAATGTATTTCAAATTATTAAGAAAGTGCCTAAAGGCAAAAAAGTGTTGTTTTATGAGGAAACTTTATCATATATAGATTAATCATAATATTTATAATCATGAACAACATAAATTACAATTTATCAGTGAGATTAGTTTGAAATATAGCTAATCTTTTTATTTTACTTTATTTTTTTCACAAATGACCCATGTTATTGCTCCATTTAAAATCAACTTACAGACTGAAAAGTTTGTAAGTTTTTTATAATAAATAATATCAAAAAAAAAGAAAAAATTATAAAAATAATTTCTTTCAAATTTTTATTACAATTTAGTAAATATTAACAAATTATCTCAAAGTTTTCAAACTTATTTTTTTATCTTCCATATCTTTTATAAAACTTTTCTATTTGTGATGATGGTAAATTAGTTTTTTTTAATACTTTTTCTTTATCAAAATTTTGTTCTGTATTTTGTTTATAATTTTCCTCATTTGCTATCTGACCATAATTGATATTTCTTCCACTTAATAAATCAAATTTTGATTCTCCCAACACAATATCTTTATCTCCAAAATATAATTGTTTTATTATTGCTGTTTTTATATATCCTTTATAAAAATAAACATCCAATTCTAAAGCAGTAGGCATTGGTTGCACTATATTCGATAATGTTGGAAGTGTAATATTTAAAAAATTATTATTTATTTCTGTTGAATACTTATGTAAGTGTCCATTTAATATTATTGGTGCTGTCCTTTTACAACTAAAATCCTTATTAAAATGAAACAATTGAATTCCGTCATTTTTTAAATTAATTTTAGCATTATTATATCCAACAATAACAATATCATGCCTAAAATTATTACATATCTCCATTATATCCAAAGATGCCTTAGTGAGAACACTTACATCATGATCACCAGCAACACTAAATGTTAAAATATTTTTATCATAAGGATAATTTTTCATAAAATATTCTACTTGCTCATATAAATCTGATATTTTTTGTGTTCCTTTAGTAAATGCTCCATCTATAAGATCACCCCCACACAAAATAATATTTATACCATTTTTTATACAATATTCATAAGCACGATTTACGAGATCAATTCTTTCTAATTCATTTCCAAAATGTAAATCTGATATTAGTAAAAATTTCATATCATCTTCATTTATATCAGTAATAATAGTTTTCTCTTGTTCAATACACTTATATTTTATTAAAGTACTTGGTGCTGAAACATCTTTATATTTTATAAATCCATCCGAATAATATTTTCTGATATATTGCGTTCCTTTATTTTTTAACTTTAATAACTCATCATATAATTGATTAGGAGAAATATTAAGAAATTCACATATTTCTCTATTATTTTTCGTTTTTAATAATTGCAATAACTGTGATACATCCGTTTCTTCTATTTCCTCTGTTTTAGGTTCCTGGTTCAACCCTACAGTCTCACTTTCTGTATCAGTTAGCTCAGCAGGCGCAAAATTTTGAGATAATATTTTTTTCATCTTAGGGACTACAGAGCCATAATATTTCACGCTATTTTCCCTACTCCAATCTTCCTGTGGTGATGGATTATGCAAATCTTTTCCAAATCTAGATATAATAAGTGATTTATCATAAATAGACAATTTACACATCATATCATCAATTTGTTTTTCACTATAATCACTAAAATATTCATAAATAGTTTGTAACTTTCTTCCCATAATATCCCCCTTTTAATGTTTCTTAGAGTTTAAAACTAAAATTCACAAATATAGCGCATATCCTATCATATAAATATAATTCTGTCAACTTCACCAATACAATATTGTTCTTTAAAAAGTTAAATACAACAGTATTTCTCTTATTATTAATATCAATATAAATACCACCATATAAATACCACCATTATTTGTACTTAAAAATAAATTTTATCAATAATTTATTCTAATAAATTATCTTATTCAACTTATAGATTTTATTGTTGAAGTAGTAACAACAATACTAATTACTATAAAAACAACTTTAATTATTTTCTAAATTCCAATTCAATCCATTATCATTACTAATAAATGTTAAGTCTTTATTTTCATATTCATCTTTATTTGAGTTTACTTGGTATACTGAACATTTGATTTTTAAAACATTATTTTCGTAATAAGGCATACTTTCTAAGCTTATATAATCAACATTTTCATTTGTATATTTAAAATTAGAAGATGTAAATGTTTTCCCACTATCATTAGTAATATATAAACCAGTTTTTCTATTGTCTAAATAAATCTTACCAGTATTAACTGCAAATCCTAAGTTTTCATTTAAAAAGACAAATTTTGCTTCATTACTTACTTGAATCACATTATCCGATACAACATAAAAACTTTTTCCATTATCTTTACTTCTTAAAACATGAACTAACATATTTTGAGTTAATACATTATCAACCTTACTAAATCTTAATATTGTTTCATTAAATTTCTTTTCATATAATGTTTCTTCATTTTCAGGCAATAAGTAATTATCACTATCATCTAATTTATCTGTTTTATCAATATTTATATTATAATTGTTTTTGTCTATTATTTGTCCATCTTTATCCTTAATATATGTTTCGCTTCTCTTTGATTTTACTTTACCATTATTATCATAATATATATATTCAACTCCATCAGCAATATTTGGATTAATAAAAGGATCGAAACCACCTTTACCAAAATAACCATGTATTTTTACCTTTGTCCCCATCAATAAAAATCCATAATAATCGTAATAATCAACATCAACATGAAGGAAAGAAGAAACAACTGCTACATATTTTTTATTATCTAACATTGTAGTATGCTCAGGTTTATAACTAAAAATTGCAATAAAACACACAATAGGTAAAGAAATTAAAATAAGTATAATTATCGGTATAATTCCTAACAATGATAAAATTATAGTTCTATTTTTATTATCTGATGATAAATATATTTGTTGAAATATACCAATTATAAATCCAACAATTGATACAAAAATTATTAAAATAATGAACCATAATCTAAATCTCATATTCATAAGATATAATATAAAGTTAATTATTATATTAGCACTTACAAAAAGTAAATCATAAATAAGAATATTTTTTTTAATTTTTTTAAACAAATTCATCATAAGTCACCACCTTATTTTAAAGTAATACTTTTTTCATAATTCTTAAGATAGTTTTCTTTTAATATCAATCTTTGATTTTTTATAACAAAAGCAGATACATTTGGAATTTCTATATTACTTTCACGTTGCATAGTTTTAGTTCTATAATAAATAAGTTCATTATTTATTATTTCAAATGTTCCTGATGATTTTTCAATTACTTTTTTATTTGTTCCATTATTATAATAAATATTTAAAGTAGCAATCCATTCGTTTTTACTATCATTAATTTTTAAACTAGGAAGAAAATACATTTCCAAATTTGAATCTTCAGTATATAAAGTACGAAACGTGTTTAATGTTCCTATTTTTTCTGAATACTCTTTTACTTGCCATTCATTGCAATAATTTCCATTTTTAATATTGTAGGAAATCGTGCTGTAAAGTAAGTGTTCCTTAACATCATAATCAACAATTGTAATATTAGCATCACGATCATAAAAATATGTAGTGTTATTACAAGAAACATGATCTAAAGTATTTACATAACTTTTTAATTCGCTTCTTAAAACACTTGCTCCTCTAAAGTTTTTATAAGAATAACTATTTTCATTATTTTTCATTAAAAAAGAAAATTTCGGAATTCCTAAATTAATTAATTTATTTTCATTATGAATATATCTAACATGTTCAATGTTATAGCCAAAAGGTATAAATTTAAACAGTATAATACTACTAACCAAAATGATTGTTAGCGCACCTATAATTAATTTTTTATTTAATTGTTTTTTGATTTTTTTTCTTTCTTGTTCTAAAATATTTTCAATATCTATATTACTCTTTTTTTCTATCTGCAAAATATTATAAATATCCGTATCTAATTCACTTGCCAATTTTTCTAAAATAGTAATATCTGGCAAACTTAATCCTCGCTCCCATTTACTAACTGCTTTATCAGTTACAAATAGTTTATCACCAAGTTGTTGTTGAGTTAATTTTTTTTCTTTTCTAAGAAACGCGATATGTTTTCCAATTTCATTAGTATTCATAGTTTCTCACCTCACAATAATTATACTATAATATTGTTGATTGTGTTCTCTACTGATAGTTTACTTATTTTATCTTATGTAATATCTGTATAGTCATTATATCATTTTTTTAATAAGAAAATATAAATTTCATAAAATAATCATATTTGATAATTCATATAAAAAAAACGCTGTAAATATCTACAACGTGTGCTTTAATTGAAATCAACTCACTAACTCAATTGTTTATAAGGTTTTAATTTTTTTCTTTTCTTTGGTATCTATAATATTATTTACCTCCATATACTTAATCCCAAAAGTATATTTATCCTTTAACAACTCTTTAACATCATTTTTAAATTTATCAAATTCTTCATCTACAAGCCATACTTTTGCATAACCACAATCTCCAAATTTTTCACTGATATGGTTATATGCACGATTAATCATCTCATTTAAATCTAATTCTGGATAATGTTTAATTGTATAAGCATGTGTTCTTTTTAAAGAAGATATAATATCAACATTTCTATCCGCCGAAGATATTATTTTACCATAAACACTTCTAGGTTCATGGTCTAAACTTGCTCTATGATCTTCAATCGCATCTTTAATTATTCCTCTTTGTTCATATGTAAAAAATTCTTTCATCTTTTCATTCAGGTAGAATAAATTAGCTGATAATACTTCATGATTGTCTTTATCAATATGATGCGCTAAATCATGAAAAGAAGCTACTACATAAACCATGTTAAGATCTATATTTTCAAATTGATTAGCAAACTTAAAACTTCTTCCAATTACATACTTTATATGATCAATACCATGTCCTGAATCATTATTGTCATATATTGGAAATATTTTTTCTTCAACGTACTTCTGTAACTCATTATTTATTTTATTCATTATTTAACCTCCTCTAAATACCAAATCATTTAATATATTCTCATTGAATAACACACAATATAATTTTAAAACTACTAACATTATACGTTAAAATATATATTTTTTCTATGCTTTATTTGAAATATCTAATTAAGTTATATTTTATTCATTAATTTTTATTTTATATTTAACAATTTTCTTTGGTAAATTAATATGTATGCTAGTGTTAATGAACCAATCAGATATCTTAAATTGGTGTATGGTAATTATTTATCAAAATCAATACTATTAGATGCATCCATAACATTTTCATATGCAGTTAAAACAAGTAAATACTTTGTCATTGCACATATTACGACAATAATATTGTTTGGTAAAAAAAATTAATGTATATTCTAGAAATCTTATTCCAAATTTTATTATGATATATAAAAATTTAAATAATCATTAAAATATCATCTAGGGAATATTAAAAAATTTAGTTACAAAAAAGGACTAGAAGAAGGTTTATAGGGATGAATAAAAGTGAATTTGATAGAACAAATATATTTAATATAGGAAAACCAAACATAAATTTTGGAAAGTATTTTTTATAATTTTTTTAATTATAATAAATATAAAAACTTTTTAATAAATATAAATTATGATATACTTTTATAAAGTATAGGAGTAAAGTAGTATGAAAGATTTTTATCAAAAATATATTAATGAAAAACATTCATTTGACAAAATAACAATGCTTGGAATATTTAGTTTAATAATTGTAATTGCAGGAACAATTGGTTTTATATATGAAGTAATATTTTATTATTTCAATTTTGGAATGAAAGATATCTATTGGAGAGGTGGAAATTTTCTTCCATGGATAAATATTTATGCAACAGGAGCTATTTTAATATATTTTTTAACATATAAACAAAGAAAAAGTCCATTAAAGGTATTTTTTATAAGTTTAATATCATGTGGTATTTTAGAATATATATCTGGACTTGGAATATATGTTTTAGAAAATGGTAGAAGATTATGGAATTACAATGTTGAAATACTAAATTTTGGTAATATTGGTGGATTTGTATGCTTAAGAAGTGTCTTATTTTTTGGAATAGCTGGATTAATGCTTATGTATATTGTTGTACCAATTTGTTTTTACTTAGCAAAAAAATTAAAGAAAAAAACCTTTTTAATAATCAGTTTTTCTCTTTGTTTTATAATATTATTTGATGAATTTTATAACTTAATATTTTATAGAATATTTAATTTACCAAAGTCATCAACTATTTATAAAAAAATTGGAATAAATTATATTAAACTTAAACAAGGATAAAAAAATCTAATGTCAATTCATTAGATTTTTATTTTTTTAATAGTTTTCTTTCTTTATTTCAAAATAACTTTGTGGATGATTACATACTGGACAAACATTTGGAGCTTTTTTACCAACAACGATATGACCACAATTACGACATTGCCAAATACGATCTCCATCTTTACTAAATACAAGTTCATTATTTACGTTGTTTAAAAGTTTTCTATATCTTTCTTCATGTTCTTTTTCAATAGCCCCTACTGCTTCAAATAGGTATGCAAGTCTATCAAAACCTTCTTCTTTAGCTGTTTTAGCAAATTCAGCATACATATCAGTCCATTCATAGTTTTCACCTTCTGCTGCATCAAGTAAATTTTCACTTGTACTTGGTATTTCTCCACCATGAAGTTCTTTAAACCACATTTTTGCATGTTCTTTTTCATTGTTAGCTGTTTCTTCAAAAATAGCAGCTATTTGTTCATAACCATCTTTTTTTGCTTTACTTGCATAATATGTATATTTATTTCTTGCTTGACTTTCACCAGCAAATGCTTTCATTAAATTTTGTTCTGTTTTTGATCCTTTTAATTCCATTATTTATCTTTCCTTTCTTTACAATCACTACAAATTCCTTTAAAAGTAATTTCACAATCTAATACTTTATTATTATCAATACTATCAATATTTTCTAAGTAATTTGAAAAAACATCTATGACTTTATAGCACTTAATACAAACAAAATGGGAATGTTTAAGCATCTTATCAAATCTATCTACATTGTCAGGCATTTTCAACCTTTTAATTTTAAATTCAGAAACCAATAGATTTAAATTTCTATATACAGTTCCTAAACTTATATTGAGGATATTTTTTCTACATTCTATATAAATATCATATGCAGTTGGATGCGAAAAACTTTCATTAATTATTTTTAAAATAAGTTTTTGTTGTTTTGTTGTTCTCAAATCAGATCTCCTTAATAGTAATGATTACTATTTAAGTATATATTATTACTAAAAAAAAATCAAGATTTTTTCAAAATATTATACATTTATTTGACAAAAACATATTATTATAATAAATTATATTTAAGGAAGTGGTTTTGTGAAAGATAGTGATTTAACAAGATATAAAAATTCTATTTCAAATATACCAACTTATTCTAAAGAAGAAGAAAAAGTTATATTTGAAAAATTTAATAAAAACAAAAATGATATAAATTTAAGAAATGAAATTATAAAACATAATTTAAAATTAGTTACATCAGTTGTATATAAGTACTCTAATAATAAAAATTCTATTTCTGATTTAATAAGTTATGGAAATGAAGGTCTTATATATGCAGTTGATCATTTTGATCCAACTTTAGATATTGCTTTTTCTACGTATGCTATATCATGTATAACTGGAAAAATACTATTATATATTAACAAATTAAATTATCCATTAAGTACATCAAGAAAATTTATTAAATGTATGGAAGAGTTTGAAAAATATATATATCTTTACTACTCTATACATAATAAATATCCATCAGATGAAGAAATAATTGAAAAACTAAAAATAAAGAAAGAAATTTTAAATATTTTAAAATGGTATCCACGAAGTATGATAAATTTAAATGCTCCTGAAAAAGATGATACCACGACAACGTTTGAAGAAGTAATACCAGATGAGAATTGTAATATAGAACTTGAAGTTGAAGATAAAATACATGAATCAGAAATGTTAAAAATAATTGATAAAATACTAACTAAAAATGAAAAAAGGATCTTTTTAAAATATATCGAAGATAATAACTTTACATCTATTTCTAAGAAAACAGGTGTTTCTAGGCAAAGAGTTTATCAAGTAGTAACTAATAGTAAGAAAAAAATATTAGCAAACAAAGATTTTAAAAAATTATTAAAATAAAAAGCAAGTTAATCTTGCTTTTTAAAATGGCATTTTTAAGTTTCCACTTTTTAACTGTTTCATCATTAATTTCATTTGTTCAAATTGTTTTAATAATCTATTAACTTCCTCTACACTTCTTGAACTACCTTTAGCAATTCTTTGTTTTCTAGTAGCTTTTAAAACCTCAGGATGTCTTCTTTCATAAGGAGTCATAGAAAGTATTATTGCTTCAATATGTGCCATATCTTTTGGATCTACTTTTACACCTTTTAATTCTTTTGGAACACCAGGTAACATTTTAATAATATTTTCAAGAGGTCCTAACTTTTTAATTTGTTTCAATTGACCTAAAAAATCATCTAAATCGAATTTACCACTTTGCATTTTCTTAGCAACTTTCATAGCTTCATCTTGATCTATTACTTCTTCTGCTTTTTCTAGCATAGTCATTATATCGCCCATACCAAGAATTCTTGTTGCCATTCTATCAGGGTAAAACTCCTCTATACCATCCATTTTTTCTCCTATACCAATAAATTTAATAGGAATATTTGTTAAATGTCTTATTGATAAAGCTGCACCACCTCTAGTATCACCATCTAATTTTGTAAGTATAGCTCCTGTAAGGGGTAAATTTGAATTAAATCCCTCTATTACATTTATAGCATCTTGACCAGTCATACTATCTACCACAAGTAATATTTCTTGTGGTTTTACTTCTTTATTAATGTTATTTAATTCTTCCATGAGTGGTTCATCTATATGAAGTCTACCAGCTGTATCTATTAATACATAGTTATAACCATTTTCTTTAGCATATTTTATAGCATTCTTAGATATTTCAACAGGATTATTATTTCCTTCATCATAAACTTCTATATTAAGTTGACGCCCTAATTGTTTTAATTGATCAATAGCCGCAGGTCTATAAACATCACAAGCAACAAGTAAAGGCTTTTTATTATGTTTTTTTCTTAATCTAAGTGCAAGTTTACCAATCATAGTAGTTTTACCAGTACCCTGTAAACCTACTAACATTAATACTGCAGGATTTCCATCTAAATTTAAGTCTTTTTTTTCTCCACCTAGAAGCTCAACTAATTCATCTTTAACTATTTTTACAAACATTTCACCAGGTTTTAAACTTTTTGTAACTTCTTCACCTAATGCTTTTTCTTTTACGTTTGCAATAAACTCTTTAACCACTTTATAATTTACATCAGCTTCTAACAAAGCTAATCTTATTTCTCTTGTAACTTCACTTATATTATCTTCAGTTATTTTTCCATAACCTTTTATTTTATTAATAGCGCTTTGTAATCTATCTCCTAAACTTTCAAACATTTTATCACCTTTACTAATTATACATTATATACTATTTAAAAAGCAATCTTTACTTGTTATAAAAAAACAACTGTGGTATAATTTAATTGGAGGTATGTTATGAAAAGATTTTGTGTCAATTGTGGAAAAGAATTAAGCGAAGGTAGTGATATTTGCCTAAACTGTGGGAAAATGGTAAATTCAAATCCTCAAAATGTTCAACCAGCACAACCAACTGTAAAAACAAATGGTTTAGCTATAGCTGGATTTGTAGTATCATTATCATCATTACTAATTAATTTGTTTGGTATTGTTGGTGCTGTCGGAACTATTTTATCTAGTATTGGTTTAGCAAAATTAAAGAAAAATAACGAAAAAGGATTTGGACTTGCTCTTACTGGTATAATTGTTGGAGCATTTAGCATAATATATGGAATATATCAAACAATACTTTTCTTTAGTGCATTAGCAACTTGGTCATTCTGGTTATAAAATAAAGTTGTTAATAAAATGTAACCTATAAAGTAAACTCTAAAAAATAAGAAGCTACTTTTATAGGTTTTTATTTTTATTAATGTATAAACAATAATTTTTTAATATAATTATAAATTAGATTATTTTTTGTTTAAAAAGTACAAAAAAATACAAATTAGTATTATAACTTGTATTTTTTTTGATATTTTGGCTTTATTTTTTATGCTGTATTAATATATTGTTTGTAAAGTATTAATTATACAGTCTATTTATTTACATTTGGGTAATTTAATCCAACATCAAGTTCTTCCATAACGCCATCATTATCTGTATCGTACTTAAATGTATATTCATATTCATTTGTCCATGCAGTAAAATTTAATTGAAATTTATTAAATTTAGAGCGTGTTACTTCAATATATCTTGTTTCTCCAGGATAATTATTATCATACACTTCTATTTTAAATTTATTAGAATCATTTATATCTTGAATTAATCTTATTGAATTAATAGCATGATTTCCTGCTACAGATGTAACTAATGGTGTTCCAGATGATAAACCTGAATTTAATTCTTCAAATGCTTTGTCTGGATCAGATGCGAATGATGTTCTAGCATCTTCTAACTGAAGAATAAATAATCTCCATATCGCACTTAACACTTGACTATCATCTTTTTTTACGGCACTTTCAAATTTTTCATCATCTATATTTATCATAGCACTTTGATATTTAGAAAAATCTTTATCTTTCCTATCATAATTTTTTACACTAATAGTTGCACCAATGTTAATTAAATTATCATAATACTCTTTTTTTATCATCCAAGTATTATTTTCAATCCTATCTCTATAATCACCTGGAGCTTCATAAAGATAATATGTAAGAGTTTGATTTGAAGTTTTAAAATCATATAACTTACCATATGAAGCAAAATAAGTGTTTTTTAAATCATAACCATTTGATGCTTGACCTTGTTGAAATATAGTAGATTTATCTGCATAACCTAAACTCATAGGTAATTCTTTTTTATAATATAACATTGCAAATGTTGCCATTCCATAGCAATGTCCTCCATTTGATTTATTACTGTTAAAATTAGCGAATGAGAAACCATCTCTATTAACAATAAATCCTGAATCTGCTTGAATCATACCGTCAACCTTATTATCACCATCAGTATCCACATAATTATAATTAATATCTGCTCCTACTAGTGAATAAATTTCATCTAATGCAGAAGAATCACTTGCATTGTAATAATCACATCCTGTTGATTCAGCTATATCATTTAAATCATTAGTATCTATTTCTTTTCCTATACCAATAACACAAATTTTTACATTTTTTTCTTTTGCATTACTAATAATTGTATTTTTGTTTCTACTTAGACTTCCTTCTGTATTTTTACCATCCGTTAATAATAATAAATAATGCATACTTTTATCGGAAGAAAATTCATTTATACCACTTTCCAATGCAGTAATAATATTTGTTCCATTAGCATTGCTTGACCAATTACTTTTCATAGAATTAACAGATTCTTTAACGTCCGTTTTTGAATCAGTTAATTTCTTTAAATTTACATAGTTACCTGAGAATTCCGCAACACCAAATTTATAGTTTCCAGTAAACATGTCAACTAATTTATTTGTTAATGATAATCTCTTAAATTGTGTGTCATTTCCTATTGCTCCTGTACTTGCATTATAACCCGCATCAATCATTTGCTGTAAACTATACATTGAAACAGAATTATCAATTACAAACATTATTTCAGAATCAAGATTTGTTAATACAGTGTTTTTATCACCAATTACATACTTAGAAAAATGTTTTAAAGTAACAATAAGCAATTTATTTTCTTTATCTACTGTAGTTGGTATTTCTTCTAATTGTTTAGTTTCTTCATTAAAATAATAAAGTGTTAAATTATCTTCTGTTAATCCTTGAGCAGTTATCTCTTTCAAATCATATTTTATTTTAACTGTTGCACTTTTTATAGTTCCATTAGTATAAAAATTATAAATTTTATCTAATAAACCATTCATATCAGAAAAAGTAGAATTACTAAAAACATCTATTGTAGAACTAGCTATATTACCATTTCCTGTTATTGATAATTCTACACCTAATTTTTCATTATCAATAGTATATGTTAACTCTCTTTCGCCGTCCTTAATTCCATCCCCTTTTGAATCACTTTTCAAAGGATCCAAACCTAAATCTAATTCATCGCCATCATTTATTCCATCGTTATCACTATCTGCTTTTAATGGATCTGTTTTTGTTACATTTATTTCATAATAATCACTTATACCATCTCTATCAGTATCAGCTAAATTAGGATTTGTTCCTAATTCTTTTTCTTTTGCATTCGTTAATCCATCTTTATCATTATCTGCTGTTGTATCATCTACTTCACGCTTTATCATACCTGATAAAGCATTTGAATCTGTATCATTTAATTTTATAACTTTAACTTCTTTGGTAATTTTTTTACCACTTGGCGCTATTGCTGCAATCGAATAACGACCTTCTTCTTTTGGTAATTCCCATTTTACAGTAGTACCATCTGCAACTATATTTCCATCATTTGTTTCAAACTTTATATCAGTTATTTGTCTTTCTTCTTTGTCATAAGCTAAAACATTTAACGTTAATGTTGTTGGTTCAGTATGGGTTACATTAATATCTCCAGTTTCTTTGTCCCAACTGATTTTTGTAAAATCATAAAGATTATTAAACAAAACTAAGCCCAATATTAACGCAAAACAACAAGAACCAACAATCGCTAATTGTTTTTTATATTTAATTACAAAGGTTTTAATTTTTTCAATTATTAATTTAAAAAATTGTTTACTTGATTTTGATAATTTTTCTGACATCGTCTGATTTGAAAGATTTTGTTCTATTGAAGTGTTTTGTGATTGTATATCTTGTTGTTTTTGTATCATATTTCCACAATTTGGACAGAAATCTTCATCACCATTTAATTTATTTCCACAATTTTGACAAAACATTTTACCCTCCTTACCTAAAGAAGCAACTAATATAAATAATTAGTTGCCCCTTTTCATTTTTTCTAAAATAATTATATTTTAGAAAATCATTATAATTGTTATAATTAATTTCAACAACTTGCTCTATTCTTATAAATTTTTAAATATTCACTAATATAGTATACATTGTTTTTAATTAACCAACATTAGCTACATATACTTGTTTAAATTCAGTATTATAATATGTTGTTTTACCATCTTTTGTAATAGCTACATAATTTGAACCAATTGATATTTCATCAGATTTATCAAAATCCATTGATTTACCAGTCAATAAATTATAAATTTTGTATTCTTTTATATAACTATCTTCACCATATAAATTTATTCTAATAAACGTACTATCATCATAACTAGATACATAATTTGAATCAAATGTTGTAATTGATTTAGAATTTTTTATATTATATAATACTAATTTTTTGTCTTTTTCCAATAAAACTAATTCTTTACCTTTTGATTTCATATAATTAAATAAATTAATTTTCAAATATTCAATATCATTATATTCACATGGAACAATAACTTTATCACCAGACATTATTCCATATTTTCCAGAAACCGAATATTCCTTGAATCCATAACTTTGTTCAAGTATATCTACTGATGAAGTTGATCCTGATGGTTCTTCATCTAACATTTTTTTATTTTTAACATCATAATAATAATTTCTTTTTGATTTACCTAATTTTTCGTAATCAGATCCATAATCAATTTTTAATATTTGATTTTTATAATCATAAACGCTTACTTCATCAACAACTTCTGTTGTTTGATATGCTAATTTGTTATTTATAAAGAATAAATATTTTCTTTTTTCATATCCATCGTCTGTTTTGTGATTATAATAGTAGAAAATTCCATTTAATTTTTCATATATATAATAGTTATCTACATTTTCAGATGTAAATAATATATCACCAGTTTTCAATGAAACTATCATTTCTTTTTTAGTACTATATGCTGTTACTACTGCATATAAATCATCTTCATTATAATAATTATCAGAAATGCCCACATTAATTGATAAATCAGGTATAGTAAATACTTTTTTACCTTTATAATTTACAATTCCAGACTCATTTTTCAAACTATCAGTATACATAAAATATCCATTTGATATATATTTAACGCTTGTTCCTTCTCCTAAAACTTTGTTAAGTTTAGAATCATAAAGCACATCATCTACAACCCATAAATCATACTCAGAATAATATTTTGTACCATAATAACTTTCTGATGTTAATTTGACATTTCCTTTTTTATCAATAATTTCATAAAGAGTTTTATTATAAGAATCTTTATTTGGATTATCCACAGACACAAGTGCATAATCTCCATAAAAATCATCAGCACTATTATATTGCGGTTCTATCATTGTTTTACCATCAGATGTTATATAACCATATTTTTCATTATTTTTTACAACAATTGGTTTTTTAGGATCAAAAATAGAATTTAAATTTGCAACATTTTTGTTAGATCCAAAAATTTTAAAAATGAAGAATCCAACGACACCTACTAAAATTAATAATACTAAAACTATTAAAATTATCTTTTTACCTTTTGGTTTTCCTGTAGAAAAATCTTGATTAAAGTTTGATCCATAATTTTGTGCTGAATTAAAATTTTGATTATTAAAAGTATTTATATTAGGATCTATATTATTCATAGAATTAAAAGTATTTAAATTCGAATTAGTAGTTGGAATAGATGTTGAATTAATATCATTATTTATATTATTCATTGCATTTAATTGTGAATTTCCATTATTTGTATTATTCATTGTATTTAATTGTGAATTTGTTTCATTATTTATATCATTTGAAAAATTATTGTTATCCATATTTCTTTCCTCCTAACCAAACATGTTCATTATATTATTCAAGCCATCTAATTCGCCTGTGATCGAACTCATAAATACTTTTATACATAAATAATAAGCAACTATTCCTAAAATTGATAAACAAACTAAATTAAAATAACATTTTACATTTCCTTCTAATAATATTTCATTATTAATTACTTCATAAATAATAATCACTGTATAAACTACGCCTATTATAATAACTGGTATTTTTAAACCAACCCAAATTAATGATAATAGTGGTGCTAATATTAATGAACATATTAATAATGGTATTATTGCCAATGCTGAAATTCCAAGTAATCTTGAAAAATTTGTTTGTTTTTTTATTATCAAACTACCTAAATAATATACAACAGCAATAGCAACAATAATTCCTAGATAAATTAAAAAGTTTTTCCCTATTGTTTTTAAATAATCTAAATTTTTTAAATTTTCCCAGATCCAATTAGTTTTATAACCACCTGACGTCCAATCAAAACTTTTTACTCTAACTACACTTAACATTGAAGATATTAAATTAATTAAAGTTGCTCCTACAGATATGATTAAAGACAAAATTACAGAATTTTTAAATCCATTAAATTTATTTAATTCTTCTTTAAACGCTGTAAACGGTTTTAATATAACTGCTAAAATTATGAAAAAGTAACTCATAAACGATACTTTAGCACCAGACGTGCTCGTATTTGACAAATTATTCATAGGTTGTGATATAGTATCAAAATTTTGAAAACTATTTTGATTTAAAGTTTTATTTATAGGTTCATTTAATACTTCTTGATATGAAGATCCTGGCATTGATTGTATAGGTTGTCCTTCATTTAAGCTTTTCCCACATTTTATACAAAATTTAGAACCAATATTATTTAAAGTTCCACAATTTTGACAATTCATAAATTAATCCCTCCTTTATTAATGTTAATATTAGAAACAAAAACATATGTAAGTTAATTCTACATTTATGATAATAATTCCTATTTTTACTAAATTATCATTTAGTTTTACATTAATTATTATTTCTTTGCTTCTAATTAATATTTATGTTTTCTTATAGATTATGATATTTAATAAACATAATAAATTCAGTTAATAAAAACAGTTGTGATTTCAATCATCAAAAATTTTTATTGAATTATTCTTCTAAACTTTTGATATATGATCTTCCATTTTGTATAATTTGAAAATAAAATTGATAAAAACTTAACCTTAAACAATGAATTTTAACATAAAGCATTTATAAATACTTTAATAATAATTTTTTTATTTCTTTCTCTAATTTATTTTGTTTATTATGAATAGTAGAATTATGAATATAAAAGTTTTTGAAATAAAACAGTCTGATTATTATTAATTATTTTTCAATTTAGAACAATACTCACCACCTTAATTTTTAAAAATATACTTTCAAAGATTAATAATTGCAAGAAGCTGTAAATAATATAAGCATTTAAAACAACTAACAATAGTCAATAAATCATAATACCATCTTATTTATTTTTATATTACACTTATTAAAACGCATAGTTTTAAACAAATCAAAAACAAAATTATTTATAAACCTCTACTCTTAATCACTCCTATTCTTTTTAATTATAACATAATTTTAATAAAAAGTTACACTAATTTTATAATTTATTCCAACGTTGAAAACTTTATTTTTCACTAAAATACATACTTCAATTTATTAAATAAAAATTTTTTTAATCTTTATAGTATATTAATTATAAAAAATGTTCAAAAAAAGTACATTCTCTTTAGAATGTACCCTTTATCAAAAATAAAAATACTTATTTAGTTTCTTCTGTTTTTTTAATTACTTCTTTACCTTTGTATGTTCCACAATTAGCGCATACTCTATGTGGTCTAATTTCTTTACCACATTTAGGGCATTTTACAGTAGAATTTTCACTAATTTTATAATGAGTTCTTCTCATTCTACCTCTAGTTTTACTAACTCTTCTAAATGGTACAGCCATTCTAACACCTCTTTCTTATAACAAATCTTTAAGTTTTTCTAATTCAGGATTTGTTTTTTTTCTTTCATTTGTAACAAACTCCCAGCCATCACCTTTAAGATTTGAGGTATTGGCATCTTTTGAAACAACTTTCATTGGAATTTCCATTAATATATTTTCCCATATTATCGGTAAAATATCAAGTGTATTTTCATCTTTTTTTAAATTTTCTGTTGTTTCTTCACATATTTCTTCAAGAGATTTATCAAATTCTATTGAAAATGGATAATTAACAGGTTTTAATGTTATCGCACAAGGTAATACCATAACACCATCTATTTTTAAATGAAGTTCTACATCATCTAAACTATTTTTTGTTATTTCACCTTTAATACTAACATCATCTAATTTAATTAAATCTGTTTGTTTTAAAAATTCTTCACCAAATGAATATTTAAAATCTATATTAATATATTCATCTATATCATTTTTTAATCTTACTAGATCAATTAACATATTTATCACCTGCCAACTACTTAATTATACATAATATTTAGTTTTTTTTCAACTAATTTTGTGCTATTATATAAAAAGGTGAAACGAATGAAAAGTATTGGAATAATATGTGAATATAATCCTTTTCATAATGGGCATTTATATCACATAAAAAAAATTAAAGAAATGTATCCTGATCATACAATAATACTTGTTATGAGTGGTAACTTTACACAACGTGGTGATGTCAGTATTTTAAATAAATGGGATAAAACAGATATCGCACTTGAAAACAAAATCGATTTAGTTGTTGAACTTCCATTCATATTTTCTACTCAATCAGCAGATATTTTTAGTAAAGGTTCTATTGAAATACTTAATATATTAAAAGTAGATAAAATAGTATTTGGTAGTGAATGTAATGATATTAATATTTTAACTGAGCTTGCTCATACACAAATATATAATAAAGAATATGATAAATTAGTAAAAAAATACATCGATGAAGGAATAAACTACCCCACTGCAATGTCAAAAGCACTAACTCATTTTAATAACTATAAAATAGATTCTCCAAATGATTTACTTGGATTATCTTATATTAAAGAAATTTTAAAACAAAAAAGTAACATTGAACCCATATGTATAAAAAGAACTAATGATTTCCATTCAAACGAATTAAAAGGTAACATTGTAAGTGCAAGTAGTATTAGAAATGCTTTAAGAAATAAAAAAAGCATTAAAAAATATGTTCCAAATAATTGTTTAAAACATTTGAAAAAAAGCACAGTTTTTACAGAAGATTACTTTGAATTATTAAAATATAAAATTTTAACTTCTAAGGATTTAAGCATATATCAAACAGTAGATGAAGGAATAGAAAACAGAATAAAAAAATATATTGTAAGTTCTAAAAATTTAAATGAACTTATAGAAAATATTAAAACAAAAAGATATACATATAATAAATTAAATAGAATGTTTATCCATATCTTATGTGATTTTACTAAAAACGAAGCAAAGAAACATAGAAATATTGAATATATAAGAATACTTGGATTTAATAAAATAGGTAAAAATTATTTAAATAAAATAAAAAAAGAAACTAATGTTCCTATTATTACTAATTTTTCTTCTATTAAAAATGAAATGTTATCTATTGAATTTAGAACTACATGTGTATATGCATCAATTTTTGATGAAGAAAACAAAATAAAGATAATTGAATCTGAATTTAAAAATAAACCAAAAATGAAAGATTAACTTTCATTTTTATTTCTTTTTGCATTAAACATATATTGAAGCGCTAAACCACAATTTTCACCATAATGATCTATTGAATATTTTTTAATTTCTTTTATAGTTTTAATATTATGATTTTCTAACATATATTTTTTTATCCATGTATCGATTGGAAAAACATCAAATCTAGCATACCCAAACAAAAGTATACAAGAAGCAACTTTTTCTCCTATTCCTTTATTATTCATTAAATATGCTAAAGCATCATTAGTATTCATAGTGTCTATATTTTGTAAATCAAATGTTTTATTATTAATTTTATTTACAATTTCGTATATATATTCATCCCTAAATCCAGTTTTTAGGTTTCTTAATTCTTCTTTAGTACAATCTCTCATTTCTTGTGGAGTTGGAAATAAATAATACCTTTTATTTTCAAACATAACTTCTTTACCGTACTTTTCTGATATATTGTTTACTACTTTAGATATCATAGGTACTCTATTATTAGCAGAAATTATATATGAAATAATTGTTTCAAATTTATCTTGTTGTATCATCTTTAATCCATTTGATTTTTCTATTGAGCTTTTTAGATCTGGATTATTTAATATTATTTTGTTATTTATTTTCTCGTAATCTCTATTTAAATCTAAATAATATTTTATAACGTTTTCTAAATTTTCTTCATTATTTGATGTTACATATAAATTATCATTTTCTTGTTTAAGTTTTACTACTCTATCTTTTAAAATTATTATAAATGAATCATTTTCTTCTATAAATCTAAATATTTGTCCACATGTTACTGTATCTTTTAAATTAAAATTATTTACTTTAATTTTTATCATTTATTAATTCCTTATATATTCTACCTTTCTCTTCAAAGTTTTTAAAAGCATTATAACTAGAAGCTGCTGGTGACATTACACAAATATTTTTTGTAACTTCTTTTGCTTTTTTTACTGCGTCTTCTAATGTTTCAACCATATAAACATTTTTTGATTTTATTTCTTTTCCTATTTTATATCCTGTATCTGGCATACAAATAAAGTTTTTGATTTTGCTTTTATTAAAGAAATCTATTAAATCATTATAATCTATACCTCTATCCATTCCTCCGAATATAATTGTATCAACATCTTTTAATGCTTCAACACAATTTATTGTAGCTTCTGGTATAGTAGCTATTGCATCATTATAGTATTTAACACCATTAATTGTTGCCACATATTCCATTCTATGTTCTAGTGGTTTAAATTGATTTATAGTATTAATTGTTTTTTGTAAATCTAATTTAAGTAATTCACTTAATCTTAATACAAACATAATATTTGTTAAATTATGTTTTCCAAGTAATAATCTTTCACTATTTGAATCATATATTTTCTTATTATCATAGATTACATAGTTATTTTCTATTTTAAATTCTTTGTTTATATCAATTAAATTAGTTATATAATTTCCATTTTGAACATATTTATCTAATGTTTCATTTGATGAAGTATATAATCCATAATCACTATTATCTTGGTATTTAAACATATTTAATTTAGCTAAAAAATAGTGTTCTTTTGATTTAAAAAAATCCAAATGTTCTTCAAACAAATTAAGTATTATTCCAATATGTGGTGAAGTTTTAACATACTCTAATTGAAGAGCAGCCATTTCTATTACAAGTTTACTATTTTCATTAAATTTTTCTATATAATCAAATATAGGTATTCCTATATTTCCAAGTAAATAAGCATCATATCCTTGATCTTTTAATACTTTAAAAATTAAACTTGTTGTTGTACTTTTACCTTTTGTACCTGTAATTCCTATAACATTTTGTTTATAAAAATCAAGTGTTAAACCTAATTGTGATGTTATTTTATCTTCAAATTTTGATATATCTAAATCTTTAAATTTAACTCCTGGTGATTTAATTATTAAATCGTATTTTTCTAGATTATCTAAATAATTTTTTCCAGTAATAATTTTTAAGTTTTTATCATTTTTTAATTCTTCATTTAATTCAAGTAATTTTTCATTTCCATCAAGTATTTCTAATTCTTGATTATTTAAATATTTTCTAATAAATTTATATGTGGATTTTCCTTCTCTACCAAAACCTACAATAGCAATTTTTTTATTTTTTAAATGTTCTAATATTTTATTATACATTTTCTTACCTCCATTTTTTTAATTCACTTTTTAATAAGTTTTCAAAATAAGGATTTAAATTATTTTCTCGATTGTATTTATTTTCTAAATTTTTATTGTTATTATTAATTATCGGGTTTTTTGTTAGCTTATGCTAACTGTAGTTATTTAAATTTTCTAATTCAAAATGTTCTTTATAATATTTAAGTAAATATGGTTGCTTATCTAATTTACTTATTGTTTTAGTTATTGCATACCTTACTTCTTCATATGTTCCAACACATTCAAATGGTTTTGTTTTTCCATAACCTGTAAGTTCAATAAAAATATCTAGCAAATCTTCTTTTTCAAATAAATCTTCTCCAAAAATTTCAATTAATTTTTCTTTATATAAGAATGGGCTTAATATTATATAAACAAATAAACATTTTGGACAAGAACAACACCAATGCCAAGGTTCTTTTTTGCTTCCAACATTACAACTTTTAAATATTTTATGATATTTTTCATAATTAGAAAATAACATAGCTATTTGATATTCACTTAATGGTCTAAGTAAACTAAAGTACTTAATATCAATTTTAAAATATTTTTTTGTATATTCATTAAAATCACATTCAAATTCATATGTTTTGGAATATTGATGGTTTATTTTTGTTCCATCCACATTTGATTCATTAGCGCTTGATTCATTTGAAAGTAATATATATTTTTTACCAGTTATATATGCATTAAAATATGAAAGAAAAGCAACTAGAGCTGAAAATGGTGTATGTCCATTTATAAAGCCTTGTTTATTTAGTTCTATTAAATTTTTATCTATTGTTCTTTTTACTGTTACAATTTTTTCATTTGAATATCCAGCTGTTTGTGCACAACTTAATGTTACTTGTTTTGGGTTAATTATAAAACACAAGTTATCTTCAAAATCTGATTTCATTATTTCTAATGTTACATTTGAATCTTTTCCACCACCTATTGGAATTAAATTACCATTTCCAACATAGTTTGGAATTTCTATATTTTGTTCTTTTAACTCACATTTTATATTTATAAAATCGTCATAATTTGGAGTTATACCATTTGTATAAAATAATTCTCCAAGTCCATAAAAATATAGTTTTTTAAAAAATTCTATTTGTTCTTTATTTATATATCCTGCTTTAATTATAACATTTTTACTACAAGTTGCTTTCCAATAACTAACTAGTTCTACTAAACCTATATGAAATATTAAGTTTTTAGTAAATGAATCTATCTTAAATTTTTTTACTTCTAATGTAGGTTTATATTGAGTTAGTGAAGGTACAATAAAGTTATATATAATTTTAGTGGTATTTTCTAATTCTTCTATTTCATAGCTATCATATATGAATGTATCATATTCATTTCTAAGTTCATTATATTTATTCATTATATCACCTATATATATTATACAATAGTTTACTTATTTTGTAACAAAAAAAGAATTACTAAAAATAGCAATTCTTTAATCAACTTCACATATTAAATTTAATTTAAACTAATTCAAATCATTTTTTCATAAAAAAACATCACCTATTCTATCCATATTTTAGTATACTCACTAATAATACGTCAAGAATGTGATATTTTTATTTACACACTAAATCCGTTGTTAAAACTATGTGGCTTGGATTATTATATCGATCAATTTTTGTATCATTCATTAATTTTGTATTTACATCATAATATATATATCCATAATCTCCAGTTGATATTTTATTAATTTTTAAATCAGCTTCTTTACCTTCTATTTTAGAACCACAAATTGATATATTCCCCTGAAAGTTTTCTACAGCAGATGAATTATTACTAACAATATACCCTCCACTTATTTTAATCTCACCAGTGGCGATATCATCATTTACTATGGCTCTACCATATTCATTATATATACATGTTCCAATTGTTGTTTTTGTATCATCTTTACCACAAAAATCTGAAACATTAGCATTGATATTAATAACTCCATTGGCTGTATTTTTTATAGCTTTTGCCTTATAAACACTTGTATTTCCCTCTTTTTTATAAGAAGCAATATATACTTTACCATTTTTATCACTAATATTTATTTTTCCATCATGTACATTCATTATTGTAATATCATTGCTTATATAGGTTCCACCATTTATATTTATAACACCACTAACATTTGAACCATTAAGCACACCATAATCATTACCTATTACTCTAGAATTATATATATCAATACTTCCGTTTGAATTATAATCAAGTGTAACTCCACGATAATTAGAACTAATTAACTCAGAATTTTCGATAATTATTTTTCCAGATGCACCAACATTTGTAACAGCATTATTGGTTTTACTTTCTAATTTGGTATTTTTAATCGTTACTTCACCAGAATTATTTAGTTTAACCGCATATCCATACGCATTAATTTTTGTATCCAAAATAGTTAGTTTTCCTATGCTATCATCATATAAACAATTATCTTCAGTACAAATAAAATTAGAATTTTTTATAATCATATTACTATTTCCAACTGCACCAGCAGCTTTTCCTTTAGATTCTGCTGTTACATTATCTAATTCAACATTTGAATTATAATTTGCAAGCATTGGATAACAATTATTTCCATCATTAGTACAATTTAGTTTAGCATTTTTAATTGAAATTTTACTATTACCAAGAGCTCTAATTGAGTTATAACTACCACCATCTATATTTAAAATTCCATTTTTTGTTACTTCTGCTGAGTTCATATTTCCAGCAATTGATGAGTTTTCACCAATAATAGAAAGTTCTCCAGATATTCCAAATGCAGATGTAGAATCACTACCATTAGATGTTAAATTTTGCCCATTTAAATTAATTGTAACTTTATTTTTTTCACCAACCGTCATTTTTGATTCTATTGTGTCTTTTTTTAACATTAAAACATAGTTTTTTGTATCATCTAAATTATCAAATGTAGTATTTATAGAACTACTCATAGTACAATTTGTGTCATCAAATACATCACTTAATTTTAATGCATTATCATTCATAGATATAGTTACACCGTTATTACAAACTATATTTGTCATCTTACTTATATCATCAGAAATATTAAATTCTGTTTCTATATCATCCTTTACCGTATTTTTATATGTTTTTTTACCAATAACTAGATTAACATTTGCTTCTTTCTTACATCCTTTTTCAGTTAATGTTACTTCTTTACCATCATATTTTACCAAGTATGTATCAAAACATAGTTGTGCACTATTTACAAGTTCATTATTTATACTAAAATTACCTTTATCGGCCATTTGGCCAGAATAACCAACTTCAAAATTCTTTATATTATAATTTCCATTTTTTGTTATTTTACCTTTTGCCTTATTTACAACGATTTGTTCTTCTACAGCCCTTACATATCCAGACATACTTAATTTATAAGTTTCTTTTTTAGAATCATTTATAACTTTTATTATAATAGGAGTAGTTATAGACATTATAATTCCCAAAATCACTATTACAGCAAGTAATTCAACTAATGTAAATCCTTTTTTTTTCATAAAAAAACATCACCTATTCTAGCCATATTTTAGCACACTCACTAATAATACGTCAAGAATGTGATATTTTTATAATTATTCCACACATGAGCCAGTATAATTACTGTTAATAGTTCCACTGGTTGGATTATAAATTTTTAAATCTTTATTTAAATTTGAATAATTTATAATTCCTCCACCATAGTTATGGATATCTAAAAGAGGTGCACTTAATATAGATGAGCAAATATTAATTGTTCCAACACCATTATTAAATATTGCTGCTCTACCTGAACTAACATTTGAATTTTTTATGTTCAAAGTGCCATTTGAACCATTATTTGCTCCCTGATTACCGCCAAAAATAGTTGCCCCATCTACATTAATATTACCTGTATAACGATTTTGTATTCCACCATTAGAAGTATTTTTTGTGTAATCCTTATTGCCTTCTGCATATATACATATTCCACTAGTTGTTTTTGTACTGTCATTTGTACAATTATTTGCTTTATTACCTTTTATATTTATTTTGCCTGATGAATTATTTAATACTGCTGGTTTCCAAATTTGAGCAAGGGAAGAAATATATACTGATTTATTTGATTGTTGTATATTAATTGTTCCAGAGTTAGAATTTGCAATTGCATTTGAATTTTTGCTTATGTAGATACCTGAATTTATATTAATTGTTCCAGAATTAGAATTCACAATTACATTTCCAGTTTCACTGTTAAATTTTCCAGATTCAATACTTAAAGTACCTGTTGAAACAAATGCCACAGCAATATTTTTACCATTTATTTCTGATGATGATATTGTTCCACTTGGAGCATTTTCTGAAAAAGAAGTCTCATTAAAACTAATTCCATTTTTTACAGTTGCAACTATCTTAGAATCTTGGACATTAATTTCAGCCCCAGCTTCATCATTACAGCCTATTCCATATGGACCTTTTATATATGAGTTTTTAACTTCCAACTTCCCTTTATTACATATTGAACTCTTATTATCTGTATTTTCACTTACAACGCTAATATTTTTTAAACTTAAAACAGAATTTTTTTCTGCTCCAATAGTAGCAACATTACTGTTTAATGATGAAGCATTTAGACTGTTATTTAATATAGATAAAGTTCCTAAGTTGTGAATAACAGAAACGTTTGAAGCTGTAATGCTTTTCCCATTTAATTCAATTGTAACATTTTTGGTTTCTTTATTTTCTAAAGTTTTTAATATTTTTTCATCTTTTAACATCAATATATAATTTTTTGTATCATCTAAATTATTAAATGTATCATTTATAGATCTACTCATAGTACAATTTGTATCTTTATAAACATCACTTAATTTTAATGTATTATCATTCATAGATATAGTTACACCGTTATTACAAACTATATTTGTCATATCACTTATGTCATCAGATATATTAAATTCTGTTTCTATGTCATCCTTTGCTACCTTTGCTACATTATCATATTCTTTTTCTCCAATAACTAGATTAACAGTAGCTTCTTTTTCACACCCTTTTTCAGTTAATGTTACTTTTTTACCATCATATTTTACCAAGTATGTATCAAAAAGTAATTGTGCGCTACTTACTTTTTCGTCATATATTTCTACACTACCTTTACTTGGTGCTTTTCCTGATATCTTAACATCAAGATTTTTTATGTTATATTTACCATTCTCTACTTTTTTACCATCTAATTGATTTGATAAAATATAATCATTAACTGCACTTATATATCCATCAGCACTTAATTTATATGATTTTTCATTAGAATCTTTAACTACATTTATTAAAATTGGAGTTACTATTAAAGCAAGTATTCCCAAAATCACTATTACAGCAAGTAACTCAATTAGTGTAAAAGCTTTTTTATCCATAAAAACGCCACCTATTCTTAAGATATTTTAACACACTAACTTATAACACGTCAATAAATGAAAATACAAAAAAACAATCTAATAAGATTGTCTAAATTATAACCATACTCCATAAATAACCGCAGCAAAACAGAAAAGTATTTCAAAGAATAAAAATAATTTTACAATGTTAACTTCATGCCATCCTAGCTTTTCGAAATGGTGATGAAGTGGAGCCATTAAAAATACTTTTTTACCAAAATATCTTCCTGCAATCATTTGAATTATACAAGAAATGGTTTCAATAACAAATACACCTGCAACAACTATTAGTGATATTTCATGTTTAGTTAAAATTGAAATAACTGCCAATGTAGCACCTAATGAAAGAGAACCGGTGTCTCCCATTATTACTTTTGCTGGATATGTATTATAAATTAAAAAGCCTAACAAAGAACCAACTAGAATAAAGCAAAATATTCCAATATCAGAACTACCGGCTACCCAAGTTGTTCCAAAACTAATTATTCCAAAAGCTAGAAATGCAACTGCTGATAAACTTCCTGCTAACCCGTCTAGGCCATCTGTTATATTTACAGCATTACTACTTGCCACTAAAATGAATAATATAAATAATCCATAAAATATTCCCATATCTATTTTAAATCCTAATGAATGAACCTCTAAAACAGTATTATGTCCTGTTTTAATAAAGATTATAAAAAAGACTATAGCTATTATTATTTGGCCAATTAATTTTTGTATTTCTGTAAGACCTATATTATTTTTTCTTTTAATTTTTAAGAAATCATCTAAAAAACCTAATAATCCATAAGATAAAAATATAAACATTATCAAAAATAAATTACTTGAAAACTGTATTTTGTTTAATAATAGTAAAATAACTGTAGAAACAATTGTTGGAATTATAAATATTAATCCACCCATAGTTGGAATTCCTTGTTTCTTTTTATGTATATTTGATAAAAAAATACTTATTGTTTGTTTTGCTTTTATTTTTTTTAAAAACGGTAATAATATAGCTCCAAATATAGCTGTTATTAAAAATGATACCATAAGCGCTAGTGCGGATTTTGCTAAAATTAACATATTGCCTCCTATATATTTTTTTGTACTATTTCTTGATCTGAAAAGTCATATTTTTTATTTCCTATAATTTGATACTCTTCATGTCCTTTTCCCAGTATTAACAGTATATCACTTTTTCCCATAAGTTGTATACCCCTTATTATAGCACTTTCTCTATTTTCTATTATTTCATAATTATTTTTTTGTATTCCTTCTATCATGTCATTTATTATATCTATTATTTTTTCACTTCTAGGGTTATCACTTGTAAATATAACATAATCTGATAAATTAGTAGATATTTCACCCATTATTTTTCTTTTAAATTTATCTCTATCTCCACCACAACCAATCACTGTATATATGTTGTCATATTTAAGTTGTTTTACTGTTTCTAAAACATTTTCCAAAGCATCAGGTGTATGAGCATAATCTATTACAATCATATTATCATTGTATTTTATTTTTTGCATTCTTCCCTTTGGTGCTTCTAACGTTGAAATTATATTTTTTAAAGAAAGCAATTTCATTAATATTACACATATTGTAATATTATATATATTATATTTTCCAAGTAATTTAGTTTCATAATTTTCTTTATTTACACAAAATACTGTATGATCTTTATTTATAACAATATCTGATATTTTATAATCACATTCATTAAATCCATATGTAATAGTTTTATCTTTTACAATAAAATAATCCTTATATTCACTATCTATATTAACTATTGCTTTTCCATAACTTTTTAGCATACTAAATAATTTTTGTTTAGATAAAGCATAATTTTCCATTGTTTTATGATAATCTAAATGTTCCTCTGTTAAGTTTGTAAATACTGCATAATCAAATAGTAATCCTTTTAATCTATCTTTAGATAATGCATGACTACTGGCTTCTAAGGCTACATATTCACACCCATTTTTTTTACACTCTAATAACATTTCGTATATATCTAAAATGTCTGGTGTTGTATTATTCAAATCTTTTATTTTTTCATTTATATAAAATCCTATTGTTCCTATATAACCACATTTTATACCTAAGTTATTTAACATTTGTGATATAAGATAACAACTAGTAGTTTTACCATTAGTACCTGTAATAGCTATCAATTTTAAATCCTTTATTTCATCATAATAATTTTCTTTTAAATAGTTAATTAAATATTCATGAGTATCTTTAACAATTAGTGTATCAACACTATATAATCCTCTTTCACATACTATTTTTTTTGCACCATTTTTAATAGCATCTTCTATATAATCATGACCATCATGTTCATATTTTAAAGCTACAAAAGTATCTCCTTCTTTTACCTTTCTTGAATCAACTTTTATATTCATAAAAAAACACCTCTGATATATAGTATGAATGACTATATATATTGGTGTTTAGTCCATAACTTTATATTCAAAATTATTAGAATTTTTTGTTATTTTTATTTGTGTAGTTAAATCAAATGGTTCGTTAGTTTTAGGATTATTTATATTAGAATCTATATATCCTTTATCTACCAATTCTTGTAATGTGATAACAATTGATTCGTTATCATTAGGTTTTAGTTCTGGATAATCAGTTAAATAGTTTTTAGTGCTTAATTCAATTATATCTATTTGATTTTTGTATAAATCTTCTTTTCCATTTAATAATAATTTATCTACTCCAACAACTGTGATTACTGAAAGAATCGCAAGTATTGTTATAACTCCCATTAATTCTATTAAAGTAAATCCCTTCATATAACCGTCTCCTATATTTTTATAATATCATTTTTAACTTTTATATGCAATAATATATCTTTAATAAATTTATAGTTTCTAACAAAAATAAGAGACAAAAATCTCTTATTTAATAATTATTTTATCATTTTCAACATCAAAATTAACTTCCACGTTTGGTTTTATTTTATTTTGTATAATAGCAGTAGCAATTAATGTTTCAACATTTTTGCTTAAAAATCTTTTAAGAGGTCTTGCACCAAATCTTACATCATAAGAAGAATCAATTATAAATTTTTTAACTTTATCTGAAAAATTAAGTTTTATATTAATATTAGACAATCTGTTTTGTAAATCATTTATAAGTTTATCTAATATATCATAAACAGTGTTTTCATTTAATGAATTAAATATTACAATTTCATCTATCCTATTTATAAATTCAGGTTTAAATGTATGTCTTAATTCTTCCATTACAAGTTCATTTGCATTTTCTTTACCTTCAAGTATGTATTCACTACCTAAATTAGATGTCATTATTATTATTGTATTTTTAAAATCTACTGTTCTACCTTGTGAATCAGTAATTCTACCATCATCAAGTATCTGAAGTAATATATTAAATACATCTTTATGTGCTTTTTCTATTTCATCAAATAATACTATAGAGTATGGATTACGTCTTACTGCCTCTGTTAATTGACCACCTTCATCGTATCCTACATATCCTGGAGGAGCACCAACTAATCTAGAAACTGAATGACTTTCCATATATTCACTCATATCAATTCTTACCATATGACGTTCATCATCAAAAAGTTCATAAGCTAATGTTTTTGCTACTTCTGTTTTACCAACACCCGTTGGACCTAAGAATATAAATGAACCAATTGGTCTATTTGGATCATTAATTCCTGCTCTACTTCTTAAAATAGCATCGCTTACTAATTTAATTGCTTCATCTTGACCCTTTACTCTTTTTTTCATATTTTCTTCTAGTAACAAAAGTTTTTCTTTTTCACCACTTACTAATTTTTTTATAGGTATTTTAGTCCATTTGGAAATAATTCCAGCAATATCATCTTCTTCAACTGTATCACTAAGAATCTGTGATTCATCTTTACTTTTAAGTTCTGCAAGTTCTGTTTCAAGTTTAGGAATAATTCCATGTCTTAATTTAGCTGCATTTTCTAAATCATAATTATTTTCAGCTTGTTCAAGTTTAAATTTTGCTTGTTCTATTTCTTCTTTTTTCTTTGCAACTTTATCATTAATAGCTTTTTCTTCTTCCCATTTTTTTCTTAGTTCTTCTTCATCTTTTTTTAGAACTGCAATTTTATCTTTTATTTCTAGTAAACGTTTTTTACTTATTTCATCAGTATCTTTTTTTATAGCCTGTTTTTCTATTTCTAGTCTCATTATTTTTCGTGTTAATGTATCTAGTTCAACAGGAACTGAATCCATTTGTACTTTTATAGTAGCACAAGCTTCATCTACTAAATCTATTGCCTTGTCTGGTAAAAATCTATCAGTTATATATCTATTAGATAAATTAGCTGCTGCAACAAGTGCACTATCTTTAATATTTACACCGTGATAAACCTCAAATCTCTTTTTTAAACCACGAAGTATAGTGATTGTATCTTCTACTGTGGGTTCGCTTACTATAACTTTTTGAAATCTTCTTTCAAGCGCACCATCTTTTTCAATATATTTTCTATATTCGTTTAATGTTGTAGCACCAATTAAATGTATTTCTCCACGCGCTAAAAGAGGTTTTAGCATATTTCCAGCATCCATAGCACCTTCAAGCGCACCGGCACCAACAATCATATGAATTTCGTCTATAAATAAAATTATTTCTCCTTCTGATTTTTTAATTTCATTTAATACTGCTTTAAGTCTTTCCTCAAATTCACCTCTATATTTAGCCCCTGCTATTAATGCTCCTAAGTCAAGTTCCCAAATATGTTTATTTTTTAAACTATTAGGAACATCTCCTCTTACTATTCTTTGAGCAAGTCCTTCTACAATGGCCGTTTTACCAACACCTGGTTCACCAATTAAAACTGGGTTATTTTTTGTTTTTCTTGATAAAATTCTTGTAATACTTCTTACTTCTTCATCTCGACCTATTACAGGATCTACTTTTCCATCAGTAACAAGTTTTACTATATCTCTACCATACTTTTCAAGTACGTTTTCTAAGTTTTCTTGATAAGGATTTTGATTCATATACATACCTCCTTTTTACTATATATATTGTATGTTATATATTTTTTTTCATACAACGTAATAATTATAGCACAAAAAATAGCACTCGTCAATATAGAGTGCTAAAAATTATAGAATAAACGCATGGATTTTAAAAATTTATGTGTTTATCCTGCTAAAAGATATAAATTTATGGAAATAATTTTAATAATTTTTGTTTTGCTTTTGTGTCTACAAAAACTTTATTCATATTATTTAGTCTAGTATTTATAGCTTTATTAAGCCAAAATTTAACTTCCCAAGGTATATATATATTCTCACCTGGTTTGTTTCTGTTTATTTTCTTTTCTACATTTTCTATAGCTAGGTCAACATTAATATTATTAAAATCTTTAATTATTTTACTAGATAAATCTTGATTTTCTTCACAAAATAAAGAAAAGCTATCTAAAAAATCATCTGCACTCAAAGAATTATCATATAAAAGTTGATATTTAATGTTATTTGTTAATGATTCTATATCATATCCACATTTAAGTTTTAAAATAAAATCATTTATATCATTATTCATTCTAGCCATTGTTGAACAATCATATATAGGTGAAAGATAAAATTCATTATTTTTTTCTATTATTGACCAATTAGAAGGATTTCTATCACTTTCCATTATTAATCCATCAAATGCCCACATTTTAATAAATGATTCTTTGATATTTTTCCTTACATATTTTTGTCTAATTACTCTATCAAGTACATCTAATACTTCAAAAATATCTTTAATTGAATTATTCATTTTACGTCTGTTGTTGTCATATAAAATGCTTTGAATAAATTCCACAATATTTTCTCCTGATAAAATTGTTTCAGTATTTTTATCTAAAAAGCTTTTTGATATTACACCATATTTTCCTTTATATATTCCAATATCATATTCTGCCATTTCAATTTTACATTGTTTTCCTAATTCAGAAGCTAAAAGCTCTGACCATATTTCATAATTCGAAGAGTTTGTTTTAAAAAGATATTCTTCATTTTCAAATAAAAGCCATGTTTTAGGTTTTCTTCCTTTGTTTACTAAATTATTTTCTATTTCTATTGCTTCATCTAATATTATAAAACCGTGCTGATTTCTTACCATACCTAAATTCCCCTACTACTTATTTACAAAGTTTTTCCATTATTATTTAATTGTTTTACTAAAGTCTTACTATTTGTTTTCCAGTTTGAATTAAGCATTGATATAAGTTTTTCTTTGTCAGTTTTGATTAATCCTGTTTTCGTATCATACAAATACATGACTGGTTCTTCACCATCACATGTAAAGCAAAAACAAATAGAAAAATCAAAGGTTTCTTCATTATAATATAAATTAAATATTCTAAATTCAACATTTTCATATAGTAATTCATTTAAAGCCTCTGAAAAAAATCTTATGGCTTCATGTTGTCCATTAAGTTTTACCATAAGAGAATTATTCATCTGAGTTAATAATTGTTTAATGTTTTCTTCAAAACTGTATGAATTATAATCTCTTTTTAATTCTCTTTCTAATTTGAATTTTTCTAACTTTTTTTCAAAAAATTCTTTTTCTTTTTCTATTCCAATATTTTTATCCATCTTTTTTACAAGACTAATTGGAATAATATCATAAGTATTTTCCATATCTGTTGTAAATCCAAAATGTTTTGTTTGAAATTCATTTTGAATTAAATATAAGTCAAGTGTTAAATCCATTAAGTATTTTTCTTCACCATACACAAGTTCTACAGCTTTATGATCTTGAGCATATGCTTTATTTTCTAATTTAAGAGGTATTATTTTAGCGCTCAAATTTGGTATATTTAAATTATTTATAATTGTTGAAAATATTTCTGATATTTGTATACATGTTTGATATCTACTTATAGGTATATTTGGGTTTTGTTTATAATTTAATGGTTCAATACTTTTTTCATATTCTGTTAATATTTTTAAATTATATGAAAAAATTGATCCTAATTTTAAATATATCCATCTCACAATTTCAATAGGTTCTAAATTGTAAGGAACGTTTTTTACTATCATATCTATTTCACCACTTATATCATACTTTTCTGGCATAAATCATCCTCCTAATATGATTTTACCATAGATAATAAAAAAAGCATAATAAATTATGCTATTTCAAGTATTTTTACACTATATTGTCCATTAGGACTTGCTACACTAACTACATCTCCAATTTTTTTACCCATTATTGCTTGAGCAATAGGAGATTCATTAGATATCTTGTTTTCAAATGGATCTGCTTCTTTGCTTCCTACAACCATGTAGCTTTCTGTTTCTCCATCATCAACATATTCTATTTTAACACTTGTACCAATTGATACTTTATCTGTGTCTACTTCTTTAATTACTACTGCATTCTCAACCATTTTTTCAAGTTCAGCTATCTTTGATTCAACTAAAGCTTGTTCATTTCTTGCTGCATCATATTCTGAATTTTCACTCAAATCTCCTTGTGCTCTAGCTTCTTTAAGTGCTAAAATGACTTCTGGTCTTTTTTCTAATTTTAAGAAATCTAATTCTTTTTTTATTTCATCTAATCCTTTTTCAGTTAGATAAATTTCTTTCTTATCCATGCATTTCACCTCTTCTTGTAAGTCCACAAAATAATACTACAATTTAATATTTTTGTCAACCCTAATGTTTAACTTTAATAATATCATTTTTTTCTAATTTTTTATTTATTCTAATTTTTACTATTTGTTTTGGATGATTTACAATTTCTATTAAATTATTTTCTTCATCGTATATTTCATCAATTGTAAATGTTGTAAGTTCTGTGTTTGGCCCAAAAGTTTCTACTATATCACCTTTTTTAAAGTAGTTTCTTTGTTCTATGATTGCTAAATGATTTATAGCATCATAATCTACTACAACGCCTAAAAAGTCTTGATTTGAAACTTCTTGTCTACCATTATAATAACTACAAGTATTGTCATATATATTATTATAAAATTGTGGTACTGAATCTCTATTCGCACATTCTCTTAATATCTTCTCATATTCTATATTATATTTATAATTCTTTTTATCGTTACAATATTCGTCTATTACTTTTCTATATATACTTACTACAGTAGCTATATAATATAAGGAACGCATTCTTCCTTCTATTTTAAATGAGTTAACTTTCAAATCTATTAATTCTGGTATATATGAAAGCATAGATAAATCTTTAGTACAAAATGTAAATGGTTTATTACCCTCTATTTTATTATTAGAATCATCTAATAACTCAAAATCCCATCTACATACTTGACTACATCCACCTCTATTTGAATCTCTGTTTGTAAAATAATTAGAAAGTACACATCTGCCACTATATGAAGTACACATTGCACCATGTATAAATACTTCTAATTCTATATTTACATTTTCTTTTATTTTTTTTATATCTTCTTTACTAGATTCTCTAGCTAAAACCACTCTAGAAACCCCTTGTTTTTTAAAGAAATCTACTGCTTCATAGTTTAGCGTTGATTGTTGCGTTGACAGATGTACTTCTAAGTTAGTGTTTTTTAAAGCCATATCCATTATTGCAGGATCACTTACTATAATGGCATCTACTTTAACTTCTTCTAATTGTTTTAAATAGTTTAATAAGTGTTTAATTTCTTTATTATGAAGTACTATATTTACTGTTACGTAAACTTTTTTATTTAATGAATGTGCATAAGATACACCTTCTTTTATTTCTTCTATTGTAAAATTTGTAGCATTAGCTCTAAGACCAAATAAACTACCACCTATATATACAGCATCCGCACCATATAATAAGGCTATTTTAAGTCTTTGTAAATCTCCTGCTGGAGCAAGTAACTCTGGTTTCATTATTTCACCTTATATATTGTTTCTTTATGAAGAAATAGTGTATCTGCATTAAACATATTATTTATTTTTTCATAATATTCATTTTTATTTTCATTATTTACTGTCTTAAACATTTCTAACACTTCCTTAAATTTTGATTCATCTATCATAAAACTATTTAAAAGTATATATTCTAAATCTGTATCTATGGCATCTTTTATTCCATTAAGTATTTTACTTGTATATACTACTGTTCCATTTTCACTATCTATTATTGGATATTTATTTTCTTCTTTTTCTATATAATTTATTTTTGATTTATTTTTTAAATTAAATTCTTTTAAGTAATTATTTATTAAATGTCTTTTTGAATTCATTATTGGAACATATCCAAACATTTGAATTATTATTTTTGATTTCGTATTTTGAGTAATTTCTTTTATTTCTCTTGTTGTTATTTCATTTGACAAGCAAGTGTAATTTACACCTTTATTTAACCAATAGTTTACAGTTAAATAATTAGTAGTCATGTGTTCTTGATTCCATACTAAATCATATTTTAAATTCAATTTTTCTTTTAAATTAACTATACTTATATCATAGAAAAATACACCTTTAATATCTAAATCATTAAGTTCTAATAATGTTTTTTTTAATACTTCTAATTCACCATTATTAAAGTTTTTATTTAAAGATATAAATATTTCTTTTTTAGTTTTTATTTTTTTTAATTCGTTTAAAGTAATATAAAATGGCATATTAACACTTAAGTCTTTTATACCCAATAATATTGCATCTGAAGATATATTATTAATTATTTCTTTATTACTTGGAATAACAATAGTTTTATACATTTTTACACCTCTTAAGTATTATATTCTATATACATTTTTTTAGCAAGAAAAATGAAAAATAATTTTTTTGTGTTTCTATAACTTTTTTTCAATCATATAATATTAAATTTTTATATAATTGTTTATCATTTTAACTAAAAAAAGATAACTATTTTTTCCTAATTATCTTACTTAAATCTTGCTTAAATTCTGCTTAAAATTCAAAACAATTGACTCATGTATTTTTTTTATTATGATTAGGTAATTTATAGTAAGAAATTTCTGTATATCTAAATATTTTTTCTTTATATTTTTTTGTTTTACAAAACTGTTCTCAAATTTAAGAAAATCAATCCTATATTGTTTAAACGCAGTTAATAGTTATTTTGATTGTTAATATTACTTTCTTTATAACCTAGAATTTTACATTTTAATGTTTTCGAAGTTGATTTTATCCACATCTTGTATTTTATCCATATAAAATATTTCTATATTATTAATAGCTTCATTCTTTTCTATTTCAAGTGATAACAATTTATTTCATATATATATGTGTACAAAACAAATCGATAATTTAATTTTATCTATAGACAATTTCAAAAAATAAAGTTAGGAATAATTCCTAACTTTATTATTAATCAGTTAATTCATAATCAACACTTGCTACGTCAGATAAGTTTTTCTCAATAAGAACTACTATACTTTGAACTTCGTCAGCCTCTATAGAAGTATAATAATCTATATTTTTTGTTATTAAAGTTTTACCATTTTTATCTTTAAAATATAAGTTTATTTTTTTTATATCCATTATAGCATCTGAGGTGTTTCTTAAATAAATAGTAAACATACTGTTATTTTCGTGTAATTCCATATCAACATTAAAAATTTCTAAATTGCCTACTTTTTTTTCTTCTAAAACACTTTCATTTACAGTATATATATCTGTTTTTTCATCCTCATTTATTGTTTTTTTTGAACAACTACACCCAGTTAAAAGTGTTGCTGTTATTAATGTAAAAGCTAATACTTTTTTATACATATAATACCTCTTTTCATAATACTTTATTTTATAACCTCATATTTTACTGAATAAATTGTTGTTAAATCACCTTCAATATTAGAAGAAAGTTTTAATGTTGATTTAGATTCTATATAATCACCTATATAATTATTAAAACTAAATAATTCTTTATTTTCATTATCATAAACAGTAATTTTTATATATTTTACATTTATTTTCTCATCTGTTGTATTTGTTACATTTGCTGTAAAATATGACATATTATTATTTGTTTTTAAAATTATATTATCAAATAGCAATCCTTCTATTTCCTGTTTTTTTACAACATTTGGATTAGTATTTTGTGAAATTATATTTTCACTATTATTTGGTGTTTCAGTATTATCTACTTTTTTACCGCAACTAGTTACCAAAAAACTTGTAAATAATAATGATATTATTAAAATCTTTTTCATTTAAACTTCCTTTCTAACTATTTCAAAGTTGCACCAACTATAGTCGACAACACATTCTTATTTCCCAATTTGTCAGTAAATAAACCAGCAGGTATAACTACATTGATTTTTCCAGTTGGGTACTGTGGATTTGCTTTGTTTGGTCTATACATCAAAAAGTACATTTTTCCAAGCTCATTTAGTTTAAACGACCAATTGGAATTATCATTATAAAAATTTTTACAAGTAGTATTAGTTGGACAATCATATCCAAAAATCGCTGCACTATTAGTATTACCGCTAGAAGTATTGTTATAAGTATTATAATTTTTACCACCAATTTTTAAACTAATTTTATTTAGATCACTCATTACAGGAATAGTTGACGAAACTCCGGAACCTGAATCACTCGGATCCCATCCAAAAAGCCAGTGGCTTTTAGCACTCCAATTCGTATTTTCCCCTTCAGAGACAAAATTTATTTTTATTGATGGTCCAGTTCTATCTATTTTTACAACAACATCATAAACCGTTGTGTTTCCTGCATTATCTTCTACAGTAAATCTTCCTCTTCTATAACCTTCGCCAGTTAAACTAACTTGTTTATAATCTCTTATATCATCGCTACAACTTGAGTTACTTTTACTATTAAAAACCGTTGTTCCAGGATCGGTTGTAGAATGCTTAGTATCCCAACACCATTTTGCACTTTTTATTCCTGCATTAGAGTCAGAAAAACTTATTCTAAAATTTATTCCTGGTTTATTCCAATCATAAGTATCACTTGAGGTAGCATCATTAGAACTATGTCCTATAATCTTGGATCCAGTTTCATTATATGGTGTTGATGTACTAGTTCCAGATTTATTTGAATATTTATAGCCATCTACTGTTATTGTTGGTCTTGTTTTATCTATTTTTACAATAACATTATAAACAGTTGTATTTCCCGCTTTATCTGTTACAGTAAATCTTCCTTTCCTATATCCAGCACCTACCAACTCAATTTGCTTATAATTTATTACGTTAGTAGAACAATTTTTCGTTTCAGTATTTGTGGTATAATCACCACCGTCATTCCAACACCATTTTGCACTTTCTATTCCCGAACCAGAATCAGAAAAATTTATTCTAAAATTTATTCCTGTGTTATTCCAATCATAAGTGTCACTTGAGGTAGCATCATTAGACCTATGTCCTTTAATCATAGGTCCGGTATCATTATATTTTGTTGATGTTTTATCGGTAGTTTTTTTTGAATATGCATAGCCATTTGCTGTTATTGTAGGTCTTGTTTTATCCACTTTTGCTGTATATTTAGCTGATACTGTCCTATAATTTGTTGTATCTGTTGGTTCAAAGTTTACTGTAATTGTACTACTTCCATCTTTAACTCCTGTTACTGTTACTGTTTGAGCTGTATTTGCTGCAACGGCGGTACTATTACTTTTAGGTGATACCGTTGCTACACTTGTTGTTCCACTTGTATTAGTAAATTTCCCTGCAACATTTGCTTTTTCAGTAAAAGTTTTGCTACCACTTAACCAAGCACTTTCCTCACTTAATGTTATTGTTGGAGTTGCTTTGTTTACTGTAACATTATACGTTTCAGTTACAGTTTCAAAATTTTCATTATCTGGCGTAAATTTGACAGTTATTGGAATTGGGGTTGAAGTTGCTTTAACACCATTTACTACTATTGTAAAATTAGGTGCAGGTTGAGATGTAGAAGAATCTACTTTAGTGCTTACATAATTCTCTTGTATAGAAACATAATTTGTATTTGAACTAGTTAAAGTTACAGTACCAGAAACTTTTACTGGAGAATATATCCAATTCCCACCAAATCCATTACCAGTATGATATGTTACGCTACCAGAAGTAGTAGCAAATTTTATCGTTGGGGTTGCTTTGTTTATTGAACACTTAAATGTTTTTGTTCCTGTTGTATTATCACTCCATCTATATCCACTTGCTAATGTAGCTGTTATTGTATGTGTTCCTGCGTCTGTTTGATCATATCCCTTTAATGTATACCCTGTTCCACTAGTTACACTTGTTATATTTTGCTTGTTTCCATTATATGTTCTTGACACACATAAGCTATCTGTTGGTATAGTTGCAGAATTTAATATTGTTGCTGTATAAGTCTTTGCAACTGCATTATTGTAATTTTTTGTATCCGTTGGTACAAAGTTTACTGTAATTGTACTACTTCCATTTGTAACTCCTGTTACTGTTACTGTTTTAGCTGTATTTGCTGATACATTCGCTATACTTTCAGGCGATACTGTTGCTACACTTGTTGTTCCACTTGCATTAGTAAATTTTCCTGCTACATTTGCTTTTTCGGTAAATGTCAGTGTTTTTCCCTTTACTACACTTCCATTTGGCGCACTTAATGTTATTGTTGGTGTTGCTTTACTTATTGAACACTTAAATGTTTTTGTTCCTGTTGTATTATCACTCCATCTATATCCACTTGCTAATGTAGCTGTTATTGTATGTGTTCCTGCGTCTGTTTGATCATATCCCTTTAATGTATACCCTGTTCCACTAGTTACACTTGTTATTTGTTGATTGCTTCCATTATACGTTCTTGGCACACACAAACTATCTGTTGGTATAGTTGCACTAGATGCAATTCTTAATCTAATTGATTTTTCTTCTGATACATTCCCTGCATTATCTACTGCGCGCAAATGTAATAAATTATCTCGTTTATCGGTTCTTTCCATTACATATTTATATATATTTCCATCTTGTGATGTTGTAAATCCACCACCGGGCATCCATGTCGTAGCATCATTTATTCTATATTCAATTCTATTTATTCCAGAAATACTTTCATTAAAAGACCACTCTAATTTTGTTGCATATAATGACCAATCATCACTTCCTGCTAATGTATAAGCCGCACTACTAGTATTTTTATTATATTTAGTTATTCCTGAATTCCAAGTTGGTTTTTTTGTATCTATTTTTAAAGTGGATGATTTAACTTCTGAAACATTTCCCATGTTATCTACAACACGAATATATATTACATCATTTCTTTGTGCATTTCTTTCCATTACATATTTAGTTGTACTACCATTTTTTGTTATTGTAAATCCACCACCTGTACTCCAAGTAGTTTGATTATTTAATCTATATTCAATTCTATTTATTCCAGAATTACCTTCTGTTACATTCCATTCTAATTTTGTATAACCATTTGTCCAATCATCTAATCCTGCTGATTTATATTCAGATGAATCTAATTGTTTGATAGATTTAGTAATATCGGAAAGAATTGGTCCTTCATTATCTAAATACATATTTGAAGACACAATACTATTAGCACTTAATGTGTTTTTAGCTCTATCAGTTATTGAAGTGCTATTACATACATATAGTTTTCCTGCTCCTGTTTTTCCTTTAACATTTACTTTAACAGAACCTGATGTTGCTCCTGCAGCAACAGTTATAGTTGTTGAAGATGTAAGATTACTACAAGTTTGACTACTAGTAGCCCAACCATATTTAATAGTATAGCTACCAGCAGTTAAACCACTTCCACCTGTATCTTTAAGTGTTATAGTAGCATCTGATTCTTTTTTATAAGTTGTACCATTAGTTCCTGTTATTTCTAAAGTAGGGGCTGTATTATCAATAATTACATTTGTAGATATTGAAGCTGTATTATTTTTATTTCCAGCTTTATCAACAACCATACCAGCACCCACTGAAAGATTAAGAGCACCATTACCTGTTACACCAGACAATGTTAATGTATAACTATATACACCATTTGATACAGAATTATATTTTAATGATTTTGTAGGTGTTACTGTTGTAGTTCCTACTTTTACTGTTATATCAGAATCAGTGAATGTATTTGTATCTATTCCACTTGTAAGATCTGTAATTTTTAATGGAACTGTTATTGTTGCAGATGAATTTGCATAACTAACTGATGCATTTCCATTAATAGCAACAACAGGTTTAAATGTATCAGCTTTAAACGAAGCAGTACATGTTGAAGTATTACCTGCACCAGTTTTAACAAATCCATAATATGCATTATTTCCTTCTGAAAAACTAGTTATATTAATTAACCCTGAATTATTTTTTGTTACACTATTATCATATACAGGACTATTAGTTTTAGATTGTCCAAAATAAATTCCACTTCCACCTGCAATAGATGTTTTAAATTGAACTTTTGGTGCAACAGTATAATATCCATTTGTACCTAATGTACCACCAGTTAATAGTATTTCACATGTTGGTTTAGTAGGATCAACATACGTAATTGCTTGATTTGCGATAGAACTTAAATTTGTTCCATCATAAATTCTAGCCGCTATTGTACCTTCAGTTGTAAAATTAACAGTTTCTTGTAATGATGATGCTATATACCAGGTACCAGGTGTTAATTCTTGACCATTTCTAGTTGCAGTTCCATCAATTATACTAAATTCATATCTTGTATAATTTCCAGGATAAAAAATTTTTACATTTTTATTAGTTTTCCATATACTAGGATCACTTACTTCAAACCATATATTATCTTTGTCTTTATCTATATCATTAAGTTTTATAGGAAGTGTTGATTGACTAGTCATTCCTACTCCATTAATACATTCTACTGAAAAGTTATATGAAGTAGTATTATTTAAATTTGAAAATGTATATTTATTACTAGTTCCATTATCTATCCAATTACCATTACCTAATTTAAATAAATACTTTGAAATACCCGATTCATCATCAGTACAAGTAGCTACAAGATCTATCTTATTTGTAGTTAATGTATTTTTATCATATCCAAGTGCTGCACTTGGAGCTGTATTATCAATTTTTAATATCTCTAAAGTTGAACCGTATATATATTCATCCTTATTTTTAACACGAGCTATTAATCTACCTTTAGTTTTAAAAGTAATATTTTTTCTAAGTTCAGTTGCAGCAATCCAACCGGTTTCACCTTTATATTCTTGACCATTAATATCTACTGTACCAGCCAAAATTTTATAATCATAGTCATATTTACCATTTCCTTTTGGATAAATTATAGTTACATTCTTACTTGTTGTCCATTTATCAGGATCCTTTACTTCATATATTGGTCCCATAGCTCCCAACGCATTTTTATCTATTTCTTCAACATATGTATATTCATATTGTTGATAACCACTATTATATTCAACAAGTACATATCCATTCATTTTATTGCCTGTTTTTGGATTAATAATTTCTTTATCACTTAATTCACCAACAGCAATCAAATCTTTTACTGCAATATATTTTTTTTCCCCTTCTTTTGGGTAAAGTAAATCATTTGAAATACCATATTTTTTTGCAGCATTTTCTATTGTTTCTACTTGTGTTTGGTAAGCAGTTTCTTTAGAAGTTGTAATTGAATCAATAACTTTTGGTACAATTATAACAGATATCAATCCCAAAACGACTAAAACTCCTAATAATTCTACTAACGTAAATCCTTTTTTTGAATTCATATAAATCCTCCTACTATATAACAAATATTTTTTTACACTGTATTTACATTAATAATACCACATTTTATACTTTTCGTAAATAAAAGCTTGCATTTTTTTTATAATTTAATATATACTTTTTAAATACATTAAATTATTAATCTTGTACTAGTTTTATTCTTTAATTTTTTAAATACTTTAAATTCAGATTGTTAAAAAAATGTGACATTACACATAATTAATAATGTAAATTTATTTGCATCAAACATATTGTTAATTGCATCATTGTACAATGATGCAATTTGAAAAAATTTAATTTATTGGAAGAATATAATAGTATTACAATATTATTAGTTTAATAAGTAAGATTCACGAATACAAATCAAAAATTAAAACCCAACTAACCCAACTAAAAACAAGAATGATCAAACATTACTACAAGAAAAAACAGATTAAAATAAACGAGGATTAACTAATAGGTATCAAAAACTTGATGAAGCTTTAAGACAAACTATAATGAAGAAACAAGAATAAAAATTGATAGTAATAAGTTTATTTTATACATTATCTAGTAAATACTTTGATGGAACAAATAAACAACAAGTTGCAATCCAAGTTTTCTTTCTAAAAATATTATATATAAAATTTTTATGAATTTTAATGAAAGTATATAAAGTTTTCAAATTAAATGATATAATTTGTTTAAAATTACAAATAACTTATTTTAAGGATGTGATTACATATGTTAGATATAAATTTTAATCAAATTATTGAAATGATTGAAAAACGAAAAAATAATGCATATAGAAAAATAAACGAAGAAATGATTTTATTATATTTAGAAGTTGGTAAATTTCTATACGAACTAAAAGAAAATAGTAATTATGGAGATAAAATAACAACAAAAGCTTCAGATTTTATGAAAAATAATTACCCAGCTATAAAAGGATTTAACAAAAGAAATATAGAACGCATGATTCAATTTTATAGTACTTATAAAGATGATGAGATTGCGACACCGTTGGTGACGCAATTATCTTGGACTAACAATTTACTTATATTAAGTGGAACTAAAAGAAAAGAAGAAAGACATTTTTATTTAAAATTATCTATAAAAAATAATTATTCAAAAAGAGAATTAGATAGACAAATATCATCAGCGTATTATGAAAGGTATATGCTTTCAAATGGAAAACAATTGCCTACAATAAATAAAACTATAGATGAAGATGATTACCCAAATACTAGAATTTTAGATACATATAGTTTAGAGTTTTTAGATTTACCAAATGAATTTTCCGAAAAGGATTTAAAAAATGCAATTATAAAGAACTTAAAAGATTTTATATTAGAAGTTGGTAAAGACTTCACTTTCATTGGGGATGAATATAGAGTTCAGGTTGGAAATCATGATTTCTTTATTGACTTATTATTCTATAACAGAGAACTATCTTGTTTAGTAGCATTTGAATTAAAATTAGGAGAATTTAAAGCAGAATATTTAGGAAAAATGAATTTATATTTAGAAGCACTAGATAGAGATGTGAAAAAAGAACAAGAGAATCCAAGTGTTGGTGTTATACTATGCAGTTCTAAAGATGAAGATGTTGTTGAATATTCAATTAGTAAAAATATGTCCCAAACTATGATTTCTGAATATAAGTTAAAATTAATTGATAAAAAATTATTAGAAACAAAACTAAAAGAAATGAAAAATTTGATAAATAATGATAATAAATAGTAAATTTGTAGCAAAAGAAATAAAAGAAAAAACTTTTTGTATTATATACTAATATAATAATTCTTTTATTTAATATTAAAAAAATAAGATATTAAAATCTTATTATAAAATTAATTATTTATTAAAAAAATTTTTATTATTAAAATTACTACTATTAAATGATTTATTATTTAATTTGCAATTATTATTTATATGAGTTCTATTTTCATTAATTTTATTAAATAACACATTTAATTTTTTATTTTCTCTTTCTTCTATTATTTGTTTTGGTGTTTTTCTAGAATAATTAAAAGTTGTATGCTTTTCAACAATTTTTGGAGTAGTATTTTTTCTAAAAAAATCCATATTATTTATTCCTTTCTATTAATTCTTTTACTGGTCCATAAGTTTTTCTATACCCTTCAATCAAACCATATTTATTAATTGCTTCAATATGTTTTTTAGTTGGGTATCCCTTATGAGAGCCAAACTTATACTGTGGATATTTTTTATCAAGTTCATACATCATATTATCTCTTGTTACTTTAGCAATTACACTTGCAGCAGATATTGTTATACTCTTTAAATCACCTTTAACTATTGAAAGACTTGGAATATCAAGTTCTAAAGGCATTGCATCTGTAAATACATAATCAACATTTATTTTTTTCCTTATATCCTCGATTGCAAGTAACATCGCTTTTTTACTAGCTTGATATATATTAATTTCATCTATTTCTTCTGGACCTACTACACCAATCGAATAAGCAAGTGCATTTTGTTTTATATACTCACAAAATTCATTTCTTTTTTTCTCAGACAACTTTTTAGAATCTGTAAGACCTTCTAACTTAAAATTGTGAGGCAACACTACACATGCTGTAACAACAGGTCCAATAAGTGGTCCCCTTCCTACTTCATCTACACCAGCTATATTATTAAACCCCATCTTCCAATATTTTTTTTCATATTCATAATTATCTATATTTTCCATAATTTAATTATACAACAAAAAAATGTAGAAAAGAAACATTATCTACATTTTTACAACTATATTTACAAGTTTTTTAGGAATTACTATTACTTTTACTATCTCTTTATCACAAATATATTTTTTAACATTTTCAAGATTAAGAGCTAAAGATTTCATATCCTCTTCAGAAGTATTTATATCAGTAACAATTTTCCCTCTTAGTTTTCCATTAACTTGAACTACTAATTCATATTCTTCTTCTTTTGTTTTATCTACATCATAAGTAGGCCATGATTCATATGTAATTGTATTATTATGTCCTAAATATTGCCACATTTCTTCAGTAACATGTGGACATATAGGATTTAAAAGTTTTACGAATCCTTCTGCCATATATTTTGGTAAAACATCTTCTTTATAAACTGCATTTACAAATATCATCATAGCGCTTATTGCAGTATTAAAATTTAATGATTCATAATCTTCAGTTACTTTTTTTACTGTTTGATTATATATTTTTTCTAAATTGTTATTTTCAACATCTTTTACTTTGTTTTCTTCAACAATCATTCTATACACTCTATCAATAAATTTTCTAGAGCCTTCTATTCCATTATTATCCCAAGGTTTATCAGCTTGTAATGGTCCCATAAACATTTCATATAATCTTAATGAATCCGCACCATAATCACGTGCTATATCATTTGGATCAACTACATATTCTGGAAATCTTTTACCCATTTTAATACCATTAGAACCTAAAATCATTCCTTGATGAACAAGTTTTTTAAATGGTTCTTTAACACTGACAATACCTTTATCATATAAATAATTATTCCACATTCTAGAATACAATAAATGTCCAACTGCATGTTCTGGTCCACCAACATATAAATCAACTGGCATCCAATGTTCAATTAATTTTGGGTTAGCTAATTGTTTATCGTTTTTAGGATCAATATATCTTAAAAAATACCAACTAGATCCTGCTGAACCCGGCATTGTTGAAGTTTCTCTTTTCCCTTTTTTTCCATTTACTTCAACATTAACCCATTCTGGTTTATTTTCAAGTGGAGCTTTACCATTTTTTCCTTTATAATCTTCTAATTCTGGTAATATAAGTGGTAACTCATCATCAGATAAAGCAACTATACTACCATCTTCAAAATTAATAATAGGAATTGGTTCTCCCCAATATCTTTGACGAGCAAAAATCCAATCTCTTAATTTATAATTGATTTTTTTAGAACCTAACTTATTTTCTTCCAACCAACTTATCATTTTATTTATTGCATTTTCTTTGTTAAGTCCATTTAAAAATTCTGAATTAATATGTACTCCATCACCAGTGTATGCACTTTCACAAGAAGAACCACCTTCAATAACTGAAATTATTTCAATTCCAAATTTTTTAGCAAATTCAAAATCTCTTTCATCATGAGCAGGAACTGCCATAATAGCACCTGTTCCATATGTAGATAAAACATAATCCGAAATCCATATTGGTATTTCTTTATTATTTGCAGGGTTAATAGCAAATGCACCTGTAAATACACCTGTTTTATTTTTATTTAACTCAGTTCTTTCCATTTCTGACTTAGTCATACATTCTTTTTTATAATTATCAACTTTTTCTTTTTGTTCTTTTGTTGTTATTAAATCTACAATTTTATGTTCAGGCGCTAAAACACAATACGTAGCTCCAAATAATGTATCTGGCCTAGTAGTAAATACAACGAATTTTTCATTACTATCTTTTACTTTAAATTCTACTTGTGCTCCTACTGATTTACCAATCCAATTTCTTTGAATCTCTTTTGTTGATTCAGGCCAATCTAATTCATCTAAATTTTCTAAAAGTCTTTCTGCATATGCTGGAATATCAATTACCCATTGTTTCATATTTTTTCTAACAACTGGATAACCTCCTCTTTCACTTTTTCCATTAATAACTTCATCATTAGCTAAAACTGTTCCAAGACCTTCACACCAGTTAACAGGCATATTGATTTTTTTAGCCAATCCATCTTCATATAATTGTTTAAAAATCCATTGTGTCCACTTATAAAAAGATGGTTCACAAGTAGATATTTCTCTATCCCAATCGTAAGAAAAACCAAGTATTTCTAATTGTTTTTTAAATGTAGCTATGTTTTTATTTGTAAACCCATCTGGATGATTTCCTGTTTTTATTGCATATTGTTCAGCTGGTAATCCAAATGAATCAAATCCCATAGGATGAAGTACGTTATATCCTTGCATTCTTTTCATTCTTGCAATTATATCTGTTGCAGTATAACCTTCTGGATGTCCTGCATGCAAACCTACTCCTGATGGATATGGAAACATATCAAGTGCATAATATTTAGGTTTACTAAAATCATAGCAATCCGTTTTAAAAGTTTTATTTTCTTTCCAATATTTTTGCCACTTTTTTTCTACTTGTGTAAAATCATACATTTTTATTTCCTTCTTTCTTTTTATAAATATTACCTATTATTGAATATGATATAAACGTTAGTGGTAACAAAACAATTAAACAAATCAATAATTTTAAATAATAATTTGTAGTTATTTCAGTTATAACTAAAGTTAACGCTATAACTCCTGAATTAGCTAAGGCTATTGCATTTGCAAATGGCTTAGGATTAATTTTTTTTGTATTTAACTTATACTTGCTAATGAAATACTTAGCTTGATTAGTTTCAAAAAAATTTTTCATTTTTTTCTTATTAAATATAACCATTATTAAATATAAAACATATATAAATAAGAAACAACCCAACCCTAAATATAAAGATTTCATAAAACACCTCCAAAAAAAATATTATAAATTTAAGGACGCTTATAGCGCGGTACCACCTTAATTCATAATATTTTATGCTCTTTATTTTTTAACGCAAATATGCGGCTATTTAAGCAACTCCAAAAGTAAGTTCACATAATTTCTTTTAAAGTTTTCACCAGCCACTTTTTCTCTATGAAAAGAAATTATACTACTACTCTTTTATCAACATTTTTGAAAACTAAATACATTATATTATATTTGTTCAACATATTCAAGCAATTTCAAGAATAATTGTATAAATTTTCTATCTATTCCAATATGTGATAGTTTTCTAATAGCAATTCTTTTTTTCTTTATCGTTAAATTTCCAAATAAAATTTCATCTATTTTATCCTTTTTTATTGTTTCTATTGGTAAATCTGAAACAATATCCTCAATATCGTCGTTCATTATTCTTATAGGATCTGCCTCTATATCTTTTCCTTTACAATTAATAGTTAATTGTTTACCAATTGTTACAACATTTTTTATTTCAACTATAAAATCATCATTTTCAGTATATGAATTATAATTAATTTTATCTTTATCTAAATATACTATAACATCATCTGCTTTTTTAGTATTTCTAAATCTAATTTTATAATTTCTAAATTCAGGAATTATTCCACTTTTTCCTTCTAAAGCACGAATAATAAGTGTATAGTTGTTTGGCATATAATTATAATCAATCATAGTCATTAAATAATAATCTTTTTTATATAAATTACTTACACCATCATCTTCATAAAGTTTATATGTATTTGATTTTCCAGGGAATATATGTATTTCCATATCTGTTGGTGGGTTTGTATCATTAATGTTTTTGTTAGTTCCAAGTGGAATAATTGCCCCCTGTCTTGCGAAAACAGGATAATCATTATCTTTAAAAAATGAAACATATTTTTTATTTCCAACAAATTTTTTACCAGTTACAAAATCATACCAAATTCCATGTGGAATAAAGAACTTATGAATAACTCTATTCATTATATAATCTTTTGATGTTGTAATTGGTGATATAAATAATTGACTACCAAAATAATACTCTGTTTTATATAACGGATCATCATACATATTTGGAGTACTATAGTATAAAGGAGTTATTAAAGGAATTCCAAATTTCGAATTTGAATAAGCTTCACTATATAAATATGGGATTAATTTATGACGAAGTTGTAAATAATCTTTAGTGATTTGATAAGCTTTTATTCCCCAACGCCAAGGCTCTCTTTTATAATATTTACTTGAATCGGCCCCAAATTTTAATATTGGGCTAAAAGTACCTAACTGAACATATCTAATGTAAAGTTCATTATCTTCTATTCCTTCATAATACCCGCCTATGTCATGACTCCACCAAGAAATACCAACATTTGTAGAATTTATATTATGAAAAGCAATAGCTTTTAATGTATTCCAACTAACTTTTGTTTTTCCTGAATATAAAACAGGATATCTATGTGATGCAACTAAAGTGTTTGGAGCAAGTAAAAGTGGTCTTCTTCTATAATCTCGCATCATATCATAAAATTGGTAATGTTTTAATGTATTTAAAACTTTTAAATTTTTCTTGTCAAAATAATCTAGCCAATAAAAATCTACACCATAACTATCTAATTTATGAATTATTAATTTCAAATAAACATCTAAAAACCTTGGGTTTAAAACATCAAAAGGTATTTTACCATTTTTATCTTCTGGTAAATATTTTTTTAATTCTTCATAATTTTCTTCTATTGGATAAAATCCATTAAATGGATTTATACTTAAACCCATTCTAATTCCCATTGAATGTAGATAATCTATTGTTGATTTAAAATTTTCAAATTTTGTTTTATCAGCTGTAAAACCAGAATTAATATCTTTATTTGGATTTAAATGCCAATCTTTATTAAGAACAACTATTGAAAGTGGAATTTCGTTATCATAAAATTTATTTATTAGTTTTCTTAATTCAGTATCATTATATCCATAATTTCTATACCACCAATTACCAAGTGCATATCGTGGTATTAGATTTGGAAATCCAGTCAATTTATAATAATCAACAAGGCAAGAAGAAAAATCTTTTCCGTAAGCAAACAAATATAAATCTATTTCTTGTTGCTCTCTTGGTATTAATACACCTTCATCATCATAAACATTTGATTTTGAATCATCTATTGTTGTAAATCCATCTAAAGAATATAAACTTTTTTTTAATTTACCATTTTCAGATACCAGTTCGGTAGTAGGAGAACCATAGTTTCTAATTTCAGGCATTCCAAAAAACCATGTTTTATTTGTACCTAAAATATCAACTTTTAACATTGAATTTGAAAACATTTTATTTGAAGTAAAAGGGCTTTCTAATTTATAAACAAGTTTAAAATAGCGTGTTGATATATATATGGTGTTATCCATAGTAACTTTTTCAAAATTAACTTTATCCAAATTTCTATTGATTACCATTTCTGTTGCTCTATCCTCAAAAATGCCATTTTCATTATATTCAAATCTTATTAATAATTCTGATAATATTGTAATTCTAAATTTTTGACCTTTTATAATGTTTTCATCTTTAGCTTTAGAATTAATATTAAGTTTAAATTGTTCTCCTATCTTATACATTTTATCACCCTTATATTTCTTCTATTTTTATAAAATTTGTATGTTTAACCTCCCTAAATGGATAACCTCCTGTTATTATAAGTTTATCTTTTGGTTCTAAATTAAATTTTTCAGTTGCAAGTTTAATTGATTTATTTAACATTGAATCTAAATTCTTAAATTCATCTACTAATACAGGTAAAATTCCAAAATTAAGAGATAATGATTTTACTGTATTTGGATCATTACTAATAGCAAGTATTGGACAATTAGGTCTAAACCTACTCATTTTTCTTGCTGTATATCCACTTATTGTAGGACAAACTATTGCACTACATTTTAATCTACAAGAAAGCATAGCTACACTATATGATATTTCACCTGTTATATCTTGTTTTTCTGTACGAGCTGCTTTATCAAGTAATCCCAAATAATCTATATCTTCCTCAGCTGATGAAATTACTCTTTCAACAATTTCTAAAGTTTCTACTGGATATTTTCCTATTGTAGTTTCACCAGACAACATAACCGCATCTGCACCATCTAAAACAGCGTTTGCTATATCTGATACTTCTGCTTTTGTTGGTCTCATATTTTCTTCCATTGTTGATATTAATTCAGCTGCTACTATGCTTATTTTTCCAGCCATATGACATTTACTTACTATAGATTTTTGTATTCCAGGAATTCTTTCCATAGGTACTTCTACACCAAGATCAGATCTTGCGATCATAATTCCATCACTTACTTTTATAATTTCATCTATTTCATCTACAGCACTTTCTTTTTCTATTTTTGCAATTATTTCCATATGATCATTGCCAAGTTCAATTAACATATCATTAATTTCTAATATATCCTCAGATGATGATACAAAAGAAACAGCTAAAAAATCAGCATTTTTTCTATGTGCATATAAAATATCTTCTTTATCTTTTTCACTTAAAAAAGGAATATTTAATTTTATACCAACTACGTGAACATCGCTTTTAGAACTAACAAAACCTTCTTTTACAACTCTACATTTTAAATAGCTTTCACATTTTTCTTCAGTTACTAATTCAACTGCCCCATCATTTATTGAAATAGTGTTTCCTATTTTTACATCATTAACAAAATCTTCATAATTAACAGAAAACTTTGTTTCATCTCCAAGAACATCTTCTTTGTATATTCTAATAACAGTATCTTGTTTTAGAAATGTTTTATCCTCATTAATAAGTCCTATTCTTAAATCTGGGCCATTTGTATCTAGAATAATTGAAACACATGTATTTAATTCTTTATTTAATTCATCAACCATTTGAAAAACTAAATCACAAAATGTGTAATCACATTGTCTCATATTGATTCTAATTGCATCGCAACCTTTTAAAATTAATTCTTTCAATTTTTGCTTTGAGTTTGTAGATGGACCTACAGTAGCAATAATTTTTGTTTTTCCCATACTATCCTTCCCCTATTCTTAGATATTATATCATAAATATAATATAAAAAATATATTTTTTAATAAAAAAAGAAGATATTATATCTTCTCAACTAAAACTTTTCCTGTCATTTCTTTTGGAATTTCTATATCCATTATTTTTAATATTGTAGGAGCAACATCACATAAAGCACCATCTTTTATTTTGTAATCTTTATTACATAAAATACAAGGTACCAAAGATGTTGTATGACTTGTAATTTTATTTCCTTTTTCATCTTCCATATATTCACAATTACCATGATCAGCAATTATTAATAAATTTCCATTTAATTCTTTGATTTTTTTATATAGCTTATCTAAACAATTATCTAATGTTTCAACTGCTTTTATTGATGCTGTTAAATCACCAGTATGACCTACCATATCCCCGTTTGCATAATTTAAAATAACTAAATCATAATTTGGTAATTCTTTGATTAAATTATCTGTTATTTCATATGCACTCATTTCTGGTTTCATATCATATGTAGCAACCTTTGGAGAAGGTATTAATAATTGAGTACAATTTTTTAATTTTTTTTCTTCTCCCCCATCAAAGAAATAAGTAACATGGGCAAATTTTTCTGTTTCCGCAATTCTTAATTGTTTTATTCCTAGATTACTTACATATTCACCTAATGTGTTTTTTAATATAGGTAAATTGTATGCATTAGTACATTTTACATCATTACTTACAGGCATCATTGTTACTAATTTGATATCTTCTAATTTTTTTGTTTCAAATTTATCGAAACTATCATTAGTCAATGTCATAAAAAGTTCTCTTAATCTATCTGGTCTATAATTAAATACTATGATAGAATCGCCTGAAGATACTACACCTCTTTCATCTATTACACCAGGTATTATAAATTCATCATTTATATCATTTTTATAATTATCATCTAATAATTCTTTATAATTCGAATATTTTTTGCCTTCACCAAACACCATTGCATCGTAAGTTTTTTTTATTCTATCAAAATTATTATCTCTATCCATTGCATAGTATCTACCTGATATAGTCGATATTACACCAATGTTTAATTCTTCTATTTTTTTATTTAATTGAATAAAAAACTCTTCAGCACATCTTGGTAAAGTATCTCTACCATCTGTGAATAAGTGCAGATAAAGATTTTTTACATTTTCTTTTTTACACAATTCTAAAAGTGCGAATAAATGAGAAATATGAGAATGTATTCCACCATCACTTAATAATCCACAAATATGAAGTTTTGAATTGTTTTTTTTAGAATGATTTATTACTTCTAAAAATTCTTTATTTTCAAAGAAAGTCTTATCTTCTATATTTTTTGTTATAAATTGTAATGGTTGATACACCACTCTACCAGCGCCTATATTTAAATGACCAACTTCACTATTTCCCATTTGACCAGCAGGTAGTCCAACAAATGTTCCACTTGCTTCTAATTTACTATTAGGATAATTTTCTAATAAATAATTTAAAGTTGGAGTATTAGCTAGTTTTACTGCGTTTCCATTTTTTTCTTTTCTTATTCCAACACCATCTAATATACAAAGTACAAAAGGTTTCATTTTAATCACCATATATATTTTAACATGTATTTTAATTTTTAATACCTTAAATTAAAAAAAACACAAACTTTGACGTACAAATGTGTTAATTTTTAACTTTGTAATGTTCCAATCTTAATTTATCTGCTACAGTTACAATAAATTCTGAATTAGTTGGTTTTGCTTTATCAATATCAACACTATGTCCAAAGATTTCTTCCATTAGCTCCCAGTCACCTCTGTTCCAACTTACTTCTATTGCATGTCTTATAGCTCTTTCTACTCTAGAAACTGTTGTATCAAATTTACTTGCAAGTTCTGGATATAATTCTTTAGTTATACCACCTATCGTTTCAGGTCTTTCAAATATTATACTTACACCTTCTCTAATATATTGATAACCTTTTATATGAGACGGAATTCCAAGTTCATGAAGTATTTTTGTTATTGATACTTGTAAATTATTGTGATAAAAATCTAATGTTTTTGTATCATCTTTTCTTTTTGAAATACCCATTATTCTACTTTCCAAGTCATCTAATTCAAATGGTTTCAAAATAAAATAATTAACATTGTAGTCAGATACTTGCTTTATAACTTCTTGTGTATTATAACTAGTTTCTACTATAACATTTTTATTTATTCCTCTCTTTTTCATTTCTTCAAGTACATATAAACCATCTTTTTTAGGCATTATTAAGTCAAGCAATAATACATCAAATTCATTTTGCTTTTCTTCTATTAATTCTATACCTTCTTTTCCATCATGTGCGACAAATTCAAGTGAAATATTATCTTTATTTTTAAAATACTCTGATACCATTTTTACTAAATTAACATTATCATCTACCATTAATAATTTAATCATATTTTTTCTCCTATCTTTATAACAACATAATTATTATACTACTTTAAAACTTATTTTTAATAGAGCAAAAATGCTCTAGTTTTGTCGAATTTTGTCGAAAAAAATAAAAAGAAGTCATCTATTTACAACTTCTATTATTTTTGAAAATTTGGTATAATCTGTCGATGCAATTCCTACTAAAAATCCATCAACATCTAAATCTTTTAATTCTTTTATTGTGGATTCATTTATACTACCACCATATAAAACTGGTACCTTAGCATTATAGTTTTCTTTTATAATTTGTTTAATATTTTTTATAATATTATTAATATAATTAATATCTGATATATATCCTGTACCTATTGAATAAACTGGTTCATATGCAATTATAATTTTTTTAAAGTTTTTTACATCTTCTAATAAATCTAAAACCTGATTTTTTAACTCATTTACTGAATTTTTGTTTTTTATTGTTTCACTAACGCATAAAATAACCTTAATATCATTTTTAATACATTGTTTTATTTTTAAGTTTATTATATGTGGATTTTCATTAAGTTCACTATGGCCTACTAAAGCATATTTAATTTTCATGCTTTTTGCTTGAAGTGCGGAAACACTTCCAGTATAACTTCCAAGTTCATATTTAGAGATATTTTGAATGCCAACATTATAACCATTTTCTAAATAATAGGATACATAAATATCAGATGGTATTATTATTACATCTTTTTTATATTTAAAGTTATCAACAAAGTTTTTTACATCTTTATATTCCATTAACATTTTTTGGTTTCCAACAATAATTTTACTCTTCATTAACTTTTATTTCCTTAATCTTTCCAAATAATCCCTTTTTTCTACCACTATTTTCAATTGCTTTTTTATAAACGTCTAATACCCTACTCGCATAATATTTTGATGAATATGTTTCGCTACTAATTCTAGCTTGATTTGAAAGTCTTTTTAAAGTTTGCTTATCTAAAATTAAGTTTTCTATTATTTTTATATACTCTTTTTTTGTATTAAATATTTTACCATTCAAATCATCTATTACAACGTTTGTAAAACTTTCATCATTTATGCATATTGGTGGTAATGAAGCAGCACAAGCTTCTATTACTGTAAGTCCTTGTGTTTCACTGGTTGAAGCTGTTGCGAAAACATTTGCAAGTAAATAATATTTGGGAATGTTTTCCCATGGTACTTTTCCAGCAAAAACTATTGATTTGTTTTTTGAATATTGTTTCTTTAAATTTTCTAAGTCTGGTCCATCTCCAACTATCAAAATTTTACAGTTTTTATATTTTTTATTTATTATATTTTGTGAATCAAGCAACAAATTTATATTTTTTTCTTCCGCTATTCTTCCAACAAATAAAATAACAAAATCATCTTTATCAAAACCTAGATCATTTCTTAATTTTTCTATTTCTTTTTTATTATTATTTTCTTTATAAAATCTTTCTATTTCAATACCAGTAGGTACTATATGAACATTTCTATCGAATTTATATTTTTGTTTAAATAAATCATATGTTTTTTTTGTAGGAACTATTAGTTCAGTTGTTGTTTTATCGCAATAAAATTTTGTTAAATATTCAACTATTTTTTTACTTGCTTCATCAAAGTATCCTTTTGTTATATAATGTACGTAATCTTCATACATAGTATGATATGTATGTACAAGAGGTATTCCAAATTGTTTAGCAATTATTCTAGCAAACGTCCCAACTCCAAATTCCGTATGGGAATGTATTACATCTAAATTCCATTTTTTTATTTTTTTTATGATTCTAAGTGGATAAATTCCAGTTAATCTATAATCATATATTCCAGTTGGAATTCCTGGTATTCTAATTATTTTATTATCATCTTCATATTTATAAGACATTTTTTCTGTATTAACAGTTACAATAAAAACTTGATGTCCTTGTTTTTCTAAAGCATGTTGTAACATTAAAATGCTTGTTGAAACACCATTTATATATGGTGGATATGTATCAGTAAATATTCCTATTCTCATTTTATTTTCCCTTTTCTTTTATATTCATTATTATAGCACCAGCTATTATACCTAAATAATATGTAACAAGTCTCCATAGTATCATAAGTGCTGTAAGTTTTCCATTAGCTTGTAAAAAGTAACCAAAGAAAGCTACAAATCCATATTCTAAACCTCCACTACCACCTGGTATTGGAACAAATGATCCTATAAGCATTACATATGCAGATGTTATTATTGCTGTAAATACATTTAAACTTGTATAATCTCTCATAGCAAAAAGTATTATAAGTGGTATAACATAATAGCAACATAAAGCAGCTAAATTTATTAATATTCCATTAATAAATATTTTTTTATTTTTTAATAAATCTTTAGCTCCTATATTAAAATCTGAAACATAACTATTAAATTTTTCTAATGTTTCTTGTTTGTTCTTAATAACTTTGATTTTACTCAAAAAATTTATTACTACTTTACATACGAATCTATTAAATTTCTTTAGAAAAGCTATTGAAAATAATCCAACTGTAACAAGTAAATTTATAATAAATCCAAGTGTTACTAGTTTTCTAAGTAAATTATCACCTGGAAATATTTTTAAAATTGAATTTGAAATAATTGCTATTAAGCCTAACAAAACTAATGCGATTTGATACACTATAAAATTTTGAATTGCTATATTTGTACCATTGACAACTTGTATACCATGTTTTTTTAAATAATATACTTGAACCGGTTGTCCACCTGATGAAAAAGGTGTCACACCATCAAAGAATATTGTTGTCATCATCATCTTAAAAGACGATTTAAAATTAAAGTTCGGTTTAAATTTTTTTACAAAAACATGTATTGATAATGTTCTAAATATCCAATAAAAGATTATAAATAAAACAGCAAACATAATCCAAAATAAATTTACTTTTTTTAACTCATTTAATGTAACTTCAAAGTTGTCTTTTAGTGAAAAGTATAGAACAATTATTGTTATTAATAACAATAATATATAATTAAAAATATTTTTAAAATTTTTTTTCATGTGTTTCACTCCTGATAAATTACTTATCTGAAATTATATTTATTCCAGGCAACTTTTTTCCTTCTAATAGTTCTAATGAAGCTCCTCCACCTGTTGAAATATGTGTAAACGAATGCTCAAATCCAAATTGTATAGCAGATGATGCAGTATCCCCACCACCTATTATTGTTATTGCATCTTTTTTAGATATCAATTCTAATAATTTTTTAGTGCCATTTGAAAAATTTGGAATTTCAAATATTCCTACTGGACCATTCCATATTATTGTTTTACTAGAACTTAAAAAATCATCAAATAATTCTAAAGTTTGAGTACCAATATCCACCCCTATTTCGTTTGGTTTTATATCAGTTATAAAACATTTTCTGTAATTTGAATTATCAGATATCTCATTAGTTACTATTGCATCAATTGGTAATATTATTTTATCTTCATATTTACTTAAAATATTTTTGCAAAATTCTATATTATCTTTATCAAGTAAGGAAGTACCTATTTCTATTTTCTTTGCTTTTAAAAATGTAAAAGCCATTCCACCGCCTATTAAGATATTATCAGCAATTTTTACTAGATTTTCTATAACCCCTATTTTATCACTTACTTTTGATCCTCCTAATATAACGGTTAATGGTCTTTTGGGATTATTTATTGCGGGTAACATTATATCTAATTCTTTTTCCACTAAAAAACCTATTCCTGAAGGCAAGTGTGATGCAATTCCAACATTTGATGCATGAGCTCTATGACTAGTTCCAAAGGCATCATTTATAAATATATCTCCTAAACTTGCCCAATATGATCCAAGTGATGAATCATTGGTACTTTCTTTTTTTCCGTCTAAATCTTCAAACCTTGTATTTTCAATTAATAAAACGTCTTTAAAATTCATTTCATTTATTGCTTCTTCTAATTCTTGCCCTCTTGTTTTATTTACAAATATTACTTTTTTATTTAATAATTCACTTAATCTATCAGCAACCATTTTCAATGAATATTTTTTTAAATCTTCTTCTGTTTTAATTCTACCAAGATGTGATAGCAAAATTACTTTTGCATTTTTTTCTATAGCAAACTTTATTGTTTCTAAGCTTTGTCTTATTCTATTATCATCCAGTATCTTACCATCTTTTATTGGCACATTAAAGTCTACTCTAATTAATACTTTTTTATTTTTTATATCAAAATCTCTAATAGTTTTTTTCATTGTTTTCTCCTTAGAATAATCATACAAAAATATTATAACACAAAATAAATATAAAAAAAAGAAATGCTTAAAAGACACTTCTTAGTTTATAAATTATATCTTGATTTATCTACTTCATAATTTTGCTTTACTTCACTTTCTGATAATGCTCTATCATAAATTCTAACACTATATATTTTTCCACTATAATAACAACATTGTGGTTTATTTCCAACAGGGTTTGCTCCAAGCATAACAATAGTATCTGAAAGAGGATAAGAGATACCAGAGTTGGTACTATCAACATACTCTGTAATAAAACTACCATTTAAATATAATTTCAAAGTAGTACCATCAAAAGTCATTGTTACTAGATAGTCTTTATTATCCTCGAGTATTGATGTATTCAAAGTTCTATATTGCCCATTTATATAACATTGTCCATATGCTCTATAGGGACTATGCCTAGTTGAAAGCGTACAACCACCTCCCTCAACATTTGCTATTAATGGAACATATTCAGAAGGTTCTGTTGAATTAAAAACAGCTTCATAAGTAATATTTTGTGTATTAATTTGATCTATACTTACATAACTATTTCCATCAAACATTAAAGAGTTGTTATTCCATGTTGCACCATTTATATTACCATCTAAGTTTCCTTTTATGTTTTTCCATACATTAGTAGAATTGTCATGCTTTGTTATTATATTATTTATACCATCATAATGAACCAATAAATTGTTTTGAACATATTCATTCATTGAAGAATAATAATATTTTATGGTATTGTCTTCATTTTTTTCTAAGATAACAGTGTCTAAATATGAAATTACATTTTTGTTTTTGGGATTAATTAAGTCATTTCTTAAATAATCATTTTCAATTAAATCACTTACATTTATATAACAATATGTATAATTATCAAAATCACACATCTTTGTATTTGTTTGATAAAATGTTTCAGCTGCTAAAGAAACATTTTTTAAAAAATTATCATACTCTTTTTGTTCTTCATTTTTCTTTAAATTAATTAAAGATGGAACTGTAAAAGCAACTATTAATCCTAAAATAACAATAATTCCTAAAAGTTCTATTAAAGTAAATCCTTTTTTCATATCTACACTTCCATTCTATATACAGTATATATTTTTTTTGATTTTTTTACAAGAAAAAAAGTGATTACTCACTTATTTCCATTAAATATGAAACTGTTCTTACCATTTGACATGTATATCCATATTCATTATCGTACCAAGCAACAACTTGAACTTGATATGTATCATCATCTATTTTATTAACCATTGTTTGAGTAGCATCAAACAAAGAGCCATAAGAAATACCAATTATATCAGATGAAACAATTGGTTCATCTATATATCCATAAGAATCATTTGATACTGATTTCATATATTCATTTATAGATTCTTTTGTTATATTTTTTCCTTCAACAACTGCAACCAAAATTGTTGTTGAACCTGTTGGAACAGGAACTCTTTGAGCTGAACCAATAAGTTTTCCTTTAAGTTCTGGTATTACAAGTCCAATTGCTTTAGCAGCACCTGTTGAATTTGGAACTATATTTATTGCACCAGCTCTAGCTCTTCTTAAATCTTCTTTTCTATGAGGACCATCTAAAATCATTTGATCTCCAGTATATGCATGAACAGTTGTCATAATTCCACTTTTAATTTTTGCATAATTATTTAATGCATTTGCCATAGGAGCTAAACAATTTGTTGTACATGAAGCAGCACTTACTATTTTATCATCTTTAGATAAGATTTTTTCATTTACACTATATACTATTGTTTTTAAATCTTCCCCTGCTGGAGCAGAAATTATAACTTTTTTAGCTCCTGCATTTATATGTGCCATAGATTTTTCTTTTGAATTATAAAATCCTGTACATTCCATAACCACATCTATATCTAAACTTTTCCATGGTAGTTTAGATGCATCTTGCTCTTTATATATTGTTATTTTTTTATCGTCAACAATTATTGAGCTTTCATCACTTTCAATTTTATGATCATATTTTTTTTGAACTGAGTCATATTTAAGTAAATGAGCAAGCATTTTTGGACTAGTTAAATCATTGATTGCAACTACTTCAAATTCACTATTATCAAACATTTCTCTAAATACTAATCTTCCAATTCTACCAAATCCATTAATTGCAATTCTTTTCATATTTTCCTCTTTTCTATTTTCTTTCAAATCCACTTCCACCAATAAACTCTCTTAATATTGAATCTTTTGGTACTTCATCGCTAGGTATAGGTAAGAAATTTCTTAAGAAATTAATTAATCTTATTGCCTCTGGATACATTTCATCATTTTCTTCTACTGAAAATAATAACGGTTCTGCATATGTTTTTAAAACACCTAATTCATAAAGAAGAGCAGAATTTATTACTGCGTCAACATCGTGTTGATATGGGAAGATATATTTTTCTTCTCCTTCTCTAATTTTTTTCCACATTCTTAATGTATCTGCTGCATTATAACCTCTTGTCTTGTTATCCCTAACAATTCTTCTAAGTCTTCTCGTATCACTAGTATGTATTCTGTTATGATTATCAATATTTAATTGAGTGAATGGTCCAATAAATATTTTAAATTTATTTATTCTATCAACTGCCATTGTAAGTTCATCATTAATAGCATGTAATCCTTCTATAACTACAATATCATCTTTTTCTAGTTTTAAATATTTTTTATTATATTCCCTTTTTCCTGTAACAAAATTATAGTCAGGAATTTGAACTTTTTCACCATCTAAAAGTTTAGCTAAATGTCTATTAAACAAATTTAAATCAATTGCTTTTATACTTTCAAAATCATATTCACCAAATTCATCTACCGGAGTATCTTCTTTATTAACAAAATAATCATCCACAGAAATTGTATGAGTTTTTAGTCCTTTACTTTGTAAATAAATTTCTAATTTTTTTGCTGTAGTAGTTTTCCCACTAGAAGAAGGTCCAGCAAGTAATACAAATTTTATATTGTTTCTTCTTTGATATATTTGTTCTGCAATCATAGAAAGTTGACTTTCAAAATGAGTTTCAGATAAACGAATAATATCATTATATTTTCCCATTGAAACAACTTCATTTAAATCAGCTGCATTTGATATATCAACTGTTTTTCCCCACTTGGTATAATCTGCAAATGTACTTGCTATTAATGGTCTATGAACATAATCAAGAGTACATTCTGGATTATATATGTTTGGCCAGCTTAAAACAAAACCATTTTTCTTAATATAAGTTAGTTTAAAACTATCAATTGCATCAGTACTATATGCCATATCACTAAAATAATAATCATATACATCATCAAGTCTATAAAGGTTTACGTATGTATTGCTTATATATTTTAAAACTTTTACTTTGTCATATTGTTTTTTCTTTTTAAAGAATGTAATAGCATCTAATCTATCAACACTAACTTTTGTATATATTAAATGTTCTTTATGAATTTCTTTCATTTTGTTTTCTAAAGTTTTTAATTCAGTTTTACTTATTTCTAAATTTTCAAGTTCGCAATAAACACCTTTATCAATTGAGTTTTGAATTATTACTTCTGCATCTGGATATAATTTTTTAAGTGCTACTGTCATTAAAAATTGAACACTACAAGCATATATACTATTTCCAGTATTACTACTTCTATCATAAAAATCAATATCACATTTTTTTGTTAATTTAGCATTTAACTCAGTTAAATGATTATCTACTTTAGCAACTAATATTGGATAGTTAAAATATTTTTGAAAACTATGACTTATTTCATAAAAAGTAGTTCCTTCTAAGAATTCTTTAGTTTCCAAATCTCTAAAATTAACTTTAATATATTTTTCCATATTATCCCTCTTATTCTATCCTTACTTAATTTTATCAAAAAAAAACCTTTTTGTCACATTATTTGATGAATATTTTATACTTTTATCAACTATCATATAAAAGGAGAGTGATAATAATGCTTATACCAACAGTAATTGAAAGATCAAATAATACAGAAAGGGCTTTTGATATTTATTCGAGATTACTTAAAGATAGAATTATAATTATAAGTGATGAAATAAATGATAATAACGCCAATATTGTAGTTGCGCAATTATTATACTTAGATTCAATAAATCATGATGACATTAGTTTGTATATTAATTCACCAGGTGGATCTATCACAGCAGGAATGGCAATTTACGATACTATGAATTTTATTAAAAGTGACGTTTCTACAATATGCATTGGAATGTGCGCTAGTATGGCTGCTTTTTTGCTTTCAAGTGGAAAAAAAGGAAAAAGATTTGCACTTCCTAATAGTGAAGTTATGATCCATCAACCATTAGGTGGAGCTCAAGGTCAGGCAACCGAAATAAAAATAGCGGCTGAAAGAATCATTAAATTAAAAAACAAATTAAACAAATTACTTTCTAACCAAACAGGGAAGGATATAAAAACAATCGAACAAGATACAGAAAGGGATCATTTTTTAAGTGCTGATGAAGCTTTAGAATATGGATTAATAGATAAAGTTTTATAAATTTGCAAATTTTAAATTATTTATATATAATACATGCCTAAAGGAGTATTATATGTTGTGGTATAAATTAGTTGATATAAAGTTAAATAAAACTAAGCAATTGTTTGATGAAATTGATTTACTAGAACAAGAATTAGAAACCGATATAAATTTATTCAAGAATTTACTAAATGAAGATTTAAATAATAATAAATTAAAATTATTAATTCAAAAAATTTGTATTAAAAAATGTATACAAAACTCTGAAATTTCTATATCTTATATATGTCAAAATAAGAATTATGACTATATTTCAAAATTAAGTAAAAAAATAGAAATTTTAAAACTTAGAAATCTAAAAGTAAAAAAAATTATTTATGATGAAAAATATTTTGGAAAATTAAGTTATGGCGTGTTAAATCGTCTTATTTCTACACTTGCAACAGAAGAAAGAATCAAAGAAATTACTTCAAATAACAAAATACTTACAAAAAGCTATTATATGAAAAAATGAAATTTTAAAATTTCATTTTTTTGTTTTATTTATTTGTACTAGTATAATATTGTTTTCCAAGTTCTACTAATTTTTTTGTCATATATCCACCAACAGTACCATTTAATCTACTAGCAGTATCTGCACCTAACTTTATGCCAAGTTCATTTGCTATTTCGTACTTTAAATTTTCTATTGCTTGTTTACTTCCTGGTACAATTAATTTATTCATCATTAATCACCTCTATTATTATTGTTTACCTTTTTCATAATTTTAGTAAGCCAACTATTACCAACTTATATATAATAATAGAAATACAAAATACTAATTTATGTCACTAATAAAAGAAGATTTTATGTCTAAAATAATAAAGAAGATTCATTTATATATTTAATTATTTGTCCAATTTTCATTATTTTTTTGACTCTTCATTATAAAAAAAGACAGTTATTTCAACTGTCCAATTTCATTATTTAGCTTGGTAATTTGAACCACCTAAGTGTTGTTCACCCATTTGAACTAATCTCTTAGTGATTTCACCACCAACTGATCCATTAGCTCTTGAAGTAGCATCAGGTCCTAAGTTAACACCTAATTCACTAGCTATTTCATATTTCATTCTATCGATAGCTTGTTTAGCTCCTGGAACTACAAATTTATTAGTTGATTTATTCATGGTTTTCACCTCCTGTACACTAATATCTTGTGTACAAGTTGTAATTTCATACATTTTTTTTATTGGTAATTTTTGGTTTATAATAAATCATTTTTAACTTTATTTAAATTTATAACTTGAATATTGTTAATAGTTTCATTTATTAATTCTTCATAGTTAAAAGTTTTTTCTATTTCAATACATTTATCTAGTTCAGGATTTATTACTGGATGTTTTGGTAAAAAAATTGTACAACAATCTTCATAAGGTAATATGCTTGTTTGATAAGTATTTATTTTATTTGCAATATCAATAATTTCTAACTTATCCATACATGCAACTGGACGTATTATAGGTTTATTTGTAACACTATTTATTACTACCATGCTTGTTAATGTTTGACTTGCAACCTGACCTATACTTTCACCATTTATTATAACTTTGCATTTGATTTTTTTTGAGTATCTATCTGCTATTCTATACATCATTCTTCTCATAATGGTTATAATATAACTATCAGGTGCATTTTTATAAATTGTTTCTTGTATATTTGTAAATGGAACTACATGAACTTTAATATTTAATGAGTATTCATTTAAAATTGAAGCAAGTTTTAAAACTTTTTCTCTAGCTTCCAAACTAGTATGTGGTAATGATTCAAAATATAAACATTCTAGATCAACACCTCTTTTTAAAGATAAATATCCAGCAACTGGACTATCTATACCACCACTTAGCATAAGTAATCCTTTTCCCTGTATTCCAACTGGATAACCACCAAGTCCTGAAATAACATCAACATATATATAAGTAGCTTCTCCTCTAATTTCAACATTTACTAAAATATCTGGATTATGAACATCTACTTTACAAGATATGTTTTTAAGTACGAATCCACCTATCTTCGAACTTACTTCTAATGAATTTAGTGAGAATTTTTTATTTGAACGTTTTGTTTCTATTTTAAATGAATTAAAATTTTTATTTTTTAATATTTCCACTACTTTATTTTGAATATCTTCTATATTATTATTTACGCTTTCACATATTGCTATACTATGTATACCAAAAACTTGTAGTAGTTTTTCTAAACACACATTTAAATCTTTTTCTTCTACTTTTATATACATACATGATAAATTTTGTTCAAGGTTATAATTTATTCCATATAATATTTTTTCAATATTTTTACAAAGCATTTTAATAAATACTTTTCTATTTCCTTTTTTTGTTGTTAATTCACCATATTTTATTAATAATAATTTTTCCATAAAACACCTCTTTTTATATAAAAGAATAACAAATTTTTATACTTTAATCAATTATTTTTATGGAAATTAAAAAAGATTTAGTAAAAATCACTAAATCTTTTAACATAACAATATAAATTAAGAAATATATTGTTCTAATTTTGATTTAATATCATTTGGCAAATACCATCCGGTCGTATTTACACCAGTATTTTTATCGATATATAAAAAGTAATATGTCATAACTGTATCTGCAAAGAATTCACTAAGATTATTATAACTATACTTTCTCATTGGTCTTTCTGATTCTGGTTTTGATTTATATTTAGTATATAAATTAGAAAAACTTTCTTGTATTGATTTATTATTTTTTAAACTATATATGTTATTCCACCTATGAGCTAGTTCGTGAACTATTAAAGAATATGCACCATCTTCATAATATTTAATTGCAAGTAATCTATGTGAGCTATATCCATAATTCAAACCATCATACTCTTTAAATGCAGAAAAGCCTTTATTAAATGTGCTTGGTTTATAAACAGTAATTTTCATATTGCCACTAAATAAGTATGGTGCTTTACTATTTAAGGTATCAAAAAATTTCTTATAGTTAGTAGCATTACAATCTTTTTCAAAATCAATAATTATTATTCCTTGTTTATTTTTGTATTCTAGTCTAGTTCCTACATTGTTAAAAATACTATTTTTAAAACCATTATATCCATAAAATGATACATACAATGTAGTATTTTGATTAAAATCATAACTATGGCCAATAATATAGCTTACATACGTATCTGGATTAGACTTTTTAGCAACAAATCCAGAGCTTGATAATCCCTTAACATCCACAAATGGTATTTTAATTTTACAACTTCCTGTATTATAAACAGTACAAGATTTTGATCTACTTGGATATTCAATATAGTCAAAATCATTATATTTATATGATGATTGATCATTTTTAGCAAAAGTTACAGTTATAGTTTTTTTAGTTATTGCATAATATTCTTTATCTGACGCTAATGTTTTTGCAGTTGTTCCTGTTGTTGCATTTTTATTTGTACTAAATCCTAAAATTGTCCAACCACTTCTCGTTATCGTTGGAGCAGCTACATTACAAGTTTTAGCTGTGTTATATATATTACAAGATGAACTACTACTTGACACACTTGCTCCATTTCCTTTAAATGTAGCTGTTAATTTTTTACTTGTTATTGCATATATTGTTTTATCTTTATCTAACGTTATACTTGAATTAATTTTATATTCTGACGATGTTGCACTTGCCTTCGAATTGAATCCTATTATACTATAACCACTTCTTGTTATTGCTGGGGTTGTTACCTTACAAGTTTTGTCATTATTATATACATTGCATGTTACACTTGATTTTGTTACTTTTGCTCCATTTCCTTTAAATGTAGCTGTTAACTTTTTACTTGTTATTGCATATATTGTTTTATCTTTATCTATCGTTATACTTGCATTGGTTTTATATTCAGCTGTTTTTGTATTAGCATTTGAATTAAATCCAATTATACTATAACCACTTCTTGTTATTGTTGGGGTTGTTACCTTACAACTTTTATCATTGTTATATATATTACATGTTACACCTGATTTTGATACACTTGCTCCATTTCCATTTACTGTTAATGTTAACTTTTTACTCGTTATTGCATAATATGTTTTTCCAGCTTCCACTGTTTTTGCTAGTATTGCAGTATGTGAATTTTTATTTGAACTTACGCCTAGCACCGTCCAGCCTTTTCTTGTTATTTGTGGGATAGATACTGAACACGTTTCAGCGGTATTATATACATAACAAGAAACACTTTTATTTGATACTGTTGCTCCATTTCCTTCAAATGTTGCAACCATTTTTTTACTCGTTATTGCATAATATGTTTTTCCGGCTTCCACTGTTTTTGCTGGTATTGCAGTATGTGAATTCTTATTTGAACTTACTCCAAATATCGTCCAGCCATTCCTTGTTATTTGTGGAATAGATACTGAACATGTTTTTTCTGTATTGTATATATTACATGTTGCATTTTTATTTGATATTGTTGCTCCATTTCCATCAAATATTGCAGTCATTTTTTTACTTGTTATTGCATATATTGTTTTATCTTTATCAATATTTAAATTTGAACTAACTTTATATTTTTCAGTATGTGCTTGTGCATCTTCATTAAATCCTATTATACTATAACCACTTCTTGATATCATAGGAGTTGTAATTTTACAACTTGTCTTTTTATTATATATATAGCACTTCTTTTCAGTATCTTTTACTGTTGCTCCATTTCCATTTATTGTCAATGTGATTTTTTTTGCTGTTATTGCATATAACGTTTTATTTTCAGTAACAGATATTTCTTGTCCAACTTTATATTGCGGAGTTGTCGCATTTGCATTCTCAGAATATCCTATAATTATGCCATTATCCCTTTTTATTTCAGGTAATTTTATCTTACATGATAATCCTGTCGTACTACATGATAATTCACCTTTTGTTACACTTGCTCCATTTCCATCAAATTTTACTTTATATGTATGCGTTTCTTTTTTCACATTTTTTTTAAAGTAGCTTTCAGGTATAGTTATGCTTGCTTTAACTGATTCATTTCCTGCTTTGTCTTTTACTTTTACTGTATAAGTTCCTGCCTTTGTTGCTTCATATGTTGAATTATTTGTATATCCTGATTCATTCCAATTATACTTATCTATACCAGACGAATCATCTTTGGCATTTGCAAATAATATTACCTTACTTTCTTGTTTTTCTTTTTCCTCTATGTTAACGGTAGGAGCAACAGTATCTATATTATCTATCTCTATTTCCTTAGGATCAGTTGTATTTCCTGCATCGTCTTTAATAACTACATTTACATCTTCATTTTCATCTGTTGTATATTTATTATCATCTTGCCATGTGTTTCCACCATCAAATGAATATTTTAACTTTTTATTTTTATCTGAATTTGCTTTTACTACTATTGTTGTATTTTTATTAGAATAATCTGTTTTTTCAAATTCAATTGAATCAATTTTTATTGGTCCATTTGTATCCTTTTTAGTTATATGAAAAGTATAACTATATTTTTTACCTTTTTGTGAAGTATATTCAATAATATGATCTAAATTTGTTTTATTGACTAAGTTAACAGTCTCATTACATCCAGTTACACTATCTATTTTATTACACTTAAATTGTACTTTTTGAGTATCTATTTCTAAGTTATATTCAAATTTATTTTTATCAAATGGTTGATCAAACTCGAAACCAACTGCTTTTACATTTAAATAATCAGTTAATACAGCAATTTCTTCTTCATTTGCTTTTTTTTGTTCTATTATTTTCAGAATTAAATTTGTAATAACTATACCAACTGCAATAAATAAAATAAACCCAACTATAGCATAGATAATGGATTTGTTAAAACCTCTTTTATTATTATTTTGATTATATTGAATATCATTTATATCGTTATTTATATTTTCATTATTAATCATATTATCTTTAATAATAGATTGATTATAATTAGTATTTGTAACATTATTATTTTGCCATGATTCATTATTTTCTTGAATCACAGAATCCGTATTTTGAGTATTAGAAGCCAAGGTATTTAAAGAATTATTTTGATTACTATTATTTTTATTAAATAAATCATCAACTGGGTTAAAATCATCACTATATTTCATACTAAATCCCCCCTAGTCTAACTATATAAATTATAATATTATAAACAAACGGTGTCAATAAAAACCAAAGTATTATTAACACTCATAATACACTAATATTAATTCATGATTTATATGAAAAAAAAGAATTTAGCAAAAATTACTAAATCCTTTAATAAATACCATATTTTTTGAAAATTTTTAATGCTTCATCTGAATTTGGATATGAGTATGATGAATACCCAGAATCTTTAATAATAAATTTAGCATAATAATATGCAGTAATATCAGATAAAAATTCATATTTTGTTGAATAAGTATAATCTCTAAATGGCGTTTTAGTTGCTTTATAGCTTGAATAATATTTGTTATATAAACTAGCAACATCTGATTGATTTGCAATAAAACTTCCATTTTTTATGTTATATTCTTTATCATATTTATGTGTTAATTCATGAACGATTGTTACATAACTAGTACTACATTTTATATTAACGGCAGGATAATAATCATATCCAGTAGTTACGCCTACTGTATCTTTGCTTGCCTTAACATATAATGTATCATTTAAAACCATTAATTTTCCCTTTCCGCTAAATAATTTAGGCATTTTACTATATAATGTATTTAAATCTGAAACAAATCTTGCTTTATTTGAACAAGAATTATCTATTTCAATCAAAACATTTCCTAATGTAAATTGTTTATACACGCTAATGTTTTTATAATGATTAGTTTTTTCTAAGTAATTTGCAACTAATGTTTGATTTGAGGAGAACTCATAAGTTTCATTCATATGATATCTTGACCAATTTGTTTCATTTCCTAAAACATCATAACCATATGAAGAATAACCTTTTTTATTTAAAATTGGTATTCTTATTTTACACTTTGTTTGACTATTATAGATAGTACAAGATTTTGATTTATATTCAATAGTTTCTGCACCTTTTGAGTCAAAAGTTACAGTTATATTTTTTTTAGTTATGGCATAATATGTCTTCCCTGATTCTAACGTTTTTGCAGTTGATCCTGTTGTTGCATTTTTATTTGTACTAAATCCTAAAATTGTCCAACCACTTCTTGTTATCGTTGGAGCAGTTACGTTACATGTTTTAGCTGTGTTATATATATTACAAGATAAACTACTGCTTGATACACTTGCTCCATTACCTTTAAATGTAGCTGTTACTTTTTTAGTTGTTATTGCATATATTGTTTTATTTTTATCTAAAGTTACACTTGTATTTGTTTTATATTCCGGTGACGTTGCGTTCGAATTTGAATTAAATCCAATTACACTATAACCACTTCTTGTTATCGTTGGAGTTGTTACATTACAAGTCTTACCATTATTATATACATTACACGTTATGCTTGATTTTGATACACTTGCTCCGTTTCCGTTAAACGTTGCTGTTAGTTTCTTACTTGTTATCGCATATATTGTCTTATCTTTATCTATATTTACACTCGTGCTTACTTTATACTCTGATTGAGTGGCATTCGCATTTGAATTAAATCCAATTATGCTATAACCACTCCTTGTTATCGTTGGTGTTTTTACCTTACAAGTTTTACCAGTATTATATATATTGCATGTTACACTTGATTTTGATACTGTTGCGCCATTTCCATTTATTGTTAATGTAACTTTCTTTGCAGTAATTGCATATAATGTTTTATTTGCAGTAATAGATATTTCTTGTCCAGCTATATATTGTGCAGTTGTCGCATTTGCATTCTCAGAATATCCTATAATTATACCATTATCCCTTTTTATTTCAGGTAATTTTATCTTACATGATAATCCTGTCGTACTACATGATAATTCACCTTTTGTTACACTTGCTCCATTTCCATCAAATTTTACTTTATATGTATGCGTTTCTTTTTTCACATTTTTTTTAAAGTAGCTTTCAGGTATAGTTATGCTTGCTTTAACTGATTCATTTCCTGCTTTGTCTTTTACTTTTACTGTATAAGTTCCTGCCTTTGTTGCTTCATATGTTGAATTATTTGTATATCCTGATTCATTCCAATTATACTTATCTATACCAGACGAATCATCTTTGGCATTTGCAAATAATATTACCTTACTTTCTTGTTTTTCTTTTTCCTCTATGTTAACGGTAGGAGCAACAGTATCTATATTATCTATCTCTATTTCCTTAGGATCAGTTGTATTTCCTGCATCGTCTTTAATAACTACATTTACATCTTCATTTTCATCTGTTGTATATTTATTATCATCTTGCCATGTGTTTCCACCATCAAATGAATATTTTAACTTTTTATTTTTATCTGAATTTGCTTTTACTACTATTGTTGTATTTTTATTAGAATAATCTGTTTTTTCAAATTCAATTGAATCAATTTTTATTGGTCCATTTGTATCCTTTTTAGTTATATGAAAAGTATAACTATATTTTTTACCTTTTTGTGAAGTATATTCAATAATATGATCTAAATTTGTTTTATTGACTAAGTTAACAGTCTCATTACATCCAGTTACACTATCTATTTTATTACACTTAAATTGTACTTTTTGAGTATCTATTTCTAAGTTATATTCAAATTTATTTTTATCAAATGGTTGATCAAACTCGAAACCAACTGCTTTTACATTTAAATAATCAGTTAATACAGCAATTTCTTCTTCATTTGCTTTTTTTTGTTCTATTATTTTCAGAATTAAATTTGTAATAACTATACCAACTGCAATAAATAAAATAAACCCAACTATAGCATAGATAATGGATTTGTTAAAACCTCTTTTATTATTATTTTGATTATATTGAATATCATTTATATCGTTATTTATATTTTCATTATTAATCATATTATCTTTAATAATAGATTGATTATAATTAGTATTTGTAACATTATTATTTTGCCATGATTCATTATTTTCTTGAATCACAGAATCCGTATTTTGAGTATTAGAAGCCAAGGTATTTAAAGAATTATTTTGATTACTATTATTTTTATTAAATAAATCATCAACTGGGTTAAAATCATCACTATATTTCATACTAAATACCTCCTAGTTTAACTATATAAAATTATAATATTATAAACAAAAAGTGTCAATAAAAAACTATATGATTATTCTGTATCATATAGTTTTAAAAGTTTATCATATATACCATGTTCCACTCTATTAAGTGAATTTATTGATAATTCTAAAGATTTTTGATATTCACCTTTAAAGAATAAAATCTCAGCGGTTACCAAATACCTATCTAAATTATCAACAGAACTCCTATATCTATTACCATAAACAATAGCCATTTCCGCAAACATAGCAGTTCTCATCATCTCTTTTGTTCTGGTAAATAATTTTAAAACCAAGTCTCTCGCAGTATCTACTCTAGTATTTAAAGTTTCAATTGTAATAGGTTTTTTATCTAATTCCCTTATTATTTCTTTTATTGCGGCTTGAGCTTCAGTAAGTTCAACAAAATAAAATTTTGGTATAACAGGTAAATTGTATTCTCGTATTTTAGCTTTAGAACTTTTAAGTATTGATTTAATTTCTTCTAATTGTTGTCTAGCTCTTGCTTCATCTTCCCTCATTCCACCAATAACATCTAATGTGTTATCAATTCTATCCTCTATAACAATAAGTTTAACAAATAAATTATCGATTTCTTTTGTCAATTTAGAATAAGCAAAAGTATTGTTTCTTGTATGATCCATAAGTAATTTATAATCATCTTTTAATTTCTTTAAATCATTTCTTGAATCTTCTAATAATTTTATATCATCTTCTGATAAATTATAAATATTTTTAATGTCTTCAATTTGAGAAAAAATATCTTTCATAAGTTCATCAAGTTTTCTTAATTTAATTCTGAATTTTTTATTAGTTTCATCATAGTTACTACAATCAATTTTTTCTTTTTCAAAATCATTAAACATAGAATCAAAATATTCAAGTAAAACTTTAAGTTCAAATAATCCATCTTCAAGATTTAATACTTTAGCATTGTCAACAATTTCTTTTATTTTTTTATTGGCTTCTTCTATATTATATTCAACATTCAAATAATCAAGAGGATATCCTGCATCTATCATTTTTCTATATTCTTTTTTTAATTCTCTAATTTTATTTGGAAGAATGTTTTCAGACATTACTACAATAGCAGGTACTTCTTCAATAATTGTTGACATATGTTTAAGCATATCATCAATTGATTTAATTATTTTTGTTACTTCTATATATTCATTATTTTCCATTGCAATTTCAAAAGCTTCGAAATTTTTTGAAATTTTTTCAAATTGTAAATGAACTGGTTTGGCTATTTCTCCAAACTCATTTTCTGAATCAATAAATTTTTTATATAAATCTCTATATGTAGATTTTAATTCTGTTATAATTGCTCTATTTTTTTCTTCACTACCAGTTATTTCCTTTATTTCATCAAGCAAATTAGTAGAATCTGTTTTTACTTTACAAAGTTCCATTTCTAACTTAGCTAGTTTGTATAATACAGCTTTATAATCTTTTTGACCTAAAACAAAATCTGTTTCTATTATCATATCAGTTATTTTAGGAATTCTATTATCTTTAATATCATTTAACCTATTTTTCCACTCAGCATACATACTTTCTAATTTTTCATTTTTTAAAAATGATTCCAATTTAGCAAGTTCAGGAATAATAGGCATACTGTTTATTTCATTTTTTTCTATTTCCAATTCATCAAGTTGCTTTTTTACTTTAGAACTCTTATGATTTTGTATTAAATTAAGAACTAATACTACAGATATAATTGCTACAATAAATGTTGTAATAAGTATTAATAATATTAAATCCATAATTGTTCACCTCTACTATATATAATAATAACACATATTTCGACATTTTTTAATACTTTTTTTGTTTTTTTTATTCTCAAATGATTTACTTATAAAATAATTATATTACATATATCGTATTTTTTTACTATTATTACTAATAATAAAATTGGTGAGTAACTATGATTAGCGGATATAAAATAATTAATCAAAATAACGATGAAGACGTTTTATTTTTGTATTTAGACTTTTCATTTGAGTTTGGTGGAAAAAAACAAAGTTTCTTTAAAACCATAAAAAGATTTTTAAAAACAATTAATTTTAAAGGTACAAAAATACTGCTAGTATCTTCAGGAATAATAATTGGAACATTATATATAAATCCATATAAAATAAATAAACTAGATACACCTACTAATTATAATTATGTATCAAAAATTATAATTCATGACTTTAATGAAAATGAATTGACAGATTATGAAATTAATATAAATAAAGACAACAAAATACAAAAAGGTAATATTTTAGAAAAAGAGAAAAATGATAATGTAAATAATGTGACAAATGTAAATATACAGAAAAGTAATAAATTGTCAAATAATGTCGAAGAAAATTCAACAAATAAAAGTAATTTTACAGAAACTAAAAAAGAGAATATTAAAAAAAATGAAATTACAGTAACGGTTTATAGAAATAATGGCAAAATAATAAATTTAGAACTAGAAGAATATGTACTTGGAGTAGTTGGAGCTGAAATGCCCGCTTCATTTAATATTGAAGCCTTAAAAGCTCAAGCAATATTAGCGCGTACATATGCACTTAAATCCATAAAAAATGGAAAAAAACTAACAGATACGGTTTCAACTCAAGCATATAAAGATAATTCTGAACTACAAAAGCTGTGGAAAAATGATTATACAAAATATTATGAAAAAATAAAAAAAGCTGTTAACGAAACAAAAGGTAAAGTAATATTATATAATAACGAATATATAGATGCTGTATATCATTCTACAAGTAATGGGAAAACAGAAAACAGTAAAAATGTGTGGAAAAACATTTTACCATACTTAGTAAGTGTTGATTCAAGTTGGGATAAAAATGTTAAATCATATAAAAAAGAAACAATATTTGAAATAAATGAATTTTGTAATATATTAAGGCTTGATGTAGAAGAACCTATTACATATGAAATAATACATAATGAAACAGGTAGAGTAAGACAAATAACAATTAATAATAAAACATTTTCGGGAACTGAATTTAGAAATTTATTAAAGCTTAGATCTGCTGATTTTGAAATAGAAATAAATGATGAAAAAGTAAAAGTAACAACATATGGATATGGTCACGGAGTTGGTATGAGCCAATATGGAGCAAATGAAATGGCAAAACAAGGGTACAGTTATATTCAAATTCTAAAACATTACTATACAGGAGTTGTTATAAAATGATATATTTCTTAATTTTTATTTCAAAAGTTGTTGAAAGTGCTTTAAGTACATTAAGATTGATTCTTGTGGCAAACGGAAAAAAAATACTTGGTATGATACTACAATTCTTTATAACACTTGTTTGGGTTATAACAACAAGTATCGTAATAATAGATATCAAAAATGATTACTTTAAAGCACTTGCATTTATACTAGGTGCATCATTAGGTTCTCTAGTTGGCAGTTACATAGAAGAATGCATAGCTATGGGAAATAATATGCTTACATGTATTATAAATCCAAATATTAAAAGTAAAATTGAAAATAAATTAATTGAAAAAAATTATAAAATAATTGAAACAAATGACTGTGGAAAAATAATTGTATTAACAAAAAGAAAAAAAAGAAATCAAGTAAAAAAAATAATTAAAAATTTTGATGAAAATTCAATATTAATAATAGAAAAAGTACTATTTGATTAAATAGTACTTATCCGTAATTATATATGAATTATTGTTGATATTTTTTAATTTTTTTTTATTATTTATTGTCCATATAAATGATTCTTTATTTTTATTTATTTTATCTTTATAAAGGTAATGAACTATGTTAAAACTGTAATTATTTAATAAATATTTATAATTTATATAATACCCTATTATTAACCCTTTTTTATATTTAAAATCCATAAATTCTATTATTTTTTTATTAAAACTACATATATAAAAATTAAGATTATACTTTTTTAAAATGTTACATAATTTTTTACACAATATTTTTTCATCATCAAATTCAGATTTTATTTCTATTAATATAATTTTATTACATTTTATTTTATCCAATACTTCTTGTAAACTAGATAAATGTTTTTTTAATTTATAATATTTGTTCTTTCTTATTATAAGGCCATTTACTACAGGATTATGTGACAAAACAAATTTTTTATCTTTTGTCATTCTAATATCAAATTCAACACCATCTACATCTTCTTTTAAAACATTTATTATAGATTTAACTGTATTTTCTTTATAATTATGTTTTCCATTACCTCTATGTGAAATAAACAAAAACATCACCTATAATATTTTATTTAATGTATTAAAAAATATTAATTTGTTTTAATTTTTATTGTTTGACCAATTTTTAGTTTATTTGGATTTAAGATGTTATTATAATCAGCTATCTCTTTATATCTATTACCACTTCCTAGATATTTTAAAGCTATTCCCCACAATGTATCTCCTTTTTTTACAATATAAGTTATTATATTAGTTTTTGATGGTATTTTAATTTTTTGATTAGGATATATTAAATTAGGATTAGTTATATTATTATATCTTGCTAATTCCTGATATGTAATATTATAGTTTTTTGCAATTCCTGATAATGTATCTCCAGATACAATTTTTATGTAACATTTTTAAATGTAAATATAATATCTATCTGTTTATCTTGATAGATGTAAATTTTTTCAACTAAATTAATTATCAATTCTCTAGTTGGATTTTCAAGTGATAAAAATTCATTTATATATTTTTCTATTTGTTTTTTGTCTATTTTATTAGATTCACTATTTTCATTTTTAAGATTATCAATATTTTTTTTATTATTACTTATCTCGTTTTTAATATTTTCACTTACTCTTATGTATTGTTCTTCATCAATAATTCCTTTTAACATATTCATATAGTTTTTATCCAAGTTTTCTGTTAACTTATTATTTGTTAATTCCAAACTTTCTATTTGTTTTTTAATCTTCAAAGAATTATCTTTAAATTCCATATTACTAATTGAATCTTTTATTTTGCTTTTATCTAAGTATTCTTTACATACATCTCTAATATTATCTAAAATAACTCTTTCTAAATTTTCATAATTGTTTGTATGTGTTGTACAAACATGATATTTTGAATATGTTCTATAATAATCACAAGTGGTGTAACTTCTACCTGTTTTATTTTGATATCTGATTGTTATTCTGTGTTTACAATCTCCACAATATAGAAGTCCATCTAGTAGGTAAAATCTTTTCTTTTCTGGCCTTTTGACATTTTTAGGTAAAAGTGTTTGTACATAATTAAAAGTATCTCTATCAATAATTGCCTCATGTGTATTTTCTACTATTATAAAATCATTTTGTTTATTTTTAACTACCTTTTTTATTTTGTAATTAATCTTTTTAGTCTTACCTTGAACTGTATCTCCTACATATATCCCGTTAGTCAAAATTGCTTTTATAGTAGTATATACCCATACTCCATACTCTTGTGATATACAATTAGTATTTACACGCTTTGTATTCCATATATAGTTGTAATAAGATGCTGGTGTTTTTATTTTTCTTTTGGTAAGTTCTTGTGCTATATAATGATATGTATTACCTTTTAATGCTAACTCAAATATTAATTTAACAGTATCTGCTTGTTCATTATTTATAACTAAATGATTTTTATTATTAGGATCTTTCATATATCCAAATGGACATCTACCTGAAACATATAGCCCTTCTTTCATTCTGGAATGCAAACTAGTTTTAACTTTTTTAGAAATATCTTTTGCATACATATCATTCATTATTGCTTTAAAAGGGGCTATATCATTATTGGTATTATCTATAAATGTGTCTATACCATCATTAATAGCAATATACCTAACATTTTTATTTGGAAAATACTTTTCAATTAGCTCTCCTGTACCTATATAATCTCTACCTAATCTAGACATATCCTTAGTAATAACCATATTAATTTTTCCAGATTCAATATCTTTAATCATTCTTTTAAATGATGGTCTTTCAAAATTTGTTCCAGTAAAACCATCATCTACATATTCATCAACTAGATTATAATTATTCTCTTTAACATATTGATTTAGTAAACTTCTTTGGCTAATAATACTATCAGATTCAATGTTTCCATCATCTCTTGATAATCTTATATATATTCCTACTTTAAAACTATTATTCCCTGCCATCAATTATAACTCCTTCCATTTTGGGAATAATGAGTACGATTACATGGTAGCTCTACTTTCAAATTATTGCAAGTCATCATAAAATGCTTTTTTATTTCAATTTTTAATACTTCAGTTATTATTTCATTTAAAGACTTCCCCTCATCTTTAAACTTTAAATTAACATTGTATTTAACCATAGAGTTTAATACCTCCAATAAATTCTATGGCAATAAGAATTGTTTTAGTAATATTATTTGATATGTTTAAAACATACCTAACAATATTACTTACTATCATAAACCTCCATCATATTCATAAACATCATCTCCTTTTCATGATGCATAGTAGCTCCAATAATTAAAGAAGTCAAGTCATAAATTATAGAAAAATTTATCTATCATCCTAAACCATTTCATAATTCACTAAATTATGAAATAGCAGGATAAGAAGATTGTGTATCATACCCGATTTAATCCTTATTTTATAAGAAATCGCATATACACAATTCTGATTTTGCACTTGCAAAATTCATCCTACTTTGTAGGTTGATATAAAGGATTATCATTAAATAAATCTTTATATTATGATATATTAAAGCATTAAAAAATCATCCTATTATCTAAATTCCATTAAAATTTATAGGATGATTAATTTTTACTAATTATTAGTTTTTAATTTTAAAGTTTTTACAAATCTATCTGTTAATGCTGGTTTGGTAAATTGTTCTTCTAATACTAAAACACTATTTTTATATCTGTTATATGCTGCCTCATAGTTTCCTTGTTCAATTTGCTCAACACAATAACCTACTATATTATCATAAATATAATCATAAATAATACCAGATTTTTCTTCTTTATTAATTGTTTCAACAATGATTGGTGCTACTTCATAGTAATGTTCTATATCTTCTTTTGAAACAAAATTATCTCTAAACCACCTTAACACTGTTAATTCATAACAATTATCATCAAATTTTTCCTGAAAATATTTCATACAAGCTGAAGTTAAATAACAACCTCCTGATCCTGAATTTGTATCACTTTTATCAGGTCCATGTGTTGTAGAACTCCATGATTCTTTATCATAATTTACATTAACGTGTGCCGCATCATGCGGTTTATCTACTTCACCACCATAAAAACCAATATGATCATTACCATTTTTATCTGTATTAATCTTTATAGTAACCCCTTTATCATTTACATAATTTCCATACTTATCTCTATCTGCCATTATTAACACCTCCCATTTTAATTTCTGACATTCTTAAAGAAATAATTGCCTCTAACCACAACAAAGACCATTCTGCAAAATAAGATTTTAAGGATTTTGTTTCAGTATCTAAATCAATTAAATCAAATTTTATATTTTGCAATTTTTCTTCATTTATAGATATTAGGCTTTCTTTATTTACATATGTTGCTAAAATCGTATTAATTTCGACTAAGACTTTTTCAAAATTCTTTTTTTGTTCCTTGTAAATATCTAATTGAATTGAAGCTGTAATATAAAATATTAAATTTTTAAAAGCAAAATCAATATTTTCTTTTGTTGGATTTCCTACATTAAAATTTTCATTCATTAACAAATCTCCTTTCTTGTCTTATATTATAAACTTTTTTCTAAACAAATCAATAATTTTACTCATTATTCCCCATAAAAAATGTATCTCCCTTTTTTACAATATAAATAGTTTCTTCAGAATCTGATGATTCATCTATAACATTTGGTAATAGTTTTACTGCTTTTAAATAAGGTTTGGGATCAACATAGGAAGAATTTTCTTTTACTGAAAAATGCAAATGTAATCCTGTAGAATAACCAGTTGTTTTAATATTATTTGTACCCATTATAGCACCTGTTTTTACTTCATCCCCTATATTTAATTTAACACTTCCATAATCTAAATGATTATATTTGGTATATATTTTTTTACCTTCTATATTTTTTCCATGATAAACCATTACATAATTACCGCTTTTATTTACTGTATCATAACCTTTTATGTTTTTTACACATTCTACTACTTTACCATCTCCAATGCATGTTACTTGACCTAAGTTAGTTATATCAATTCCAGTATGAAAGTCAGTTACTTTTTCACCTCTCATTAAAAATGTTCGATTTCCATAATCACTAGAAATATTTAATTGATTTGAAATGTTTTTTATAGGTGAATATTTTACACCTTTTAATATAAATCCTATTTTTCATCACCTCCATTTAAAATTATTTTAAATTTTGAAAAGCAGTCAATAGCATATTTTTTATAAACTGTTAAGCATATAATGATAATTTCTAACGCATCAGGTATTCCAGCTGAAATTTGTACTCCAATTTTAGATAATAAAGGTGGCATTATTTCTAATGAAATTATAAATAGAAACAAACAAATTCCAATCATTAAAGATTTTAATATTCCTAAAAGCAATTTTTTTATATTAAATTCTTTTTTTGTAGAAGAAATAAAAACTCCTAGTATTGTATTTATTAGAATTGTTAATCCCAAAATTCCCATTAGATAAAGTATATTAAGAAAATCAACCATTTTGTTTATCACCTTGCTCCAATTTTTCAATTCTTTTTTGAGCATCCGTTAGTGCTTGTTCTAGAAGTGCTACTTTCTCATTTAACCTATTTAAAACCTTTGATATATCTTTTTGATCTAATCTGATTTCACTTAAATTATTATAGATATTATCTAATTTTAATTCTAACCTAATGTTTCTTTCTGCAGATTCCCTAGTATCTTTTTTTATTTCTTTTTTTTGATTTAAATAAAATGTTACATAGCTTATTATAATTCCCATTATTGTACATATAAGACCAATCCATATTTCCATACTAACCACTTCTTTCTTAGAAAGAGTTTTCTCTTTCTATTATGTTATATGTTCACAAAAAAAAAGAAACAATTTTAATAGCCTCAAAGTTTTAACAAATATTATCGTTATCTTTTATAGCAAATATTATTGCTTCAAATGAACTATATCCTTTTATTTCTGTTAAGAAATATGATTTATTATATGGTTTTAAATGCCAATAAAATTTATTTTCTTCTATTATAATTTTTGTAATATATATTTTATGATTATATTTAATTCTTAAATAATTATCATGAAGCCAAATTTGAAATCCTTCATTCTTATATCTATCATAATTTTTTAATATATAATTTATTAAGCATTCTTTTAAATAATTATTCATTTTTCCTCCATAATATTAACGTATCTCAATTATAGATATTATAACATCTTACTATCTAGTTTTGAGATAATTTCCGTGAGATGATTATATGATTGGCAAAATTTTAAAAACAATGAGAAAAATAAAAGGTCTAACACAAACAGAACTTTCTAAATTAATTGATGTTCCACAAAATACTATTTCTCAATATGAAACAGGAAGAATTGAACCGACTTTTGAAATGATTTTAAAAATTTCTAAATGTTGTGGATTTAAAGTTGAATTTAAAAATGGTGAGTGCATTTTAACCTCTGATAATATCGATAGAAAAGAAATCTAATTATATTATATATCTGTCTAAAAGATATTTCAAGAACTTTTTATCTGAAAATGAGATAATATTTTTGTTGGTGATTATATTATGATTGGCAAGATTTTAAAAACGATGAGAAAAATAAAAGGCTTAACGCAAGAAGAACTATCAAATATAACTGGTATTCCACAAAACACAATCTCTCAATATGAAAATGAAAGATTTGAGCCTAGTTATAAAACAGTTGATATAATAGCTAATAAATGTGATTTTAAAATTCAATTTGTTAATAAAGATATTACTTTGAATTCTGATAATATTGATAGAAAAGAGTTATAGAAATATAACTTTTTTATAAATTATTTTTTTTTGTAAATAATATTAATGTTTTTATGAGAAAGAGGTTATTTATGAAAAAACCAAATATAATTGTTTTACCAAGGTGTTATAAATCAGATGATGGTAGAATTATTCAATATATTTCAGAAAATATAAGAAAAATAATAATAGAACTTGGAGGAATTCCTGTTATATTATGCCCTACTACTACTGCAGATTCTTATTACACTAAATCAAATGAATTTCCAGAAGTAAGTAATGAAGAAAAAAAAATAATTGATTTTTACCTTAACAACTGTGATGGTTTAATTGTTCCAGGCGGGAATAAATTTACTAAATTTGATAGTTGTGTTCTAGATAAAGCGATAAAAAAAAATATGCCCATTTTATGTATATGTATGGGTATGCAATTACTGTCTTGTTACAATAATAAAGATATTAATTTGTATAAAATAGATTCTAAAATCAATCATAATCAAAGTTCAAATGATACTAATTTTTCACATAAAATAAACATTAAAAATAATAGCTTATTATATAGTATAATAAAAAAAGATGAAATCAATGTAAATAGCTTTCACAATATGGGATGTAAAGATAATAATTTATTTGAAATAGATGCTTTAAGTGAAGATAATGTTATTGAAGCAATTGAAATAAAAAATAAAAAGTTTGTTTTAGGAGTTCAATGGCATCCAGAGAAAGATTTTAAAAATAATATTGATTCTAAAAATATTTTTTTAAGTTTTATAAATAGTGCAAGGGCATATAAAAATACAGCATTATAAAATACTGTATTTATTTTGTTTTATATTGTTTTTCTTCTGTTCCTAAATATTCTTCTCTAGAATTTTCATATTTTTCTAAATTGCTTGTTCCATATTTAACTTCTTTATAAGCACATATAGGTGCAAATACATCAACCATAATTTTATATGATTCAAGTTTGTATTTATCTATATCCATTTGATATTTATGTAAAGATAAATCAAATAATTCATAACATTTACTTGAAAAGTATTCAAAAGCATCAGTTGTACCTATGTATTTTTTAGCAATTTCGGAATTTTTTACAATGTCATTAAATTCTTTTATTACAGAAAAATCATTTTTTTCTCTATAGTCACTTAACCTTTCTTTCCCAATTAAGTTTTCTAATTCATTTGCAAACATTATAAGTAATGAATTATAACTTGTTGAAACATGATTAATATTATTTAATTCGTTTTCAACTTCTTCATATTTACTTTTATTAAGTATTTTTATAAGTTGTCTTTGTGTATACATTTCGTTTATCATTTCTTCTGTAATTATTCCTTGATTATCTATATCTTTAACATGTTTTTTATTATCAGTAGAAATATCATATTTTATTGTGTTTTTAAACATACCATGTTTGGAAGTTATCTCATTATTATTTTTTTCATATATTGGTGTTTGCATAGCATACGCATGATTTAATTCGTGTAAAAAGTATGGCATATTAATTGAAGTATTAAACAATTTTTTATATCCTTCTTCATTTACCTTACCACTTAAATCATTTACAACTATCCACCTTTTTTCACCTACAACATCCATATTTTCATCATATATTGCCTCGTATGAATAGAATGCACCTGGATCTATGTTAGTTCCATATACATTATCTAAATCTTCAACAATATCACTGTTACTTTCTCCTAACACAGTTTTTCTTATTTTGTCACGACTTTCTTTTGACATATCACCTGTACTAAATATTCTCGTATTATAAAATAAATTTAATATTTTGTTAATATTTTCTTCCCCATATGTATCAACCATGGCAACTATACTTATTTTTATTGCATTAATTAAATTATCATCATAATTATATTTTTTTCTTAAATCGTCTAAAAACTTTTGATACATACTTATCACCATATTAATTATATCATACATATTTGTTTAAAATTATATTCTTTTAATTAGTATTTACTTAGTATTTACATTATTATGTAAAACATAAATAATATGTTTTTTTCAAATTATTTAACATTAATTCATGATACAAATTTAAGATAATTCTAAAAATTGGTGCAAGGAAGTATAATAAAGTATCAAGCAATAAAACGCAAGAAAAGGTATTATCAATATGATTCGGTCACTTTGTTTTTTTATAAAAAAAACGAGCCACAATGGTTCGAATAATTTATTAATGGTGGAGCTGAGGAGAATCGAACTCCTGTCCAAATATTCCCAAATATAAGTTTCTACAAGCTTATTTAGTTAATAAATTTCCTAATAATATAAGTAACTAACAACACTATTATTAGTAAGCTTAAAATATTCATTGCTACTTATAAGCATCATAACAATATATCCCATTAAATCGAACCTTCAATAATTTCCATGGGAGAGAAATTAAAGAAAGTCGTATTCCTTATTCTAAATTAGGCAAAGGCAACAACGTTTTTAGTAAACATTGAAGCAATACGGTCTTTTAAATTTTTTCCAGTTATTTTCTGTTTTGTACGTAACGTGTACAAAGCGACTTGCTACTTATATCAAAGTATATCTGTCGAAACCAAGCAGCCCCATACAAAATTAAAATGTTAAATAACATTTATATGATTTTAACACTTTAATTTATATAAGTCAATTAGTAATTTTTTAATTGTTTTTGTACTTCTCTATTAATATCTCTTTGTTTAATAGTTTCCCTTTTATCATATGTTTTTTTACCTTTAGCAAGACCTAAAAGAATTTTTGCTTTATTTCCTTTAAAATATAATTTAATTGGTACTAAAGTATTTCCATCTAACTCAACTTTATTAAACAATTTCAATATTTCTTTTTTATGTAATAATAATTTTCTAGTTCTTTTTTCATCATGATTAAATATATTACCTTCTTTATACTCACTAATATGCATTCCTAAAATAAAAACTTCATTTCCTTTTATAACTGCATAACTATCCTTTAAATTAGCATTCCCGTTTCTAATTGATTTAATTTCAGTACCTGTTAAAACAATACCACATTCTATTGTACTAAGAATTTCATAATCATACTTAGCTTTTCTGTTATTTATCTCCATTATCTTCACCTTGTTTTACTAGTTCAAAATCGATTGTTTTAGCCTCTTTATTTGCACCTACTACTTTTATTCTTACTTTATCCCCTAGGCGATAACCCCTTTTATTCTTATCTCCTCTAATTGAAAATGTTGTTTCATCATAAATATATTTATCATCATTTAAACTATCTATTTTTACCAAACCTTCTATTAAATTTGGTAATTCAACAAACATTCCAAAACTTGTTACACTACTTATTATTCCTTCATATTCTTCACCTATATGATTCATCATATATTCAGCTTTTTTCATATCATCAACTTCACGTTCACAATCCACTGAATCTCTTTCTTTTTCTGATGAATGTTCAGTTAAATATGTAAGTTTATTGTCCCAATATTCTATAACTTCATTATTTATTTGATTTTTAAACAAATATTTTCTTAACAATCTATGAACAGTCAAATCTGGATATCTTCTTATTGGAGAGGTAAAATGTGTATAACATTTACTTCCTAAACCAAAATGTCCTATATTATTTTTATCATATACAGCTTTTTGCATACTTCTAAGCATCATTGATGACAAAATATGATATTCTTCTTTATCTTTTAATTGTTCAAGGATATACTTGATAGTAGTAGGTTGAACATCTTTTATTTTCCCATTTATCTTATATCCTAACACACTTATAAATTTAATAAATCTATCTATTTTTTCTTCATTTGGTTTACCATGTATACGATATACAAATGGCAAATTCATATAATATATATGAGTAGCTACTGTTTCATTTGCAGCAATCATGAAATCCTCTATTAAGTTTTCGCCTTCTCCTCTATATCTTTTTACTATATCAATTGCTTTTCCTTTTTCATCAACAATTATTTTAGCTTCATCTATACCAAAATCAATATAACCACGATTTTCTTTCATTTTTCTTAATATATGAGCTAAATCCAACATTTTTATTAATGTATCAGCAAATGGTTCATATCCCTCTGGTATTATATTCTCCTCCAAGATTTTATTTACATTTTTATATGTCATTTTTTTTCTAGATCGAATAATACTTTCAAATATATCATATGAAACAACTTTACCTTTATTGTCTATTTCCATTACACATGACATAGCAAATCTATCTTCATTTTCATTTAATGAACAAATTCCGTTAGAAAGTTTATGAGGAAGCATTGGAATTACTCTATCTGCTAAATAAACACTTGTTCCTCTATCATATGCTTCTAAATCAAGTGGTGTATCTTCTTTAACATAATAACTTACATCAGCTATATGAACACCCAACTCATAATTACCATTATCTAAAACTTTTAAACTTATAGCATCATCTATATCTTTTGTATCATCACCATCTATTGTAAAAATTACTTGGTCTCTTAAATCCCTTCTATTTCCAAAATCTTCACCTTCAATTGTTAAAGGAATTTTACTTGTTTGTTCCATTACTTTATCTGGAAATGTATCATTTATTCCATACTTAGCAACTATTGATAAAATATCAACACCTGGATCATTTTTATGTCCTAGTATTTTTATAACTTCACCCTTATATTCATAATCCCTTACTCTATTTGTTATTTTAACTAATACTTTATGACCGTTCATAGCGCCTAATGTTTTATTTTTATCTATTTCGATTTTTAATTTTACTTTTTCATCATCTAAATCTACATAGCCTTTTCCTTTTGAATAATAAAATTCTCCAACCATTTCTTTAAATTTTCTATCAACGATTTTAAGAATTCTACCTTCTAGTTGCATACCATTTTTACTAGTTATTTCAACAATTACTTTATCATTATGTATTGCACCATTTAGATTTGATGGTGCGATAAATACATCCTCATCACCTTCTATATCAACAAATCCAAAACCTTTTTTGTTAATAATCATTCTACCTATTTTTAAATGACTATTAGTAAACAACATATAGTTATCTTTTTTTGTCCTATATATTTTTAAGTTGTCTTCTAGATTATTTAATGTTTTAAGTAATTCTTTTAATTCATCAACTGTTGTAAAACCTAGTTTATCTTCAAGTTCATGTACTGATAAAGCCTTATTTTCATTTTTTAATATTTCAAGTATTTGTTCTTCCATATAAAGCCACCTCTATTATAATTATAATTTAATTAAATTAAAAAATATAGTATTTTAATACTATATTTACATTAATATACATTTATTTTTTACTTATTATTGGTCTTTTATACAAATATGCAACAATAAATAATATACCACCAAACAATGCACATATTATATCTTTCATTGTATCTGTAACACCTGTTTCTAAAACTCTTTGAGCATCATTACCAAATATATTATCAGCAGTAAATTCAAATATTTCCCAGAAAGCTGCAATAGCAAGTACAAATGAAATTATAAATAATATGTTAAATGAATTTTTTTTAGTTAATAATTTTTCTTTTTTTAATATTAAGAATCCTAAGTAAGCAGTTAATGTTCCTGATAAAAAGTGTGTAAATGAATCATACCAATATACTATTTCATATAGTTTTAATACACTTCCAAACTCACCAGCAAGTATTATAAATATTAAAAATATAAACTCCGAAATTTCTGATAGTTTAATGTATTTTTTTAATAATCGTGGTAAAACAACTATTATTGAAAGTGAAATACAAATTAATATGTTTACTTCATAATTAAAACTTATATTAAATACAATTGAAAATATATTCAATATCCATATTAATAAAACTAATAAATTATTTATTATCTTCATATTCTATCTTATCCATTTCTACTTGATTAATTGAGTTAAATCTTTTTGTAATTTTATCAGTTGTAACATGTATATCCTTTACATTTTTTGAAACTGTTTCAATACTTCTATATAGTTTATCCCATCTATCCTTATATCTTATGAATTCTTCATTCAATAATTTCAATTCGCTGTGAATAACTTTTGTATATTTATCTCTTTCTATATTTTTTATTATTATTTGTATCGTTGTAAGTGTACTTATAAGTGTAGTTGGAGATGTAATCCATACTCTTTTTTTATAAGCATAGTCTATTATATCTTGATGATATGCATTAACCTCAGCAAATATGGCTTCTGCAGGTAAAAATAAGATTGCTTGATCCGAAGTAACCCCTGGTATTATGTATTTACTACTAATAGCATCTATATGTTTTTTCATATCTTGCTTAAATAGTTTTTCATACATATTTCTGCTTTCTTTAGAATTTTCTTTGTTAACCATATTTTGATAATTTTCTAAAGGGAATTTTGAGTCTATTGCAATAACACCAAGAGGTTCTGGTGCGAATAATACACTATCAGCTATACTACCATTTTCAAATGTATATTGTAATTTATATATTTTATCATTATTTTCACCAAACACATTCGTAAGTATATGTTTTAAGTTTACTTCTCCATATATACCGCGTGTTTTCTTATCAGTTAGTACTTCTTGTAGTGATACTATATCTTCACCTAGTGTATCAATTTTCTTTTGAGCTTCATCTATTTTTGATAGACGTTCTAAAACATTTGTAAATGTTTTATTCGTTTTTTCAAAATTTTGATCTATTCTTTCATTTACTTTATCATTTATCATACGAAGTTTTTGTTCTATTTTGTCATTTTGCTCATTAAAATGTTTATTGAGTGTTAAATTAATTTCATTTTGAAAACTCCCTACTTCTTTAACCATATTTGTTTCAAGTTTTCCTAATCTTTCTGTTATATTTGACTCATTAATATTTTTTGTTATAGAGATAACAACTAAAATTATTATTAATACATTTAATCCTATTATGACATACAACATTAGCCTCACCATCCTATAATAATTTTAGCATTCATACATTTGTTCGTCAATGTTTTTTAATGATTTAATATCCAATTTTCATATCCACCATCTAAGCTTAGTATTTTATAACCTTGTGTTGAAAGTATTTTTCCAATATTTAAACTACTAATACCTTTTGTACAATACAAACAATATGTTTTATTTTTATCTAAATAATTTTGTGGAGTAACAATAAGTTTTCCAACAGGAATATTTATTGAGTTTTGTATATGGTTATTATTATATTTTTCTGAACTTCTTATATCAATTATAATAAAACTATTTTTTTTTAATTCAAATTCTTTTAATGAAATAATTGAAAGCATATAAAAATCACCCTAATATATATTATGAGTGATTTTATTTTATGAGAATAATTATTATTTTTTCACTATTTTACAATCAAAACTTTTTATAAGCTTAATTAGAAAGTATTTTACAATTTTCTAATAATTTACCATTTTCATCAGCAGCTTGATAAAAATGTGGATTATTATTTTGAAAAGTTTCATCATTATCTGTTGATGAACAAGTTAGTACTTTCTTACTTTCATCAAAAGAGCATTTTTTTGGACACAACATATCTGTAGATGATGTAGCATTCTTTTGTGGAGAATTTATTTTAACAGTAACATTTTTCCCATTATAATTAATTGTGTGACTATCAAAATTATCCTTATTAGTTACATCAAAACTTAATGAAACATCACTTATATTTGGTTCATCTACATTGCTTCTATAATATTTACATGAACATTGATAACTAACACGATTATTAGAATCATCGGTTTTATCATTAGAATCATTTGAATTACAATTTTCTCCACTTCCAAGATTAACTAATCCAACTAATATATCTACTATTATTGGTATAAAGAATAATATAACACATGCAATTAATCTTTTAACAAATTTGGATTTGCTTTTTTTCATTTCTTCTTGTTCTCCTGATGCTGCTGCTTTTACGAAGTCAAGCATTCCAAGTACTACTAATAATACTACTCCACCAATTCTTACTAAATTCATTACCCAATCAATAATCGATTGTGTTCCTTCATCAATTATACATCCTGATAAATCTATGGATGTATCCGAATTTGGTCTTTCAGCCATTGAAGTTGTAGATGAATATGAATACTTAACATTAATACACTTACTACCAGAATCACTAGTACATAAATTTTTATCCGAAAAAATCATATCAATTTTTCCATTTTCAATTTTTCCTATAGGATATATATCATTTCGAGTACAAACTTCATTTTCTACTATATAATTTTGAGAAATATTTGAAGTAACAGTACCTGCTGTATAATTATTTCCTTTGGCATAGTTGTTTAAATAATCATTCAAATTATTATAATACTTTTTTGAAGAACCAAAATAAAGGCGCAAAGGTAAAAAGTTATTTTCATCTATAGATATTTTTTCTTCTTTAATTATTTCACATTTTTCTTTGTTAGAACACATATCATAAAGTTCATTATAACGTTCAATGCCACTTCTATAAAAATCCAAAAAGTTTAAATCGCCATTTTCAAACTCGTGAGAATATCTACAACTTCCTAAAAGTCTTGAAGGATATTCAAAGGATTTTAAAAATTTTTTTAATGCATTTTTTTGCGTATCAGAAAAACCAGAAAAACCATATACATCAAAAATTCCAATAAACATTATCAAAAGCGAAAAAATAAAATACTTAATTTTTTTCATAAAACCACCTCTAACTACAATTAATTATACCATAAAAAAAGATTAACAGTAAATATATACTATTAATTTTATTATTCATCCGTGAATTTTCATTTGGAATTCCTCTTTTTTTTAAAAACGGAAATAAGTCTAATAAACTAAGCATTTTTTTGTAAACCTGCATTTAGTCTAAAAATTTGCGATTTTATTATTCATCATTGAAGAAGTCATCAAAAAATTGATCATCAGTTATGTTTTCTTTTATATTAGTATTAGAATTACTTTTTTGTTCAACAATTGTATCTTTATTTTTTTCAACTGTTTTTTCTTCTTCTATTATTTTATTTTCTTTAGATTTTTCTTTTTCAAGTCTTTCCTCTTCTTCAAGCTCCGCTATTTTAGCATCTATTTTTTTAACTAAATCGTCAACATTTAAAGATGGTTTTGGACTTTTCTTTGACATATCAGGCATACCAAACAATGGTGGGAAGTCAGAATTTTCGCCCATACCTTTCATCATTTCATTTATTTTTTCATCTTTTTTTGCTTGAACAAAAGCCTTCAAATCAAATATTTTAACAGGAAGTTTAGTTCTTGTTGGATATAATGCTGGTTCTTTTGTCATTCCCCATTCAATTTTATGATCAAATTTTAACTTTGTTTTAAAAGGACGCATTCTTGATCTTAAAATTAAAGCATCTTCTTCTTTAAAGTTTTGTAAATCTGTTACTGTTACAAGTGGTCTTGAGTCAGTTTTATCATCTTTCTTTGACTTAACATCTCCACACATTTTACTAATTTCTTCTAAAGCCGCAAGTTCTGTACTTAACAAGTAAATTGTATTGCCACAGTTTCCTCTAATAGTTTCTGCTTTTTCTTTTCCATAAACATCATTTAATTGTGAAAAGTTCTGAATTATAAATGAAAGTTTAATATTTCTAGAACGTGCTGCAGATACCATAGCATCAACATCAGAAAGAGGTGGCATGTTAGCAAACTCATCAAGTAAAAAATTAGTTCTATGTTTTAATTTTCCACCTGGATTTTCTTGTGCAACTCTAACTAATGTTTCATAACATTGTTTTAAGAAAATTGTAACAAGTGAATGATAGGTTTTCTTTTCATCTTGAATTACAATAAAGACTGCTGTTTTCTTTCTACCAATATCCTCCATATCAAAATCATTATGCGCAAGCATTTCTGATAATGTTTCACGTGAAGAAAATAATTGAATTTTTTGATTAAATACAGATAAAATACTTCCTTTTGTTTCACTTGGGGCACTTATAGTGGCATTAACTTTTATGCTTTCTGTTGAAGTGGTAGGTTTACTATTAAAATATTCTTTTATATATGTTGTTCCACCTATTTTATTTTCTCCAACTGTTGCCATATAATTAATACTATTAATATTTACTTCATCTTCTGCTGCATCTTGAAATAAAGCAAATGCTAATCCCGAAAAATAATCTGCAGATGTGTTTTCCCAGAATGGATCTTGGCCTTTATTATTTTCATCATAAAGTATATTTTTTGCTAAGTCTTCCAATAATTCTATTGCTTTATCTGTATTTCCTTGTTGATATAATTTGTATGGAATTGAAAATGGATTCCAACAATTACCTTTTTCTGGATCACGGAAATTTAAAAGAATTATGTTATATCCTCTTTTTTCTAGTTCTTTTGCAGTTCCCTCATATAACTCACCTTTAGGATCTGTTACAATCATAGATTCTCCTGCTTTTGCCATAACTCTAATAAAAGGGAATGAAATTGCTTGTGATTTACCACTACCAGTTGATCCTATTATCATATTATGGTATCCACCAGTATCAAGCCATATTTCTTTACCATTATTATAAATTGGTATACCACCTTTTGAAATATTATCATCTATTGGTTTAACAACAACAATATTACTAGAATTTTTCATTTCTTTGTCTTTGCACCAACGTGAATAACCTTTTTCATCTTTTTTACCTAATTCTAAACCTACACCTTTTTCTCTTTCAAAAATCTTTGAAGAAACTCCTGTTAAAATTACAGCTAAAACACCTATATAAACACATATTGTAGCTAATAAATATTTAGGTTGAAAAGCAGGTAACGGATTAAATCCATGAAATGTACCATCGTTTGCAAATGATGATAAATTTAATACTAATATTGCTGCAAAATACAAAAGTATTATACTAAATATGAAAAATATTTTTAAATCTTTTGATTCTACTCTAAGTTTTAATTTCATAACAAGCCTCCATACAGACATAAAAAATGCTATATATATATTAACATTTTTTATTTTTTCTTTCAATTAAATTTTATTAGCTTTTTTCTTTTTTGTATTAATTATCAAAAATGTAATACCACCAAACATAAGTGTTGTACCAACAACTACCACTAATGGAACATTATCTATTAGATATTGCATGATTGTCATATTTTTTTTACTTTTATCATAAACAAAAATTATAGGTTTATTAGAAGCATTTTCTCTTGTAATATACCAAGTATGTTTTTTACCAACAATTTTATCAGCATTGGATTGAATTACTTTATAATTACTATTTATATTTATAGTTACTGAATCTAGTTCATTAATAAGTTCAAAACATTTAAATGAATTTCCAGTTAAAATGGAAACTTTATTTTCATCTGTATCAACCGAAAAATATTCATAACAAGAATTAGCAATATTTGAATCACTGTAATTACTATTATATTTATAAAGATACTTTAAACTATTATCATTAATTTTAAAAATATCGTAAGTTGCATAACTATCATCAGTTTGTTCATATGGATTTGAACTATTACTTTGGGAATATAATGAATACCTTTTTCTATTCAACTCTTCATTATAAATGCTAACATTTATTGAATCAATTGTTAAACTTTCCTCTGTTTTTTTATCTTTAATTTGAACATCATATATTACATTGCAACCAGTAAAAAGAAAAGTTATTAATATTAAAAACAATTTTTTTATGTACATTTAAACACCTCTTTTATTTTGGATCAGTTAAATATATATAGCAAACTATATCATAGCCATCCCAGATGTGTTCCAAACGAGTAATAGAAATTGTTTCAAAAACTGAACATCCATCAGCACCTTTTCCGATACAATTATCAAGTCTATCAATTTTACCAGCATCAATATCATCTTCCATAGCTTCGGTAGTACCATATTTATAACCATATTTTCCATTTCTAACCCACGAATGACTTAGTAATACAGTATTGTCGGCATTTACTTTTTCAATTATTCCAACATGTCCATACGTACCATGACTCCAAGAAACAATTGCACCTTGTTTAGGAGCACATTTTTCTCCTCTGCTCGGCCAACATCTTTCATAATATATTGCATCTCCGTTATCTTCACAAAAAGTTCCACCATTTCTATTAGTAGTCCAAGTTCTAACACCTAATGCATTTGTAATTTCTCGTGCTCTATTAGTTGCATACCAAGCACATTCACCAATTAATGATGTATTATTTGAACCGTAATAATCTTGATAACTTTTCGTATTTGAATCTGGAGATGGACTAGAAACCCTCATATAAAAACCAGTAGTTGAATCCAATTGCAAACCATCAGAAATAGATTTCTCAATTGAAATATCATCACCAAACAAAGCTTTTAAAATTGCAACATATTCTTGTGGATTAACTTTTTGAGCTTTCTCAAAATCAAATGTAGAATAATACACCTTACCATCTTTCATTATTTTCAAATCAATAACAGAAGCAACTGCTTTTTTAGTACTATCTGTAACAATACTAGAATCAAAATTATCCTCTACAATTTCATTATTAGAAACATTAACTAATAATTTTGAAATAACCGTCAAAGCATAAGCTTTTTTTATTTCATCATTATATTTAGCAGCATCTCTTTCTACAATTGTTTCAACGTATTCACTCAAAGAATATTTACCAATTATATTTCCTTCTTTGTCTTTTACAGTAATACCTGATGATTGAATACTATATGCAGTATAATTACTTTTATCATCAGCATTATGTGATACATAATTGGATTTTGCTTGACTCATAATTTCATTTGTAATCCTATCTGCTATACTTGTCTTTTCATCATTTGATGCATCTTTATAACTACATTTATCACAATTAATAAATTTTTTAGGAACATATTCTTCTCTTAAATATTTTTCATATTTCTCTTCTGAAAAGTAAAATTTACTACCACTCAACAAATTACCCGAAAACGTAGGAATATTATGAGTAGTAAAAACAACTGGGCAAACAACAGATTCCTTTCGTATTCCATTTTCATATTTTGCACAATCAAACATTTTGGGTATCAATTCTTTAGGATCTAATTTAACAGAGCTATATTTATTATCTAAAGTAGCAGAATCTCCAATAAATGTTCCAATATCATCATTATCACTTTCAGTACTATTCTCACCAGACGATTCTATGCCAATCAAATCTGGATCAACTACATTAGAATAAAACGTTGTTGTATTTACATAATATCTTATTTTTTCAGCATCTACTGTACTTTTATCATATTTATTTTCATCTTTTAAATAAAGATCTACGTATACCTCAATATTGTGTAAATACATAGATTGATCTGTTTCCCATTTTTGATAAATTATCCCATTCCAAATGATTTGACCAACATTATTAATTACTTCAGTAACATTTGAAAGTAATTCTATAACATACATTACTGCAAAAATTAAGACAAGAATTAATAAAAAGTGCATCAAGAATGAAAAAAATCCTACAGCAATTGATAAAAATAAACCAGGATTTTTCTTTATAAACTTGATTATAAGTTTTTGAAAAGATGGTTTGTTTACATTTTTATTTTTCCTGCCACCAAATAAATTTTTGAAACGATTACTCTTACCTGGTACTGAATTAGAGTCTAAAGACTGACTTCTATTAGAATTTAATTTGGGTATTTTATTTAAGCCTCTTCGCTTATTTAAAGCGCTTGCTAATTTATTATTTCCAAATTTGTTTTTTCCAAAATTATTTTTTAAATTATTTTTATTTAACCCAGGCATTTTATTATTAGAATTTTTGTTATTAGCATTATTTATTTTATTAACTGGATTTTTATTATTTTTACTATTTGATAATTTTTCATCTAGTTTGTTTATACCACGATTTGCAAAATTAGAAACAGATGAAGGTTCATTTGCTGTTTCTAATTCTGGAAAATCATCAATTTGTTCTATTTCTTCTGGTACACTTTGTGTACTATCTATTTCATTTACTTCTTGAGGTAATTCTACTATAGAATCATTATCCTCAATGTTTTTTTGATCCATTAGAATCACCTACTTTACTTATATTATAATCCTCCGCCTTCACCAAACGAATCTAATTCTTCATCGGTTACAATTATGTTAATTCGCATTCTTCTATTACCACATACGAATAAAGCTTCACCTTGAGAATATCTTTTTATACTATCTTTTTCATTTTCATTTAAATCTATTAATTTTGATAAATCTTCAACTGCTTGTTTTTTAAGTCCCATTACTAAATAATAAGAAGCATTATCAAATATAGCTTTACCTTGTGTTATAACTGCTGGATCAGTAAAATCACTTGGTTGTTGTGTAATTATTATTGTTCCAGTATTATACTTTCTAGCTCTTCTTTGTATTTGAGCTAAGAATTCGGCTCCTAATGAGTTATTTGAACCTAACAATACATGTGCTTCATCTACTGTAAGAATTGTATCAACACTCTTATCAAGAGTTAAACTCCAAGCATATTTTAAAATATTAAAGAATAAAGCATTTCTAATATTAGTATCTGCATTCATTAATTCTCTTATATTAAATACAATAAAATTAGTAGTTGGAGATATTGTTGTATGCCCATCAAAATAATATCTAAGTTCATTAATAATAGGTCTTACTTTTAACTCCAATATTTCCATTACATTTCTTTCTTGTGTCTTTTCTGTCATAGACATAAGTTTACCTTTAATAGTTGTATAAACATCTGAGAAAGTCGGGAAATCATTGCTTTTAAATCTAGTAAAATCAGAATTAAAATCGATACCAAATCTTTTATATGTTTCTTGTAATATTTCACTAAACATATTTACAACATCTTCAGTAATACTAGGATCATAATATTTTAAAAATGCCTTTACTGTTTGTATAGTTCTAGTTAAAACAGTATATCCTAGTCCTTGAGCCATTTCTTCTTCATCTGCATCAACTACAACTTCAAGTGGATTGATCATTCCATATTCTCCACCTTTTCCTAAATCAATGAAATCACCATCATATTTTTTAGTCATTTCTTCAAGTTCGCCTTCTGGATCTATCATTACTAACTTAGAACCATTACGTAAGTGAGATCTTATCATTAATTTAGCAGCTGTACTTTTACCACTACCAGATGTACCAAGTATAATTAAATTTGCATTGTTTCTATTATTTTCTTTTTTTATCTTATATAAGAATTGATTAAATAATATTACTCCTCCAGAAAAATCCACACCAAGTAAAGTAGATAATCCTGGGTCTTTTATACTATCAAATATAAATGGATACATTGCAGCAATTGTTGGAGAAGGAATAGGAGTTCCTATTCTATCTTCAATTTCTTGCTTTGGATAAATAGGGATTATAGATTTTAATACCTTTTCTTGTTCAAATCTTAAAGGAATAGCTCTCATTTCCATAGCTTCTAAATAATTTTTTACTTGTAATTTTTTAGCCACTAAATCATCTTGTGAATCAGCAGTAACCATTATGTGCATTTGAAAATCATATATTTTTGATTGTGTAGAAGCAAGCATTGTAATAAATTGTTCCAAAGATTCATAATCAAGTCTTATTCTTTCTTGTAACGTTTTATCATTTTCTTGTTGATATCTTACTTTTAAATCTGCGATTTCCTTATTTATCATTTTACTTATTACACTAAATGGAAGTGGAATATGTTTTATAACAATTTTTATTCCAGATAAACTCGTTAATTGAGATAAAAATCCAGGATCTATAAATTTTGGATATGATATTACTGTAAGTATAGTAGAATATTTATCACTAATTATAAAATCGGACGCTCTATATTCTAAGCCTTTTGGCGCTATTTGTTGACGTATATCCATTAACTCATCACCGTCCCTAGTGTAGTTGTTTGTCCTCCATTTAAGAAATTATCAAGTATAATTCTTAAATCATCATTACTTGTTTGTTTAGACATTAATCCTGCATTAGCAAAATAAGAAATCAAATTTTTAATTCTTTTTTGTATTATTTCAGTATCTTTATGTTTAAATAATAAATAATATTCTGTATCAACAACGTTGTTAGTAACAAACATATTAGCTTTATTTATATCACTAATAATTAATTGTCTTTTTTTAACATCTGAAGTTGAATTATATAGAAGTTGTAATTGAGATAAATACAAGTTTATATCAACTGGTCTATCTGCAACTACAATCCAGAATTCATAATCTATCATATTATAAACATCTTTTAAATTATTAATTACCATATCTTGCATTTCTTGTTCCATTATAAAGATATTTCTTGGTTCTATTTTTACACCTGTAACTCTTTCTTTATTATTAAGAATAATTTCACCATTTACAATATCTCTAACAGGAATATCATCTGCAGTATATTTACTTTTTATTGTTTTCGCCATCGTTTACACACCAACCTTTCCAAACGAATTTTTGTCTTGTTGTATAAAATTCTATTAATGATTTAATCATTGTAAGAACATTGTGATAATTTGGTATTGGGAATACCAGAAAGCTACACACTAATCCAGGAATTAGTGTTATTATTGCTGCTACCATATTTTCAACAGGTAATATTAATAACAGTAGTAGCGTAGCTGATATTCCACAAGAAAATAATATTAAATCAAATTTATTAAATAAACCAAATATTAACATTGATTTTTTTGAATTAGCTGGTATTAAAAAATTATTATTCATTTATCTTTTCCCCTTTTAATTCTTCTTTTGTTTTGTAGCATTTATGTTATACATGTTGTTGTATGATTTTTCCCCAAGGTTTGCAGCAGTATGTGAAGCTTCGGCTTTATCATAATCATCACTACTTTCAATCTCGTATGCTTTTTCAGCATCTTTTTTAGCTTGTTTTCTAATAGCAGCAAAATCACTACCTCTATAAACTGCTTTTTCTTCAAACGCACTGCTCTTATCAGTAGTTTGCTCAACAACTCTTAATTGACTTGATATAGCACCATTAGTAATTTTAGTTTCATTTTCATCTTCAAGCATTTTTACATATACGTCTGCTGCGTGTTGACCAGTATTAAATTCTGCATCTTTAGCTTCATTTAATTTTTTATAATGGTCATCTTCAGCAATTGACGCATATTGGTTTTCATCATAATCAACTATGTTACCATCTTTGTCCTTTCCCTTGCTTACTGCTATATAATCATCCCTTACTTTTTTAGCTTCTTCAATTTGTTGGTCTCTTTCTTTCTTTGCTTTTTCCATCGCCTCAGAATCTACCTTAGTTATTGGTTTTCCGTCAGGTCCAAGAATAGATGAGGTAGTCATACACTCACGTCTTATATCATCATCTGATTTAAATTGATTTTTTATTTCAGCATCAGTAGTTTCTGTTGTTATCGATAATCCATTATTTTTATTGAATTCATCCAACTTTCTTTTACTACCCCTATATCTATCAACAGCATCTTGTTTTATATTATTTATATCTACATTTTTTAATGCTTCATATTGGTTATGTGCCTTAATGTATGCATCTGAAGCTTCTTTAAATTCTTTCTTCTTGTTATCATCATTCCATTCTCTACTCAAATACGAATTTGGTTTGATTAACATTTCTTTTTTAGCAGCTTCATCAATTGAATCTACTGTTTTTTTAACATTTTGTAAATTTTCAATTTGCATTCTAGATTTTTGATAATCAGTAGGTAATCCAACAGCATCTTGTGCTTTCGCCTTTAAAATACCAAAAGCTGTTGCACCATTTTCTTTTCCTATTTCTCTTTCTGTTCTATGAGTATTGGCTTGTTCAATCCCTTTTTTTACACCTTGTGTCATTTTTCCAGAACTATATGCTTGACGGCTTGAATGTACAAAACCGCTTGTTGCACCTGCTAAAGTTGATGTAAGAAAACCACCCGCAGTTTTAAGTCCTCCTTTTAAGCCACCACCATTAGCATTAAAATTTTTCTTTGCGTTAACAGCTCTATGTACCAAATTACCACCTGCTACTCCAAGGGCTCCAACAGCACCAGCAGTTCCTGCCATTATTGCCTTTCCACCTAAAGCTTGTTCACTAACTTTCTTAAATGGATTAAGTTGCATTTTTCCATCTAAGCTTATTCCAGTTATATCTTGAATAAGTTTTGGAAATTGTTTTGCAAACATTAACGCACCTATTATTATAAATATTATTACAAAAGGATTGTCAATTGGATTACCATTAAAGTCTTTCAAATTACCCATATTTGCTGAAACTTGTTGTATTATAAATATCGCAAAGAAAATTGCAATTAATCTTACAAACAAATCAGCATATGTCTTACTAACATTAGACAACCATTTTTTAAATATTCCTTCTCCCTTAATAGGATCAATGTATGAAATAATAGGAATTGGTGCGATTAATCTTAGGAAATATAATTTTATAATTCTTACTGCAACATCCATACAAAAACTAAGTAATACAAGTGCGGCAAATGCACCACATATAGTAGATATTATAAACTTATAGTCAAAAGCAAATTGTCCATTATTTTTTAACCTTAATAAATAATCAAAAAGATAATAAGTATTTTGATTTTCTACGGTATAGTCTAGTTGATTGTTGGGTTCATTTCCAATATTTGGCATAGTAGCAGCATCTGAAGAATAATCACGAATATTACATCTTTCATGAGGAACAGTACCATCATTAATAAAATATGTCCTACAACCTTGTTGTTGCGCTAAAAGATCTGAGTTTGGAACTATAAAAGCAGAAAAAAGTGGAAAAGATACTACACCAGAATTTTTCACATTTTTTCCGGATGAACCAAGTATCAATTTTGGGACAGTATTATTATCTACAATCTTTTGTTGTAATTCCATTGCCTTATCAAATAAAAATTGGTATGAAACAAGTAAAACTAAAGCAACTGCAATATTTTGAATTAACTTTGAAAATCCCTTGCTTTTATCAGTCATTGCATCAGGATTAACTATATAATTCAAAAAAGAAAGTGATAATTTAAATATCATAAAAATACTTAAAATTACAGTAATTCTATTTGCAAATGCAGCTAATGAAGCATTATCAAAAATTTGTACACTTGATATCTGAAATATTAAGTTATATAAATTTTCAATTAACCAAACCACTACTTTATCTATTGCAGCGAAAAGTCCTCTAATTACTCCTAAAAACCAATCCATTTGCATCCCTCTATTTCATATTTTTTGAAAATTAATCTATCTTACATCATTATAACATAAGTATATCTTTTTTTAAACAATATTTTTTCTAAAAACAAAAAAACTTCAGAAATGAAGTTTTAATGTTTAATTTTATTGCTTTGTTCCGCTATTTACTGCACCAGATATAAATCTATTAGCACAAGACCAAATTTCATTACTACTTCCTGATGCAACTAAATTTATTAATACTTTAACTATGAATATTACAAAGAATACTAAAGCAGCAGAAATTAATCTCTTAATAAATAATTGTTGACCTTTTTTAATTTCATCTTCTTTACTAGCTACGACTGCTTTTCCTAAATCAAGCATACCGAAAATGATCAATAAAACTGGAATTGCTATTTGGATAGCTAAAATAATAGTTGAAACTATTGATTGAATTGATCCAATTCCATCAGTTATCTTAGGATTACACCAATCCATACCTAAAATTTGAACTAAATTCATTTTCATTTCCTCCCTTACTAAAAATATAATACTTTATTTGCCTTTTTTTGTCAATATTTAATATATTGAATACATAATATTTACATTATTTTATAACGTATGGCTCGTTTTCACTACCATCACCAGACGAAACAGTTAAATGTGAATTTAAATAAATTACTGGTCTAATTTCATTTTCTTTTGAAGCCCTATAATAATAAATACCATTTTCATCTATTGCATATACTTCATAAGTACTTCCAGAATAAGCATTTAGTGTCCAGTTAGTTCCACCTAACTCGCTCATATAATTATAATTAACACATTGTGGATCATCAAAATGTTTGCAAGTTGACTCTAAACTAGCCTTTGCATAATCATCAACATTCAAAAGTCCAATATGACTTTTCATAGTTTTTCCACATAAATTAATGTTTGAAATTAAAGTACCTTCTTTTATTGAATCAACACACCAAGTTGCATCAACTAAATATTTTTTTAATTTCGCAGATACAACACTATTTTTTTCATACATTTCTTTTAAATATACACTTATTCTACTAGTATCATATACATTCTTACCATAATCAGTTTCTTTTTCTAAATTATATCTATCATCCCATACAGTTTTTTCTAATTTTTCATTAATTAGATACATTTTTATACCATTATCATCTATTTTTACAATTCTCCAAGTTTTGCCATCAAATTTAACATAATTGTTTATATACTCACCTTTAAAAATATATTCATTACCAACAGAGTATAAACCAGAATCAGATGTAACTACATTTTGTGTTAATTCACTATAAAGTGTTTTTGTATTATAATTATCACATTTCAAAATCGGATTATATAAATAATCATCTCCATTTTTTACAACTTCAACAGTTGCTGTACATTTATCCTTAGAATATAATTTACTTAATTCTTTTATATAATTTCCTTCAACTAAAGTAGAATCTGTAACACTTACAGTTCCATCTGTTAAAGGTAACTTATCAGAATTATCTTTATAATACTTTTCAGCAGCATTAACTAATTTATCTTCTAATTGTGAATAACTTTTAATCCCACCACTTGTTAAACTAGCAATCAATACAATCAATAATATAAATAAAACCATTCCACCTGCAGCAATTACAATAAAAGCTACATTTTTGTTTCCCTTAAAAAACTTATTAGCTACATTATCTAACATAAAAACCTCCTAAATAAACACATATATTATATCAATAAAAACATCAATTTACAACTATATTATTCTAAATAGGAAAAGGTTAAAAATGGTTAAACCAAAAAGTTCAACAATAAACGCTAGTAAAAGTGCATTTACAAAAGCATCTTTATTATCAATTAAACTTTTTCCGTTGTCTAATACTTTCTGTCTACCACCTTTTTTAATTATTTCAGGCTCACTAGAATTATCTATATTATAATTGCTTAAAATTTGTTCCTTAAACTTTTCTAACTCAGAAATCTTGTTTGAATTCATATCTGATTGTATTGTTGCTTCATTTTCATCGCTAAAGAATATATTAGTATTTTTCAAAAAGAATTCTCTAACATTATCCATTATATTATTTTTATCAGATAAATTAATAATAGATTGTAATTTAATTAAAAATATCCTTAATTCATTAACATTTCCATTATAATATCTTAATTCATGTTCAATATAATCGCAAACACTAGATTCAATTTGATCTAGTGTTTTCCCATGAGAAGTCCCAAAAAGTAATATATTATTACCATCATATTGAATAACAAAATTATTATTAAAAATGGTTATAACATAAACATTCTTCATATTAATCACCTATTTTAAATATTTAAGTTCTCCCATTTGAGAAGTTGGAATAAATCCTGGTTTGGAATTTATAACATCTGGGATTCTATTTACAATTGCAGCACATGTAAGTTCAACAGTAGAAGGTCTAGTAATAACTAAATTAGTATTTGGCTCTCCAAAAATTGTCCAATCATTTTTATCACAATCTTCATCAGAGTAAACCTTACCAATACATTCTGTTTCCAAAACTATTCCTTCTTCAGTTTCTGTTGTTACAACAGCACTCATTCCAGTTGCCATACCTGAGGCAACAACCATATTCAATGTAGAAGATTCTATATCCTTACTACAAGTTATAGGAACACATTTCTGAGTTTGATTCTTAACAGTTAAACCAAGTTTGTCACATAGCCATCCATTTACATTCCACATATACGAAGGTAAAAACTCACCAGCATTGATTAATTTTTTTCTTTCTTCATCACTAATATTATCAACAGAAGCAACTTGTTTATCGAATTCATCTAAAGTTAAACCTGCTCCATGGGCTTTTGCTAAAGCAATACCATAATCTTCAACATTATATGAAGAACTACCTTTAATTTTAGTAATTTTATGAGTTGAACCAGCCAATGTTGATATTAAATTTCCCCAGAATGCATCTTGATAACCACTACCTGTAATAGTACAATTATTTTCTTTAGCAAGTTTATCAATTTTATCTGTTAAAACTGGTGAAGAATTAAATGGATAAAATGCTTCTTCACAAGTTGTAATAGCATTTATTCCAAGTTTTGCACACAATAAAAGTGCGTCTGCTACATCCTTCATTAAACTCATTGTTGTAATAATACATACATCTGGCTTTTCTCTTTTTAACATTTCTTCTGCATCATCAACAGATGTAATATTTACTCCTATTTCTTTTCCACCAATAATATCAGAAATATCTTTTCCAATAATAGATGGATTAATATCAACTGCACCAACTATAGAACCACCATTTTCTATAACATATCTCATAGTATAAACTGACATTTTACCGCATCCATACTGAACTACTTTAACATTATTCATTTTATCCCTCCTAATTATAATTATAAATGTTTTTTTTTAATCTAACAATATATTATTAAAAAAACAAACAACTTTATACAAAAAAATGTAAATAGAATTTTATTAATACATTTCTATTTCAAACTACAATATAGTATAATTATTTTAGTACAAGGAGGAATAAGGTGGAAAATATAATAGAAGTTAAAGACTTAACAAAAGAATACAAAAATATAAAAGCTGTAGATAATTTATCCTTTGAAGTAAAAAAAGGAGAAATACTTGGATTGTTAGGTCCAAATGGAAGTGGCAAAACCACAACTATAAATTGCATATTATCATTACTTAATTATCAAAATGGAAGTATAAAAATTCTTGGTAAGGAAATGAAACCAGATGAATATGAATTAAAAAAGCAAATAGGTGTCGTATTTCAAGAAGTAGCTGTTTTTGAAGAATTAAATGTTTATGATAACATAGATTATTTTTGCGGTTTATATATAGAAAATAAAGAAATAAGAAAAAAATATATTGAAGATGCAATTAAATTAGTAGGATTAGAAAATTATAAAAAATATTATCCAAAACAATTATCAGGTGGACTACTTAGAAGACTTAATATTGCTTGTGGAATTGCTCACAAACCCAAAATTATATTTTTAGATGAGCCAACTGTAGCAGTTGATCCACAAAGTAGAAATAATATTTTAGAAGGAATTGAAAAACTAAGAAAAAAAGGTGCGACTATAGTTTATACAACACATTATATGGAAGAAGTTGAAATACTTTGTGATAGAATTATTATATTAGATAAAGGTAAAATACTTGCAACTGGAACTTCTGATGAACTAAAAGAACTTGCTGATATAGATGAAAAAATTACTGTTGAATTAAATGAAATAAACAATGAATTTATAGAAGATATTAAAAAGTTTAAATATGTTGATGATATTGAAATAAATTCAAATATCCTAATAATTAAATATAAAAAAGGCAAAAACAACTTAGAAAAATTAATCGATTGTTTAAAATCTCATAAAATTACATATAACAAAATTTTTTCAGAAAGACCAACACTTAATGATGTGTTTTTAAATTTAACAGGTAAGGAATTAAGAGATTAATGTTTACACATAATTTTATATATTCATTAAAAGTATTATTAAAAAATAAAATGCTTATATTTTGGACATTTGCCTTTCCAATACTATTAGGAATTTTCTTCAATATGGCCTTTTCTGATATAGAAAAAAATGAAAAATTAGATATAATAAATATTGCTATTATAGATAGTGAATCTAGCGATAATGTATTTAAAGAAACTTTTAAAAAATTTAATGATGAAACTCAAATGTTTAATATAAATTATACAAATTTAGAAGACGCAAAAAAATTACTTGAAAATAAAAAAATAACTGGATATATAATACCTAACGATAATGTAAATATAACTGTTTCCTCAAATGGTGTTAATGAAACTATTTTAAAATATGTTGTTGATGAAATAAACAGTAATAAAGAAATTAGTAAAGACTTATCAAAAATAGAAATAGATAATCAAATTAAAGAAGGAAACTATAATATTGATTATCAAAAAATATATAAAAATATTAATAATTTGTTTAGTTCGAACACAGTTAAATTAAATAACATTTCAAATAAAAATTTAAGTTATACAATGATAGAATATTACACATTAATTGCAATGACATGTTTATATGGTGGAATTATATCTATGTTTATTACAAATTATAAACTAGCTAATATGAATAGTATTGGAAAAAGGACATCTATTTCACCTATTCATAAAGGTAAAATGCTACTCGGAAGTTTACTTGCTAGTTACATAATACAATTGTTAGGTATTACATTATTATTTATATTTACTATATTTGTACTAAAAGTAGATTATGGAAACAACTTATTATTAGTAGTCCTACTTGCAATATGTGGCTCACTTGCAGGTTTATCTCTTGGAGTAATGGTTGCAACTACAATAAAATCTAATGAAAATACAAAAACAGGAATACTAATTGCTATTACAATGCTTGGATGTTTTCTATCAGGTATGATGGGAATAACTATGAAATATATAGTAGATAAAAATATACCAATTATAAATAAAATTAATCCTGCTAGTATGATAACAGATGGTTTTTATTCATTATATTATTATGATACTTTAGATAGGTTTTTCTTTAATATAATTAGTTTACTTTTGTTCTCAATTATAATGTTTATAATTTCTTATAATGGTTTAAGGAGGCAAAAGTATGACAACATTTAAAACATTTTGGAGTGTAGTAAGAAAATATATAGGGGTTATATCTTTATATACAACATTATTAATTGTTTTTGGTGGATTAAATATGTCGACAAATGAAAATCAAATAGATTTTGTTAATAGTAAACCAAATGTTGTAATAGTAAATAATGATGATTATAATAAAATCACTTCTAATTTAATAAACTATATCAAAGAAAACAGTAAAATTATCAATATTAAAACAAATGAAGAATCAATAAATGATGCCTTATTTTATAGAGACACTAATTATGTAATATATATACCCAAAAATTATGGAAAAGATGTAATGAATGGATTACAACCTGATATAAATATAAAATCCACTGGTGACTATCAATCAAGTTTAGCTGAAATTATATTAACTCGATATATAAAAATTCAAAATTTATATAAAACAAAAATAAATAATGAAGATGAGCTTATAAATTATATAAATAATAATTTAAACTCTGAATCAAGTATTAAACTAACTTCCAAACTTGATACATCAAAAACATCTAAAGCAACATATTATTTTAATTTTGCAAGTTACAGCATTATGGCAGTTGTAATATTTATTATTTGTTTAGTATTATCAAGTTTTAAAGAAAAAAATGTTAATAAAAGGACTATTATAAGTAGTACAAATTATAAGAAACATAATAGATATCTATTATTATCAAGTTTTATATACTCTATTATAGTATGGATTTTATTTGTAATTCTTGGAATAATTCTAACTGGAAATATAATGTTTACTACAAGAGGTTTAATATATATATTAAATTTATTTATATTTACATTTTGTTCATTAACATTAGCGCTCTTAATAAGTACCTTAATAACCAATAAAAATGCTGTTAATGGTATAGTTAATGTTGTCGCACTTGGTTCTGCATTCTTATGTGGAGCATTTGTTCCTACAGAATGGTTACCAGATTTTGTTCTAAGAATTGCACATATATTACCTAGTTACTGGTATATTAATTCAAATGATTTATTAAAATCTATGGAAGTAATTAATTTAACTAATTTAAAACCAATATTTATAAATAGTATAGTTATTTTAATTTTTTCGATGTTATTTATTATACTAAATAATATAATATCTAAATATAAAAGAAAAATAGGATAAAATATAATTAAAAAAGTTATTTCATCAAACGAAATAGCTTTTTATTTTGGTAAAAAGACAAGTCCTATAAGTGCTAAAACAATAAATAATAATCCTATTAAAAATAAAACTTTTACTGCTGGATTTTTTACAAATCTCATTACATAACTCTTGTTTGGATTCTGTGGGTTATAGAAAACATCTAATTCTGTTCCAACAGGGAAATATTCTTTTAATGCATTGGTAGAAATATGGGTATTACTATTAATTACTAAATTTCCTTCTTTAACATCATTTTCTACTTGAGATTTTATTCTATTAAAAGATGATGACTTATTTACAATCCAACCATACTTAAGTCTTTGATTATATTTAGTATAGTTAACAATATACTCTATTATAGGAAATTGTACTCCATTATTATTCCATAATGTGTACTTTATAACTTTTCCTTTTGTTGTTAAAGTACATTGTTCAACCATCTTTTTATCTTTGTTTTTAAATATTAATGATAAAATTAGCAATATTAAGCCTACCAATGTAAATATCGCAAAAAAACTTATTTTCATTTTTCTAATCTCCTTACAACTTACTATTTGTTGCTTTCAATAACTTTTCAAAATGTTTTTTATTACTAAATACTACATTATTTTTAATTAATTTTTTTCGTACTGACTTTCCTCCGCAAATTACAATTTTTTATTTTCTTAGAATTAACTCTATATCCAACCGCAATAACAGCATCCAAATTATAAAATTCTAATTCTCTATTAACATTCCTATTTTCTTCTTTTCGACTATTTCCATTTTGGAAATAGTTGAATTTTTATCAAGTCCTTTCTCTTCATATATATTATTTAAATGCTTATTAATTGCGGAAACATTAACATCAAAAAGTCCACTCATACTCTTTTGAGTTAACCATATTGTTTCATCTTTTAATATTACGTCTACATTAGTTTTACCTTCATCAGTTTCATATAACAATATATTGCTTTCATTCATATTTTATCATCTCCTTTAAAATATCTTAAGTAGTATATGTTTTCATATACCACTTATATCAGCGTCGTGCACACATCATATTAGATGATATGTGAAAACATATTTTTGAATTTTTTATACAATTTTTCACCAGAATATCACTTTTTTAGTTTTAGTAAAAAACTTACTTATCAAAATTTTTTCGATGTAATACTGAAACACATTCAATATGCCGTGTTCGTTAATTATGAATAGTTGCTTTTTATATGTTTGGGTATAACTGACTACTACATAATAAACCCTCTTAATGGTTGAATGTTTATTATGTATATATCAGTTTTATTTTAATACACCTAGTCCTAAATAAAATTTTTTACCATTTAATAATTGCTTTTTAATATTACTTTGTAAACTAGTATTTTCAGGTAATAAAGAATACTCTTCACATTGATCTATCCCATATACAAAATTTAATATATCTTTAGTACATTCTTCCCCTTCATAAACATCAAACAAATTATAAAATTTTGCTATATTATAGTTTTTATCTATAATTATATATATTTGTTTACTTAGTAACCATGAATTACATATATATTTAAAATTATTAATTGAATAAATTTGTTTTATTTTAATGTTTGCTTTTTTTATAGATTCTTTAACACTTAATACATTTAAATCTGTATTTTTAGGAATATGAATTTTTACTACTGAATCAGACTCGTATTCAAATTGTAAACTACCTATTTCGACTATTCTTGCTCTAATAAAATAAATAGCCCATAACATTTGTGATATCCTAATTCCATCTTTTTTTCTTAATTTTAAGTCACTTTCAAAACATTCCTTAACTCTTTTTTTATGAATTTTAATTTGAATAGCATCAAAATTATATTGTTGCATATTTTTCCTATGATAATTATAACCTAATAGAACCATTATATTAGTTATAAAAGGATTGACATTATCGTCAAACAATTCATCAATACCATTGCATTGCCATAAATCTTTTATTTTTATAAAATCTTCAATATATAATTTATTATATAAATTTGAAAATTCTAAACTTAACTTTTCTTTTTTATTTATTTCTTCTATGCAATTATAACATTTATCTCTATATTGTAAATCTATATTATAAAAATTTAAAGCTTCATCTATTATATCTTTATCTATCATTATAATCTCCTACTTCACTACTAAATTAAATTATACAACCCATACCACCTAATATGGTATGTAAAAAACTATTTTACTCAAATAGCCATCTAAATATTTTTTAATTATTTATCTTTTTTTGATAGTCACTGAACAGTTGATTTTCATTGAAATGTAGGGTTTTATTTAAGATTTAGAACACATACGCACTCAACGTGATATGTTCATTAATAATAAATAGTTGCTTTTTATCTGTTTGGGTATAACTGACTACTACATAATAAACACTTTTAATTGTTGAATGTTTATTATGTATATATCAATTTTCTCAATTTAAAATTTTTCCTATTATTTCAACTTTATCATTATCTATTTTAATATCAGCACCAATAGGAATAACACTATTTACTATCTTATGTCCAAAATCATTACATTTTATTATTGGAAAATTATATTCTTTAGTATATTCAAGTATTATATCTTCCATTTGAGGATATTTACTTTCATCTTTCTGTAAATCATAATTATAACCAATCACTATTCCTTTTATTTTATCAAATATACCATATTGTTTTAAATGGGCAAATCTTCTTTGGCATTCATTTATAGATGTTCTATAACTTTCTATAAATAATATATTACTTTCCATATTTGGTAAAAATTCTGTGCCAAGCAAATACATCATACAAGCCAAATTTGTACCAATTATTTTACCTTCAACAGTACCATTTTTAATTAATTGTTTTGTACCATTATTAAACCTATCTAATTTTTGGTTAATAAAAGCATCTATAAATACTTTATATTGTTCTTCTGCATAGTCTAAACCAAATGAAAGAAAATCCGGCCCACTAAAAGTTATTAATCCTGTCTTTTTATAAATAGCTTGAAGTAATACTGTTATATCACTATAACCTAGCAGTATCTTAGGATGCTTTTTTATTTCTTCATAATCTAATAAATCAATAAATGTATTGCAAGTTTCACCACCTTCTAAACATATTATTGCTTTAACATCATCATCTTTAAACATATTCATAAAATCTTCTGCTTTTTGTTCTCTTGTACCACATGAGCCATAATAATCTTCTTTTATATATTTTCCAAATTTTATCTTAAAACCTTTAGTAATTAAAAATTTTTCTGCTTTTTTAAAATCATCAAATCTATTATTTAATGCTAAGCTATTAGATACCCCTACAACACCGATTGTATCTCCGTAATTTAATCTATTTGCTAACATAATTCATATCCTTTCTTTTTCAATTATACAATCCATACCACCTAATATGGTATGAGGAAACATATTCTCCTCAAACAACCTTCTTAAATTTTTTCTGTTTTTTTGATAAAAATTAGTGTTTTTTTATCAAAAATATGCTTTTTTTAATAGGCACTGAACAGTTAATTTCCGTCTTAATATAAGGCTTTATTTAAGTTTAAGCACCGCTACACATTCAACATGATGTGTATTGGGAAACATATCAACAAGTGAAATATTAACCAATTCATAATTTGAAGATAAATAATTAATATCCCTAGCTAAAGTAATTGGATCACAAGAAACATAAACAATTTTTTTAGGATTTATCTTTAACAATTGTTGGACAACTTTTTCTCCTAAACCACTTCTTGGAGGATCAACTATAACCGAATCAAAATTTCTATTTATTTTATATAATACTTTTTCAGAATCACCACATATAAATTCTATATTATTAATATTATTTATTTTTTTATTTTCATTTGCATCTTTAACTGCATATTTATTTATTTCAATTCCTAAAACAGATTGCGCTATATCAGATACATAAATACCTATCGTACCCGTTCCACAATATAAATCAAGAACATTATTAGATTTACCTAAATATTCTTTTACCTTACTATATAATTTTTCAGCTTGTAATGTATTTACTTGAAAAAAAGAATCTGGAGATATCAAAAAATTTAATCCATTTAATTTTTCATAAATATAACCATTGCCAAATAATGTAATAAATTCATCATTTCTTTTTACAACTAGTGTATCAATAATATTATTTAATTTATCTTTTAAATCAAATATATCAAAATTTGTTTCAACTACTACCATTGATTCATTAGTATTAACCCCTACTCTAATAAGAATAGTGGATATATTACTTAAATCACATGTTTTAATAATAGAATAAATTTCATTGATTTTTTTGTTTACTATTAAGCACTCATTTATTTCTATTATGTCTTTAGTTTTATTAGCATACAAACCTATTTTTTTATCAATATGAAGTGTTAATTTATTTCTATAATATAATTCATTACCACTAATAAATTCATCTATTTTTATTTCACTTTTACAAAATTTTTTAAATATTTCAATTACCTTATTTTTTTTATACAAAATTTGATTTTGATAATCCATATTCATGATATTACATCCACCACAAATACTAGCATACTTGCATTTTTCTTTTACTCTTTTATCACTACTAACTAATATTGAATTAACCTTTGCTTCCATGTATTTTTTTTTATCTAAATATATATTAGCGTCAACTTCTTCTCCTATAAGCGCATTTTCAATAAAACATACTTTTCCATCTATTTTTGCTATTCCTCTGCCATTGTGATCCATATCAATAATTTTAAGTTTCATAAACATCACCATACTAATTATAACAAAAAAAAGGATAAATTATCCTCTTAAATTATATATTAAAAAAACTATTCCTGCTATAATTGCAATTATTAAAACAAAAACAAGAAATTTTATCAATTTATTATTTGTTTTAATTGAATCTTTTATATCTCTTAATTGCTCAAAATCATCACTTGTAAATCCTAAACTAGACGTATAAAAAGATTTGTCTATTTCACTTAGGTTTTCATCTGTTTTATTTTCATATGATGAGCTTTGATTTTTTATTGCTTCCTTTACATCTTCAGAATTTACTATATTTGTATTATTATCTGATTTCAAATTTAACATATCTAAACTTAAATCTTTATCATCTAATTTATTTAAAAATTTTGTGGATGTAATAGTATTTATCAAATCTTGTAACTCTTTATCTTCTTCATTTACTTTATTTATATTTATATTTCTTAACACATTGTAACTAGTATCACTTAAATTTCTTGTTTTATAATCATCTTTTTTTTCAGTTTTAGCTTGAGATAAAACTTCATTTATATCATGATTCTTCTCTTCTTCAAATTCAACATTTCTTTCAACTACATTTCTTTTTACCAAATGAGGAATTTCACTTTGTCTTTCTTCTTCTCTTTTTTTTAGCAAATTTTGTAGTTTTTTTAAGTCTATTTGATTATCTCTATTTATATCAGCTACACCCTCAACATTACTATAAGATTTAAAGTCATAATCTCCATTATAATTTCTATCATAAAGACTTTTATTTTTAGAGATTCTACTAGTTGTTTCTCCGGGCTGAGAATGATAATATCTATCCATCCTACTTTTCATAGTATCACCTAGTTTATATTTTAACACATTTATTATTTTTTTCAAACAGATACTTGCAAAAATATACCAATTTAATTATAATTTATTTGGAGGAAATATATGAAAGTTAAAGTTGATAAAGATTTATGTATAGGTTGTGGGGCTTGTCAAGCATTAGTTCCAGATGTTTTTGAAATTGGCGATGATGGTCTTGCAGAAGTAAAAGTAGCTGAAGTTAATGATAATTTAAAAGAAGATACTGCTGATGCTATTGACAATTGTCCAACTCAAGCAATAAGTGAAGAATAAAATAAATTCAGAATAATTTTACTATTCTGAATTTTTATTTGCATCATTATATAATTTTTTTACTTCTTTAATATTTAATTTTCTGTATTCACCTGATTTTAAACCTTCTAAATTTAGAAAATCAAATTTTTCTCTTTTTAATTTTAAAACATCATGACCAACAGCTTCAAACATTTTTTTTACCTGATGATTTCTTCCTTCATGTATAGTAATTTCAACAATACAAGTTGAATTTTTTTTATCTATTTTTTTTATTTTAACTTTTGAAGGAGATGTTTTTTTATTATCTATAACAACACCATGAGTTAATTTTAATGTTTCTTCTTTTGTAAGAATTCCTTTAATTTTCGCTACATAAATTTTATCAATTTTGTTTCTAGGATGAATTAATAAATTTGTAAGTTCTCCATCATTTGTAAGAAGAATAATTCCTGATGTATCATAATCAAGTCTACCAACAGGATATATTCTTTTATCTGTTTCTATCAAATCTACAACAGTTTTTCTGTTTTTTTCATCTTTTGTACTTGTAATTATTCCTCTTGGTTTATATAAAAGATAGTATTCTTTTTCATCTCTTGAAAGCATTTTTCCATCTATAGATATTTTATCACTACCATTTACTTTAAATCCAAGTTCTGTTACTTTAATATCATTTACAATTACTTTTCCTTTTTGAATTAATTCTTCCGCTTTTCTTCTAGAACAATATCCACTATTTGCAATTACTTTTTGAAGTCTTTCCACTTAAATCACCTGATATGAATTATACACTATATATTAATTTTTAACAACTAAAATAATACATTACCAAGTATAATTGCTGTAACAATTCCAACTAAATCAGAAAATAATCCTGCCCACATTGCATATCTTATTTTTTTAATACCAATACTTCCAAAGTAAAGTGTTAAAACGTAAAAAGTTGTATCAGTAGATCCTTGTATTATAGAAGCGACTGTACCTATAAATGAATCTGGTCCGTAATTTAAAAACATATCATTTAAAATAGCTAATGAGGCACTACCAGAAATTGGTCTCATTATTGCCATTGGAAGTATTTCTATTTGTACATTTATATATGAAAAAATTGGTTTTAAATTGTTAAAAATAAAATCTAAAACACCACTTTTTAAAAAAATATTAACTCCAAATACCATAGCAAGTAAATTAGGAAAAACTTTTAATGTCATATCAAAGCTTTCTTTTGTACCATCTATAAATGTATCATAAATATCAACTCTTTTTTTTAAAGCATATAAAATTATTATTAAAACTATTATAGGTATTATATAATTGGATATATTATTCATTTACTAATTCTCCCTAATATTCTATCAAATATAAGTCCACAACTAAGAGATATTAATGTAACTAAAATACAACCTAACATTATTGATGTTGGAGATGTACTTCCATAAAGCATCCTAAGTGATATTACAGTTGTTGGAACTAATGTTACTCCACTTGTATTTATGACTAAAAATGTTATCATACTTCTTGATGCAGTATCTTTTGATTTATTTAAACTTTGTAAAGATTTCATTGCTTTTAGTCCAAATGGAGTTGCTGCATTTCCTAATCCAAATACATTCATTATCATATTTGTTGTTATATATCCTAATGATTCATGATTCTTTGGTATTTCTGGAAATATTTTTCTTAAAATTGGTGAAACAAGACTTGCCATTTTATTTAATAAACCTGATTTCAAAGCTATATTCATAATACCTAACCAAAGGGCCATAACCGGAAATATTTTAACAATCATATTAAATGATGTTTCACAACTTTTTAATATTTCTGATGTAATTATTTCTGCTTTTCCTGTTAATAGTGAAAATATTATTCCAATAATGATAAAAACAGACCAAATTTTATTTATCATTCTTAAACCAATCTATTATTTTTTGAAGTATATTTTTTTTATTATGTTTTTTTTCTTGTAAATAAATATCTTCTTCATGTACTTGTTTATCCATAACATATACAATAACTTTTCCTATTTTTTCGTCATTTTTTTTATTAGTACTCTTTTCAAGTATGAATTTTAGTTTTATATTTTCTTTTTCATCAGGAGTTAATATATAGTTAAAACTATTTTTTATATAAAAAGAATTATCAAAATAATAACTTTCACCAATTATATCTATATCACCTTTTTTTAAAATAGTGTAATTAGTATAATTGTTAAATCCATATTCAAACATATTTTTATGATCATTAAAATCGTTGCCATCGTTTAAAGTTACAGCTACTAAATTTACACCATCTTTAGACGCAGTAGTAACTAAAGTTCGTCTTGCTATTTCTGTAAATCCAGTTTTACCACCTGTTGAATATTTATATGTATGTAATAATTTATTTTTATTTATCCAAGAATAAAAATTCATATTTGTTTTTACTTTATAACTTTTTGTTGAAACTATTTTTCTATATGTTTCATTTTTCATAGCGTAACTTGTAAGTATAGCCATGTCATATGCTGTAGAATAATTTCCTTTTTCTTGGTCTAAACCACTTGGGTTATTAAATACAGTATTTTTCATTCCTATTTCTTGAGCTTTTTCATTCATCTTTTTTACAAATTCGTCTACATTTCCACCAACATATGAAGCAATTGTCAAAGCTGCATCATTACCACTTCTAAGCATTAATCCATATAATAAATCTAATAATTTTATATTTTCACCAATTTGTATATATATTCCAGAACCATATGCTTTTTTTATTTCATCTCCTACTGTAACTGTTTCATCTAATTTTCCTGATTCTATAGCAACAATAGCCGTCATTATTTTTGAAATTGATGCAATACTTCTAACTTTATGTATATTGTTTGCATATAAAATTCTATTATTATCAGTATCCATAAGTATTGATGCAGTTGCACTTGTTTCTAAAGCCATTGTTTTCATAGGTATTAAAAATAATATTAGTAACACAACCATTTTTTTCATTTTATCACCTATAAAATATTATGAAAAAAGGAACATTTATATGTGTTCCTAATAGTTATAAATTCCTAAAATTTTGTCTTCTGTTTCATCACTTATTTGATCTACTTGCCATTTTTTATCTTTTTTAGTTACTCCTAATTCTAATGTATATTTAACAGTGTCTTTTGCTTCTTTTAATTGTTTTATCACATAATCTATATACATCGTTTCTTTGTAATTTCCAAGTTCATCTGAAAATAATTGCATATTATTGTTTCTATAAACTTCTGCTTCATCCATTACTTTTTTGTAATCTTTTACAGTTATTTCAACTTCAACTATAGCTTTATCACCATTAATAGTTTCGTTTTTTATCATATAAGTCATGTCTTTATATTGATTTTTAATTAGTTCTTTATAATCTTCTCTATTTGAAGTATTGAATTTTTCTTCTTCTTCAACTACTCTATCAAGGTCTGAAATAACTTTTGAATCTAAGGTTTGATACCTATTTAAAAATTCTTCAACTTTTTTTGTTGGCGTATTATTTATATTTGTACTACATCCCGTAAGTGTTATAAATAATATAGTTATTAAACAAACAAATATTTTTTTCATAATATCCCTCCATAAATATTATTTAGCAATAAAATATATATTATTCACTTTTATTGAAATTTTTTATACTTTTATATATAATTAAAATATATGGAGGTAAGGTATGGAATTATTTATTTTATGTATAAAAGTTTTTTTCGGAAGAATTTTTGATGTATCTCTTGGTACAATAAGAACTATTATGACGGTTAAAGGGAAAAAAATATATGCTACTACAATTGGATTTTTTGAGGTTTTTATTTGGTTTATAATTGTAAGGGAAGCTCTTAATACTAATGTTTCTAGCTTGTGGATAGCTTTTTCATATGCACTTGGTTATGCAACAGGTACATTTATTGGAAGTACGATAGCTGAAAAATTTATAAAAGGTACTTTAAGTATACAGGTAATTACAAGCTCAAAAAATGATAAATTAGTCAATGAATTAAGAAATATTGGTTATGCCGTTTCTGTTATAAATGCAAAAGGAAAAGATAATAAAGAAAAATATATGTTATATATGGAAATAAATAAAAAAAATCTTTCTGAAATAAAAGATTTTATAAAAAACATAGATGAAAATGCATTTATTGTTGTTAGCGAAACAAAACTTGTCCAAAATGGATTTATAAAATAAAAAACTGTTGAAATCAACAGTTATTCTTCTTAATGGTGGAGAATAAGGGACTCGAACCCTTGACCCCCTGCGTGCAAGGCAGGTGCTCTAGCCAACTGAGCTAATTCCCCAGAACGTATTGATTATAACATATATTTTTTATTAAAGTCAATATATTTTTTAAAAAACTTAGTGTTTTTTCACTAAGTATTTTCCTTTACAAATAAAATCAGTTGAACCTTTTAAATATACTACATCATTATATTTAACATAAAGTGTTCCACCTTTTAGCATAACTTTAATTTCTGTATCACTATCAAGTAAATTATTTAATATACCAGCAACAACACTTGCACATGCACCTGTGCCACAAGAAAATGTTTCACCACAACCTCTTTCATACACTCTCATTTTTATTGACTTTGAATCTATAATTTTCACAAATTCAATATTACATCCTTCTGGAAATAAATCACTAAATTTAAAATCTGTAGCAATTTTTTCCATATTTATATTATCTACTTCATCTAAAAAAAGTACTACATGTGGATTTCCCATTGATACACAATTAATATGAATTTCTTTACCACCTAAAAAAATTTTTTTATTAATAATCATATCACCTTCTAAATTAACAGGAATATTTTCTGGGTTCAATAAAGGATAACCCATATTAACTATTATTTCATTTGAATTAATTATTGTTTCTTTTATACCTGATCTTGTTTCTATATATATTTTTTTATTTTTTTTATATTTATCATATATGTATTTTGCAACGCAACGAATACCATTTCCACACATATTTCCTTCACTACCATCCTTATTGTACATAATCATTTTTGCATCAGCCACCTCTGATTTACATATTAAAATAAGTCCATCTGAACCAATTCCATAATTTATATCACTTATTTCTTTCGATATTTTTTTAAAATCATAATTATCATAATTATTTTTTATGCAATCTATATATATATAATTATTACCACAACCTTGCATTTTTATAAATTCAATCATAGTATCACCATTTAATTATATGTGATTTTTAAGTAATGATTTAATAATAACAATATTTGATGTTCTAATTTAAAATTTTATTTTATTAAAAAGACAAATCATAGAAATATTTTTCGCCTTATAAATTAAAGTTTTAATTAAGTTTTTGTTAATGATAAATACTTGACTATTTTTTAAAACATTAAATCACATATTTTTTAACCCTTTCTCTATAGTATATTTATGATTTTTTAAAAAATTTGTTAAAGGTTTAGTTTTTGATAATTTTTATTGTCTCTTATTATAAAATTAAAATATGATTATGTAGTTAAAACAAATCTTAAATACAGTATTACAAAACAATTCTAAAAAAATAATTGGTAATAACTATTAACTGCTGCAAATACAGCATAAAAATATAATTATAAAACAATTAACTAATAAACATAGTCAAAATATAGTATAACCATATAGAAAATGGAGGTAAAAAATGAAGTATTTATTAGCAACAACAAACAAAATAAAAATCAGATATTATGGAACAAAATTAAAAGAAAAAGGAGTTGTATATGACTTTAAGTAATTTAACTAAAGAATATGATAAATTACAACAAAAGTATGGGGCTAAAGAATTAGATTCTATCTATAATGGCGGATGTGATAAAAATCCCGATATTTGCTTTGTATTTATGAATCCAACAAGAAAAAATATTGCATCTTCCAAGAATTAGAAAGGATTAAAATCTCCTTGGATAGGAACTAAAAACATTTGGAATTTATTTTATGAACTTGGAATGCTTGATGAATATATATAATAAAATTAAGAATATTAAAAGTACTGATTGGACTGAAGAATTTGCGAGCATTGTATATGAAAATGTAAAAAAAAACAAATATTTTATAAATAATTTAGGAAAATGCACGCAAATAGATGCAAGACCATTACCAGATAGTATTTACAAAGAATATCTTCATTTATTAGAAAAAGAAATTGAAATTATTAATCCAAAAATAATAGTATTGTTTGGTAATCAAGTTAGTTCAATTGTGCTAAATGAAAAAATATCTGTTTCTCAGTGTAGAAAAAAACAATTTGAAAAAATTATTAATAATAAAAAGTATAAATGTTATTCAGTTTTTTATCCAGTAGGAAATGGAAGATTTAATATAGGAAAATCCATAGAAGACATATTATATATAAAGAATAGTTTATTTAATAAGATAACTGATTAAAAATATATAATTATTACACTCACATAATGACATGTCAACTTGCAATTGTGTTACTAAATTGTCAAAATAAAACTACACTCAAGTTAAATTGAAAGTAGTTTTTATATTATCTCGAAAAGTTCGAGTATCAATCAATCTGGTGCTCGTGGTGGGAGTCGAACCCACATAACAAAGTTACACGATTTTGAGTCGTGCGCGTCTACCAATTTCGCCACACGAGCAAATAAACACAAATCAATTATACCATACAAATAATACAAAAAAAAGACATAAAATCAATTTTCTTTATATCTTGATTCAAATAAATTACTTTCATCCAAATTTTCTTCTTCATCAAAAGATATTTTTGGTAAATCATCTATAGAAGCTAATCCAAAATAATCTAAAAAATAATCAGTAATACCATATAAAATTGGTCTACCAGGTAATTCAGCTCTACCTTTTTCCTCAATCAAACCTTTCATAAGTAATTTTCTTATAGTATGTACAGTATTTACCCCTCTTATCTCATCCACACCAATACGAGTTATTGGTGAATTATAAGCAATAATAGCTAGAGTTTCTAATGAAGATTGCGATAAAGTTTCATTATTTTCAATATTAACTAATTTTTTAATATATTCATTACAAGACTTTTTAGTAACTAATTTAAACTTGTTTCCTAAAACATCAATTCTAAAACCTCTATCTTTATTGGAATAATCTTTATCTAAATCAAAAATAAGTTTATTTGCTTCTTCTTCTTTAATTTCTAAAATTGTCATTATTTGTTCTAAGGATAAGCCATCTTCTCCAACAACAAACAATAATGATTCTAAAACTGATTTTTTATTCATTATTTACCTTCTCACTTATATATATTTTATCAAAATTAGATTCTTGTTTAATATCTATTTCTTGCTTTCTAGTTAAATCAAGAATAGATAAAAATGTAACAACCAAATATTCTTTAGAAATAATATCAAATAACTCTGAAAATTCTACTTTCTTTTTTAGCTTAATAATACTTCTAATTTCATTACTTCTTTTTGAAACACTATATTCTTTTGAAGTTATTTTAGTATTCAATGGTTTATTTTTATCACGATTTTCTAAGAATTTATTTAGTGCATCCATCAAATCATTTAAAGTAACATCATCAGATAATTTTGGTTCAAATGAAATGCCATACTGTTTTAAATCACTTGGTTCCTTAGTATATAATTCTTGTCTTTGTTCTTCTAAATTTTTAAATACAGAAGTCATTTCCTTATATTGTTTATAATCTAAAAGTTTTGTAATTAATTGTTGCCTTGGATCTTCTTCATAGTCATCTTCTATTTTTTCTGGTTTTGGAAGTAATACTAAAGATTTCATTTCGATAAGTTCAGCAGCCATAACTATGTACTCACTAGCAATATCTAAATTCATTGATTCCATAGCATTAATATAATTAAGATATTGATTAGTTATTTCAACTATACTTATATCACAAATATCAATATCGGACTCTTTAATCAAATGAAGTAATAAATCCAATGGGCCTTCAAATTGATCTATAGTTATTTTATAATCCATATTACCACATCCAAGTAATATAATTATAACAAAAAAAGTTTAAATTTTAAACACTTTTACCTTGTTTTATAAGATATAAGTTTGTAAAAATCATAAACTTTGTTTACAAAATTAAAATCATTATCTATTTTTTTTATTATAGTATTTTTTATTACATCAATATTTTCTTCTTTTTTATCAAAAAACTCATAATATAAATATTTTAATTTATCCTCACTTGTTTTATATAAATGATTAATTATATAACAAATTTTTTCTTTTTCATTTCTTGTTTTAAAGTCAAAACTATTTGTACAAATAGTTTCATACTCTATATCTGTAATATCTAATTCATTCATTACTTCTAAAGTATCTTCGTATTCATCTATTAATAAATCACTTTTATATAAAATTTTACCTTCATCATCTAAATAAATAGCTAAAACATCATCATTATTTCCAACTAAAAAACTATATTTAATACTTTTTTTATTTCTACCTTTAAATATTTCTGACTTATTAAAAATAGATTTTAAAAATTTTTGATTTAATTTTAAATTACAATTTTTAAAATCATATAATTGATTCTTTCTTACTTTAAATACAGGTATTTTTCTTATATGAATTATATCATCATTTAAATTCCATTCATAAAATTCAAAAAATTCTTTTTTAAAATTGAGTAAAATATCATATATGTAGTTCATTTTTTCTCCTCTTTCTTTTTTTAGAAATGCATATTATGAAAAAAACTATTACTATACCAACAACCGAAATCATGCATTCTAATCTTCCAATTATAAATTTAACATATTCGAAAAAATTATACCCAAGTGTTAATAAATTTAAATAACTAATTATGTAAATATTACCAATAACTATCAGGCAAATACCAATTAAAAAAATAAATAAGTTAAAAATCACTTTATCACCTTAATTAATTTTATGTAAAAAATAAATAAATAATATTTATAAATTCTTAAAAGTAGTGTATACTTAAATAGGTGAGAATATGAATTTAGTTGAACTTATAAAATATATAGTATTAGGAATTGTTCAAGGTTTTACAGAACCAATACCTGTATCATCTAGTGGACATTTAGCAATATTCAAAAAATTAATAAATAGTAACGTGTTTAATGATTTAAATTTTGAAATAGTTGTTAATTTTGGTAGTTTAATAGCAATAATCTTATTTTTCAGAAAGGATATTATAAAACTTATAAAAGAATTCTTTTTGTACATAAAAACAAAAGAAAAAAAATATCTAAATAGTTTTAAATATTGTTGGTTAATTGTTATAGGTACAATACCAGCTGGAATACTTGGTTTAATATTTAAAGATGCAATAAGCTCTCTTTCAGAAAATATAAAAATAATTGGTGGAGCACTTATTGTTACATCATTATTCCTGTTTATTATAAAAGATTTCAAAGGTAAAAAAGATGATAACGAAATAACTTATAAAGATGCACTTATAGTTGGATTATTTCAATGTGTTGCATTACTTCCAGGAATAAGTAGAAGTGGCGCAACTATAGTAGGCGCAATGTTATTAAAATTTAAAAGAGAAACTGCTTTCAAATTTTCATTTATGTTATACATTCCAATTTCACTTGCTACAATTGTTCTTGGGGTTAAAGATATAATTGAAACTGGTCTTGAAAGTACAACAATACTTTATTACCTTATAGGTATGGTTGTTGCAAGTGTAATTACATACTTCTCAACAAAATTATTTAAAGATATAATGAAAAAAGGTAAACTAATATGGTTTGTACTATATTGTTTAATAGTAGGAATTCTAGTACTAATATTTTTATAAAATTGTATAAATAAAAGCATTATGAACACTATATTAAGGGTGATATAATGCTTTTATTTTTATGTTTAAAAATATTTTTTGTTAGAATAATAGATGTATCATTAGGAACTGTAAGAACGATTTTCTCTGTTAAAGGAAAAAATTTGATTGCAAGTTTAATTGGATTTGCAGAAATAACAGTTTGGTTCTTAGTTGTAAAAGAAGCTTTAAATACTGATGAAAATAGTTTATGGATTGTCTTTTCATATGCAAGTGGTTTTTCAACTGGTACATATATAGGCGGAATAATATCAAATAAATTTATAAAATCTAATCTTGGAGTTCAAGTAATTACTAACAACAATAATATAATCAATATACTTAGAGATAATGGGTTTGGCGTTTCAGTTATAGATATAAAAGGTAAAAAGGATGAGAAAAAATATATGTTGTATATATCAATAACTAATAAAAATTACACAGAACTTGAAAAAATAATTAAATCATACGATGAAAAAGCATTTATTGTAGTAAATGAAATTAAAAACATAGAAAACGGATTTATAAAAAAATAGATTTTAAAATAAATATTTGCTATAATTAATTTGGTGAGTTATGAAAAATTTTACTATGAAAGATGAATCATTCACATGTGAAAACTGTGGAAAAAAAATAAAAAGACTAAATTACACTGCAAGAGATCACTGTAATTACTGTCTTTTTTCAAAACATGTAGATGTTATGCCTGGTGACAGACAAAATAAATGCTGTGGATTATTAATACCTATTGGAATTGAAAAGTTTAAAAATACCTATAAAATAATATATAAATGTAGTAAATGTAATCAATTACATAAAAATATTATGGCAACAGATGACAATATGGATTTAATAATTGAATTATCAAAAAACATATGAAAATCATATGTTTTTTAAAATATTTTACTAATATATGGAAGCGCAATTATAAAAGCAAGTAATATAACAAATAATACAACAATAAATACTATTCCAGTATTTTTATCATCACTAGTTGAATTAGAAATTGGTATACTTTCTTGATTCTGGGCATCTATAGATTGCATATTATCTAAATTAGATAAATCTTGACTTGTAGAATTTAAATTATCCTGTGGATAAATATTTTGAGTTGATTGAGTTATATTATTTGATGACATATTGAAGCTTTCATTATTTTGTGAAGTTACATATTGTGCAGTTTGATTTTCTTGTGGATAATTTTGTGCAGCAATATTTTGATTAAATACATTCATTTCACTTGAAGTATTAGAATTTGTTTGATACATATTTTGATTACTATATTGATTATTTTGTATATAATCATTTTGTTGTGGATTTAATGTTTCAAAAGGAGAAATCATTTGTGCTTGAATATCATTTTCAGAAACAGTTGAATTATTAATTGTTTCATTATGATTAATAGGTTCATCCATACTTATTGTTTCTATATTATCAAATTGATTATTAAAAGAATTATTTTTATCATCCATAAACATACCTCCGTATCATAAAATATATTATATCAAAAAAAAAAGAAAAAGGGAAGTATCTACAATTGGTTTAACAACAAATTATATAATTCTTCACATTTTTCATTATTCATTTGTGGAACGCCTTCTAATCTATAAGAAATTCCAAGTTTTTCATATTTAGAAACACCATATGTATGATATGGTAAAAACTCAATTTTTTTAACATTTTTTATTTTTTTTATAAATTTAGATAATTTATATATATATTCTTCATTATCATTTATTCCAGGAATAATTACTTGTCTTATCCATAAATCTTTATTTAATTTTTGACATTTATCTAAAAATTCTAATGATTTATATATTTCTTTTCCTGTTATTTTTTTATACACATCATTATTTAAAGCTTTAATATCAAATAAAACTAAATCAGTATATTTAAGTATTTCATCATAATCATCACCATATCCTGATGTATCTATACATGTATGTATATCCATTTTTTTGCAAAGTTTTAAAGTTTCTTTTAAAAATTCTTTCTGAAAGAGAGGTTCTCCACCAGAAAATGTTACCCCACCATTAGCTTTAAAATAACCTTTGTATTTATAAATTCTTCTAACTAATTCTTCAGGTTCCATAACAAGTTTATTAGAAATATTCCAAGTTTCAGGATTATGACAGAACAAGCATCTTAATGGACAACCTTGTAAAAAAACTACAAATCTTATTCCAGGTCCATCTACTAAACCCATTGTCTCAATAGAGTCAATATATCCTTTCATTAACGTTCTCCATGGAATGTTCTACTAATAACTTCACTTTGTTGTTCTTTACTTAATCTATTAAAATTAACTGCATAACCTGATACCCTTATTGTAAGAGTAGGATACTTATACGGATTCTCCATTGCATCTATAAGTGTTTCTCTATTTAATACATTTACGTTTAAATGTTGTGCACCTTTATTAAAATATCCATCTAATATATTAACTAAATTATCAATTCTTTCTATGTCAGAGTGTCCTAAAGCATTTGGTACTATTGAAAATGTATTAGAAATACCATCTTGACAAACATTGCAATAAGGAATTTTAGCAACAGAATTTAAAGAAGCTAGGGCACCATTACAATCTCTTCCATGCATTGGATTAGCACCTGGTGCGAAATAAACAGATTTTTTTCTACCATCTGGAGTGGCTCCTGTATTTTTTCCATATACAACATTAGAAGTTATTGTTAAAACTGATAAAGTATGATGTGCATTTCTATATAATTTATGTTTTTTCAATTCATTATAGAAAAGTTCTACAATATTCACTCCTATTAAATCAACATCATCATTATCATTTCCATATTTTGGAAAATCACCCTCTATTTCAAAATCAATTGCAATTCCTTCTTCGTTTCGTATTGGTTTAACATTTGCATATTTGATTGCTGATAAAGAATCAATTGCAACACTTAATCCAGCGCATCCAAATGCCATTAATCTTTCAACATTTGTATCATGAAGTGCCATTTGACCAGCCTCATATGCATATTTATCATGCATATAATGTATGATGTTCATAGCATCAACATAGGTTTTGGCTACAACTTCCATTGTTTTTTTAAATTTTTCCATTACTTCATCATAATTTAAATATTCAGAGGTTATTTTTCCAATACCATTAACAACTTTTTTACCTGTTATTTCATCATAACCATCGTTTATAGCATATAACAATGTTTTGGCTAAATTACATCTTGCACCAAAAAATTGCATTTGATGTCCTATTTTCATTGCAGAAACACAACAAGCGATGGCATAATCACTACCATAAATGTTTCTCATCAAATCATCATTTTCATATTGAACAGCATCAGTTAATATTGATATTTTCGCACAATATTTTTTAAAGTTCTCTGGTAACTTTTCAGACCACAAAATTGTCATGTTTGGTTCTGGAGCTGTTCCTAAATTAATTAATGTGTGTAAATACCTATATGATGTTTTTGTAACTAATGATTTATTATCAAGCATTCCTCCAATTGATTCTGTTACCCAAGTTGGATCTCCAGCAAATAATTCATTGTATTCGGGAGTTCTTAATTGACGCGCTATCCTAAGTTTAATTATAAATTGGTCTATTAGTTCTTGAGCCTCTTCTTCTGTCAAAATACCTTCTTTAATATCTTTTTCTATATATATATCTAGAAATGTTGATGTCCTACCTAAACTCATTGCTGCTCCATTATTCTCTTTTATAGCAGCTAAATATCCAAAATACAACCATTGTATTGCTTCTTTTGCATTAGTAGCAGGTTTAGATATATCAAAACCATACCTACTTGCCATATTCTGTATCTTTTTTAAAGCACGTATTTGCTCTGATACTTCTTCTCTTAATCTAATTGACTCTTCTGAAACAATTTCTATTTTATCCAAATCTTTTTGTTTTTCCTGTATCAATTTATCTATTCCATATAAAGCAATTCGTCTATAATCTCCTATTATTCTACCTCTACCATATGCATCTGGTAACCCAGTAAGTAAATGATTTGATCTTGCAAGTCTTATTTCCTTTGTGTATGCATCAAAAACTCCTTGATTATGACTTTTTCTGTATTCATTAAAATATTTATCTACATTTTCATCCAACTTATATCCATATGCATCTAGTTCATTATAAACCATTCTTATTCCACCATAAGGATTAACAATTCTTTTTAAAGGTTCATCAGTTTGTAACCCGACAATTACTTCATTTTCTTTATCTATATAACCAGGTTCAAAATTATCAATACCAGACATATTTTTAGTATCTATATCTATAACACCCTTTTTTAATTCTTCTAATAACAAATTATTACATTTATCCCATATTTTTTTAGTTTTTGAACTAATAGGTTTTAAAAAGCTTTCATCACCTAAATATTCTTCATAATTTTCTTTAATAAAATTTTCTACATTTATTTCTTTTTGCCATAAACCTTCTTTAAACATCTAACTAAACCTCCAACATATTTAAAAATTCTTCTTCATTTAATATATTAATATTTAAATCTTTTGCCTTCTGATACTTGCTACCAGGATTTTCACCAACTATAACATAATCAGTTTTCTTTGTAACACTACTAGTGACTTTTCCACCTCTATTTTCAATTTCAATGGAAGCTTCATCACGTGTTAATTTTGAAAGAGTTCCTGTTAATACAAATGTTTTATTATTAAAATTATCATCTATACTTTCATTTCCCTTATATTCCATATTAACACCTAGAAGTTTTAATTCATTTATTGTCTTAATATTTTTTTCTTCTTTAAAAAATTTGTATACTGAATCAGCAATAACTTCTCCAATATCTTGAATTTTAACTAAATCTTCATATTCTGCACTCATTAGTTTATCAATATTTCTATAATTAATAGCAAGTATTTTTGCTGTTTTTTTACCTATATATCTAATTCCTAAAGCAAATAATAATTTTTCTAATGAATTTTCTTTACTTTTTTCTATATTTTGAAGTAAATTATTAATGCTTTTTTCTCCAAAGCCTTCTAATTCTTTTAAATCTTCTTTATGGTTATATAAAGTATAATAATCACATATTGTCTTTAAATATCCCTCATTATAGAAATCTTCTACAATTGACTCTCCAAAGCCTTCTATATTCATTGTTTCTCTACTAGAAAAGTGAATTAAACCTTCTATATTTCTTGCATCACAATTAGGATTTGGGCAAAAATAATTTGCTTCTGTTTCTTTTTTTTCTAGTTTTGAATTACATATAGGACAATTTTTTATCATTTTAAATGGAATTTCTATACCCGTTCTTCTTTCTTTTAAAACCTTAACTACTTCTGGTATTACATCACCAGCTTTGTGCAACACTATTGTATCATTTATCATAATGTCTTTTTCTTTTATGTAATCCTCGTTGTGAAGAGTCACACTTTTGATTATTGATCCTGCTAAATGTACTGGGTCTAAATCAGCCCTAGGCGTTATTTTTCCTGTTCTACCAACACAAAATTCAATATTCTTAATTTTTGTTAATACTTCCACTGCAGGAAATTTATATGCAATTGCCCATTTTGGAGTTCTTGATGTATATCCAAGTTTTTTTTGATCTTCAATTTTATCTACTTTAATTACAATACCATCTATTTCATATGGTAAAGATTCGCGTTTTTCAGTCCATTCTTTAACATAATTTATAACCTCATTAACATTATCAGCAATCTTAATATTTGGATTAACCACAAATCCTAATTCTTTCATAAAAGAAAGTGATTCATGGTGATATTTTATATTAAAATCATCTGATGATGGTAAATGATATATAAATGTTGAAAGATTCCTTTTGGCAGCGATTTTAGAGTCTAATTGTCTAACAGAACCTGCTGCAGCATTTCTTGGATTAGCAAATAAAGATTCGCCTTTTTCTTTTCTTTCTTGATTTAATTTATTAAAAGATTTTTTGGGCATATATATTTCGCCACGAACCTCAATTTTTCTTTTATCATTGATTACAAGTGGTATTGATTTTATTGTTTCTACATTATGTGTTATATCTTCACCAACAATACCATTCCCTCTTGTTGCGCCTCTTATCAATTTTCCATTTTCATATAATAATGATACTGACAAACCATCTATCTTTAATTCACATACATAGGTTGGATTCGGAATTGTTTTTTTTATCCTTTGATCAAATTCAAAGATTTCATCCTCACTAAAAATATCTCCTAATGACATCATAGGAATTTCATGTGAAACTTTTTTAAATTCATCTATTATTTTTCCACCTACTCTTTTTGTAGGAGAATCTTCTCTTATTAGTTCAGGATATTGTTGTTCTAATTTTTCTAGCTCATGATAATAATCATCATACTCTTGGTCAGTAATAGTTGGATTATCATTTGTATAATATTCCTCACTAGCTTTATTAATTATTTTTATTAGTTCGTCAATTCTTTGCTTCATATTATCACCTATTATATTATACCATATATAAATATTCTTTTATATTTTAAAAAGAAAAAAAGATTAATAAAATCTTTTTAACGTTGTTTATTTAAAGCATCATAAACAATTTTAAATATTAATATTCCTATTACGAAAAAAGCTAATATAAATAAAGGATTTTTAGCTGCTTGAGAAACCCATTCTTTTAATTGTTCTCCCCAACTATTTAATGTATCCCAAAAACTAAGTACCATAATATCCCTCCAATAAAATTATAACATTATATATGTTTCTTGTAAAATCTTCCTTCATTTTTTTTCAATTTATAGTAAAGTATTTGTTTATATTTTTTTTATACTTTTATGTCCTTTAATAAACATTTTTATTCCAATTTGATGAGAAAAAGCAATAGTAAGTATACTTTTATCCATTCCAACTATGACACCTTCACCAAAAGATTCATGAATAACGTGATCTCCTAATGAATATTCTGCGTTTTTATCTATCATACCACCTTTATCAAATTTACATGATATGATTTTATCACTATTTTTTATTTCTAAATTTTCTTCTCCCATTTCATTTATAAATCTACTTGGTGGATTCATAGAATCTAATCCATATAACATTCTTTTTTTAGAATTAACAATATATAAATGTTTACAAGCTCTTGTTATTGCTACATAACATAATCTTCTTTCTTCTTCTATATCATCTGCTGTATCATATGAGTTTTTATGTGGAAAAACACCCTCTTCAAGCCCAATTATAAATACGTTATCAAACTCCAATCCTTTTGAAGAATGTACTGTCATAAGTGTTACAACATCTGTATTGTTATTATGCTCACTTATATCAGCAACTAAACTTATTTCCTCTAAAAATTCTTCTAAGGAAACTATTCCTCTTTGTTCTTCAAAGTTTCTTGTTATTGATTTAAATTCTTCTAAGTTTTCAATTCTTATTTCTGAATCTATTGTTTTTTCAGAAACCAAATCTTGCTTCATACCACTTTGTTCTAATATTAATTCTACTAATTCAGTAAGTGAACAATTATCTTTTTCTTTAATCAAATTAAGGATTATTTTCTTAAATTCTAGTTCTTTTCCAGAAGATATCGTGTTAAACATACTTTCACTATTTTCTTCCGCTTTTGTAATAATATTTTGTATAGTTTTTTCCCCTATACCACGTTTCGGAACATTAATTATTCTTGTTAAACTAACATCATCATTTGGATTATATATAAGTCTTAAGTAAGATATTAAATCTTTTATTTCTTTTCTATTATAAAAGTAAAAACTTCCAACAACCTTATATGGAATATTTTCTTTAAGCATTGCTTCTTCTATTGTTCTTGATTGTGCATTTGTTCTATATAAAACAGCAATTTGATTTTTATCAACACCATTATCTATTAATTTTTTAATTTGAGTTGCAACATAATATGATTCATCTTTTTCATCAACTGCTCTATAATAATTAATTTTTTCACCATCTTCATTATCAGTCCATAAATTTTTATCTTTTTTTTGTTTGTTATTTTTTATAACATTGTTTGCACTTTTTAAAATGGTTTTTGTCGAACGATAATTTTGTTCTAGTAAAACAACTTTTGAACTAGGAAAATCTTTTTCAAAATTTAATATATTTCTATAATTTGAACCTCTAAATGAATATATAGATTGAGACTCATCCCCTACTACGCATATATTTTTATATTTTTTTGATAACATTTTTACTAAAACATATTGTGCCTCATTTGTATCTTGGTATTCATCTATTAATATATATTTATATTTTTCCTGATATTGTTCTAAAACGTCCGGATACATTTTAAATAAAACAATTGGTTGCATTAACAAATCATCAAAATCTAATGAATTATTTATTTTTAATTTCATTTCATATCTTTTAAATATTTCAAGCACTTTTTTATCATAATCTGTATTAACATATTTTTCATATGATCCTGAATCAATTAATTCATTTTTAGAACTACTAATTTTATTTCTTATTGCTTTAGGATTATATATTTTTACATCCAAATCCATATCTTTTATTATTTTTTTAATTACAGTAAGTGTATCATCACTATCTAAAATTGTAAAATTTGATTTATATCCTAACTTTTCATAATTTTGTTTAATTAATAATAACCCAAATGAATGAAATGTTGATATCTGTATTCTTCTTGATTCAAGCCCTAAAATATTATTTATTCTTTCTTTCATTTCATGGGCTGCTTTATTTGTAAACGTTATCGCTAAAATGTTTTCTGGCAAAACATTTTTTTCTTGTATCAAATAAGAAACTCTCGTAGTAAGAACTCTTGTTTTACCACTTCCTGCACCTGCTATTACAAGTAATGGTCCCTCTGTTTCTTTAATTGCTTCTATTTGTTTATCATTATACCCTATAAAATTCATACCATCACCTTTTACATTTTAGCACATTATGTATAGAAAAAAAATAAAATAAATTAAATTTTTATATAGTTAATTAACTAAATCATATACATAATTTTAATAAAAATTATAATAGAATATTATTTTTTGTTTTGAATTAATAAAAAAAATTAGTAATTCGTTTTTACTAACTTTTTTTCAATATAAAGAATTATATAGTACATTAAAACTGCTACAGCACATAATATCATAACACCAGTTATAACTAAATCAAGATTAAATACTTGTGAACCATATAGAATTAAATATCCAATCCCTTCTTTTGATACCAAAAATTCCCCCATTATTACTCCAATTAATGACATGCTTACGTTAATTTTTAATGAACTTGTTATTACTGGTAAACTATTAGGTAATAATAATTTAAAATAAATTTGTTTTTTTGTTGCTTTAAATGACTTCATTAATTTAACTTTTATTGGATCTGTTTCTATAAATCCCTGATATATATTTATAATTGTTACTATCACAGATATCAATAATGCCATAAATACAATAGAATTCATTCCAGCTCCTGCCCATATTATTATTATTGGTCCTAACGCAACTTTAGGTAAACTATTTAAAACTGTTAAATATGGATCTATAACTTTGGCAAAAAAACCATTCCACCACATTAAAGTAGCAATAAAAATTCCTATGAAGGTTCCTAATAAAAAACTAATAGTTGTTTCCCAAACAGTTATAAATATATGATTATATAAATTTCCTTTGATATGCAGATTAATTAAACATTTTATGACTTTATATGGTGAAGAAAAAATAAATGAATTTATTATATTATAATCAGATAATAATTGCCAAATAATTAAAAATATAACTAAGATTAAAACTTGAACTAATTTAATTAATAAATTTCTTTTTTTAAATTCTTTTATATATTTTTTATGTTCTTCACTATACATGGTAATCAATCTCTTTCCATATCAAATCATAATATTTTGAAAAAAATTTATCTTTTCTATTATTTATTGGGTTAGTTTTATTTTCTAATTCTATATCAACTACATATTTAACTTTACTAGGTCTTTTGGTTAAAACTATGACTCTATCTGCCATACTTATTGCCTCAGCAATATCATGAGTAACCATTATTGCCGATTTCTTTTCTTTTTTAATTATACTATACACATCATCTGAAACAGCTAACCTTGTTTGATAATCTAAAGCAGAAAATGGTTCATCGAGTAAAAGTATATCTGGTTTTGTTGCAAGAGTTCTGATTAAAGCAACCCTTTGTCTCATTCCACCTGATAAAGTTGCAGGATAACTATTTATAAAATCTTTCAATCCATATATTTTTAATAAATTTAGAACATAGTTTTTTGTTTCGTTTGTTAAATTTTTATTTATCTCTAATCCCAATAAACAATTATCTAAAACTGTTCTAAAATCAAATAATGCATCCTGTTGAAGCATATATCCTATTCTCGTTTTTTCAGTTAACTCAATATCACCAAACGATTTATTATCAAGTTCAGCTAAAATTGATAAAATTGTGCTTTTTCCACAACCACTTGGACCTACAATAGAAACAAACTCGCCTTCCTTTAAATTTAATGAAAAATCTTCTACAGCCAAAATCTCTTTATTTTTAGTATGATAGGTTTTTTTTAAATTCTTTATTTTTAGTACATTCTTTTCCATTATATTTCCTCCTAGCTATTTTATTTTATGGATAATATATTTTTTTGATAATGACATAAATTTATATTTTATAAAAAACTATCAAATAAAAATTTGATAGTTCCAATATTATTTAATTTTTGAAAATTTATTATTTACTAATTTATCATATGGAGCTCTTGTAGATAATTGTCCAGCATTTTCTGCTATTTCTTGTATATGATTAAAGTTTTCCTCATCTATATATGTTGTTTCAAACCATGAATCTATATCTTTGTATCTTTGAATTATTTTTTCCAAATCCGTTTTTGAAGTATCTGGAAAATAATCTAATATTACTGTTGCAAGTTCACTAGCGCTATGAGAATGAGTATAATCAAGACCTTTTTGGATTGCTTTAGTAAATCCCTCTATTACTTCTGGATTGCTTTCTAAATAACTTACTTTTGTATTATATGCAGTATATGGAACAACCCCACCAAGTTCACCAAGTGACGCAACTACATAACCATATCCTTGTTTTTCTAATTGTAAAGCATTTGGTTCAAATAAAGATACAAAGTCTCCTGTACCTCCTATAAATGCCCCACTCATAGATGCAAAAGCAATACTTGTATCAATTGTTATATCCTTGTTAACGTCTATTCCATTTTTGGTTAAAATCCATTCTAATGTCATTTCAGGCATTCCACCTATACGCCCACCTATTATAGTTTTACCTTTCATATCTTTTAATGAAAAATTATCATATTTTTCTCTTGATACTATAAAGCTACCATCTCTTTTAGTTAATCCAGCAAAATTAACTAAATAATCTTTTTCTCCTTGATTATAAACATAGATTGTAGCTTCACTACCACAAAAACCTATTTCAACATCTCCTGATAAAACAGCCGCTGTTACTTTATCTGCACCAGCAGTTAATACTATATCTACATCAAGTCCTTCATCTTCAAAATATCCTAATGAATGTGCTACATATTGTGGTACATAAAAAATACTATGAGCTACCTCTGCAACCTTAATATGTTTTAAATTCTTATTATCCTTTTTAAAGAAACATAATACTGCTATGGAACATATCAATATAAATGTTATGATTAAAAAATAAAATTTTTTCAAAAAATACACTCCTTTCTTCTTTTATATTATATTCAAAGAAAAAAATTGTGCTTATAAAAAAGAATACTGGATAGTATTCATATTATTTCTTATTATATTTTTCTCTAACTAAATTTAAAGAATCAAATGTCCCAACATCATAACAATTACCTTCAAATTTATAAGCATATACAGGATATTTTTTATATAAATATTCGACTAAATAACCAGGAGCATCAGGTTTATTACCTTCTTTTAAATAATTTACAATTTCATTAATAACAAATTTAGGGTATAAATATGTTGCATAAACACCTATATCACTTTTTGGATTTTCTGGTTTTTCTTCCAAGTCTAAAATTCTATCGTCAGAGTCTAATTTTGCAACTGCAAAACCTTTTAAAATATTAATATCATTTATTTGTTTTGCACATACTGTTACTGCATTTTTATTTTTATAATAATCAACAACGTCTTTTAATTTATAATCAAATAGATTATCACCAGCAATAATTAATAAATCATCATTTATTTTTTGACTGTCAATGACATACTTTATGTCTCCAATTGCACCTAACCTATTATCATTAGAATCTGTCATATCATTTATTACTGTTATTTTTTTAACATTATTTTTTTTCATTGCCCAATCATTAAAATGATTATAATATTTTGCATTTGTTATTAGATATATTTCATCAACAATATCTATAGTATTTACTTCATCTAAAATATAATCTAATAATGGTTTCCCAGCTTCTATATCAAGTAGTGCTTTTGGAAAATTTTCTGTAAGTGGGAATAATCTAGTAGCGTATCCCGCACATAATAATATACATTTCATATAAATTTCTCCTATCTTAATTCATCATTTGCTTTAGAATTTAAATCCAAATTTGCAATTTTAGAAAGCTTGTATGCATAATAACCAGCAGCTCCTATCATTGCAGCATTATCGGTACAATACTTTAAATCAGGTATAGATAAATTAATATTATTTTCATCACATAATTTCTTAAATTCATCCCTTAAACCTTTGTTCGCAGATACTCCACCAGCTATTATTAAATTATCAACATTGTACTTTTTTAAAGCTTTCATAGTTTTTTTTGTTAATATTTTAATTACACGATTTTGGAAAGAAGCTGCTAAGTTTGCATCATTAATTTTATTACCTCTTTGTTCTTCATTGTGTTTTAAATTAATTACCGAACTTTTTAGTCCACTAAAACTAAAGTTATAACTATCATCATCAAGTGGTAATGGCAAATTATAGCTATCAATACCAGTGTGTGCCAATGCATCTAGTTTTGGACCACCAGGATATGCTAAACCAATAACTCTTGCAACTTTATCATAACATTCCCCAACTGCATCATCTAATGTACCACCAATATATTCAAAAGAATAATTTTCTTTCATTAAAACTAATTCTGTGTGCCCTCCACTAACAACTAGCGAAATTAATGGAAAATTCATTGCTTTTCCAATATTATTTGCATATATATGACCTGCAATATGATGAACAGGTACTAATGGTTTATTGTATATAAATGAAAGTGTTTTTGCTGCTTGTAATCCTACCAATAATGAGCCAATCAAACCTGGGCCATATGTAACAGCAATCGCATCTATATCATCCATAGACATACCGGAAGTTTTTAAAGCTTGATCCAAAACAATTGTAATGTTTTCTATATGCATTCTACTAGCTATTTCTGGAACAACCCCACCAAACAATTCATGCACATTTATTTGTGATGAAACAATATTTGTAATAACTTCTACACCATTTTTTACTATTGCTATACTAGTTTCATCACAACTAGATTCAATAGCCAATATATATATATCTTTCATTTACTTCATCTCTTTCATCATTAATAATGCATCATTTCCATTATTATAATAGTGTTTTCTAATAGCAACCTCTTTAAATCCAAATAATATATATAAATTTATAGCATAAGTATTTTCAACATCAACTTCTAAAGTAATGTTGGTTAAATTTCCACATAATTCTAACATCTTTTTCATAAGTAAAGAAGCATAACCTTTATTTCTATATTCAATACTTGTCCATAAATAATTTAATTCTGCTCTATCATATTGAATAGAAAATACAATAAAAGCAATTAAAATTTCATCTTTATAATAGCCAAATGCATTTATAAAAGGATCATCGGCTATAAATTTGTCTGAAAATTCAATAATATCATCTAGATTATTGATTTTTTTTATCATTAAGTATTTTTTCTTCCGCTTCAGTCATTTTCAAATAACTTGGTTTTAGTTCATGTGGATTAACAGGTTTATCATCAATGTGTTTATTAACAAGTTTTAAAACATTAATATTTGGAATAATGGAATTTATATCTGAAAATGAATCATAGGAATACACAGAATAATTTTTAAAACTTTTAATTTCATCTTTCAAACAATTTAATGATATATACTTATCTTGTTCAATACAATTTAAACTATCATCATAAATTCCCCTATAAACATAATCTCTTCTAGCATCTATTACTGATATAATATTTTTAGAACTAGACGAAGAAGCAAAAAGTTCTAAAGTTGAAAAAGGAATTAAGTCCTTTTTTAAAGAATATGCAAAAACTTTAGCAAAAGTCATACCAATCCTAATCCCAGTAAAAGATCCAGGACCAGTTGATATAAAAATCTTATTTACATCATTAGGTTTAATGTTAGTTTCATTAAATGCATTGCTAACAATAACCATAAAGTTTGAAGAAAGATCACCATCAGTTTTAGAATTATATAAATACTTAATTTCGTTATTTTCAACTATAGAAAATAACAAAGTAGGTGTAGAAGTATCAACTACAATACTAATCATAAAACAGCCTCACAAACCTCTTCATATTTCTTTCCATAAGGTGTAATAATTAAAGTTCGTTTATTTTCATCGTTAATTTTAAATTTAATTTCTAATCTTTCCTTTGGGAGTATATTTTTAATCATACTCGACCATTCTATAATAACAACACCATTTTTATTAAAATATTCTTCAATACCAATATCATCTGAATCCTCATCTAAACGATATACATCCATATGATATAATGGCATCTCACCAGCTGTATATTCTTTAATAATATTAAAAGTTGGTGAAGTAATATTTTCTTTAATTGCTAAAGCATCAGCAAAACCTTTAGTAAATACGGTCTTACCACTACCTAATTCACCATCTAAACAAATAATCATATTAAGAAATTTTTCAGATTCTAAATTTTGCGCTAATTCAATTGTATCCATCTCATTATATGATATAAATTTATATTCCATTTTTTTATCACCTAAAAATATTATATTAAAAAAAAACGAATATTACAATATAAAAACAGTTAATATTCATTTTTTATATTTGAAAGTAAACAAAAAAAATTAGCAACTTCCTATTTTCGCTTACACTATCGTCGGCGTAAAAGAGCTTAACTTCTGTGTTCGGGATGGGAACAGGTGTATCCTCTTTGCTATAGTCACTAATTTATATATAGAGAAATTATTCTCTGAAAACATGATAATGTGGATATTCATCTAAAAAATAACATAGGATTAAATCCTCGATCTATTAGTACTAGTCACCTCAACATGTTGCCATGCTTCCAGCTCTAGCCTATCAACCAGATAGTCTTTCTGGGATCTTACTTTATAAAAAATGGGAAAACTCATCTTGAAGTTGGCTTCCCGCTTAGATGCTTTCAGCGGTTATCCATTCCATACATAGCTACTCTGCACTGCCACTGGCGTGACAACAGATACACCAGAGGTATGTCCGTTCCGGTCCTCTCGTACTAGGAACAGCTCTCCTCAATTTTCCTACGCCCACGACGGATAGGGACCGAACTGTCTCACGACGTTCTGAACCCAGCTCGCGTGCCACTTTAATGGGCGAACAGCCCAACCCTTGGAAGCGACTACACCTCCAGGATGTGACGAGCCGACATCGAGGTGCCAAACACTACCGTCTATGTGAACTATTGGGTAGTATCAGCCTGTTATCCCCGGGGTAACTTTTATCCGTTAAGCGACGACCATTCCATACTGAATCGCCTGATCACTAAGTCCTGCTTTCGCATCTGCTTGACTTGTAGGTCTCGCAGTTAAGCTCCCTTATACCTTTACACTCTACAAATGATTTCCAACCATTTTGAGGGAACCTTTGAGCGCCTCCGTTACTCTTTGGGAGGCGACCGCCCCAGTCAAACTGCCCACCAGACACTGTCCCTATACCGGATTCACGGTACCAGGTTAGAAATCCAATTAATCAAGGGTGGTATTCCAAAGGCGACTCCACTTAAACTGGCGTTTAAGTATCAACATCTCCCACCTATTCTCTACATGATTGACCGAATTCCAATATCAAGCTGCAGTAAAGCTCCACGGGGTCTTTCCGTCCTGTCGCGGGTAACCTGCATTTTCACAGGTATTAAAATTTCACCGAGTCTATGGTCGAGACAGTGCCCAGATCATTACACCTTTCGTGCGGGTCGGAACTTACCCGACAAGGAATTTCGCTACCTTAGGACCGTTATAGTTACGGCCGCCGTTCACTGGGGCTTCAATTCGAACCTTCACAAATCGACTTGCGTCAAGTTAAGCTCTCCTCTTAACCTTCCAGCACTGGGCAGGCGTCAGCCCCTATACATCGTCTTACGACTTAGCAGAGACCTGTGTTTTTGGTAAACAGTTGCCTGGGCCTATTCACTGCGGATCAATTGCTTGATCACTCCTTCTCCCGAAGTTACGGAGTCATTTTGCCGAGTTCCTTAACCATAGTTCTCTCGCTCACCTTAGGATACTCTCCTTGCCCACCTGTGTCGGTTCTCGGTACAGGTACCTATATAATTAACCCTAGAAACTTTTCTTGGAAGCATAGCGTCAGAAGATTTCAATGACATTGCTGTCATCTTCACCATCACACTTCAGTTGTACAGTATACGGATTTACCATTATACAAACCTTTGTGCTTAGACCAAAATCCAATAATTGGCCCTTCCTAGCTTTCTCCGTCATTCCATCAGTTATATAGGTAGTACAGGAATATAAACCTGTTGTCCATCGACTACGCCTCTCGGCCTCGCCTTAGGTCCTGACTTACCCTGGGAGGACGAACCTTCCCCAGGAACCCTTAGGCAAACGGTGGATGGGATTCTCACCCATCTTGCGCTACTCATACCGGCATTCTCACTTCTAATCGCTCCAGCCGTCCTCTCGATCGACCTTCACCGCAATTAGAACGCTCCCCTACCACTCATACATAAGTATGAATTCGCAGCTTCGGTAATATGCTTAGCCCCGGTACATCTTCGGCGCAGTGTCACTCGACTAGTGAGCTATTACGCACTCTTTAAAGGATGGCTGCTTCTAAGCCAACCTCCTAGCTGTTTTGACAACTCCACATCCTTTCCCACTTAGCATATATTTAGGGACCTTAGCTGGCGATCTGGATTCTTTTCCTTTTGCGTACGGACGTTATCACCCGTACACTGACTGCTGAACATGCTAACCTTAACATTCGGAGTTTGATTACACTCAGTACAGCTAGGTGCCGCCATCATGTATTCAGTGCTCTACCTTCAAGGCGCTTAGCTCAACGCTAGGCCTAAACCTATTTCGGGGAGAACCAGCTATATCCGAGTTCGATTGGAATTTCACCGCTAGCCACAAGTCATCCGCGCACGTTTCCTAGTACGTCGGTTCGGTCCTCCATTTAGTTTTACCTAAACTTCAACCTGCTCATGGCTAGATCACTCGGTTTCGGGTCTATTGCAACATACTAACTCGCCCTATTCAGACTCGCTTTCGCTTCGGCTCCGTTTCTTCAACTTAACCTTGCATGGTACAATAACTCGCCGGTTCATTCTGCAAAAGGCACGCCATCACTCATTAACGAGCTCTGACTTCTTGTAAGCACATGGTTTCAGTATTCTATTTCACTCCCCTCCCGGGGTTCTTTTCACCTTTCCCTCACGGTACTTGTTCACTATCGGTCACTAGAGAGTATTTAGCCTTACGGGATGGGCCCCGCAGATTCCGACAAGATTTCACGTGTCTCGCCGTACTCAGGATACCCTACAGAGTTCATAATATTTCGTTTACAGGACTATCACCTTTTACAGTCTAGCTTCCCAACTAGTTCAACTATATTATGATTTTTTTACTCTTAATGTATGGTCCTACAACCCCAATCCTAAGATTGGTTTGGGCTATTTCCGTTTCGCTCGCCACTACTAAGGAAATCGATTTTTCTTTCTTTTCCACCGGTTACTAAGATGTTTCAGTTCACCGGGTTGCTCTTACATAACTATGAATTTATTATGCAATAACTACGCATTACCGTAGCTGAGTTCCCTCATTCGGAAATCTCCGGATCAAAGTATACTTACTACTCCCCGAAGCATATCGCTGTTTGTCGCGTCCTTCATCAGCTTCTAGTGCCAAGGCATTCACCATGTGCCCTTAGCAATTTAATCACCATTTTTGTTATTTTTCCTAATTTGATGAGATAATTTTAATGTCTTATATGCGTCTCATATAAGACTACCACATTATCAAGTTTTCAAAGAACAATTTCTGGATTCGAAGAATCCATTGAGAGAAATAATCTCTCAAAACTAAGCAAAATGTTGTAATTTAGCTAGATACGATATTTGTAATCTTTCTCCATAGAAAGGAGGTGATCCATCCCCACCTTCCGGTAGGGATACCTTGTTACGACTTCACTCCAATCACCTGTCCTACCATAATTGGCCCCCTCCTAAAAGGTTAGGCTACCAACTTCGGGTATTACAGACTCTCATAGCGTGACGGGCGGTGTGTACAACACCCGGGAACGTATTCACCCTGACATTCTGATTCAGGATTACTAGCGATTCCAACTTCATGGAGTCGAGTTGCAGACTCCAATCCGAACTGGGACCGATTTTAGAGATTTGCTCAACCTCACGGTTTTGCGTCTTTTTGTATCGGCCATTGTAGCACGCCTGTAGCCCTAGACGTAAGGGGCATGATGATTTGACGTCATCCCCACCTTCCTCCGGTTTATCACCGGCAGTATTACTAGAGAACTCAACTAAATGTTAGCAACTAGAAATAAGGGTTGCGCTCGTTATCGGACTTAACCGAACATCTCACGACACGAGCTGACGACA